>Ga0209580_10000008_pt1 | contig 606628 bp, 594 predicted proteins | sample Coa_R1_5_FD_187153 | JGI IMG/M metagenome (GOLD analysis project Ga0209580, IMG submission 187153) | Surface soil microbial communities from Centralia Pennsylvania, which are recovering from an underground coalmine fire - Coalmine... | ecosystem: Environmental > Terrestrial > Soil >...
TCCTGCCGGGCTTCGGCATGATCAGCCAGATCGTGGCGACGTTCTCGAAGAAGCCGGTGTTCGGCTATCTCGGCATGGCCTATGCCATGGTGTCGATCGGCGGCATCGGCTTCGTGGTCTGGGCGCACCACATGTACGTCGTCGGCATGTCGTCGACCGTGCAGGCCTATTTCATCGCCGCCACCATGGTGATCGCGGTGCCGACCGGCGTGAAGGTCTTTTCCTGGATCGCCACCATGTGGGGCGGCTCGGTCGAGTTCAAGACGCCGATGCTGTGGGCGATCGGCTTCATCTTCCTGTTCACCATCGGCGGCGTCACCGGCGTGGTGCTGGCCAATGCCGGCGTCGATCGCGAGCTGCACGGCACCTATTACGTGGTGGCACATTTCCACTACGTGCTGTCGCTCGGCGCGGTGTTCACCATTTTCGGCGGCTGGTACTACTGGTTCCCGAAGATGACTGGCTACATGTACAGCGAAGCCGTAGGCAAGCTGCACTTCTGGCTGACCTTCATCGGCGTCAACCTGGTGTTCTTCCCGCAGCACTTCCTCGGGCTCGCCGGCATGCCGCGCCGCATCGTCGATTATCCCGATGCGTTCGCCGATTGGAATTACATTTCGTCGATCGGCGCCTACATCTCGGGCCTCGGTACGCTGGTGTTCTTCTTCGGCGTGGCGCAGGCGTTCGTGCGCAAACAGCGCGCGGCCGCCAATCCGTGGGGGGCCGGCGCGACCACGCTGGAATGGACGCTGCCGTCGCCGCCGCCGTTCCATCAGTACGATACGCTGCCGCTGATCCGATGAGTGTCACGCTTGCGCGCGCCGAGCCCAGCATCGCCGGCGTCGGCGATTACATAGCGCTGTTGAAGCCGCGGGTGATGTCGCTCGTGGTGTTCACGGCGCTGGTCGGGCTGGCGATCGCGCCCGGCCACGTTCATCCGGTGATAGGGTTTACTGCGTTGCTTTGCATCGCGGTCGGCGCCGGCGCCGCCGGTGCGCTCAATATGTGCTACGACGCCGACATCGATGCGCGCATGGCGCGCACCGCCGGCCGGCCGATTCCGCAAGGCCGCGTCGCGCCCGGTGAGGCCGCGGGCTTCGGCCTGACCTTGGCGGCGTTCGCGATCGTCACTCTGGGCCTGTTGGTGAACTGGGTCTCGGCTTTGCTGCTTGCTTTCACCATCGCGTTCTATGTGGTGATCTATACGATGTGGCTGAAGCGCTCGACGCCGCAGAACATCGTCATCGGCGGCGCCGCGGGCGCGCTGCCGCCGATCATCGGCTGGGCGGCGGTGACCGGCGGGGTCGCCGTCGAGCCGATCGTGCTGTTCCTCATCATCTTCTTCTGGACCCCGCCGCATTTCTGGGCGCTGTCGCTCTACCGCGCCGAGGATTATGCGCGTGCCGGCATTCCCATGCTGCCCGTCGTGGCGGGTGAACAGGAAACCCGGCGCCAGATCGTGATCTATACGCTGATCCTGGCGCCGCTCGGCGTCGCGCCCTGGCTCATGGGCTTTGCCGGACCGCTCTACGGCATCGCCGCTATCGCCGCAGGTGCCGCCATGATCGCGCTGGCGCTGCGGGTGCGCTCAGAACGGCAAGGCCACGCCGCCAGCAAGCAAATGTTCGCCTTCTCGATCCTCTATCTGTTCCTGCTGTTTGCCGTGCTACTGGCCGATCGGCTGTGGGGAGGGCTCGCGGGCCATTTCACGGCATGACGATGAGCACGCTCTCCTACACGTTCTATCCGGGGCGCGAACCGGACCAGCCGTTGCCGGAGAGCACGGCTGCACAAGCTGCAGGCATATCTGAGGACGGCAATCAACCGGCGCAGACGGCGACGGCACCAACGCGGAGATAATGACGATGGCCGATGTTGCACATGCCAAACCGCACCACGACTACCATCTGGTCAATCCCAGTCCGTGGCCGGCGGTGGGCGCCACCTCGGCGTTTCTGGCGGCCCTTGGGCTGATCCTGTGGATGCATCACTCGGTCGCCTATGCGCCCATTATTCTGGGCGCCGGGGCGATCGGCATCGCCTACACCATGATCGGCTGGTGGCGCGACGTCATCTTCGAGGCCGAAGTCGAAGGCGACCACACTCGCGTGGTGCAGATCTCGCACCGCTACGGCATGATCCTGTTCATTGCCTCCGAGGTGATGTTCTTCGTCGCCTGGTTCTGGGCCTATTTCAACACCGCGCTGTTCCCCGACCAGTTCCAGGACGTGGCGCGGATCGCCTATACGGGCGGCGTCTGGCCGCCCAAGAGCGTCACCACGTTCGATCCGTGGCATTTCCCGCTGCTCAACACGCTGATCCTGCTGACCTCGGGAACCACGGTGACCTGGGCGCATCACGCACTGCTTGAGAACAATCGAAAGGGCCTCATCTGGGGGCTCGTCTGCACGATTGCGCTCGGCGTTACGTTCACTTGCGTGCAGGCCTACGAGTACGCGCACGCTGCCTTCCATTATTCCGGCAACATTTACGGCGCCACCTTCTTCATGGCGACGGGATTCCATGGCGCCCATGTGATCATCGGCTCGATCTTTCTGACCGTCTGCCTGTTTCGCGCGTTGGCCGGACAGTTTAAGCCGACACAACATATCGGGTTCGAATTCGCGGCCTGGTACTGGCACTTCGTCGACGTCGTGTGGCTGTTCCTGTTCGCCTGCATCTACGTCTGGGGCGGCGGACCGCAGCCGGGGTAGCCGATTGCGTTTCCGGGACGCGGTGCAGCGCCATTAGCGCGTTTACGCGCGTCTTTCGACGCCACTGCGCCCGGGAAACAGGAGCATGACCTCTACACTTTCAGGGGCGATTCGCGCTGGCCTACGCTGCAGCTGTCCGCGCTGTGGCAAGGGCAAGCTGTTTGCGGGCTTCCTGACGTTGCGGCCGCGTTGCGAGGTCTGCGGGCTCGATTACGGTTTTGCCGATTCCGGCGACGGCCCGGCCGTATTCATCATGTTTCTGGCCGGCTTTGTCGTCGTCGGCGCCGCCTTGGTGACGGAGGCGGTGTATCACCCGCCCTATTGGGTCCACGCGGCACTTTGGCTGCCCTTGATCCTCGTTGTCACGCTCGGGCCGTTGCGGCCGATGAAGGGCTTGATGATCGCGCTGCAGTACCATCACAAAGCCGAAGAGATGCGCTTCGGCGGCGGCGCGCCATGAGCAGCCAGCCAAGAAGCGGCGATCATAGGGCAGATAACGGGGCTGATCGGCCTGTGGTTCTCCGCAGACCCGCAGGCGATCGCCGCCGCCAAGAAGATGGCGCCGTAGCGCCGTTCTAGGCGAGCAGGAAAGCCCGGTACCGCCCGGGCGGACTGCCCCAAGCCCGGCACCGCGGGCGGACTGCCCAAGCCCGGCAAGCTCGTGGTGACCCTGCCCGACAAGCAACTGCAATACGCGCTGACCTGGTATGGCTTGCCGGCGGGCGCCGAGGACGCGCCGCGCCGGCGCCCGGCTATGGTTCCGCCGTGCGCCAAAACTCACGGTGAATCAGTAACTTATGTAAGCAATAAGAGGGGCAAAAGTTGTGGCGCTCGGGCGGTCGCGCAGCGGTGTCTGACGATTGCAGGTCAGTATGAAACCTGAAGGTGGTTTGGCACTGCGAGCCGGGAGCCGAGGTAATCCCAGAAAGCGAATACCGAGCTTTAGGCAGGTCTCATTGCGCCTTCGGCAGCGGCACCGGGTTCTTCGAGAGCGTATCAAGATAGGCGATCACGTCGGCGCGCTGCTTATCGCTCGACAGGCCTGCGAAGGTCATGGCCGTGCCGGGAACGTCGGCGCGCGGATTGGTCAGCCATTTGTTGAGCGCGGCGAAGGTCCATTTGCCGCCCTTGGCCTTCAAGGCGGCGGTGTAGTTGAAGCCCGCTACCGAAGCGACCGGGCGATCGACGACGCCGTAGAGGTCGGGCCCGATTTTGGGGCCTTGGCCCTCCTGGACGTTGTGGCAAATCTCACACTGCTTGGCGATCTGCGCGCCGTGTTCGGCGGAGGCGCTGGCAAGCAGCTTGTCGAGCGCCTGACCGCCAGCGGCCGCCTCGGCCGGCTGCCCCCCCTCGACGGCGACTTCAGAGCCCGATTTCGGGGTGAAGGCCCCGTCGAGGATATGCACCGCTTGCAGGAACAATGCGGTTCCCAGCACCAAGCCGAGAATCTTGTTCGTCCGATATACGTTCGCATTCATCGCTGAATCACTCCCAGCAGCAACGGAGGGCCAGAGAAAACCGGGATTTCCCGGATGAACCCCGAACTTCGGGCTGATGGCTTTCTCGGCTCCATCGTTCCTCGATCTGCCCCGGTCATTGCCCGTTTTGGCGGTGCCGGCGCCGCGCAGCAACATGCGTATCAAATACATGTTTATCGTGCAACGGTGCGTGCAATGGTACGGCCTGATGCCGGCCGCTGCCGGTGGGTTTTGCACCGCGAAGGTGATCTCTGACAGGCATCGTCGGGGTTGGGGGGCAGCGATCCGGAAGGTCGGGGCGGCCGAGCCCGCGGCCGATCAGATCGTCGAGGACGCTGCGCCAGGCGTTCGCTGCGCTCCTCGTCCATGGCCCTGACCGCAACCAGCACCTTCTGACCATCCGCACGCCAAGGACGACCAGCAGCGAGATTGCGGTTGTCTTGTGGTCGAGCCGCACGTCTGAGGATAAACCGCACAGCCGGCTGAACTCGCGTTGGCGGCCGATCAAGTCGAACTCGGCCGGTGGCATCACCAACAGCGCCGGTGCGTACTGGCCGCGCGCATTCCGTTGATCAAAGCGGCAAACGCAGCGCCGGAGCGGCGGTGCTCTCGATCGTCACGTTCACACATGCCGGCTTGCCGCTGGCCAGAGCGCGGTCGATCGCGCCGGCCAGGTCGGTAGCGCGCTCCACGCATTCGCCGTGCCCGCCAAGAGACTGCACGACCCGATCGTAGCGGACCGGCAGAAGCTCGCAGCCATGCATCCTGTTGGCGCCAAACTCGCGGCGCTGGATTTCGCTCTCCGCATTCCAGCGCGCGTCGTTGCCCAGGATCGCGACGAACGGCAAGGCGCGTCTTACCGCCGTTTCAAATTCGGCGATGTGGAAGCCTATCGTGCCGTCGCCGAGCACCGCGAACACCGGCGCATGTCTCTCGACCATGCGCGCCGCCAGCGCGAAAGAGAGCGAGCTGCCGATCGCGCCGGCGACGCCGTTGACGAGACGGCGCCGGACCGGAAGCATGCTCTGGCCCCACTGGGCGAATTCGCCGCCGTCGCAGATCAGGACGGCGTCCGGATCGCGGTCGACGACAGGACGTAAGGCCCGAAAGACTTCCGCCGGATGCAGCCGGCCGGGCGTCTGCGACACCACGTCCTGCCACGATGCCGGCCGCGCGTCGCGAGCGCGGCGGGCTTCGGCGAGCCAAGCGGTGTCGCCTGCCTGCCTGGCACCGGCGGCGAGCTTGGCCGCGGCCAAGGCTGGATCCGCAACACAAGCGAAGATCAGCGCGTCGCCTTTCTCGCGCTGCGCCCGCGCTATCAGCTCCGCTTCGGGATCGATGGCGATGACCGGGACGTCGGGATCGAAACTCGGGGCTGCCGCCCATTTGAGCGAATAATCCAGCGCTTTGCCCAGCAGCACCACGAGATCGGCGCGCTTGGCCAAGTCGGGCAGCGCTCCGAGCGTCGCGTCCGCCAGGCCGCGCGGACTCTCCAAAATGACTGCCGGCGCGCCCGTCGCGGCTTCGAGCTTTGCCAACAGATCGCGCCCGCTCGTGCTCGACATTTGCGGACCGGCGAAGATGATCGGGCGTTTTGCGGCGGCGAGGGACGAAAGGATCTTGGCGCAGTCCGCCGCGCCAAGCGCCTCGCGCGTTGCCGGCCCGTTGGTCGGCCACGTCACGGCACTCTCGTCCAACCGGGCATCGAGCAGGTCCGACGGCAAGCTCAGATGAACGGGCCCGCGCCGCCCAGAGAGTGCGATACGGATCGCTTCACCGATATCGCGGCCGAGAGATTCGATGCTGCCGACCGTCCAGGACGCCTTCGTCACCGGCTTGGCCATCTCGGCCTGGCGCAATTCCTGAAATCCGCCGCGCCCGATCTCCCAGGTCGCGGCGTGCCCGGACAGAAGAACCATCGGCGATTCGGCGGCCAGCGCGGTGTACAAAGCGCCGACCGCATTGGCATGACCGGGTCCGCCGGTGACCAAGGCAACGCCGGCTTCGCCGGTCAGGCGGCCATGGGCATCGGCCATGTGCACGGCGGCGGCTTCGTGCCGCACGTGAACGAGGTCGATGCCGGCATCCAGCGCGGCATCGAAGATCGACATGATGTGGTTGCCGGACAGCGTGAAGACGCGTCGGCAGCCGATGCGGTGCAGCGAACGGGCGACGACGTCGGCGCCGCGTAAGGTGTTGCTCATCTTCTGCGTCGGACTTTCGCGGTCGGCTCGATGCCTGCAGGTAGGGGGCCTTGCGCACCGATATTAACATCCCATCCTGTCGATTTAGAACGCGCCTCTAGATCGAGCGGTTGATGCCGCCGTCAACGACGATGGTCTGGCCGGTGAGGTAGCCGGCTTGCGGCGAGCACAGATAGGCGCAGAGATCGCCGATTTCGTTCGGCCGTCCCATGCGGCGCACCGGAATGGTTTCGGCGAGGCGCTTGAACAGCGCGTCGGGCGTTACGCCCGAGCTCTTCGCCCGCGCGGACAATATTTCGGTGAGGCGATCGGTCATGATGGGGCCGGGCGCGATATTGTTGACGGTGATGCCGTACGGCGCGAGATCCGAGGCGATGGTCTTGGCCATGACCGTGACACCGGCGCGAATTGAATCCGACACCACAAGATCCGTCAGCGGCTCTTTCACGCCGTAGCCGGTCAGGTTGACGATGCGGCCGCGCCCCGAGGCCTTCAGGGCCGGCAAGGCCTCGCGGATGAGGCGAACGGCGCTCATCAAATTGAGCGCAAAGGCAATATCCCAGTCGCCATCGCCGGCCTTTTCGAAAGGTGCCGTCGGCGGTCCGCCGGCATTGGTGACCAGGCAATCGAGACCACCCAACGCGGCAACGGCCTCGGCCACGACGCGCTTGACGTCCGCAGGCCGCGAAACGTCGGCTGCGGAAAAGCCGGCAGCGCCGACGTCCGTCGCAGCTCGCCTAAGCTCTTCGGCGTTGCGCGAACAGATGAAGACGCGGGCGCCTTCATCGCCCAATGCCTTGGCGCAGGCCTTGCCAAGTCCCCTGCTGGCGCCGGCAATGAACGCCTTGCAGTCTTTCAAGCCGAGATCCATGAGGAAACCTTTCGGCGGCCGAGGCAGGCACGCCAATCTTTCTCGCTGTTTTCTCCGGCGCCAAGCTAGGACATGATCGAACGATAGCCAATGCAGCTTTGGCGCCACGGTCAACGGGTGAAGCGATGCCGATCAAGTCGAAATATCTGTTCGTCGTCAGCATGGACGTCGACTCCGATAAGGAGGTGCTGTTCAACGAGGTCTACGACAACGAGCACGTGCCCAATCTTTTGCAGGTGCCGGGCGTCCATGGCGCAGCCCGCATGACGGGTGAGCCGTTCGTCCTCAACATCGGCGGCGAAGACAAGCGGATCGCACAGGATGGTCCGCGCTATACGGCGCTCTATGAGATCGACGGGCCTCATGTGCTGGTCAGCCGCGAATGGGCGCAAGCCTCCGAAGCGGGGCGCTGGCCCGGCGAGGTGCGCCCCTACACCCGCAACCGGCGGCACGCGCTCTACAAGTTGCGCTAGCCGCGCTTGCGTCGTCCGCCGATCAATCGACAGCGCGGGCGATGGCGCGCGCCGGCGCCCCGTCGGAGCCGGCGATGTTGAGGCCGAGGAACATGATCTCGGCGCGGCGGCCGGCCAGCGGAGCAAGACCGGTGACGTGCTCGGCGATCAGCACGCCGTGGCTGAGCAGCGTGTAGTGCACCGGAAAGGCGAAATCCGCCGGCCGCCGGCCGGGCGGCAGATCGGGCGTGGCGGTATCGACGCCGACGAGCTTGGCGCCCTGCCGGACCAGCCAGGCCGCGGCTTCGCCGGTGAGCGAGGCGTGGCGCAGGTAGCGGTCGGTGTTGATGTGCCTGGCGCGGCCGGTATCCAGGAGCACGATGTCGCCCGGCCGCAGCCGCGGCGTGGCGCGTTCGAGATCGGCGACGTCGATCACGCCGTCGTCGCCCTTGTCGAAGCGCCAGACCACGCCCGGGCCGTAAAGCCGGTCGAGCGGCACCTCGTCCATGGCCGGGCCGTCGGCGATGAAATGGCGCGGCGCGTCGAGATGGGTGCCGTGATGCACCACCATGTGGACTTCGGTGACATTGGCGCGATGTTCCGGAATCTTCCACAGCCGGCGGATTTGCGGCTGCGGAAACATCGGAATCCGCGACAGCCCTTCGGTCAGCCGATGCGACAGATCGATCCAGGGACCGGCGGCGCCGGATATCTTCGGCGCCGGCACATCGAGCCAGCCTTTCCAGCCGGGGATTTTGTTGGTGGCATCTTCACACATGGCAAACACTCACTTTGGCTGCGGGGCAATATGGTCGAGCGCGTCGAGCAGATAGGGCCGAAAGCCTGGATAGTTCTCGATCATCGGGAAGTGGCCGATGCCCTTCATGAGCCTGTAACGCGAGCCCGGGATTGCCGCGGCGACGGCCTCGGTCATCGCCGGCGTGCATGAGTAATCGTATTCGCCGGTCAAGAGTGCGACTTTGCAGCGCGCCGTATCGATCTGTTTGATATCCTCGCGCGCGTCCCAATCGACGCTGTAGAAATACACGTCGCCCTGATAAACGCCCGGGCCGGATTGGGCGTAATACCACCAGTTCTCGCGCCGGTTCACTTCCGGACTGTACGGCGAGTTGAGGCCATAGGTGTAGCTCGCGCACAATTCGCCGCCGTGGATGGCCGGGTGGTGCAGGAAATCGTTGTAGCGGCCCGGCGCATAGGCCGAGCTTTCCAGGCCGACGATGCCGGAAAGCTCGTCCTGATAGCGGGCCGCGAGCTTGAGGACGATCGCACCGCCCATCGAGCAGCCGAGCACCGTCGGCCGTTCGAGGCCGAGCGTGAGCCAAACCGCGCGGATGATGGCGACATAGGAGTCCGTCGTCAGGCGGAATTTCTTCAACCACCAGCGATCCGGCGGCGTCGAGCGGCCGTGATACGGCATGTCGAAGGCTATGACGCGAAACCGCCCGGTGATCGCGCCGTCATTCATCATGTGACGGAATTGCCGGCTGTCGTTGCCCGCCGTGTGCAGGCAAAACAGCGGCAGACCGCGGCCGGCCTCTTCGACTAAAATCCGGTGCCGTTCGCCGGCGATGTCGACATTGATGTAGCGGCCGGTGATCGGCTCGAATTCAGGCATCGGGCATCCCCGTTTCCCGCATGATGTTCATCAGGCGATGCAAGGCGCGCGCATTCTGCATGGCAACGAGGCTGTCGCCCTCCAGGCGGAATTCCGGCACGCGCATGAGCATGGCGAAGAAGTCGTGATAGAGCGGCGGCGGATCGAGGCTCAAGAACTTTTTCCAGACCTCGACCGGCGCAGCGAAGCCGAATGCAGCGCGCACATCGAGCCGCGGCGAGGCGACGATGTCGGCGATCTTTCCCTTCGCTATTTTCAGGGCGTAGCGGCTGTCGCCAAATGTCAACGTCAAGGTCGTGTTGAACCACTCGCCGATGACATCGAGCTCAGGATCGCCGTTGACGCGTTCGCGGTATCGGGCGAGCCAAGATGCGCCTGGATAGTCGCTCATGACCTGCCGACCACGCCATTGTGGCGACCGGCGGTCGCCAGATAAGCATGCTCCAGCCGGTACGGCAGGTCAGCCTCGCCGGTTCCCGCTTCCAGCACGATCGAGCCGCGCGCCAGCGCATAGACGCGGTCGGCGAGCGCCAGCGCTTTCTCGATCAACTGCTCGACCAGCAGCACCGCCGTGCCGGTTTCGCGCAGCCGCCGCACCACCACCAGCACGCGATCCACCAGGACCGGCGACAGACCGGCGGACGGCTCGTCGAGCATCAGGAGCCGCGGCCGGCGCACCAATCCTTGCGCCACCGCCAGGATCTGCTGCTGGCCGCCGGAGAGCGCAGCGGCGCGTTCGTGGCGCTTGGCGGCGATTTCGGGAAACAGCGCAAGCGCCTCCTCGACGCGCGCGGTGCGCTCGCCGCGCGGCAGCTCGTAGGCGGCGAGCAAGAGGTTGTCGAGCACCGCAAGGTGGGTGAATACGCGGTGGCCCTCGACCACATGGGCGAGGCCTGATTTGACGATATCGCGCGGACTGAAACCTGAGAGATCGCGGCCGGCGAAACGCACGCTTCCCGACCACGGCAAGAGGCCCGACACCGCGCGCAACAACGTGGTTTTGCCGGCGCCGTTGGGGCCGAGCAGTGCCACCACCTCGCCGGCGCCGACCGTCAGGCTGACGCCGTGCAGCACCCCGATCTTGCCGTAGCCGGTCGACAGGCCGGCGACGTCCAACAGCGCGTCAGCCGCCGAGATAGGCATTGACCACCTCCCGATGGGAGCGGATTTCGGCCGGCGTCCCCGCCGCCAGATTCCTGCCGAGATTGAGCACGGTGACGTGGTGGCAAATGTCGAAGATCAGATCGGCGTGATGCTCCACCAGCAGCACGCCGGTGCCGGCGCGCGCGATCGCCACCACCAGCGCGCCGAGCCGCCCGATCTCCTCGGCCGAGAGCCCGGCCGCCGGCTCGTCGAGCAACAGGAACGCCGGGCGCAGCATCAACGCGCGGGCGATTTCGGTAAACCGCAGCTCGCTGTGCTGCAGCCGGTCGGCGCGCACCGCGGCGAGACGCTCGAGGCCAACCGCCGCCAAGGCCAGCATGGCGGTGTCGCGCAGCATGGCTTCGTCGCGGCGATGGCGCGGCAGCGACAAGAGCGATTCGACGAACATGCCCGCGCCGTCGATGGTGCCGCCGATCATGACGTTCTGCAGCACCGACGCGGAGCCGACGATGCGCGGGGTCTGGAACGTCCGCGCGATCCGCATGTGGGCGCGCCGGTGCCGTTCCAGCGCCGGCAGCGCGGCGCCGTTGAGCCTGACCGTGCCGGACTGCTGGGCGTAATAGCCGGAGATGACGTTCAGCGTCGTGGTCTTGCCGCTGCCGTTGGGGCCGATCAGGCCATGGATTTGACCCGAGCGGATTTCGAGGTCGAGGCCGTCGATCGCATGCACGCCGCCGAAGGCCAACGCCACCTGTTCCAGCGTCAAGGCACCGCCGTCGGCCGGCGCGGCGAGGAGGCGCTCGAGCAGTTCGGGCCGCGGGATGATGGCGCGGCCGCTCTCGAGCGGGCGGCGGTTCTTGAAATCCAACAGTTCGGCAATGCCGCCGGGGATGGCGAGCACGATGACCAGGAGCAGCACCGCATAGAGAAACGTCGACCACGCCACCAGGGGAGCGGCGAATTCCGGCAGCACCGTCAAAAGAATGGTGCCGAGCAGCGGCCCGAGAATGGAGCTGCGTCCGCCGATCAGGATGGCGATGAAGAACAGCACCGACAAATCGAGGGTGAAGGCGTCCGGCGTGATGTAGGATTGCAAGGCGGCGAACAGGCCGCCGGCGACGGCGGCGACGGCACCGCTGAACAGGAACACCGCCACCAACAAAGCGGGCTTGGCAATGCCGCAGGCTTCGGCGGCGACCTCGGCATCGCGGATCGCGGTCAGTGCGCGGCCGAAGCGGCTCGCCGCGATATTCGCCGTCATCCAGGTGCAGATCGCCGCCAGCGCGAAGCAGAAATAATAAAAGCCCCACTGCGAATCGAACGGCTGCGGAAATATCGGTCCGGGCACGCCGACGCCGCCGCCGGTCACGCTCTGCCACGCCAACGCCACCTGGGTGACGATGGTGGCGAAGCCCAGCGTGGTGATGGCGAAATAGAAGGTGCGCAGCCGCAGCGCCGGCAGCCCGATGATCAAGCCGAACACGGCGCCGACCACACCCGCGATGGCCAGCGCCAGATAAGGCGGCAAGGCCGGCGTGGCATTGCCGGCTGCGAGCACGCTCGTGGTGTAGGCGCCGAGCGTGAGCAGCGACACCCAGCCGATGGCGAGCTGGCCGGCGAAGCCGACCACCAGGTTGAGGCCGGATACCAGCACCCAATAGACGCAGGCGCGGGTCGCGATCACGCCCCAATAGCCGCCGCCGAACAGCGGCAACGTGACGCCGAGGACGAAGAGCGCGAGGAACGGCAGCGCCACGCCAAGCGTGCTCGTTGCCCCGAGCGCGTCGGCACGGCTCGGGCGCACTTTTGCCATCGGCATATCCATCAAACGCGGCGTTGCACGGCGGCGCCGGCGAGGCCTTCGGGGCGCGCCAACAGCACGATGATGAAGACGGTGAAGACCGCGACCGAGGCGAAAATGCCGCCGACCAGAAAATTCGCGGCTTGCTGAAACAATCCGAGCAGAAGGCCGGCGACCACGGCGCCGCGGTTGTTGCCCATCCCGCCCAGCGCGACGGGGACGAAGCCATAGAAGGTCAACAGCGGCGCATTGCCGAAATAGGCCAGCAGCATTTCGCCGCCGGCAAAGCCGGCCAGCGCGCCGATCGCGCCGGCGAGCGCAAAGCTCGCCAAGCGCAAGCCGCGTTCCGGCAGGCCGAGCGCGCGCGCCGCATAGGTGTCCTCGGCGATCGCCAGAAAGGCGCGGCCGACCAGCGTGTGGCGATAGAGCAGTTCCAGGCCGACGATCACGCCCAAGCAGGCGAGCATCGGCAGCCATAATTGCTGATCGAAGCCGCCGCGGGCGATGTCGAACAGGCGCGGAAACGGCCGCGCCTCGGTGCCCCACTCGATCGCGGTGAACTGCTGCACCATCAGCGCCAGCGCCAAGGTCGACAGCACGTAGAGGTGCTGGTCGAGGCTTTTGAGCACCGGCCGCACGGCGACGATCTCGGTGACGATGCCGAGCGCGGCGCCGCCGGCCAGGGCGAGAACAAAGCCGGCCGCCACCGGCAGACCTAAGCGCGCGATGAACAGCGAGCCGAGCACGCCGCCCAGCATGCCGAGCGCGCCCGCGGTGAAGGAGAACACGCGCGAGGCCGAGAACATCACGTTATAGGTGATGCCGATCAGTGCGTAGATGCAGCCGATCGCCAAGCCGGTCGAGACGATCGATTCGACCATCGGCTCAGGCGCTGTAGCCGGGAGCCAGGTTGAACGCGCCGTCTTTGAGCGAATTGGCCTCGACCATCACGATTTCGTCGTCGGGGTAGCCGTCGTGCTTGTCGGCGGTGAAGGAGATGTCGCCGTAGACACCGGGGAAACCTTTCAGCTTGTTGAGATAGCCGACGATCGCCTGCGGCTCGGTGCCGACGTTTTTCATCGCCTCGGCGATCAGCCGCGGCGAGTCGTAGCCGAGCGCGATCCACCACAGCAGCGTATCGCCCATGTCGATCTTGGCGCTCTTCAAACGGTCGAGGAAGGCTTTGGTGCGATCGGTCAGCTTGCCGCCTGGGGCGTAGCAAACCGGGCGGAAATTGTTGGGATAGACCTTGGCCCAGTATTCGGGCTTTTCCAGCAAATCCTTGGTCTGGCCGGAGCCGAGCGTGGTCTGGCCGACGATCGGCACGTCCCATGCCATCTGGCCGCGGGTGTTGATGATGCGCGACAGGAAGCCGGCATTCACGCTCCACGGCATGATCGCTTCCGCGCCCGCCGATTGCATGCGCAACAGCTCGGGCTTCAAGTCCGGATTGGCGGCGTCGACATTGCCCTGATAGACGACCTCGGCGCCTCTGGCCTTGAGCATCGGCACATAGGCGTTGACCGAAGCGGTGCCATAGCCGGTGGTATCGCTGATCACCGCGACCTTCTTGCGCTTGAGCACCTCGACCACATAGCGGTTCGCGGCACTGCCGATCTGCTGGTTGGTCGGCCCGTTGCGGAAGCACATCGGATATTTTTGCGGGTCGGTCAGGCTGTCGACCCAGCAGGGATGGACTTGCGGCGTGTTGGTGCGGGCGAGCAGCGGCACCACCGCGAGCGACTCGCCGGAATTGACCGGGCCGAACACGACGCTGACCTTCTGCCCGCGCGTGAGCTCGGCGGCGCCGTTCACCGCCTTGGTCGGGTCGCTTTGGGTATCGCGGCTGATCAGTTCGACCTGCCGTCCGCCGATGCCGCCGGCATCGTTGATCTCTTTCACGGCGAGCTGGATGCCGCGATTGATGCCGATCCCGGTGGACGATGACGGACCGGTGAGCGCCGGCAGATAGCCGACCTGGATCGGATCCTTGGCGGCAATGGCGGGCTTGGCCAAGCCGCCCGCAAGAGCGACGGCGCCGGCGGATGCCAGCGCTTGACGACGCGTGATCGACATTTTGATTTCCTCCCTGAGCGTGGCTTCCCGGAACTTGTCGTGTTCTCTCGGGCTTTTGCCAGCTACTATAGCCTCGGCTTGATGGCCCGCAAAGCACCCTGTCGGGCGTGGGATTTCTCCCAACATCTTTCTCCGGCAGTGTTTCTGTGACGCGCGCGGCCTGAGCGGTCGCGTGCGATATGTGTAAGAGGAGCCAGGGCGATGGAATTGGGGCTTGCCGGCAAGACGGCGCTGGTCACCGGCGGCAGCAAGGGAATTGGCTTGGAGACGGCCCGCGCGCTGGCGCGGGAGGGCGTGAAAGTTTTGATCTGCGCGCGCCGGGAGACCGCGCTGGCCGACGCCGCGCGCGACATCATGGCGACCACGCAGGCCAAGATCGAGACGCAGTCGCTCGACGTGACCAAAGTCGAAGAGATCGAGACGCTACCGCGCATCGTGCGCGAAAAACTCGGCCGCATCGACATCCTCGTCAACAATGCCGGCACCGGCACCTACAAGCCGTTTCTCGAAGTGACCGACGCCGAGCTGGTCGAGGGCATGGCGATCAATTTCTTCGCTCAATTCCGCATCTGCCAGCGCATCGTGCCGCTGATGATCGCGCAAGGCGGCGGCCGCATCGTCAATGTCAGCGGCCAGACCGGGATCATGACGCTCAACCCGCCGTTCTTGTCGTCGTGCACCGGGCCGGCGAAATCGGCCGAGATCCGTTTCTCAAAGGTGCTCGCCAACGAGCTGGCGCCGCACAACATCCGCGTCAATTGCGTGATCCCGGGCTTCATCCATACGCCGGAGCGTTTCGCCAAATGGGAACGCGAGATGGCCAAGCGCAAGCTCAGCGCCGAGGACGCCGCGCGCGAGCGCGCGCAGTGGTCGAGCAACCAAGGCATGCGCGATACGCGCTGGGGCACGCCGGAAGAGGTCGCCAATCTCATCGTCTTCGCGGTGTCGGATGCGGCGAGCTACATCAACGGCGCGGAGCTGGTCGCTGATAATGCGATGGATAAGTCCTGACTGGAGCTCACAGTGATGCCCTTCCTATTCGGGCGATCACCTCTATTACCCGAGCCGAGGCCAGTCTTCGGCAGCCTTTGCGCTGTTGGGGATGCGTTGCGTCACCGCGATTGCGGGAGGTACGGCCGAGCATACTAGGAGAGCATACCTTTACTCTGGCTTCGAAGAAAATGCTCTCGATCTTCAAATCTGTCCATCAAGCACAATGGGCTTTTTTACCAATCCAAGTCTTACCAGATCGATTTTCGGATACGATTCTTCCTCGTCGGATGACCCGACAAGCAGGCCCTTGAAATACTCTCGCAGCAGCGCCTTGCGAGCTTCGATAAAATCCTCGAATCGATCCAGTTTCCAAAGTGCACGATCGCGAGGAATTAGGTGCATACTTAAATACTTCTCATCTTTATCGGCGAACCAATTCTCAGGCAGGGTGTCCCACTTTCCACTAGCGCCGTTTTCATCCCGCCTAAGCAGCATACAATTCGCCAATTGGTTTCGATCCGACTCCCGATATTTCATAAGATCCCTTCGCCCTGTCCGTGGGTTCTCAACCTTTATTCGCTTCAAAGCACTCTGAGGAAAGATGTGGTCCACTTGCGGCATATTATTTTCGTAAGCCGGGGTATAGTTGAAATTTCGGTACCACAGATTAAAAAGCAAATGCACAGCGTCGGAACCATATCCAATATGCCAAAATCGATCCTCAGTTAGCTCTAAGCTTCGACCCTGGGATCGAATGACGTCGAAAAATCCATCCAGATGGAACGATTTAGACGTACGCATCTCTGTCACAAGCGCATCGATTAAGTTATCTGATTGACCGCTAAATGCGCCAGCAAGTGAGCAGCGCAAAAGATACGTATCGACACCTTCCACACTGTTCCAGTCGTCCGCAAAGTGATAGCGGAAATAAATAAGCGGAATTAGTACGTTATATGTGGGTAGAGCCTTGTCGGATTGAATAAAAGTTTTACCCCGAACGAAATCAAGAACGTCTTTAATGGCGGATGCCAGACTCTGCCACTCACGCTCAACCGCTTCTCGAACGCCCGGCTTACGAAATTTCTCTACCTCGTAACGTGCGCCCTGATTGAGAACGGTAAGCGATGCCTTGAGGACGAAATCTCGATCGAAATCAAAACCGTGACGATTGAGCGAATCGAGCAAGTCTTCCATTTCATCGTCTGCTACGTCCCAACTGGCGCTAAGCAAGGAGAATAATAAGTCCGATTTGCTTAGCTTAGTGCCGCCGGAGTTGGCGCGGATGAAAACTTCTACGACATCGTCTTCGGTATACAGCTTGGGGTTATCGATGCTGTCCAATTCTTGGTAGGTAATCGCCTCATCCATTTTAAATGTGCGATCGATTAGATCGATGTGGTCCTTTATTTTGTCTCTTTCACCATCGCTCAATTCAGCGCCTGAAGTTTTTCCGATTTCATCGGCGATCTCTCGCGGCTTCTTGGTTGTGAAAATAAAGTCTTTAAATTTTATCCAAGGAAACTTGGCAACATGCGCACCGATAAATTTGAATCGGTACTTTACGTCATCGGGGGCCGCCAAATCGCCGCTCAAGATGTCAAAGTGTAATTCCCTTGCATCGAAGCTCCCACAAAGAGCAATGAATAGACTTTGCAGGCGCTGCTGCCCGTCTAACACGAGGCATTTTTTCTTCGTGTCGGATGGCACATAGAAATCAGTCAATCGTAACCCGTCCTTCCAATTATCGATGAATTTTCGGCGTCGAATTTCACTTGTCGTTTTCCAGATCAAGAGTGTGCTGATCGGGTATTCACGAAGGATGGAATCGAAGAGGCGGCATATTTGTTCCTCAGACCACACAAATGGTCGTTGAATATTTGGCAACCAGAACCCGCCATCTTCGTCGGGATTATTCAAAAATCCAGCAATTCTCCGAATCGTTTGCTTTTGATTTTTCATTTTCCCCTCTCACAAACCGGATTAATCGCCAAAATATTCAATCACGAACAATAAAGATAGCATTCAGGCGCGACAAGTTATGTTTATTCTGACCTGTCCGAATAGCGCGAAGTACGGATTAGCTTAATGGTGCAATACGCGTTTCTATTGCGCCTTATGGACTCTAACACCCACCGGTGACGAAACTGGCATCATCCGAAGCAGGAAAGCAATCGCTGCGGCGACCTCTTCGGGCTGGCCCTCGCGAGTAATGGGTCGAGCCGCGAGTATCCGCCTCACATTCTCGGGTCCCAAAACCGCAATCAGGCGGCGGCTGATAGCCCGGCCTTCGTGTCCTCAAGGATCATATCCGCCCCCTTCTCGCCGATCATGATGGTGGCGGCATTGGTGTTACCGGAGACCACCGCCGGCATGATCGAGGCATCGATCACACGCAGGCCCGCAAAGCCGCGGACGCGCAGCCGTTCGTCGACTACGGCTTTCGCGTCCTGGCCCATGCGGCAGGTGCCCACCGGATGATAGGTGGTGGAGCCGCGGCGGCGGATGAAATCGAGCAATTCGGCGTCGTTGTCGCATTGCGCGCCCGGCTCGATCTCCTCGGCGATGTGGCGCGCCATGGCGGGCGCCTCAAAGATGCGGCGCATGGCGTTGACGCCGGCCACGATGGTCTCGCGATCCTTCGCTGTTGCCAGATAGTTCGGGTGGATGGCCGGCGCCTGGTGCGGATCGGCGGATTTGATTTTCACGTAGCCGCGGCTCTCCGGCCGCAGCAGCACGCAATTGCCGGTGACGCCCGGGAACGGATGCAGTTCGCCGCCGATGGTGCCAGCCGAGAACAGCGAAATCGAGCATTGCGAGTCGGGCGTTGCCGACGACGGCAGCGCGCGCAAGAACACCGCGGAAGACACCGCCGGGATGGCGAGATACCCGCGCCGCGTGACGATGTAGTGCAGACCGTGGGTAAGCTTGCCACGCCAGTTGCGCACCGCGTCGTTGAGCGTGATCGGCTCTTTACACCGCAAGATGATGCGGCCGGAAATATGGTCGTTGAGATCGTCGCCGACCCCCGGCGCATCGGCGATCACCGGGATGCCCAGCGACTTCAGCAGCGACGCCGGTCCGACCCCGGAAAGCTGCAACAGTTGCGGCGAATTGAACGCGCCGGAAGCGACGATCACCTCGACATTGGCGCGGGCGCTGCGTTTGTCATTGCCGGCAAGATATTCGACGCCGGTGGCACGCCGGCCGTCGAAGACAATGCGCGTAGCGAGCGCCTGCGAAACCACCTTGAGATTGGCGCGGCGCCGCGCCGCTTTGAGATAGCCGTGCGCAGTCGAGGAGCGCACGCCGCCGCGCATCGTGGTTTGGTAGAAGCCTGCGCCTTCCTGCACCGCGCCGTTGAAATCGTCGTTGCGCGGATAGCCGCATTGCACCGCCGCCTCGACATAGGCGACCGCGAGCGGATGGCGGTCGCGCAGGTCCGAGACGCCGAGCGGTCCGCCCGTGCCGTGGAATTCGTCGGCGCCGCGTTCGTTGTCTTCCGCCTTGCGGAAATAGGGCAGCACGTCGTCAAAGCTCCAGCCGGCATTGCCGAGCTGGCGCCAAAAATTGAAGTCCTCCGCCTGGCCGCGGATATAGATCAGCCCATTGATCGAGCTCGAGCCGCCGAGAACTTTTCCGCGCGGCGCGATGACGTTGCGGTTGTGGCATTCGGGCTGCGGGATGGTCTCATAGCACCAATTGTAGCGGCGGTTGGTGAACAGCCTGCCGAAGCCGAGCGGAATATGCAGCCACGGATGATTCAGGTTGCCGGGGCCGGCCTCCAGCAGCAGCACGCGATGCCGGCCCGACGCGGTCAGCCGGTTGGCCAGCACGCAGCCGGCGCTGCCGGCCCCCACGATGATGAAGTCGAACGCCTCTGAGTTCGGCACGCGGTTTCCTCGGTTCGTACGACCGTTGGATGGTTTCCTCGTCACACGACGAACGAGTCAAAGCATCAAGCTCTCGTCTGGCTCGGCCATGAGTATCTTGAACCAAACTCACGGCGCAAGAGCCGCCGCCCTGTCGTACCGCGATTGCAACGAGGCGCCGGGCGCTCCACCGCCGGCCCGGACCGCCAAGCGGATTTTCCAACTGCTCAATCCGCGCTAAGCTTGCCGACATTGACCCGGAGGATTGCATGTCGTTCCTGACCGATCTGGACGAGAGCAACGTTGTCGAGGTGGACCTCGGCAGCAGTGCGTTCAAGCAGGACGCCCGCCGCCAGATGGCGGAATGGGCACGGCGTCCGCCGTTCTACGTCCTGTCCAACGGGCCGCCCCAGGTGATCTGCGGCCGTTATGCCCATGTGCACGAGGTGTTCGCCGATACCGAGCGGTTTTCCTCGGAAATGCCGAAGGGCCCCGGCTTCGAGCAGTTCGACAAGTTCATGGGCGTGCAGTTCATCACTCAGATGGACGGCGAGCGCCATGCGCGCATCCGCCGCCTGCTGATGCCGGCGTTTTCCTCGCGCCGGCTCGCCCAGCTCGAAGCGCGCATCACCGAAATCATCGACGGCATGCTCGACGAGATCGAACGCGGCGGCAACGATTTCGACGGCATGGAAGACTACGGCGCCCAATTGGTTGTCGGTGCGCTGCTCACCGCCATGGTCAATCTCGACGAGCGGCAGCAGGAGATTTTCCTCGCCTTCCACGAGGTGCTGCCGCTGACGACCTATACCAAGCCCGGCCAACCGTTCGCGCCAGAATGCGTGCGCGCCTTCGATCGCGCCGCCGACCTGGTGCACGAGATCGTTGCCGAGCGGCGCCGCCGGCCCGGCCCCGACTTCATCAGCGATCTGATCGCGGCGCGCGACCGGGGCGACAAGCTGACCGACCGCGAGTTGTTCGACCAGATTTTCACCATCTGCGGCGCCGCGCTGTCCGCCACCAGCCGGGCCGCGGGCGGGGCGCTCTACACGCTTTATTCGCATCCCGATCAGCTCGCCGAGCTCATCGCCGAGCCGGGCCTCATCCCCGAGGCGGTCGAAGAATGCCTGCGCATCGCCAGCAACGGCTATTTCACCTTCCCGCGCATGGCGACGCGCGACACCGAGGTCGGCGGCACCAGGATCTTGAAGGGCATGGTGGTGCGGCCGTCGCCGCAGGCGGCGAACTACGATCCCGACGTCTTTGCCGACCCGCTGCGCTTCGACATCCACCGCAACCCGAAGCGCATTCTCGCCTTCGGCGCCGGACCGCACCATTGCATCGGCAATATTTTGGGCCGGACCGCCATCACCATTGCGATCCGCCGCCTGCTGGCGCGCTTTCCCCATGCCAGACTCGCCGATCCGGATTTCATTCCGGTCTATGGCGGCGCCGTCGGCGAATTGCGCCTGCAGCACCTGCCGATGAAGATCCAGTGATCCCCTTCACAACACGCGGCGGCGGATTTCCTCGATGACGATGCTGTTGTCCTGTTCGCTGTCGCCATGGCGGACGCAAGCCTGCAGCACGTCGGCGTGAATTTTCAGAAGCGGCAATTGCTGGCCGGCCTTGCGCGCCTGATCGAGCATGAGTTGCGTGTCCTTGAGCGTCTGCCGCACGCGGCCCTCCGGCGCGAAATCGCCTGAGATCATTTTCGGTCCCTTGGTGTCCATGACTTGCGACGCCGCGGCCGAGCCGCGCGCGACATCGAGGAACGCCGCCGGGTCGAGCCCGAGGCGGGCGGCGAACACCAAACCTTCGGCCAGCGCCAGGCGGTTGAGGCCGAGGATGAGATTGACCGCGAGCTTGGCGCGGCCGCCGTCGCCGATCTTGCCGATGTGAAAGCTCTTGGCGAACAGCGCGTCGAGCACCGGCGCGGCGTCGGCCGCGATTTTTGCTTCACCGCCGATTAGGCCGACGCCGTCGCCCTGGCGGACTTGCTCGCTCGTGCCCGAGACCGGCGTTTCCAGAAAGCGCAAGCGGTCGCCGACGCGCGCGCCGAGCGCGGCGATACGGTCCGGATCGCAGGTCGAGGTGACGAGCACGATCTTGCCGGCGGCGGCCGGGATGAGGGCGCGCTCGACCACATCCTCGACCTGCTCGGTGTTGAACACGGCAAGCACGATGGGATCGCATTTTTGCGCGATGTCGGTAAGCGATCCGGCCTGCGCGCCGAATTGCGCCAAGCGTTCGTTCTTTGCCGGATCGACGTCGTAGCCGATCACCGCAAATCCCGCCGCCACCAGGCGGCGGGCGTAAACCTCGCCCATGAGACCGACGCCGATGACGCCAACGGGAGTGCGTAGAGGCATTGATTTAGTCCTTTACTCGTCATTGCGAGCGTAGCGAAGCAATCCAGCCTTTCCGGGGCTCCGCCTGGATTGCTTCGTCGCTTCGCTCCTCGCAATGACGGCCATTCATTCCAACGCCGCGATGCCGAGATCGCGCGCCAGCGCGTCGAGGCTGTCGCGCAGCGCTTTCGCCATCGGCACGCCGTGGGCGCGGCGCTCCTCCAATTTAGCGTGGCTCTGCTCGCCCGGCAGAAAAATACGGTCGACGCCGGGCAGCCGCTGCGAGTTGCGGATATCGCGGATCACCTGATCGACGTTGCGCTTGAATTCGGCGGCCGGCATGAAGGTGTCGATGGAGATCGCCGCGATCGCCTGTCCGGTATTGGTCGCCTTGCCGGTCTCCTTGACGAAGTCGATGACGTCGCGGCCCAGCGCGGCGCGATTGAGCGCGCCGGCGAGGATGCCGATGATCAGGCTCAGCCCGTAACCCTTGTAGTCTCCGATCGGCAGCAGATGGCCCTCGTCGGCGCGCTTCGGATCGGTCAGCGGCTTGCCTTCCTTGTCGATCATCCAGCCGACCGGCATCGCTTCGCCGCGCTGCGCCTTCAGCCGCACCTTGCCGTAGGCGGCGACGGTCGGCGCCATGTCGAGCACGATGGCGGGCTCGTGCTCCGCCGGCACCGCGACGGCAAGCGGATTGGTGCCGAGCAGGCTTTCGCTGCTGCCCCAGGCCGGCAGGTGGTTGTTGCTGCCGACGGCGAAATAGAGCCCGATCATGTCGTGATGCAGCGGCAGGGTGACGTAGAGCGCCGCCGGGCCGGCATGGTTGCTCATGCGGGCGCCGACCCAGCCGATGCCGGTGGCCTTGGCCTTCTCGATGGCAAGATGGGCGGCGCGCCGCATCACCAGGTGGCCCATGGCATTGTCGCCGTCGAGCAGCGCCGCCGACGGCCGGTCGCTGACCACACGGATGTTCGGCTTGGCATTGACGCCGCCGGCGCGGATGCGGCGCACATAGAGCGGCAGGCGGATCACGCCATGGGTATCGCTGCCGCGCAGGTCGGCCTCGACCATGAGGCCGGCGACGATCTCGGCGTCCTGGGCCGACAAGCCGGCAGCGACGAGGGCGCTGGTAATAAAGGTCGCGAGCCGGTCGGCGGCAATGCGCGTATCGTTCGTCGTCATGGTTTTGTCCCGCGTCACCCAACCCTCTCCGCGCAGGCGGGGCGAGGGAGGAGACTGGTTTAACGCTGAGCGACACCATAAAATCAAGCGGCCTCGGGAGGTAAGCGCACATGAGTACAATGACGGCTGAAAAAATCGACGCCATCAACGCCTGCTTCGGCACTTATCCGCAGACCCAGGCGCTGAAGTCGGGCCAGATCAAGTCCGACAAGGTCAAGCTCAACCTCACCGAGGTCAACCCGGTCTACAAGGCCTTCGGCATGATGGTGCGCGAGCAGAAGTTCGACATCTGCGAGATGGCGATCGTCAGCTATCTGCAGGGCAAGGCCTACGGCAAGCCGATCACGCTCATTCCCGCCACCATGATGGGCCGCTTCCAGCACGGCACCATGCTGTACAATTCCGAGCGCGGCACCGTGACCCCGGACACGCTCGAGGGCCGCCGCATCGGCGTGCGCTCGTTCGCCCAGACCACCGGATGCTGGCTGCGCGGCATTTTGTGGAAGGACTACGGCCTCGACAACAGCAAGGTGAAATGGGTGACGTTCGAGGACGCCCACATTCCCGAATTCAAGGATCCGCCCGGCGTCGAGCGCGCCGCCGACGGCAAGGACATGACCAAGATGGTGCTCGACGGCGAGCTCGATGCCGCGATCTTCGGCACCGTGCTGCCGTCCGATCCGCGGCTGAAAAGCGTCATTGCCAATCCCGACGCCGCCGCCATGGAATGGTACAAGAAATACAACACCGTGCCGATCAACCACATGGTCGTGGTGAAGAACGACGTGGTGAAATCCGATCCGGGCGCGGTGCGCGAAGTGTTCCGCATGCTGCACGACAGCAAGAAGGCCGCCGGCCTGCCCAAGCCCGGCGCCATCGATACGCTGCCGTTCGGCTTCAATGCGGTGAAGCCGGCGCTCGATTTGATGTCGAGCTACGCGCTGGAGATGAAGATCATTCCGCGGCGCTATTTGGTCGAGGAATTGTTCGACGATACGACGCGGGCGTTGCAGGGTTAAGCGCGCGTCTCCCTCTCCCCGCGTGCGGGGAGAGGGTGGGGTGAGGGGGCCTCTCCGCTGGGTTCAAAATTGCGGCGCTCAGATTCGCTGAGAGGCCCCCTCACCCTCGGTCGCTACGCTCCCTCGACCTCTCCCCGCACGCGGGGAGAGGTGAAAAGGGCGCGTAAACCATTATGGCAAACGCCCCAACAATACCTCAGATTCCGACACAATCGGTCACGCTCCCGCCGCCGCAACCGGGTGTGATGGCGCCCGGCCAGTTGGTCGCGGGGAGTGGCAATGGACGGCCGGGGCTCAGCCGCCATTCTTTCGGTGGTGCTGTCGGTATGTCTTCTGATCGCGGCGTGCGCCAGTGCGGCCGCGGCGGGTGCGAAGGATTCCGCGATCACGGTGACCGGCGCCCGGCACGTCGGCGCGGATACCATTCGCGCGTATTTTCACCCGGCTGCGGGCGGCAAGCTTGACGCCGGCGAACTCGACGCGGCGCTTAAGCGGCTCTACGCCACCGGGCTGTTCCAGAACGTGAAAATCTCGCGCGACGGCGACGCCGTGTTCGTGTCGGTGGTCGAGAACCCGACCGTCGTCCGCGTGGCCTTCGAGGGCAACCACAAGCTCAAGGACGCCGATCTCAAGAAGGATTTGCTGTCAAAGGAAAGCGGCCCGCTGTGGCGCGCCTTCGTGCAAAGCGACGTCGAGCGCATCGCCGCGCTTTATCGGCTGCGCGGCTATTTCGAGACCCGCGTCGTGCCGAAAACGATCAAGCTCAAGGACGACCGGGTCAATCTCGTCTTCGAGATCAAGGAAAACGAAAAACTCGCAGTCCGCCAGGTCGTGTTCGCCGGCAACAGCGCATATCCGCGCAACAAGCTCAGCGGCGTGATCAAGACCGGCGTTACCAATCCTTTGAGTTTTGCGCTCGACAACGACAGCTACGATCCCGACAAGGTCGAGAACGATCGCGAGCTCTTACGCAAATTCTATCGCGTCCACGGCTACGACGACGTCCACGTCGTTGCCTCCGCGAGCTATGACGTCGACAAGGGCGGGATCGTCGTCGTCTTTAAGATCGACGAAGGCCCGCAGTATCGCTTGGGCAAGGTCGCTGTCGACTCGCGCCTGAAGACCGTCGCCGCGCCGGACCTGATGCCGTATCTGCGCACGCAATCCGGCGAAATCTATGACGCCGACGCCGTAGAAAAAACTGTCGAAGATCTGGCGATGCAGCTTGCCAAAAGCGGCGAGCCGTTTGCCAATGTGTCGGTGCGCAATGAACGTCTGGCGGATCGCCACCTGATCAATCTCGTCTACACTGTCGACCAGGGTAAACGGCTCTATGTCGAGCGCATCGAAATCCACGGCAATACCAAGACCCGCGACGCGGTGATCCGCCGCGAATTCGAGCTCGGCGAGGGCGATGCCTATAACCGCGCGCTGGTCGACCGCGGCGAACGTCACCTCAAGGCGCTCGGTTATTTCAAGTCGGTGAAGATCGACGCCAAGCCCGGCTCGGCGCCCGATCGCGTCGTCCTCGACGTCGCGGTCGAGGAGCAACAGACCGGCGATTTCTCCATCGCCGGCGGCTACTCCACCACCGACGGCTGGCTGGCCCAGGTCAGCATCAGCGACAGGAATTTCCTCGGTACCGGCGACATCGCCAAGGCCTCGGTAACGTACGGCCAATATGCCCGCGGTTTCGATCTCGCCTTCACCGACCCTTACGCGCTCGGCCCGCGGGTCTCGCTCGGCGGCGAATTGTTCGGCAAGCAGACGTTTGCCAACAGCAATCAGTCCTATGACACCTCGCTCTACGGCGCCAAGCTTTTGCTCGGCACGCCGATCAGCGACCAGCTTGGCGTGACGTGGAATTACTCGATCTACAATCAGGGCGTATCGTTGCCTGCGGGAACCGCCGCCTCGCTGCCGATCCAGCAGGCGGCCCAGGCCGGGCCATCGTGGGTGTCCTCCATCGGCAACAGCATCGTCTATTCGACGCTCGACGATGCCAGGCACCCGACCGACGGCGTCCGCGTCCAGACCAACAACGATTTCGCCGGGCTCGGCGGCGCCACCAGGTTCGCGCGCACCACCGAGGACGTGCGCTACTACCATCCGATCGCCGGCGACGTGGTCGGCATGGTGCGGGCGCAGGGCGGCTACATCACGCCGTGGGGCGGCCAGTCATTGCCGCTGATCAACGGTTTCTTCGGCGGGTCGCAGCTGGTTCGCGGCTTCGCGCCCAACGGTTTTGGCCCGCGCGACATCACGTCCGGCACGACGATGGATAACGTCGGCGGCAACGTCTACTGGACCTCATCGGCCGAGCTGCAGGCGCCGGTGCCGCTGGTTCCGGCGGACGCGCAATTGAAGATGGCTCTGTTCTCCGACGTCGGCAGCCTGTGGGCGAACGGCGCTTCGGGCGTTTCGAACCTGTCCACGCTGTCGCCGTCGCAGCAAATCGCCAATTCGCGCGCGCTGCGCGCCTCGGTCGGCGGCAGCCTGATCTGGGATTCGATGTTCGGGCCGCTGCGGGTCGATTACGCCTTCCCGTTCGCCAAGCAGCCTTACGACGTGACGCAGCGCCTGCAGTTTTCCGCCGGCGCCTGGTGACGTGCGGCTCACACGTATTTCAGCGTAATCCCGCCGTCGACCACGAGCTCGAGGCCGGTGACGTAGCGGCTCTCGTCGCTGGCGAGGTACACCGCCGCCCAGGCGACATCCCAGGCATCGCCGCCGAATCCCATCGGCACCTGACGGTCGCGGGCGCGCCACATCTCCTCGACGTCGCCGCCGGCGTAGCTCTTGGCCAATCCGGCGCTGTGCTCGACCATCGGCGTCTTCATCAGCCCGGGCAGGATGGCGTTCACCCTGATCCGCTTGGCGGCATATTCGACTGCGGTGGTTTTGGTCAGCTGATTGAGGGCTGCCTTGGTGGCGTAATAGGTCGCGTAGGGCACGCCGGTGTAGCGGATCGACGCGATCGAGGAGATGTTGATGATCGAGCCGCCGCCCTGACGTTCCATCAGTGGGATCGCGTGCTTCATGGTCAGGAAAGCGCTTTTGAGATTGACGGCGAAGACGTGATCCCAGGCAGCCTCCGACAGTTCGACGACACCGCCCATCTCGGCAATGCCGACATTGTTGTCGAGCACGTCGATGCGCCCGTATGCCGAAGCGCAGGCTTCGACCATGGCGGCAACATCGGTGGCCCTGCTGACGTCGGCGCGATGCGCCGCCGCCTGGCCGCCTTCGTCCTTGATGATCCGGGCGGTCTCTTCGGCGGCAGCCAGATTGATGTCGGCGCAGAACACGCGGGCGCCCTCGCGCGCGAACGCCACCGCCGTCGCCTTGCCGTTGCCCCAGCCCGGCCCGATCGAGCCCGCGCCGACGACGAGCGCCACCTTGCCTTTGAGCCGATCGGCCATGGCAGATCTCCTATTTTCAGTTTTTCATTTTCTTGGCGTCGAGCTCGCGCAGCTCGGTCTTGAGAATTTTGCCGTAATTGTTTTTCGGCAGCGCGTTGACGAACACATAGTCCTTTGGCCGTTTGAATCTGGCGATGCCGTTGAGGCACAGCGCGTCGAGCTCGTTGCGATCGGCATCGCCGACGACATAAGCGACGACGACCTCGCCCCATTCCGGATCGGGCCGGCCGATCACCGATACTTCGCGGACGCTTGCGTGCTCGAGCAGTATTTCCTCGACCTCGCGCGGATAGATATTGGAGCCGCCGGAGATGATGACGTCCTTGGAGCGGTCTTTGAGCGTCAGATAGCCCTCGGCGTCGAACGCGCCGACGTCGCCGGTATGCAGCCAGCCGCCGCGCAAGGTCGCAGCCGACGCCTCGGCATTGGCCCAGTAGCCCGGCATCACCACGTCGCCGCGGCACAGCACCTCGCCGGTCTCGCCGGTCGCCAGCGCCCGATCGTCGCCGTCGGCGACCATGACCTCGACACAGGCGAACGGCCGGCCGGCCGAGGCCAGCCGCTCGGCCCAGCGCGGATGATCGTGGTCGGCGATCTCCTCTTTCGACAAAGTGGTGATGGTCATCGGGCTTTCGCCCTGGCCGTAAATCTGAGCGAAGCGCGGGCCGAAGCGGTCGATGGCGGCGCGCGCGTCGGCGACATACATCGGCGCGCCGCCCCAGATGATGGTCCGGATATGATCGGGATTGCATTGTGCCGGGCATTCCACCAGCCGCTTGACCATGGTGGGCGCGGCGAACATCGAGCTGCCCGGCCAGGCATCGAACAGCTGCAGCACTTCCGCGGCCTCGAAGCCGCTCGATTCCGGCACCACGTTGACGCCGAGCCGCGCCACGTGGGCCATCATATAGAGGCCCGAGCCGTGGCTCATCGGCGCGGCGTGCAATAGCGGGTCGCCCGGCGCGATCGCATCGACCTCGCCCGCATAGGCCAGGCTCGCCGCCGCCAGCACGCGATGGGTGAGCATGGCGCCTTTCGGCCGGCCGGTGGTGCCGGAGGTGTAGAACAGCCACGCCAGATCGTCGCCGTCGCGCGGCTGCGGCGCGATCGGATCGGCCGCGAACAGCGCTTCGTAGTCGCGGCTGCCGATCACGATCAGGCGTTCCAGCGTCGGCGGTGCGTGCGGCGCGATCTCGGCGTCGAGCCCGTCGGACGCGAAGCAGACGCGGGCGCCGGAATGCCGCAAAATGTAGCCGAGCTCGCGGCCGTGCAGCTTGGCATTGGCCGGCACCGCGGCGAGCCCCGCGTGCCAGATGCCGAACATCAGCTCGACATAATCGGGGCAGTTCTTCGCCGCGACGGCAACGCGCTCGCCGGGCTGAAGGCCGAAGCGCTCGCGCAGCGATGATGCAAGCTTGCCGGCGCGTGCGGCGACTTCGCTGTAGCTCTTGATGACCCGCGGGCCCAATCCCAAAGCGGGCCGGTCGCCATGGCTCAACCCCGCGCGATGGAGCCAAAGCGCGAGATTCACGGCTTCAGCCCTTCCATAGCGGCGCGAATTGCGCGGCGACCACGTCCTCGTATTTCAGGTCGCCCTGCAGCACGCCCTGGCTGCGCAGAAACGCCGTCATGCCGGCAATGAATTCGCGCGACAGCGTGGCGTCGTAATAGGGCAGATCGCGGCGGATCAGCTCGGTGATCAGGCCGGCCTCGGCCGGCGGAAACAGCTTTCGTCCGACTTCGCCGGCGCGCGATACATCGGCTTTCAACGCGGCCTGCGTCTTGACGATGGCGCGCACCGCCGCGGCGACCGTGTCGGGCGAACGGGCGATCAGAGCGTCGGATGCCGTGATGGCCGGCGCCGTGAAATTGAAGCACTGCTTCGGTCCGTCGCCACGGCGCGCGTCGGCCACGACGGTACCGTAACCGCCGCGCACCGCGATCTCGGCGCCCATGCCGTTGGCCCAAAAGCCGTCGAGCTTGCCGTCCTCGAGCGCCTTCGACGCCATGACGCCGAAATTCGGCACATCGCCGAGGATGCCGGGCACGGGTGCGATGTTGACCTTGTCGCGTTGCAGATCGATACCGGCTGCCATCAACAGTCCGCGCAGGCCGGTATTGACCCAGGGCGCGGCGCCGATGGTGCGGCCCTTGACGACGCCGAGATCGCCGCGCTTGGCGCCGAGATCGGAGCGCATCACCAGAAACCAGTACATGCCCTGGGCCTGGGCCGCGATCAGCTTGGCGCCCTTGAACGCGGGAAACGCCGCCGGCACCGCGTGCGCCGCGCCGCCGACGAAATCGATCTTGCCGTCGCGCAGCGCTTCGTAGGCCTTGTCGACGGGGTAGACCAGCTCGAGCGAAATATCGAGCCCTTCGGCCCTGAAGAAACCGAGCTCGACCGCGGCCTCGGCAACGAAATAAGACGGCGAGATTTTGTCAGGGACAGCAAGCTTCATGATTGCTTCCCATCCAAGAGCCAGCCGAATTTCTCCTTCGCCTTGCGCGTGACTTCCGGGCTCGGCGTGTTGCTGGGCGGAAATTTTTCGCGCCAGTGCCACGGCTTGCAGGCATTGATCAGCGCCACCGAGTGGGTGAAGTCGCCGGCGGCGCGGCGTTCCGGCGGCAGCGCCGGGTCGGCGCTGGAATCCCATGAGCCGGTGATGAACTGGATCGATTCCTTCGGATCGGTCCGCGTCAGCATCGCCCACAGCATATGGTCGAGATTGGTGACGTCGACGTCGTCGTCGCACACCACGATGTATTTCGAGGCATAGGCCGAGGCGCCGCATTGCGCCGCCACGTGCGCGGCCTGCACGGCGTGACCGGGGTAACGCTGGGTGATCGAGACCGCATGCAGCATGCGCGCGCCGCCGACCTCGTGGCACCACACCTGCTTCACGCCCGGCACGCCGGCATTGGTCATGTTCTGCCGGATCATCGCCGAGCGCATCACGGCGCGATAGCGCGCCATCTCGTCCGGCCCGCCGCCCATCGGCGGCACGCCGACCAGGATCGGATCGTTGCGGTGATAGATCGCGGCGATATCCAGCACCGGGATCGGCCGCCGGCCGCCGGCATAATGCCCGGTCCATTCGCCGAACGGCCCTTCGTCCTGGCGCTTGTCGGGGGTGACGAAACCTTCCAGCACGATCTCGGCGTTGGCCGGGAAGGGCAGGCCGGTGACCTTGCCGCGCACCATCTTGGTCGGCCGGCCGCGCATGCCGCCGACGATGTCGAGCTCGAAGGTGCCGTAGGGTGCCTCGACGCCGCCATAGAAGAACGCCAGCGGATCGCCGCCGAGCACCATCACCACCGGCATGGCCTCGCCGCGCGCCCAATATTTCTCGCGGTGGATGTAGCCGTGATGGCCGCGCGCGGTGACGAAGCCGACCGACTTCTTGTCGTGCACCATGGCGCGGTAGGCGCCGGCATTGAGCCAGTTTTCTTCCGGGTCGCGGGTGATGCTGTAGGTGCCGGTGCCGATATAGCGGCCGCCGTCCTTCTCGTGCCAGATCGGGGAGGGGAACTTGGTCACGTCGATGGCGTCGCCGGTCAGCACGTTCTCCAGCACCGGGCCGTCGTCGACGATCTCGTGCGCAAGCAATTTCGGGTCCACCAAATAGGCTTCGCGATAAGCGTCGCTCAATTCCCACTTGTTGAGGTGATCGGGAAAGCCGAGCGTCATGTTGCGCCGGGTGCCGGCGAACATGTTGAGCAGCACGCGAAAGCCCTTCGGGCAGCCGGGCACATCGTCGAATACCACGCAGGGTCCGTCCTCGGCGCGCAGAATGGCTTCGGCGGCGAGCCCGATATCCTCCTGCCAGCTGGCCCCCTTGACGTTTTTGACCTCGCCAAGCGCCTCGGCGGCGCTGAGCCATTCGCGTAAATCGTCGTAGCCGATCGCGGCCTTGATATTGCTGTGCTGGTTCATGGGGTGCTCCGGGACGGCGCTCAGGATGGCCGCCGCGCCGGGCTTGTCAATGCTCCGTGCGGGCTCAAAACCTGCGAGATGCCGCAGGGCAGAGAATCCCTTAAATCGCACGGTCAACCGCAAGCGCAGAGATAATGTGAAGTCAAGGATCGCCTTCGGCGACCGCCGCAGGCGGCGGCCCTTCGGGCCGTCCTTGAGTTCACATTCTCTCTGCGCTCCAATGCAACCGTGCGATTTAAGGGACGGTGGCTGCAGAGCAGCAAAGTGCAATGGATGCTTGTCCATGACCGAGCGTTTCTCGACGATTACGGTTGAAAAAGTCAACGCCGTCGCGCGTCTGACGCTCAACCGGCCCGAGCGCGCCAACGCGCTCAATGCCGCCATGCTCGGCGAGATCGGCGCCGCGCTCGACGCGATCGAGCGCGAGGCCAGCCTGCGCGTGCTGATCGTCACTGGCGCCGGCGCGGCCTTCTCGTCGGGCTTCGATCTCAAGGAGCAAATGGAACGCCGCCCCGCCGGCGTCGAATCCTGGCGCGCCATCCTGCGCAAGGATTTCGACACCATCATGCGCTTTTGGCATTTCCCGCTGCCGACCATCGCCACGGTGCGCGGCCCGTGTCTGGCCGGCGCTTGCGAGCTGGCGCTGGCTTGCGACATCACCATTGCCGCGGAAGACGCGTTCTTCGGCGAGCCGGAGCTTAAATTCGGCGCCGGTATCGTCGCCTTGATATTGCCGTGGCTGGTCGGCCCCAAGATCGCCAAGGAGATCATCCTGCTGGGCGAGGACCGGATTCCGGCTACGCGCGCGCACGCGATCGGCATGGTCAATCGCGTCGTGGCGTCGGCCGAGCTTGACCGCGTCGGCCTCGCCATGGCGAACCACATCGCGGCGATCGATCCCAATCTCGTCAAGCAAACCAAACGCGCCATCAACCGGTCCTTCGAAGCGCGCAATATGCTCGAAGCGCTCGAAGAGGCGCTGGCCATCGATCTGGCGATCGAGGGCGCCGGCTCGCCCGACAAGATCCAGTTCATGGAGATCGCGCGGCGCGACGGCCTCAAAGCCGCGCTTAACTGGCGCGATGCCCGCTTTCCGGGCCGCACCGCATGAGCGGCGCGCTCGCCGAAATTCTCCGCGATGCCCTGCGGCCGGCCGGTCGTGCCGTCGTAAGCACGAGCGGCGAGACGCAGCAAGCCGGTAGCCTTTTGGCGCTTGCGGGCCGTGTCCGACACATACTCGCCGAGCGGCATGTCGCGGCGAATGAGCCCGTCCATATCAGCATCGGCAACAGACCTGCCGATCTCGGCGCCTTGCTCGGCATTTGGCAGGCCGGTGCCGTCGCTGTGCCGATCCACGCCGCCGCCGCGGCGTCGACCATCGCCCGGGCGCAACGCATATCCCGCGCGCGTTTTTTGATCGACGGCGATCGGCTCGACGCGATCGGCGAAGCGCCGCCGCCCGATCGCGCGCTGCTGCGCGATGCCGCCTTGGTCATCTTTACTTCTGGCAGCACCGGCGAACCCAAGGGCGTCGTCATCGGCCACCGGCGCTTTGCCGACAAGCTTGCTGTTCTCGATCGCCTGCTGAACATCGCGCCGAATGACGTCATGCTGTCGCCGCTGCAGCTCGTTTTCATCTTCGGGCTCTGGGTCAGTCTGTTGACGCTGATGAAGGGTGCGCGGCTCGTTTTGGTGCCGAAATTCACCGCCGATGCGATGGCGCGCGGCCTTGCGGAAGCAACCGTCCTCGCCGGCGTGCCCTCGATGTTTCGCACCTTGTTGATGCATCCCGACGTCACGGCACCAAAACTGCGTGCGATGCTGAGCGGCGGCGAGGTGCTGGCGCCGGCGCTGGCGCATGCCATGGCGCGGCTTGCGCCTGCCGCGATCCACGATCTCTATGGCCTGACCGAGACCGGCTCGTGCGATTTCCATCTCGGCCCCGCCGGTCAGCCGCGCGGGTTCGGCACGATCGGGCATCCGACCGACGGCGTCATGTTTCGCGTCGCGCGTGACGGCGCCGCCGTCGCGGCCGGCGAAACCGGCGAACTGCAAATCCGCACGCCGTTCGGCATGCTCGGCTATCTGGACGATCCCGCACTGACGGACGCCTCGTTCGAGAACGGCTATTTCAAAACCGGCGACCTTGCGCGCATAACGGCGGACGGGGCCGTCGCGCTCATCGGACGCGCCAAGGACATCGTCTCGCGCGGCGGCAACAAGATTGCGCCGCTCGAGATCGACAATCTGCTCGCGGAGCATCCGGACATTGCCGCGGCGCTGTGCGCCGGCGTTGCCGACGAACGCCTCGGCGAAGTCATTCATGCCGTCGTCGTGCCGCGCGCGGGCGCCAACTTGGACGCCGGCGAACTGCGCCATTGGCTGCTGGCGCGCACCGAGCGCTTCAAGGTGCCGGACGTTTTCCACGTCCGCGACGCGCTGCCCTCGGGAGCGAGCGGCAAGGCGGATCGGCGGGCCGTGGCGCAACTGGCGGCGCAGCCGGGCAATCGGCGTTGACAACACGGCGGAAGCCGCGCCGATAATGGCGCCATGCAGGGCCGGCGGGCGCGAATTCGCCGCCCGCGAATGGAGGGAGCAATGAACCGCCCAATCCAAGGATTTCCGCCCATCCTCGACAAGCGCGGCGCGCCGCGCGTGCGCCGTTTCGATGCGCAGCGCTGGCTGATCGACAACGTCATCCGCGCCAACGGCATCGACTGGGACCAGCCGCGCTCGCTCTATATCCATCTCCCCTGCGGCATGGAGGCCAACGCCGATTTTGCCATTATCCGCGAGCGGGTGAAGAAGATGGCCGATATCGGCCCCGCCTTCGCCGCCGTGGCGAAACGCCGCGAGGCCAAGGCCAATGCCGCGGCGCAAGCCGACCGCAAGGTCACCGCGCGCGACAATTTCTTCATGGCGGCGGTGCACTGGGGCGCGGCGCAGTGGCCCTACGACGAGAACGACGAGACCAACATCGCCTACAACAACAAGAAGCGCGAGTGCTACGCCAAATACGCGGCGCTCGCCGATCATCACGTCGAGGCGGTGTGGGTGCCGTTCAAGGACAAGGCGATCCCGGCCTGGCTGCATCTGCCGCCAGGCCATACCGGCGGCAAGCTGCCGGTGGTGATCTCGATCCCCGGCATGGACAGCTACAAGGAGATTCAGGTCGCGCTCTACGGCGACAAGTATCTCAACCGCGGCATGGCGGTGCTGGCGATCGACGGGCCCGGCCAGTACGAAGCGCCGATGATCGGCCTGCACTTCACCATGGAGAACTGGATGGCGACCGGCCCGGCTTTGGTCGATTGGATCGCGGCGCGGCCCGAGCTCGACGTGACGCGGATCGGCGTCGCCGGCACCAGCTTCGGCTCGCTGTTCGGCACCGTTCTGACAGCTCATGAGTCGCGCATAAAAGCCTGCGCGGTGATGTCGGTGTGCCACGAGCCGGGCTGCCACACGATTTTCCAGGAAGCCTCGCCGACCTTCAAGAAGCGCTTCATGTACATGTCGGGCATCACCGACGAGGACGAGTTCGACGAATTCCGCAAAAAGATCACCTGGGAAGGCCACGCCAACAGGATCAAAGTGCCGTATCTGTGCGTCGCCGGCGAAGCCGAGGAGCTGAGCCCGCTGGAACATTCCGAGCGGCTGATGGCGGCGCTGCAGGGGCCGAAGCAGATGGTGGTCTATCAGGAATCGCGCCACTCGGTCGGCAACGTTCCGGCTGCCAATCTCGGCCCGTTCCCGCCGATCCTGCTCGCCGACTGGCTCGCCGACCGCCTTGCCGGCAAGGCCTTCGTCAGCGAGCGCTGGTACGTCACCGGCTCGGGCGAGATCAACAAGACGCCGTATTGATTGTACTTGCCTAGTTGGTGCTTGAGGATGGCTCAAATACACCGCCCAGCACCGTCAGGATCGTTGACACGAGAAGCGCTCCAAATGCAGCGACGACTTTGCCGGCATTGGTTTCAACCAGGGGCGGAATTGCCAATGCCCAAAATATGAATGCCACGGTCGCGGCAAACAATTTCCACCAAGGCCACTTCGACACTGGTTTGGGAAGGAAGCGCAAATTCTGGCCTCGCCGCTTTCCGATATAGATGAGGAGAAAAAGTATTGGCGTGAATACCACGAACCCCCAATACAGGCGGCTCGGGGTTAAGGATGGGAAGGTCGCGGTGAGGCTCGACATAGCGGCCACCGCGGCGACGTACAGGGTAACGGATTCTGTCGGTATATATTTTACCAGACCATCCAGCGCGCTGGACGGCGTCGTCTTTTGAATCGGCTGCTGCTCGGCCACCGGCCTAAGGGCCTCGCGCAGTGCGGCCGTACGACCGGTATCCACATTGAAATTGGTGAGGAAGTACGGGACGTGCCGGTCGATAATATGCTCCAAATCGAGGTTTCGCCGGTCCGTTCTTAGGATCTCGTCATCGGCCAGTGATGCCATGCTCATTGTCGCTCTCCGTTTTACGTTTCCCGTCAAGATGCCGTCGGACCGATTCCCGCGCGTGCCGTTAGTGGCGACGCATATTTGTCCAGGCACTCCTGAAGAATTGAAGATTGTAGTATAAACATAAAACCATCGAAGATTGCAAGCTCGGTACCTCGACCTGATAACTCGCTGCCGCGGTAACCGCGTCGTTGGCCAAGGCGGTAAGGTTCGCCGCCATCAAATCCGCAATGACCGCGGCGTCAGCCGGAGCGATTACGAACTTCGCGCCTTGCCGGCTGGCTGCGTCCGCCGCCGCATGCCGAGCAGCCCGCGCGGAAAGAACAATACGACCACGATGAACATCAAGCCGATGTAGAACATCCAGTTCACTGTCATCGACGAAATGTAGTCCTGCAACAGCACGAACAGCGCCGCGCCGACCAGCGGCCCCCAGAACGTGCGCATGCCGCCGGTCACCGTCATGACCACGAAATAGCCCGACAACGAGTAATGCAGGGTCAGCGGATCGGCAAAATTGTTGAGCAGCGCGTAGAGCGTGCCGGCCAGCGCCGCGATGAAGCACGAGAACGAGAACGACAGCCAGATATGCCGCTCGACCGGAATGCCGAGGAAGCGGGCGCGGCGCTCGTTCTCGCGGATCGCCAGCAAGGTGCGGCCGAACGGCGAGCGCAGCAATAGTCCCATCAAGCCCGCGGCGGCGGCGAAGACCGCCAGCAGAAAGAAGTAGAACCTGGTCTCGCCCTGGGTGATATCGAAGGTGAGCGGACCGAAGCCGATCGGCTCGCGATGGAAATCGCGCAAGCCGTCGAAGCCGCCGGTGAAATCGTTCCAGCTATAGGCGAGGTAATACCAGAGCTGGCCGAAGGCGATGGTGCACATGGCGAAATAGACGCCGCGCCGCCGCACGATCAGCATGCCGAACAGCGTGCCGGCCAAACCGCCGAACAGGGTGCCTGCCAGCATGGCGAGCGGCGTCGAGTGCACCAGATAGCGCAGCGTCAGGCCGGCGCCGTAGGCGCCGAGCCCGAAATAGGCGGCGTGGCCGAAGCTCAAGACCCCGGTGAAACCCAACAGCATGTTGAGCCCCATGGCGGCCAGGCCGAACACCAGCACCTTGCTGGCGAGCGCGGTGTAGCCGCCGAGCAGCGGCAGCCAGAACGGCACCGTGAGCAGCACCGCCCAGATGGCGACCAGCGCCACCAGGTCCTGGCCGGTCGGGAAGCGTTCCTTGGCGGCGTCGAGGAAGGCGCTCACGAGAACATTCCTTCCTCGCCCAACAGGCCGCGCGGCCGGATCAGCAGCACCGCCATCAGGATGGCGTAGATCACCGCCTCGCTGGCGGCCGGATAGAACACGGTGGTGATCGCCGCGGCCATGCCGATCAGCAAGCCGCCGAACAGGGTGCCGACCAGGCTGCCGACGCCGCCGACGATGATGGCGATGAAGCTCGGCATCAACAGATCGTCGCCCATGTTGGGGTTGAGACCGATCTGGCCGGCGGCGAGCACGCCGCTCAGGCCGGCGAGCAGGCAGCCGACGGCGAAATTGAAGGTGCGCAGGTTGCGCACATTGACGCCGAGCGTCGCCACGGTCTCGAGATCGAAGGTGCCGGCGCGGATGCGCAAGCCGACGCGGGTGTGGCGCAGAAACGCGAACAGCCCGACTATGGCGACGATGACGATGGTCACCATGAAGACGCGGTACCAGGTGATGAAGAACAAATCAGGCGTGATCGGCTGCGCCAGCATGTCGGGCAGGCCCATCGGCAGGCCGTTCGGGCCCCAGATATAGCGCGAGGCATCCTGGATCACGAAGGCGAGCCCGAACGTCAGCAACAGGCTATAGACCGGGTCGCGGTTGTAGATGCGGCGGATCATCAGCCGCTCGACGGCAACGCCGAGCAGCGCGGTCAGCAGCGGCGAAATCAACAGCGCGCCCCAATAGCCCAATGTCGGCGACAGCGTGTAGGCGAGGTAGCCGCCGAGCGCCAGGAAATTGCCGTGGGCGAAGTTGATGACGTTGGAGAGATTGAGGATCAGCGACAGCCCGAGCGCCATCAGCACGTAGAACGCGCCGATGATCAGGCCGTTGGTGACGTTGAACAGGACGACCTGCCACATCGGCTGCTCTACGGGTTAGCCGTCATTGCGAGCGAAGCGAAGCAATCCCCGGTAAAGCGCTGGATTGCTTCGTCGCTTTGCTCCTCGCAATGACGGCAATGTGAGTGGGATCACCGGTGCAGGTCAGGCCGGCTGCTCCATCTTGCATCCGGTATCGACCACCGAACCGGCGGCTGTCTCGCCCGACACCAGCGCCTCGACGGTGAAGACGTCGTCGGGGCCGGATTTCGGCGGGTGCGCTTGGCCGACGAAGATGTTCGGCATCAGCTCGTGATCGCCGGCGCGATAGCGGACTTTGCCGGGCTGCAGCGCCACGTCGGGCGGCAGCTCGAGATCCTCAAGCGCCTTGGCCAGTTTCGGCCCGTCGAGCGACTTCGCCTTGGCGGCGGCGAGCCGCACCGTGTGCATCGACACATAGCCGAACCAGTCGCGCGCCGACGGCGTCTTTTTGGTCGCGGCGCGGTAATCGGCGACGAATTTCACCACCTCGGGCACGTTCGGCTGGTTCCACCACCACTCCATGTCCCACCAGCCGGCTTGCGCCTCCGGCGGCACCGCCTTGACGCTTTCCAGCTCGAACAGCGCGCCGCCGAGCGCCATATCCTTCTGCATGCCGAACTGGGTGAACTGCTTCATGCAGTTGATCTGCGTGAGCCCGCCCATATTGTTGAGCAGCACGTTCGGCTTGTAAGCCTTGGCCTTGATCAGGGTGGCGGAGAAATCGGTGTTGTTGATCGGCAGGAAGTCGCCGTCGTAGGTGCCGCCGAGCTTGGTCAGCGCCTTGATGAAGCCGTCCTGCAGCGAGTGGCCGTAGGCGTAATCCGGGGTGATGAAGAACCATTTCTTGCCGAACCGCTTGACCAGTTCGGGCGTGATCGCCGCGGTGTCCATGGTCGTGGTGTTGCAGACGCGGAACACGTTCCATTTGCAATTGGTGCCGGTGATCGGATCGGTGTGGCCGCCGGGCACGATGTGGAACACTTTCTTCTCGAACGTCACCTGCGACATGGCGTAGGCGATGCCGGAATTGACGTCGCCCAGGATGACGGCGACCTGATCGCGGTCGATCAGCTTGCGCGTCTTCTGCACGCCGGTGCCGACGTCGTTGGCGGAATCCTCGACCAGGAGCTCGACCTGGCGGCCCAAAATGCCGCCCTTCTTGTTGATCTCGGCCTCGGCATATTTGGCGCCGTCGACCTCGCTCTGCGCCAGCGCGGAGAGCACGCCGGTCAGCGGGTTGACCATGCCGATCTTGACCGGCTCCTCGCCGCGCGAGGCGACGATGAACGGCGCGCCGATGACCTGGCTGGCGCCGAGCGCGATGCCGGCCTTGAGCAGCGTGCGGCGGCGCAGCGACGTGTCGAATGGTGACATTCTGTTCTCCTGATGTCGGTGTCGTGTTTGTTTTATTCTTGCGCCGGGGTTCGCCCGTGCCCAGGCCGCAAACATCTTCTACTGCGCTGTTGGGGCGGTCAAGGCGATGCGGCGGCTCGACGGATGCGACTTATGTCGCACCATCGCCGGCGCCCGGCATTCGCCTTTCCAGGCCGATGGTATATGACCGGCACGGCAATTCGCCTGCCCCGGATGGTCATGGCCATGGATGTTTTCGAAGCCGTCGACTCGCGCATCGCCTGCCGCGCCTTTCTCGACACGCCGGTCGATGCCGAGATCGTCCGCGATCTCATCGCCCGTGCCGCCCGCGCCGCCTCCGGCGGCAATCTGCAATCGTGGCAGGTCTATGCGCTCGCCGGCGCGGCGCTCGCCGCGCTCAAGCGCAAGGTCGCCGCCCATATCGCCGGCCGCGATCCGCGCCACGACGAGGCCGAATATCCGATCTACCCGAAAACCCTGTGGGAGCCCTACAAGTCGCGGCGCGAGGACCACGGCGTGCAGCTCTACGGCGCGCTCGGCGTCGCGCGCGACGACGTCGCGGGGCGGCTGACGCATTACAAGCGCAATTTCGAATTCTTCAATGCGCCGGTGGCGCTGTTCATCGCCATCGACCGCAAGCTCGGCCCCGGCCAGTGGGCCGATCTCGGCGGCTACATCCACGCCCTGGCGTTCCTCGCCCGCGGCTACGGGCTGGACACCTGCCCGCAGGAATCCTGGGCGCGCATGCACCGCGTCGTCGGCGAGTTCGTCAACATGCCGCCGGAGCAGATGCTGTTCTGCGCCATGGCGATCGGCTTTCGTGATCACAGCCATCCGGCCAACAGTTTCCGCTCGCCGCGCGCAGAGCTTGCGGAGTTCTGCAAGTTTTTTGGATTTGAGTGAGCCGCTCGCGCCTCCCTCTCCCCGCGTGCGGGGAGAGGGTTGGGGTGGGGGGGCCTTTCGGCATGGCTCAGAATCGCGGACATGTCTCAAGCGCAGTGTTTTCATCGGCGATGCTCAGAATCGCGGAGAGGCCCCCTCACCCTCGGTCGCTCCGCTCCCTCGACCTCTCCCCGCGCAGCGGGGAGAGGTGGAAAACATTACTCATACAAATCCCGCGGCATGCATTGCCGCGCCGCGCGCTCCGGCGCGCCGATATTGCGCGCCGTTCCGTCGAGGATGTCCTGCCGCGCCCGCCACTGCTCTGTGTGCGGCACGCGTTCGAGCGCGCGGCGCAGGCAGCCGGCCGCTTCTCCGCCGCAGCGCTGCCGGCGGCGGCACGCCATGCGCGGACAGGTCCGCCACAAGGCGAACGCATCGCAATAGCGGCGTTGCTGCAACGCCTTCTCGACCGCGAGCCGCCGCGCGTAGTCGATCGCGCTAAGCTTCGGCTTCGGTTTCAGTCCGGCCTTGAGCATGGCGGCCAGCGCGGCGAAGTTTTGGCTGTTCTTTTGTTTGGCGTCTGTCACGGCCAAGCTCTCCCGTCTCGCGGCGCATCTCGGCGCCCGAGTTTTCTTTTGCGCGCGATAGGAAACGCAGCGCGCGCCAGCAAAAGACGGTCCTGTCAATTGCGAAACCGGTCCGGTCCAAGGAAAGGGCAGGGGTGGGGCCCGCCTTTCGGTCTTCCGTTCTTGGTTTCGTAGCCCGGATGGAGCGCAGCGAAATCCGGGGCGGCCGTGCCGCCGGTCTGTCGCTCCCGGATTACGCTGCGCTCCATCCGGGCTACGAAGAAATTGAAGGAAGCGGAACGCCGGCAAACGCAGGGTACCACCGCCGCATCTGGCGATGCGGCGCGCGCTCAACGGAGCGCGCACGCTTGACGGCGTTCCACCGCGGCTCTCACCTAAGGGAATTATTCCATCCCAAAGGCTCAGCTTCAGGCCAGGCTTCCTGGGACGCGGTCTGCACGGGCGTTACCCGCCTTCGCCTGTCCCAGTCCAGGGATGCACCTCCCACCCCGGTCGTAATGCCGGGAGACATGATGCCCAAGCCGCCCGGGAGCAGGCTGCAAACCCACCCGCGGGCACCGCCCTCGCTCCCATGACACGGTGTGCCTCCGCGCCACGTCCTTCACTGGAGCGAGGATCATGACGTAACTGTATTGGGGACGGATGTCAAGGGGGCGTCGCTGAAAAAGATACGCCGCGCCCCGGATTACGCTTCTGTGTGGGGTTACTTTTGGCCGCTGCATTCTGGGCCGCCCCATGGGCCGATAAACCGGCCAGTGCTTTCGTTGTAGATCCAGCAAGCCCGCGTCTCGTGCTGGTCAGTGAAAGGGCCGCGGTATGTGATGATGACCCAGAGATAAAGAGTGCTGCCGGTGGGAATCGACGGAATGGTGTCGCCGTCCTCGTCAAATTCAGAGCCGCCGAGCCATACGTATCCAGCCTCAATTTCGTGGCGCGCTTCTCCGGCTGCAAAAATCGGCGTGGCTCTGAGCGTATGGCTATCCGGCAAGAGGCTTGGAAGGGGTGGATCAATGCCGACGGCCAAGATCGCTTGAGCGTATTTGATGATAGCGGGAATTTTCCCGTAATTTGCCACCGAATAAGTGACGGTCAGGATAATGTCCTCTTCCGTCAGTGTATCAACCTTAAGCCTGCTGACGTTAAAGATGAAAAGGTAGGGTCGCTCCAATTGAGTGAGTGCGGCTTCGGCAGTGCGGGCTTGCTGACTAGCAGCATCAGCATTTTGCTGAGCAATGTTCATTTGTTCGCGAAGCTGTTCAACATCGCGAAGGCGATTAACGCGAGCGCGCTGCGCTTCGATTTCGGCGTGTCGAAGTTGCTTCTCGCCAGCGCGCCACAATTTTTCTGTGGATTGCCATAGTGTAAAAGTAAAGGCCGCAATGATGATCGTAGCCAGCGCGGTAATGCTCGCATCATGTCGGTCAATGAAACGGCCAGAACAACGGATATAAATAGCGACGACGGCTCCGAAAGTGGTTGGATTTTCTTTGGCGGTAGGTTGATTGTTGGAATTTTCGTTTTGATTTATGCAGCCTTGAAAGAACGGCGATGATGTCCGTTCAAGGACAACAGCTGCCGTCATCAGAACGGCGAGGAAAGTCACAAAGTACGCGGCGCGTTTTAGCATCCCGCAATCGCCGTGCCGAACATGCCGGCATTGAAGCGGTTGTTATGGCGGAACTGAGACTCCGCGACGTACAGCGGCATGTATTCCCGACTCAATCTTGTGGAGCGCTCGAATGGTCCAGCGACTCGACATTCAACGAGGAGTATAGACCAAACAGCACCCACCGCGTCACCACCGGGCTTGACCCGGTGGTCCATGGTGACACCCGGCGTATGAGGCCGCACGGAGAGACTGAGCGGGCGGGTTCGCCGTATGGATTGCCGGATCAAGTCCGGCAATGACGATTGAAAAGCCCTCCGGCCGCAACATTCAACCAAACGTCCGGACGGGTCACGCGATTGCGTCTTGCCAGTCCCGGATGGTTGGTATCGAATAAAATCGCGCGCCCAGATGGCTTCAAATCGACAGGACAAAGTCATGAAGATCGAGATCGAATATTGCGGCCAATGAGGTTATGAACCGCGCGCCCGTGAGGCGGGGGAATTGATCACCAAGCTGAAACCCTCGACGCAAATAAACCTGCGGCGGTCGAGTGGCGGCGTCTTCGAAATTCGCGTCGACGGCCGGCTCGCGTTCTCGAAGAAGTCGGCCGGTCGCTTTCCGACGCGCGAAGAGATCGCCGGCTGTCTCGCCTGACGCGCGGCGTGGACGCGCGGGTGAGGGCCGGTCTGCCGGAGCACGCCGCGGGCCCTCGCCTGATCGCGCTGCGCGCGGTCTGTCCTCTGCCGCAAGGGGCGAGGCAAAGCGCGCCTTGAACCCGTGAATTTACGCCCTAACTCCAACGTGATAGGCTGCAGCGAGTCCGTCAGGAGCGCCGCGATGCATCTCAACGCCTTGGGCTATGTCGGTATCCGCACCAAGAATCTCGACGATTGGGCGGCCTACGGCACCAACTTCCTCGGCATGCAGCTCACCGACAAAAGCCGCGGCACGCTGGCGCTGCGCATGGACGACCGCAAGCAGCGCGTCATCGTCCATACCGACGCGGACGAAGGCCCGTCGTTCTACGGCTGGGAGGTCGCCGACGCGGCCGCGCTCGATGCGCTGGCCGCGCATCTGGAAAAAAACGGCGTGAAAATCGCGCGCGGCTCGCGCGCTCTGGCCGACGAGCGCCGGGTCAGGGATTTGATCGTGTTCGCCGATCCGATCGGCAACCGGCTCGAAGCCTTTCATGGCGCCGAGACCGCGAGCGATCCGTTCAAGCCCGGCCGCTCGATCTCCGGCTACCGCACCGGCCCGCTCGGCATGGGCCACGCCGTGCTCACCGCGGAGCGGCTCGAACAGGTGCTGCCGTTCTACACCGAGATCCTCAACTTCAAGCCGACCGATTACATTTTGAAGCCGTTCAAGGCGTATTTCTTCCACATCAATCCGCGCCACCACAGCCTCGCCTTCATCGATACCGGCAAGAACGGCATTCATCATCTGATGTTCGAGGTCTGCTATCTCGACGACGTCGGCCAGGCCTACGATCTGTTGCTGCGCCAGCCGGAACTGATCGGCACCACGCTCGGCCGCCACGTCAACGATCACGTCACCTCGTTCTATTCGTGGTCGCCGTCGAAATTTCTGGTCGAATACGGCTGGGGCGGCCGCACCATCGATACCGGCGCCTGGACGCCGCACGAGCGCACCGAAGGCCCGAGTCTGTGGGGCCACGACCGCATGTGGCTGCCGCCCGAAGGCCGCGAGGAAGCGCGCAATCTGCGCATCGGCGTCGCCCAATCCGGCGGCCGCGAGCCGGTCAACGTGATGGACGGCAATTACCGCCGCGCCGCCGACGTCTGCCCGTGGTGGAACGCCAACGTGGCGGCGCGCAAGACCGGTTAGCCCTTACGGGCTGCCGCCGTATTTCGCCCCGAGGTCGCGCTGGATCATCAGGCGGATAAACGGATCGGGATCGTCGCCGAGATAATCGTTCCCACTGTAGATGGGGCCGCAGTGAAACCGGTCGGCGCCGCGGCACGGCACCGCGCTGCCAGCGGTGACATGCGGCGCGGCCGGCCTGTGCACTTTTTTTGCCGCTTCCGCGCTCGATGCCGCCATGGCGGCGAAGCTGAGCGCGCATATCGAGAGCTTGACGAGACGCGATGGCATTTTGGCCTCCGCTGACCTGGTTGCGATTAACTCAAGTCTATCGCAACCCGCGGCGATCGCCTTTGATCCAGGGCAATTGACGTTAAAGTGAAAGCCGCAGGACGGGATGCTTGTTTTCGATCAACGGCACCCTGGCAGCGTGCTCGCCTTGTTCTCGAGCGCGAAGGGCCCGAGTTTCTTCACCGCATAATCCGCGTAGGACGAATCGACCACCCGTTCGGCCGGAAAATTCGCGTTCGACATTTTGTTGGCGCTGTACCAGGCCTGCATGTCCATCATGCTTGCGGTGTTGATCTTACCGTCGGGGCTGCGCGCCGGCCAGGCTGTTTGGTCGTTGAGGATTGCGGGACGGCGCTCGATGCCGGTTTTGGCGACGAGGTCGATGAAATCCTGTCGCATCGCGCCGCCGTGATAGGCCTGGCAATAGTCGCGCACGCCGCGCAGATAGGCGACGAAATAGTTGCGCACTAGGTCCGGATTCTTCTTCGCCCAGTCGGTGTTGATCATGACCACGGCGATGGTCATCGGCGTCGGCTTGACCAAGGCATCGACGCTGAGAAACGGCACCGCGATGTTGTCTTTGACGTACTGCGTGCCGAACGGCGGAATGACGAGGCCAGCGTCGATGGCCTTGTTGGCGAATGCGACCGCGTATTGCGGGAACGGCAGGACTTTCAGATCGACGTCGTTGATGGAGAGCCCGCCGAGCGCCAAGAGCTTGCCGATCTCGTAGGTCGAAACCGAACCGTTGCCGTTGGTTGCGATCACCTTGCCCTTGAGCTGTTCGGGCTTGGTGATCTCTTCCTTCAGGTCGGGCCGCAGCATCAGATTGTGGCCGATGGGCGTCGAGACGCGGTCCATCACCATGGTGATCGGCAGCTCTTTCTCCAGGCCGTTGAAATAGCCGGCGGCGATGCCGCCTTCGATGATGTCGAGCTGGTTCTGCGACAACAGCGCGATCGAGTTCGCCGAGGTGTCGAGATCGGAACTGTCGAGCTTGATGCCGACCGCTTTGAAATAGCCGCGCGCGCTGGCCCAGGCGGTGACCCCCGAGGTGATCGAGCGCACGGCGCCGAGACGGACGGTGGTTTCGTCGGCGCGCGCCGCCGTCGCTGCGGCCGCAATCAGGATCGCCGCCGCCGCGGCCAGCGCCGTTGCCGGAATTTTGTTCGCCCACACCATGACATCACCGCCCCGATATCGATTGCCGACCGCCGCGCACCGGCGCGGCCTGCCGGTATCCTAGCAAGCCGAAGCCGCGGCTCGCCATACGCAGAAAGCCGCGCTTGCCCGCTGCAACCGATCAAGGATGCGCCGTCGGAGTTAGTAGGTGCGGCGCTCCGCGGTCCACAGGCCGGCGCATTGGCCGGTGCTGGTGCGCCAGCGTCCGGTCCCGGTGTTGCGGGACAATCGGCCGGTGCCGCTGGCGGATTGGCCTTGTTCGGAGACCGTCACGCGGGTTGCGCCGTTCGCCGCCACCGACCCGTTGACCTGGTAGCTTTGATCGTCGCCGAGCACGCGGCCGCGCGCCACGCGCACGGCGTAGCGCAGCGCGCTCGGGCAATCGCCGGACTTGGTGTAGATCGTCACGCTCCATATGCCGTCATAGCTATTGGCCGCTGGTGCGGCCGACGGGATGGCTGCAACAAGCACGGTCGCAGCCGCCATCGCGGTGAAAAAGCCCCCAGCCTTGGTCATCTGTTCGCTCCGGTTTTCGCAGTGTCGGTAGGTTGTGCAGTAGGTCGGCCTGGATAGGCCGGTGGTTCATGGGCAAACGGCGTTGCGCTCTTGCCCAGCGCCTCGCCGAGCTGGAACAGCGCGCCCATATAATCGGGATCGAACGGGCCGCGGCTCGGCGCGTTGAAGCTCGGCGGAATGCTGGCGATGTTGAATTCGACGCCGCTGCGCCTGGCCGCGAGATAAGCGCGATCGATCATCAGCCTGGTGTCGACCTTCACCGCGGCGCCGACCGTGCCGGTGAGGATCGACGGCGTCGAGCGCGTGACGATGTGGAAGTCCGGCTGCAGCCCGGTATTGATCACGACATAGAGCGCCGTCGCCGGCAGCCGATAATCGGAGGTCGCCGCCATCGCAGCTGCCGGGGCGACAAAGAACTGGCCGCCGACGCCGCCGTCGACGTGCATTTCCTGGAACGCTTTGCCGTCGGCTTCGACGTCGATCAGCACCGGCGGAAAGCCGCCTGGGATGGCGCTCGACGCCAGCAGCACTTTGCGGAACAGATTGAGCGCGGCGTCGCCGCCATTCGTGTCGGCAGCATGGGCGGCGATGGCGCCCATGTTCCACACCACCGAGCGCTGGGCGTCGAGATCGGTGGTGACGACGAACAGGCGCCGGCCGGCGCGATGCGCGGCGGCGATGTCGGCGAGCAGCGCCGGCGTGATCTGTTTGGCGATGAGATCCTTCAGCGGCCAGGAATCGACGAAACTCTCGCCGGTCGAGCCGACTTCGAAAACGTCGGCGGCCATGATCTTGGTATAGGCGGCGCGCAGCGCGTCGTCATAGCGCGGGCCGGCAAAAATGAACGGCGCCATCAGCGCGCCGGTGCTCACGCCGGTGACCACCGCGTAATCCGGCCGATGGCCGGACTCGCTCAGGCCGTTGAGCAGGCCGGCGCCGAATGCGCCGTCGGCGCCGCCGCTCGACAGCGCCAGCCACGGTCCGGGCTGCGGCGGCAATGCGGCGGTGAAATCCGGCACCGAATCCGCCCAGAAGCGCGCGTCCGGCATGCCGGGAATTGCGGCGGCGGCCTCGTCGGCGGCGGTGAACGGGATGCGCGGCGGCAGTTGCTTGGCCTGCGGCGGCGCGGCCGGCGGCTTAACGGTTGCGCTTTTATGGGCGTGGCCGCGATTTTGCGCTGCCGCGGGCTGGGCCGCGAGAGGCACCGGCACAAGCAACGGCGCCAAGACGAGCGCAGCAGCCGTATGAACGTACCATCGGGCCATGTTCGCCATGTTTTATTGGGTGTCCCGAAATCAACGGAAGGTTCGGGTCCCGTTCGTTCCCGGTCGCAAAGCACGGCCCAACAAACCATGGCCCAAGACGGTCAGCAAATAGGGCCGTCCGGCGCCAAGATCAATCGGGCCCAAGGTCTTTCCGGCTGCAATGGATGTCGCAGCCAAGCCTAGAAAGCCGCGCCGGGCGCCGCAATGCCCGCCGAAATCCTATCCACGGTTACGCCTTTGTCACGCTTTCGGATCAGGCATGGCGGTCGGCGACGAACTTTGCTCCTGCGATGAGGATGGCAGCCGACGAGCCGAACGGCGCCAGCGCCTGTTCGGCTTCCGTGACCAGCTCCTTCAATCGCGCCTTGGCCCCGGCCGCACCCAACACGCTCACCAGGGTGGCCTTACCGGCGGCGGCGTCCTTGCCGGTCTGTTTGCCGACCAGCGCCGGATCGCCTTCGAGATCCAACAGGTCGTCAGCAATCTGGAACGCCTGGCCGACCGCGGCGCCGTAACGCTCCAGCGCCGCGCGTTGCGCGGGCGTCGCAGCGGCGAGGATGCCGCCGGCCTGGCAGGCGAAGCGCAACAGCGCGCCGGTCTTCATCGCCTGCAAGGTGCGCACGTCTTTCTCGCTGAACTCGAGCGCCGCGCGATGTTGTACGAAGCGGCCTTCGGCGGCGAGATCGAGCATTTGACCGCCGACCATGCCGCCAAGGCCGCAGGCGCGCGCCAGCGCCATGACGAGCTCGATGCGCACGCCCGGGTCGGCGTGGGTCTCTCGCCGCGACAGAATATCGAAGGCGAAGGTGAGTAGGCCGTCGCCGGCCAGGATCGCGGTCGCCTCGTCGAATTTTTTATGCGCCGTCGGCTGGCCGCGCCGTAAGTCGTCATTGTCCATGGCCGGCAGGTCGTCGTGCACCAATGAGTAGCAATGCACGCATTCCAGCGCCGCGCCGGCCATCAAGGCGCTCTGCCGCGGCACTGCGAACAGGGCTGAGCTTTCCACCACCAGGAACGGCCGGAAGCGCTTGCCGCCGTTGAGGCTCGAATAGCGCATGGCCTCGATCAGCCGCGCCGGCCGGCTCAATTCGGCGTCCAACGGCGCCGCCGCCAGAAGCTTATCGAGCAAAGCCTCGATATCGGCGGCCACCGCGTCGAGGCGCGCGAGAAACGGGCTGTTTTTGTCGTTCATTGCGTCATTAACCAGCGGATTTGCGGCCCTGTGAGGTCCTATATTTGGTCCTACATTTACGGGATAACGATGGGTCCGATCGGGAAGGGCTATCTGTGGCCAACGACCTCATAGCGTCAATGGTGCTGGCGATCTGGCTCTATCTGCTTGCGGCGCGGGGCGGATTCTGGCTGGCGGGGGACCGCGATGACGATGGTCCGGCGGCGAGCGGAGCTGCGGACGGTCCTTGGCCGGCCGTCGCGGCCATTATACCGGCGCGCGACGAGGCCGCGTGCGTGGGCGACACGGTCGCCTCGCTGATCCGGCAGAATTATCCAGGCTTGCTCCATGTGATCGTGGTCGACGACCAGAGCCGCGACGGCACAGCCCTTGTCGCGCGCGACGCGGCGGCCGCGCTCGGCGCCGCCGAGCGCCTCACCGTGGTGCCGGGGCGCGCGCTGCCGCCCGGATGGACCGGGAAACTATGGGCGCAGCAGCAAGGCGTCGAGCTTGCCGAAACCATGGCGCTTGCGCCGGACTACCTGCTCTTCACCGACGCCGACATCGTCTATGCGCCCGATGTGCTCACAGGCCTCGTTGCCCGCGCGCAGGCCGGCGGTCTCGTGCTCACCTCGCTGATGGTGAAGCTGCGCTGCGAGAGTTTTGCCGAGCGGCTGTTCATCCCGGCCTTCATTTTCTTCTTTCAGATGCTTTATCCGTTCGCCTGGATCAACGATCCCCGTCGCGCGACGGCGGCCGCCGCGGGCGGCTGCATGCTGGTGCGCCGCGACGTGTTGGGCGCGGCCGGCGGCATGGCGGCGATCCGCACCGCTTTGATCGACGACTGCGCGCTCGGCAAAAATCTCAAAAATTTCGGCCCGATCTGGCTCGGCCTGACCGGGCGCGTGCACAGCATCCGCGCCTATCCGGCGGTCGCCGATATCCGCCGCATGGTGGCGCGCACCGCCTATGCGCAGCTGCGCTATTCGCCGCTGCTGTTGGCCGGAACTGTTGTCGGCCTGGCGCTGACTTATCTGGCGCCCGTCGTGCTGACGTTGTTCGGCGACGGCCTGGCGCAATATTTTGGCCTGGTCACCTGGCTGATGATGGCGTTGGCGTTCAAGCCGACATTGCGGCTCTATCGTATGTCGGCGCTGTGGGGGCTGGCGCTGCCGGCGATTGCCGCCATCTATATGGCGTTCACCCTTGATTCCGCCTATCAGCATGGCCGCGGGCGCGGCGGCATGTGGAAGGGCCGCGCCCAAGCCAATGTCTCGGAGTCCAACGTCTCGGAACTGCGATGAATGACGCGAGCGCATTACGATCGGGCAAGGGCCACCGGGATGAGAATTTCCCGGTGGCGTCCTGGCTCATTGCTCCGCGCCATCGCGGGCCGATCCTGGCGTTCTACGATTTCGTGCGCACGGCAGACGACATCGCCGATCACGCGACGCTGCCGGCGGCCGAAAAGCTCAAGCTGCTCGATCGCCTCGATGCCGGGCTCGCCGGCGGGGACGACAGCGACGCGGTCGCGGTGCGGCTGCGCGGCGAGCTTGCCGCGTATAATCTCTCGCCGAAGCACGCGCAGGATCTCATTGCCGCGTTCAAGCTCGACGTCACCAAACTGCGCTATCGCGATTGGGACGATCTGATCGGCTATTGTTCGCTGTCGGCGATGCCGGTCGGCCGTTTCGTCTGCGACGTCCACGGCGAAAGCCGCGATTGCTGGCCGGCCAATGACGCGCTGTGCGCGGCGTTGCAGATCATCAATCACTTGCAGGATTGCAAGGACGACTACCGCAATCTCGACCGGGTCTACATTCCGCAGGATGCGCTCGCTGCCTGCGGCGCGACTGTCGAGGCGCTCGCCGCGCCGCGCGCAACGCCGGCGCTGCTGCAATGCCTGCACGGGCTTGCCGAGCGCACCGAGCAATTGCTGCGCGACAGCGACGACTTTGCGGTTTTGATCAACGACTGGCGGCTTGGTCTCGAAGTCTCGGTCATCAACACCCTGGCGCATCGGCTGACCCGCATGCTCATGCGGCGCGACCCGCTATGTGATCGCGTGTATCTCGGCGTGCCCGGCGTCGCCGCCTTCACCATGGCCGGCATCATCGGCGGTACATCGCGGCGGCTCGGCCGGCGCTTTTCCGCCGCCGCGCAAAAACCGGGCGGTGCCGCTGCGTCCCTTCTCCCCGGAGGGGAGAAAGACAGGATGAGGGGGTTCGGACCGCGCAGCGCAATTTCTGAATCGTCCGAACCCCCTCACCCCAACCCTCTCCCCTCCGGGGAGAGGGAGGTGCTGTAGATGAACCAGCCGTCCCAGGCCGCCGCGCGCGCGTCCGGCAGCTCGTTCTATCGCGGCATGCGCATCCTGCCGCGCGCCGAGCGCGAGGCGATGTTCGAAATCTATTCGTTCTGCCGCGCCGTCGACGACATCGCCGACGATCCCGGGCCGCGCGAGCCGCGGCGCGAAGAGTTGCAAGCCTGGCGCGCCGACATCGACGCGATCTATGCCGGCACGCCGCCGCCGCAGCTCGCCGGTCTCGCGCAAGCGGTGAAGCAATTCAATCTCAGGCGCGAGGATTTCATGGCCGTCATCGACGGCATGGCCATGGACGTGGACGCCGACATCCGCGCGCCCGACCGGGCGACGCTCGATCTTTACTGCGATCGCGTCGCCTGCGCGGTCGGGCGGCTTTCGGTGCGGGTGTTCGGCATGGCGCCCGATGCCGGCTTGGCGCTCGCCCGTCATCTCGGCCGCGCGCTGCAGCTGACGAACATCTTGCGCGATCTCGACGAGGACGCCGCGATGGGCCGGCTCTATCTGCCGCGCGAGGCGTTGCGCGAAGCCGGCATCATCAGCACCGATCCGGCCGCGGTGCTGGCCAATCCGATGCTTGGCGCCGCTTGCGACACGGTGGTGACGCTCGCCCGCGAGCATTTCCAGGAAGCCAGCGCCATCATGGCGTGGTCGCCGCGCCGCGTGGTGCGGGCGCCGCGCATCATGGGCGACGCTTATCGCGCCATCCTCGACAAGCTTGTGGCGCGCGGTTTTGCGCCGCCGCGGGCGCCAGTGCGCCATTCCAAACTGCACCTCCTTCTCATCGTGGCGCGCAATCTCGTGTGATGCAAAATTCGCGATGAAGGGCACCGTCCACATCATCGGCGCCGGCCTTGCCGGTCTGTCGGCCGCGCTGAAGCTTTCCGAGCGCGGCCGCAGCGTCGTGGTGCACGAGGCCACGGCGTTCGCCGGCGGCCGCTGCCGCTCCTATCACGACGCCGCGGTCGGCATGACCATCGACAACGGCAATCATCTCTTGCTGTCGGGCAACCACGCCGCGCTTGCCTATCTGCGCGGCATCGGCGCCGCGGACCGGCTGGTCGGTCCCTCCCATGCCGAATTCACCTTCGTCGATCTGGCGAGCGGCGGGCGCTGGACGCTGCGCTTCAACGACGGCCGGTTGCCGTGGTGGATTTTCGCTGCCAAGCGGCGCGTGCCGGGAACGCGCGTGCTCGATTATCTGCCGCTCCTGCGGCTGCTGCGGGCCGCTCCCGGCAAAGCGGTCGGCGAGGTCATCGCCTGCGACGGCGTGCTCTACAAGCGCCTGGTCGAGCCGCTTCTGCTCGCGGCGCTCAACATCGATCCGCCGCAAGGCGCGGCGCGGCTCGCCGCCGCCGTCATCCGCGAGACGCTCGCCGCCGGCGGGCGGGCCTGCCGGCCGCTGATCGCCCGCGAAGGACTTGGTGCGACGCTGATCGAGCCGGCGCTGTCGCAGCTGCAGCAACGCGGTGCCGCAGTGCGGCTGGAACATCAGTTGCGGTCGCTGCGCTTTGCCGCCGAGCGTATCGAGGCGCTCGATTTCGGCAGCGAGAGCATTGCGCTCGCTGCCGACGATGCCGTCATCCTCGCCGTGCCGCCTTATGTCGCGGCGCCGCTCGTTGAAAACCTCGTGGTGCCGAGCGAATTCCGCGCCATCGTCAACGCCCATTTCCGCATCGCGCCGCCGGCCGCTATGCCGCCGATCCTCGGCGTTCTCAACGGCACGGTGGAATGGATCTTTGCCTTTCCCGGCCGCGTGTCGGTGACCATCAGCGCCGGCGATCGTCTGGTCGACGGCGCCCGCGACGTGCTGGCGAAGACGATCTGGAGCGAGGTCGCGAGCGCGACCGGGCTCGCGGCGGAATTGCCGCCGTGGCAGATCGTGCGCGAGCGCCGCGCCACTTTTGCCGCCACGCCTGAGCAGGACGCCAAGCGTCCCGGCGCCGCAACCCGCTGGCGCAATCTGGCGCTGGCCGGCGATTGGACCGACACCGGCCTGCCCGCCACAATCGAAGGCGCGATCCGCTCCGGCAACCGCGCCGCCGAGCTTATCGCCAGGCTGCCATGACCGACGCCAAGCTCGCCCGCAGCATCGACAGCGCCGCGCAAGCGCTCCTCGCGCGCCAGCGTCCCGACGGCCATTGGGTGTTCGAGCTCGAGGCCGACGCCACGATTCCGGCCGAATACGTGCTGCTGCGGCATTATCTCGGCGAGCCGGTCGATGCCGCGCTCGAGCAAAAAATCGCCGCCTATCTGCGCCGCATCCAGGGCGCCCACGGCGGCTGGCCGCTGTTCGCCGACGGCGATCTCGACGTCAGCGCGACGGTGAAGGCTTATTTCGCGCTGAAGATGATCGGCGATGCCGTCGACGCCGAGCACATGCGCCGCGCCCGCGACGCGGTGCGCGCCCGCGGCGGCGCGGCGCGCGCCAATGTCTTCACCCGCATCATGCTGGCGTTGTTCGGCTTCATCCCCTGGCGCGCGGTGCCGGTGATGCCGGTCGAGATCATGCTGCTGCCGAAGTGGTTTCCGTTCCACCTCGACAAGATCTCGTATTGGAGCCGCACCGTCATCGTGCCGCTGTTGGTGCTGATGGCGAAGAAGCCGATCGCGCGCAACTTAAAGGGCGTGCGCATCGACGAGCTGTTTCTCGAGCCGCCGCAGAGCATCGGCCCGGCGCCCAAGGCGCCGCAGCAGAAGGCGTCGTGGTTCTGGTTCTTCCGCGGCGTCGACAACGTTTTGCGCGCGGCCGAACCGTATTTTCCAAAGCGTACGCGGCAGCGCGCCTTCGATCGCGCCGTCGCCTGGGTCAGCGAGCGGCTCAACGGCGAAGACGGGCTGGGCGCGATTTTCCCGGCCATGGCCAACAGCGTGATGATGTTCGACGTGCTCGGCTATCCGGAAAACCATCCGCAGCGTGCCATCGCGCGGCAATCCATCGAGAAGCTTTTGGCCGTGCACGAGCACGAGGCCTATTGCCAGCCCTGCGTCTCGCCGATCTGGGACACCGGCCTGGTTTGCCACGCGCTGTTGGAGGTCGGCGGCGAGCATGCGGTGGCGCAGGTCAAGCGCGGCCTCGACTGGCTCATTCCGAAGCAAGTCCTCGACGTGCGCGGCGACTGGATCGCGCGGCGGCCAAACCTGCGGCCCGGCGGCTGGGCGTTCCAATATGCCAACGCCCATTATCCCGACGTCGACGACACCGCCGTCGTCGCCATGGCGATGGACCGCGTGCAGAACCTGTCCGGGGGCAAGGATTTTTCCGCAAGCCTTGCGCGCGCCAAAGAGTGGATCTTGGGCATGCAGAGCGCGAACGGCGCCTGGGGCGCGTTCGACGCCGACAACGAATTCTATTATCTCAACAACATCCCGTTCGCCGACCACGGCGCGCTGCTCGATCCGCCGACCGAGGACGTTACCGCGCGCTGCCTGTCGATGCTGGCGCAATTCGGCGAGACGGCGGCGAACAGCGCGGCGGTCAGGCGCGCCATCGACTACCTGCGCCGCACCCAACTTTCCGAGGGAAGCTGGTACGGCCGCTGGGGCATGAATTACATCTACGGCACCTGGTCGGTCTTAAGCGCGCTCAACGCCGCCGGCGTCGCTCACGCCGCGCCGGAGATGCGCAAAGCGGCGAACTGGCTGATCGCCATCCAGAACGACGACGGCGGCTGGGGTGAGGATGGCTCAAGCTACAAGCTCGACTACAAAGGCTACGAGCGCGCGCCGAGTACCGCGTCACAGACCGCCTGGGCGCTGCTCGGCCTGATGGCGACTGGCGACGTCGATCATCCGGCGGTGGCGCGCGGCATCGCCTATCTCACCGCCCAGCAAGGCGCCGACGGCTTCTGGAACGAGCCGCGCTACACCGCGACCGGTTTCCCGCGCGTATTTTATCTGCGCTACCACGGCTATGCGAAATTCTTCCCGCTCTGGGCCCTGGCGCGCTACCGCAATCTCAGAAGTGGCAATATGCGCGCGGTGGCGTGGGGGATGTAGCGTCCTGGGGCCGGTTAGGCCAGCTCAAGTCATTGAGCCGCTTAGTGAAAATTCCGCAGCCGCCGGTGTGTCCCGGTTGCAACGCTCGCGGGAAAAGCAAATGGACAATTAATTTAGTGCTCGCCAGCGCGAGCCGAGTTTGGGAATGTCAACCACTTGGAAATTGTCTAACTTCGGGGGACCACCATGAAGCGCATTATCCTTGGCGGGCTTGCCATCCCGGCGCTGCTTATCGCGGCACCTTTGACCACCGTTAACGCGGCGGACATGCCGGTTAAGGCGGCGCTTGCGCCGCCGGCCTGTCCGCCCTGCAATTGGACCGGCTTCTACTTCGGCGGCAACGTCGGCGGCAGCATCGGTGTGAGCAGAACCGTGGACGCCATGTCGGGCTTTCCGGCTGGCGCCGGAGCCGTCAACCCGTTCCTGACCGTGGGTGACACGCGTGCTCTCCTCGGGGCCATCGGCGGCGGTCAGATCGGCTACAACTGGCAATCGGGCCATGTGGTGATCGGCGTCGAGGCGGACTGGCAGGCCTCCAGCGAGAAAAGCACCTTGACCGGCACGTGGGGAAGTTTGACTGGCGGGGGTGGCCTCATCTTGGGTGCCTCCGACGAAGAGAAGATCAGGTCGATTGGGACCGCGCGCGCGCGGCTCGGCTGGGCTAACGATGACTATTTATGGTACGTGACCGGTGGCGGCGCGTGGGGGAGCATCCGGTCCGATTACACCCTCACGTCGAACGCACCTGCAACAACCTTTGCATCGCCGGCGTCGGCAAGCTTCACCACCAATAAGGGCGGTTGGACGGTCGGCGCGGGCGTCGAGACCTGTCTTGGCTGGGGTGTTGGTAACCACTGGTCGGCGAAGCTCGAATACCTCTATGTCAACCTCGGCACTGTGAACAATGCGTTCACGACTCCCATAACGGCTGCGGGCACTTTCGCAACCTTCACCAGCAGCAACAGGATCGAGGATCACATCATCCGTGTCGGCCTGAACTACCACCTCTGAGCCGCGCCGGTCGTCACCAAGTACTGATCGGTCGCGCGTAGGAATACGAACCCTGGGCCAGCGCAGGCTGTGTGAGAACTGGGGCGAGGCAGCTAAGAAGGCCGCATCGACAACGATGCGGCCTTCTGCCATGAGCTACATTACGGGCATGGATCGTGCTCAGTTCGTAGCCCGGATGGAGCGAAGCGAAATACGGGGTTCTGCGGCGAGGCTGCTCCCGGATTACGCTTCGCTCCATCCGGCTACGCTTGCCAGCCCTATGGCACCTGAGCGGCCTGAGTATATGCGTGAGCTTGCGAGCGTATGTTCTGCTGACAATCGAGGATTATCGGCGGCTGGCCGGCGGCAACATGAGTCTCGTCGACGCGCTAGCGCAACCGGATGTCGCCGACTTTGAATTCAAGCCGCCTCGTGTCGGCGGCATGGTCAAGCCCGCCAATCTCAGCTGATGTGGCATGTTGAGAGGATGACTGTGACGGACAATCAAACCAACCTCGTAACGATCGTGCTCATAGCGCGAATACCTGCCGAGGGTATCGCGGACTTTCGCGCTTACGAGGCTGCCGTCTTGCCGCTATTGCCCGAATATAACGGGCGGTTGGAGCGTCGTCTTCGCAATCAGGATGGCACCATAGAGATGCACATCGTCAGCTTCGCATCGGAAGCGGACTTTCAGAATTATCGGAATGATCCTCGGCGCACGGCGCAGGCCTCGTTGTTGAAAAAATCATCGGCGATATTGGAATCGCTTGCGATGACGAACGTTTCTTAATGGCCCAGCGCGTCATTCGGCGGCGACGCTGACTACTTCTCTTAGGCCGTTCTCTTACGCCGCGCTCGCCGAGGTTTGCGCCGCCTTCGCCGCCTTCTCGCGCGCCTCGTTGGCGCGGATTTGCGGCAGCGTCAGCTGCACGATGCTGTCGAAGACGTATTGCGACGGGCTACGAGCTACATCCCGAACGCCACCGCTCGGGTATTGCCGCTTTTGAAATTGCGGCAGCTATTGGCTGCTCCCGGATTTCGCTTCGCTCCATCCGGGCTACACTTGCTATCCGTGTTGCTTGCTAATCCCTTGCCAATTCGTCTCGGCAGGCCGCGTCTAGAATCGGCAAATCAACCGTCGCCAGCTTCCAAATCACGTCGGGGGCTATGCGTTCATAGTCGTGCCGTAACACGCTTCCGATACCAGCTACCTTGACCCAGGGGATTTCCGGATGGCGCGTTTTCAATTCGGCGCTCAGATGCCGGCTTGCCTCCGAGATGATCAGTACGCCTCGTTCCACCAACCACTGGTGTTCCCAACTGTTCTCGAATTCTTCGAGGCTTAGCCCGCTGACCACTGACTGAATGCGCTCGATAGCCTCGATCATGTCGGTCAAGCGCAGGACAAGTGAGCGATCCGGCATCAGAATACGCGTAGCGCGGTTTCTTCGATTCGCTCTCGCAACACCGGATGCAGGCTGGCGCGCGTCATGATGTCGGTCGCGCGTCCTAAAATCTCTTGCGCCCGCTCCTTCACGTCCATCAATTCGTACAAACCCAGACGGCCTTTCTCGTGATCAAAAAATAGATCGATATCCGAATCATCTTTGGCATCGTCGCGGGCAACGGATCCAAACAGAAAAAGGTGATCGACGCCGAGCTTTTTGAGTTCGGCTTCGTGTCGTTTCAGGACCCGTATAACTTCTGCACGGTTCATCGTGCACCCGCAGTGACTTACGCCGCGCTCGCCGATGTCTGCGCCGCCTTCGCCGCCTTCTCGCGCGCCTCGTTGGCGCGGATTTGCGACAGCGTCAGCTGCACGTTGCTGTCGAAGACGTATTGCGCCGGGCGCTGGTTTTGCATCGGGATTTCCGGCGCCATCGGGCCTGCGGTCTTCACCCCGCGCCAGGCGATCGCCAGCGCCTTGAGCGGATGCTGCATCATGGCGTCGGCCGCGGTCGGCTCGTAGCCGCAATGGGCCATGCAGTTGGCGCACTTTTCGTAGCGGCCGGTGCCGTAGGCGTCCCAGTCGGTGGTCTCCATCAACTCGGTGAAGGTTTTGGCGTAGCCTTCGCCGAGCAGGTAGCACGGCTTCTGCCAGCCGAAAATGTTGCGCGTCGGCATGCCCCACGGCGTGCAGTGGAATTCCTGGTTGCCGGCGAGGAAGTCCAAGAACATGCCGGAATGCGTGAGATTCCAGTTCTTGCTTTTGCCGAGCGCAAAGACCTTGCGGAACAATTCCTTGGTCTTGCGCCGCGACAGAAAGTGCTCCTGATCGGGCGCGCGCTCATAGGCATAGCCGGGCGAGATCGACACGCCGACGCCGAGCTCCTCGGTGAGATCGAGAAACGCCGCGATGTCCTCGGCGGGATGGCCGTCGAATACCGTGCAGTTGACGTTGACGGCGAAACCCTTGGCCTTGGCGGCCTTGATGGCATCGACGGCGCGCTCGAAGCCGCCGTCCATGCACACCGACTTGTCGTGATGATGTTTTAGGCCGTCGAGATGGACCGAGAAGAACAGGTACGGCGACGGCTCGAACAGATGCAGCTTCTTTTCCAGGAGCAGCGCATTGGTGCACAGCGAGACGAATTTCTTGCGCTTGACGATGCCTTTGACGATCTCGCCGATTTCCTTGTGAATGAGCGGCTCGCCGCCCGGAATGGCGACCATCGGCGCGCCGCACTCGTCGACGGCGTCGAGGCATTCCTGCACCGACAGGCGCTTGTTGAGGATGGCGTCCGGATAATCGATCTTGCCGCAACCGACGCAGGCGAGATTGCAGCGGAACAGCGGCTCCAGCATCAGCACCAGCGGGTAGCGTTTGCGGCCCTTGAGACGCTGACGCAGGATATACGAACCCACCGCCGTCATCTGGCGTAACGATACAGTCACAACAACAATCCCCTTCGGTACGTCCGTTTCTGTGGCTTAACGCCTGAGATTTAAACCTTTGCCGCCGCGCGGCGCCCGACATTGATGCCGTCGGTCAATTCGGGCGGCAAGCGGAACTCGATGGTCTCCTGGCGGCCGGTCAATTCGCTGACATCCACCGGGCCGAGGCGGCGCAACGCGTCGATGACGTCCTCGACCAGCACTTCGGGCGCGGAAGCGCCCGCGGTAATGCCGACGATCTTGGCGTCGCGGAACCAGTTCGGCTCGACCTCGCTGCCGTCGGCGATCAGATAACTGGGCGTGCCGGCCTCTTCACCGATCTCGCGCAGCCGGTTGGAATTGGAACTGTTCTTGGCGCCAACCACCAGGATAACGTCGACCAGCTTCGATAGTTCACGCACCGCGGTCTGCCGGTTCTGCGTCGCGTAACAGATGTCGCGGGTCTCCGGGCCGACGATGTCGGTGAAGCGCTCATGCAGCGCGGCGATGATGCCGCGGGTGTCGTCGACGCTGAGCGTGGTCTGCGTCACATAGGCGACCGGCGTGTCGGCGGGGATGTCCAGCGAAGCGACGTCGGTCTCGGTCTGCACCAAGGTCACCGGCTCGGCGATCTGGCCCATGGTGCCTTCGACCTCGGGATGGCCGGCATGGCCGATGAGGATCAGCCGGCGGCCCTGGCCGACATAGCGCTTGCCTTGATTGTGCACCTTGGTGACCAGCGGGCAGGTCGCGTTCAACACCGGCAGCTGGCGCGCGGCGGCTTCCTCCTCGACGCTTTTCGCCACACCGTGGGCGCTGAAAATCGTCACCGCGTTCGGCGGCACTTCCGACAGATCCTCGACGAAGCGGGCGCCCTTGGCCTTGAGGCTCTCGACCACGTGCTTGTTGTGCACGATCTCGTGGCGCACATAGACCGGCGGGCCGAATTTCTGCAGCGCGCGCTCGACGATCTCGATGGCGCGGACGACGCCGGCGCAAAAGCCGCGGGGTTGAGCGAGGATCACTTTCATCGTCTAAATTACCTCCCGGCCGATGCCGGCTTAAGCGCTAATCGGTCCGCGGCCATGCGCCGCAATGATGCGGGCCACCGCCTTCGTGGCCCAAATCTTCGTGGTCCCCGGATATTTCGGCTGGGACTCCGTGACTATCAACCCCGGTCTTAATCGCCGCCGGGCGGCCGATCAATCTTGACCGTTATCGGCTACCATTGGGCAGAATTGCCCCCGTTGTCCAGGGTTTGGGCCGGTCAATAGCCGGGAGCGTAAAAACCGGTGGTTATGGGGCTTGTTCCCGCGGTAATAGGAAAATATGCCGGATTTCACTTTTGCGGCATTTCAGTTCATCTAGGGTCGCCGTCCAGCGACGGATGCCGCATGGATGATCCTGGTCGATGGATGCTTGGAACGAAGGACGCGGAACATAGTGCCTCCATTTTGCCTTTGTCTTGACGCCTCAACGACAGTTAGACCCGCCGAGCATTCCATCCCCTGACCATCGCATTCTGCAGAACCCATGAAGACAATCACTGCCCTCGTCGTCCGCGCGATCGATTTTTGCGCGCATCATGCCTGGCCGGTCATCGGCGTGGCGTTGATTCTGACGGTGGCATCGTCATGGTATGCGGCGACGCATTTTTCCATGACCACCGACATCAACAAGCTGATCTCCACCGACATGCCGTGGCGGCAGCGCGAGATGGCGTTCGAGCAGGCGTTTCCGCAATACGAATTGATCGTCGCGGTGATCGAGGCGCCGACGCCGGAATTGGTCGCCGAGGCGAGCGATGCATTGACGCAACGCCTGTCGCAGCAGAAGGACCTGTTCCGCTCCATCCAGCAGCCGCAAGGCGGCGCGTTCTTCGCGCGCAACGGATTTTTGTTCGAAGCGACCGATCAGCTCGACCAGCAGCTCAAAATGCTGACCCAGGCGCAGCGCCTGGTGCAGGTGCTGGCCGGCGATCCGAGCCTGCGCGGCGTGATCCAGACGCTGCAATTCGGACTGCTCGGCGTGCAGGGCGGCCGCATCACGCTCGACAACATGACCTGGCCGATGACGCTCGGCGCCGACGCGATCGAGAAAGTCAATGCCGGGCAGCCGGCGACCTTTTCCTGGCGCGATCTGGTGCAAGGCCGCGCCGCGACGCCGAGCGAACGGCGGCGCTTCCTCGACATCCGGGCGGTGCTCGACTATTCGGCGCTCGAGCCCGGGCTGAAGGCGACCGACGCCATCCGCAAAGCCGCCGCCGATCTGAAATTCGCCGCCAACTACCAGGCCAACCTGCGCCTGACCGGCCCGGTGCCGATGGCGGACGAGGAATTCGCCACCATCAAGGAAAACGCCGTCCTCAACGCCACCGTCACCATCGCCATCGTGCTGTTCATCCTGTGGCTGGCGCTGCGCTGGTTCCGCATCATTTTTGCCGTGTTCGTCGCTCTCGTCGTCGGCCTCGCGGTCACCGCGGCGCTCGGCATGCTGATGGTCGGCACGCTGAACTTGATATCGGTCTATTTCGCGGTGCTGTTCGTCGGCCTCGGCGTCGATTTCGGCATCCAGTTCAGCGTCCGCTATCGCGCCGAGCGCCACAGCGTCGACAACCTGCACGAGGCGCTGCTGCAAGCCGGCCGGCGCGCCGGCGCGCCGCTGACGCTGGCCGCGCTCGCCACCGCGGCGGGCTTCCTGTCGTTCCTGCCGACCGATTACAAGGGCGTGTCCGAGCTCGGGCTGATCGCCGGCGTCGGCATGCTGATCGCGTTCTTCACCAGCATCACGCTACTGCCCGCTTTGCTGAGCCGGCTCAAGCCGCCGGGCGAGCCGAGCCAGCTCGGCTACGCCGTGCTGGCGCCGGTCGACGCTTTCCTGGAACGGTATCGCATGCCGATCCTGATCATCACGCTGTTGACCGTCGCCTCAGGCTTGCCGCTGCTCTATCACCTGCAGTTCGATTTCAATCCGATGAATTTGCGCAGCAAGACTGCCGAATCGGTCGCCACTTTTCTCGAGCTCAAGAACGATCCGGAAAGCGGCGCCAACGATATCCAGGTGCTGCAGCCGGCGCTGAGCCAAGCCGACGCGCTCGCCGCCAAGCTGAGGGCGCTGCCGCAGGTGGAGCGGGTGACGACGCTGTCGACCTTCATTCCCGACCATCAAAGCGAAAAGCTGGCGCTGATTGCGGATGCGGCCAAGACGCTCAATCCGATCCTCAATCCGGCGGCGCCGGCGGCGCCGACCTCCGACGCGCAGACCGTCAGCATGATCAATTCCACGGTCGACGCGCTCAACCGCCTGGCCGGCGACGGCACCGGCGCCGGCGCGGTTGCCGCCAAGCGCCTCGCCGCCGCCATGACCGCGCTGGCCAAGGCCGATCCGGCGGTGCGCCAGCGCGCCGAAACGGTGTTCGTGCAGCCGTTGAAGACGACGCTCGGCGATCTGCGCAATCTGCTGCAGGCGCAGCAAATCACCCGCCAAAACCTGCCGCCGGACTTCGCCCGGGACTGGGTCACGCCCGCGGGTCTGGCGCGTCTGGACGTCGCGCCCAAGGGCGATCCCAACAACAACGACGTGTTGCGCGCCTTTGCTCGCGCCGTGCAGACCGTCGCGCCGGACGCGACCGAGGGGCCGATCGCCATTTTGGAGGCGCGGCGCACGGTCGTCACCGCCTTCATCGTCGCCGGCGCCTGCGCGCTGTTTTCGATCGCCGTCATTCTGTGGATCACGCTGCGGCGCGTGAGCGATGTGCTGCTCACCCTCATCCCCTTGCTCATGGCCGGAATCGTCACGCTGGAAATCTGCGTGCTGATCGGCATGCCGTTGAATTTCGCTAACATCATCGCGCTGCCGCTGTTGCTCGGCGTCGGCGTGGCGTTCAAGATCTATTACATCATGGCCTGGCGCGAGGGGCAGACCAACCTGTTGCAATCGGTGCTGACGCGGGCCGTGACGTTCAGCGCCTGCACCACGGCGACCGCGTTCGGCAGCTTGTGGTTCTCCAGCCACCCCGGCACGTCCAGCATGGGCAAGCTGCTGGCGATTTCGCTGCTGACGACCATGGCAGCCGCGGCATTTTTCCAGCCCATCCTGATGGGCAAGCCGCGGCAATTGCAGGACGCCGCGCCGAAGAGCTGAAGGCTACGCATCGCCGCCACCATCGCCAAGCTGCTTGCCCGAGCCGGGTCCGCCAGCTGCGGCTGATTTCGCGCGTATCGCGCGACGAATCGACAGTCGATGGCAAAGCCATTACTCATTGAACCAGAAGTCCCGGAATCGTAAAACCTGCGGCCTTCGCCGGAAGAAGAAGCCATCGATGCCGGAAATTGCGCTGAACGTACTCGTTGACGTGTTGGGCCGCCCCGTCCATGTCCCCAAGGTTGGCGGGACGGGACACCTCTTCATCGCCGAGCCGCCAACGCCGTTCGTCGCGCCACGACTGGATATTCCGGGGCAGGACCCGTCGGTCATCCACAAGGAGATCATTTTCATCGAAGCGTCTGCCGCGGTCGGCAAGAGCACGTTGGCGAGACAGCTGTCGGCGACGCTCAAGGCGCCGATCCTCGACCTGGCTAAAGTCCCCGTCTCGACCGGCTCTCTCCACACTCTGCTGAGCGATCTGGAAGCCGCCGACAAAAGCGATCCCGTCGCCGCGTTCCATGACGGCAGGCTTCCGGTGATCATCGACGCTCTCGATGAAGGCAGATTGTTGTCGAACGAGACGGGAATCGAGAGTTTTCTCGTCACCACCGCCGAGCTTTTGCTGAGCAACCGAAATGTTACCTCGCGGCCCAAGCTGGTCTTCCTGGCGAGGTTCGAGTCGATCGAGCTGGCGCGGCAGTGCATTGAACGCACAGCGCCGGGAATTACGCACGCCACGGCTAAAGTCGGGTTCTTCGACAAGGAGGGAGCCTGGCAGCTCATCCAGGCCTATGCCGCGACGGCTGCCAAACCCGGCTCACAGTATCGGCAACAGCCGGAACCCGCTCGCGATCTCATAGCCGGCTTCTTTGCCGCAATCGAAAACGCGCTTGGTTTGGCGGGGGGAGAGCTGTGGCAGAACGAACAAGGCAGGGTATTGGCCGGCTACGCCCCGGTGCTTGCGGCGGTAGGGTCGATCTTGGCCGAGATCGATAATTTCATCGCCGTCGCCAACAACCTCAAAGCACCCGGCGGCCGCGAGGCATGGGGCGTCATCGAGGCGGTCTTGTACGAGATACTGAGCCGCGAACAGGGCAAATTGCGGCAACGACTGAGCACGCAATGCAAATCGGCGCTGCCGGGCGAAGTCTATGACGCCGAGGAGCAAATGGCGCTGCTGGCGCAGTATGTCGAGTCGAAGCCGCTGGAAGGCACCGGCCGGGTGGAGCTGCCGCCTGCCGATATGGGAAAATACAACGCCATGGTCCGAACCTATCTGCCGCACCATCCGTTCATACGCCGGCACGAATTTGGCAACGCCGTACTGGGTTCGACCGCAGTGACGCGCTCCGTTTATCACGGCAAATCGATTTCGCAAGATCGCATGGTAAGCCTGTCGCGACAATGGCGGCAGTCGGCGCCAACGCGTCGGCCGCCGCGGTCCGCGCGTTGATCGCGCGCGGCATGACGACTGGCATCACCGGCTGCCCGCGCGCGGCGAGCGGCCAAGCGACGGTTGCACCGCCAAGGAGCGCGATGAACTCTCGCCGCTTCATTCGATCACCTCGTCGGCGCGGGCGAGGACTGTCGCGGGGATCGTCACACCGAGAACCGCCGCGGTTTTGAGATTAACTGCTAAATCATACTGGGTGGGTGCCTGCACCGGAAGGTTGCTTATTTTCTCACCTCTTAGAATGCGATCGACGTACTGGGCAGCCTCCTTGAATTGCTGTGGCTGATTTGGCCCATAAGCGATAAGGCCGCCGTTTTCTTCGACAAAGAAGCTGGCAAAATAAACCGCTGGCAGCCGATAAAGCGCTGCCAACTCCGCGAGCTTCTCGCGATGAACGACGTTGAAGGCGTCAAAACCGGCGGAAAGTCCTCCATCGGGGTTTCGGGCAAACGCTGCAATCGCTTCGGTGAGGTCCGCTTCATTTGTCGCAGCACACTCGGTCGCCACCACACCCAATTGGGTTACATTCTCCTTCAACCGCTGAAACAAAAATCGTGCCTCAGGCCTTGCGCCGCGGATATAGAGCACCCTTTTCAGAGTCGGCGACACTTCCTTTAAGATTTCGACGCGCTTACTCACCAGCGCAATTTCATCGCTCGTGAACCCGGTCACATTGCGATCAGGGTGCGCAAAATTTTTAACATAGCCTTGAGCAAGCATATCGGAGAGAACCGTGAACACGATTGGAATGGTCTTCGTCGCTTCGGCTATGGTTGGTACTGCGGCTCCCTTTGCAACAATCACATCTGGTGCCAGCGCCGCCATTGCCTTCGCGTTTTCCCGCAAACGGCCTGGGTCACCAGCAGCCCAGCGGATGTCGATCCGGATATTTTTATCGGGCACCCATCCCGCGTTTTTCAGTGCATTGGTGAAATCGGTAATGGTCGATTGCTCATTTCGATCGATCTCGCTGGTAGCGAGCAGAACGCCGACGCGCCGCATTCGTTCGGGCTGCTGCGTGCGTGCGACAGACGGCCACGCGGCAGCACTACCGACAAGCGCCATGAATTCGCGCCGCTTCATACGCTGCCCCCGGCTAAGATCTACAGTCTATCACACTGTTAGGGGTCGGAGAGCGGTGTTGTGCGGCACAGCAAATCTGGTCGCTTGAACGACCGATTTCGCGTGTTCGCCCGATGTCCACGATGCCCCGATAGCGACCACGTCGCCCCATCGCATTAAGTGACGCTTCCGGCCCATAACGGTGATGTCATGAACGTGAACTGGTCGACAGTGACTTTGCTCATGTTTGCTTCCCGCGTCCCATAAACTCCATCTCAACGTTACGAAGTGCGCGGTCCAGGCGCAGCTCGAAGACTTGGGCGTATTGTGTACGGAAACGCAGCTGGTCGACGGCGTGGCCGGCGGCGGGAATTTCCGCGAGCACGATATTGGCAAGGTTCTCGAGACAGGGGCGTGCCAATAACGTGACCTGTTTAATGTCGATCTGCATTCGCTTGGCAAAATCGAGAACAACGGGCGTCGCTTCGGCAAGCGCCTCTTTGTGAATGGCGTCCACGCGTCCGGCAACCACGACGATTAGTCGGGAGCTGCGAGCCGCGCCGTGCGCGGCGAATTCACTTTTCAGACGGGCGCTTTCTGCGCGCGCCTTCTGGTGCGCCTCGTCCACGATCGTCGAGAGATGACGAGCTAAGTCTGCTGCGGTCGGAATCTCGTTCACGACGGCTACTCGGTCCCACTGCAGCAACAATTCGGTCAATTCGAAGGACGACAAAATTTCTCTCGATAGTCAAGAAGCGAAATGGCACGCGGCGCTTGTGACCGCTTGGTGCAAGGCGCGTTAGTGCACGGAGCGCATTCGGCTCTGCTTGGCCAAGCGTCGGGCTTTTCGACTAAGAACGCGCATATCTCCCTGCATGTAGCGGGGGTCTTGCAAAAGCAGCCCTTGTGCTTCAAGCCACGCCCACGCCTCGGTTATGGCCTGTCCGATGTGGTCGCGCCGGGGGTGGCTCGAATAGCCGGTCAGCGCGCCGTTGAGAAACAGACCCAGCCGTATTTGACTGATCTGCGGGCTCCACGTTACCAGCACTTGAAGTATGCGCAGCCCAAGCTCTTCGGGTTTCAGCGCGACAAGCGCATCTCCATCGGGCACCACGTCAGCGAGGTTCATTTGTTCTCGTTTCTGGCCAGAGGTGTCACTTTGGCGGGTCAGTCGTTGTCACTGCCGGAGAACCATACCAGATAAGGGCCTATGCGCGCGCAAAACTACCGCGTCACGCGCTAATGCTGCGGGGCGCTGTTTGGTGCGGGCGCCGCGCCGGGCGCGGCGGCTTGCGGCTTGCGCGCCGGCTTGGCGGCGGGAGCGGGCGCGGCCACCGCGGGATTCGGATTGACCGACGGATCGAGCATGCTCATGGCCGAATCCGGCAGCCGCGTCCAATATTGGTTCTTGCCCAGAAGCGAAATGCCGATATAGCCGCGCACCACCAAGGTCTGGCCGTCGGGCGTCACCGTCATGTTGGCCTTGTAGACCTTGCCGTCGCGCGGATCGAGGATGGTGCCGTCCTCGTATTTCTCCGGCTTGTCGGGGTCCTGCTTCATGCCGCGGATGATCTCGAGCCCGAGCCACGGATGGTTGAGGCGATCGTCCTTGCAGGCACTGCACACGGCGTTCGGATCCTCGCCGGGCTTGAGAAACATCTTGGCGATGATGCCGGAATAGACGCCGTCGTGGTTGCTGATCAAGAACCAGCCGGTCGGCTGCTTGGTGTCGTCGTCGACCGCCTGCCACAGGCCGGCGGGCGTTTGCGGCGGGGCCGGCGCCGCCGGCACCGGGTTTTGCGCAGACACGGCGGTGGCGAGCGACGTCAACACCGCGACTGAAAAAAGCAGATTTGCTCGCATTATCCGAACTCCCAAGTTGGACCATTTGAACCACGGACCTGGAACACCATAGACGTGAAACAATCGAGTCCGTGGACGCAAGTTTCATGCGCAGCGAACATGGTCAATTTATGCACGTGCAAAGAGGGGTTTTGCGGGGGGACCGCAATGGGCCTGCGGCCAGGGGGCGAATTTAGCCGCCCAAGGTCCGCACGCTCAACCATGTTGGGCGCGAAAAAGTCGCGCATCTGACGCGGCGGTTTCCTGACACCGCCGCTTGTCGCCGTGCGGCCCGCCCCGGTACACTTCGCCGGCCGGCGCGCCCGCGCGGCACTTGCCATCGAGGAACAGCGTGCGCATCAAAACCATCGAGCCCATCGCGGTCAGCCTGCCGATGAAAAAGCCGGTGAGGATGGCCGGAGAAACCGTCGTCCGCGCCGACAATATTCTGGTGCGCATCGAAGCCGACGACGGGACCGTCGGCTGGGGCGAAGCCGCCTCGGCGCCGACCATGACCGGCGAGACCGTCGCCAGCATGATGGCGGCGGTGAGCCATATGGCGCCCGGCCTGCTCCAGCGTTCGGCCGACGATTTCGCCGGCGCGGCGGCGGCGATGGACGCGCAGATATACGGCAACTCTGGCGCCAAGGCGGCGATCGAGATCGCGCTGCACGATCTCTTCGGCCGCGCTACCGGACAACCACTGCATGCGCTCTTCGGCGGCAAGCGCCGCGACCGTATTGCCTTGCTCGCGGTCATCGGCTCCGACGATGCCGCGGCCGATCTGCGCGAGGCGCAAGCGCGCCGCGATTCCGGCTATCTGATCTACAAAATCAAGGTCGGCGTTGCTGCGCCGGAAGCCGACGCCGCCCGCACCCAAGACCTTTGCCGCCTGCTCGGCAACGACTGCCTGATTTCCGCCGACGCCAATCAGGGTTTTGATGCCGACGAAGGCGTCCGCTATGTGCGCGCGGTCGCCGATTGCGGCTTAAGCTTTTTCGAGCAGCCCGTTCCCGCCCACGATCTTGCCGGCATGGCGCGAGTTGCCGCGGCGAGCCGCGTCCCGGTCGGCGCCGACGAAGGCATTCATTCGCGCGACGACATCGAACGCCATCACGCCGCCAAGGCCGCGCAGGGCGTCAGCCTCAAGGCGATCAAGCTCGGCGGCGTGCGGCCGGTGCTCGACGCCAGCCGGCTGTGCGACCGGCTCAACATGAAGCTGAACATTTCCTGCAAGACCGGCGAATCGAGCGTCGCCTCGGCGGCGGCCTTGCATCTCGCCGCGGTCGCGCCGTCGCTCGACTGGGGCTTGACCGTGACCAGCCCCGGCCTTGCCGAAGATGTCGTCACCGATCCGCTGCGCATCGACCACGGCCACATCACCGTGCTCGACCGCCCCGGCCTCGGCGTCGAGGTCGACGAGCGCCGCGTCCGGCGCGCCCAGCAGGAATTCAAGAAAGTGGCGTGAGCCGTAAAAAGGGAGAAACGTCATGCGGGGACTAACGCGACGGGCGCTGAGCCTCGCCGCTGCTTGTGCCGTGGCATCGATGCTGTCCACCGCGCCGGCGATGGCGTTGGACCAGATCAAAATGTCGATCTTCCAGAGCAATTTTTGCTGCTTCGCCGTCTATGTCGCCAAGCATCTCAAACTGTTCGAGAAGCACGGCGTCGACGTCGAGCTGGTCTACGGCACCGGCATCCAGCCGGCGAATATCATGGTCAGCGGTTCCGCCGAATCCGGCGCCTTTGCCGTCGAGCACGGCGTGACCGTGATCTCCAAGGGCCAGGATTTGAAATTGATCGTGCTGCAGCAGAAGCTGCCGCCGCTCAGCCTGATCGCGCGCAACGACGTGCCGACGCCGAACGCCGACAAGCCTTATCCGCAGAACCTGATCGACCTGAAAGGGCTGAAGATCGGCATCAGCGGCCGCGGCGCCTCGACCGACACCGCGACGCGCTTCATGCTCCGGGAGGCCGGCCTCGATCCGGACAAGGACGTCACCATCATGCCGGTCGGCGATCCCGGCACCATGCTGGCGTCGCTGAAGAACAAGGTGGTCGACGCCGTCATGGCGGTCGAGCCGGCCCAGACCGCCGCCGTGCTGTCGCTCAAGATCGCCAAGACCATGGTCGATATCGAAGGCGCCGGCGGCCCGAATGTGTTCCACCCTTACGCCTATAACGGGGTGTTCGTGCACTCGGCGTTTCTCAAAGATCATCCGGACACCGCGCGCGGCATCGTCGCGGCGATCGTGGAAGCGTGCGCGATCATCAACGATCCGGCGCGCATGAACGACCTGATGGACGTCGCCGGGAGTTACATGAAGGGCTCCGACCCCGCGGTGGTCAAAGCCTATCTGGAAAAATACCGGTCGAATTACGGGCCGGTCGCGACGCGCAAGGGCGTCGACAACGTCAGCGCCATGCTGGTTGCCGGCAAGTCGATCGAGAAGGCGGTGCCCTACGAGCAGATCGTCGCCGCCGATTTCATGCCGCCCGAGGCCGGCGCGCCGACGCGCTGACGCCCGATCATGGCCGACAGCGAAGCCGCGCCAGCCGAAATCCCGCTGCCGTCGGCCGCGGCCGACGACAACTTGCGCCAGCGCGTCCTGCTCGCCCGCGTCGCCGTCGTCGGCACGCTGCTCGGGGTCTGGCAAGGCGCGGTGAGTCTCGGCCTGATCGATTCGTTCTGGGTTTCCAGCCCCGCGCTGGTGGCGCAGGAGCTGTGGCAGGAGATCGTCAGCGGCGATCTCATTCGCAATGTCGCCATCACCGTATTCGAGGCGCTGATCGCGTTCTTCGTCTCCTCGGCGCTCGGCATCGCCGCCGGGCTGATGCTGGCGCGCTCGCCGTTCTGGGACGAGGTGCTGGCGCCACTCGTGCTCGCCCTCAACAGCCTGCCGCGGGTGGCGCTGGCGCCATTGATCATTCTGTGGTTCGGCATCGGCATCGTCGCCAAGGTGGTCACTGCCTTCACGCTGGTGTTCTTTATTCTCCTGGTGAACACGCTGGGCGGCGCCAAGAACGTCGACACCGACATTCTTACCATCGCGCAGCTGATGGGCGCGTCGCGGCGCGACATTCTGTGGAAAGTCACGCTGCCGTCGGCGCTGCCGTGGATTTTTGCCGGCCTCAATATCGGCCTGACCTATGCGCTGCTCGGCGTCATCGTCGCCGAAATCCTCGCCTCCAATCAGGGCATCGGCTACGTGATCTCGAGCGGGGCTGCAAATTTCGACACCGCAGCCGTGTTTGCCGGCCTGGTGACGCTGGCGGTGGTGGCCTGGTTGTTCAGCGCGGTGATGCGCAAGGTCGAGGCGCGGCTGTTGCGCTGGAAGCCCGCCGTCAACAGCGCGTGAGATCGGCTAATGCCAGAGCATGATGATTTGCAGTCGAATCGGAAGAAGCTCGAAACGAATGAAGCGTCCACGTGGTCGCGGGACGGCATTGATCGCAACGGCTGCCCCTCTTCCGGTCTGTTGATCCTGTCAAGGGTCTTTGACCGCCGGGTAGTGTCCTAATTTGACTTTTTGTCTCTCTTCCGTTTGGCAGTGGGGCCGCCTCGCCTCCCGATTAGGGCGCCCAACACGGAGCCGGTACGATCGAGAATAGCGAGTGGCGAGGTGCGGCGCACTAGAGCGACAATGACTGTTATTATAAATGCAATCGCCAGCAACAACCCTATTAAGCCAATCCAATCGGTCCATTCCCACATAAACTCGTTGGCCGCAATCTTCATCATGGCTGTTTGTCCCGTTGGGTTTCCGCCACGATAGCCGCTCTTACCGCCTCCACTGGCGACGTAACCGGCGGCAGATGCAACACCGCAAAGAACCGCCGCTTGTCGCTCCCCTCAATTGGCGATGACCAGGCATAGGCCCTAGTCGCCTTGGGATGGGCGGTGAGGTCGAATACGTGGACGACGCCTTCCCATACCGTGGCTTCGCCGTGACGCTCCCTAACAGGCACAGACTGCGCTAGGCGAGCCTTGCAATGGTGCATCGACTCAACGGCATTTTTGAGTTGGTCGGGCTCATTCAATTACAGTTTCCAAATTTTTGGCGCCAACTTAGCTAATGCGCTTTGCCGTTTGTCGATCTGCTCTACGCCCCATTCCTTAATGGAATAATCGGCGACCTGTTGTGTGGTTGTGAAGGTGCTATCCTTATAAATTGGCACTTTTTCTGGATATTTCGAATTGCCAATTTTGACATTAGCCTTTGGTATCAGAAGACACAGATTACCCAGACGCTTGTAATTGGCATCCACCAATTCTTGCGGTACACCCCAAGCTTGCGAGGCAGTCTCAGGCATTATGTGCTCAAGATTGATTTTACTTTCTGCGCGTTCAAATTCTCCAAGATATGGATGGTCTTCTCCATTCGTAATTTTTTCCATGCTGCGCAAGTAATAGCGCGCGAGAACGCTTTTGCTGACGGTGTTTGTCTCAAATGCCCGTTGAAATTCGATATCGTTTGGAACGACTCCATTCATTTTGTCAGCCAACTGTTTCGCGGTTTGAAACGACCCGCCGGTAACGGCAAAAGCCAACTCACCATAATTTTTTTCCAAAGTGCCGCCCCCGGCACCGCCAACCACTAGATATCGCACGGACCAAGAAACAAACTTTACATAGGCTAAGCGGGCTTCTGTCGTCGAAAAATTCTTTAGAACGGCCAGCATTAGCGGGCGTATCTGCTCAATTCCGAATAGCCCGGTAATTGTGTAAATAGCCGCTCGCGTATCCGCCCCTAGGGCAGCGAGGCCCGGATGATCGAGGGCCTGTAAAAGCGCAACATAATCAGAAGCGGTGTTTTCCAGTTCTGCCACAATGTCGGCAGCCTGTTTTTCGCCTGTGATATTTTTCTTAAAGCCATCCGCAAGATCAGATGCTTTCGTGTGTCCTTTCTTTGAAATCCAAAAGTGGCGCACATAGTCGAGAAGTAGATCATCGTCGTAGTCTTCAATTTTTGAGACCATCGCCGACCATCGTGGCTGAATTTCTTTTTTCTTGCCTTTTGCTTCGGAAAACAAATAGTTCTTTAAAATGTCTATTTGGGAGGCTTTCAACCCTCGATCATTGAGAGTTTCAAACATCTTGTATGCGTCAACGTCTTCGGGCGCAGTAATAACAATTACAACAACTCGACTCTGCAAAAAACTAATCCAGTCAAGCAGAACGCCAATTCTATCTTTCTCTGGAAGCGCGGAGATAATTTTCCCGACATGTTCTTTAGCTATATTTTGTGCCTCGGCTAATCGCTCATTGGATTTAGCAAGTTTCCCTCCTGACTTTCTGAGTGGACTATCTGGCAATGACAAAATCTGCTGGACAAAAAAATCATTATCATCAATGCCAAGAATGAATTTAGGAACGTCCTCATTTTCAAATTCGTCGTATTGTAGAAGATAGTCGCTTGTATACTTTTGTGCGGTTTTTATTCCTTGTTCTCCTCGCGGATAGAGATAATCTCTGATAGCAGCAATCAAAATCGAAACTGTGGCAAGGCGCTGTTGCCCGTCCGTAACGTCAAGGCGATCAGCGTCGTTGCCAGTGAGAACAATCGTGCCGAGGAAGTACGGAGATTTTGGCTTCCGAAACGCTGCCGTCAAATCTTCAAATAACTGAAGGACGTGCTCTTTTCTCCAGGCATATGCTCGCTGATTTTCGGGAACGCGTAATTTATGCCGAAGGATAGCGGTACCGATGCCGTAGGCATCAAAACTGATTCCCAGGTCGGCAAAGCTCATGCTGTCGCCTGTGGGGCTCGCCTAAATGGAATTTGGCGGTCGGCGTCCTCAAGTTCCTTGGCGGCCGCCTTCCTTAGGCGCTCGCGTACCCAGGCTGAAACAGCAATGCCGGCGAGGTCGGCGGCTTCCTGAAACGCCTGCTTCTCTGTGGGCTGGACCCGCAATTGCAATAATTCTGTCTTCATGGCCTCATTTTTGTAATTACAATGTATTGACAAGTCAAGGGGGGTGTGCCATTTGTCATTACAACGTACTTACAAACTGGACCGTCAGCCATGAATAGGACCCCTCTCGCCCGCCGCACCCAAATCATCAATTGCTTGGTCGAGGGCAATTCTATCCGCTCAACCGAACGGATGACCGACACCCACCGCGATACGATCATGCGCCTCATGGTCGAGGTGGGGACCGGCTGCGCCGCGCTCCACAACGAGCAAATGCGCGACCTCGATTGCCGCCGTATTCAGTGCGACGAAATCTGGACCTTTTGCCGGATCAAGCAGGCGCGTATCCCCAAGTTCACCGACCGGAGCAAGATCGGCGATCAGTGGACCTTTGTGGCCATTGACCCGGAAACCAAGCTGGTCCCGGCCTATCGCATTGGCAAGCGCACGCGAGAGACAGCCATTGCGTTCATGGGTGATCTTTCCGAGCGGCTAAGCAACCGCGTGCAGATTTCATCCGATGCGCTTGGTGCCTATATCGCCGCCGTTGAACAGGCATTCGGCACCGATGTGGACTACGGGCAGATCGTTAAATTTTACGATGCCGAACCGATCGGACCCGGCCGATATGGCCCTCCGCGCGTGACAGGCGCGGCGCGCACAGTGATTGCGGGTAGTCCTGAACAAGCCCACATTTCGACCAGCCATATCGAGCGTCAGAATTTGACGATGCGAATGAGCATGCGCCGATTTACCCGGCTTACTAACGCTTTCAGCAAGAAGTTTGAAAACTTGCAGGCAGCGGTTGCCCTGCATTTTGCCCACTACAATCTGATCCGGCTGCACAAGACTTTGCGCATTACGCCTGCCATGGCGGCGAACGTTACGGATAGGGTATGGTCGCTAGAGGAATTGGTGGACCGAACGTCAAAGTAGGGGATGCGAAATGAGTGCCTTTTTCGCTGGCGCGGGATTCCTCGCGGGGATAGTTGCCTCTTGGTATTGGTTCAAATCGACCAAAGTAAGCATTGATCCCAGTAAAACAAAAAGCCAGAGCGGCCAGGAAGCCTTCGTTTTAATGCGATGGATTGATAGCGTGATGACAACGTCCGCAACGGCTTCGCAGCTAAATGCCAAGGCGGCTGGCTGGACTGCCGTTTCTGTCTTTTGCAGCGGCCTTTCGGGCCTTCTGCACTCAAATTAGGACACTACCTGACCGCCGAAGGCGGCGCTTCGCGCCCTTGACAGGATCAACAGACCGGAAGAACTCGCTGTCCGTTGCGATCAATGCCTTGCTCTGCCTGCTTGCGATTGGCCGTGCAGACCAACCTGAAATCGTCATGCTATAATGGCCGCGCCGGCAAAAATCCGCCTGTCGAATATCGGCATCATATTCCGGCCGCGCGACCGCGGCGCGGTCGAGGCGGTGCGCGGCGTGTCGCTCGACGTGCCCGACGGTGCCATCGTCACCATCGTCGGGCCGTCGGGTTGCGGCAAGTCGACCTTGCTCAACATCGTCTCCGGCCTGTTGCAGCCGAGCTCGGGCTTTGCCGAGGTCAACGGCGCCAAGGTCAACGGCATCCGCCACGACGTCGGCTACATGTTCGCCCGCGACGGCATGATGCCGTGGCGCACCGCGGCCGAGAACGTCGAGTTTGGCCTCGAAGTGCGCGGCGTCGCCAATCGCCGCGCCGTCGCCCGCGAATGGCTGCGCCGGGTCGGCCTCGACAAGTTCGAGGACCATTACCGCCACGAACTGTCGCAGGGCATGCGCCAGCGCGTCGCTGTGGCGCGCACGTTCGCCATCGAGCCGGATATCCTGTTGATGGACGAGCCGTTCGGCGCGCTCGACAGCCAGACCCGGCTGTTGCTGCAGGCGCTGTTTCTCTCGGTGTGGGAGCGCAACAAGCGCACCGTGCTGTTCGTCACCCACGACCTGCACGAGGCGATCTTCCTCTCCGACATCGTTGTCGTCTTCACCAACCGCCCGGGGCGGGTGAAATCGATCATCCCGGTCGCGCTCAAGCGGCCGCGGCCGCCGCCCGCCGAGCTCGCCATCGCACCGGAATTCCGCGACATCTATGCGCGCATCTGGAGCGATTTGAAGGACGAGGTGCGGGAATTCGAGTGACTAGGGCGTGTGGCCGGCTGCGGCCCGTGCGCACGCAATGTGACACCGCCAAAGCGCAGTTCGCCGCCGACAAAACCCGTCGCGAAAACGCGAAATGCCAGGAAAAGTTCACTCCTGTCGACCGCGAATTGCAGCACGCTTTCAGGTGCAGACGGGAGAGGAGAAAGGTCACGTCGCGCCAGATATCTGTCGGCGTCGTCGACAATGTCGATCACGAGTTTGTTCGTTGGCTGCGGCGCGACATGCGTCACGGCGAGATTGAAGGTCGCTTCGTAGTTTCCAGCCGGGTACCACAAATAGGGGCCAAAGACGAGGTGGCCATCGGCGGCCTTAAGATCGAAAATCAAAGTGTCACCATCGCGGACTCCGCCGCGGTGGCTCAGAACGTCGACCGAGACCAGCGCGGCGTCCGCATCGGTTCTTTCAAGTCGGTGATCAAGATCCCGGGCGATCGACTCGCTGGCCTGTGCGGCCTCAGTAAAAGATCGGTATTTTTCCGCGTGTGCGAGAATGTCGCGTTTGCACAGTCGCGGCTTGCCGCCGGACAAAAGGACAGCCGCGGGCTGCAGCTTGGTCAATCCGCGCCGATCGCACGTTTCCAGATAGGCCCGCACCAGCAGCGGCAACACCGCGGATTCCGCGGCCTCCTGCCAAAACCGCCGATTCCAAAATGTGACCCGTCGCCCCTCGCAACTCCAGGGCTTGTAGCGGCCGGCATAATGTATGATCCACGGGTCGGAACGGCTTAGAGCGGCCGAAGCCGCGATTTCGCAGTCCGCGCTGTTGAGGTCGGTTTCGCTGCGATTGCCAAAGACGTTCCAGCGCGAATCCAGCCTGACAAATGCACCGTTGATCACGTGGTTCAGCGCATCCTGGTCGACAAACACCGTCTTATAATTTGTCTGTTCAAGGAATTCTTCGGCGGCATCAATGAGGCCGGCGTTGCGGAACCTCTTGAGGTCCATCACCAGCACCCCCGCGTTGAAATAGGCTTTGTAGTCGGCGAGTCTGACGACCTCACTCAAAAATTTGTGCCACTCCCCGACACCCCAGCCCACTATGGGGGGAGCGAAGGGGGGAGCGCCGGTGAGCCAGAAATCCAAACATGCCGCCAATGGGAAGTCCAATAGATCCGTGTCGTAGAGCGTCGTGATATCCTTCAGAACAACAAGGTCGCAGTCGAGATAGACGACCCGATCGATGTCCTTCAGAACCGAGGGCAACAGGAACCGGAGTAACGTCGCCGCTGTCACCCGGCTTGGCCACACGGCTACGCCGTGGAACCGATTCTCGATTTGCCGCAATCGAAGCTCAAACGTTGCGGAATTGAGTCCGACAAAATAAGCCAGGTGGTGCACGATAGGATCGGAATGGAAGGCATGCAGGACGACCTTTCGATCGCCCTTCAGATGTCTCTTGAGTGAGCTGGCGAGAACCAGAAAGGGCAATTCCATTTGCTGGTCGAAGCAACAGGCGACGTGGACGGTATCGGCTGAATCGGCTAGTTCTGCCATGTCACCAGCCTCTGCACGATCCGGTACCGGTTCCATTGCTCCTTGATGTACGACTGATTAATCCAGCCGACGAGGCCGACGGGGCCGACAATGACGCCCATCAGGACCACAGAAAGCAGTGCATGCATCCGAATAATGCGCCGTTGCACTGCGTTTGACTTTGCGAGACGAAAAGTTTCCGCTTCATTGCTCATAGTATTGAAGGCTCGCATTAACTCGGTGATCTCTGTCGATCCGCTCTTCCGTTTATGTTCTCCGGATCAGCAGAAGGCAACCGGCAGACGTCGCATTTGCAATTAGGTCACGGACTCGGTATTGGGGCGTGATAACCTACACCACATTGCAGCGGCATGATCCCATTGAGGCGGATCAGATACACATGAGTGAGTCGCGCGATTGATGGGATTATCGCTGTACACGTTTGCCGACGAAGCATATGTCCCAGCGATTGCCGCGCTGGTCAATTCGGCGCGCCGGAACGGGTTCTCCGGAAAGATCCTTGTCGGCAGTCCAGAGCCGCTTTCGATCTCTAGGCAACCGCTTGAGGGAATTGAATTTTACTCACTTGGCCCAAGCGACTATTGGCCGGGAAACCGAAAGACCGAGTTGGTATTGAAACACCCTAGTGAGCACTTTGTGCTCCTAGATGCTGATATAATAGTCACCGATCCAACTTTTTTGCCGCGACTTGAACAGTGGCTCGAAGCGGCACCGGTCGTCATTGTCTCGAATCTAATCTCATCAATCGATTATCGAAGGTATGCATGGGCAAAACGATTAGGCCGGCCTGCACGTCCGCAGCATTGGCCGAGTCGCTATTACAATTCCGGTTTGCTCGCCGGCAATTTTGAGCGCGACCGTATTCTCATCGAGCAATGGGATTCGCACATCCGCTCCACGCTTGTCGCTCCCGGTGCACTGTGGACCGATGTTGACTTCCCATTGTCCGACCAAGACGTCCTTAATGCTGTGCTGCAGGATTGGGAGGCGCCGCTTGTCGGCCTAAGCCCTCCCGACATTTGGGCAAACGTGGCACCCCATTACCCGTTCCTGCGCATCGGGACATTCCGTTCTCCGGCCATCTTGCACTGCTCGGGTCCCAGCAAGTCATGGCGATTGACCGCGCCACCACTGCGACCACCGCACGCATATGATCTTGCATGGTACGACGAGGTAATTCGGAACGCTGCACCAATAAAATTAAATATCACCATGTCAGCGACGCTGCGCGACTGGTTTGAGCGAGGCTTGCAGTAATACCTGCTGAGGCCGAACTGAAGCTCGCGAAATGACGCTTCGGGTCTTGGCTGTGCGAAAACGCGGACACGCACGACGGCGATAGAATGAACGTTCTTCGAAATCGCATTGGGGTGCGCAAAGTTCGCCCGCCTCAGCCGTCTTCTTTTTTGCGCATGAGCTGAGCCGCGAGATAATCGGAAAAGGCCCGTACCTTGAGAGAGGGTCGACGGCCGCCCGGGTAAACGGCGTGCAGCTCGACCCAATCAAGTTGATAATCGGAAAGGATCGCGACGAGCTCCCCGGCCTCGAGTTCTGCCCGGCACATCCATCGCGAGGCGAGTGCGATACCGAGCCCCGCTTTGGCGCAGGCAATGACGCCCTCGGCCGAGGCGACCTTTATCGGCCCTTTCACTGTCACGGCCGTTACCCGCCCCGCGCGCGTGAAACTCCAGCCGGTCCGGCCGGTGAGACCGGGGCCGAGAATGCAGTCGTGGCTGGCGAGGTCGGCGGGCGTTTGCGGCGTTCCCCGGCGCGCAAGGTAGGCCGGCGAGGCGACGGCGAGGCGCGGCGCCTTGCCCAGCAACCGCGCACCGAATCCGGAATCGGCCAGGGGGCCCAGCCGCAGGGCCATATCGGCGCCTTCGGCGATCAGGTCCTCGGTCCGATCGGACATCAATAGCTCGATGCCCAGTTTCGGATGCTGCTCGGCAAAGCCGGGCAGCCGGGGGATGACTTCACGAATTCCGAATGCCCCCGACAGCGCCACCCGCAGCGTGCCGCGCAGGCTGTCGCCTCCGCGCGCGGTATTTTCGGCATCGTCCAGATCGCCGAGGATTTGCCGCGCCCGTTCGAGAAACACCCGGCCGGCGTCGGTCAGCGCAACGTGCCGCGTGGTGCGCAAGAGCAGCTTCACACCCAGCCGCGCCTCGAGGCTTGCCACCATCCGCGATATCGACGGCTGCGATACCCCGAGTTCGCGCGCGACGCGGGAGAAGCTGCCGGTCTCGCCGGCGCGGACGAAGGCGGTCAATTCCCGGAGCCGGTCACTCATGCACTTGGCGTATAAGTCAGATACGCGGCGCTCGTCTACTGCGCGCGCCCTTCGACGCCATCTTCCGGCGCAGCCCGGCCGGGAGGCCGGCGGCTGAAAACAACGGGAGAAGGAGTGCGTCAATGACGACGACAGCCCTCATCACCGGAGCGACCAGCGGGATCGGCCGCGCGGCCGCCGACAAACTGGCGCAGTCAGGCGTTCATGTCATGGTCGTGGGCCGCAACGTGGAACGCGGTGAAAAGACCATTGCCGCAATACGGGCGGCGGGTGGCAAAGCCGATTTCATCTCGTCCGACCTTCGCGACGCCGCGAGCGCCCGTGCGGTCGCGAGAAAGGCCGTCGCGCTGGGAGGCGGCCATGTCGACATCCTGATCAATAACGCCGGCATGTTTCCGTTCGGCCCGACGCACGAAACCAGCGAGAAGTCGTTCGACGAGGTCTATGCGCTCAATGTGAAGGCGCCCTATTTTCTCGTCGCCGAGCTTGCCCCTCTGATGGCCCAGCGCGGCAAAGGAGCAATCGTCAACATCTCGACGATGGTCGCCGACTACGGCGCGGCGGGCATGAGCGTCTACGGATCGAGCAAGGCCGCGATCAATCTGCTGACCAAAGCCTGGGCGGCCGAATATGGCCCCAAGGGCGTCCGCGTGAATGCGGTCAGTCCCGGACCGACCCGCACCGAAGGCACGGCGGCAATGGGCGACGCGCTGCAACAGCTCGCGGCGCAAGCGCCGGCCGGGCGTCCGGCCGCGCCTGAGGAGATTGCCGAGGCGATCGTGTTCCTGGCGAGCGACCGCGCCAGTTTCGTCCAGGGTGCGATACTGCCGGTCGATGGCGGCAGAACCGCGGTATAGATTCAGGAGCAGGAGGACGAGATGGACAAAATTATTTTCGCGCGGATCGGCGCCGTGTGCTACGTCCTGTGGGGATTGGTGCATTACGGCGCCGTATACAACGTTTATCACGTCGCACTCGCCGTTCCGCCCGGCATGGTGCAGGGGCGGCTGTTGCAGGATGCCTTCTATCTCTTCGCCTTTGCGACCACCGGGATCGTGTTGGCAATCACGATGAACTGGCGCAACTCGCGCGCGGGATTTTGGCTGACCGCACTGATCCTCGCCGTAGCCGATGTGCCGTTCATCCTGTTCGTGCTTGTTCCCGGCTATGCGCCATTCTGGCCAGGCGTCTTGGGACCGGCGCTGTGGGTCGCCGGCATGATCTTCACCGGCCTCGGCCGATCACGTCCGACCTGACGCTGCGCCATCGCCAACGCTTGCGATCGATCTCGGAATGGCCGAGTCTCTGGATGTCCCGCATTCGTCGGGCATGACAGGCTGGGGGAAAATGCCACACAAGGATCTCGGCGTCGCGGTGGTCGGCTCCGGCCGCATCGGCACCTTGCGGGCGCGGCTGGCGGCAAAACATCCGGCGGTGCGTTTCGTCGCGGTGTCCGACAAGGACCCGGCCAACGCCAAGAAGCTCGCCGATCTGGCCGGCGCGCAATTCCACTCCGCCGACAACGACGAAGTGATCGCGCATCCGGACGTCAACGCCGTGTTCGTCTCGACGCCGGAAGGCGAGCACGCCGCGGCGGTCGTCAAGGCGCTGGAATTGGGCAAGGCGGTGCTGGTGGAAAAGCCGCTGGCGCTGTCGCTCAACGACGCGGAAGCCATCATCAACACGCTCAAGCGCACGGGCGGCACGTTGCGCGTCGGCTATAGCCGCCGCTTCAAGGAATGTTTTCTGCGCGCCAAGGAGCAGATGGTGCGCGGCCGGCTCGGCCGCATCAGCGGCGGCTTGGCGCGGGTCTATAATTCTCGCGCCCAGACTTTCGCCATCCTCAAGCGCGATCCGCATGCCACGCCGGTGCTCGACGTGCTGACTTATTACGTCGACCTGATGTGCTGGTTCCTCGACGGCAACAAGCCTGTGGAAGTCGTGGCGCGGGGCCAGCACGGCATTTTCCGCGACGCCGGCTACAGCGCCCACGACGTCACCTGGGCGATCGTCACCTTCGCCGACGGCGCCGTGGTCAATTTCGGCATCAGCTATGCGCTGCCGGCGAATTACCCGACCCAGGGCCAATCCGACCGGGTCGAGCTCCTCGGCACCGACGGCACCATGATCATCGACGACGATCACATGGAGCATCTGATCTATTCCGAGAAGGGCATCCCGCATCCTTACGTGCCCGGCCATTCCATCAACCTGGCGTTCCTCGGCAGCAACACCGCGGGCGATTGGGCCATGGACGATTTCTGGGGGCCGCTCGGCAACGAGACGCGCTCGTGGCTCGATTTTCTCTCCACCGGCCGCGGCGGCAATGTGCACGCCACGCCGGAGCAGGCCATGCTGAATCTGAAAACCACCTACGCCATCGAGCGCGCGGTCGCGACCGGGCAGGCGGTGCGGCTGGATTGATCCAGTCCAGATGGTCGAGCTGCATCACTTTCAGGCGAGAATTTATTTTCCGTACAATCGGAAGCTGCTAGAGTAATGTGCCTGGCTCGGAGCCGCCTGTGATGCTCATTTATGTTGCAAGCCCTTTGGGATTTTCCGAAGCCGGGCTGGTGTTCTATAAGACTTTGATTCTCCGATTGAAACGGCTTGGTCATCGGGTGTTGGACCCCTGGAAGCTCACTGACAAAAGGAAGATCAAAGCCGTGGCGGCTATGGCGTATGGCTCTTCAAAGCGACGTGCGTGGCGGCGGCTAAATGGAGAGATTGGTGCGAATAATCGAGCGGCCATCGACCGGTGCGACGCGGTATTCGCCGTTCTGGACGGTGTGGCCGTCGACAGTGGAACTGCTTCGGAGATCGGCTACGCATTCGCAATGGGCAAGCCAATTCTTGGATACCGGGGTGATTTTAGGCTCTCAGCAGACAATGAGGGGTCGATTGTCAATCTACAGGTGGAGTACTTCATTCGTCATAGTGGCGGAAACATAATCACCAAATTGAGGGATCTAGGTAGCGCTCTAAAAGAATTGAATGCTCTTGGGAAATCGCATGCGGGGAGAAAGAAGAAAAAACATGACGCCAAGTGCTACCTTAGCCGTAATCTCAATAATGTTGGCGCTTATTGTCAAGGCGGCGCTCGAAACGGCCTTTAAGCCTATTCTCGATCAAGAAGCCTGGACGGCCGTCTCGGCGCTGGCATGGTCTCAGTTGGCTGTATTTTTTGTCCTTATGTTGCGCTTTTATATAGGGGCTCTTCGGTACGTTGAGATGGAGCCGAAAAATCTCGACCTGGTTATCAGGACGATCAATTTAGTTTTCGCATTCATATTGTTTTGCAACTTTTATGTGATCGCGCTCTCGGTAACTCATCCGGAGTATTTCTATTATCTCGTTATATCCTTGCATCTCATTGACGGTGTTTGGTTCCTAGTAGCGCTCACTTTTTCCTTTCTCAAGGTTGTGCCTGAACACCCGGGTGAAATCAAAATATCCGCTACACGTAGAGTGATGATAACATTTCTGTTTTTTGATTTTCTCACCGTTTTGTTTGCCGCGATTTGGTACTACCTTATCTTTCCGCAGCAGCTTACGAGCAAGACGGAAACATCGGCCGATTGGGCGTTTCTGGCGACATTGATCGCAATCTCATTTTTGGATTTTTGGGCATTAAACGAGTACTACTTCAAAATTGCTGACTGGCGAACGAAACACGCGGTTCCGCAATAATTTTCGCTAAAGGGCCATTATGAATAATAGGCCTAGTGCTAGGGACATCTCGCGCTTGCCGAAACGGTGCGGCGGTATGGGAATATTTCGAAAGGGCGATCATCCGCGAGGCTCGATGGACGACAAGCCAAGACTCGACGAAGCCAGACTACCGCTTCATCGATAAGCCGCCGCCGCGTGTGGTGGCGGTCCTGATCTCAGAAAATCGCCGACTGCGGCGCGCTCGCGTCCTAAAAAATCAGTTCGCTGAGCTTGAAGAAGCCGTATGCAGTGACACCCAGCAAAAGGGCGGTGATGATGGGTGTGACATCTGCGGCCGGCCAAACGCGATGGATGAGCTTACTCACGATACCGACTCCCGCTTGACGCCTCCGAGCCTGAAGCTCCGCGCATTTGCAATTACCCACGTATTAGTCGCGGCGTTGGCGGCGATGGTTCTATTGTAAGGCATCCATTTGGCCGCCAATTTGCCAACGAAGACCAAGGGGGAGAGTTCCAATGACCATCCGCATCGCCGCCGTCGGGGTCAGCCACTGGCATGCGCTCAACGACGCCGCCTATTTGCGCCATCTCATCGCCATGCCGGACGTCGAACTGGTCGCGATTCAGGATTCCGACGCCGGTCTTGTCGCCAAGAGGGCGGCCGAGGTGGGGAACCCGCCCGTTTATACGGATTACGGCAAGATGCTGGCGGCGGTCCGCCCCGACTTCGTCCTGGCGCTGGGGCGGCACCGGACGATGGCGGCTATCGCCCACGACCTGCTCGATGCCGGCTATCCGTTCCTGATGGAAAAGCCGATGGGGATCAGCGCCGCCGAGGTCGAGGCGGTGGCCGCCAAGGCGGCGCGCCTCAATGCCTTCGTCGCCGTGCCGCTGGCGCAGCGCTACGCGCCGTTCGCCAGGCGCGCCCGCGCCTTGATCGACGCCGGCCGTTTCGGGCCGCTGTCGCACATCTATGTCCGCATCAACCGGCCGGGGCCGGCGCGCTATCCGGCCTGGGATTGCGCCTGGATGCTCGATCCGGCCGAGGCCGGCGGCGGAGCCTTGCGCAATCTCGGCCCCCACGGCCTCGACATGTTCCTGCACCTGACCGGCGAGGCGGCGCAGGTGACCGGCGCGCAATTGAGCCGGCGCGCCCATGAGCGCGCGGTCGAGGACTATGCGTCGGTCATGCTGCGTTCGGCGAGCGGCGTTCTCGGCACCGTCGAGGTCGGCAACGGCTTTCCCCGCGACGGCACCGACGGCGAATGGAAGGTCGCCGGCCGCGACGGCATCCTCACCATGAAGGACGGCGTCTTGAAGCTTGCCACTGCGGCCGGCGACGAAACCTTTCCCGGCACCGACATCACCGCGCCCTATTTCACCGCCGTGCGCGATGCGCTCGACCATTGGCAGCGCGGCGCCCCGCCGCCGATCAGCGTGCACGACTGCGCCCGCGCGGTGCGGCTGATCGACCAGGCTTACGCGCGGGCCGGTCGCGAGTCGTAGCCCGGATGGAGTGAGCCGTAGCCCGGACGGAGCCAACGGGTCCGGCCCGAAGTGGCCGGCCCGATGACAGGCTCCGCGTAATCCGGGACAGCCTCGACGCCTCAAAGCCGCTCCCGGATTTCGCTGCGCTCCATCCGGGCTACAACAGCGGCGCGCGGCGGTGTAGGACTGGTCGCCCAAACATCGGACATCAGCGAGCCAAGATGGACGACAAAACCAGACCGGACCAAACCGGCTACCGCTTCATCGGCAAGCCCATGCCGCGTAAGGAGGACGCGCGGCTCGTCACCGGCAAGGGCCGCTTCACCGACGATTTCGCGCTTGAGGGCCAAACCTATGCGGTGATGGTGCGCTCGCCGCATCCGCATGCGCGCATCGTCGCCATCGATGCGGCGGCGGCGAAAAAAATGCCCGGCGTGCTCGGCGTCTTCACCGGCGCCGATTGCCTGGCCGACAGGCTCGGCCCGCTGCCGCACGATCCGGTGCCGAAAACCAAATTCGACATGAAGCTCACCGCGCCCGGCGGCGGCGCGCCGTTCATCGGACCGCACGCGCTGTTGCCGGCCGACAAGGTGCGCCATGTCGGCGAAGCGGTGGCGATGGTGGTGGCGGAGACCAAGGCGGAAGCCATGGATGCCGCCGAGGCGGTCGAGGTGCGTTACCAGGAATTGCCGTTCGTGCTGCATTCTGAGGATGCGATGCGCCCCGGCGCCCCGGTGCTGTGGGACGAGGTGCCGAACAATGTCACGGTGGCAAGCGTGTTCGGCAATGCCGAGGCGACCGAGCAGGCGTTCGCCCGCGCTGCGCACGTGGTGTCGAAGAATTTTCATATCGGCCGGGTCACCGGCGTGCCGCTCGAGCCGCGCGCGGCGCTCGGCCATTACGATTCAGCGACCGGCCGCTACACGCTCTATGCCGGCTCTGGCGGCGCGGTGCGGCAGAAGAACGAACTGGTGCAGGTGCTCGGCATCGCGCCGGAAAACCTGCGCGTGCTGTCCCACGACGTCGGCGGCAATTTCGGCACCCGCAACCGCACCTTCGTCGAGTTCGGCCTGGTGCTGTGGGCGGCGAAAAAAATCGGCCGGCCGGTGAAATTCACCGCGACGCGCTCGGAAGCCTTCCTCAGCGATTATCAGGGCCGCGATCTGGTGACCAGGGTCGAGCTGGCGCTTGACGACAAGCACCGCTTCACCGCCATGCGCGCCACCAATATCAGCAATGTCGGCGCCCGCTGCGTGTCGCTGTCGCCCTTGAGCAAGGGCTCCGGCCTCATTCCCGGCTCCTATGCGATTCCGGCGGCGACCTTGCGCGCTCTTGCCGTGTTCACCAACACCATGCCGACCAACGCCTACCGCAGCTCCGGCCGGCCGGAAGTCACGTTCGCCATCGAGCAGCTGATCGACGCCGCCGCACGGCAACTCGGCATCGACCGTATCGTACTGCGCCGCAAGAACCTCGTTCCGCCCAAGGCCATGCCGTACCGCAACTCGGTCGGCATGCTCTACGACTCCGGCCGCTACGAGGAGAATATGGACTGGGCGATGGAGATCGCCGACTGGAAGGGTTTTGCGGCGCGGCGCCGCGACGCCAAACGCCGCGGCAAACTTTTGGGCCGCGGCCTCGCCAACTACGTGGAATCCTCGATCGGCGCGCCGCGCGAGCAGGCGCGCATCAAGGTGCAGCCCGAAGGCCGCGTCGACGTGGTCATCGGCACCCAGCCGAGCGGGCAGGGCCATGAGACGAGCTTTGCGCAAGTGATCTCGGACCTGCTGCACGTGCCGGCCGAGAGCGTGCGCATCATCCTCGGCGATACCGATGTGGTGAAAGTCGGCGGCGGCTCCCATTCCGGGCGCTCCATGCGCCATGCCGCCACCGTTTTCGCCAAGGCCGCGGTCGATCTGGTCGCCAAGGGCAAGGCCATCGCCGCCGTCGTCATGGGCGCGGCAACCGACAGCGTGTCGTTCAGCGACGGCCGCTTCGTCTCGCGCGACACCAACCGCACCTTCGACTTTCTCGAGCTTGCCGCGGAAGCCGCGCGCCATCCGCTGCCGCAGCCGCTGCGGGACGGCATCGCCGTGGTCACCGACAACGAGATGCACGAGCCGGTGTTTCCCAACGGCACCGCGATCTGCGAGGTCGAGATCGATCCCGATACCGGCGACGTCGCGATCACGCGCTACGCTTCGATCGACGACGTCGGCCGCTGCATCAATCCGCTGATCGTGCACGGCCAGACCCACGGCGCCATCGCCCAGGGCGTCGGCCAGGCGATGTGGGAGCAGATTTATCTCGATCCCGATTCCGGCCAGCCGCTGACCGGCTCGCTGATGGACTACGGCATGCCGCGCGCCGACATTTTGCCGCCGTTTACGACCGAGATCGCCGAGGTGCTGTCGCCGACCAACCCGCTCGGCATCAAGGCCGGCGGCGAGGGCGGCACCACGGCGGCGCCCGCGGTGACGGTCAGCGCCATCCTCGATGCCTTGAGCGAGCTCGGCGTCCGCGACATCGCCATGCCGGCGACGCCCTATGCCATTTGGACGGCGATCCGGCGGGCCAAAAGGCCATAGGTCGCAGCGTGAATTGCGGCTTTGGCCGCGGTGGCGTGGAACGGCTTGCGGCCTCAATCGTTCCCTGTGAGGGCGAATTTATATTGCTTTTGCCGGTGAGCGCCTATGGCCGTTGCTTCCACACATTCGCGACCGCGGCCCGCGGCCGATTCCCGCGAAAACATCGACCGGCTGTGCATCGACACCATGCGCACGCTCGCCATCGACGCCGTGCAGAAGGCGCAATCCGGCCATGCCGGCACGCCGATGGGCATGGCGCCGGTCGCCTACACGCTGTGGCAGGAGTTTTTGCGCTACGACCCGGCCGATCCCAAGTGGGCCAACCGCGACCGCTTCGTGCTGTCGGCCGGTCATGCCTGCATGATGCTCTATGCGCTCTTGCATCTGGCGCAGGTGCGGCGCGTCGAGGGGCAACGCCTCACTGATCGTCCCGCGGTGAGCCTCGACGACATCAAGAATTTCCGCCAGCTCGACAGCGTCACGCCCGGCCACCCGGAATATGGCCACACCACCGGCATCGAGGCCACGACCGGACCGCTCGGCCAGGGCTGCGGCAACAGCGTCGGCATGGCGATCGTGTCGCGCTTCCTCGGCGCCCATTACAACCGGCCGCGGTTTACCCTGTTCGACTACGACGTCTACACGATCTGCAGCGACGGCGATGTGATGGAAGGCGTGGCCAGCGAAGCCGCGTCGCTCGCCGGTCATCTCGGGCTTGCCAATCTGTGCTGGATCTACGACAGCAATACGGTGACCATCGAAGGCCACACCAAGCTTGCCTTCAGCGAAGACGTCGCGTTGAGGTTCAAGGGCTATCGCTGGAACGTGCTGCGCGTGCGCGACGCCAACGACACGTCAGCAGTGGCCGAAGCGCTGAAAATATTCCGCCGCAGCAGGGACCGGCCGACGCTGATCATCGTCGACAGCATCATCGGCTACGGCGCGCCGCACAAAGAGAACACGGCGGCGGCGCACAGCGATCCGCTCGGCGAAGAGGAAGTGCGTCTCGCCAAGCGCTTTTACGGTTGGCCGGAAGACGCGCAATTTCTGGTGCCGGACGGCGTCTACAATCGCTTCCGCCAAGGGATTGGCCGGCGCGGCCGGGCGCTGCGCGACGATTGGGAAGAGCTGTACGCCGCCTACCGCAGAGAATTTCCGCAAGCCGCGCGCGAGGTCGAGCAGCTGTTGTCCGGCACCCTGCCGGAAGATTGGGATGCGCGCCTGCCGGCGTTCCCGGCCGACGACAAGGGCATCGCCACCCGCGACGCGTCCGGCAAAGTGCTCAACGCCATCGCCGAACATGTGCCGTGGCTGATCGGCGGCGCCGGCGATCTTTCGCCCTCGACCAAGACCAATTTCACCTTCGACGGCGCGGGCGCGCTCGAGCCCGGCGAGCCGGGCGGCCGCACCATGCATTTCGGCGTGCGCGAGCATGCCATGGCCGCGATCGTCAACGGGCTTGTGCTGTCGAAGCTGCGCGCCTTCGGCGCCACGTTTCTGACTTTCAGCGATTATATGCGGCCGGCGATCCGGCTTGCGGCCTTGATGAAGCTGCCGGTGTTTCACGTCTTTACCCACGACTCCATCGGTCTCGGCGAGGACGGCCCGACCCATCAGCCGATCGAGCAGCTGGCGGCGCTGCGCGCCATTCCCAACCTGATCGTGCTGCGGCCCGCCGACGCCAACGAGGTGCGCGAAGCCTATCGGCTGATGTTCGGCTTGAGCGATGCGCCGGCCTGCCTGGTGCTCAGCCGCCAAAAACTGCCGGTGTTCGATCGCGGCCGCTATGCGCCGGCCTCGGGCCTGGCGCGCGGCGCCTATGTCATGGCCGACGCCGAGAACGGCGCGCCGCAAGTGATCCTGATCGCCAGCGGCAGCGAGGTGCAGCTCTGCATCGAAGCCCGCGAGCGGCTTGGGCAAAAAGGCATCGCCGCCCGGGTCGTCAGTATGCCGAGCTGGGAGCTGTTCGAGCGCCAGGACCAGTCCTACCGCGACGCGGTGCTGCCGCCGCATATCGCAGCCCGCGTTGCGGTGGAAATGGGCTCCGTGATCGGCTGGGATCGCTACGCCGGCTGCCGCGGTGCTATCATCGGCATGCACAGTTTCGGCGCCTCGGCGCCGATCAAGGATGTGCTGCAGAAATTCGGCTTCGTGGCCGATAAAGTGGTGCAGGCCGCCGAATCGCAGATTGCCAAGCATTCGCCAGCAAGGAATTCCCGACAATGAATCGCCTGAAATCGCTTGCCGATCATGGCCAGGCCGTCTGGCTCGATTTCCTGTCCCGCGGTTTTATCGCCAAGGGCGGCTTGAAGAAGCTCGCCGATGACGACGGCTTGCGCGGGGTGACGTCGAACCCGTCGATCTTCGAGCACGCCATCGGCCATTCCGACGAATACAACGCCGCCATCGCCCGCATGCTGCAGGCGCAGGATCGGTCGGTCGGCGAACTTTTCGAGCATCTCGCGGTCGAAGACATCCAGCAGGCGACCGACGTGCTGCGGCCGGCCTTCGACGCCGCCCATGGCGCCGACGGCTTTGTCAGCATCGAAGTCTCGCCCTTTCTCGCCAAGGACACCCAGGGCACCATCGACGAAGCCAAACGCCTGTGGCGCGAGGTCGGCCGCAAGAACCTGATGATCAAGGTGCCGGCGACGCAGGAGGGGCTGCCCGCCATTCGCGATCTGACCGCCGGCGGCATCAACGTCAACATCACGTTGTTGTTCGCGCAATCGGTCTACGAGCAGGTGGTCGAGGCCTATCTGTCAGGCCTCGAAGCATTGGCTGCCAGGGGCGGCGATATTTCGCAGATCGCCAGCGTGGCGAGTTTCTTCGTCAGCCGCATCGATACCGCGGTGGACAAATTGCTCGACGAGAAGATCGCGCAGGCCAACGACCCGGACGAAAAGGCGCGCCTCAATGCGCTCAAGGGCAAGGTCGCCGTCGCCAATGCCAAGCTCGCCTATCAGCGCTACAAGCGGCTGTTCGCCGGCGAGCGCTGGAAGGCGCTGGCCGCGAAGGGCGCCAAGACGCAGCGGCTATTGTGGGCGTCGACCGGCACCAAGAACAAGGCCTATAGCGACGTGCTCTATGTCGACGAATTGATCGGCCCGGACACCATCAACACCATGCCGATCGCGACCATGGATGCGTTTCGCGATCACGGCAAGCTCGCCGACACGCTGGAGGATAATGTCGCCGACGCGCAGCGCGTGCTCGGCGATCTCGGCCGCGCCGGAATTTCGCTCGACGCGGTGACCGACAAGCTGATCGAGGACGGCGTGCGGCTGTTCGCCGACGCCGCCGACAAGCTGTTCGGCGCCGTGGCGGGCAAGCGCGACAAGATCCTCGACGGCAGGATCGATGCGCAAACGCTGGTGCTGGGCGACGCTTTGACCAAGAAGGTCGACGCCGCGGCGGAGGAGTGGCGCAGCCACGGCAATGTGCGAAAACTCTGGCAGCGCGACAAATCGCTGTGGACCGGCGCCGACGAGGATCGCTGGCTCGGCTGGCTCGACGCGGTCGGCGCCGATCAGATCAAGAGCTACCAGGCCTTTGCCGAGGCGATCAGGCGCGAAGGATTCGACGACGCGCTTCTCCTCGGCATGGGCGGCTCGAGCCTCGGCCCGGAAGTGTTGGCCACGGTGTTCGGCCAAAAGTCCGGCTTTCCGCGCTTGCGCATTCTCGATTCCACCGTGCCGGCGCAGATCAAGGCGATCGAGGGCACGCTCGATCTCGCCAAGACGCTGTTCATCGTGTCGAGCAAGTCGGGCTCCACCACCGAGCCCAACATTTTCAAGGATTATTTTTTCAAGCGCGTCGCCGATGCGGTCGGCGACGCCAAGGCCGGCCGGCATTTTGTCGCCATCACCGATCCGGGCTCGGCGCTCGAGCAATCGGCCAAGGCGCAAAATTTTCGCAAAACATTCTTCGGCGTGCCCAGCATCGGCGGCCGGTATTCGGTGCTGTCGCCGTTCGGCCTGGTGCCGGCGGCAATCGCCGGCATCGACATCGCGGCGCTGGAAAAGTCGGCGCGCGTGATGATGCATTCGTGCGGCCCCGACGTGCCGCCGTCGCAAAATCCCGGCGTCGCGCTCGGCCTCGCGCTTGGCGCGGCGGCGCGGGCGGGCCGCGACAAGGTCACGATCCTGGCGTCGCCACCAATGGCCGCTTTCGGCGCCTGGGCCGAGCAGCTGTTCGCCGAATCCACCGGCAAGAACGGCAAAGGCCTCATTCCGATCGACGGCGAGCCGCCCGGCGTGCCGCAGCTTTACGGCGACGACCGCTTCTTCATCGCGCTTTCGCTGCAGGACGAGGACGATTCCGGACGCGAGAGCAGGCTCAAGGCATTGGCGGCGGCCGGTCATCCGGTGGTGCGCATCAAGCTTGAATCGCCCGAGCACATCGGCCAGGAATTCTTCCGCTTCGAGATCGCGACCGCGGTCGCCGGCGCGGTCATCGGCATCAATCCGTTCGATCAGCCCGACGTCGAAGCCAGCAAGGTCAAGACCCGCACGCTGACGGCCGCGTTCGAGAAGACCGGCGCGCTGCCGGCCGAGACGCCGGTGTTTTCCAACAAATCCCTCGACCTCTACACCGACGGCGCCAACGCCAAGGCGTTGCACGCCGCCGGCGCCGACTCGAGCCTCGATGGCTGGCTCAAGGCGCATCTCGGCCGCATCGGCGCCGGCGACTATTTTGCCGTGCTGGCCTATGTTGCGCGTGATGAGACCAACGCCGCGCCGCTGCAGAAATTGCGGCTCGCGGCGCGCGACCGGCGCCATGTCGCAACCTGCCTCGAATTCGGCCCGCGCTTTTTGCATTCGACCGGCCAGGCCTACAAAGGCGGGCCGGACAGCGGCGTGTTTCTTGAGGTGACGGCCGACGATGCCGCGGATCTGCCGATCCCGGGGCATCGCGCAAGTTTTGGCGTGGTGAAAGCGGCGCAGGCGCGCGGCGATTTCGACGTGCTGCTCGAACGCGGCCGGCGCGCGCTGCGCGTCCATATCAAAGGCGATTTGCCAGCCGGCCTGGCCGAGCTCGAGGCCGCGGCGCGGCGCGCATTGGCGTGAACGGAGTTGATTATGCAGATCGGCGTCATCGGTCTCGGCCGCATGGGCGGCAATATTTCCCGCCGCCTGATCAAGAACGGTCACGAGGTGGTCGTCTACGATCACGACGACAAAGCGGTCGCGGCGCTCAGCCGCGACGGCGCCAAAGGCGCGAGTGACCTCGACAAGCTGGTGCAGGCGTTGCGCCCGCCGCGCGCGGTCTGGGTGATGCTGCCGGCCGGCAAGATCACCGAAGATGTCATCGGCGAGCTCGCCGCAGTGCTCGCCGCCGGCGACATCGTGCTCGACGGCGGCAACACGTTCTGGCGCGACGATATCCGCCGCGCCAAGATGCTCAAAGAGCGCAACATCCACCACGTCGACGTCGGCACCAGCGGCGGCGTGTGGGGTCTCGACCGCGGCTATTGCATGATGATCGGCGGCGACAAGGCGATCGTCGAGCACCTCGATCCGATTTTCTCAGCGCTCGCGCCCGGCCTCGGCAACGTGCCGCGCACGCCCAAGCGCGACGGCCGCGATCCGCGCGCCGAGCGCGGCTATATCCATGCCGGGCCGAACGGCGCCGGCCACTTCGTCAAGATGGTGCATAACGGCATCGAATACGGCCTGATGCAGGCCTATGCCGAAGGTTTCGACATTTTGAAGAATGCCAACGGCAAAGCGCTGCCCGCGGACGACCGCTTCGACCTCGATCTTGCCGACATCGCCGAGGTGTGGCGGCGCGGCAGCGTCATCAGCTCCTGGCTGCTCGATCTCACCGCCAGCGCGCTCGCCGCCGATGACAAGCTCGATGGCTTCGAGGGTGTCGTCGAGGATTCCGGCGAGGGCCGCTGGACCGTCATGGCGGCGATCGAGGAGGCGGTGCCGGCCGACGTGCTGTCGGCGGCGCTCTTTACCCGCTTCCGCTCGCGGCAACGCCACACCTTCGCGGAAAAAATCCTCTCCGCCATGCGCAAGGGTTTTGGCGATCACGTCGAGCCGAAAGCCAAGCCGTCATGACCACAAAAGCGGCGCGGCCGGCCGATCCGTGCAGCCTGGTGATTTTCGGCGCGTCCGGCGACCTGACTCACCGGCTGCTGGTTCCGGCGCTGTACAATCTCGAAATCGCCGGCCTGCTGCCGGAGGCTTTTGCCTTGGTGGGCGTCGCCCGCAGCCAATCGTCGAGCGAAGCGTTCCGCGCCGAGCTTGAGAAAAGCCTGCCGAAATTCGCCACCCGCAAGCTCGACGCCGCCGCGGTCAAGAAGCTTCTCGGCTGCGTCGCCTATGTGCAGGGCGGCCCGGACGATCCGCAAACCTACGACAAGATCGGCCGCGAGCTCGCCCGCATCGAGCGCGAGCGCAACACCAACGGCAACCGGCTGTTCTATCTGGCGACGCCGCCGGCTGGCTTCGCGCCGATCGGGTCCCATCTCGGCGAGTCCGGGCTGGCGCGCGAGGCCAACGGCGCCTGGCGGCGCCTCATCATCGAGAAGCCGTTCGGCACCGATCTCGCCTCGGCGCGCGCGCTCAATCAAAAACTGCTCGGCATCCTCAAAGAGGACCAGATTTTCCGTATCGATCATTATCTCGGCAAGGAGACGGTGCAGAACATCCTGGTGCTGCGCTTCGCCAACGGCCTGTTCGAGCCGATCTGGAACCGCGATCACATCGACCACGTCCAGATCACGGTCGCCGAAGCGCTGACCGTCGGCCGCCGCGGCAATTATTACGACGCAACCGGCGCGCTGCGCGACATGGTGCCGAACCATTTGTCCCAGCTGCTCTCGCTCGTCGCCATGGAGCCGCCGGCGCGTTTCGCCGCCGACGCGGTGCGCGCCGGCAAGGCGGAACTGCTCGATGCGGTGGCGCTGCAGAGCCGCGACGAAGCGCTGCACAATGCGGTGCGCGCGCAATATGCCGAGGGCAGCATCGATAATCGCGAGGTCGAAGCCTACCGCGACACCCCGGACGTGCGGCCCGACAGCACCACCGAGACTTACGTCGCCCTCAAGCTGATGATCGACAATTGGCGCTGGGCCGGCGTGCCGTTCTATCTGCGCACCGGCAAGGCGTTGTGCGCCAAACGCACCGAGGTGGCGATCAAGTTCAAGCAGGCGCCGGTGGCGATGTTCCGCGACACGCCGATCGAGACTCTGGCGCAGAATTTTCTGGTGCTGGGCATCCAGCCCGACGAATGCATCGGGCTCGAGTTCAACGCCAAGGTGCCGGGGCCGTCGATCGCGATCGGCGGCGTCGGCATGACCTTCAAGTACGAGGATTATTTCGACGTCGCGCCGTCGACCGGCTACGAGACGCTGATCTACGATTGCATGACCGGCGACGCCATTCTCTATCCGCGCGCCGACGGCATCGAGGCCGGCTGGCGCGTGGTGCAACCGTTCATGGATGCGTGGCGGGAAGCGGGCGGGGACGGCCTGGCGACCTATCGCGCCGGCAGCGAGGGTCCGGCCGAGGCGGAACGGTTGCTCGCCCGCGACGGCCGCCGTTGGCGCGCGATTGCGTGAGGCCTGGCGTCATGAGCTGCAAACAGCATCGCCAGGTCGTCGTGGTCGACGATACGGCCGCTCTCGCCGAAACGGCGGCGCAGCGGCTAGTGAACCGCGTCGCGCAAAGCGGCCGCAGCGCGGTCTGCCTCACCGGCGGCTCCAGCCCGGAAGGACTGTATCGCCTGCTGGCCGAGGAACCGTGGCGCGGCAAAGTGCCGTGGCAGCGCGTGCATTGGTTCATGGGCGACGACCGCTTCGTTCCGGAAAGCGATCCGTTGAGCAATATGGGCATGGCGCGGCGGCTGTTCCTCGCTTCGGCCGGCGCGCCGCGCGGCAATATTCATCCGGTCCCGACCGACGCCAATTATCCCGAAGGTGCGGCGAATATTTATGAGGACGACCTGAAAAAATTTTACGGCGCGGAACGGCTCGATCCGGCGCGGCCGCTGTTCGATCTCGTGCTCATGGGCCTCGGCCCGGACGGCCACACCGCCTCGCTGTTTCCGGGCTCGCGCGCACTCGATGAAAAGCAGCGCTGGGTGCTCGGTGTCGGCAAAGCCGGCATGGAGCCGTTCGTGCCGCGCGTCACGCTGACGTTCCCGGCGCTCGCCGCGACGCGCGAAATGCTGTTCCTGGTCGACGGCGCCGGCAAGCGCGACATTCTGCGCCGCGTGTTTTCGGGCGAGGATTTGCCAGGAAGCCGCGCCTATGCCGACGGCGAGCTGGTCTGGCTCATCGACCGCGCCGCAGCGCCCGAGGCGGTATCGTGAAGGCGCCGTCCGAAACGCCTGCCGTCGTCGTGGTGATGGGCGTTTCCGGCTCTGGCAAGAGCACGGTCGCCTCGATGCTGGCCCATCGGCTGCATTGGACCTACGAGGACGGCGACTGGTTTCACCCCGAAGCCAACGTCGAGAAGATGCATCACGGCGAGCCGCTGACCGATCAGGACCGCTGGCCGTGGCTGCGCGCCATCGCCGCCTGGATCGACAACACCCGAAAAGCGGGCAATCACGGCGTCGTCGCCTGCTCGGCGCTCAAGCGCGCCTATCGCGACATATTGGTCGGCGCGCGCCGCGACGTGCGCATCGTTTTTCTCAAGGGCGAGCCCGACTTGATCGCGCGGCGCATTGCCGCGCGCGACGATCACTTCATGCCGGCTTCCTTGCTCGACAGCCAGTTCGCGGCGCTGGAGGAGCCGAAGGCGGACGAACGTCCGATCGTGGTTTCGATCGCGCCGCATCCGCGTGACATCGTCGCGACCATCGTCGAAAAGCTCGGCATTGCCGAGGCGGCGACGCCGATATAAGAATTTTGCGCGGCGCCGGGCGAAGTCCCAAGGCGGCAGGGGAGGAAAAACCATGGCGAAAATTGTCATCAGTTGCGCGATTACCGGCTCGATTCACACCCCGACCATGTCGGACGCGCTGCCGATCACGCCCGACCAGATCGCCACCCAGGCGATCGACGCCGCGGCGGCCGGCGCCGCCATCTTGCATTTGCACGCCCGCGATCCGAAGGACGGCCGGCCGACGCCGGACCCGGCCGTGTTCATGCAATTCCTGCCGCGCATCAAGCAGGCGACCGACGCGGTGGTGAACATCACCACCGGCGGTGCCGTGACCATGACGGTGGAGCAGCGCATCCTGGCGGCGCAGACGCTGTCGCCGGAAATGTGCTCGCTCAACATGGGCTCGATGAATTTCGCGCTCTATCCGATGGCGCGGCGCTACAAGACCTGGAAATACGATTGGGAGGAAAGCTATCTGACCAATTCCGACGCTTATATCTTCCCCAACACGTTCCGCGACATCGAGAAGATCTACAAGATCCTCGGCGAAGGCCACGGCGTGAAATTCGAGCACGAATGCTACGACACCGGCCATCTCTACAACCTCGCCCATTGCATCGACCGCGGCCTGTTCAAGCCGCCGGTGTTTCTGCAATTGATCTTCGGCATCCTCGGCGGCATCGGCGCCGATCTCGACAACCTGTTCTTCATGAAGCGCACCGCCGACCGGCTGTTCGGCAAGGACTATCTGTGGTCGGTGCTGGCCGGCGGCCGGCATCAGATGAATTTCTGCACCAACGCGTCGATGATCGGAGGCAATGTGCGCGTTGGCCTTGAGGACTCGCTCTATATCGGGCCCGGCAAGCTCGCTTCCAGCAATGCCGAGCAGGTGGCAAAGATCCGCCGCATCGTCGAGGAGCTCGGCCACGAGATCGCCACGCCCACGGAGGCGCGGCAGATGCTGGGGCTCAAGGGTGCTGATCGGGTGAAGTTCTAGACTCAGCCATGAACGCCATCGATCTCAAAGGCCGCACCGCCATCGTCACCGGCGGCGCCAGAGGCATCGGCTTTGCGGCCGCGCAAAAAATGCTGGCGTCCGGCGCCGCGGTGGCGTTGTGGGACATCGATGCCGCAGCCCTCGGCAAGGCCGCCGCGTCACTGGCCAAGAGCGGGCGCGTCTACACCGCGATCCTCGATCTCACCGACGCGGCGGAGATCGGCAAAGCCACAGGCGCGCTCATGCGCGACGCCGGCAAGATCGACATTGTGGTGAACAATGCCGGCATCACCGGCGGCAACGCGCCGCTGTGGGAGCTTACGCCCGAGGTGTGGCGGCGCGTCATCGAGGTCAATCTCATCGCGCCGTACCTCGTCTGCCGCGCCGTGGTGCCGCACATGGTGGCGGCGGGCTATGGGCGCATCGTCAACATCGCCTCGATCGCCGGCAAGGACGGCAATCCGAACGCCTCGCATTATTCGGCGTCGAAGGCCGGCCTGATCGGCTTGACCAAGTCGCTGGCCAAGGAACTGGCGACGACCGGCGTGCTGGTGAACGCCATCACCCCGGCGGCGGCCAAGACCGAAATGTTCGGCCAGATGACGAAGAAGCATATCGATTACATGCTGGCGAAAATCCCGATGAACCGCTTTGTCACGGTCGAGGAACTGGCGGCGATGATCGCGTGGCTCTCGTCGGAGGATTGCTCGTTCTCGACCGGCGCGGTGTTCGATATTTCCGGCGGGCGCGCGGTTTATTGAGCGAGAAGGGAAAGCTGGCCTGCCAGTCGTAGCTCGCGGCCGGTTGCCCGCCTTCGCTGAAGCTTCGGCGGGTCAGTCTTCACTCGCTTCGCGAGCGAAGACTGGTGGGCGGTGCAGGGATCGAACCTGCGACCCCCTCCATGTCAAGGAGGTGCTCTTCCGCTGAGCTAACCGCCCGGTCCAGGCGCTGGATGTAGCGTCGCCCGCCCCGCGGGGTCAAGCCTCACAGAACAGACTGCGGCTCCTGGAAGAGCAAGAATACATGCGGCATGCAAGCTGCGTCCCTTCTCCCCATTAGCGCGGTTACGCGCGTCTTCGACGCGCTATGGGGGAGAAGGACAGGATGAGGGGGTTCGGAACTAACAGGATGATCCACGACTCCCGAGCCCCCTCACCCCGACCCTCTCCCCTCTGGGGAGAGGGAGGAGTTGGCGGTGCGCGCGTTGGCAAATGTCCTGTCTCGAGTAAAGCGGTCGGAATCGTCCGGCGCTTACGACGCGCCGGCGTCGGATATGCACTTCTTGGTGAAGCTGGTTTCGGCGGCGCCGTGCAGCTTTTGCGCGGCGGCCTGGTCCTTGCAGCACTTCTTGGCAAAGCTGTTCAAGGCGGCGCCGTGCAAGTTCTTGCCGGTCGCCTGGACCGCGCAGCTGTCGTCCGCCATGGCGGCGGTCACGACCCAAAACGAAGCGACAAACGCGGCACTGATGGCAAGTGTTTTCATGTTTTTCTCCCTGGATTGGTCTTCTGGAAAAATCCGATACGCCAGCCGACGTCACGGGTGCGGCTGCAGCACGCCATTCGGGCTCGCCTTGTCGACGATCTCCGGCAGATACTGCGCCAGCAACTTGAGCATCTCGTCGACTGGCAGGCCGAGGTGGCGGGCGAACTCCTGGACCTGGGCATTGCCGAGGACAGCTTTCAATTGATCCGCGGTGATCGGCATGTTTTGGCCGTTGCCGAGCCACGATTGGACCTGCGGGCCGAGGCCGCCCTTCTGCAGCGCTGTCACCAGACCGTTGAGATCGTGGTACTGCGTCTGTGCCAGCACCGTGTTGAGCAGCGCCGGCAATGCTTCGCTTTCCAACGCGCCCTTGAGACTGTCGAACAAACCCATGATTGTTCTCCCGCGCGTAGACGGCAAAACGCTACGCCAAAGCAAGCCCGGACCGAAAGCTTAAACCATCGCCGCAACCCTCACCAGGGCCGCTCAGCCGATCGTGACGGCCGCCATTTCGGCAATGCGTCGTCCGCGTTGATGCTAATGTGGTCGACAAGGCGAGCGCGGCTTAAGGTGCGCGATGGGCAAGGTGAGACTGACGGTGCGGGTCGATTTCGGCGCCGACCACGCGCTCGGGCCGGGCAAGATCCGGCTGCTCGAGGCGATCGGCAAAACCGGCTCGATCTCGCGCGCCGGCCGTGCGCTCGGCATGTCGTACCGGCGCGCCTGGCTCCTGATCGACGACATGAACCGCTCTTTCCGCGCCCCGGTGGTGGCGACGCAGCCCGGCGGCGTGCGCGGCGGCGGCGCTGCGCTCACGCCGTTCGGCCGCGAACTGATCGGGACTTACCGGGCGGTGGAAGCGCGGGCGACGGCGGCGGCCAAGCCGCATTTGCGGGCGCTGAAAAACGCATTGCGCCGCCGGCGCGCGCGTCCGCAAAAACCGCGCAAGACGTCGATCCGCGCAACCGCTGCGCGCTGAATCGCGTTGCCGCGATGGTCGCGGCCGCCGCTCAGGCGGCGCGACGGGATGCCAGCAGGCCGTAGCCGGCGATTGCCGCCAGCAGTAGCGAGATCAGCACGTTGTAGCCGGCGAGCGAAATGCCGAGCAAGCGCCACGCTGCTTCGTCGCAGCGCACGACGTGGATCGAATTCAACTGGCCGAGGATCGAGCCCTTGGCGTTGAGATCGGTGATCGGCCCCGAGCAATCGGTCGGGCCGGCCCACCAGTGCCATTCGACGCCGGCGTGATAGGTGCCGAGCACGGCGCCGCACAGCATGGCGACGATGATCGCGGTGAAGCCGACGGCGAGCAGCGTCCGCGGCGCCCGCGCCAAAGCCGCGATCGCCATCAACAGCGCCAGCGGAATGACGACGTGATAGGGCAGCCGCTCTTCGAGGCAGAGCGGGCAGGGCGGCAGTTTGAGCACGAACTCGAAATACCAGGCGCCGACGATGGTCGCCGCGCTCAGCGCGAAGATCGCCAGCGCCGCGGCGGCCGCCGGCTCGCCGCGCAGCCGGTCGAGCCGGATCATCCGCAAAGCGCGCGTCATCCGCAAAGCCGAAGTCTGGGCCATCACAACCTCGCCGCCGCGCCGCCGACGCCGACGCGGCCGGCAGCAATTGGCCGATCTTTAAGGCGGAAGCAAGCCCGCCGTGGGCCGCGAGATTTTCTTTTTGCCGCCGGCGTCGGCTGAATATATAGAAGGCGCTTAAAGCCCGTGTGGCGGAACTGGTAGACGCGCACGACTCAAAATCGTGTTCCGCAAGGAGTGGGGGTTCGATTCCCTCCACGGGCACCAGCCTTCGCTGCTCCGCAGCTACGGCTGGCAAGCCAGCTGGGCATCGTTGACGGAGCAGCGAAGGCTGCCCGTCGTAGCCCAAAGGGCGAAGACGGGCTGAGCCAATGCGATACGTCTATTTGCTCCAGAGCGTGGAGTTTCCAGATCAAACCTACGTTGGCCTAACCGACGATTTGCGGTCCAGATTTTCTGAGCACAACAGCGGGCGGTCGCCCCACACGGCTAAATACAGGCCCTGGCGTTTGGTCTCGTATGTGGGATTCTCCAATGAGCGAAAAGCTATCGAATTCGAGCGCTATCTGAAATCGGCTTCCGGCCGAGCGTTTGCGAACAAGCGGCTGCGGTAGTAGCAAGATTGCTGTAAATAGAGAGCCGATGAACCGACGTTGTCCGCATTCGCGCCGCGTTGCCGACATGATTCTTGAGAGAGTCAACTATAAAAAGTCAACAATTCACATCTTGATCTTTGCCTGCTCCGTCATAAATTTCCCGCCAACACTGAGCTAGCCGAGGCGTGTAGGGGACACCGGGTGGCTAGTAAAATCCCAAAAATCCCCATCACTGCTGGCTTAACGCGCGATGTCGGCTAAGTTAGGACCCCGCGCACGAAGATAGGAGGCACCGATGGGTGTCTTTCTTATCCTCGAAGCCAGTCAGCCGTGCGGTAGTAGTTACCGTCTTGGCCTTGGATGCTTCTGGCATCCTAATCTGGCCTCGGTGGTAGCCGTGATCGCTCGGTTGTTCTGAACGGAAGGGACACCTCGGAAACGGGGTGTCCCCTTTCAGCTTGTCATTTGCGTTGAGTTTGTCGGTGGCGTCCGAACGAAGCTGGCGTGTTATCGATAGTTCGATCCAATGGAGCTGACCATGCCCAACCTCAACGCCCGAGCCGACGTTTACTGCCACGGCGGTATCAACGTCGGAAAATTCCAACCTCTTCCTCAACCGAAGCCTGTCCACTCCGGGACTATCGCAGACTGTGTCCAGTGGGTTCTGAAGAATCATCAGGGCTATCCAAACCTATATAGTCTGGTGATCCCACTCGAAGCGGGTTTTCAAAAAAACGAGCTTTACTACCCCGACATTGAAGCGATCTCGAAGCGCCTGGATTTTCCGCACTAAACTGGTGTTCACACAACAAAGACTACGAATGCGGATGAATCATCAAAATCATCATCTGAAGCTGGCCAGTGAGCCACTACGACAATCCCAATTGCGGTTACCAATATAGTCATCACGATATAAAATGTCAGCTCGCGTCCGTATTCCTTTCTATCGTATCCGAGAAAGAATTTGTGTGAATATATAATTGCGGCGAGTGCGGCCCCTATGAGGAGGGCTACTCCCATCGTGTGAACGAACCACTCGGCGAAGAAGTCTCCCCAAGAATCCCACGCCTTCCAATGATGCTGCCATCCGTGCCGGACATACGTGACGACGAGCCCCGTGAAGATCACGAGAGCAATCTCTCTTTTTTCCAAATCTTTGAAAAACTCTCTTAGGCGCATGATGTTTCTCCCCGGTGCATCATAGCGCACGACTGCTTGCCGGACTCTGGCACGCTCCGAATTCTGTTGTAACATCCAATAGCCGCTCTGTTAGGCTGTCTCCACGGGCGCCGGCCTTCGCTGCCTCGCAACTACGGCTGGAAGGCCAGCTTTACAAAATTCGGCGAAGAAGCGAAGGTCTGATCTTCCGCCTCGCTCACGCATCCCTCTTGCATTTCGCCATAAAACTATTCTTCGCCGCGCCGTGCAGTGGTTTGCCCTCTGCGCTGACCGCCTTCGGTTCGCAGGCGTCCTGCTTGCACTTCTTGACGAAGCTGTTCTTCGCCGCGCCGTGCAGCGGCTTGCCGGTGGCGCTGACGGCCTGGCTTTCGCAGGACTGCGCCATGGCCGTGCCGGCGGAGAAAGCGATGATCAAAGCTGCGAGAGCTATGCGCTGCATCGTGGCCTCCCTTTCCTGCCCGCATATCTATATATCTGAATTTCAGGCCAATGTATCTTCAAGGCAATGCTTGCGAGGGCGAGGAGAAGACGCAATGAAAATTCGGCTCTTGATGGCGGCGGCGCTCCTGGCCCCGGTCCTGGCCGTGCTGCTGCCGGCGACCGGCCAGGCGCAGGTCACGGTGGACGTCGCCAAAATCTCCTGCAAGCAGTTCCTGCTCGACGCGGTGGCGCCGACCAAGTCGGTGGCGATGTGGCTGAGCGGCTACTATCACGGCAAGCACGGCGGCACCGTCGTCGATTTCGGCGCCTTGCAGCGCGAGGCCGACAAGGTCGAGGACTACTGCCGGCTCAATCTCGACATGCCGGTCATGGATGCCGTCGAGCGCGCCCTGTCCGTCGGCAAATAACCGGGGCGCGGCAGGCGCGCCGGAGCGTGGTCCGATGAAATTTTCCCATTTCTCCCATATCTGGGCCAAGCCCGGCATGACGCCGCACGCGCGCTACGAGCAGCTCTGGCGCGAGCTCGCTTTGTGCGACGACCTCGGCTTCGACCATTCGTTCTGCGTCGAGCATCATTTCCGTCCCGACGAGAGCTGGATGTCGTCGCCGAGCCTTTACGCGGTCGGCGCCGGCGCGCGCACCAAAAGGCTGCGCATCGGGCCGATGGGCTACATCGTGCCGCTCTATCATCCGCTCCGCCTTGCCGAGGAGATCGCCATCGTCGACCAGATGCTCGGCGGCCGCATGGAGCTTGGGCTGGTGCCCGGCATCAATCCGGATTATTTTCGGCCCTTCGGACTGGACTACGGGCAGCGCAAATCGCCGACCTTGGAATTCGTCGATTATCTGCGCGCGGCTTTCAGTGACACCCAGCCGTTCTCCTATCACGGCCAGGAGTTTCACACCGACAACGCGCGCATCGCGGTGCGACCGGCGCAACAGCCGCATCCGCCGCTGTGGATGATGAGCCGCGATCCGCAGACGCTGGAATTCTGCGCCATGAACGGTATCAGTCCCGGCTATTTTTTGGTCTATCCGCGCGCCGACGCCGCGCCGCGCTATCGCAAATTCCTGCACGATTGGGCGCGCACCGGCTGGCCGGAGAAGCCGAACATCGCCTATTGCACGGTGGTCTATGTCGACGACACCGATCAGAAGGCGATCGACAACGCGCTATTCCGGGCGAGCCGCGCTTACGAGGGCTTCCTGGCGCCGGCAAAACCTGGCGAGACCTTCGAGGACCGCGCCCGCGAGCACGCCAAAATGCTCGTCGGCCGCGGCGAGCCCGGCGCCTCGGAAATCATGCAGCATCTGTTCGACGCCGATTATCTGTTCAAGCACGACCTCGTGTTCGTCGGCTCGCCCGAGACGGTGGCGACAAAAATCCGCACCGCCGCGGAAGAGGGCGTGTTCAACGTCTTCATGGGCGAATTCAATTTCGCCGACCTGCCGGAAGACGCGCTGCTGCGCTCGATCCGGCTGTTCGGCGAGAAGGTGATCCCGGCGCTGCGCGGGTATGAGCCGTTTTAATCCGTCATTCCGGATTGCCGCGAAGCGGCAAGTCCGGAATCCATAACCGCAGGCCGTGAAGAAACTGTACCGGCGGTGATTATGGATTCCGGGTTCGCGCTTCGCGCGCCCCGGAATGACGGCAGGTTACTGCCCCTGTGCCAATTCCGGATGCGCCTTCAGCCGCGCGGCGTTGAGTTTGTAGATGGCGAAGCACACCACCGCGCCGACCGCGAACGGCAGCGCCGACCACATGTAGAGCTGCGGCACCGGCAGGCCGACGAACAGCGCGCCGAGCAGCGGGCCGATAATGGCGCCGAGGCGGCCGATGCCGAGCTGCCAGCCCGAACCGTTGGCGCGCAAGAGCGTCGGATAGATCATGGCGCCGACGACGTTGATGCCGGATTGGATGCCGAGCACGATGAAGCCGGCGAAGAAGGTCGCCGTCAGCAAGGCAGCGGTCGAGCTCAGTCCGGCATAGCCGATCGAGCTCACCACCGGCACTGCGATCACGAACAAAATCGCGATGGCGAGGAAGCGCGCCTTCTGCAGCCACCAGCACAACAGCAGCGCGCCGACCGTGCCGCCGACCTGCAAGGCGGCGCCGGCCAGCGCCGCGATCTGCGGCGGCACATGCGCCGCGCCCATCAAGGTCGGCGTCCAGCTGATGAGGAAGAAGTAGCCCATCAGGTTGCAGGCGAACATCAGCCAGGTCAGCGGCGTGATCGCGGCCAGGCCATTGCCGAACAGATAGATCGGATTGGAGCTCGGCGACTGCTTTTCGTCTTCGATGACGAACCGCGCGTTCGGCGGCACCGTGAAATCGGGGCGGATCGCTTTGAGCAGCGCTTCCATCCTGCCGCGATGGCTCTCGTGCAAGGTCATGAACTTGATCGATTCCGGCAGGCCATAGATCGCGGCTAAGGCAAACACGATCGGGGCGATGCCGCCGATTTCGAACAGGATCGGCCAGCCGTAAGTTGGCACCAGCGCGGCGCTGGCGAAGCCGGCCAGCGCGCCGCCGATCGGCACCATGCCGGTGGCGATGATGGCGAGCGTGGCGCGGCGGTTGCGCGGCGCCGATTCGGCGTTGATGGCGACGATATTGGGGATGACGCCGCCGATGCCGAGGCCTGCGAAGAAGCGCAGCCACGACAGTTCGGTGAGATTGGTCGAATAGGCGGCGGCGAAGGTCAGCACGCCGAACAGCAGGTTGGACAGGATCAGCGCCGTCTTGCGGCCGTAGCGGTCGCCGATCCAGCCGAAAATCTGCGAGCCGAACAGCACGCCGAAATTAGAGGCGCTGAGCACGATGCCGAGCTCTTTCGGCGCCACGTGCCATTCCTTGATCAGGCTCGGCGCGGCGAAGGCGATGGCGCCGATGTCGTAACCGTCGATGAAGGCGATCAGGACCGACCACAGGATCAGCTTGATCTGGAACGCGCCGACCCCGTGCTCGTCCAGGAAATGCGAGACTTGAACTTCCGCTGCGCCGGCCATCGTTTCCCCCGTCAGGTTTTTTCTCGGGCGCGGGAGACTATGGCAGTCGCGGCGGCAAGGAAAGCGGCATTGCGGCGCGGGTGGGCAAATGCCCGTCGTTGCAGCGCCGAGAAAATTCAGCGGCGCGGGCATGCCCTCTCCCGCAAGGGGAGAGGGCATAGCAACAAGCGCTCAGTCAGCCTCCAGCGGCTGTCCCGCCTTTTCCCGCAGCGCGCGGAACACCGCTTCGGGTGTCAGCGGCAGTTCCATGAGCCGCACGCCGACCGCGTCGTCGATGGCGTTGGCGATGGCCGGCGATACCGAAAGCGTCGCCGATTCGCCGACGCCTTTGGCGCCGAACGGCGCATTGTGCTGATAGGCGTCGATCGCCTCGTTGACCATCGTGGGCGGCACGTCGGCGATGCCGGGGATCTTGTAATCGGCGAGCGACGCATTGGTGATCTGGCCGTTGTCGAGATTGATCTTCTCGAACATGGTGAAGCCGAGCTGCATCAGCGCCGCGCCGGAAATCTGCGTCTCGACGATGCGCGGATTGACCAGCGTGCCGCAGTCGACCGCATTGACGAGTTTTTGCACGCGCACGCGGCCGGTCTCGGTGTCGACCTCGACCTCGGCGCCGGTGCACGCCACCATCCAGAACGGCGTGATCTCGGGCGACAGCCCGGTCTCGTGGTCGGGCGCGACGTAATCGGGCCGGTAGCTGCCGCTGCCGACGATGTTGCCGGCCTTCATGCCGTATTTTTTGACGAACAGGCCGGAGACCGGCGTGTTGCTGCCTTCCGGCTCGCCGACTTCGCGGCGCAAGGCCTCGATCTTGCTGCGCGCATCCTCGGCGGCGAGCCGCACCGCGTGCCCCATGTGGAACAGCGAGCGCGAGCCGAGCGTGCCCATGTCGTAGGGCGTGACATCGGTGTCGCGGGCGACGACTTTCACGGCTTCCGCCGGCATGTTGAGCACCTCGCCGACGATCTGCGCCATGCCGGTGTCGGAGCCTTGCCCCATGTCGACGGTCGAAATGTAGAGCGTCGGGCTGCCGTCGGCGCCGACATTGACGATGGCGACCGAGGTGGTCGGCGACACGCAGGCTTTCAGCGCGAACGCCAGCCCGCGGCCGCGCTTCAAGGTGCCGCTGCCGCGATCGAATTTCTCCTTCCAGCGCAGCCGCTCGGCGACGTGATCGAGGATCGCCTCGAGCGGCGCGTCTTTGAGGATGGTGCCGGTCGCCTGCGGCCGGCCGTTGTGCAGCACGTTGTTGCGGCGGAACTCGACCGGATCGATGGCGAGCGCCCGCGCCATCATGTCGGTGTGGCTCTCATGGGCGAAGGTGAGCTGCGGCATGCCGAAACCGCGCAGCGCGCCGGCCGGCGTCATGTTGGTGTACATGGCGTAGGAATCGATCCAGACATTGTCGATGTCGTAGGGACCGGCGGCGACGAAGCCCGATTTGTGGGTGACGCGCGGGCCGATGTCGGCGTAAGCGCCGCCGTTCCAGAACACCTCGCATTTGCGCGCCGTGATGCGGCCGCCCTTGTCGACGCCGGTCTTGATGCGGATCGTCGCCGGATGCTTGGTGATCTGATAGAATTGCTCCTCCATGGTCAGCGCGACCTTCACCGGGCGCCGCGCGATCATCGAACACGCCGTCACCAGCGCTTCCAGCTTGATGTAAAGCTTGCCGCCATAGCCGCCGCCGAGATACGGCACCTTGATGCGCACCTTGTTTTCCGGCCAGCCCAAGAGGCGCGCGATCTCCGCGCGCACGAAGGACGGGCCCTGCGCGCCCGAGTAGATCGTCAGCCCGGAATCTTTGTAGTCGGCGATCGAGCAGAACGGCTCGAACGGCACGTGCAGGCATTTCTGCGTGCGGAATTCGTGCTCGAACACGTGGGCGGCTGCGGCAAAAGCCTTGTCGACGTCGCCGCGGCGCAGTTTGGCGTTGAGCGCGAGATTGGTGTTTTTCTGGCCCTTGAGATGCTTGAGATCGGTGAAGCTGCCGGCCGGCTTGAGCTCGTCGTGGACGTAAGTCGGCGCGGTCATCGCCTCGACCTCGTCGTAGACCGGCGGCAGTTCCTCATAGTCGGCGACGATCGCGTGCGTGGCGGCTTCGGCGATATGCGGATCGGTGGCGAGCACCACGGCGACCGGCTCGCCGACGAAACGCACCTTGTCGATGGCGAGGATCGGCTGGTCGTGGAACGCCGGCCCGTAATAGGGGTCGGGGATGACCTTGCGGACGTCGTCGGAGGTGATGACGCGGAACACGCCGGGGATTTTCTTCGCCGCGCTCACGTCGACCGAATTGATGCGGCCGTGCGCCACGGTGGCGCGGAAAATCTTGCCGTGCAGCATGCCGGGCAGCCGCATCAGATGGGTGTATTCGGCGCGGCCGGTGACTTTGTCGCGGCCTTCGAGGCGCGGCACCGAGCGGCCGATCTGGCCGCCGCCGATTGGGTTGGTCGGCATCAGCGTTTCACTCCATGACTTGCGGGACAGGTGCCGTCGCGCACGATGCGCTCAATGATAACCGATATCGGAACGCACCTTGCCGCGAAACACCCAGTAGGACCAGCTGGTGTAGACCAGAATCACCGGCAACAGAAAGAGCGTGCCGATCAGCAGGAAGGCCTGGGTGCTTTCCGATGCGGCGGCCTGTTCGAGGGTGAAATGTCCCGGCACGATCATCGGCCACAGGCTGATGGCGATGCCGAGATAGGACATCACGAATAGTCCCAGCGCGGCGCCGAAGGGCGCGTATTCCGATCGATTGTTCAGCGAGCGCCACGCATAGAGCGCGAGCGCTGCGGTGATGATCGGTACCGGCGCGAGATACGCGATGTGCGGCCAAGAGAACCAACGGGTCGCGATTTTCGGATCGGCCCACGGCGTCCACAGGCTGACGACGGCGATGGCGAGCACCGTGCCGATCAGGCATTTGCGGCCGAGCGCGCGGGCCCACTCTTGCAAACTACCCTCGGTCTTGATGATCAGCCAGCCGGCGCCGAGCAGCGCATAGCCGAACATCAGGGCGATCCCGCAAAAAATCGAAAACGGCGTGAAGCAGTCGAACGAGCCGCCGACGAAATGGCGGCCGTCGACTTGGTAGCCCTGGATGAACGAGCCCAGCACCACGCCTTGGGCGAAAGCCGCCAGCGCCGAGCCCGCGGCAAAGCCGTGATCCCAGAACGTGCGGTGCTCGGCGTCGCGGTAGCGGAATTCGAAGGCCAGTCCGCGGAAGATCAGCGCCAGCAGCATCAACAGGATCGGGAAATAGACCGCCGGAATGATGATGGCGAAAGCGACCGGGAAGGCGGCCAACAGGCCGACGCCGCCGAGAATGAGCCAGGTCTCGTTGCCGTCCCAGATCGGCGCGATCGAGTTCATGACCAGAGCGCGCGCGTCGCGGTCGGGCGCGAAGTTGTGGAGCATGCCGACGCCGAGGTCGAAGCCGTCGAGCGCGACATAAAAGAAGACGCCGATGGCGAGGATGGCGGTCCAGATCGGCACCAGATTGAGCGTTGCCGTCATGCCGGCCTCCCCGATGCCGCGGGCGCCAAGGCCTCGATCGGCGATTTCGGCCGGCCGCTGACGACGGGCGCGTCGTCCTCCGAAGCCGCGGGGCCGCGCCAGACGATACGCAGCATGGTGTAGATGCCGGTCGGGAAGATGATCAGATAGACGACGACATAAAGGACGAGCGACAGCAGCACATCGGCGCCGGTGAGCGACGGCGAGAACGAATCTGCCGTGCGCATCAGGCCATAGATCGTCCACGGCTGGCGGCCGACTTCGGTCACGGTCCAGCCGGCGATCACGGCAATGAAGCCGAGACAGACGGCGAATTGGCAGGCTTTGAGATACCAGGCGGTGTCATCGAGCCGCCTGCGCCACAGCAGGAATAATCCGCAAGCCACCATCGCCAGCATCAATAGCGCGATGCCGACCATGATGCGGAAGGCGAAATAAACCACCGCCACCGGCGGCCGCTGATCGGCGGGGAAATCCTTCAGGCCTTTGACGGCGCCGTCCCACGAACCGGTGAGATAGAGGCTGCCGAGCTTCGGGATCGCGATCTCGGCGATGTTGCGTTCGGCCGCCTGGTCAGGCCAGGCGATGATCGAGGCAGGCACGCCGCGTCCGCCGTCCCACAAGCCTTCCATCGCCGCGAGCTTGGCCGGCTGATGGTCGAGGGTATTCAGGCCGTGCAGATCGCCGAGCACGACCTGGAGCGGCACGAAGATGGCGAGGAACCACAGCGCCAGCCGCAGCATCATGCGGCCTTCATTGGCCGATTGTCCGCGCCGCACCGTATAGGCGCCGACGCCGAGCACGACGAAAGCGGTGGTCACATAGAAGGCGCTGACCGTGTGGGCGAGGCGATACGGCAGCGACGGGGTGAACATGATCGCGATCCAGTCCTTCGGATAGAACAGGCCATTGATCACTTCGTGGCCGACCGGCGTCTGCATCCAGCTGTTGGTGGCAAGAATCCAGAACGCCGACGACAGCGTGCCGGCGGCGACCAGCACGGCGGCGACGAAATGCATCGCCGGCGGCACCAGCTTGCGGCCGAACAGCAGGACGCCGAGGAAGGTCGCTTCGAGGAAGAACGCCGTCAAACCCTCATAGGCCAAGAGCGGTGAGATCACATTGCCGGTGGCGTCCGACAGGCGGCTCCAATTGGTGCCGAACTGGAACGGCATGACGATGCCGGTGACCACGCCCATGCCGAACGAGACGGCGAAGATGCGCAGCCAGAATAGCGACAGCTTGAGGAACACCGGCCGCCGGGTCAGCGCATAGGCGCCTTCGAGAAAGGCGATGAAGGAAGCGAGCCCTATGGTGAAGGCCGGCAGCAAAACGTGCCAGCCGACCACCCAGGCAAACTGGATGCGGGAGAGGAATTCCGGATCAAGCGACATGTCCGCACTCCTGTTGTCGTTGGCCCTTTTGAGGCGACCGTCACGCAGGTCCCGACGCGGATGCCGGGCAGTATAGCAGAGGTTCGCAACCCGGCACGACAGCCATGAAGTGGCGAACGCAAATCGCTATCGATATGTTCCCGGGGCCTCACTATGATGCGCCAAGGCCGATGCAATGGCCGCGCGTGAGCAAATGCCCGAGGAAATGCCATGGATATGAGCGTATCGGTCGCCCCGGAAAAACGGACGGTGCCGGGCGAAGCAAAATCCGATCAGATCGTGCGCAGCCCCAACTCAAGCGACCTCGACGAATGGCTGGCCAAGGTCGAGGCCATGGGCGAGCTCAAGCGCATCACCGCCGAGGTCGATCCCGATCTCGAAGCCGCCACCATCACCTATCTCGTCGGCAGTCAAAAGAGCCCGGCGCTATTGTTCGAGAACATCAAGGGCCATCCCGGCCACCGCGCGCTCTACAATATGATCGGCTGCAACCTGTCGCGGTTCTGCCTGATGATCGGCGAGGAGCCGGTCGATCATCCGCTCAAGGCGGTGCAGGCGCTGCAGAAGAAGATGGGCCGCACCATGAAGCCCAAGGAGGTTTCCGCCGAGACCGCGATCTGCAACCAGAACATCGTCACCGGCGAGGCGATCGACATCCGGCAATTTCCGGCGCAGCGCATGTGGCCGCTCGACGGCGGGCTTTATCTCGGCACCGGCGACGCGGTGGTGACGCAATGCCCGGAAACCGGACGCATCAATGTCGGCACCTACCGCATGATGATCAAAGGCCCGCGCGAGATCGGCGTCTATACCTCGCCCGGCAAGGACGCCACCCTCGACCGCGAGAAGTGGTGGAAGCTCGGCAAGCCGATGCCGATCGCCGCCGCTTACGGCATCGATCCGCTGTTGTTCCTGGTCGCGGCGACGAGCTTTCCCAAAACCGAAAGCGAATACGAATATTACGGCGGCATCAATGGCGCGCCGATCGAATTGTTCAAGAGCGACATCACCGGCCTGCCGCTGCCGGCACGCGCCGAGATCATCCTCGAAGGTTTCGTCTATCCGGACGAGACGTTTGCCGAAGGCCCGTTCGGCGAATTTACCGGCTATTACGGCCGGCCGAGCGGGGCGACGCCTTACATGCGCGTCGAGAAAGTCCGCTTCCGCAATAATCCGACGCTGACATGTGCGCTGATGGCCGACGGTCCGGCCAACGAGGCCGGATTGTTCTGGGCGGCGCTGCGGTCGGCGGCGATCTGGTCGGACCTGCAAAAACTCGGCGTGCCCGGCATCCAAGGCGTGTGGTCGATCCCCGAAGCCGCCGGCTGGGGCATCACCGTGGTCTCGATCAAGCAGATGTATCCCGGCCACGCGCCGCAGGCGATGGCGCTCGCCGCGCAATGCGTCGGCGGCGCCTATTTCGGCAAATACGTCATCGTCGTCGACGACGACATCGATCCGAGCAATGTGCATCAGGTGTTATGGGCGATGGCGACGCGGTCGCGGCCGGCGCAATCGATCGACATTCTGCGCGAGACCTGGAGCACGTTCCTCGATCCGAGCCTCAATCCGCCGGAAATCCGCCCCTGGGGGTCGAAGGCCCTGATCAACGCCTGCATGGATTACCGGCACATCAAGAATTTTTCCAAGCGCACCAAGCTGTCGAAGGCGACCTACGAGCAGGTCGTGGCGCGCTGGAGCGAGCTCGGCTTTTCCGGCACGCCGCCGGTGCAGACCGTGTTCGAGGATTCGGCGCCGGGGTCGAGCGTGGAATAAATTTGCCCGCCCCAGCTAACGCGGAGGCGCAAAGCTCATCGCACGATGCATCCGCACCGATTGGTTCGCGGATGGAATTCCGCATTGCATCTGTGCTGGTACTCGAATGCGCCACAAACCCAATTCCAAGGTCCGTCCACGGAGCGGCCGGTCCACCAGTGGTATCGATCGCCGGCTGAGGCCGGCGATGCGAGACATAGAACTGCGGCGGCAAACAGTAACGTTCTCACCACGGTCATTGGCTCTCATCCTCCACTGCCTTGTGCCACACGGCCCTCCACAGCCGCGGATTTCACCCCGTTCATCCGGACTGCATTCCTCATATTATCATAAGCGCGCCGCAGGCAGCGCTTGAGCACCGCAAGCTCACTTGCCGTCATGCCGTCGATCGCCGCCGCTTCGTAGTCGCGCGCGATCGGGATGAGACGCGCCACCAGCGCCTGGCCCTTTGCCGAAAGCCTGACCAAAACTTCGCGGTTGCTGTTCGCCGACCGGGTCCGCGTCACCAGGCCCATGCGCACCAGGCGGGTCACCAGTCGCGACAGGGTCGAGGCTTCGATGCTGGTCAGATCGGCGAGGTCGATCTGGCGCTGGCCGCCGTTGCTCGCCAGCACCGCGAGCACGCGCCACTCGGCGATGCTCAGGCCGTGACGCGCCAGCGCATCGGCGCCGAACTGCTCGGCGATGATGGTGCCGACCCGGTTGACCAGATAGGGCAGGTAATCGCCGAGATCGAGCTTGCTGGGGTGTTTCGCCACGGCGCCAACCCGTCCTTGATTATTGCATTTACAACAGTTGCATTATCAATTATTCTGCCCCTGCTGGCAAGCGAAAATGCAGCGTTCCGGGAGGAAGCCATGGAGTTCGGTTATTTCACGCTGAGCGACAACCACTACGAAAACAACGACCGCTCCTCGAACCAGTTCGTCGCCGACATCACCGCCGAAGCGCTCTATGCCGAGAAGCTCGGCATGCATTCGGCCTGGATCGGCGAGCACCATTTCAACTCACTCGGCGTGCTGTCGTGCCCCGACCTGGTGCTGGCCCACGTCGCCGCCAAGACCACGCGCATCAAGCTCGCGCCGGCGGTGACCGTGCTGCCGCTGCACAATCCGATCCGTGTCGCCGAGCAATGGGCGACGCTCGATTTGCTGTCCAACGGCCGGGTCGTGTTCGCCGCCGGCCGCGGCTACGACCGGCGCGAATATCTGCCGTTCCATGTGTCGTTCGACGACAACCAGGGCATTTTCGAAGAGGGTTTGGAACTGGTGCGCCGGCTCTGGCAGGCCGACGACCGCATTTCCCATCACGGCAAGCATTATTCGTTCGACGACGTGCGCATCACGCCGAAGCCGGTGCAGCGGCCGATCCCGACCTATGTCGGCTCGTTCTCAAAACCCTCGATCGAGCTTGCGGCACGCTTGGGCTGCGGGCTTTTGGTGGCGCCGTTCGCCGCGGCCATGAGCTATGGCGGGCTCAAGCAGGTCGCCGACCTTTATCACGACACCTGCGCCAAGCACGGCACCAAGCCGGCCGGCCTGATGTGCAGCTACTTTACCCATTTCGCCGACACCAAGGCGCAGGAGGACGTGCAGCGCGCCCGCCAGATCCGCTACTACAGGGAATGCGTGATCCCGGCGCTGCCCGGAGACCCGAAAACCGCGCCGCCGAGCTACCGCTATTTCGTCGACATGGTCGAGCGGCTGAGCAAGGTCAGGCCCGAGGATTTGACGGAGAATTCGGTGCTGATCGGTTCGTCGGCGCGCATCACCGAAATTCTGAAAAAGGTCGAGGCCGCCGGCTTCAACGAAGTGATCCTCTATTTCAACGTCGGCCTGAAACCGCACAATCAGGTCAAGGACGAGATGGCGCGCTTCATGACCGAAGTCGCGCCGGCGTTTGGCGGCGCGGCGAAGGTGAACGCGGCGTAGCGGCGCGCTTGTCATGGCCCGCGAAGGCGGGCCATCCATTTAAATGATTTTACGCTGATTAGTTTCCGGGTTGCTCGGCGAGTTGGATCGCGGCGAGTGCGTCCTCGCGATTGAGAGTCGGATAGGCATCGAGGATTTCGTCCAGGGACAATCCATCGGCGAGATTCTCGAAGAGAACCTCCACTGGAATGCGCGTGCCACGGAATACGCGCCGTCCGCCCATGACATTGGGATCGGTGGTGAAGAGAGGGTGGCGTGGTCCCATTGGCACAACCCCGGGCCACGAAGATCGCTTACGGATCGAGCTCGGTGTCCCAGTACAGATAATCGAGCCAGCTGTCGTGCAGGTAGTTCGGCGGGAACAGCCGGCCGTTGCGGTGCAGGTGCTGCACCGTCGGCTGGAACGGCGTCTGCGACGGAAACATCCTGGCTTCTTCCGGCGTCAGGTTGCCCTTGCGCAGGTTGCACGGCGAGCAGGCAGCGACGACGTTGCTCCACGTGGTATGGCCGCCGCGCGAGCGCGGCACCAGGTGATCGAAGGTGAGGTCGTCGCGGGCGCCGCAAAACTGGCAGGAGAAACGGTCGCGCAAGAACACGTTGAACCGGGTGAACGCCGGATGGGTCGACGGCTTCACATAGGTCTTCAGCGACACCACGCTCGGCAGCTTCATCTCGAAGCTCGGCGAGCGCACCGCGCGGTCGTAATTGGCGACGATGTTGACCCGCTCCAGGAACACCGCCTTGATGGCGTCCTGCCAGGACCACAGCGACAGCGGGTAATAGCTCAGCGGCCGGAAATCCGCGTTGAGCACCAGCGCCGGAAACCCCGATAGCGATACATGAGCGTTCAAGACGACGCTCCCACCTCGACTCGATGCCGCAGTGCGGCGTTGGGCCTCAGTTTATAGGCAGGCGTGACAGGATTGTGAAGCCCGCTCTGGGGTTTACGCGATATGCGGGAATCCGCCCCCGCGCGGCAGGAAAAAGAAGTCACGATCGCGACAATTCCGTCGCGCCGGCAAGGCGTGCCGGTTCGAGCGGCGCGCGGCCGCGGATCAGGTCGGCGGCTTTTTCGGCGATCATGATGATCGGCGCGTTGATATGGGCGCCGACCAGGTCCGGCATCACCGCGCCGTCGATCACGCGCAGCCCCTCGGTGCCGAACACGCGCAGCTCCGCATCGACCACCGCCAGCGGATCGGAGGCCAGCCCCATTTTGCAGGTGCCGAGCGGGTGGTGCACGGTGATGGAATTGGTCGCGATATGGGCATCGAGGTCGGCGTCGGAGACCGCGCCGTCGCCCGGCGCGATCTCCCGGGTCATGAAGGCCTGCATCGGCGCTTGGCGGCAGACGTCGCGCACCATGCGTAGCCCGGCCCGCAGGGTCTTGCGGTCGTTGTCGGTGGCGAGGAAATTCTGGCGGATGCGCACCGGCTGGCGCGGATCGGCGGAGACGAGCTCGACCCGGCCGCGGCTTTCCGGGCGCAGCACCACGGCGCGGCAGGCATAGCTGTCGGCATAAGGTTTGCGGAACGGCCACAAATACGGCGCAGCCGTCATCGGCGCGGCGTTGAAGATCAGCTCGACGTCGGGCAGCGCCACGTCGGGCCGGCTTTTCAGGTACGCCATCTGGCCGGTCGGCAATTCGGTGGCGATACCTTCGCCGCGCCAATAGGCCCGTGCCAGCGCCGGCACGATGCGGTCGAACCGCATCGCCCGATGCAGCGGGCCCGGCGCCTTGCGCCCATAGGCGACGCTCGCCGAAATGTGGTCCTGCAAATTCTTGCCGACGCCGGGCAGCGCCACCTTCACGGCGATATCGTGGGCGCGCAGTTCGTCCGGGTCGCCGATTCCCGACAGCAGCAACAGCTGCGGCGAGTTGATGACGCCGCCGCACAGAATCACTTCGCGCTCGGCGTGGGCCGTCACCGTCTTGCCGTGCCGCAAAAATTCGACGCCGGCCGCGCGCGTGCCGTCAAAGATGAGCCGCGTCGCCAAGGCATCGACTTCGACGCTGAGATTGTTGCGCGCCAGTGCCGGCCGCAGATAGGCGTCGGCTGAGCTGCAGCGGCGGCCGTCGCGCACCGTCATCTGCCACACGCCAAAGCCTTCCTGCTGGGCACCGTTGTAATCGGGCGTGGTCTTGTAGCCCGCGGCCAGTCCGGCGGCGGCGAAGGCATCGACCAGCGGATCGGCAAACCGCGTCATCTGCGTCGTCAGCGGGCCGTCGCCGCCGCGATAAAAGCTGGCGCCGCCTTTCCAGGATTCCTGGCGCCGGAAATAGGGCAGTACGTGCGCGTAGGACCACGCCGTGAGGCCGGCAGCCGCCCAGCGATCGTAGTCGCCGCGATGGCCGCGCACATAGGCCATGGCGTTGATCGACGACGAGCCGCCGATGATGCGGCCGCGGGCGCATTCCAGGCCGCGGCCGCCGGTCGTGGCCTCGGCTTCGGCGAAATACATCCAATCGTGCTTGCGCTGCAGTAAAAGCCGCGGCCAGCCGAGCGGGATTTTTATCCACGGATCGCGGTCCCAGCCGCCGGCTTCGAGCAGCAGCACCCGCTTGCCCTTATCCTCGCTCAACCGGTCGGCCAGCACGCAGCCGGCCGAGCCGGCGCCAACGATGATGTAGTCGTAGGTTTTCGGGTCGGGCATGGCCCAATCTTATCCGCCACCGCGACAGCGGGGGAGGATGAGATTTTTATTTCAATAACCGCTGAAATAACGCTTGACTTGCGGCAGATACTTCTATATTCGTTGAAATATGGAAACATCGGATGCCGTCGCGGCTTTGGCAGCTCTTGCCCAGGATAATCGCCTCGAAATCTTCCGCCTGCTGGTGCAGGCCGGGCCGGACGGGCTCGCCGCCGGGCGGGTGGCGGAAGAGCTCGATCTGGCGCCGAATACGCTGACCTTTCATTTCGACCGCTTGCGCGGCGCCGGCCTGGTCACGGTGCGCCGCGACGGCCGCTCGATGATCTATGCGGCGCGCTACGAGACCATGAACAGCCTGCTCGCCTTTCTCACCGAAAATTGCTGCCAAGGTTTGTCAGCATCGTCCGTGGCGGCAGCGTGCGCAGCTGTCGAATGCAAGCCCGCCAAGCCAACACGCAAGAAGGAGCGCGTTTCATGAAGCGCATGCACGTTCACGTCGCGGTCGACGATCTGCCGCGCGCCATCCGTTTCTACTCGGCGCTGTTTGCCGCGGCGCCGTCGGTCAGCAAGGCCGATTACGCCAAGTGGATGCTCGACGATCCGCGGGTCAATTTCGCCATCTCGACGCGCGGCCGCGCGGCCGGGCTCGACCATCTCGGCATCCAGGCCGAGGACAAGGACGAGCTGCACGAGATCTACGCGCGGCTGCATCAAGCCGGCGGCGACGTCGCCGAGCAAGGCGAGACCAATTGCTGCTACGCCAAGTCGGAGAAATCCTGGATCGACGATCCGGCCGGCATTGCCTGGGAAACCTTCCTCACCACCGGCGAAAGCACCGACTATGGCGATGGCAGCGGCGAGCGGGTGGCGCGCCTTGCCCGCGACAAAACCTGTTGCGCTCCGCAAGCCGCGGCGCCGCCTGCCGGCGCGGCCTGTTGCGCAACGGCGTGAGCGTGCCATGGACCGGCCGTTCAACGTGCTGTTTCTCTGCACCGGCAATTCCGCCCGTTCGATCATGGCGGAAGCGATCCTCAATCGGGCCGGACAAGGCAACTTCCGGGCCTTCTCGGCAGGGAGCCAGCCGAAAGGCCAGGTCCACCCTTACGCGCGCGATTTGCTGACGAAGTTGCACTACGACGTGACCGGATTGCGCTCCAAGAGCTGGCAGGAGTTTTCCGGTCCGCACGCGCCGAAGCTCGATTTCGTTTTCACCGTTTGCGACAACGCCGCGGAGGAAACATGCCCGGTCTGGCCGGGCCAGCCGATGACCGCGCACTGGGGCGTGCCGGACCCGGCGGAAGCTATGGGCACCGAGGCGGAAGTCCGCTTCGCATTCGCCGATGCGCTGCGGATGCTGACGAACCGCATCGATATTTTCGTCAGCCTGCCGCTGCGCGCGCTCGACCAGCTCACGCTGCAGCGCCAACTGGATTCGATCGGGGCAGCGAAGGATTCGGCAGCGTGATCGGCCGCCGCCTTGCCGCCGAAGCGTTGGGCACCGCCATTCTCGTCGCCACCGTCGTCGGCTCCGGCATCATGGCGGAGCGGCTTGCCGGGGGCAACGGCGCCATCGCGCTGTTGTGCAACACCATACCGACCGGCGCCATCCTCGTCGTTCTCATCACCATCTTTGCGCCGGTCTCCGGCGCCCATTTCAATCCGGCGGTGACGCTCGCCTTTGCCGCCGCCGGCGAATGGCCCTGGCGCGAGGCGGCGCCCTACATCGTGGCGCAATGCGCCGGCGGCATTTTGGGCACCATCATCGCCCATCTGATGTTCGATCTGGCGCCGCTTGCGGTCGGCACCACCGCGCGCAGCGGGCCGTCGCAATGGCTCGCCGAGGCGGTGGCGACGTTCACGCTGTTGCTGGCGATCTTCGGCGGCGTCAGGCAGGCGCCGCAGGCGGTGCCCTGGCTGGTCGGCCTGACGATCACCGCGACCTACTGGTTCACCTCGTCGACGTCGTTCGCCAATCCCGCCGTGACGCTGGCGCGCGGCTTCACCACCACGTTTGCCGGCATCGCGATCAATCACGTCCCCGGCTTCATCGCCGCGCAGCTGCTCGGCGCGGCGGCAGCGACCGCGGTTGCGATGCTGCTGTTGCGGAGTGCGTAGGCGCCGCCGCGGCACCGTCATTGCGAGGAGCTAAGCGACGAAGCAATCCAGCTAGCGGCCGACGCCCGCTGGATTGCTTGGCTCCGCTCGCAATGACGACAGGAGACATCGTCCTCGTGATGCGTGCGACTCCCTCTTCCCGGAGGGGAGAGGGCGGGGTGAGGGGCGCGGGCGCACCAGAAAATCTCCGACATCCGATCCCCGCTGAGGCGCTGTTTGGTCAATCGATCGTTAGCCGGTTCCTGAAAATTTGCGTCAAATGAACGGCGAGCGGCGGGCGCGCCAGTCGCGGCGCGCCCGGGCGATGCATCCTTCCCGTCGGCCCCGCCAGCGTGGTTAACGGCGTTGTCTCGCTTACGATAACGAGCGCGGGTTTATGCTGACGCGGCAACGGAAAATCAATGTGTTGCAAGTATGAACGAGGCTGCAGGTTCGACCTTATTACCGGCCGACCCGGCCGCAAAACGGGACCCGCCAGGCATGTTCCGAAATTCATCGAGACACTTGCGGCGCCATGCCAGAGCGGTCGCTCGCTTCTGCCGCTCGCGCGGTGGAACGACGGCGGTTGAATTCGCCTTGATTGCGCCGCCCTTCTTGGCGCTGCTCATCGCCATTTTGCAATTGGCCTCCTTTCTATTCGCCCAGCAGGCTTTGCAAACGGCGGTGGTCGCAGCCGGTCGCTTGATTCTGACCGGCCAGGTTCAGAACGCCAGCTTGACGCAGTCGCAATTCAAGACCGACGACGTTTGTCCGCTGCTTCCGGCCCTGTTCACGTGCAGCAATCTGTATGTGAACGTGCAGACCTATAGCAACTTCAGCGGGGCCAGCACCACCATTCCGTCGCTGACCATCAGTTCCAGCGGCACGGTCAGCGGCACCGGAGGGTACAACCTCGGCGGTCCGGGTGAGGTCATGGTGCTGCAACTGGTTTATCCGTGGAAGATCATCACCGGACCTCTTGGCGCCTTGCTGCCCAATTTCAGCAACGGCTATTCCGAGATTATGGGCATCACTGCTTTTCGGGTGGAGCCCTATTGATGATGCGGCGGGTAAGCTCAACTTGCCGGTTTTTCGCTGCGGCGAAACAGGGCGTCGCCGCGGTCGAATTCGCGCTGATCCTGCCGATTTTGGTCGTCATGCTGCTGGCGACGTTCGATGGCGGGCGAGCGATAGCGGCCTACATGAAGATGCGAGCGGCGACCTACGCGCTGGCCTCGATCACAAACCAATATTCGACCATTCAATCGGTCGACATGACGGCGATCCTCGGTGCGACTTCGGTGGTGATGGCGCCGTACAGCAGCGGAAGCCCGGCCGTCAAAATCTCGCAAGTGAAGATCAGCAGCAGCGGAGTCTCGACGATCGAGTGGAGCGCCGCCCAAGGCGCCACCGCGCGTTCGGTTGGATCGTCGATATCGCCGCCGTCGGCGATGGTCGTCAACAGCTCTTATCTGATCTTGGCCGAAGTGAGCTACACCTACGTGCCGGTGTTCGGCTTTTTCGGCACCAGCAGCGGGATCACCTTTTCGGATAATTTGTACGTTACGCCGCGCAGCGTGTCGTGCGTCGTCTATGTCCCGCAAAGCAGCACATGCTGATTTGATATAGGCGTTGGCGCAGTCGCGCTGCTCAGCCCAGTGTGGCGATCCAGGTGCCCGCAAAGCACAGGCGCGACGGCTTTTCAACGAAGCCAAAATTGGAACTAAGGCCACCGCCCGGGTATCTGATCAGTTGGTGATGTGAGCGGTGTTCACGGCCTGCTGGAACATCGAAAGCAGCGCGGAATTGATGTCGGCCGGCGTGTTCGCCGTGTAGAAGAAATTCGGCGAAGCGCAGGTTTGCAGCGCGCCTGGAATGTTGGGGATGTTGCTGTTGGCGTAGCCGTCTTCGTCATTCCAAATCGTGCTGGGGTCCTGGATCGGCTGATAAGGAATATAGAGGATCGCGATGGTGATGCCGCGGTTCTTGATGTTGGTGCAATAATCGGTGCTAGTGACGCTGTTGGGCGGGATGACCGCCGACGAATTCGCATAGGGGACCGCCCCTGTTGACGAGTAGTTTTGCGAGCCCCAGTTGCCTTGCCATTGCGTCTGGTAATCCTGGGAGCCGTCGGTGATGATGAAAACGTACGGTAGGGCGTTGGACGAGCCGGCCCCGGTACCGACGCTGGTGATCACGCTGTTCATGCTGCTTAGCGCATTCTCGAAATGCGTGCCGCCGGAGCCGAGGTTCGAGTTGGCGCCGGTGTCCAACAGGCTGGCGAGGTTGGCAGCCGCATTGGTGATCGTACTGCCGGTCAGATTGGTGGTGAGCGGAACGTAGGCGTTTGACGCCGAACACGGCGTGACCGAGGTGCAGCCGTACAGATACTGAATGAACGGGAAGAGCCCGACCTGATATTGATTGGTCACCTGTTCGGCGGCGGCCGCGGTGGACAACAGCGTCGTGACCGCGTAGCCGACCGCATCGGCGCGCAACTGAATGCATGACGTCGTCCCGGCCGTCGGGCACGAAGTGACCTGGGTGCCGTTCCAATTGACACTGTTGCCGTTGGTGCTGTTGTTGGTGCCGGAGGCGAAAGACGTCGGCGTCGTCCCCAGCCGCGAGATCAGGAACCCCTGGCAGTAGCCCCCAGGCGACGGGTTCGAAGGTTGGCCCACGGCGGGAATTGGACCCTGATGGACCGGATTTCCGGTTTGCTGACAGGCGCCCTGCGCGGAAAAATGGCAGGCAAACTGGCAGCCCTGCGAGTAGCCGGGGCTCCCCAGCAGGTTGTCCGGATTGACGGCCATCAGTCGCGCTTGCTCGGCGGCGGTCGAGGGAAAGCTCATCGAGCCCGAGACGTCGAGCATCAGGTAGAAATTGATGTAGGTCGGCATCGTATAGCTTGCGGTTGAAGAACCGCTGATGTTGACGTTGCTGAAACCCATGACCCCCATGAAATAAGTCGGAACCTTGGCTGTGAACGACACCGTGGCGGTCATCTTCGTGCCGCTCAAGGACACCGTCGCCGACGGCGAAAGATTGGTATAGCCGACGTTTGCCGGGGACGCGTTCAGGTTGGCATTGAAGAAATTGGTGGCAAATGTCGAACCGCCCGAGACGGATCCGCTGCTGGACATTCCCTTCGCGGTGGTAACGACCGAAGAATTGACCGAAACGGTGGCGAGCGCAGCGGCGTCCGCCGCAGCCTGCAGCTTGGTCTTGACCAGGCTCGCCGTCGTATAATCGATGACACACCCGACAGCGGCGATGAGCGGCAGGCAGCACAGTCCCGTGATCACCGCGACATTGCCGCGCTTATTCGATCGGAATTGGGAGATCAAAGACAGCAGACGCACGGATTGCGCGCGCCGGGCGAGCCGCTTCATCATTGTCGTGAACATCGCGCACCTGCTCCAACAGGTACTTTCTAAGATGCATTTGCTAGGAAATCGTTACTGGATTCAAGGACATCGAGTTAAATCATCTAGGTTTTTCAATGCTTTATCCCAAAGCGGCGGGCCAGAAACTCACCGCCATGGCGCAAGCCTTCGGCGTCGATGCCGTGGCCGATGCCGGTGGACAAATGCCACTCGACCGGCACTTCGAGGGCGGCCAGGCCCTGGGCCGCCTGGAACAGCGCCTGCGGCGGAATCAGGTCGTCGCGGTCGCCGTGCACCAAGAGCACCGGCGGCCGCGATTTGATCTCGGCGGCGAAGGCTTCGGCGTCGACATCCGGCGGCAGCACCAGGAGGCCGGAATAGCCGACGATGGCGGCCGGCGCCGCGGCGCGGCGCAAACCCACATGCAGCGCCATCATGGTGCCTTGGCTGAAGCCGACCAGGGCCAGCGCCGAGGGCGACAGCTTGTGGCGCGCAAGCTCGGCATCGAGAAAGCGCTCGAGCAGCGGCGCCGCCTTGTTGACGCCGACCCAGCGCTCGTTCGGATCGCGAAACGTCAGCGCAAACCATTGCCGGCCGACCGGCGCCTGGCTGCACGGCTCCGGCGCGTGCGGCGAGACGAAAGCGGCGTGCGGCAAATATTGCTGCCAGGCGCGGCCGATATCGATGAGATCGTTGCCGTCGGCGCCATAGCCGTGGAGGAACACGACGAGCTGCTGGGCGGCTCCCGATTGCGGCGCCAGCCGCGGGCCGTCGAGCTCAGCGGCCATCCTTCTTTCCTTTCGGCTTGATGGATTTTTTCGGCAGGACCGGCGCGCCTTCGCGACCTTTGACGGCGCGATAATAGGTCCATAGCACGCGCGCCGCCACCGCGCGCCAAGGCCGCCATGGTTCGGCAAGCGGCATCATCTCTTTCGCCGTCGGCCGCGCCTTAAGGCCGAACGCAAGCCGCACGGCTTCCTGCAGCGCCAGATCGCCCGCCGGCCAGGCATCGGCATGGCCGAGGCTGGCCAGCAGATAAATGTCGGCGGTCCATGGCCCGATGCCGTGAACCGCGGTGAGCGCCGCGTGCGCGGCCTCGGCATCGATGTCGCCGAGCGTCGCCAGCGCGAGATCGCCGCGAACGATGGCGCGGGCGATTTCCTTGAGCGCGCGGATCTTTGGCGCCGACAGGCCGATCCGAGCGAGCCGCTCCTTCCGCGCGCGTAAAATCGCCGCCGGCTCGAGCGGATCGAACGCAGCCGACAGCCGGCCCCAGATCGCGCCGGCGCTGGCGGTCGAGAGCTGTTGCGAGACCACCGTCGAGGCAAGGCCGGCGAAGCCGTCGGTTCGCCGCCGCAACGGCGGCCGTCCGGCTTTTGCGATCAGCGCGGCAAAGCGCGGATCGACGGCGACCAAAGCGTTGATGCCGCGATCGAGATCGGCCTCGGTATGGATGCGATGATCAGTCATCAGTAATCAGTGATCAGTAATCAGAAATCAGCAGACAGCGAAACCCCTCTGATTACTGATGACTGATCCCTGATTCCTGCAAGGCCGTTGACCGGATGCCGCAGTTCGGCGGAGCATGGCAAACGTGAACACCTACACCCATGTCTTCCGCTTCGCGCCGAGCCCGAACGGCTATCTGCATCTCGGCCATGCCTATTCGGCATTGCTCAATTACGACATGGCGCGCGAGACCGGCGGCCGGCTCCTGCTGCGCATCGAGGATATCGACGCGCCGCGGTCGCGGCCGGAATACGAAGCGGCGATCTGCGAGGATTTGCAATGGCTCGGCGTTTCCTGGCGCGAGCCGGTGCGGCGGCAGAGCGAGCACTTTGCCGACTATGAAGCCGCGCTGTTCAAGCTCAACGCCTTGGGCCTGCTCTATCCGAGCTTCGAGAGCCGCAGCGAAATCGCCGCGCTGGTCGCCGAGCGCGACCGCTACGGCCGCTGGCCGCGCGATCCCGACGGCGTGCCGCTTTATCCGGGCCGCGCCCGCAAGCTGGCCGCGGCCGAGCGCAAGCGCAGGGTCGACGCCGGCGAACCTTACGCGTTGCGGCTCGCCATCGATGCGGCGGTGGCGCGGGCCGGCGTGCTGACCTGGACCGAGACCGGCGCCGGGCCGCACGGCCAGACCGGCACCGTCACCGCGGCGCCGCTGATGTGGGGCGACGTCATCATCGCGCGCAAGGAAATCCCGACCAGCTATCACCTCGCGGTCACGCTGGACGATGCCTTTCAAGGCGTCAGCGACGTGGTGCGCGGCCAGGATCTGTTCTGGTCGACCAGCATCCATCGCCTGTTGCAGGCGCTGCTCGGCCTGCCGGAGCCGGTCTATCACCACCACCGGCTCATTCTCGATGACGACGGCCGCAAGCTGTCGAAGTCGGCTTTGGCCAAGAGCCTGCGCCAATTACGTGCCGAGGGCGCAAGCGCGCAGGACATCCGGCGCATGGTCGGGCTCGGGCGCTAGCGCATGATCCTGGAAAAGCTTCTCGGCGTTTGTTTTGTTTGTTTTGTTTGGTCCGCCGCCGTGTCATTGTGACGGCGGCGCTGGGGGCTGCCATGGTGCGATCGAAATCGGCGCGGGCGAGATTGAAGAAGAAGTCCGCGGCGAAGCGCCGGCGCCGCCGGCCGCCGTCGCGCGGGCCGGCGACACCGACCACCGAGGCCGCGCTCGCCGCCTTCGCCCACGACATCCGCACCGCGCTCACCGGCATCCTGGCGCTCGGCGAATTGCTGGCAAGCTCCAATCTCGGCGAGCGCGAGCGGCGCTGGGCCGCCGGCATCAAGACCAGCGCCGAGCATCTCGCCGCGCTCACGACGCTCGCCATCGACGCCGCCAAATCCGAGGCCGGCGCGCTGACGCTGCAGCAACAGGTTTTTCGGCCGCGGCGCCTGATCGAGGCGCTGGCGGATGCGCTGACCGCGCGGGCGGAGACCAAAGGCCTCGCCGTCGACGTGACGGTCGCGGACGATTTGCCCGAAATGCTCATCGGCGACGCGGCGCGGCTGCGCGCGGCGATCGAGAATCTGATCGACAACGCGGTGAAATTCACCGAGCGCGGTGCCGTGCGGCTGGAAGCGCGCGCGACGCCAGCCGGGCGCGGCAAAACAAAGCTTCTCTTCACTGTCACCGACAGCGGCATCGGGCTCACCCGCGCCGAGATCAAGCGGCTGTTCCGCCCGTTCACCCAGGCCAATGCGGAGATCGCGCGGCGCTATGGCGGCGCCGGCCTCGGCCTCGCCGTGGTCAAATCGCTCGCCAAGCTGATGGGCGGCGACCTTAACGTCACCAGCACGGCCGGCCGCGGCTCGACGTTTCGTCTGTCGGCGGTGTTGCCGATTGCAACCGCCGACGCGCCGGGCGCGCCGCGTGCGCAGCCGCTCGCGGCGCCGGCACGCCGGCTCGCGGTATTGTGCGCGGAAGACAACCCCTACGGCCGCGTCATCCTCAACACCATCCTCACCGAGCTCGGCCATCGCGCCGATTTCGTCGGCTCCGGCGAGGAAGCGGTCGAAGCGGTCAAGCGCGGTTACGACGTGGTGCTGATGGACGTGACGCTGCCGGGCATCGACGGCCTGGAAGCCACCCGCCGCATCCGCGCGCTGCCCGGCGCCGCGGGCCGCACGCCGATCGTCGGCATTTCCGGCCGCGGCGCTGACGCCGACGAGGCAGCCGCACGCGCCGCGGGCATGAATTCTTATTTGCGCAAGCCGGTCAGCCCGAGCGCGCTGAGCGAGGCGATTGCGGCGGTGCTGCCGGCGTAGGCGCGGTCATCCTAAAACGGCCGACTGCGGTCTGATGGAGGTCTGTTAACCTTGGAGAAGCGGGCGCTTTGACATCCGCTTACTTTCATATTATGTTGGATGGAATATCTTACATTAGATAGATTGTAAAATGTCAGAAAAAATTCTAACGCCAGAACAATGCCTGGGAGCGCGGGCAATGATCGGTTGGTCACGCGACGAGCTTGCGATCTGTTCGAAAGTGTCGGCCGCGACGCTTGCAGACTTTGAGGCTGGGAAGCGAACCCCTTATGGGAGAACTCTCGTTGATATCCGCAAAACGTTGGAGGACGAAGGTGTTGAGTTTCTTCCACAAGAACAAAGAGGGGCTGGCGTTAGGTTGCGATGGAACTTTCGGTGTCGCCACTGCGACGCAAAATTGCTTGTTGTGAGGATAAAGATACCGCTCAAGCCGCGTGAGCGCGCAACTTGTCCCTTTTGCACAGGCGTGGTTCCACCGCGCGATGCCGAGCATCTGCTTCAGTACCACTTAATCGTAAATCCGAACAAAACTTTGCTTGACGAGAAAGCTGAAAAGAAACGCACAATCATGCGAAGGCTATATAAATAGCTTCTGATATCTAATTCTTTGGTGCGGATTGTTCCACGATCCGCACCAGATCGCTCATGATGCGGTTCAATTCAAAATCCTTCGGCGTATAGACCTCGGCGACGCCGGCGCTTTTGAGCAAGCTCGCGTCCTGCGGCGGGATGATGCCGCCGACCACGACCGGCACGGCGTCGAGGCCGGCTTCCTTCATGCGCGTGACGATGTCCTGCACCAGCGGCAGGTGCGAGCCGGACAGGATCGACAGGCCGACGACGTGCACGCGCTTTTCCGCCGCCGCCGCGACGATGGCTTCGGCGGTCAGGCGGATGCCGTCATAGATCACGTCCATGCCGGCGTCGCGGGCGCGGGCGGCGATCTGCTCGGCGCCGTTGGAATGGCCGTCGAGGCCGGGCTTGCCGACCAGAAATTTCAGGCGCCGGCCGAGTTTCTTCGACACGCGCTCGACCTCGGCGCGGATGTCGTCGAGGCCTTCGGCGTCGTTGCGCATGGCGGTGCCGACGCCGGTCGGCGCGCGGTATTCGCCGAACGCCGCGCGCAGCGCAAAACCCCACTCGCCGGTGGTGACGCCGGCTTTGGCGCAGGCAATCGACGGCGGCATGATGTTGCCGCCGGTTTTTGCCGTTTTTCGTAAATCTTCGAGTGCGGCAGCGACCGACTTGGCGTCGCGCGCGTCGCGCCAGGCGGCGAGCCGCGCGATCTGTCCGGCCTCCGCTTCCGGCGACACGGTGACGACCGCTTCGGCGGCGTCCGCCAGCGGCGACGGTTCGGTCTCGACGAAGCGGTTGACGCCGACCACGATCTGCTCGCCGCGCTCGATCGCCTCGACCCGGCGCGAATTGGATTCGACCAGTTGCTGTTTGAGATAGCCCTGCTCGACGGCGGCCACCGTGCCGCCCATTTTCTCGATTTGCGCCAATTCCTCTTTCGCCGCCTGTTTCAGCTCGGCGACCTTGGCGGCGATGGCCGGCGAGCCTGCGAACACGTCGCCATATTCGAGCAGGTCGGTCTCGTAGGCCAGGATCTGCTGCATGCGCAGCGACCATTGCTGATCCCACGGCCGCGGCAGGCCGAGCGCCTCGTTCCAGGCGGGAAGTTGCACGGCACGCGCCCGCGCCCCTTTCGACAAAGTGACGGCGAGCATCTCGAGCAGAATACGCGCGGCGTTGTTTTCCGGCTGCTGCTCGGTCAGGCCGAGCGAGTTGACCTGCACGCCGTAGCGGAACAGCCGCTGCTTGGCGTCGGTCACGCCATAGCGCTCGCGGGTGATCTCGTCCCACAGTTCGGTAAAGGCGCGCAGCTTGCAGACTTCGGTGATGAAGCGCAGGCCGGCATTGACGAAGAACGAGATGCGCCCGACCACTTCGCCGAATTCCTCCGGCGCGCATTGGCCCGACGCCTTGACCGCGTCGAGCACGCCGATGGCGGTGGCGAGCGCAAACGCGAGCTCCTGCACCGGCGTCGCGCCGGCCTCCTGCAGGTGATAGGAGCACACGTTCATCGGATTCCATTTCGGCATGTCCTTGGTCGTGAACAAAATCACGTCCTTGGTCAGCCGCATCGACGGCGCCGGCGGGAAAACGTAAGTGCCGCGTGACAGGTATTCCTTGATGATGTCGTTCTGCGTCGTGCCCTGCAGACTTTTCCGCGGCACGCCCTGTTCGTCGGCGAGCGCCACATAGAGCGCCAACAGCCAGGCGGCGGTGGCGTTGATGGTCATCGACGTGTTCATTTCGCCAAGCGGGATGCCGTCGAACAGCATGCGCATGTCGCCGATGTGCGATATCGGCACGCCGACCTTGCCGACTTCGCCTTTGGCCAAGGGGTGATCGCTGTCGTAGCCGGTCTGGGTCGGCAGATCGAAGGCGACCGACAGGCCGGTCTGGCCTTTGCTCAAATTCTTGCGGTAAAGCGCGTTCGACGCCGCGGCGGTCGAATGCCCCGCATAGGTGCGGAAGATCCAAGGTTTATCGCGCATCGGCCTTGCGAGTGGTCCGGCGGCATCACTGTGACGCGGATTTTGTTGCAATGCAACATTAACGATGAGGGCGCTTCACACCCGCTTTTAACCGTTGTGATTCGCACCGCTTTAACCGCTGCCGCGCCACAGTCGCGGCCATGCCAGCGCAACAGCCGATGACCGTTCCGGATGTGGAGGCCGCATGGCGGTTCCTCCTGGTCAATTGGATTTTTGTCGGCGCCATGGGGGTGGTGCTGGCGCTCTGCCTGGCGTTCACCGACTTCTCGCTCGAGCTGACCGGTCTCGCCATCGCCGTCGGCTATGTCGGGCTTTACGCCGGTTTTGCCCACGCCAATGCGTCGTCGCCGAAGCGGCGCGATCCGCAGGTGATGTTCGTCCTCGGCGGCACCGCGCAGATCGTGCTGATCACCGCGGTGATGACGCCGCTGACCTACGTGGCGGCGTCGGCCAATTTGCCGATGCAGGATGCCAACCTGCTCGCCATCGACCGCGCGCTCGGTTTCGATTGGGCGGCCTATGTGCGCTACGTCGACGATCATCCGGCGCTGGCGGCCTGGGTGAACTACGGCTACACCATGATCCGCTGGCCGATTTTCGCCATTCCGGTCGTGCTGGCGGCGACGCACCGCTATCATCGCATCGAGGAATTCACCTTCGCCTTCGGCATCGCCTTGATCGCGACCACGATCATTTCCGGCCTGGTGCCGGCGATCGGCGTATTTCAGCAGATCGGGCTCGATCCGATCAGCATCAAGCACCTCAATCTGCAGCCCTATCTCGACCAGCTGCGCGATTTGCCGCCGACCCGTCACGGCGCCTTGCGCCATCTCGATCTGTTGGGGCTCGGCGGCATCGTGACCTTTCCGAGCTTCCACGCCGCCTCCGGCGTGCTCTATGCCTGGGCGCTGTGGCCGGTGCGCTGGATGCGGCCGATCGCGGTGCTCGCCTTCACCGCCATGCTGGCGGCGACGCCGATCAACGGCGGCCATTATCTCATCGACATCATCGCCGGCATCGCGATCGCCGTGCTGGCGATCGTCGCGGCGCGCCGCGCCGGACGGATGATTGCCAAGTGGCAAGTCCGCAGCGCCGACGGCGAGTTGGTTCCGGTCGCGGTGCCGGCCGAGTAAGCTCAACGCATCGCCGCCGCCGCCGGCGCCGGCCGCGCTGCCGCCAAGGCGCGATGCACCACCAAGCCCATGACGATCACGACCGCGGCGAGGCCGACCTGGGTCTTCACGTAAGGGTAGATCAGGATCAGCGCGCCGGCCGCGGCGAGGGCGGCGCTCTCGCTCCGGCTCAAAAATCCGCGCGCTAAGGCGAACCGCAACAGAAATGCCACCGCGACCGCGAGCACGACCAGGTCGTACATGAAGAGATAAGGTGTCGCGAGCAGTGCGCCGGCGGCAAGCGCGGCGGCCTTGAGCTCGAAGGCGGTGCGGCGCTTCCACAGCCAGACCAGTCCGATGGCGAGCGTGAGCGACACGACGCCTTGAACGGTCCAGGCCAGCGTTTCGCTGCCGCCATGGGCGCGCACCAACGCGAACACGCTTTGCATCCGGTACCAATCGAGCGCGCCTTCGTCGATCAGGGCGCGGCTCGACAGCGGCGCCCAATGCACGAAGGCTTGCCAGCTGGCGCTGCCGAAGGCGAGCCACGACAGCGCCGCGAGCACGATTGCCGTGAGTGTGGCGACGGCAATGGTCAGCCAGCGCCGGTCGGCGATCAGCAGAAACGGAAACAGCAAGCCGAATTGCGGCTTGTAGGTGAGGAGGCCGAGACAGATGCCGGCCAGCGCCGGATGCCGTTCCAGCAGGCCGAGCGTGCCGCCGATCAGCGCCGCGGTGAGGAAGCCGTTTTGTCCGGCGGTGACGTTCCAGAGCGCGGCGGGAAATCCCAGCGCGAACAAAATGCCGGTGCGCAGGCCGAGAATGCCGGCGATGGCCGCTGCGTAAGCGGCGAGCGTCGTCGTGAGCCAAGCGACCGCCGCGACCAGATAGGGCAGCGTCGCCAGCGCCGCGGCGAAGAAAAACGCCGGCGGCGGATAATGCCAGCCGTAATAGCCGTCGAAATCGTAGCCGACGGCGCGCACTTCCGCGGCGCGGTGCAGCGTCCAGTCGTAGGCGGCCGGCGCCGCGCCGTCGCGCGCGAGCCGCCCGGCGGCCCAGACGTTGACGAAATCATTGGCGATCGGCCGGCCCTGCGGGTCGGTCAAAAAATGGCCCTGCCAATAAGTGCCGCCGAGAACGATCAGATAGCCGAGCGCCAAGGTCAGTCCGATCAGCCTGATCGTCCGTTGTGGCGTGAGCTGCGGCGCGGCGCTCGGCGCGATGTTTTCGTTCTCCCGGCTCGCGTTGCGTCAGGCTCGTTTAATCAGCTTGATGATGATCAGCAGGATCACCGCGCCGATGAAGGCATCAATGATTGCTCCCACGAAGCCTGCGGCGATTGGAAATCCGATTGCCGGCAGCAACCAGCCGGCGATCAGCGCGCCGACGATGCCGACGATGATGTCGCCGATAAGCCCGAACCCTCCGCCCTTGACGACCATGCCCGCAAGCCAGCCGGCAATCGCGCCGACGATGATCCAGATGATGATGCTTTGAACATCCATGGCTTTTCCCCATTCCCTGTCCCGGCAAGCGCCAGGCTTTGTGCGTCACGCACCCGACGCAGTTTGTGCTGCGTCACTATGACCATAGGGCTTCCCGCGGAAGCTGTCAGGGCCGCCGCGCCACTTGGTCCGAGTTATGCCCATCAGGTAATTATTGCACTGCAACATGAACTGCGGCAGACTGCGGCCGATCACCGTCGCGGCGTGTGCGCCGCGAAAACGGTTGAGACGGAGCCCCATCATGGCCGTCGCCCAGAAGAAACCCGCCGCCGCGCCGCTCAAGGACCTCTACGACCTCGGCGAGGTTCCGCCGCTCGGCCATGTGCCGGCGACCATGCATGCCTGGGCGATTCGCAAGGAGCGCCACGGTCCGCCCGAGAAGGCGATGCGGAGCGAGGTGGTGCCGACCTGGCCGATCGCCGACGACGAGGTGCTGGTCTATGTCATGGCCGGCGGCGTCAACTACAACGGCGTGTGGGCCGGGCTCGGCATTCCGGTGTCGCCGCTCGACGGCCACAAGCATCCATTCCATATCGCCGGCTCCGACGCGTCCGGCATCGTCTGGGCGGTCGGCTCGAAAGTGCGGCGCTGGAAAGTCGGCGACGAGGTCATCGTCCATTGCAATCAGGACGACGGCGACGACGAAGACTGCAACGGCGGCGATCCGCTGTTGTCGCCGTCGCAGCGCATCTGGGGCTACGAGACGCCCGACGGTTCGTTCGCGCAGTTCTGCCGCGTGCAGTCGCGCCAATTGATGCGCAAACCGCCGCATCTGAGCTGGGAAGAATCCGCCTGCTACACGCTGACGCTCGCGACCGCCTATCGCATGCTGTTCGGCCATCCGCCGCACATCCTCAAGCCCGGCGACAACGTCCTGGTCTGGGGCGCTTCGGGCGGGCTCGGCGTGTTCGGCGTGCAGCTCGTCGCCGCCTCCGGCGCCAACGCCATCGGCATCGTGTCGGACGAAAGCAAGAAAGAATACGTGTTCAACCTCGGCGCCAAGGGCGTCATCAACCGCAGCGAGTTCAAATGCTGGGGCGCGATGCCGAAGGTCGGCACGGGCGAATATGACACGTGGGTGAAAGAGGCGCGCCGCTTCGGCAAGGCGATCTGGGACATCACCGGCAAGCGCGACGTCGACATCGTGTTCGAGCACCCGGGCGAAGCGACGTTCCCGGTGTCCTGTCTCGTCGTCAAGCGCGGCGGCATGGTGGTGTTCTGCGCCGGCACCTCGGGCTACAACATCACCTTCGATGCGCGCTACGTCTGGATGCGGCAGAAGCGGGTGCAGGGCTCGCACTTCGCGCACTTAAAGCAGGCCAGCGCCGCCAACCAGTTCGTTTTGGATCAGCGCATCGACCCGTGCATGAGCGACGTCTTCCCCTGGGAGAAAATCCCCTACGCCCACGAGCTGATGCGCACCAACCGCCACAAGCCCGGCAACATGGCGGTGCTGGTCAACGCCCCGCGCCCGGGCCTGCGCAATTTCGAGGATGTGATCGAGGCGGCGGGGGCGTAGATTTGTTCCGTCACCCTGAGGTGCGAGCCAACGGGTCCGGCCCGAAGTGGCCGGCCCGATGACAAGCTCCGCGAGCCTCGAAGGGCGACGGCCCGGGCGGAGCAGCATCCTTCGAGGCCCGCGCTACGCGCGGGCACCTCAGGATGACGGCGCACTAATAATCAGCTACAACAGACCCGATCGGGAACGGGGCCAGAATGCAGTCGAGTGGATCGCCAGCCGAAGCTAACATCGCGCGGAAAAAACGTTTTCGCGTGATCCTGGTGAAACCGTCGCATTACGACGACGACGGCTATGTCATCCGCTGGTTTCGCTCGCCGATGCCGGCCAATTCGCTGGCCACCGTGTACGGCCTGGTCGACGATTGCGCGCAACGCCAAGTACTCGGGCCCGACATCGACATCGACATCGTCGCCATCGACGAAACCAATACGCGCGTCCGCGTCGAGCGCATCATCGCCGAGATGCGCGCCAATAATAATTTCGGCTTCGTCGGCCTGGTCGGCGTGCAGTCGAACCAATATCCGCGCTCGTTGCATATCGCCAAGCCGTTGCGCGAGGCCGGCATCGCGGTGATCATCGGCGGCTTCCACGTCTCCGGCATGCTGGCGATGTTCCCGGACGTGATGGCGGATCTGCAGGAAGCCCTCGACATGGGCATCACGCTGTTCGCCGGCGAGGCCGAAGGCCGCATGGACGAAGTGCTGCGCGATGCCGCCAAAGGCACGCTCAAGCCGCTCTACAATTACATCAACGAGCTGCCGGCGCTGGAAGACGCGGTGACGCCGTTTCTGCCCGGCAATTCGGTGCGCAAGACCATCGGCAATGTCACCACCTTCGACGCCGGCCGCGGCTGCCCGTTCCAATGCTCGTTCTGCACCATCATCAACGTGCAGGGCCGCAAGTCGCGCCGCCGCAGCCCCGACGATGTCGAGCGCATCCTGCGCAAGAATTTCGCGCACGGCATCGACCGCTTCTTCATCACCGACGACAATTTCGCCCGCAACAAGGACTGGGAGCCGATCTTCGACCGCATCATCAAGCTGCGCGAGCAGGACGGCATGGACGTGCGCTTCCTGATCCAGGTCGACACGCTGTGCCACAAAATTCCGAATTTCGTCGCCAAGGCCAAGCGCGCCGGCGTCACCCGCATCTTCATCGGGCTCGAGAACATCAACCCGGACAATCTGCTCGCCGCCAAGAAGCGGCAGAACAAGATCACCGAATACCGCAACATGCTGTTGGCCTGGAAGGCAGTCGGTATCTGGACTTATGCGGGCTATATCTTCGGCTTTCCCAACGACACGCCGGAATCGGCGCGGCGCGACATCGAGATCATCAAGAAAGAGATGCCGCTCGACGTGCTGGAATTCTTTTTCCTCACGCCGCTGCCCGGCTCCGAGGATCACAAGGTGCTGTGGACCAAGGGCGCGCCGCTCGATCCAGACCTGAACAAATACGATCTCGAACACGCGCTCACCCCGCACGCCCATATGAGCAAGGCGGAGTGGGAGAAGCTCTACCGCGATTCCTGGGAGATCTATTACACGCCCGAGCACATCGAGACGATTTTGCGCCGCGCCCAGGCCTACGGCATCAACATCCTGCGTCTGGCGCAGATCATTCTCTGGTTCGCGCAGTCGCTGACCATCGAGAGGGTGCATCCGCTGCAGGGCGGCTTCGTGCGGCTCAAGGCGCGCCACGAGCGCCGCCCCGAGCTGCCGCTCGAGCCGGTGTGGACATTCTATCCGGCGCTGTTCTGGGAGATGCTGGTCAAGCATATCCGCGCGGCGAAGGCGGCGTGGGGTATTTTCCGCATCTACCGCAAGGTCGCCAAGTCCAAGGACGTGCCGTACAGCGACCAGGCGATGCAGCCGGTGCGCGAGGACGACACCTCGACGCTCGAACTGTTCACCCATAACCAGTCGGCGCGCGATGCGGTCGATCACGCCCGCAAGGTCAAGACGCTGACCGGTGGCGCAGTCGCGGAAACCGCGGCGTAATTTCCCGGCAGCTTCACGAGAGCGGTAACTCCGCCCCCTCGCCGCGCAGGCGCGCGATCGCGGCATTGAGCTCGCCGCCATAGATGAAGATCAGGGCGGTGAAATAGAGGAACACCAGCGCCATCATCGCCGAGGCGAGGCCGGCGTAATAATTCACATAGGTGTAGGAGAAGTCGGCCAGATAGCGGCCGAACACGAAGCCGCAGGTCAGCCACATCACCAGCGTCGCGACGATGCCGGGCCACACTTCGGTGAAGCGCCGCCGTCCGGCCGGCAGCCACATATGCAGGATCAACAGCGACGAAACGAGCAGAATGCTCGCCACCACGAAGCGGCCGATATTGAAATGGCTTTCGACCTTGTCGAGCCACGGCGCATAGATCAGCGCGGTGCGGAACATCAGCGGGCCGAGCACCACCAGGAACGATAGCGCCAACAGCCCGACGGCTGCGACCAGCACGTAGCCGATGGATTCCAGCCGCAACAGCCACCACGGCCGCGGATCGGCGAGCCCATAGGCGCGGTTCAATCCGATGCGCAGGCTCTCGACGCCGCTCGAGGAGAAATAAATCGCGAACACCGCGCCGACGGTCAGCACGCCGCCATGCGTCGTGGTCAGCACATTGTGCATCTCGCCGGCGATCTGGCTCGACACTTGGCGCGGCCACGCCTCGACGATGATGCGTGCCACCTCGGCGGCGAGATTCTCCGAGCCTATGAAGCCGGCGATCGCGGTGACCAGGATCAGAAACGGAAACATCGACATCAGCACCGACAGCGCGATGTGGCTCGCAATCGCCCAGCCGTCGTCGGCATTGAAGCGATAGAAGGCGTCCATGGCGACGCGGTGGGTGAGGCGGATCGGGTGCAATGCAGGCGGTCTCCGCGGGAGCGGTAATCATAGCATGGTGGATATGAGCTTCAGCGTATCACTCCCTCTCCCCGCTGGCGGGGAGAGGGTGGGGTGAGGGGGCCTCTCCGCTGGGCCCGAAATTGCGAAGGTGTCGAGAACGCAGCGCTTGATCTGAAACGTTCAGAATCGCGGAGAAGACCTAAAGTGTCCTCGACTGGAGCAAAAAATGTGGCGTGCACCCAAAGCGGTAACCGCAATGTCTCTAAATATGAGACAATAATTTCGAGGCTCGCTGGCTCGTTCCACCGGGCTCTCCTGATGCGGGTTGCCATTAACGGTAGAACAGGCGAAATATTACACTTTGGTCCAAATTAGCGAGCCAGGCAAATGACAATCGGATATCGAATTTTACATCTCAGTGACTTTCACTGGGATATGGAGACTGCTGAAGATCAGAAGCTTATTGTCGAGAAGTTCAAAACTGATCTCGAATCAATAGTCAATAATCGTCGAATCGATATCGTCGTTTTCAGTGGGGACTTGGTCGCGAAGGGTCAGGAGCCATCTAGCTTCAAAGCAGCTAGCGAACTCTTGTTCGAATCAATCCAACGCTCCTTTGGATTGTCGAATAGTGACATCATAATTTGCCCTGGGAACCATGACGTAGATAGAAAGCTGGCGACCGAGCAAACATATACAGAGGCCGGCTTAAGCGCCACCCTAAAAGACTCCGACACACTTAATAGACATATTGATCGCTATATCGCTAATTTAGGCCCGGACGCCGCAAATGCGCGACTAGAAAATTATTTTAGCTTCATTCGCCCGCGCTTTAACCAGAGCGCCTCTTTCACCAGTAACTACGTCGACTGTGTGATGAAAAAAGCTGACTTCGGAGAAATTGGGTTTGCATTGTTCAACTCGGCGTGGCGCTCGACCGGCGCAGGAGACGGGGAACGAAATCAATTATTGTTGGCTGAACGGGTGGTCGACAAGGCTGCCGAACAACTGAAAGCGTGTGATCTCAAAATAGCTGTGCTCCACCATCCGCTAGACTGGCTTGCTCGCTGGAGCGAGGCGGCTGTTCGAAACCTGCTGCTTGCTAACTTCGACCTAGTGTTGTTTGGCCATGTTCACGAAACGATGCCATCCCTCGTGGCAAATACGCTTGGTGAATGCTTGTTCGCGCAGGGTGGCACACTCTATCTACATCGCAAGTACTATAACGGTTATCAGATGATAGACATTACAGAATCAGAAGGCTTCAATTTCGATTTTCACCTTCGAACTTGGTTCGACTATCCGCGTCGCGCCTTCGGGCCTGCAGAAAACATATGCGCCGGAGGCAAGAAAACTTATCGAATTAGATCGAATCTCGATGCGCCTAAAACTCTACGAATAGGCGAATTATTGGCATATCAGGCTGCAACCGATGAAATGGCCGATGCGCACTCTAAAACATTGCAGCTAAAAAATGCGGCTACCTTTGATGAGTCTTTCATTTGCCCGCCGCTTTCGGAAAAAACTGAAGAGGAACTTCTGGGACTCAGTCCCGCAATTTACAAAAGAAGCTTTATTGAATTGGACAGCCTATTAAAAGAAAATGGTGTCGTTGTATTTAGCGGGCCGCGCGAATCCGGCAAAACTACAATTGCCTGGAAAGTCGCCAAAGACGTGCTGCGTGCGACCGATAGACCGGTTCGGATCCCTATAATCGTAAATTTTTCTCAGATAAAAAAATATGACGCCTTGGATCGATTGGTCAGGAGGCACGTCAGCAACCTTAACCTTGATCTTCCCTCGGCCAAAATACTCCATGGGCATCGTTGCTTATTTATCGTAGACAATGTTTCCCTTGCTGATCAAGAAAAAATGGACCGCCTGAAGAAGTTGATGAATGACAACAACATCAAACATGATTGGTGTGTTTTTCTCGACCGAATAGAGCTGTTATCAAGCAAGAACATTGTAGAAGAGCTTGGGGCGACGAGACCGCCAATCTTTATTCAACCTTTCGGGCGAGGGGAAATTCGTGCGCTGGTCAGTAAGATATCGTCGCCAATAATCGGTACGGATAATGTCGACACCATTGTAACGTTGATTAATGACAATAATTTGCCTCGCAATCCATATATCGTCACCCTTTTGAGTTCAGTATTGGCTAATGTTGCAGTCGACTCCATAATAAACGAGGCGGCCTTGCTGGACAAGATGATAGACTTGCTGCTGAATAAACAAGACCCTTCAAATATCATTCGGAGCAGTACGGACTTCACTGGTCTCAATATTTTGCTTGAGCAAATTGCTCAATGGCTTAGTGCAGAGGATAGCTCTCTTCTAGAAAATGAATTAGTTGGACGGCTCGCAGGTTATTTGACGGAACGCGGCATACAGGAAAGCGCTTCGGCTGTTTTACGCCATTTCATCAACGTCGGTATTTTGGAAAGGGTTGGGGACGACGTCAGCTTCAGGTATAGGTCCTTTGAATCCTACTTCGTGGCACGATACGCTGCCAGGAATAAGGATTTTGCACCAAAACTTTTAGATGATCTGGCTATTTTGAAATATGCCAAAGAATTCGCTCTGTTATGTGATCTGTCCCGAAAAGATGCTGACCTTCTCAGCTATTTGGAAATCATAATTTCTGAGCTTCAACCGGCGGCCTTTGAGCAAGCTGATGGGTCTGGATTCCTGAAAGCCGATTTGAAAGGAAGTGCCTCGGAGATAGTGGATGAACTGTTAGAGAATATCTCGGGTGGCCCGCAATCCCTTAGCAAGATTGACGAAACATACGATGTTCAAGATCGAGCTAGAGCGGCAATTGCGAGAAAGCTGCGCGAGATTGCTCCTCTATCGAATTCGAAAAGCGAAGTGGGGGAAGACAAAAAGCGGCTTTCCGATCTAATGCGTCTTACGGGGTACATAGAGGCGTGGCGTTGTTGGGGACGCGCAATTACCTCGCTAGACTTCGTACAAATATCGCTCAGGAAGCCGTCATTCGTGGAGTTGCTTAAGCATTGGACGCGTTTTGCCTCGATCGCATCGGAAGCTGGATACGATTTCGTGCAAAGTCTCGTTGCCGATGCCAAAAAAGAGGGCAAACCGTTACCCGATAGTATCGTTCACAGGCTTGAATATTTGACGCGGGTGCAATTTCCATTGAATGCTGCTCAGGCAGCGTTTGCTAACATCGGTGCTAGCTCCGTCTATCAAGTCCTAATTGAAAGCTTTGACGAATTAGATTTGCATGCACCTGAGACTATGGGCGCCGTATGCATGCTAATTCATCATCGTCCTCCTGGTTGGATTGAACGCGTGATGAAATACATTGATGTAAACATTCAAAAGAGCGGCAATGATATTAAGCGATACTTCTTGTTGGAGGCTCTGCATCAGGAATACTATTTCCGTTACTTAAATCCAGCCCAGCTTGGTGCTGTTGAGGCCATAATTGCGGAGTTGCTGAGCCGCGCGGGATTTGTCGACGCGAGAACAAAAGATATCCTCAATCGCATCGAGCGTAATCGGCCTCGTATTGAACTGCTTACGCGCGAAATGCGACGCTAACCTACGCCGCCTGCACGTCCGCCAAGAACCGCCGCACTTCGCTCTGCAGGCTTGCGGCTTCGATGGCGAGCGCGTCGGCGAGCGCCTTGACGTCGGCGGCGGTCGAGCGGGCGCCGGTACTGGCACCGGCGACGCGGCTCATGGATTGGGCGCCGGTGCGCGCTTCGACCGAGGCGCGGTTGACGCCTTCGGCGATCGAGGCGACGGCGTTGTTCTGCTCCTCGACGGTGGACGCCACCGTCACGGCGATTTCCGACATGTCGTCGATGATCGAGGACACCTGCTCGATGGCCTGCGCGGCGTCGGCGGTGGCCGACTGGATCGAGCCGATCTGGGCGGCGACGTCCTCGGTGGCGCGCGCGGTCTGCGCGGCGAGCGATTTCACTTCGGTGGCGACCACCGCAAAGCCGCGGCCGGCCTCGCCGGCGCGCGCCGCCTCGATGGTGGCGTTGAGCGCCAGCAGGTTGGTCTGGCCGGCGATGGACTGGATGAGCCCGATCACCTCGCCGATGCGGTTCGCGGCGGCGCCGAGGTCCGACATGGTGGTGACGGTGCGCTTGGATTCGGCTACCGCGCGGCTGGCGACTTCGGTCGAGCGCGTCGCCTGCAGCGCGATCTCGCCGATCGAGGCGGCCAGTTCCTCGATCGAACTCGCCACCGTCGTGACATTGACGGCGGCGGTGCCGACGCGATTTTCGGCGTCGCGCGCTTCGGAAGAGACCGCGTCGGCGGCGTCGTTCATGCCGCTGGAAGCGCTTTCCAGGCGGCCGGCGGCCTCGCGCAGCCGGGCCAGCGCCTGCTCGACGGAACTGCGGAAAGTGTCGATCATCGCCGCGATGGTCTCGCCGCGCTGCGCGCGCGCGGCATTGGCTTGCGTCTCCACCGCGGAGAGCCGCTCGCGCTCGATCATGTTGTCGCGGAACACCACCACCGTGCGCGCCATGGCGCCGATCTCGTCATGGGCCCGGGTTTGCGGAATTTGCGCCGAGGTGTCGCCGTCGGCGAGCCGCTTCATCACCCGCGCCAGGCCTTCCAGCGGCCGCGTGATCGAACGGCCGATGCGCCAGCTGAAGCTGATGGCGATCAGCACCACCGCCAGGCCGACCCACAGGATGAAGTTGCGGATGCCCGCGCGCGACGCCGCCAGCGCCGTGCCGGCGTCGCTGGCGCTGTCGCGCGCCGAGGCGATGATCTTGTCGGCTTCCGGCAGCACGGTCTCGGTGTCGTGGCCGATCAACGTCACCAGCGGCTCGATATTGTCGGTCGAGGCGACCCATTGGGCGAAGGCGTAATTGTAGGTCTTCACTTCCTCGTTCAATTTCTGCTTCATCGACGGCGCGCCGTCGACCGACTCGAACAGCGCGTTGAAGTTCCTGACCTCGTCGAGGAAATGCTTCTCGGAGGCGCGCGCGCGCGTCAGCCGGTAGGCCATCTCGTCGCGGCGCATGGTCAGAAGCGACATCAGCATTTTGCGGGCGTCGCCGTCGGCGACCCACGACAGATCTTCGTGGATGATGCGCTCCACCGCGGTGCTCGCCGCGGCGAGTTCCGCGGTGATGCCGTGGCTGTCGTCGTAGCCGAGCGACTTCTGCTCGTTGACCAGGCTTTCGAAGCTGGTCTTGAGGTCGCGCACGGTGATGCGCAGCGGCGTGATCACGTCCTGCGCCGAGGCGCCGAGCATGGCGGCGATGCGGTCGAGTGATTTCATCGCCAGCTCTTGGCCGGCGTTGAAATCGGCAACCTCCTTGTCGGTCGGCCGCGCGACATATGCGGTCGTCGCCGCGCGCATGATCAACAGGCCGGTCTTGAGATCGCGGCTGGCGTCGGCAACCTGGGTGTAGCGATGCACGCTGTCGAAGGCGCGGCCGACTTCGGCGTCGCCGACCATGAACGCGATGCCGTTGGCGAGGAAGCCGATCACCGGAATGACGCCGAGCACGATGATGCGGGCGCGAACCGACAGCTTGGAGAAGGCTTCGACGATGAACATGGGACGGGCAAACATCGGACGGGATTGCGGGCTTTCATCGCCGCGGCGCGGCATGGCGGTGTTCCACTGCAGCAAAACGGAAAATGGTTAATATTTGGCAAGGACTCGCGCGCCGCGTTGAGGAAAAGCCCGATCTCAACCGGCCGTTAGGTGCACATTGCTTTTGTGCACTGCACGCGTAAGCTTGGCGGGCCGTCCGGGCGGCCGCCACCCCTGGCCCTCCCCGCGCTAGCGGGGCGGGATGCGAGGGGGAAGGAGCCCTGTTTATGCCGCTTGCCGTATCTGCCATGCCCGCCGGCCAAGACCTGATCGCAGCGCTCGACGAGGCGGTCGCCGCCGCGGACGCGCTGTGCGCCGATGCCCGCCGCGCCGTCGCCGCCCGGGTCACGGTCGCGGGCCGCCCGATGGCCCGCGCGTTCGACCGCGAACAGCGCGCCACCCATGGCCTGGCCTGGCTCGCCACCTATGTCGAGGCGATCCGGCAGCTTGCCGCCTATGCCGGGCGCCTGATCGACACCGGCAATTTCGGCGAAATCGAAGATTTGGTGGTGCGCATCGGCGCCGGCGAATATTTGGCGCAACTTCTCGGCGGCATTGCCATGAGCCAGGGCGAGATCGTCCGCCCGGCCGATCTGGGCCTGAGCGCGAGCGCGGTGGCGGCGCGGATCACGCCCGCCGTCGATCACCTGATCGCCACCGGCAACACCGCGGCGCGCCGCGCGCGGCTCGTCGAATTGATGCGCGAGCGGCCCGATGCCACGGTCGGCGCTTGCGGCCTCGACGACACGCTGGATTCGATCCGCGAGGAGATGCGCAAATTCGCCGACGGCCAGGTGGTGCCGCATGCGCAAGCGTGGCACCTCAACAACGAATACATTCCGCTCGATATCATCGCGCAGATGTCCGAGCTCGGCGTGTTCAGCCTGACCATCCCCGAGGATTACGGCGGCATGGGGCTTGGCAAGGAATCCATGTGCGTCGTTTCCGAGGAGCTGTCGCGCGGCTATATCGGCGTCGGCTCGCTCGGCACCCGCTCCGAGATTGCCGCCGAGCTTATTCTCGGCAGCGGCACCGAGGACCAGAAACGCAAATGGCTGCCGAAGATCGCGTCCGGCGAAGTGCTGCCGACCGCGGTGTTCACCGAGCCGAATACCGGTTCCGATCTGGCGTCGCTGAAGACCCGCGCGGTGCGCGAGCGCGACACCTACAAGGTCTACGGCAACAAGACCTGGATCACCCATCCGGTGCGCGCCGACCTGATGACGCTTTTGGTGCGCACCAATCCGGCCGAAAGCGGCTATCGCGGGCTCTCCATGCTGCTCGCCGAAAAGCCGCGTGGCGACGACGCCAAGCCGTTTCCGGTTGCCGGCATGTCGGGCACCGAGATCGAAGTGCTGGGCTATCGCGGCATGAAGGAATACGAGATCGCCTTCGACGGTTTTGCGGTGGCCGCGGAGAATCTCCTTGGCGGCGTCGAAGGCCTCGGCTTCAAGCAACTGATGGCGACGTTCGAATCGGCGCGCATCCAGACCGCGGCGCGCGCGATCGGCGTGGCGCAGGCGGCGATGGAGCAGGGGCTCGGCTATGCCGCGGCGCGGGCGCAGTTCGGCGAGCCGATCGCCAATTTCCCGCGCGTTTCCGACAAGCTCGCCATGATGGCGGTCGAGATCATGATTGCGCGCCAGCTCACCTATTACGCCGCGCGGCAGAAGGATTCCGGACGGCGCTGCGACCTCGAGGCCGGCATGGCAAAGCTCCTCGCCGCCCGCGTCGCGTGGGCCGCCGCCGACAACGCCGTGCAGATCCACGGCGGCAACGGCTTTGCCGTGGAATTTCCGATCTCGCGCATCCTCTGCGACGCCCGCATCCTCAACATTTTCGAAGGCGCCGCGGAAATCCAGGCCAATGTGATCGCGCGGCGGCTGTTGGATGGATCGAATTAATTTGTAGCCTGGGTTGAGCGGAGCGAAACCCAGGAACGATCGATCGGTTCGAACGCCGCTCCCGGCTTTCGCTGCGCTCAACCCGGCCTACTTCAGCAATAGCCCGACATTGCCGGAGAGGATGCGCTCGCCGTCGGCGCCCAGCGCGCGGATGTCGCGCACGAAGTCGCGCACGATCTCGCGCTTGCGGATTTCCTGCGGATAGTCGGTGGCGAAGACGATGCGGGAGGCGGGGATTTCGCTTAAACCCGCTTTGACCGCGCCGATGCCGCCGGCGAATCCGGCGGTGTCGAACACCAGATTATTGCGGATGTAGTGGTCGAAGTCATGCTTGGGCGTCACGCCATGGCGTGGGTTGCCGGCGGTCCCCCAAAAATCCTTGTCTTGAAAGCTCCTGATCCGCGCCAGCATCGAGGCGATGCCGCCGGACAGATGCGCCATGTGCACGGTCAACTCGGGATGGCGGTCGAACACGCCGGAATTGACCAGGCGGATGGTCGCCATGATCAGGGAGAACTCGCGGCCGACGCCGCGCGCGGTGTCGTAGGCGTCGAATTGCTGCGCGTGATTGAGTTTCAGCGCCGGATGCACGAACACAAATAGGCCAAGCTTGCACACTTCGTCCCAGAACGGCTCGAGCGCCGGATCGTCGATCCACTTGCCGTCGAATTCAGATGTGATGGTGACGCCCTGGCAGCCGAGCTCGTGCCGGCAGCGCGCCAGTTCCTTGAACGCGGCGCCGCCGCCGAGCGGGTGGGCATGGGCGGCGCCGATGAAGCGGCCGGGATAATCGCGCTCGGCCTGCTTCGCCTTGTCGTTGACCAGGCGCGAAGTGTCGAGATCGGCGCACATGCCGGCGGCGCTGGTCAGCCAGGCGGCGTCGATGCCGGCTGTGTCCATCATCCGCACGTGCTCGTCGAGATCGTAGAGCAGGGAATGGATCGTATAGCTCGGCGCGCCCGAGGCGTCGTAGTTGAGGATCAGCCGGTCGCCCGGGTCCTCCCTGATCAGTTCGCGCGGCGTGAAGTGGTGCTGGAAATCGACGATCATGCCGGTGGTCCTTTATTTTGCGTCGGTGTCTTAACACGTAGCCCGGATGGAGCGCAGCGTAATCCGGGGCAGGCCTCGCCGCGCACGCGCCGCTTGCCGGATTGCGCTTCGCGCCATCCAGGCTACACTCACCCCATGTCCGATTTCATGGCCCATGTCGCGGTTCCGATCGCCGTCGGCGCGGTCGCGGTCGTGCTGCTGCTCGGCCTCTACAACATGATGCGCGGCGGCTCCGGCAACACCTCGCAGAAGCTGATGCGGCTGCGCGTGCTGCTGCAGTTCATCGCCATCATCGTCATCATGCTCACGGTCTGGATCATGTCGAAGTGAGCTGATGGTCAAGCTCAACAAGATCTATACCCGCACCGGCGATGACGGCACCACCGGGCTCGGCTCGGGCGAGCGGCGCAAGAAATACGATCTGCGCGTTGCCGCCTACGGCACGCTGGACGAAGCCAATGCCGCGATCGGCCTGGCGCGGCTGCACACGACAAACGACGCTTCGCAAGAAGGCTTGTCGCTCGATGCCGCGCTGTCGCGCATCCAGAACGATCTGTTCGACGTCGGCGCCGACCTCACCATGCCGGGCAAGGGCAAAGGCCCGGGCGGCGCGCGGCTGACGGTGACGCCGGCGCAGGTCGCCAGGCTCGAAGCCGAGATCGACCGGCTCAACGCGGAGCTTCAGCCGCTGAAATCTTTCGTGCTGCCGGGCGGCAGTCCGGCGGCGGCCTATCTGCATCTCGCCCGCACCATCTGCCGGCGCGCCGAACGGCTGATCGCCGAGCTCAAGGACCGGCCGAACGAAAGCGTCGGCGCCGAGGTGCTGCAATACGTCAACCGCCTGTCGGATTTTTTGTTCGTCGCCGGCCGCTACGCCAACGGCAAGGGCGCGGGCGACGTGCTGTGGCGGCCGGGCCAGAATCGTTGAAGGGGGACCAGCCATGGTGATGCCGCTGTGGGATCACGATCCGTTCAAGTGGCCGAAGCCGCCTTACGTGATGTGGTCTTTGATCGTCGTCAACTTCGCGGTGTTCTTCATCGAGGCGCTCGGCTGGCCCGACCAGATGGACCAACTCGATCAGATGGCGGGATTGGTTCCGGTGGCGTTGACCGGCCGCGGCGCTGCCGGTCCGCTGCCGCCGCTCTTCACGCTGTTCACCTCGATGTTCGTGCATGGCAATTTCATGCACGTTTTCGGCAACATGCTCTTCCTGTTCGTGTTCGGCGATGACATCGAGGAGGCGCTCGGTCGCTGGCGCTTCCTCGGTTTCTATCTGGCCTGCGGCGTCGGCGCCGGCCTGGCCTTCGTCTTGAGCGATCCGAGCTCGAAGACGGGATTGATCGGCGCCTCTGGCGCCGTCTCCGGGGTCGTTGCCGCTTATCTCTTGTTCCGGCCGTGCGCCAAGGTGACATGCCTGCTCGGTCTCATTCCGCTTCGGCTCAAGGCCTATTGGATCATCGGCTTCTGGGCGATCTGGCAGTTCATCGACGCCGCGAGCCGCACCGACGACGGTGTCGCCTACTGGGCGCATGTCGGCGGTCTGATCACCGGCGCCATTCTGTTCGTGGTGATGCGGCCGGCCGGGGTTGCCCTGTTCGAATGCGCGCAACCAGCCGCAGCCCAGGGTCCGAGCGCAAGCTGACACGTTGACCGCAGGGGCTGCGGCCGGTAGGTTCCCGCACCGCAGCATTGCCGGCGCTCTGGCGGCCGGCCATGCGCCGCGGGACAAGCAAAAAAGCCATCGCACCAAAAGCCTCGCAGCCATGAAAATTCTCGTCCCCGTAAAACGGGCGGTCGACAAGGACGTGAAAATCCGCGTCAAGGCAGACGGTTCCGGCGTCGAGCTCGGCAACGTCAAAATGTCGATGAACCCGTTCGACGAGATCGCGGTCGAGGAAGCGATCCGGCTCAAGGAAGCGGGCAAGGCGACCGAGATCGTCTGCGCCTCGATCGGGCCGCAGCAGGCCGCCGAGACCATCCGCACCGCGCTCGCCATGGGCGCCGACCGCGGCATCCTGGTGAAGACCGATGGCAGCGCGGTCGAGCCTTTGGCGGTGGCAAAAATCCTCAAAGCGATCGCCGACGCCGAACAGCCAGGCCTGATCATTCTCGGCAAGCAGGCGATCGACGACGACTGCAATCAGACCGGCCAGATGCTGGCGGCGCTGCTCGGCTGGCCGCAGGGCACGTTCGCCTCGAAAGTCGCGCTCGACGGCGACGCCGTCATGGTGACGCGCGAGGTCGACGGCGGCCTGCAGACGGTGAAGCTGAAAATGCCGGCCATCGTCACCACCGACCTGCGGCTGAACGAGCCGCGCTACGCGTCGCTGCCCAACATCATGAAGGCGAAGAAAAAGCCGATCGACGACAAGACCGCCGCCGATTACGGCGTCGACACAAAACCGCGGCTGGAAGTGGTGAAGACCGCCGAGCCGCCGGTGCGCAAGGCCGGCGTCAAGGTGAAAACCGTCGCCGAGCTGATCGACAAATTGAAGAACGAGGCGGGGGCGATCTGATGCCGACGCTTCTGCTTGCCGAGCACGACAATAAATCGCTCAAGGACGCCACCAACAAGGCGCTGACGGCGGCCAAGGCGCTCGGCGGCGACGTGCACGTGCTGGTCGCCGGCTCCGGCGCCAAGGCGGTGGCGGACGCCGCCGCCAAGCTCGACGGCGTGGCCAAGGTGCTGCTCGCCGATGCGCCGATCTACGATCACATGCTGGCCGAGCCGACCGCGGCGCTGATCGTCGCGCTCGCCGGCCCTTACGATACCATCATGGCGGCGGCGACCACGACCGGAAAGAACATCATGCCGCGGGTCGCGGCGCTGCTCGACGTCATGCAGATTTCCGACGTCATCAAGGTGGTCGCGCCCGACACCTTCGAGCGGCCGATCTATGCCGGCAACGCCATCCAGACCGTGCGCTCGCGCGATGCCAAGAAAGTGATCACCGTGCGCACCGCGGCATTCCAGGCCACCGGCGCGGGCGGCGCGGCCGCCGTCGAGAGCGCGGCCGCCGTTGCCGATCCCGGCATTTCCGGCTTCGTCGGCGAGGAGCTTTCGAAGTCGGAGCGGCCGGAATTGACCTCGGCCAAGATCATCATTTCCGGCGGCCGGGCGATGCAAAGCCGCGACAACTTCACCAAATATATCGAGCCGGTCGCCGATAAGCTCGGCGCCGCGGTCGGCGCCTCGCGCGCCGCGGTCGATGCCGGCTACGCGCCGAACGACTGGCAGGTCGGCCAGACCGGCAAGGTCGTCGCGCCCGATCTCTACATCGCCGTGGGAATATCGGGCGCCATTCAGCATCTCGCCGGGATGAAGGATTCGAAAGTCATCGTCGCCATCAACAAGGATGAGGAAGCGCCGATCTTTCAGGTCGCGGATTATGGATTGGTGGCGGATCTGTATTCGGTACTGCCGGAGCTCGCCAGCGAGCTCGACAAAGTCAAACGCTGACCGCGGCCGCATCCGCAATAACGGGGTGTGGCTCGGGGTCGCAGAGGTGAGCTAAGATGGTCGAGGTCAAGGAACGCCCCAAAGAACGCACCCGCACCGAGCGGACGGACGCAATGGCCCATTCGATTCGCAAGATCGGCATCGTCGGCGCCGGCCAGATGGGCAACGGCATCGCGCACGTCTGCGCGCTCGCCGGCTTTCACGTCCTGCTCAACGACGTCGCGCCGGACCGCATCACCGAGGGGCTCGCCACCATCAACGGCAACCTGGCGCGCCAGGTCAGCCGCCAGCGCATCACCGACGAGCAGCGCCAGGCCGCGATCAAGCGCATTTCGCCCGCCAACACGCTCGACGAGCTCGGCGATTGCGACCTGGTGATCGAAGCCGCCACCGAGGCGGAAGCGGTCAAGCGCAACATTTTTGCTGCGCTCTGTCCGCTGCTCAAGCCCGAGACCATCGTCGGCACCAACACGTCGTCGATCTCGATCACGCGGCTTGCCGCCTCGACCGACCGGCCGGAGCGCTTCATCGGCATCCACTTCATGAATCCGGTGCCGCTGATGGAGCTGGTCGAAGTGATCCGCGGCATCGCCACCGACGACTCAACCTTCGAGGCGACCAAGCACTTCATCGGCAAGCTCGGCAAGCTGATCGCGGTGTCGGAGGATTTCCCCGCCTTCATCGTCAACCGCATCCTCTTGCCGATGATCAACGAGGCGATCTACACGCTCTACGAAGGCGTCGGCAATGTCGAGGCGATCGACACCGCGATGCGGCTCGGCGCCCATCATCCGATGGGGCCGCTCGAACTGGCCGACTTCATCGGGCTCGATATCTGCCTGTCCGTGATGCAGGTGCTGCACGAGGGGCTGGCGGATTCCAAATACCGGCCGTGCCCGCTGCTCGTAAAATACGTCGAAGCCGGCTGGCTCGGCCGCAAGACGCAACGCGGCTTCTACGATTATCGCGGCGAGAAGCCGGTGCCGACGAGGTAGGCAGGTATCAGTAGATCAGGGATCAGTAATCAGTAATCAAATTACCGAGCCCGTTTCTGTCTGATTACTGACTACTGATACCTGATCCCTGACTCCTGATCACGCCGCCGCGGCGGGCAACTGCGGCGCGGTCTCGCGCCAGCACGGCAGCGCTGAGACGCGTTCGAACCAGCCGCGCAGGTGCGAATAGGGGCCGACCGGCATTTCCGCCTCTTTGGCGTAGAACAGCGGCGCGGCGACGGCGAAGTCGGCGATCGTCAAATCCCTGCCGACCACATACGGCTGCTTGGCGAGATGGGCGTCGAGCATCTTCGCCTCTTTGTTGAAGGCTTCCGTGCCCTTGGCGATTGCCGCTTCATCGGGCGGGCCGAGGTTGAGGATTTTCTTGACCAGGCGCTGGAACGTCAGCGGCTGGCAGGCCTCGGCGCTCCAATGGGCGAGCTGCCAGAATTGCCAGCGCGCGATGTCGGCGCGTTTTTTGGCGTCATCGTTCGGCCACAGCGAATTCGCGCTCTTGCCGGCGATGTATTGCAGGATCGCGTTCGACTCCCACAGCTTGAAATCGCCGTCGACCAGCGTCGGCGTGCGCCCGGTCGGGTTGAGCGCCAGATAGGCCGGCGCCCGTTGCCCGCCCTTGGTCAGATCGACGAGTTCCAGTTCGAGCGGCATGCCGAGATGGGCGGCAAGCGCCCGCACCTTCCACGTGTTCGGCGAAGGCGGAAAGCCATAGAGCTTCATGATCGACTCCTGTGGTTTGTGTGACTACGTTCAGTCGCAGGACGACGCCCCCGCGCCGCGGTTACTTCATCAGTTCGACAAAGAGGCCGATAACCGCCACGAAGCCGAGCGTGAAAACGATGGTGCGGATGTACGGAATGGCGGTCCAGTAGACGATGGCGTGGACGACGCGCAGCCAGAAGAACGACATCGTCCAGAACGCCGTCGTCGCATTGGCCTTGCCGGTCAACTGGATCAGGATCACCAGCGTCGCGAACGGCGCGAAGGTCTCGACGGCGTTGAGATAGGCGCGGTCCGCGCGTCTGCCCCAGAGCGGCAGCGGCCGCTGCGTCGGATCGACGTAGTTCTCCGGTTTCAGCGCGCCGTTGGTCATGACCTGCGCCACGACATACGGAATCCACAAAGCCGCCGTCAGCATTGCGGTAAAAGCCAGATATTTCAGATCGGTCGACATTTGATTTTGCTCCCCTGATGGCGCGTCGATTACCGCGCCGCGGCGCTAGTCGCAGCAGGAGTCCGATTTCTTCGGCTCCGCGTACTGCGCCTTGGCATCGGTCTTGGCGCCGTCGTAGCGGTCGTGATGGCGTACCCAGGCCATCGACCACGCCAGGCCTTCCTCGTCGCGGCCCTTCGGCGCCAGGTCGAGCAGATGGTAGGTGCCGATCAACATATCGAGGCCGCGGCCGTAGCTCGAATAGGTGTGAAAAATCTCGCCGTTCTCATTCTTGTAGAACACGCTGGCGCCGGGGCGCTCTTCGCTCGGAAAGGTGGTCTCGACGTAATTGTACATCGCCTTGCCGCTGGCCTTCTCCTCGGGCGTCGCGGAGACGTGATAGTCGTAGTTGAAGTCGCAGCCGTTCGACGACACCCATTTGAAGCGCCAGCCCATGCGCGCTTTGAATTTTTCGATCTGCGGCAGCGGCGCGCGCGACACCACGACGAACGTGACATCGCGCTGCGCCAGATGGGCCACGGTGCCGTCGAAGTGATCGGCCAAGAACGAACAGCTCGGGCAGCCGGCTTCCCAGTCGGGGCCGAGCATGAAGTGATAGACGATCAGCTGGCTCTTGCCGCCGAACAGGTCGGCCAGGGTTTCCTTGCCGTTCGGTCCGTCGAACACGTAGGTCTTGTCGACTTTCACCCAGGGCAGCTCGCGCCGCTTCCTGCTCAGCGCATCGCGGGCGCGGGTAAAGGCTTTTTCCTCGGCGAGGTGTGCCTTGCGCGCGGCGAGCCATTCGTCCTTGGCGACGACGCGATGTGGTTCCATGATTTGCTCCTCGATTTTACCGCGACGCCGGCGTCATCCAGCCGACGCCGGCGCCGTCGGGCTGCATCAGGATGGCGATGCGGCCGACGCCGGGCACCTCGAAGGCGGGCTTCATCAGCTTGGCGCCAGCCTTGACCGCCTTGGCGACGCGCGCGTCGACGTCGTCGACCGCGATATAGGACATCCAGCTTTCCGGCATCGGCCCGAATTCCGGCCCGCTAATGTCCAAAATGCCGCCGACCGGTTCGCCGTCGATGGCGGCAACCCAATAGGTGCCGCCGCCGCCCGGCATCGGCATGGCGTCGTAGCTCCAGCCCAATGTGTCGGCATAGAATTTCTTCGCGCCCTCGACGTTGCGGGTCATCAGTTCGTCCCAGTAAAACGTGCCGTGCGATCCGCGCATGATCTACTCCACCGTTGCATGTCGATGTTTGCTCATTGTGTACGCGCTTTGTGTCAGTTCGGCGAAACGAGAAACTTCTCCAGCTTGTCGAGCGCGCCGTTCCAGCCGTGCTGGTGGCGGTCGCGCGCCGGCTCGTCGAGGAACTGCGCATGGGTGAGCGTGAGCAGCGTGCCGTCGCCGTCCGGCTTGAACTCGACCGTCACCAGCGACTCGCGCTCCGGCATGGTGTGCCACGCCCAGGTGTAAACCAGCTTTTCATTCTTCACGACTTCGCGCACCACCCCGCCGACCTGGTGCTTCTCGCCGTCGGGCGATTGCGCGGCGATCACGTAGTGCCCGCCGACGCGCAGATCGAACGCCGCGTGGGTGCATTGCACCTGACCCGGTCCGAACCAGCTTTTTATTTTTTCCGGGTCGGTCCACGCCGCGAAGACCTTGGCCGGCGGCGCGTTGAGGCGGCGTTTGATGGTGAGGCTCGGCTTTGTGGCGGTTTCGGTGGCCATGACTTTTCTTCCTCCAGGAATGCGGCGAGACGGTCGAGCCGCTCGGACCAGAACTTTTGATAGCGGTTGAGCCACTCGAACGCGTCGCGCATCGGCTCGGCGTCGAGGCGGCAGGCGACGACGCGCCCGGTCTTGGCGCGCGCCAGGAGCCCGGCGTCCGCCAGCACGTCGAGATGCTTCATGATCGCCGGCAGCGATACCGGAAACGGCGCCGCGAGCGCGCTCACCGAAATATCCGGCTCGGCGGCGAGCCGCATCACCAGCGCGCGCCGGGTCGGATCGGCAAGCGCAGCAAAGGTGCGGTCGAGGGTGGAGCTTTGAAGGTTAACCATGTGGTTTAGTATAGGGTCGCGCCGGCGCGGCTGTCAACCGGCCCATCGCCCTATCTTTTGCCCGGCCGATCCACTTCACTCATGGCGCGCCGCCGCATACGTCAGGGAACAAGAGATTGCCATGAACGATTTGCCGATGACGCGCGAGCAGCGCATTACCGTGCGGGCACTCCTGCTCGGCGACCGGATCGAGACCGCGGGCCTGGAGCGCAGCGACGTCTTGTCGACGATGCCGTTGGCGTTCCGCGCCGGGGAGAAGGGAATTGTTGCGCTGTTCCGCTATGGCGTTGCCGTCCTGGTCGGCATGTCGCCGCTCGAGGAAGACGAGGTCATACGCCGGCTGGATGGCCGCATCGTCGGCCCGATAGAGCCCCGCGAAGACGAGACCGTTCAAATCGAGATCGCGCCTGACAAGGACGAGCTGCTCGCGTCATCAGGCGTTATCGTCTTGAAGGCGCTGACGATCGAGCACATGCTGCTGATCGCCGATGTGCTCGCCACCAGCGTGGTGCTGGCGCACGACGAAAAAAATGTCGCCAAGGTTTTCGACGTGATTCAGCCCATTGCCCAGGAGCTGGCGCAACATGGCCGCACGCCCGGCGGCCGTCGTGCGATCCTAAAACACATCGGCAATGCCCTGCTTGTTCAACACCGTGTTTCCGGTCTGGTCGCCGTGGCGGAAAAGCCCGACGTGCTGTGGGAACGGCCGGCGCTGGAGCGCTTTTACGCGCGACTGGAGGACGAATACGAGTTGAAAGAACGCGCCGATGTCCTCACGCGCAAGCTCACCGTGATCTCCGATTCCGCCAAGGCGTTCGCCGATATCATCGATACCGAGCGATCATTGCGTTTGGAGCTGATCATCGTCGTGCTCATCGTCGTCGAGATCGTCATCGGCGGAGTGCAGCTGCTGTTGCGCTGATTGCTCGAACATCGGCGATCGCAACCTGGCTCAAACGGCGCGTTTCCCGGCGCAATGACGGGATTCATATGTTCTTAAGATTAGAGGCCATAATCACGGCAGCCATCGAAGTTTTGCGTCATGGACCCGACCAGCCTCATCACCGCGCTCATGGGCGCCCAGACCGGCATGGTGCAGCTTGCCGTCGCGGCGCGGCTTGCGCGCATGAATGCCAATCAGGGCGGGTCCGTCGCCAAGCTGATCGACGCCGCGCAGCAGAATTTCGATCCGCTCGCCAATGTCGCAGCAGGGATCGGAACGACTTTAAACGTCAGCGCGTAACTTTGTTGCTGCGCGTGTCCAGCGCCGCCTGTTTGTTGAGCTGAAACTGGATGATTCAAACGAATCGTGGTAAGTGTTAACAAATGAGCTGCCTTTCAGTTATTGATGTTGATGTCCCTGGACCTCCGAGAGTCGTGGCGAATCCAATATTCATGCTTTCGCCCGCTCAAGAATTGCTGCCCGGCTCCAGTCTGATTTTTGAGGTTCTAGAAAAAGACGCGTGTGCTTTGAGGTCTCTTATTGGTAAAACTAAATTTTTTGTTCTCGACGCAACAATGTCATCGTGGGGAGAAATAGGAAGGCTATGCCCGTGTGAGAGTAAGCACTCGGGATTGGCATATTTGAGGGCTGAACCAACCCTGCAAGGCGTCCTATTGATTTTCGGAGAAGCCGTTTCCAAGCAATAGGCAAAATTATATCTGCCGCCTATTGCTGAAAACGCTACGTCTTCACCACTGGGGAATAACAGCATCCACAACAGGGGGAACGGGCGCAGCCGGGAAGCGGCAAGTCCGGCATGGCGTCCGGAGAATAAGAAATCGATCTTTGAGCGACCGCTACCGGACAATCGTCTGGCGGCAAAATTTGAATGCTCAATCGAATACCAGCACGTGCGGCTTTTAGATAGCTCGCGAGCGACTTCCGAAGCTGCGCAGCCGCGCCTGGTGGAAGTCTGCCTTTGTACTCGGGACCAAGTTTGGACATCTAAGCCTTTTTTACCAATTTTGCCGACACTCAACCCGGGCTATACTCTGAAGGCCCGGGAGCGATTCGATGGACGGCGGTGATCCTAAAGGAATAGATGGCGAGCGGTTCCGGGCACGGTTGATGGACTGTGTTGTCGGCTACCTGCCACGTAGTTGCGGGGTGGGTCCAAGCGGCAGAGGTGAACCGGTCCCTCCATTTCTTAATCTTAAATCTGTATCACTTCATGAGGCGAGGGCCTTAGCTGTGCGGCCCGATTTTCGACCTTGGATCGAGGAAGCAGCTGGTTTCCACACCTATGCTTTCGGTCAGTGGCAATTTACCCCACGTCGGGACTGAGTTAGGAGCTGATACTGCGTTCCCGGATTTCGCTGCGCTCAATCCGGGCTACTAATGGCCGCGCTCACCAATTTCACGCCATCGTCGCTCGCCCATTCGGCGGGGCCGGCCATGTTGCCGATCTCGCAGCCGGAGCGGTCGACCAACAGCGTCGTCGGCATGCCGAAGGCCTTGCCGGCGGTTTTCAGGTCCTCGAATACGCGCGCGCTCGGGTCGGAATAATAGGCGAGCCGCTTGATGCCGACCTCCTTGAGGAAAGCGAGCGGCTTTTGCGGATCGCGGGTGTCGATATCGACGGCGACCACGTCGAAGTTGGCGCCGCCGAGCTTGCCTGCCAATGCGTCGAGCGCCGGCATTTCCTTGCGGCACGGCACGCACCAGGTCGCCCACAGGTTCAAAAGCACAGTGCGGCCGCGCCAGTCTTGCAGGCTGCGGTCGCGGCCGGCGGCGTCCTTGAAGGCCAGATCCGGGACCATAAAGCCGGTATGGGCCAAGCTTAAGGCCGCGACCTCGCCATGGACCAGCGGGGCGAGCCGCGCCGCGGTCACGACCGCCGGCGCACAGGCCGCATCGGCCGGATTGCTTCGCAGACGGCCAATCCCGTATACCCCCGCCAGCACGGCGAGAGTCCCGGCGAGCGCCCAGGCCGTGGCGGCGATCAAACGGCGGCGGCGTACCTTATAATAGGGCTCGGCAGGCAACTCGGTCATTGGCGAAAGAACCTTAAGGACCTCGGCAGACGTGTCATGAGCAACAAAATGTGGGGCGGGCGGTTCGGCGACAAACCCGCCCCGATCATGGAGGAGATCAACGCCTCGATCGATTTCGACCGCCACCTGTACCGTCAGGATATCGCCGCCAGCAAGGCCCACGCGGCGATGCTCGGCAAAAAAGGCATCATCACGGCGCAGGATGCAAAACAGATCGCTCACGGTCTAGACACGATCCTGTCAGAGATCGAGGCCGGCAAATTCGCCTTCAAGCGCGCCCTCGAGGACATTCACATGAACGTCGAGAGCCGGCTCGCCGCGCTGATCGGGCCGGCGGCCGGGCGGCTGCACACCGCGCGCTCGCGCAACGACCAGGTCGCGACCGACTTCCGGCTGTGGATCCGCGATGCCATCGACGAGATCGATGCTTTGCTCGCCGGCTATCAGCGCGCGCTGGCCGAGAAGGCGCTTGAACAGGCCGGCGCGGTGATGCCGGGTTTTACCCATCTGCAGCCGGCGCAGCCGGTGACCTTCGGCCATCATCTGCTGGCCTATGTGGAAATGGCGGCGCGCGATCGCGGCCGCTTCGCCGATGCGCGGGCCCGCCTCAACGAAAGCCCGCTCGGCTCAGGCGCGCTCGCCGGCACGTCGTTTCCGATCGACCGCGGCATGACCGCGAAGGCGCTCGGCTTTGCCCGGCCGATGGCGAACTCGCTCGACGCCGTCGCCGACCGCGACTTCGTGCTGGAGACGCTGTCGGCTTGCGCCATTACCAGCGTGCACCTGTCGCGGTTCGCCGAGGAGATCGTGATCTGGTCGTCGCCGCTGGTCGGATTGGTGCGGTTGTCGGACAAGTTCACCACCGGCTCCTCGATGATGCCGCAGAAGCGCAATCCGGACGCCGCCGAGCTCATTCGCGCCAAGACCGGCCGCGTGTTTGCCGCGCTGACCGCGCTGACGATGGTGATGAAGGGTCTGCCGCTCGCCTACCAAAAGGACATGCAGGAGGACAAGGAAGGCGCCATCGACGCCATCGGCGCGCTCATGCTGTCGCTCAACGCCATGACCGGCATGGTGCAGGATCTCGAGCCGGACGTGGCGGCGATGCGCAACGCGGCGGGCGCGGGCTATTCCACCGCCACCGATCTCGCCGACTGGCTGACGCGGATGCTCAAGCTGCCGTTCCGCGACGCTCACCACGTCACCGGCCGCATCGTCGCCAAGGCCGCGGCGGCCGGCGTGGCGCTCGACAAAGTGCCGCTCAAGACCATGCAGGCCGTCGAGCCGCGCATCACCAAAGCGGTCTATGGCGTGCTTGCCGTCGACAAATCGGTGGCGAGCCGCAAGGTTTTTGGCGGCACGGCGCCGCGGAACGTGCGGGCGCAGGCCAAACGCTGGCTCAAACGGCTGAAAAGGGAACCGTAAACTCCCTGGCAAGGGGTTGCCGACACAATGTCGCCGCCGCGATGTGGTCGGTTATGCTGGGTTTTGCGCGTGCGTCGGGGGAGAGGCCTTTGGCCCGTTATCGTCTGAGTTTTGGGTTTTTGCTGTTTGCCGCGGCCGCGCTGGCGCTCGCCGGCTGCGGGCGCAAGGGCGACCTCGAAATTCCGCCGGGCCCGGCGACCCAGCCGCCGGTCGCCGCCGCGCCGGTGTCGCCGTCATCGTTCTTGCCGGCTGACGGCACGCCCGGCGCGCTGGCGACGCAGCAACAGCAAGACGCCGCGGCCATCAAAAGCGGCTTCGATTCCCACGGCAATCCGGTAGCCGGGCCGGGCGCAAAAAAATCGTTCATCCTCGATCCGATACTGCAATAATTTTCCGCGCCGCGACGCGGGCGCTTGGAGCCGTAGCGGATATCCCAATCACGCGCTAAATACGTCCATGCACCACTTCGACTATCGCAACGGCGTGCTGCACGCCGAAGAGGTCAATCTGATCGCGCTGGCGCAAGCCGTCGGCACGCCGTTCTATTGCTATGCCAGCGCGACCTTGGAGCGGCACTACACCGTGTTCGCCGGCGCGTTCGCCGACGTCGACGCGCTGGTCTGCTACTCCATGAAGGCCAATTCCAACCAGGCCGTGATCGCGACCTTGGCAAAGCTCGGCGCCGGCGCTGACGCCGTCTCCGGCGGCGAGTTGTTGCGCGCCCGCGCCGCCGGAGTTCCGCCGCACAAGATCATGTTCTCCGGCGTCGGCAAGACCGCGCGCGAGCTGGCGCAAGCGGTCGACGAGGGCATCCTTTGCGTCAACGTCGAGTCCGAAGCGGAGCTCGAGCTCCTGGCCGCGATTGCCGCCGCCAAGGGCCGCGCCATCGATATTTCGGTCCGCGTCAATCCCGATATCGATCCGAAAACCCACGCCAAGATCGCCACCGGCAAGGCGGAGAACAAATTCGGCATCCCGATCAGCCGCGCCCGCGACGTCTATGCCCGCGCCGCCAAGCTCAAGGGCGTGCGCATCGCCGGCGTCGACATGCATATCGGCAGCCAGATCGTCGAGCTCGATCCGTTCGGCGACGCCTTCGCGCTGCTCGCCGATTTCGTGCGCACGCTGCGCGCCGACGGCCACAGCATCAGCCACATTGATCTCGGCGGCGGCCTGGGCATTCCCTATCGCGAGGACAACGATCCGCCGCCCGATCCGGCCGCCTATGCCAAGATCGTCAAGGACGCGACGCGCGGGCTCGGCTGCAAGCTGATCTTCGAGCCGGGCCGGCTCATCGTCGGCAATGCCGGCATCCTGATCACGCGCGTGCTCTATGTGAAGCACGGCGAGGCCAAGACCTTCGTCATCGTCGATGCCGGCATGAACGATCTGCTTCGGCCGACGCTCTACGACGCGCACCATGACATCCGCCCGGTGCGCCGGGCCGCGGTCGGCGCGCCGCGGATCACAGCCGACGTGGTCGGGCCGGTGTGCGAATCAGGCGATTTCCTCGCGCTCGACCGTTCGCTGCCGGCGCCGCAGCCGGGCGAGCTTCTCGCCGTCATGTCGGCCGGCGCCTACGGCGCGGTCCAGGCCGGCACCTATAACACCCGCGCCTTGGTCCCCGAAGTGCTTGTGCGCAAAGGCGAATGGGCTCTGGTGCGGCCGCGCGTGACGGTGGAGGAACTGGTCGCGCTCGACCGCCTGCCGCCCTGGCTTTGACGCTGGTGCGATTTTCAATCCGGCTGCATGGCAGCCGTAGTATAATCTCGCACACGGGCACAGTATGAGTTTGGCCATGAACGATTTTACTCGCATCACGCAAAATCCGGCGGTCATGGGCGGCAAGCCGTGCATTCGCGGTTTGCGCGTGACGGTCGGGATGATCGTCGGCCAGATCGGCGCTGGGCGGAGCATTGATCAGCTGCTCGCCGATTATCCTTATTTGCAGCGCGAGGATGTGCTCGAGGCGCTGCGCTACGCCGCATGGCGTGCGCAGGAACGTGAAATCGATCTTGCCGCGGCGGAATGAAAATTCTCGTCGATATGAATTTGTCGCCGCGCTGGGTCGATTATCTTGTCGAGGCTGGATTTGAGGCGGTTCACTGGTCGACAATCGGCGTTGGCGACGCCGGTGACAGTGAACTGATGCAGTGGGCGGCCACATACAGTCACGTCGTGCTGACATGCGACCTTGATTTCGGCGCCATTCTTGCCGCGACACAGGGCCGAAAACCTAGTGTCCTCCAGCTGCGCAGCGACCTTCTTAGTCCCGAATTCATCGGGCCGGGCGTACTTGCCGCCATTCATCAGGCCCAGCAAGAGCTGAGCAGCGGCGCCCTGGTTTCGATTGATGCCGCGCGGGCAAGATTGCGTCTGCTGCCGTTGCATGAGTGACGCTGGGTGCGACCATCGCGCGAATGCGCCGCCATCTGACCATTCAAATCGACGCCGTCGGATACCTCGCGAATCAGATGGTTTTTTGCAGTCGGTCGCTTGTTCCAGGCGTTGCGGCTGAACCCTCGGCCATAATGGGCCGGAATACTCTGGTGCGGGTAATGATCGACGCTTGGATTGCCCGTTGAACTCCGAAGTGCTTGTCTGGACAGGGGAATAAGGGCTGCCATGGCTCCGCGGGACGGCCGTCGCGCTCGACCGCCTGCCTCCTGGCTTTGAAATTGCATAACATTGTAGCGAGCGGGTTTTGGTGCCTTGAACCCGCCCTCATGTTACCCTGTTGGTATGTGTAGTTACGGTGCGCTGGGCCGCAAATTGACGGGACAGGTGTGACCGAAGCGACTTTACCCAATGCCGGTCCGCCGCCGCCGCCGCCGCCGCCGCGGCCGCCGGAAGCCACCCGGGCGCTGCTCGAAGCGACGCTCAAGCGCGCGCGCTGGACGATTTTCTGGGAACGGCTGTGGCCGGCGCTGGCCTCGCTGGCGACCGCCGTCGGCCTGTTCCTGGCGTTGTCCTGGCTCGGGCTGTGGCTGTGGCTGCCGCCGCTCGGCCGCGCCGCGGCCGTGATCGCCTGCGCGGCGATCGCCGTAGTCGCGGCGTGGCCGTTCCTGTTCGTGCGCCTGCCGGGCGTCCGCGACGCGTTGAGCCGGCTCGATCGCGGCAGCGGCTTGCCGCATCGGCCGGCGACCGCGATCACCGACGGTCTAGCCGTCACGCCGAAGGATCCTTATTCGCTGGCGCTGTGGAATGCCCACGTCGAGCGTGCGCTGGCTGCGGCGCGGGCGCTGAAATCCGGCTGGCCGTCGCCGCGGGTGGCGCGGCGCGATCCTTATGCGCTGCGCGCGCTGGTCCTCATCGCCTGCGTCGCCACCTTTTTTGCCGCGGGCGGCGAGCGCTGGTCGCGAATCGCGGCGGCATTCGACTGGCACGGCGTGGTGCTGCCGGCGAATTTCCGCGTCGATGCCTGGGTCATTCCGCCGGCCTATACCGGCAAGCCGCCGCTGATCCTGCCCGGCATCCATCCCGGCGAGACCGCGGCATTGCCGACCAGTGGCGTTGTCGCCGTGCCGGTCAACTCGACACTCGTCGTGCGCTCGACCGGCAAGGTCAGCCTCGACGTCTCCGGCACGGGCGGCGTCACGCCGGCGAAGGATGCGGTGAAGGCGCCGGCCGGCACCGACGAACATCGCTTCGCCATCGCCGCGACCGGCAGCGCCACTTTGCGCGGCGCCGGCGACGATCTGACCTGGGCGTTCAATGTCATTCCCGACAAGCCGCCGACCATCGAGCTAACCAAGGATCCCGAGCAGCAGGGCCGCGGCTCGCTCTTGTTGTCGTACCGGCTCGAAGACGATTACGGGGTGACCGAGGCGCAGGCGACTTTTGCCCGCAAGAATGACACCGGCGCCGACGGCGAAGGCCCGCATCCGTTGTTCGGGCCGCCCGATTTCGCGCTGATCCTGCCGCAGGCGCGCACCCGGGCCGGCGTCGCCCAAACCATCAAGGATTTGACCGATCACCCCTGGGCCGGCGCCGAAGTCGAGATGACCCTGGTCGCCCGCGACGAGGGCGGCAATGTCGGCAAGAGCGAGCCGTTTGCCTTCCGCCTGCCGGCGCGCGTCTTCACCAAGCCGCTGGCGCGGGCGCTGGTCGAACAGCGCCGCAATCTCGCGCTCGACGCCAATGCGCGGCCGCTGGTGCTCACCGCGCTCGACGCGCTGGCGCTGGCGCCGGAAAAATTCACGCCCGAGGCCGGCACCTATCTCGGGCTGCGCGGCATTTTCTGGTCGCTGGTGCGCGCCAAGACCGACGACGATCTGCGCGACGTGGCGGCGCGCATGTGGTCGATGGCGGTGCAGCTCGAAGACGGCGACATCAGCGATGCGCAAGCCAATCTGCGCAACGCCGAGGAGGCATTGCGCCAGGCGCTCGAACGCGGCGCCAGCGACGAAGAGCTCAAAGCGCTGATGGATCAATTGCGCGCGGCGATGGATCGCTTCATGCAGGCGCTGGCCGAGCAGCTGAAAAACAGCCAGCAGCTGTCCCGTCCGCTCGGGCCGAACCAGCGCCTGCTCAGCCAGCGCGACCTGCAAAGCATGCTCGACCGGCTGGAGAACCTGGCGAAGAACGGCGCCCGCGACGCCGCCAAGCAGCTGTTGCAGCAGCTGCAGCAGATGATGGAGAATCTGCAAATGGCGTCGCCGGACATGAACGGCGACGACGGCGACGACATGATGTCGGCGCTCGACGAGCTCGGCGACATGATCCGCCAGCAGCAGGATTTGCGCGACCGCACCTTCCGGCAGGGCCAGGACCAGCGCCGGCGCGGCGGTCAGCAATCGCGGCCCGGGCAGCAAGACCAGCAGCAGGGCCAGCAGCAGGGCAACAGCCTGGGCGAATTGCGGCAGAACCAGCAGGCGCTGCGCGACCGCCTCAACCAGTTGCTCGAAGAGTTGAAGAATCTCGGCCAGAACCAGGGCGGCCAGCAGGACCAGGACAATCTGGATCAGCTCGGCCGCGCCGGCGAGGCGATGGGCCAGGCCGAAAACGATCTCGCCCAGGGCGACCCCGACAACGCGGTGGATGCGCAAGGCCGTGCGCTCGAAGCGTTGCGCAAGGGCGCGCAGTCGCTGGCGCAAGCCATGCAGCAGCAGATGGGGCAGGGCCCCGGGCCGATGGGCCGCGCCGGCCGGCTCGGCCAATCGCGCGCCGACCAGCAAACCGATCCGCTCGGCCGGCCGCTGCGCGGCCACGACTACAGCGACGACACCACCGTCCGCGTGCCGGGCGAGATCGACGTGCAGCGCGCCCGCCGCATCATCGAGGAACTGCGCAAGCGCTTCGGCGACATGGCCCGCCCGCAGGAAGAGCTCGATTACATCGAGCGGCTCTTGAAGGATTACTAGCCTTCGAGCTTGTCGCGACCAAGAAGACCAAGAAAAAGTCGCTCAGAGAAAGCCGTCGATCGCAACGGCCACCGCTTGTTCCGAACAAATCAGGATGTCAAGGGCGCCTTCGGCGCCGCGAAGCGGTTTCACCCTTGACATCCTGATTTGTTCGGAACGTTTTGTGGCCGTTGCGATCGACGGCGGAATGCATCGAACTATCTAAAAGCGGAACAGTTCCGGCACTTTTTCATTCTCAAGATTATTCAGCCGCGCCAGCAGTTCCGTCCGCTGCGCTTCGGGAATAACTTGAGACAGCTTGAGAAATTTCTGCTCGAGCCGCTGGCGCGACAGCGGCGACGTGGTGGTGCCTTCGAAATCGGTTTTGGCGATGCGCAAGGTGCGGCCGTCTTGCAGTTCGATGTGCAGCCGGCACGCCATGTCGTTGCTGTTCGGCCCGTCGGTGGTGTAGGGCCGAAGCTGGACGCGCTTGGCCAGTTCCAGGATCGCCGGGTTTTGCTGCGGGCCGTCGAGGAATGCTTGCGGATCGCCGGGGTCGCGGAACAGAGCCAGCGCGATGGTGAACGGCAGGCTGTACTGCGCCGTGGCGACGTCGCGCGGCGCCGGGTCGGCGTGGTGCGACAGCACTTTGTCGGAGACGTCGATGGTGATTCGGGCGACGTCCGCCGGCGTGAACTGGTGCTGCGCGCGCAGCGCCAGCAAAGCCTGCACCGGCGATTGCGAGGTGACGTGGCAGGGAAACGTCTTGAAGGTGATGGTCAGCGTTTCCCAGCGCTCGCCGAGGCCGGCGGCGATGAGCGAGGGATCGCCGTCGCGGGCATAGACGTCGAGCACGCCGAACTTGCCTTCGAGGATGACTTCGGGGCCCTCGAAGCCGCGCGCGGCGAGGCTCGCCGCCGTGACGCCGCCCTCCGCGGCGCGGCCCATGTGGATGCGCTTGACCATGCCGCCCTGGCCGGATTTGACGAACGCCAGGAGCCCCGAGCAGAACGAGCCGCCGATGCCCATCGCCATCGTCGTCTGCGCCGCCGTTAGCTTCATGATCTTGCTGGCCGCGACCGCCGAGCCGAACACGCCGGTGATGCCGGGCGCGTGAAAACCGAGTTTTTCGCTCGAGCTCTTCGCGGCAAGAGCGAACCGGAACATGCATTCCACGCCGGCGACGAAGGCGGTGATCAAATCCTTGCCCGACGCTTTGGCTTCTTCCGCCGCCGCCAAGGCGCCGGTCAGCACGGTGGCGCCGGGATGCACGCCGGTCGACGGCTGGCGCAGATTGTCGAACTCGAAAGCGTGCGCGAAGGCGCCGTTGGCAAAGGCCGCGCCCGGCGCGCTCGCGCGGCGAAAGTTTTGGCCGAGCACCGTAGAGCAGCCGTCGCCGGTGTGATGCACATAGTCGGCGACGATCCGGCTCCACGGCAGCGTCGAGCCGAACAGCACGACGCCGATCGTATCGACGATGCAGGCCTTGGCGATGGCCACGGCCGGCGCCGGAATGTCGTCGTAGCGCAAGCCGGCCGCGAACTCCGCCAGCGCTTTGGTCTCACCCGCCATGATGCTTTCGACCTTTTGTTGGCGCTATCGCATAGTCGGCGCACGTCATTCTGTAAACCGCGCACGCCGCTCGCGCCTCCTTCTCCCGGCGTGCGGGGAGAAGGATGGGTTGAGGGGGCGGTGCCGCTGGGCTGAGAAATTCCTGCGAAGCTCAGAATCGCTGCACCGCCCCCTCACCCCACCCTCTCCCCGCACGGCGGGGAGAGGGAGATCACGGCCCTCACGTGCTTTCTCCGTTGCAGCAAGGCATGTTCCGCGCACGTCCCAGCCATCGCCGACCTGCGTTGACACCCGGGCGCAAGCGCCTAAATTAGCGGTGTTCCGAGGGGAGCTCCGGCAGGAGCTGAGAGACCGCTTATGCGGTGACCCTTTGAACCTGATCCGGGTCATGCCGGCGAAGGGACGGAAACTTCTCGCAAAATCCCGCCCCTCAACCGCCGGTCCGGATCGCTCGCCATGCTGGAGCGACCCCAAGGAGCGCACCAATGAACAAGCCACTGTCCGAATCCGAACTCGCCACGCCGAAGGTGACCACCGGCCCGATCGCGGGCTCGCGGAAAATCTTCTCGGTGCCCGACGGCGCGCCGGATTTGCGCGTGCCGCTGCGCGAGATTGCGCTCTCGGAAGGTTCCGGCGAGGCGCCGGTGCGGGTCTACGATCCGTCCGGGCCTTATACCGACAACGACGCGGCAATCGACGTCGAGCGGGGCCTCAAGCGCGCGCGCATCGCATGGGTCAAGGAGCGCGGCGGCGTCGAGGAGTATGACGGCCGGCCGATCAAGCCGGTCGATAACGGCAACGTCTCCGGCAAGCATTTGGCGCGCAATTTCCCCAATACGCCGCGGCCGATGCGCGGCCTCGACGGCCATCCGGTGACCCAGCTCGAATGGGCGCGGCGCGGAGTCATCACCAAGGAAATGATCTACGTCGCCGAGCGCGAAAATCTCGGCCGCAAAAAGATGCTCGATGGCGCGCAGGCCGCCCATGACGACGGCGAAAGCTTTGGCGCGTCGGTGCCGCTGTTCGTCACGCCGGAATTCGTGCGCTCGGAAGTCGCGCGCGGCCGCGCCATCATCCCGTCCAACATCAATCACGCCGAGCTCGAGCCGATGGCGATCGGGCGCAATTTCCTCACCAAGATCAACGCCAATATCGGCAACTCCGCCGTCACCTCCTCGGTGGAGGAGGAAGTGGAAAAGATGGTGTGGGCGATCCGCTGGGGCGCCGACACGGTGATGGACCTCTCCACCGGCCGCAACATCCACAACACCCGCGAATGGATTCTGCGCAATTCGCCGGTGCCGATCGGCACCGTGCCGATCTATCAAGCCTTGGAGAAAGTTAACGGCGACCCGGTCAAGCTCGATTGGGAGTGCTACAAGGACACGCTGATCGAGCAGTGCGAGCAGGGCGTCGATTATTTCACCATCCATGCCGGCGTGCGGCTCGGCTACATCCATCTCACCGCCAACCGCGTCACCGGCATTGTTTCACGCGGCGGTTCCATAATGGCGAAGTGGTGCCTGGCGCATCACAAGGAAAGCTTCCTCTACGAGCGCTTCGACGAGATCTGCGACCTGATGCGCAAATACGACGTGAGCTTCTCGCTCGGCGACGGCTTGCGCCCCGGCTCGATCCGCGACGCTAACGACCGCGCCCAGTTCGCCGAGCTCGAGACCTTGGGCGAGCTCACCAAGATCGCCTGGGCCAAAGGCTGCCAGGTGATGATCGAAGGCCCCGGCCACGTGCCGCTGCACAAGATCAAGATCAATGTCGACAAGCAGCTCAAAGAGTGCGGCGAGGCGCCGTTCTACACCTTGGGCCCGCTGGTCACCGACATCGCGCCGGCCTACGACCACATCACCTCGGCGATCGGCGCCGCCATGATCGGCTGGTTCGGCACCGCCATGCTCTGCTACGTCACGCCGAAGGAGCATTTGGGCCTGCCCGACAGGAACGACGTCAAGGACGGCGTCATCGCCTACAAGATCGCCGCCCACGCCGCCGACCTCGCCAAAGGCCATCCCGCCGCGCAGCTGCGCGACGATGCGCTCTCGCGCGCCCGCTTCGACTTCCGCTGGATCGACCAGTTCCACCTCTCGCTCGACCCCGACACCGCGCTCAAATACCACGACGAGACGCTGCCCAAGGAAGCCCACAAAGTGGCGCATTTCTGCTCCATGTGCGGGCCGAAATTCTGCTCGATGAAGATCACGGCCGACGTTCGCGACTATGCCGCCGGCCTCTCCGACAATGAGAAGGCCGCGCTCTACCCCGACGCCGCGAAGCAGGGCATGGAACAGATGTCCAAGAAGTTCATCGACATGGGAGCGCAGGTTTATGTCGATCAGGCGGCGGTGGTGAAGGAGAGTAACAAGGTGCTATAACCACGGCCCGTGCCGGAGATCATTATCATCGCCGGGCCGAACGGCGCGGGCAAAACGACCTTCGCCAGTGAATACCTTCCGGCGATGCAGCAACGTCTGGTCTTCGTCAACGCTGACGAAATTGCGCGCGAGTTGCGAACCCATGGTCCACCGCATCGGCAGGTGGACGTCCGCGCCGCCAGAATTATGCTCGAACGGATCGACGAGCTTGCTGCTGCCGGCACAGGCTTCATGTTCGAGACCACCCTCGCCACGCTGACATACGCGCGCAAGATTCCGCAATGGCGACGAGCCGGATACGCAATATCGCTCATCTATCTGCGTTTGCCGTCGGTGGCGGCGTCCGTCGATCGGGTACGGCGAAGAGTCGAGGCGGGCGGCCACGGCATCCCCGAGCAAACCATTCGCAGGCGTTTCGACAAAAGCAGCGCCTATCTGGACAACATCTATAAATCGATCGTGGATAAGTGGTATATTTGGGACAGTCGCGAAGGAAGCTTCATGCTGGCGGAATCGCGGGAGCAAACATGAAACGGACACCGGATATCGAAAAGATCGATGCCGCCTTGAAGCGGGCGGCATACCGGGCGCTTCACGGCACGAGAGAGGAGCGATCAGGGCGCTTCTTGCCGGCAAAGCGAAGCCATGTCGCGTCGGCTCCTGGCGCGTCGAAGCACGGCACAAGTCGGCGCAAGGCCTGAGCCCGCAGGATGGGTCGAGCCCTTGCGAAACCCATCGCTCAGCCTCGCCGCTCCTGTGATTCACCTCTCCCCTTGCGGGAGAGGTCGCCGCACCGAAGGTGCGGCGGGTGAGGGGCCTTCTGGTCCTCTCCGCCGTCATGCCCGGGCTTGACCCGGGCATCCATGCGGACTCGCCGCGTTCGAGACCGTCCAACGCACTCTCGGTGGCCGAAACGCACCATGGATTGCCGGGTCGAGCCCGGCAATGACGAAGCGAGGACAAAACCATGCGGATGAGAGTGGATCATGTGGCGGACGCGGTCTATCTCAACCTGACCGATCGGCCGATCAAAGACAGCGAAGAGGTCGCCGATGGCATCGTCGTGGACTACGACGAGGAAGGCCGCATTGTCGGCATCGAAATCCTCGACGCCGCCAAGCGCACCGAAGACCCGACGGCGCTCAAGCAATTCAGCTTCGAGGAAGCCTAGCAAGCGTAGCCCGGATTGAGTGAAACGAAATCCGGGGCAAGCTTCGCGGCACAATCCCGGGTTTCGCCAGCGCTCAATCCGGGCTACGTTCGCTACCAAATGACCGTGAACGAATACGAACACGCGTGGGAACACATTAACCCACGGCAAGCGTAGCTCAAAGCGATGCGGCAACTCCAATTATACATGTACAGCGGTAATCGTCGCGTCTATCTTGAACGACACGATTTTTACGTTGGACAGGTGCGGACGAGAGTTCTCGCGCAGTTTCGCGATATCGAAGCCGAAGCCGAGAGACATTCCGAAACGATCTACAACGAACTTGCTGAAGCCCCAGGGGGTGAGGATTCCGATCTAAGCGAGATTGCAGACTATGCTCTCGAGAGTGGTCATGAGAGGTATGAATTACTTCACGATCTTAGAGATCAGATGGTCTTCAGTGCTGTCGCTGGAATGTATCATCAGTGGGATAAAGATTTGCGCGACTTCGTTGAACATGAACTGAGGCACGATTTAGTAAATGCAGATAAAATAGCATGGGACCAAAAAAGCTCAGCTATGTTCGATCTGCTCAAGGAGTTCGGGTGGGATTGCCGAGCGCGTCCATTTTATCCAACAATCGATGCCTGCAGGCTTGTTGTAAATGTTTACAAACATGGCCAGGGCTCCTCTCTGAAGATCCTAGCAAGCACCTATCCTGAATATTTAAAAAATCCCATTGTATTGGGTACCGAAGATCGGGCCTTCGCGGACGGCGATGATCTTGATTATCAATGGCTCGCCGTTTCTGAAGCGCAATTTGAGCGCTTCGGTGAGGCGATGCGCTCCTTCTGGCAAGAATTTCCTGAGCGACTGTTCTTGACAATCCCTGTGACTCCCTAAGACCTTATCCGCCCCCCATCCACAATCAGCAAGCTACTTCCGGGTTCCGACGATCAGCTGATAAGCCTCGATCCAGAATTGCGCGCTGGCGCGGTCGAGATCGCGTTCGGCGAAGAAGGCGTGGAGCAGCGCTTCCGTTGCTGCCCTCGCGCCCAGATATTTGAGCAGCAACGCGCAGGCGCGGCGCGGATCGGCGGGAGTTTTTACCCGCCCGGCAAAAAGATGATGCGGTTGCGATGCGTCTTCTGCCAAGCCGACCGGCTTAGCAATGGTACCGGGATGTCGCGCAGAGTGGCGAGGTCTTTTTCGGGGCTTTGCCATCGTGCCGTGTGCCAACGGTGTTGCACGCGTTCTTTCTTCAATTGGCGGTCTGCAGCAAAATACCAATTTTCTGGGTACCAGGAAAGTCGTTTTATTGATTCGCCTCCCTACCCCGGGAGGCAGGATTGGTCCGTACCCTGGACTCGCCGCGTCACGAAGCCCTGCGGGCGTTCCTGGTCGAACGCCGCGACAAAGCTGGCTTGAGCCAAACCGACCTTGCCAAGCGGTTGCGTCGTTCGCAGTCTTACGTCAGCTATGTGGAGACTGGTCAAAAACTGGTGGATGTCGTCGAACTGATGGAATGGGCGGATGCGATCGGCTTTGACGCGGGCGAGATCATCAAGCGGCTGGCGAAGGTCCCGAGAAGATAGGCGCGCCGCATGATGGGTTTCGCTGCGCTCAACCCATCCTACGCGAATTCGCACGCCGCCGCGCAGCCCCGAAAAGCTTCGCACGGCATAGAAAGCCTTGATTGCCAGGCACAACTTCGCTTTTGCGAATCTTTAAAACGGAGTGAAACGCGTCCGGGCTGGCGCGCGGCGGCAATCGCTCCGGGCAACCCCGCGATTTGTCTGCATAATTCGAAAAGCCTTTGACAGCGCGGGCGCGGATTTGAATAACGGCGTCCATCCCGTTCATCGTAAGGGACGTCAACCGGTGACGCCGACTGACGGAGCGGGTGCGGTTCCTGCGGGCGGCGTTCGTCGCGCTTGGCCTGCAGGCGGTTTGGGCATCGTCCCGTCCGGCGCGTGCCGGACCGCGAGGTGCTCGCTGCACTGGTGCCGGAGAGGGTCCTCCCGTTTGCATCCGGTGATTCCAGGAAGCGCGGCCCGGGCCGAGTCGGGAGAAATCCCGGCGCATGACCGCGGAGGAGCGCCGAAAGGCGAGCGGTCCGCTTATATCGGGCCGCGGCCGCGCCTGCCCATCGAGGCGCGGCAACCGTGGTGCGCCGTTCGGCGCTCCGCCTCCCTCTTGGGGGAGCAAAGACATCGCCTCCCGTCCGTTCGAGGCAAGCTTTCTTGGCGAGCGTGAAGAAAGACCCGGATGCCAATCGCATCGCGGCAATGCAGTTCCGCGCCGTCATTGCCGGGCTTGCGGCGGTGACGAGAGGGTGCGTCGCTGTTTGACATTGTGGATCGGAAAATGAAGACGCCCGTTCGCGATGTCGGCGCGCCTAAGACCGCACTCGCCCGCCATCCACATTCAGCGTCTGCCCATCCTACGCGCTAATCCAGCAGTCCCATGGCCTTGCGCACGCGCGTTTCATTTGCCGCCAGCCATGCTGAGCGTTGTGCGTACATGGCTTCATCCCAGAACAGGTCTTCCCAGTCATTTGAGGGAGCCGAATAGCTGCGGGAGGTGAACCTGGCAAAATATGAATTGCTCAAGTCGTTATCCTTTATTGATTTCCGTATCGTCTCGGCGCATTCCCTTTCGTCACGCTCACATAAAGCGTGAAGGATATCGAGTGCCGCACTCTGCTCCGGCGCGCCGATCAAAAGATAGCCTTCTTTGGCGTCCGCAATGATCGCACGCCAATGCGGAAAGCAGTTCCATAGAAACTGCGCCCAACCGCCGTTGCTGATGTTGTATTCGACAGCGCCGAACGCCGAAATCATCCTGATCTCTAGGGCGGGCGTGAAGCCCTCTTTGGCGCGATCGTACCAAGTCGGGCCATCGGGGTAATTACGTTCGAGCCAATCGAAGATCAGTCGCTCGACACGTTCGCCATCCGACATAAACGTAGACTCCTCGGGGCGCTGGGTACTTTGAGCGCGTGGCCGCCCCACAGGCGAATTATCACCCGCAGGGCTTGACATATGGAACAAAACATGAACATTTAAAGAAGTCAACGGCGAGTTGCGTGAGAGCGCTATGTCGGACCTAACAGAAGGCGGCGGGCTCGCTAAACTGAGTGCGGCAGAGCTTGCACAAGCTTATGTCGAAAGTGTCCAGGCGGCGGAAGCCACCGAGCATGTCGGACGAAAGAACAGGCTCGCGCGCCGTCAGTGGCAGATCGTGCAGGAACTCAAGGGCCGGCGAGAGGCGCGTTCGGTTCTGCAGCGGCTCGCCGATCATTCAGACGAAGAGGTACGCAAGTCGGCTACGAGTAGTCTTGCCTGGCTCGATAAGCCAACCCCGCAACCCGAGCCGGAGCAGCCGAAAGGCAAGTTCTGGCCGAACGTCGTCTGGCAATGTGAACATGCGCCGCCGCCTGCGTTGGCGCGCGACGAGATCGCGGAACGCCTGCGCCAAAGCGTGCCGGAATTTTGCGATCGCTTGATGGATTTGGCGCTCCCCGCCATCGGCCTGTGGCCGCAACGGCGCGCCGAAGTGGGGCAGGCAGTGTCGCGCTTCGGCGGCGTGCCAGTGGCTCCCAAAGGCTGGCAATGGCCCGTTGCCGAGGAGGAACCGCGTCTCTTCGTCGGTCAAATCAACTGCGCCGAACTGCGCGGCCTGCCGGGCGCAGAACAATTGCCGGCGTCGGGTCTCCTCGCGTTTTTCGGCGACCACGATGCGGTCACCGGATGCTTTCCATTCGACAGTGACTGCGTCTTTTATTGGCCGGACGTCGATGGCTTGGTCCAGACCAAGGCGCCGATCGAGCCGATTGAGACCTTCCCGGTCTGCGCGATCGTGCCGCGGCCGCTGCTTGACTTGCCTTATCCGGATAGCGGTGCGGTGGCTCGCCTCGGCCTGAACAAACATCAGCGCGAGGCATATTTCGACATTTGGCTCGACGTGCGCCACCACGGCATCCCATCCGATTACGCCCGTTACGCACACTTCAGTAAGCTTTTTGGTTGGCCCGCTTTGGTGCAACACGACATCGAGATGTTCGATTCACTCGTTGCCGCGCGGCTCCTTCTGCAAGTCGACGCATATTGCAACGGCGAGACGTCTCACAGCTGGGGACCAGGCGGGTCGCTGTTCTATGTGCTCCGCGATGCGGATTTGCGGGCGCATGTCTTTGCCCGCTGCGAATTGGAAGGTCAGTTCACGTAAGGCAGGCGTTTGATGGCCAAGCAAAACGAGCACGGCAAGCTCATTGCGGCTGCGGCAAAAGCCGCATTGTTGCCGCTCGGCTGTCGGCGCAAAGGTCAATCGCGCTGCTGGTTTTCCGACGAGCGCTTTTGGTACATCTTCATCGAGTTTCAACCGAGCGCGTGGTCAAGGGGAACATATCTCAACGTCAGCCCGATTTGGTTTTTTCTTGAATGGTGGGGCGGTGAGGCGGCCCATCGGTTAGATAATTACATTAAATTTGAGAGTGTCGAGCAGTTTACTCCGTTGATCGAAAAGGCGGCCCAACTCGTGGCTGCAGAAGTCGTTGCGCTGCGCGCCAAGTTCCACACGCTTGCGGACATCCACCGCTTCTTTGCAGGTAATTTGTCATGGAGCGGAAACATCTATCGTGCGGCAATTACCGCAGGCCTGATCGGGGACGTCGCTTTGGCGCGCCAACTGTTCGCACGGATTGAAGGGCTCGATCCAAACAAGCACAGTACCCTTTTGAAGGATAGACAGGCCGAGTGCGCCACACTGGCTGCTTTACTTGATGACCCACGGGCTTATCGGTCTGCAATTCGGGAAAAGATCGACATCCGAAGGCGGGCGCGCGGCTTTCCGCCGGACCCGCAATGCCTCGAAGCCATGCAGTTGGGTTGCACCTAGGATCTTACCCGCCCGCCATCCACATTCAGCGTCTGCCCGGTCATGAAGGCGGCTTCGTCGCTGGTGAGAAACGACAGCGCGCCGACCAGATCCTCCGGCACCTCGACGCGCTTGATCGCCTGCAGGCCGGCGACGGCGGTGAATTCGTCGTCCATGGTGGCGAAGCCCGGGCGCGGCTTGCGCGCCAGCGTGCCCGGCGAACGGGTCAGTCCGGGCGCGATGGCGTTGACGGTGATGCCGTCGGCGGCGACGTCGCCGGCAAGCCCGCGGGTGAAGCCGATGACGCCGCCCTTCGACGCGACGTAATGGGCAAAGCCGGTGGTCACCGAGCCGAAGGTGCTCGAGGCCAAATTGACGATGCGGCCCCATTTGCGCGCGCGCATGCCCGGCACGAAGGCCGCGGTGACCAGGAATGTGCCGTCGAGATTGATCGACAAAACCTTGCGCCAGTCGGCAAACGTCATGGCGGCGAAGTCGCGCTGCGGGTAAATTCCGGCGCAGTTGACCACGATATCGGCGCGGCCGAATTTTTGCTGCACCGCTTTCGCCAGCGCCGCGACCGAATCCGGGCTCGACACATCGCAGACCACCGCGAGCGCATTGCGGCCGGCCGCTTCGACGAGATTTACGGTCTCGCGCCCGTCCGCCATATCGGCGACGGCAACGTGCACGCCGTCTTCGGCGAGACGCTTGGCGAAGGCTTGCCCAATCCCATTGGCGCCGCCGGTGATGACGGCGACTTTATCCTTGTGGCCTTTTCCCACGCGTGATCCTCCCGTCGATTGCGTTCAACGGATGAGCACATCTCATCCCGCCTTCAGCTTCCGAGCCTTGCGCAAATCCGCGTTGATCCGCGTCTGCCAGCCCGCACCGGTCTTGCGATAGGCCGCGAGCACGTCCGCGTCGAGGCGGAGTTTTACGGCCTGCTTCGGATTCGGCAGCGGCGGCCGGCCGCGACGGACAACCCGGTTGCCCTGTCGGATTTCGGCCCGGTCAAAAAACGCATCCGTCAGCTCCGGCGCGTCGTCGGGATCAACCCATGCGGCGGAGCCAGATTTTCTCTTCCTTGGCATGACAGTGCCTCATCGAGATGATGTGGCGTGCGTTGCCACGTTGCGTCCAGACCATCACCACCAAACGGCCGTCGAGATGACCCGCGGTGATGAAACGCGTCTCGCCATAATCAAACCGGTCGTCGACGATCGTTGCGGTACGGCCGTCGAATACCTCTCCGGCTCGCGCGAAATCCAGCCGGCGATGCCGACGCGTCAGCTCACGCTTCGCCGGATCGAAGGTGATGTCCATTAATTAATTGTACCCCCAATAAATGTCAAGTAACGGATCAGACCAAGGAAAATTTCGCCATTAATCCCCAAATATCCACCGGATAATTCGCGCATCGCGCTGATACCCGCCATTCCGGGCGAACGGCTCGTTGTTCCAGAATTTCTCCGCCGCCGCGCGGTCCGGCAGTTCGAGCAAGAGCGCGGTGCCGATATTGTCGGCGCCGTCGGCCGAGCGGATCGGGCCGCGGAAGATGAAGCTGTCGCCGTAGGACGCGAAATAGGATTCATGGGCGTGCAAGTGCTCGCGGAAGAATTCGGGCGTGCCGGTTTTGGGCCCGGTGCACAGGAACTGCTGCAAACCCTTGCGCCGATAGTCGGCGGCGCGCTTGCCAAAACTGTTCGACCAGCGGTGGATTTCGACGCGCCGATAGACGCCGGCCTGGTGCAGCGGCTCGCCGGCGACGAACTTGTCCGCTGCGGCGCGGTCGTCGAGCTGCATGAAAAACGACGTGCCCAGCGTGGCGCCGCCGTCGTCGGACACGAAATGGCCGTAGCCGATGACGCGCTCGCCGAAATTCTTGATGTAGCTTTTCTGCTCCGCCAGCAGCGCGCGCCGGGTCTCTGTCGTGCCCGGCCTGTCCCAGCAATAGATCGCCCACTGCGCCGGCTTGGTGCGGTAATAGTCTTTCAGCGCCTCGCCCTGCAATCCGTAGCGCGGATCGCCCGGCAAATATCCGCTCGGATTGCCGTCTGACATTTTGCCTCGCAAAATTTGCGCCGTCCGCAGCGCGGATCATCCGGTGCCGAGTTTCCGTTGGCTGAACTGCCGGATCAAGCATGCTAAGCTCAAAACAAGCCCATGCGATCGGCAATCTGGATCGGAATCCTCATCGGCTCGACCATCGGCGGGTTGATCCCGGCGCTTTGGGGCGGCGATCTTTTGTCCTATTCGGGACTGTTGCTGAGCGGCGCCGGCGCTTTTGCCGGGCTGTGGGTCGGCTACAAGATGTCGACGTGACGAAAAATTCCACCGGCGAAAAACCGGGCGTGCCGACGCGGCTTTCGCGAATGGCGCCGGCCGAAAGCCGTCAGGCGACGGCTTTGAACGTGATCAAGGTGTCGAAGCGGTTGTCGCAGCCGTCGCACTGCCAGACGTGGCGGATTTCGACGCCGCTGCCGCGTTCGGCGAATTCCGGATATTCCGGCACCATCAGCAATTCGCCGCAGCGCGGGCACGACGGCCGGCCGCAATAGCGTTCGTGCAAATAGCGCATGGGCATGGCGGCCTGAAGCGTCATGGCGAATCCTCCGTGCACGGGAACCTTGTAACGGCCCTCTGTGTCATCCTCGCGGTGGCGGCTTCAATAAACCGTGACAATTGCCGGCGGCTTTTTATTGAATTTTTGGCGTCCGGCGGCAAAGCCGTCATGCGGCGGCCGTGCCGGCGGCACTGGCCGGCGGCCGGTTCAGCTGCGGCGGCCTTCTTTGCTCTGGCCGTCGAGCCAATCCGACAAGCTTGCCGCGCTCTTCGCCTTGGCCTTGCGTTTCGGCGCGGCTGCCGGCGGCGCCGGCGCGGCGGCGTCTCTGGCCAGGCGCAGCGCCTTGAGCCGCGCGGTCTTGGCGCGCAGCGCAACGGCCGTGGATTCGTATTCCGACATCGCTTTTCTGGCGTCGTTGGCGCGCTGCAACTTTGCGAACTGCGCGTTGGCCTCATGCTTGTTGGATTTCTCGGCCATCTCACCATCCTTTTTCCAGGAATCATTAAAGTCTTCATTGGCATAGCAGCCCGCGGGCCGGACTGGCGAGGATTAATCCGCAATAGGGTGCGCTTTACTTTGGCCATCCTTCGAGCCGGCGTTCCGCTTCGCCCATCCGGCGCCGCCTATTTGTCTGCGAAAGCGTGCTGTGCTACCCGCAACGCGTCTTTGGAGACGACCATGCCCGACGCCCTGAAACTCCTCGCCACGCGGCGCTCCTTCAAGGCGGTCGAGCTGGCCGGTCCCGCGCCATCGGCGGCTGAAATCGACACGCTGCTGACTATCGCGTCGCGCGTGCCCGATCACGGCAAGCTCACCCCTTGGCGCTTCATCGTGTTCGAAGGCGAGGCGCGGCGTGCAGCCGGGGCGGCGATCGCCGCCGCATTTGCCGCCAAGTATCCGGACGCCAAGCCCGAGCATGTCGAGGCCGAGCGCGCGCGTCTGATGCGCGCGCCGCTGGTCATCGCTGTGGTCAGCCGCGCCGCGCCGCACGTGAAAATTCCGGAATGGGAGCAGGTGCTGTCCGCCGGCGCCGCCGCCATGAGCCTGGTGCTCGCCGCGCACGCGCTCGGTTATGGCGCCAATTGGATCACCGAATGGTACGCCTACGACCGCGGCGTGCTCGATGCTCTGGGCCTAAAGCCGCACGAGCGCATCGCCGGCTTTGTCCATATCGGCAGGCCGCCGGGCCCGCCCGAGGATCGGCCGCGGCCGCCGCTCGGCGAAATCGCCACCCGTTTTGCCTCGTAGCCTTGTCGCGCCAGCGGAGCGCAAGCGATGACATCGGGCTTCGGCAGAATAGTCACGGCGCTACGGGTCGCCGCCGCGGCGCTCATGGACGACAACGGGGCGGCGCCTTCGTTTCATTCACAAATCGTTCGCGTGGCTCGCGGCGCGGAACCATGGTTGCTATGCTGGCCCAGGTTCTTCCTAAGGAGCGGCACATGCCCGGGCTTCTACAAAACCATATCGCGGTCGTGACCGGTTCGGGTTCCGGGATCGGCCGCGCCATCGCACTCGGCTATGCGCGCGAGGGCGCCGCCGTCGCGGTGCTCGACATCAATGGCGAGGCGGCGGCGAAGACGGCGGCCGACATCCGCGGCGCCGGCGGCAAGGCGCAAGCCTTTACCCTCGACGTCACCGATCGGATGGCTTGCCGCGACATCGCGGCGAAAGTCGCAAGCGAGGTCGGCGCGGTCACCATCCTGGTCAACAATGCCGGCATCAACCGGCGCAACGCCTTTGCCGGCGATGCGGACGCCGTGATCAAGGATTGGCAGGACATCATGGCGATCAATCTCAACGGCGTGTTCAACGTCACCCATGCTTTTCTCAGCCCGCTGCGCGCCAACAAGGGGCGCATCGTCAATATCGCCTCGATCCAGTCGTTCATGCATGTGCGCACGCCGAACTCGCCAGCCTACACCACCTCGAAGCACGGCGTGCTCGGTTTTACCCGCGCGCTCGCCGCCGAGCTGGGCAAGGACGGCGTGCGCGTCAATGCCATCGGCCCCGGCTTCATCGAGACGCCGCTGAACGAGAAGGTGCGCGCCACCAACCCGGAGCTGGTGAAGATCTTCCTCGACCACACCCCGCTCGGCCGCACCGGCAAGCCCGAGGACATCGCCGGCCCGGCGATCTTCCTCGCCTCCGACTTGGCAGCCTTCGTCACCGGCTCGATCGTCATGGCCGACGGCGGCTATCGCGCCATCTGAGCCCGCGCCCCATCTCGCCCGGACGTCACGCCAACGCGCTGAATTTTCCGCCCGCGCGCTAATTCGCTTTCAGCTGATCGGCGGTCTTCAGGATGATCTCGGGCCGGTTCTGGTAGAGCACCACCGGGCCGCTGATCGCCACGGTCTTGCCCTTGAGATCGCCGACATTCGGAAACTTGGCGCGGTCGGAGGCAAAGATGACGGCGGCGAATTCATTGTCCGGGTAAGCGCCGCCGATGTCGATGAAGATCACCCCGGCGCGGCCGGTATGAACGTCGCTGACGGCGGCTTCGACCGTCACCGTCTGCCCGACATGGGTCTTGACCTCGGCCGGCGGGATCGTCTGCGCCCGCGCCGGCAGCGCCGCCATCATGAAACCCAAAGCCAAAATGAGCGTTCGCATTGCCGTACCTCCCTTTTCACAAAGCCGCACTGTGAGAACATACCATGAACATAGAGCCGAGGCAAGACGGGTCATTTGGACAGCACGAGGGGGATGTCCCGGCAGGGATAGTTAAGCGGGATAAAAGTGAGGGCTGGCCGCCCTGTGCCGGTCCTGGATACGCTTCCCCGATCGAGCCAGGGCCGCTGCGGCGCGCCATTCCGGCGGCAATTTGCATGGCCTTGGTGCTGGCGGCCGGAGCCCCCGCCGGCGCCGGCGATAGGCCGCTGCTGGCGGCAATCTATTCCGAGTACTCCGGAAAGACAGCGAACGGCGATACGTTCTCGCCTGAAAAACTCACGGCCGCGCACCGCACGCTGCCGTTCGGGACCATGGTGCGCGTCACCAATGTGCACAACGGCCGCACCGTCGTCGTGCGCATCAACGATCGCGGTCCTTTCACCAAGGGCCGTATCATCGACCTGACGCCGGCCGCGGCATCGCAGCTGAAATTTTCCGGCCTGGTGCCGGTCATGCTCGAAGTGGTCAAGCCACAGTAGCGCCAGTTCCGCCGCGCGGTATCCGGCGCTACTTGCCCGCCGCCTTGCGCAGCGCCGCATTGATGCGGTCCTGCCAGCCCGGACCGGCCTCCTGGAAAAAGTCGAGCACATCGCGGTCGATGCGCAGCGACACCATTTCCTTGACGCCGGGCAGCGACGCCGGCTTCGGCGGCAGCTCCACGGGCTTCGGCGCGGTCACCGCCTTGAAGGCTTTTTCCGCGGCGGTGCGCGGATCGTAGGTCGGTCGTCGGCTCATGGCGGATTTATAGCACGTCCGGTTCGGCAAAGAAGTCGGTGTGCCGGTCGCATCGCCCCAATCCGACTGTGATCGTTTTGCATCATCGACGCTTAAATGGCCGCGGCACCGCGATGCCACGTTGCCGCCGCGCCGGTGCCGTCATTGCCGGTCATGTCGCGCCTCCCGTCACCAGGAAAGGATCGTCGCGTGAAGTTCCATCTTTTACCGGTCGCCATCATTCTTGCCGCTCTCCCGCTGACTGCCGCGCAGGCGCAAGGCGTCGCCGACGGCGCCGCCCACGGTGCTTACGTCGGCAACAATGCCGCCGGACCGATCGGCGCCGTTGTCGGCGGCGCGGTTGGCGGCGTCATCGGCGGCGTCGAAGGCGGCATCGCCGGCGTTTTCGGCCTCCACCCGGTCGCGGCCTCATACCCGACCTACGAGCCGCCGGTGTATCGACGTCATCATGGGCGGCGGCATGTGTATCGCTACCGCTCACATACAGCCAGCTAAGCGCAAAACAACCGGCTACTTTGCCGCCGCGTCGCTGATCGCGCGCAACAGCGCCAGCAGCGCGCGATTGAGCGGGGTGGCGATGCCGTGGCGCTCGCCGGCTGCGACGATGGCGCCGGTCAGCGCCTCGTGCTCGAGCGGGCGGCCGGCGAGGCGGTCGAAATACATCGAGGTGCCGAGCTCGCCGGAAAAGGTGAACAGCGTCGCCAGCGTCCGCGCGGCTTCGTCGGCGGCGAGCTTTGCGCCTTCGGCGCGCCCGACCGCGATCGCCTCTTCGAGCACCGCGAGGCAGAGCGTCTGGATATCCGCGCGGCGCAGCACCGCCTGCCGCTGCAAGGTCAGCGCGGTGACCGGGCTGGCGACGGCGTTGATCAAGAGCTTGCGCCAGGCCAGCGTGACGAAATCTTGGCCGCAATGCACGCGCAGCGGCGTGCCCTCGAACAATTGCGCGAAGGCGCGGCCGGCGTCGTCGGCGGCGACGACGAAGTCCTGATCGGCGCCGCGCCGCAGCCGCACCCGGTCGGCGTCGAGCCGCTCGCCGTTGTAATAGACGATCACCGGCAGCACGGTGGCGCCATCGGCGAGCGGCGCCACGCGGGCGACGTGGTCGATGCCGTTCTGCAACACAGCGACCCGCGTTGCCGGCCTGCACAGTTGCTTCAGCCACGGCGCCGCCGAAGCCGTCGCGTGGGTCTTGGTGCACAGCAGCACCCAGTCGGCAGGTTTGGCTTGCGCCGGGTCGGTGAACGCGGTGAGCGGCAACTCGACCGTGCCGTCCGGCGCGTCAAGGGTCAGCCGCGCGATCGGCGCGCGCACGCAGGCGACGACGTCGTGGCGGCCGGCGGCAACCAGACAGCCGGCGGCGACGCCGCCGATGCTGCCCAGCCCGACGACGGCGACGGTCGAACGCGGCAGCGTTTTCTCAGAAGATGCGGACATCGTGCCGAGCGTGGTCCTAAAGCAACGGCGCGTTTCAGTGCCGCGCGTGAGTCGCAGCGACGAGCGAGGGTGCGCTCGAATCGCTGGCGTCGATTTCGCGTCCGCCTCCGCCGCCTCCGCCGCCTCCGCCGCCTTCGTCGTCATGAGCGCTCTGCCCGCCGGAATTGCGGTAGCGCGCGTGGGCATAATAATGCCCGCCGCTCCTCGCCGCCGCGGTGCCGCTATAGGGCGTGCCGAAATTGCCGCCGGTCTGACTTTGCGCCAAACCGGCCGATGTCGCGCCCAGCGTCAATAGCGACGCCAGCAAAAGCCGTTTCATGGTTCCGATCTCCCTCGCGGTTAATGTAGCGAAATGTCGCCGCCGTGAGAACCGGGAGCGAGCTCGGTTTGGATCGGACCCACGGCAATGACAAACCCGGCCGTTTCGGCCGGGTTTGTCGCTGTTTCGCGCCAGGAGACGGAGTTGCGATCGAACTCAATAGCGGTGCCAATGGCGCCAGTGATGCCAGTATCCGTAGCCGCCTTCGCCAGGACAATGGGACGCCACGCTGCCGCTATAGGGTTCGCCGAAGCAGTCGAACCTGGAGGGGCCGTTCGGGCCGAAATTGCGCTGGCTTTGCGCCAAGCTGATCGAAGTCGCGCTTAACAGCAGCGCCAGCGCCACAATGAGTTTTGTCGCCGTCATGGGTCATCTCCACAAATCCGCGGCTTAAGCCGCAGATCATTGACAATAGAACCCCGCCGCGCCCGCCGGGTTCCACGGTACTGGATTAAAGGTGCCGGCGCTGCCTTTGCGCCGCGATTCTTTTCTCCAATCGCCGCTCTCCCGGCTCGCTCTGCCTCGCCTCGGCAGGGCCGAAACTTGCCGTCGGCGCCGTGGCGCGGTAGTCCGATTGATTGATTGATTGGCGGCGAGACAAGGCGTGAACGATCTCGTCCACGATTCATGAAGCGTCCAAGCCTGCATCACGTGGTTTCTGCCGCGGCCTCGCATCGGCCTGGCGAATCCGCGTCGCATACGCCGCGCGGCAGTTTTGCCGCCCTGACCGTCGGCGCGCTCGGCATCGTCTATGGCGATATCGGCACCTCGCCGCTCTATGCCATGGATCAGCTTTTCTTTGGCCGCGCCGAGGCCGCGCGAACGCCGGCCGACGTGCTCGGCGGCGTATCATTGGTGATCTGGACCATCACCGTCATCGTCGCCATCAAATACGCGCTTCTGGTGTTGCGCGCGCAGAACGATGGCGAGGGCGGCGTGTTCGCGCTCTACGGCCTTTTGTCCGAGCAGAAGAAACGCGGCACGACGTTGCTGTTGTGGTTGTTGATGCTGGGGGCTGGGCTGTTGTTCGGCGACGGCATCATCACGCCGGCGATCAGCGTCTTGTCCGCCGTCGAGGGACTGCAGGTCGCAACCCCGGCCTTGGGCCACACCGTCATCCCGATCACGGTCGGGCTGCTGACCGCGCTGTTCGCCATCCAGTTCAAGGGCACGTCGGGCATCGGCATCGTATTCGGTCCGGTTCTCGCCGTCTGGTTTGTCGTCATCGCCGTGCTCGGCGCCCGGCAGATCGCGCAGCATCCGGACATCCTCTTAGCCTTCAATCCGCTGTTCGGGCTCGGTTATCTGCGGCACGTCGGCCTGTTCGACGCACTCCTCGTGTTGAGCGCCTTGATGCTGGTCGTCACCGGCGGCGAAGCGATGTATGCCGACCTCGGCCATTTCGGCGCGCGGCCGATCCGGGCCAGCTGGTTCGCGGTGGTCTATCCGGCGCTGCTCCTCAATTATCTCGGCCAGGGCGCCTACCTGTTGAGCGGCGCGCCGGTTGCCGGCGGCAAGCTGTTCTTCAATCTGGTGCCGCCGGCGCTGCTTTACCCGATGGTGCTGCTCGCCACCGTGGCGACCGTCATCGCCTCGCAGGCGCTGATCTCCGGTGCGTTCTCGCTCGGCTCGCAAGCGATCCGCTTGGGCCTGTTTCCGCGGCTTGTTCTCCGCCACACCCACGAGCGCCACGCCGGGCAGATCTATGTGCCGTTCCTCAACTGGGCGCTGTTCGCCGGCTGCATTCTGTTGGTGGTGACGTTCGGCTCGAGCGCGGCGCTGGCGGCGGCCTACGGGCTCGCGGTGTCCGGCGTGATGGTCATCACCTCGCTCGCCATGGTTCCCGTCGCCCGCCATATCTGGCAATGGGGCGCGGCGCGGACCGGCCTGGTCTGGGGCGCGCTGCTGGCGGTCAACGCAGCCTTCCTGATCGCGAGCTCGCTCAAATTCATCGAAGGCGGTTTCGTTCCGCTGTCGATCGGCATCGCCGTGTTTGCCGTAATGACGACCTGGCGCTGGGGCCGCAAGGCGACGTTCGCGGCCTACGCGGCGAAAGACACCATGACCATGGCGGAGCTGGTGGCGCTGCACCGCGAATGCAAAGTCTTCATGGAGCGCAACGCGGTGCTGATGTCGCCGAAACCGCTGCGCCTGCCGAGCGACCGGGCGCCGGCGCTGATGCAAATGCTGTGGGAGCGCCACGGCATTTTGCCGCGCCACCTGATCATGGTCGAAGTCACCCATCGCAAGATTCCCTACATCCGCGACAACCGATACCGCGTGACCGTGTTCGACCGCGACCGGGACCGCGGCGGCGTCATCGGCGTCGAATTGAGCTTCGGCTTCATGGAGGAACCGAACGTCGAGCGCCTCCTGGAAGAGATCGCGCGGCACAAGGAAATCGACCTGCCGGCCGACCCGCGCGCGTGGATCGTGCACGTGTCGCAGGAGAACCTGCTGCCGGCCCGCCGCATGAACCTGTTCAAGCGCTTAAGGCTTCGCCTGTTCCTGTTCCTGCGCTTGGTCTCGCAGCCGGCCTATTATTATTATGGCTTGGGCGATGAGGTGCAGCTCGCGGTCGAGATCATCCCGGTGCGGGTGCGCTGAACACGATTGCCGCTTTCTAGGCCATCCTGTATTCGCGTGATACCGAACAAGGCAGCTCCACCATGTCCGACTATATCGAGATCGATCCGGCGACCGCCGAGAGGCGCCAGATTTACCGCATGCTGGTCGGCTCGGTGGTGCCGCGGCCGATCGGCTGGGCCTCGACCGTGAGCCCGGCCGGCGTCACCAACCTGGCGCCGTTCTCTTTCTTTACCGTGGTCTGCGTCGTTCCGCCGATGATCTCGCTGACCATCGCGCGCAATCCGGACGGCAGCGAGAAGCATACACTCAAGAATGTCCGCGACACCGGCGAGTTCTGCTTCAACGTGGTGACGCAGCGGGTCTGGAAGGAGATGGTGGACTCGGCGAACGGCTTTCCGGAAGGCGATTCCGAATTCGAGGAGACCGGGCTCACCCCGATCCCGTGCGTGAAGATCAAGCCGCCGCGGGTCAAGGAGGTGCCGATCCATTTCGAGTGCAAGCTCGAACGCGTGCTCGAGCTCGGCCCCAACCGCCATCCGCTGGTGATCGGCGAGGTGATCTACATGCATGTCGATCCGGCCTGCATGACCGGCAAATATATCGACATGCGCAAGCTCGATCCGATCGGCCGCCTCAACGGCTTCTTCTATGCGACGCTGGGCGAGATTTTCGAGCGCAAATTTTTTGACGGCCAGCCGCGGTAACGGGTCGGCGATCGATCAATGTCCGCGCTTTTTCCGATAGCGTTCAAATCGCCGAGTTTATATCTGCGCCGGTGCATCGCGTTGTAACGGAATGTCCTTGCCTGCGCGCGTCAACAACCGGTCCGAGGAATCGAGTGCCGGGGTGTAGCGGCCGTGCGGCTCGATGATATTCGAGGCAAGACCGAGCATTTTCAGGAGACGAATGATCAGATAGCTGACATCCACCTCCCACCAGCGATGGCCAAAGTTTGCCGAACGCGGATCGGCATGGTGGTTGTTGTGCCATCCCTCGCCGGCCGAGATGATGGAGACGAGAATGCTGTTGCGGCTGCCTTCGCCGGTCTCGTAGTTGCGGTAGCCGAAGCGGTGGGTGACGGAATTGATCGACCAGGCAACGTGCCAGGCAACGACCGTCCGCACGATCACGCCCCATACTAGCACGCTCGATCCGAACTGCACCGCGTTCATGAAGCTGCCGCCGAGCGCAAGTTCGGCCAAGAACCCGGAAAGAAAGAACGCGATCCAGGAGGCGAGCATGATCCAGCCAAGATGGCGTTCGAGTTGCACATAAAAGCGATCCCGCAGAATGTCCTTGGCATAGCGCTCATAGATGCCATAGCGCGTGAGATCCGGATGATCGACCAAGAGCCAGCCGATGTGGCTCCAGAAGAAACTCTTCACCGGCGTATGAGGATCGAGCTCTTCGTCGGCATGCTCATGGTGGCGGCGATGAACCGCGACCCAGCGGGCTGGAGCGTCCTGCATGCTGAGCAGGCCCAGGACGGCCAGCGTGTGTTCCACCCACTTGGGACAAGTGAAGCTGCGGTGGGTCAGCAGGCGGTGGTAGCAGATCGTGACGCCGAGTACGCCGAAGACCATCAGGCCAGCAGCGACCAGAGCCACTCCGGTCCAGCTGAAAAGCCAGGGAATGAACGCCAGTAATGACAGGACATGAAACCCGATCACCACCGATGCATAGCGCCAGGAAATCTTGTGCCGGCGTCGCACGGGGAGGGACGCAACAGCACTCTGCCCACGGTGGCTAACACGCTCTGCAGGTACGACTTTCGTACTCATAAGCTGCAACCGATTTTCTGATTTATGGCCGGCGCGTCATCGTACCTTGGACGCCGAGATCACCCTTGCTATACGCTACCCGACATCCCTTGGACATCAAAAAGACGCCCCGGCGAGAATTGCAATATTTGCCACGGTTGGGCCGTGGATTTCATCATGGATAGTCCCCGAGTGTAGCAGAATTGCCACAAGCAGTGTGCCGACAAAGTGAGCGCGCTAGCCATGCGATAATCTGCTGCAGGCCCCAAGTCGGGAGCGATCAATTTTCCCGATCCGCTGCGAAGTACGTCACAGACCCCCGATTTGAGGCATGCTATCGTTCCTCAATTCCAGGGCACTCAGGGGGAAGACATCTCACGCCAATCGATCTTGGACAGGTGGACTGGCTCTATGTCGCGGTGCTGGCGGTGTTCGCCGCCTTGGCGCACATCGTAGCCAACCTGTTGTCGTTCAACCGTCGAGGGCTCGCCGCTGTTTTGGCGGCGGTGGTGTTCGCGGCAATATTCGTGTTCTGGACCTATTACCCGCATGGCGTGCCGCTTCCGACCTCGATAGCAGTCAAGAAGCCAACGGTCACCACGGTCGTGCCGGCCGCGCCGACAGCTCCGCAAAAGCCGAGCAACCCAGTGACGGACATTACGCCGCCCTCCGGCACTTCCAGATAGGTTTCCATCGCCGATGAGGTTCGAATGCGCCCTAATCGGGATCGCAACCCTTGGTCGGCGTGCAATGAAAATGCGGCGGGGATAGAGCGCGGTTCGCGCCGCAATCGTGATAGCCCGGCTTCATGCAGCCGCCATTCGGCGCGCAAGGCTTTTGCCCGGATTGAACAAGTGCGCTGCTATTCGCGCTTGCCGAACACCTCGAGCCGCAGCGGCAGCACGGCGCCGAACCAGGCGGCGTGCGCGGAGTGGTCGGTGTAATCGTCGCCGGTTTCGGGATGCAGCAGCACGGTCAAGCCGTCGCGGTTGAGCATTAGCCACGGCACGACACGCGCCAGCATCGCGACCGGAAACGCGATCTGGAACATCGATTGCGGATGCGGCCCGACCAGTTCGTCGTGCCAGCGGCCGATCTTGGCGCCCGGAAATGCCGCGGCGACGCGCTCGCGCAGGCGCTCCGCCTTGCCGCGGGTCGTCGCCGGATCGTAGTAAATGTGGGCGTGATAATTCTTGATCGCGCTCGGATCGCGGCTCGACAGTTTTGCCGCACTCGACTTGTCTTGCATCGTCGTCAGCCTCGGTGGTTACGCTTGCCGCGGCCGAGCATAAAGGCTCGCCAGCAGCACGGCGAGGATGCCGGTGAGGAAAATGCCGTCGAACGTTCCGGCGCCGCCGATCGAGGCGACCGGGGCGCCGAGGCCTTGCACCTTGCCGAGATTGGTGATGTCGGCGCCGATCAGGGTGCCGAGCCCGCCTCCGATATAGGCGAGCGGCGCCGCCTCCTGGCGCGACAGCAGCACCGCGACGATCGCCGTGATCACCGCCGGCATGAATACCGGCACGGCGATGCCGACGCCGGCAACCGGATTGGCCAGCCAATGAATGATGAGCGCGATGATCGCGGTGGCGATCAGGCCCTTGGTCCACAGGTGATGCGTGAAGAGCAGGTAGATCGACATCACGGTCGGAATAACCGCGCCGCCGACATTGACCGCGACCACCGTGCCTGGCCAGTTCTGCACCACCGGGACCGCGTACTGCATGCCGAAGAAATTGACCACCTGGTCGGACATCACCTGCTTTGCCGGCAGCACCGCGACCGGAATGTTGAAATAGCTGCCGATCAGCGAGCCGACCAGGAGCCACATGGCAGCGCGGGCGCTCACCCCGAGGCTCAGATAGGCGTAGCGCAACGCCCCCAGCTGCAGGAGAATAAAGACGATGCCGAAAATGACGACCAGGATGGAAAAGAAGCCGGGCGTCAGCGGCAGATAGTGGAATTGGCTCATTTCCATCAGCTCATTCTCCCAAATGCCTATCCGCCGTTAAGTATAGCCGCAGCCTTGCTGTTCCAACGCGCGAGTCTATAATCCGGCGCTTCCTTCGCGCAGGGGAATTTCTGTGGCGCCGCTGGGAGCGAAATCCGTAGCCATTATCATGGGCAGCCAGTCCGACTGGCAGACCATGAAGCATGCCGCCGACACGCTCGATGCCTTGGGCGTGGCATACGAGGCGCGCATCGTCTCGGCGCATCGCACCCCGGACCGGCTCTATGCCTTCGCCAAGGGCGCCAAGGCGGCGGGCTTCAAGGTGATCATCGCCGGCGCCGGCGGCGCCGCGCATCTGCCCGGCATGACCGCGTCGCTCACCAGCCTGCCGGTGTTCGGCGTGCCGGTGGAATCGAAGGCGCTGTCCGGCCAGGACTCGCTCTATTCCATCGTGCAGATGCCGCCCGGCGTCCCGGTCGGCACGCTCGCCATCGGGCCAGCCGGCGCCGTCAATGCGGCGCTCTTGGCGGCGAGCGTCTTGGCGCTGAGCGATCCGACGCTCGGCAACCGGCTCGAAGCCTGGCGGCAGCGCCAGACCGAAGGCGTCGCCGAACAGCCGAAGGACGGCGCGTGAGCCAAGCGGTGCCGGTTCTGCAGCCCGAAGCCACGATCGGGATTCTCGGCGGCGGTCAGCTCGGCCGCATGCTGGCGCTGGACGCGGCGCGGCTCGGCTTCAAGTGCCACGTCTTCGCGCCGTCGCCCGACTCGCCGGCTTTCGACGTCGTGCACCGCGTCACCACCGCCGATTACACCGACACTGAAGCGCTCGATCGCTTCGCCGGCGACGTCGACGTCGTGACTTACGAATTCGAGAACGTGCCGGCGGAGACCGCGACCTTTCTCGCCGCGCGCGTGCCGGTGCTGCCCGATCCGCAGGTGTTGGCGACGACCCAGGACCGGCTCGTGGAAAAGAACTTCGTCACAAGCCTCGGCTTCCGCACCGCCGCCTTTGCCGAGGTCGGCGCTCCCGAGGCGCTGGCGCCGGCGATCGACCGCATCGGCCGGCCGGCGATCCTGAAAACGCGCCGCTTCGGCTACGACGGCAAGGGTCACGCCACGATCAGGAACGGCACCGATCCGACGGCGGCTTGGCGCGAAGTCGGCGGCCAGCCCTGCATCCTGGAAGCCTTCGTGCCGTTCGCGCGCGAAGTGTCGGTGGTGGCGGCGCGCGCTCACGACGGCGCAGTGGAATGTTTCGACGTCACCGAGAACGAGCACCGCGATCACATTTTGAAATTTTCGCGGGTGCCGGCGGCGATTCCCGAAGCCACGGCGCGGGAGGCGCGCCGCATCGCCGAGACCATCGCCCAGAAATTCGACTATGTCGGCGTGCTCGCGGTCGAGATGTTCGTGCTGCGCGACGGCGCGCTTTTGGTCAACGAGATCGCGCCGCGGGTGCACAATTCCGGCCACTGGACGCTCGACGGCGCCTCGGTGTCGCAGTTCGAGCAGCACATCCGCGCGGTGGCCGGCTGGCCGCTCGGCAAGCCGGTCCGCCGCGGCCGGATCGAGATGACGAACCTCATCGGCAGCGAGGTCGAGGACTACCGGCGCTGGCTCGCGGTTCCGGGCGCGGCGGTGCACCTTTACGGCAAGACCGCGGTGCGGCCCGGCCGCAAGATGGGACATGTGACGCGCGTCTTTGCCGACTGACGCTTGTCGGTAACCCGTCGCTCCCCTAGGATTTGTCGATGGGCCTCGGCAATGTCTTCCTCAAGGATTTGATCGAACTGAAGCAGACCGGCGCCCTGGACGGCGCCACGCGTGTCATGGAAATCGGCGCGCAGCAGATTTCCGACTCGCTGATGATCGCGCCGGAACTGCCGGAGGCCTACCGGCTGTTCGGCTGCGCCTCGCCCCCGGTCATGACCCCGGTCGGCGTGGAGAATTTTACCAAATCGGCGCCGTCATCGGCGCCGTTCTGGTCGGCGCTCGGATTTACGCGCAGCGCCATCGACGTCGAGGGCGACGCCATTCGCCTCGACCTCAACCGCGGCAAGGTTCCGCGGCGGCTGCGCGGCGCCTTCGATCTGGTGGTCAACGCCGGCACTACGGAACATGTCGCCAATCAGATGAATGCGTTTCGCATCATCCATCATTTGGTCTGCGTCGGCGGCATCATGTATCACGAGCTTCCCGCCGGCGGCCTGATCGATCATGGGCTGGTCGGTTATCAGCCGAAATTCTTCCACATGCTGGCGAACTTCAACGGCTACGAGGCGCTCTATATCCGCTTCACCGCCTGGGGGCCGGCCAAGATCCCGGAATACTTGAGGAAGCAGAATCCGCATGGCGGCGATACCGTCATCGATTGCAGCATCCGGGTGGCGCTGCGCAAGCTGCATCCGCTGCCGTTTGTTTGTCCGTTCGACGCCGGCGACGGCGCGCCGCAGCCCTGGCTGACGGTCCTGCACCGGACTCTCAAAAAGCTGTCGTTGCGCAAGTCGCGCCCGGGCGCCGATGCGTTTCGTCCGGGCGGTTCCGGGTGACGGAGCCGGCCGTCAACCGTTGCAGCCTTTGCGGGTTTTGCCGAAACCGGCCGGACTTATGGACTTTCCGGTGCTGTTCTGGTACATGCCCCGGCAAGGTGGCGCAGGCGGTTACGCTCACGCCGCCAGGCAATCCCGCGAACCGAACAGCAAAAGGAGCACGCGTGCAGGTTCTCGTCCGTGACAACAATGTCGACCAGGCCCTCAAGGCGCTGAAGAAAAAAATGCAGCGCGAAGGCATCTTCCGCGAGATGAAGCTCCGCGGCCACTACGAAAAACCATCGGAAAAGAAGGCGAGGGAGAAGGCGGAAGCGATCCGCCGCGCCCGCAAGCTCGCGCGCAAGCGATTGCAGCGCGAAGGGCTCTTGCCGATGAAGCCGAAGCCGACTGGTCCCGGCGGCCCCGGCGCCGGCAGGTCCGGGCCGCCGCGCGCGCCCCGTTTCGGCTGAGAGTTTCGGCCGCGATTGCACTTGCGATTTCGACGACGGCGCGGGGGCTTGCAGCCCCCGCGTCTTTTTTTGCCGTCCGGCGGTGGTATCGTCTTGCCGGACGTGGCCGAGGGCGCGCTGGGATGCCAGGATCGACGATCGCCAATGCCGGAGCGGGGCGGATTGGGGCGGGCGTTACCGCGATTGCCTTCGCGGCCTTCGCAGTTGCCGGCTGCGCCACCCTGGGCAACCCGCCCGCCGCCGAAAACAACGATCCCGCCTACGCCACCGCGGCGCCCAACCTGACCTCGCTCAGCGAGGTCATCGAAAACCATCCCAACGACCCGCAGGCCTACAACATGCGCGGCTCGGTGTTCGGCGAAGCCGGCCGCAACGAGCCGGCGCTGGCCGACTTCAACAAGGCGATCAGCCTCGATCCGAATTACACCCAGGCCTATGCCAATCGCGGCCTGGTCTACCGCAAGACCGGCAAGCTCGATCTGGCGCTGGCGGATTACGACAAGGCGCTGACGCTCGATGCCGGCTACGCGACCGCCTATGTCGGCCGCGGCATGGTCGAGAGCCTGCAAGGCAAGAGCGTCCAGGCCTTGGCCGATCTCAACAAGGCGATCGCGCTGAAACCCGACAATGCCGAGGCCTATTACAGCCGCGGCCTGCTCTATCAAAGCCAGCGCCAGCACCAGTTCGCCATCGACGATTTCTCCACGGCGCTCGGGCTCACCACGCAGCGCACCGACCTGCTCGTCGCACGCGGCCTGAGCTACCTCGCAGTCGGCGACAACAAGGCGGCGGCGGGCGATCTCGATGAGGCGGTGCAGGGCGACCCGATGAGCGTCAAGGCCTGGGCCAGCCGCGGCCTCGCCTATGAGCGGCTCGGGCAAAAGGAGAAGGCTGCTGGCTCTTATGCGAAAGCGCTCAACATCAACAACAAATATCAGCCGGCGCAGACCGGTTTCGCCCGGGTCGGCGGCCGGGTGGGGCAGACGTATCAGACGTTTTGATCGATAGCCCAGGGCCCACAAGAGATATGCATAAAGTCGCTCAGAGAAAGCCGTCGAACGACCGTAGCCGTTGCGATCGACGGCGCAGTGCGATCAGTTTTTGGACTTAGTCTTGCGAGGTCGCCCATGACCATCACGCTCAACCACGCCATCGTGCCGGCGCGCGACAAGGTCGCGGCGGCCAAATTCTTCGCTCGCCTTTTCGGGTTAAAGCGCGGGCGCGCCGGCCATTTCGCGCCGGTGCGGGTCAACAAGACGCTGACGCTGCTGTTCGATGACGACTCCAAGTTCGAGAGTCATCACTATGCTTTTCATGTCAGCAACGCCGAGTTCGACGCCATCCTCGGCCGCATCAAGAAAGCTAAGATTGCCTTCGGCAGCGCACCGTGGAGTCTCGACGACGGCAAACTCAACGACTGGAACGGCGGCCGCGGCGTCTATTTCCGCGATCCCAATGGTCATGTGCTCGAGCTGATGACCGTGCCGCAGTAGCCGCCGTCATTCCGGATTGCCGCCAACGGGTCCGGCCCGAAGTGGCCGGCCCGATGACAGGCTCCGCGGCAAGTCCGGAATCCATATTCACGAATCGTGGTTATGGATTCCGGGTTCCTCGCTTCGCTCGGCCCCGGAATGACGGAACCTAATCCAAATCTCCCGCCAGAAACCGCCCGACGGCGACCAGCGCCCCGTTCTTGTCGAGGTCTTCGTGGCCGCCGTCGAGGAAGCGCACGATGTGTTTCGGTTTGTTGGCGAGTTCGAACAGCTCTTCGCCCATGGCAAAGGGCACGGTATCGTCCTTGACGCCGTGCAGGATCAACAACGGCGCCGTGACCTTGCCGATGCGTTGGTCGGAGCGGAATTGATCGGTCATCAACAGTCTGACCGGCATGTACCAATAGTGCTTGGCGCCGACCGCGACGGCGGACGTGAACGGCGCTTCCAGGATGACGCGGCCGACCGGTTTTTCCGCCGCCAGCGCCACCGCGACGCCGGAACCGAGCGACTCGCCCCACGGCACGATCTGCCGGGTTGAATAGCGCGCCGCGGCGAAGGCGTAGCTGGCTTCGGCATCGGCGATCAGGCCGCGCTCGCTCGGGCTGCCGCTCGAGCCGCCATAGCCGCGATATTCCACCGCGACGATGCCGATGCCGTCGGCGACCAGCCGGCTGAAGCGCTCGACGCGATAGCGCAGCGCGCCGCCATTGCCGTGCAAATAAAGAATGACCGGCCTGCCGTCGCGCGGCGGCACGTGCCAGGCGATGATGTGCTCGCCGTCGGACGTGGTCAGGGTGACTTCTTCGGCCTGCGGCAGGCCCGCCGCGGCCGGCGTGGTGTGGATGGTTTCGGGAAAATACATCAGCGAGCGTTGCGTGAAATAAAGCATCGCCAGCACGCCGGCATAGACGCACAATACGCTGATCGCGATCCCCATCAGCACCACCGTCGCCCGCTTGCCGGCGCCGGTGCCGGACAATGTTTCCCACGCCCAGGCGACGATCTCGCGGGTAACCGCAAACGCCAGCCAGGCAAACCGCCGCGCTTTGGCGACGATTCTTTGCGCCGCGCCGGCGCGCTCGACAACCGCGTCTTCCTGATCCGCTGCAAGGGAGCGCACCATCACGTCTCTCGTGGTCTCTATCGGCATTGTCGCATGAAGCAATGGCGCGTCCCATGCAGTCTACGGCATGACCGCGAAACGATCTTGCGCATAAACGGATTAAAGCCAAAAAACAAACCGGTCGGCTGTTGCCGGCCGGCCGGAATCATTGTGCGCCGTTGCGCGGTCAGGACCGGACCGGCTTACTCACAGTCCTGCACGGTCCGCATCCGATAGCCGACGCCCTCGACCCAAACCCGGCGCTTCGCCCAATAGCAGCCGGGCGGGAGCTCGGCATAACCGGGCGGCGGGCCATAGGCGGCCGGCGGCGGATAATAACCGGGCGGCGGCGGATAATATCCGGGCGGCGGCGGGCCGTTGGCGATGGCGCTGCCGATGATGGCGCCCGCGGCGATGCCGCCAAGGATGCCGGCGCCGACCGCGCAACCGTAGCAGCCGGCGTTGGCCGGAGCCGGCGCGGCCAATGAAGCAAGGCCGATGCTCGCTGCAGCGGCAAGGCCCGTGAGCGACTTGTGCATGTGGTCTCCTCAACCGATCGGACGGGTGCCGATCAGAAATATTGTCAGCGGGAGTCCCCGTGCAACCCCCGAATTTTCGCGGCACCTCTTCCGCACCCTTCTGCCATTTTGGCCGCACTCTTTGGCGGAAGTGAGGTTTTTCAGGTCCGAAAAGTTTGCTGCGCCGTCACACGCAGGCGCGCACCCAGGCGTAGCCGTTCCACACCCGCCGCCACACGCAAGGACCAACATACGGCCGCGGCGCGTAATAGCCGGCGTAGTAGCCGTAGGGGTACGGGTAGTAATAGGGTGCCGCCAAAGCGCCGCCTATCAGGGCGCCGACGGCAAGTCCGCCGATGAACGGGCCGGGGCCCCAACCCCAACCACCGTGCCAGCCGCCTCTCCACTGTGCCTCCGCCGTGCCCGACGTCGCCACTGCCGCCGCGGCGATGGCCGTTGCCGCAACCAGAGCCGTCAAAATCTTGCGCATGATAGTCACCTCGACCAGCGTGGGTTCTTTGCAGAACACCAATCGCCCCCAGCGCGCCAAGGTTCCCATTTTTTGGTGAATGCGGACTGAACGGATATGCCTGAATATCGCCATCTTTGAAAAGCGAACGGCGGTTATGTCTGTCACTTATGCCATCGGCGATATTCACGGCTGTTTGGACAAACTCCGCAGCCTCATGGTGCGTTGCGAAAAGCACGCCGACGGTAGGCCGATGACGTTCGTGTTTGTCGGCGACTATATCGATCGCGGACCGCAATCGTCCGCCGTCATCGATTGTTTGATCGATCTCAAAGCGCGGCACGGCGAAAGGGTCGTGACGCTGATGGGAAACCACGAAGCGATGGCGCTCGCGGCCATCGACGGCAATGGCCCGGCAAGGCTGTGGTTTGCGCAAGGCGGGCTGGCGACGCTCGCGAGCTACGGCATCGCCGAGCCGCATGAACTGCCGCGCGCCCATGTCGATTGGCTGCGCGCGCTTTGCTTGAGCCACGACGACGGCCGGCGCTTTTTCGTCCATGCCGGCGTCAATCCCGGCACGCCGCTCGATGCGCAAGACGACTTCGATCTGCTGTGGATCAGAGAACCGTTCCTGTCGCACCGCGGCGACTACGGTCGCCTGATCGTGCACGGCCACACCCCGCTCGCGAGCGCGGTGCCCGATCTGCGCGGCAATCGACTGAACCTCGACACCGGCGCCGTGTTCGGCGGGCCGCTGACGGCGGCGGTGTTCGATGACGCGCAGACGGAGCCGATCGGATTCCTCAAGGCCGAATGAGGACTGCGACATTCCGTCGCAGCCGTTTTGCGCTGGCAAACGGGCGATTTCCCCGGTCCGGCGCCGGGCGCTGTGCCGCACCGAGGCACGCGCTATCCTCGCGTTGCGATTCGCGCTTCGGGAATTCCACGTCAATGGGACGCAAGGCGGCAAAGTCGGAGCGCAAGCCGCAAACCTCGCGGCGGCCGCAACCGAAATCTTCCCGCGTGCAACGCGGCAAGCATGCCGGCGCCGACACCCCCAAAACGCCGCGCGGACCATCGCGCGCCATCGTCATGCGGCTGGCCGCCGAGGTCGATGCGCTGGCGGCGCAACTGCAGGATTCGCGCGCGCGCATTCTGGATCTCGAGGCGCGGGTCGACGTCGATCCGCTCACCGACGTGCTCAATCGCCGCGGTTTTGAGCGCGAGCTCAAGCGCTCGCTGGCTTACGTCAAGCGCTACGGCACCAGCGCGGCGCTGATCTATATCGATCTCGACGGCTTCAAGCCGGTCAACGACCGCCACGGCCACGGCGCCGGCGACGCAGTCCTCAAGGCGATCGCGGCGGCGCTCGTGCGCAACGTGCGCGCCTCCGACGTGGTGGCGCGCATCGGCGGCGACGAATTCGCCGTGCTGTTGTGGAACGTCAACGGCGCCAACGCCGCCGCCAAGGCCGGCGCGCTCGAAGCCGCCGTGTACGCAACGCCGCTGCGCTGGAACGCGTCCACGCTGGTGGTCGGCGCCTCCGCCGGCGTCGCGCTGCTCGGCGCGCTCGATACCCCCGCCGACGTCATCGCCCGCGCCGACGCGGCGATGTATGCGCGCAAGGCGGAGCGCCGTGACGGTCATTCCGGAAGCCGCGTAGCGGCTATCCGGAATCCATAACCCCTGTCCGGACAGAATAAGCACCGATCGTGGTTATGGATTCCGGGTTCGCGCTTCGCACGCCCCGGAATGACGCTTCAGGCAATAATATCCGGCGTGAGCTGGTCCTCGATGAAGGTGATGCGGTCGCGCAGCAGCAATTTGCGCTTCTTCAGGCGCTGCACCTGGATGACGTCGGCGCCGGGCGCCTCCTGCAGCGCCGCGATCGCGGCATCGAGGTCGCGATGCTCCTGCTGCAGGCGCGCCAGCTGCGCCCGAAGCTCGCGTTCTTCCTCTTTCGTCATCGCCGCCTTGGTCGCGCCGGGGTTGCCGCTGGGCGCCGTTTAGGCCGGTAAGTGGCTCTGGATTATCGCGTTTTGGTTAACGCCCGACAAGCCCGCATGCCGCCACGGCATGGCGGAACCGTGCACAACGGGGATTTTCTAACCGCCCGAAATGGAGTATGTTGAGCCATGTTGGGCTGGCGTAGGATATCCGATTACGCAGGAATCTGACGCGCAAGGAGACAGGCCACATGGCGATCGAATCGCATCTTGCGGAACTCGAAAAACGACATCAGGCACTCGAACTCGAAATCAGCGAAGCACTCACCCACCCATCGACCGACGACCTGCAAATAGCGGCATTGAAGCGCAAGAAATTGTACGTCAAGGACGAGATCGCGCGGTTACGGCACGGCGAATTCGTCCACTAAGCGGCCAAGCGCAGCGGTTATTCCGTCCGCTCGTCCCCGCGAAAGCGGGGACCCGGGGTGTTTTATTTCAAATCGGTCGCGGGTCCCCACTTGCGGGATGAGCAATTTTACTAGGCTTGACGTTCGGACAATTTTGTCCGATACAGACCAGGCGTCACCCGGATCTCTTCGCCGGCAATGGACAAGCGCGACAGATTCATTGCCGAGCTGCGGGACGAAGCCCGGAAAAAGGGGTTGTCGTTCCGAGCCGAGAAGTGGCGGGGCAAGGGCGGGCATATGATGGTGTTCGTTGGTGACCGACTGACCACCGTGCCATCACGGGAAATCGATCCGAAGACAGCACGGAAGATCAGGAAGCAACTCGGGCTGTCGGACTGAAGAGACGCAATGGATATGAGAGCTTATGCCTATCGTGCATTGCTTGAGCCCGGCGATCGACGCGGCAATATCGTCGTCACGTTTCCCGATGTGCCGGAGGTCGTGACCCAAGGGCGGGGCGAAGCCGATGCTCGGGCGATGGCGGAGGAAGCGCTTGGCCTTGGGCTATTGAGCTATCTCGCGCACGGCAAGCCGCTGCCGAAGCCGCGCGCCAAAGGCCGCAATCTCGTCGACATCGCGGTTGCTCCCGACGTCGCAGCCAAGCTCGCCGTGCTGGAATCCTTCGCGGCCGCCCGTATCAGCAAAAGCGAGTTGGCGCGCCGCATCGGCAAGGACGAAAAAGAAGTCCGCCGCATTCTCGACCCCAAGCATCCGACCAAGTTGCCGGCGCTCACCGCCGCCCTGCGCGCGCTCGGCAAGCGGCTGGTGGTGGGCGTGATGGAGGCGGAGGCGGCTTAACTGCGACTCTCGTGCGTTTTCACGCCCCCTTCGCCATCTCCCGCAGCTTGAATTTCTGGATCTTGCCGGTCGAGGTTTTCGGCACGGTCTCGAACACGATGTAGCGCGGGCATTTGTAGGCGGCGAGGTGCTTTCTGCACCAGGCGATCAGCTCCTCGGCGGTCGCGGCGGCGTCGGGTTTCAGCTCGACGAAGGCGCACGGCGTCTCGCCCCATTTGTCGTCGGGCTTGGCGACCACGGCGACCACCTGCACGGCGGGATGCTTGTACAGCGCGTCCTCGACCTCGATCGAGGAAATGTTCTCGCCGCCGGAGATGATGATGTCCTTGGAGCGGTCTTTCAGCTGGATGTAGCCGTCGGGATGGATGACGCCGAGGTCGCCGGAGTGAAACCAGCCGCCGGCGAATTCCTTTTCGGTCGCCGCCTTGTTCTTCAGATACCCCTTCATCACCACGTTGCCGCGAAACATCACTTCGCCCAGCGTCTCGCCGTCGCGCGGCACCGGCTGCATGGTCGCGGGATCGATCACGTCGAGCGCATCGAGCACCGGATAACTCACGCCTTGGCGCGCCTTCTTCACGGCCTGCTCGGAGGCGGGCAGCGCATCCCATTCGCGGTGCCAGTCGTTGACGGCGGCCGGGCCGTAGGTCTCGGTCAGGCCGTAGACGTGGGTGACGTTGAAGCCGGCGGCCTTCATCGCCGCCAGCACCGATTCCGGCGGCGGGGCTGCTGCGGTGACGAACTCGACGACGTGGGGCAGCGGTTTTCGTTCCTGCTCCGGCGCGTTGAGCAAGGTCGACATCACGATCGGCGCGCCGCACAGATGCGTCACCTTGTGGGTGGCGATGGCGTCAAAAATCGGCGCCGCGCGCACCGCGCGCAGGCACACGTGGGTGCCGGCGACCACCGACACCGTCCATGGAAAGCACCAGCCGTTGCAGTGGAACATCGGCAAGGTCCACAGATAGACCGGATGCTTGGCCATGCCGCAGGTAATGACGTTGGCCATCGCCAACAGATACGCGCCGCGATGATGATAGACGACGCCCTTGGGATCGCCGGTCGTTCCCGACGTGTAATTCAGCGAAATCGCGTCCCACTCATCCTGCGGCATCAGCCAGGCGAAGTCGGCGTCGCCTTGGCGCAAAAAATCCTCGTATTCGAGATTGCTCAGCCGTTCGCCGGGGCCGGAGAATTCCGGATCGTCATAGTCGATCACCAGCGGCTTGACCTTGCAGGCCGCGAGCGCGTCCTTGACCACTTTGGAGAACTCGCGGTCGGTGATCAGCACCTTGGCCTCGCCGTGGTCGAGCGTAAACGCGATGATAGCGGCATCGAGCCGGGTGTTGATGGTGTTGAGCACCGCGCCGGCCATGGCCACGCCGTAGTGCGCTTCCAGCATCGCCGGCGTATTGGCCAGCACCGCGGCCACCGTGTCGCCGCGCTTGATGCCGCGCTTGGCGAGCGCGGCAGCAAGCTGTTTTGCGCGCGCGAAAAACTGCCGATAGGTCCACCTGCGCTTGCCGTGAATGATAGCGGTGTGGTCCGGATAGACGGCGGCGGCGCGCGCCAGGAACGACAGCGGCGTCAGCGGCTGGAAATTCGCCGCGTTGCGGTCGAGGTCGGTGTCATAGGCTGTGGGCATGGCCTTGCTCCCGCGGACAGCTTTTTCCGCAGCCTAGCGAAAAGATCGCGAATAGCGAATAGCGAATGGCGAGTGGAGATGGCCTTCCCCTATTCGCTACTCACCATTCGCTATTCGCTTTGCTTTACGAGAACGATATAGTTGCGAAGGGACAAAGCCCATGGACGCCCGAGCGAGCCGCTATTACGACGTCTACGCGCGCTGGCAGCGCGACCCGGAAGCTTTTTGGGGCGAGGCGGCGGCCGCGATCGACTGGATCGAAAAGCCCAAGAGGGTGTTCGATGCGAGTGCGGGCGTCTACGGCCGCTGGTTTTCCGGCGGCGTCTGCAACACCTGCTTCAACGCGGTCGACCGCCACGTTGATGCCGGGCGCGGCGAGCAGGCGGCGATCATCTACGACTCCCCGCTCGCCGGGCAAAAACGCAGCATCACCTATCACCGCCTCTTGACCGAGACCCAGGTGCTCGGCGGCATGCTGCGCGATCTCGGCGTGCAGAAGGGCGACCGCGTCATTCTCTACATGCCGATGGTGCCGGAGGCGGTGTTCGCCATGCTGGCCTGCGCGCGCATCGGCGCCATCCATTCGGTGGTGTTCGGCGGCTTTGCCGCGCGCGAGTTGGCGACGCGGATCGACGACGCCAAGCCGAAAGTCATTCTCTCGGCAAGCTGCGGCATCGAGCCCGGCCGCATCGTCGCCTACAAGCCGCTGCTCGACGAGGCGATCAATCTGGCGCAGCACAAGCCCGACGCCTGCCTGATCCTGCAGCGGCCGCAGGCCGGAGCCAAACTGATCGAAGGCCGCGACCGCGATTGGGCGGCGATGCGCGACCATGCGCTGATCCACGCCCGCTCGGCGTTCGACTGCGTGCCGGTCGCGGCGACCGATCCGCTCTACATTCTCTATACGTCGGGCACCACCGGGCGGCCCAAAGGCGTGATGCGCGACAATGGCGGCCACATGGTGGCGCTGAAATGGTCGATGCAGAATCTCTACGGCGTCGAACCCGGCGAAGTGTACTGGGCGGCGTCCGATGTCGGCTGGGTGGTCGGCCACTCCTACATTGTCTATGCGCCGCTTCTGCACGGCTGCACCAGCATTCTCTACGAGGGTAAGCCGGTCGGCACGCCGGACGCCGGCGCGTTCTGGCGCGTCATCGCCGAGCATGGCTGCGTCACCATGTTCACCGCGCCGACCGCGTTCCGCGCCATCAAAAAGGAAGACCCGCAAGGCAAGCTGCTGGCGAACTACGATCTGAAAAAGTTCCGCACGCTGTTTCTCGCCGGCGAGCGCGCCGATCCCGACACCATCGTGTGGGCGGAAAAACTCCTCAATGTGCCGGTGATCGATCACTGGTGGCAGACCGAGACCGGCTGGTGCATCGCCGGCAACCCGGTGGGTCTCGGTATGCTGCCCATCAAACACGGCTCGCCCACCGTGGCGATGCCCGGCTACGACATCCGCGTCGTCGACGAAGGCTGCAAGGAAGTCGCGCCCGGCCAGATGGGCTCCATCGTGGTCAAGCTGCCGCTGCCGCCGGCCTGCCTGCCGACGCTTTGGCAGGCCGACGCGCGCATGCGCGAAAGCTACCTCGACGAATTTCCCGGCTATTACAAAACCGCCGACGCCGGCTTCAAGGACGACGACGGCTATGTCTTCGTCATGGGCCGCACCGACGACATCATCAACGTCGCCGGCCACCGGCTCTCGACCGGTGGCATGGAGGAGGTGCTGGCGTCGCATCCCGACGTCGCCGAATGCGCAGTCCTCGGCGTCAAGGACGAGCTCAAGGGCGAAGTGCCCTGCGGCTTCATCGTGCTCAAATCCGGCGTCAACCGGCTGCCGACCGAGATCGAGAAGGAATGCGTGGCGCTGATCCGCGACAAGATCGGGCCCGTGGCGGCGTTCAAGCTCGCCATCACCGTGGCGCGGCTGCCGAAGACGCGCTCGGGCAAGATTTTGCGCGGCACGATCAAGAAGATCGCCGACGGCGATGAGTGGACCATGCCGGCGACGATCGACGATCCGGCGATCCTCGATGAGATCGGGAATGCACTGAAAGGGAAGGGCGTCGGCTAGACGCGTGCGCCGGTGCGGGCGGCTTTGCGGCGCAAAATATTGAACCGCGCCGCATTGTCACTTGCTCTGCCCAGCCGGAGTCTTCCGCCGCATCCGGCTGACCAGCGCGGTCAGCCGCGAGACGCCGCCTGCTTCGGCCAGCACGTCGAGCGGGCGATGCTTGTCGAGCTCGTCACTGATCGTGTTGAGCCAGTCGTTGAACTGCTGCGCGTCCTGGAAGTAGCGCTGCACGTTGGCGCGCAGCAGGCTGATCTGCTCCGGAAGCTGTTCTTCCACGGCACGCCAGTATCGTCGCAGCGCGGCAGGCAAACCGAAACCGATGACGATACCCAGGCCGCCATAGACGACCATATTGAACACCTCGTACCAGAAATCGGTATCGGTGTGCGGCGGCACCGACGTGCCTCCTTCGGTGACGCCGCCGGGCGGCATGGCGGCGCCTGCGGCCGCGCCGGCGGGCTGCTGCTGCGCCATCAGCGCGCCGATGGCGCTGCTCAGGTCCGGCGTCGATTGCACCGCGACGACGGCGACCAGGCCCATGGCCACCCCCAACAGCGCGCCGGAGACCGCCCGATCCGTCAGCGTGTCCGATGGACGATCGATGGTGTAGGCCGTCATGGCGCCGCACCAGGCCGGCACGCAGGCCCACACGCAGTAGGTGGCAAAATAATAGCCGATGATGGTGCCGGGACCGAGCGTCAGCGGCGTCGAAGCGAGGTGGAAGATCCACAACGCCAGATACCACAGCAGCGACACGTACCAGCATCGCCAAGCGATCTTGAGGTAGGCGACCGGATTGCCCCGTCCGGTCTCCGAGAAATAGTCGTCGGAAGCGATCAGATGGGCGCGCACCGACAGCGCCTGGCCGATGGCAAAGGCATGGACGAACAGAATGGTGAACAGCACGTAGAGGATGCCGGCGGTGGTTTGCGGAATATAGCTGCGCACCGTGTCGCCGAGCCAAGTCGTGGCCGCGATCTCATAGGCGATCAGCAGCACGACGGCCGCGGCGCCGATGACCCGAAGAATCGGATTCCACGGGATTTCGGTGCCGGTCGGAAACCGGGTGGTGAAGCCGATCGCGCGCAGCCGGTCGGAAATCCGCCCCATGTCCCCCAGCGTGCTGGCGCAGGCAAAGATCACGTAGAGCACTTCCAGGTTTCTGGTGAGATCGCGCTGGATCGTCTGCAGGGTTTTCTGCCGGTCGCCGTCCCGCATCCCGGCCAGGTCGAGCAGGCGGGAATCGATGCCCCCCAGATTGCCGCCGACGTCCTGAATCTCGCTGCGGTATTGCTTGAATGGGTCGAGATCGAGCTGCTGCGCCAGCTTCTCGGTGTCGTGCAATCTGATGTCGCCCGATAATGTCGCGGCTTCGGCATAGAGCACGACGACGCGGTCGAACAAAGGCAGGATCAGCTTGAGATCGTCGCCTTCGATCTTGGGCCGCTTCAACTCGGCGGCCGCATAGGCGTCGGCGACTTTGTCGTCCGGAAGATCGAACTGGGAGAACCGCATGTAGTTGAAAATGCGATCCATGTTCTTCGGGATGTAGGCCAATTGATGCGCCAGCTTGCGCACCGGCAGCTCGAAATCGAGTATTTTGGGCAGATTCGGATTGAGGCCCACGATGTAGAAGGCGACGATCAGGGGGAACGACGGATAATCCTGCAGGCCGTTGGCCGTGGGGCTGGCTAACGGTGCCGGAAGATCGGTCGCCGTCAGCGCCGCGCTGATCGCATTGATGATCACGAAGAAGTTGCCCGGCCCGATCACCACGGACACCACGACGAAGATGAAGAGAATGATGCCGCAATAGATGACGAAGCCAGTGAGATATTGCTGCCGCGAGGTGAGACGGCGCGGCCGCACGAAGTCCCACGGCACCTTGTCGGTAGGCTCGGCGATCGGCTTGTCGAACTGATCGAGGCAGTACTTGATGATGACGAATAGTCCCATCACCATGCAGGCCGCGAATACGTAGAACGCCGACCCGGTGGGAAGTTGTGGAATCAATGCGTCCATGATCCCCTCACATCGATGCCGTCAGCTCAAAGCGGCTGTCCGTCGCGCCCGCCAGTTGCAGGCAGGCGTCGACCCAGGTCTTCTTGGTCAGCCGGCAGAAACTGGTCTCGGTGGAGTCGAGCCGGCCGGTCTCCGAAAGCTTGTTCACGGGCGCGCCGCCGCCGCAGACCCTGAAGTACTCACACTGCCCTTCGCATCTGGCGACGCCGCGCCAAATCTCGGCGGCTGCGCTCACGAAACGCTCGTCCTTGAGAATATCGGTCAGCGCCCGACAATCGCGGACATTGCCGAACACAAAGCGTCGGCCGTCGGCGCCGGTCAGCGCCAACAACTCGGGGCAAAAGGTGCTGAGATCGCCGTTCCAGGCGACGTTGACGATGCGTAGCGGAACGACCAGATCGTTATCTTCCGGCTTGCCGGCGATGACCCAAGACATCGTCCGCGCAAAGTCGCGGATCTCGATCGGCGTATCCTGCGCCGCGGCTTCGTTCAACAGCTCGGCGACGAAGCGATCGAACGCCGCGCCGGCGTCAGCGGCGTAGAGCGAGGAATGCCGGTTTTGCGCTTCGACCTCCTCGACGTTCAATGCGATGGAAGTCGGGCCGAGTTGCCAATAGAATTCCACCAAATCCCGCGCCCGATGCAGCGATTGCGCGGTCAGCACGCCGATCACGTGAAACGGATAACCGCGGGCACGAAGCCGTTCGATGCCGGCCATGGTGCGGTCGTAGCTTCCCTGGCCATTGCGATACTTGCGGTTCGCATCGTGCAGGTAGCGCGGACCGTCAAGGCTGACGCCGACATTGATCCCGTGACGTTCGAACAGATCGATCCATGCCTCGTCGATCAATGTGCCGTTGGTCTGGAAGCCGTAATGAATCGCCAGCCCATCCGGCTTGGCCTTGTCGATGATTTCGATGGCCGTGGCGTAATATTCCGGCGGCACGGTCAACGGCTCGCCGGCGTGCCAGACCACGTCCAGTTCGTTCTTCAAATGCGGGCTGGCAAAGATCAGTTGGGCGGCGCGCTCGACTGTCGCCAAGTCCATTGTCTGCCGACGATCGGATCGATTGGGCAAATAGCAATAACTGCAGTCGATATTGCAGAACGCCGTCGACTGCAACACAACCAGCCCGATTGGACCGACCAGATGACGCATAAGCTGCCTCTGATCAACAATTTTTGGATTTAGTCCGTGCGCAATTGGAGAAGTTGAAGAATTGTACGATGTTTTGGATCTGCCCGTTGCCCGCGCCCCTGCCGAATTGCGGAAAACCGGCATTGAGTTTTTCGCGAAGGCTCTCGACGCGCGATGGCACCGAGTGTCCCAGGCCGCGGGCTATGCGTTGGTCGGCGCCGTGGCCGTCTGCCGACAGCGTGAGGCACAACACCGTGCCGGATGCAGTGAACCCGGCCACCAGCTGCCGCTTCCGGTTCTTCATGCGCGCCCCCTGAATGCGGTTCCGTCTATTGCAGCTGCAGTATACGCCTTGATGTCCATACGCTCAACAGTTGTATTCAACGTATTGCGCGCATTGACGAAAGGATTGGTCCGCCGGTTTCGTTCGCCGTGCGAGGGCGGCGGCGCGCCGGTCCAAACGTATTCGAATAGAATTTTATGCGTCGCAGCCCCGACGATGGCCGACGAAGTTGCGGCAAAAGCCCGCCGATATCGACCGCAGCTCGCGATGGCGGCGGCGCCCTCGATTTCGTACGCTGGCTCGCATGATCCGCTGTGCCGGACGAATGGTCGTTTTGCTCTTGGCGGCATGGGGTGCGCAGGCTCATGCCCAGTCGCCCGCAAGCGCGCCTGCCGCTCAAAGCCGACCTCCACCATTTGAAAAGTCCGCCGCGCCAAGCAACCCGCCGACCGCCGACGACATCTGCCGCGCCGTCGAGGAGGACGCGGCGGCGAATGAGCTTCCGGTCGAGTTCTTCGCCCGCGTGATCTGGCAGGAGAGCCGCTTCAATGCGCTTGCTGTCAGCAAGAAAGGCGCGCAGGGCATCGCGCAATTCATGCCGGCGACGGCGGACTATCGCGGGCTGGCCGATCCGTTCGATCCGATCGAGGCGCTGCAGCATTCGGCGCGTTATCTGCGCGACCTGCAAAACCAGTTCGGCAATCTCGGGCTCGCGGCGGCCGGCTACAATGCCGGTCCGGCGCGGGTGAGCGCGTGGCTTGCCGGCCGCCGCCCGCTGCCGGCCGAGACGCGCAATTACGTCGCGATCATCACCGGCTGGACGGCGGACGAATGGGCCGCGCCGTCGCCGCCAAAAACGTCGGAGACCACGATCCCGCAGGGCGTGCCGTGCACGCGGCTCGCCAATCTGATCCTGGCGCCGCGCGAACAGGCGCAGCGCATCGCGTCCTACGTGCCGCGCTGGGGCATGCAGCTTGCCGCCAACTGGTCGGAGAGCCGGGCCTGGGCCAGCTATCGCGCGCTGCAGAAGCAATATGCGGCGCTGATCGGCGACCACGAGCCGATCGTGCTGCGCAGCCGCTCGTCCGGGCTCGGCAGCGCGACGCGCTACGAGATCCGCATCGCCGACGATGATCGCGGTTATCTGGAGAAATTTTGCCGCAAGCTCATCGCCGCCGGCGGCGCGTGTGTGGTGTTGCGGAATAACCGGAGCTGAATTTTCCGCCCCCGCGAAGCGGGAGGAAAGAAGTTACTCGCTCTTGCCGCCAAGCTGCTTGAGCTTGGCGAACACGGCGTTGACATCGAGCTCGTCGGACTTCTTCGCCGGAGCGGGCGCGGCGGGCTCGGGCTCTTCCTTCGGCGCCGTGGTGACGGAGGCGGGCAACAGCGTCGCGCCTTGCGCCTCGATCGGCACCGGCTTCTCCTTGGCCGCCTTCTGCACTTCGATGTCGAGATCGATCTGCGAGCATAGCCCGAGCGTCACCGGATCGAGCGGCGTCAGGTTGGTCGAGTTCCAGTGGGTGCGCTCGCGGATCGCCGAAATGGTCGACTTGGTGGTGCCGACGAGCCGCATGATGGCGCTGTCCTTGAGCTCGGGATGATTGCGCACCAGCCACAGGATGGCGTTCGGCCGGTCCTGGCGGCGCGACACCGGCGTATAGCGCGGGCCCTTCTTCGGCTTGGCTTCCGGCAGGCGCACCTTCGGCTCGGCAATGTGCAGCTTATGGTTCGGATCGGCTTCGGCGGCGGCGATTTCCTCGCGGGTCAATTGCCCGGTGAGGATCGGATCGAGGCCCTTGATGCCCTGCGCGGCGTCGCCGTCGGCGATCGCCTTCACCTCCAAGGGATGCAGGTTGCAGAGTTGCGCGATCTGGTCGAACGACAGCGAGGTATTCTCGACCAGCCACACGGCGGTTGCTTTCGGCATCAGGGGTGCTGTCGCCATTGGTAAATCTCCTCTGCGCTTCGCCCGCCCGTCCGGGCGAAGCCTCTCAACGTCATCAGGGATGACTGGAAAAGTGACTCCAATATAGGCGGCGCGGGGCGCCGGTGCAACCGCCCGCGTTCCAAGCGCCGGGGCATGGCCGGCGGGCGCGCGACCGGCTATTTGTTGGAGTTCCCGGTCGCGGCCGATGGCCCGAAACAAAAGGAAAAAGAGGAAAAGTGCATGGCCATTGGCAAGCGATTTTGGCCGGCCGCCGCATTGGCGCTCGCGCTTTTTGCCGCCTACGCGGCATCACCCGCGCAAGCGCAGGATTTTCCGGCGCGGCCGGTGCATGTCATCGTGCCGTTCGCCCCGGGCGGCGGCGTCGATATCGTGGCCCGGCTGATCGCGCCGAAACTCAGCGAAGCGTGGGGCCAGCCGGTCGTCATCGAAAACAAGCCGGGTGCCGTCGGCGCCGTCGCCAGCGAATATGTCCTGCATCAGCCGGCCGACGGCCATACCGTGCTGATCGGCGTCGCCGGCAGCCACGCCATCGCGCAATATCTCAATCCCAATCTCGGCTACGACCCGGTGCGCGATTTCGCCGGCGTCACCGTGCTGTCGTACTCGCCGCTGATCTGTCTGGTGGCGCCGTCGTCGCCGTTCCACACCATGACGGAGCTGGTCGCATACGCCAAGACGACAACCGTGCCGTTCGGCAGTCCCGGCGTCGGTTCGCAGATGCATCTGATCGGCGAAATGTTCAATCTCAACTATGGCACCAAATTCCAGCACGTCGCCTATCGCGGCGTGGCGCCGGCGATGCAGGATTTGCTCGGCGGCCATATTCCGATGGTCATGGGCGAAATGGGCTCGGCGAAGCCGCTGGTCGTCTCGGGCCAGCTGCAGGCGCTGGCGGTGACCGGCACCAAGCGTAACGCCGCCGTTCCCGACGTGCCGACTTTCAGCCAAGCCGGCTTTCAAAATTTTGAGGTCAACAGCTGGTTCGCCTTGTTCGTGCCGGCCGCCACGCCAAAACCCATCATCGAAAAAATCGCCGCCGACGTGACGAAGGTCGTCCACACGCCCGAGATCAGCGCGCGGCTCGCCGACGACGGCTGGGAGCCGGGCGGCGGCACGCCTGCGGAATTCACGACAATGTGGCTTAGGACGGCGAAAGAGCTCGGCGCAGTCATCCAGCAACGCCACATCACCATCGAATGAGGAACAGCCATGGCCGGGACGCTTGAGGGAAAAGTCGCGATCGTCACCGGCGCCGGACGCGGCCTCGGCCAGGTGATGACGCTCGGCCTGCTCGAGGCCGGCGCCTGCGTCGCCGCGGTCGAGATCGATGAGCCGGCGCTCGAGGAAACCGAGAGCGCCGCCGAGCAGCGCGGCGCCGGCGAGCGCATCCACGGCGTCGTCGCCGATATCACGCGTGACGACAGCGCGCCGAAAATCGTGCGCGCCGCCATGGAGCATTTCGGCCGTCTCGATATCCTGGTCAACAATGCCGGCATCAATACCGGCCTGCTGCGCCCCGAGGGCCAGCCGGTTGGAAAATTTTGGGAGGTGACGCCGACGGAATTCCGCCGCGTCATCGACGTCAACGTCGTCGCCGCGTTTCTGATGACGCGGGCGGCGCTGCCGATCATGCTCAAGCAAGGCTGGGGCCGCATCATCAACGTGACCACGAGTCTCGACACCATGTATCGCGCCAATATGCAGCCCTATGGCGGCTCCAAGGCGGCGAATGAGGCGCATCTGCTCGCCCTGGCGCAGGAACTTGCCGGCAGCGGCGTCAGCGCCAACGTGCTGGTGCCGGGCGGCGCCGCCAATACGCGGCTGGTTTCCCGCGCGCAGGAACCTGATCGCGCAAAACTCATTCCGCCCGAGGTGATGGTGGCGCCGCTGATCTGGCTCTGCTCGAGCGCCTCCGACGGCGTCAACGGCCGGCGTTTCATCGGCGCGCTTTGGGATAAAACCTTGCCGCCCGAGGAAGCCGCCAAAAACGCCGGCGCGCCGATGGCCTGGCAGCAACTCGGCCGTCAGGCGATCATGCCGGATCGCATGTGCTGAAAATTTTTGGCATGCCGCGGCGCCGAACGGCTGCAAAGGCACTCACGACGCAAGCTCCATTAAAGAAACGTTAATTGTCCTTGGTCATTTTGTCTGCACGCTGCCCACCAAGGAGGCTTCCATGGTTCGCGCTCTTGCTGCGATCACAATGGCCTTTGCCACGATGTTCGCGTTTTCGGCTTCCGCCGCGGAATTCGGCACCAAGGATGAAGCCGTCGCGATGGTCAAACACGTCCAGATCATGTTTGCCAAAGATGGTGCCGACGCGACGTTCAAGGCGGTGTCCGACAAGTCCGTCGCCGAGTTTCACGACCGCGACTTGTATCCGTTCATCTACGACATGAGCGGTAATTGCGTGGCGCACGGTGCACGCCCGGCGTTGATCGGCAAGAATCTGATCGACCTTAAGGACCAGGACGGCAAATATCTGATCCGCGAGATGGTGGACATTGCCAACGGCGCCGGCAGCGGCTGGATCAACTACAAATGGCCCAACCCGCTGAACAACAAAATCGAGGACAAGGCCAGCTACGTCGAAAAGATGGGCGACTATTTCGTCGGCGTTGGAGTCTACCGGGACTGACACTGCGGCGCCCGCCAGAGCCGTCCGGCAAAAGGCCACGTCAATGCTGACCTTGGGCAACGGCTCTTCGTTCACCCTCCTGTCGCGCCTGACGATCAGAGCGAAGACGTTCACAGCGTTTGCGGTCGCGTTGATCTGCCTGGTCGGTATGGCAGTGACAGTTGACCTGACGTCGAGCAAGGTGGCGCGCAGCCTGGATGAACTGTCGCGCTCGAATTTACCCACCAGAGGAGCGGCGGTGGCGGTCAATAGCGCCGTGATCGCCGCGCATATGCGCATTTTTCGTTATGTCTCGTGGGCCAGCAACAGCGTCAGCGACAAGCTGCTGCAAGGCCTGCGCAAGCAGATCGAAGCCGATTTTTTCGCGATTGACGAGAAATTCAAGCAGCTTGCGGCGCGGCCGGATCTATCCGCGGCGGAATTGACCGATTTGGACGCGCTGCGGGACAAATTGACAAAATACGAAAGCACGGCCAAGGACGTCATCGACGTCGGCAGCTCCGACCCGGCGATGGCGACCATGATGCTCGGGCAGACTGACGATAAATTTACCAACATCGAGAACGACATCCGCAAGATCCTCGGCGCGATAACGGCGCAGTCGAATTCGATTGTCGGCAACCTGTCTGCCGCTATCAATACCGAGACACTGTCGCTTACGAGCGGACTGATCGGTTGCCTGGCGTTTGCCATCGCCGGGATGGCGTATATGGCGCGGTCGATCGTCAAGCCGATTACGTCGATCACCCATGCCATGCAGAAACTATCGACCGGCGATACCGAAGTCGCCTTGGGCTATCGCGGCCGCGGCGACGAAATCGGGCGCATGATCGAGGCAATCGAGGTCTTCCGTCGCAACGCGCTCGAGATTCAAGCGATGCAGCATTCGCGTCGCGCGGCCGAGGAACTGCGGACGCAAAAGCGCCGGGAGGAAATGACCGCGTTGGCCGAAGAATTCGAAAGCTCGGTCAAGGATATTGCCGGTCGGCTTGCCGCATCGGTCGCCGCGGTCCGCGACAACGCGGAAGTGATGGCAAAGTCCGCCGAGGACACGCGTGCGCGGTCGGCGTCAACCGTCGAAGCCGTGGTCGATACGCGGGAGAACGTGGAAACCGTCGCGCAGGCGGCCAGCGAGCTGTCGCGAACGATCGACGATCTGGCGCAACGGACTCATGATGTTTTCAAGCTTACCAAGCAGACCGCGGAACAATCGGAAAGCGCCAGTTCAGAGCTGGCGAAGCTTGCCGCCTCGGTGGAGCAAATCCTGCCGATCACCGACCTCATCCAAGGCATCGCGCAGCAAACCAATCTGTTGGCGCTCAATGCAACGATCGAGGCGGCGCGGGCGGGAGTGACGGGGAAGGGCTTCGCCGTCGTCGCCGCAGAGGTCAAATCGCTGGCCCAGCAGAGTGGCAAGGCAACCGACGAAATCGCCCACAAGATCGCTGCGGTGCGCGAAACTTGCAGCGCTGCGGTTTCGACCATCAGCCACATCATTCAAGCGATCAAAAATCTCAATATTTTTGCTACCGAAATATCGGCGGGGATCGGTCAGCAATCGGCCGAGACTGCCGGAATTTTTGCCAGTGCGCAGTCGGCCGCCAACAGTTCTCGCGCGGTCGCCGAAAATATTGTCGATCTGAACGGTCACGCCGACGCGACCTACGCTGCCTCGAACGAGGTCCTCGATACCACGAAGCGCCTGTTCGATCACACCCGCAGCGTGCAGACCAACGTCGAGGGCTTTTTACGGCACGTCAGATCGGCGTAACGGCGGCCGCACCCCACGCTCACGCCGGCACGCGGCCCTTCACGGCATTGGCGAAGGCCTCGTAGGCGATGCTGCCGTCTGCCGCGATGGGGAGCAATTTGCGCAGGTGCGCCTTGAGCTCTCCTAGCTCCGCGGGCGTCATCTTGGCGATCACTTGCCCGGCCGGCCCGATCGGCACCAGGCTCGAGTCGCAGAAGTCATCGAAGCTCGCGAAATCGACGGTGATGCGAATGACGCGGGTTTCGACCTCGCGAAGTCCGGCGTCTTGCCACAGCGTTTGCATCACCTCGCGCCGCGAGGCGTTATCGCTGGTACGGGAGTATTCCTTGCCCATGGCCTTGAAGGCGCGGCCGACCGGCGCCAGCGGCAGGCCGCCGCCGGGAATATCCCACATATAGGTGGCGACGATGCCGTCCGGCCGCACGACGCGCGCCATTTCGGCGACGGCCTTGGCCGGATCGGGAATGAAAGAGATCACCAGCGCCATGGCGGCGGCATCGAAGTTCCTGTCGGGAAAGGGCAGGGCCTGGGCATCGCCGAGACGAAACTCGGCAAGCTTTGCCGCCGGTCGCGTGCGCGCGAAGGCGAGCTGTCCCTCCGACGGATCGATGGAGGACACCGCGCGCGGCGCGGCGTGCGCAATCAGCTCCTCGGTGAAGGCGCCATTGCCGCAGCCGACTTCGATCCAATGCAGACCCTTCGGTGCATCGAGCCAGTCGAGGAATTGCACGCCGACGCGCTTGCTCCAGCGGCCCATCATCCGCTCGTAGACCTTGCCGTCGGAGAACATTTGGCCAGCGGTGCTCACGTGAGATTCCTTTCGCAGGTCGATCGTGTTCGGGATGGGCTGTTGCCTCGCACGCCGGATTGTATTTTGCTGCACACGCTCTTGTCACGCGGCGGGAAAGATCATCATGGATTTCGGCTTCAGCGAAGAACAGCGACTATTGCGCGAAACCGTGCGCAAGCTTCTGCACAAGCACGCGCCGCCCGACTATGTGCGCCAGCACGACCGCGAGCGGACGTACCCCGAGGAGCTGTTCCAGGCTTTCGCCGAGGCCGGTCTCTTGGCGCTGCCGTTCCCGGAACAATACGGCGGCGCCGGCGGCAGCGTTCTCGACATGGTCATCGTCGCCGAAGAGATCGCGCGGATCAGCGCCGATCTGGTGATGGCCTATACCGGCGGCATCTTTTGCGGGCTCAACCTGGTGCGCATGGCGTCGGAAGAGCAGAAACGTCATTGGCTGCCAAAATTCATCGCCGGCGAGATCAAGTTCTCGATCTCGATGTCGGAGGCCGACGCCGGCTCCGACATCGGCGCGATGCGCACCAGTGCCGTGAAAGACGGCAACGAATGGGTGATCGACGGCCGCAAGATCTGGGCCTCGACCGCGGGGGCCAAGAACAACGTCATCAATCTCTATGTGAAGACCGATGCCAAGGCGCATTACCGCCAGGGCCTGTCGCTGTTCCTGGTCGACAACGACACGCCGGGCCTGACGCTGCGCAAGCTCGACATGCTCGGCCGCCGCGCCACCGGCACCTATGAGCTCACTTTCGATAAGGTGCGGGTGCCGCCCGACCGCCTGATCGGCGGCGAGAACAAGGGCTGGGACTGCGTCATGGCCGGCCTGCAAGTCGAGCGCGCCACCTCGTCGGCCGGCAATGTCGGCGCGGCGCAAGGCGTAGTCGATCTCGCCGTGCAATACGCCAAGGACCGAAAGCAGTTCGGCCGGCCGATCGGCGCCAATCAGGCGATCGCCCACATGCTGGCCGACATGCAGACCGAGGTCGAGGCCGCGCGGACGCTAATGTGGCGCGCCGCCTGGATGGTGGCGAACGGCCAGGACGCGCTGCGCGAAATCACAATGGCAAAGCTCTTCACCTCGGAGACCTACGTGAAGATCGCAAGCCAGGGCATGCAGGTGCTCGGCGGCTTCGGCTACAGCACCGAGTTCGACATGGAGCGCCACTTCCGCGATTCCCGCGCCGCGACCATCGCGGCGGGGACGTCGCAGATTCAGCGCAACCTGATTGCGAACTTGATGGGGCTGAAGGTGCAGTAAATTCTTTCCGCCCCCGCTTCGGGGGGCGGAAAGAAACTACTCCGTCGCCGCTTTCGCTCCACTCGCCTGAATCGCCGCCCACACCCGGCTCGGCGTTGCCGGCATGTCGATGTGGTCGATGCCTAGCGGCTTTAACGCATCGAGGATGGCGCCGATCACCGCGGGTGGCGCGCCCGTCGCGCCGGCCTCGCCGGCGCCCTTGACGCCGAGCGGGTTGGTGCGCGCCGGCACCTCGGTCAGCTCGGAGGTCAGTTCCGGAAAATCGTCGGCGCGCGGCATGGCGTAGTCCTGGAAGCTGCCGGTGACGAGCTGGCCGTCAGTGTCGAATATGACCGCTTCCATCAGCGCCTGGCCGACGCCCTGCGCCACGCCGCCGTGGATTTGGCCCTCGCACAGCAGGTGATTCATGATCTTGCCGACGTCGTCGACGGCGGCGTAGCGGGCGAGCGTCACGGCGCCGGTTTCCGGATCGATCTCGACCTCGCAGACATGGCAGCCGTTCGGATAATTCGGCGGTTCGGCGGCGAACCGGCCGGACGCCTCGAGCCCGACGTCGAACTGTGCGGGCAGCATCGCCGGCCGGTAGAACGCCTTGGCGACCTCGGTGAGCGGGATGGCGCGATCGGTGCCGACAATGCCGAACTTGCCGTCCTTGAACTCGATGTCGCCGGCTGCGGCTTCCAGCATCATCGCCGCCATCGGCTTGGCCTTTTCGATGATGCCGTCGGCTGCGATTTTCAGCGCGTTGCCGCCGACATGCATGCTGCGCGAACCGTACGTGCCGCGTCCGATCGGCACCGCGTCGGTGTCGCCCTGCACGAAGCGGATGTTCTCAAACGGCACGCCGAGCCACTCGGTCACCATCTGCGCATAGACGGTCTGATGGCCCTGGCCGTGGGAATGGGTGCCGGCGAGAATCGTGAGCATGCCGCTCGGATCGAAGCGCAGCACCATGCGGTCGTTGAACACCGCCGCCTCTTCGAGGAAATAGCCGATGCCGCGGCCGCGCAACTTGCCGTTCTTCTGCGATTCGGCTGAGCGCTTGGCAAAGCCATTCCAGTCGGCGACCTTTAGGCACTCGTCCATGACATGGACGAAGTCGCCGCTGTCATAGGTGATGCCGGTCTGGATCTTGTGCGGCATGGCGGACGACGGAATGAAATTGCGCCGCCTGATCTCCACCGCGTCGATGCCCACGGCCTTCGCCGCGCGGTCGAGCAATTGCTCGATCAGATAAGTCGCTTCCGGCCGCCCGGCGCCACGATAGGGCGCCAGCGGAATGGTATTGGTGAAGACGGCCTTGCCGACGCAGTGCACCGCCGGAATCTGATAGACGCCGGGCGCGAGCCGCATGGCGAACAGGGGCACCACCATCGAGGCGCCGAACACGTGCGAGCCCATGGCGTGCAGCGCGTTGACGCGCAGCCCCAAAACCTTGCCGCGCTCGTCGAGTGCCAGTTCGCCGGTGACGACCTGGTCGCGGCCTTGCGAGTCGCCGAGCAGCGCCTCCGACCGCGTCGACACCCATTTCACCGGCCTTCCGCCGACATGGCGCGACGCCCAGACCACCAGCGCGTCTTCGGGATAGCCGCCGTGCTTCATGCCAAAGCCGCCGCCGACGTCGGGCGAGATGACGCGCAGCTTTGTCTCGGGGATTTTCAGCACCTGGCCGGCGACCGCGGAGCGGGTGCCGTGCGGGTTCTGCGAGGTCGAGTAGAGCGTGTAATTGTCGGCGTCGGGATGATATTGCCCGATCGCGGCGCGCGGCTCGATCGAGTTGGCGGTGATGCGGTTGTTATGGAGCTTGAGCGTGACGACGTGCTTGGCGCTGGCAAAGGCCGCGTCGGTTGCGTCCTTGTTGCCCATCATCAGCGTGAACGAGACGTTGTTGGGCGCCTCGTCCCAGATGGCGGGCGCGCCGGGTTTTATCGCGTCCTCCACCGTGATGACCGCGGGCAGCGGCTCGTAATCGATCTCGATCAGCTCGGCGGCATTGCGCGCCTGCGCTTGCGTTTCGGCAACCACGAAGGCGACGCGGTCGCCGACCGCGCGCACCTTGTCGGCGGCGAGGATGGCGCGCAGCGAGCGAAAGCCTTTGGGGCCGCCCATGTCTTCGGGCATCGGCGGCGCGAGGCCGCCGAGCTTGTCGGCCATGACATCGGCGCCTGTGAGCGCGGCGAGCACGCCCTCGGCGGCCTTGGCCTTGGCGGTGTCGATGCGCTTGATGCGGGCATGGGCGTGCGGCGACATCACCACGACGCCGTGGCATTGCTGCGGCAGCTCGATGTCGTCGACATAACGGCCGCGGCCGGTGATGAAGCGCGGGTCCTCGACCCGGGGCACGGGCTGACCGATGCCGAACTTGTTCACGTAACGCCTCCAATTTGTTGTCCGTCATCCTGAGGTGGCCGCGTAGCGGCCCTCGAAGGATGCGGCCGAGGCGCCCGGGCCGTCGCCCTTCGAGGCTCGCTCCGCTCGCACCTCAGGGTGACGGGAGTGAAGCATCATACTTGCGATTTTCGGCGATGAGAATGGCGCTGGTCATCCCACCACCGTTGCGCTTTTCGCCGAGCCGGCCGATGCTTGCGGATATAATCGCGAAGGGAGGGCGCGTGCTGCACAATCCGGGCGTCACCGAGGTTTTGGCCAAGTTCGTCGTCGACACGCGGTGGGACGATCTGCCGCCGCAGGTGACCCATCAAGCCAAGCGCTCGCTGATGAATTTCTTCGCCGTGGCGCTGACCGGCTGCCGCGATCAAACCTTCGCGACCGCGCTGGCTACGCTCGCGGCATTCTCCGGCGGCCGGCAGGCGACCTTGATCGGCCGGCGCGAGCGCATCGATGCTTTGTCCGCCGCGTTCCTCAATGCCGCGGGCGCCAATGTGCTCGACTTCTGCGATACCCATGTGCCGACGGCGATCCATCCGACCGCACCGCTGGCGCCGGCGCTGCTGGCGCTCGCCGAGCTGCAGCGCGTCAGCGGCCGCGATCTCCTGCTCGCGTTCGTGCTCGGCCAGGAGGTCGAATGCCGCATCGGGCTTGCGATATCGCCGAGCCATTACCACAAAGGCTGGCACATCACCGCGACCTGCGGCGTGTTCGGCGCCGCCGCCGGCAGCGGCAAGCTGTTGGCGCTCACGCCGTCGCAGATGGTGTGGGCGCTCGGCTCCGCGGCGACCCAGGCCGCCGGTCTGTGCGAATGCCTCGGCACGCCGGCCAAAAGCGTCGGCGTCGGCAATGCCGCGCGCAACGGTCTCCTGGCGGCGCTGTTGGCGGCGAAGGATTTCGCCGGGCCGGCGGAACCGCTCAACGGCGGGCAGGGCTACTACCACGCGCTCGGCGAGACGCCGAAACTCTCCGCTCTGACCGAAGCCCTCGGCGAGCGCTGGGAGATCATGCCGACCTCGTACAAGCCTTATCCGTGCGGCTTCGTCGTGCACCCGGCGATCGATTGCGTGCTGGGATGGCGTCGCGAAAATCCCAGGCTTGCGGTCGACAAGGTCGTGGTGACCGGCAATCCGCTGATGGCGGCTCGCGCCGACCGGCCGGATATTTCAACAGGCCGCGAATCCCAGGTCAGCGTGCAGCACGCCGTTGCCGCCGCCTTGACCTTCGGCAAGGCCGGCCTCGAACAGTTCACCGACGCTTGCGTCAACGATCCGGCGGTGCGGGCGCTGCGCGGCAAGGTCGAGGTATTGCGCAATGAAAAGTTTCCGACCATCGCCGCGACGGTCGAGATCACCACCGCCAATGGCGAAACGCATTATCTGGTCGAGCACGCGGTGCGCGGCAGCGATGCCAACCCGATGAGCGATCGCGACCTCGAGGCGAAATTGCGCGACGCGGCCTTAAGCTGGAATCCGCGCCACGACATTGCGCCGCTGATCGACGCCGTCTGGCAGGTCGACAAAAGCACGGATGTCGCGCAGCTCGCGGCCATGACGGTGCCGCGCGAGTGAGCCGCCATGAAAATCTACCAAGGCAAACGCACCATCGACGGCCTGGTCGTGACCGTGGACGGCAAACCGCTTGGCGAGCACTACGAGGTCAAGCGCTTCACCAAGTTCGGCTTCGAATGGACCTACGAGGGCGACAGTCCGCGCCAGCTGGCGCTGGCGATCCTGGCCGATTATCTGGGCGACAACGCCAAGGCGATCCGGCTGTCCGCGCCGTTCATGAAAGAGGTCGTGGCCAATCTCGACAACGATTGGCAGCTCACCGGCGCCCAGATCGAAGCCGCGCTGAGCGGCATCGAGCGCGGCTGACCTTGTTCGCCACGGCGCCGCGATATGATAGTGTTGCGGCAAACAAGAAACCGCGGGCTCGGCAACGGCCGCCCAAGGGAGTTGAGGCAATGATCACGCAGCGGCAGATCGATTTCCGCAACGAATACCGCTCCCGCATCGTCGGCTGGTACAACGGCTATTTCCACATCGCGCTGATCTACGCCATGGGCGCGGCGGTGTTCACCATCTACATTGCGCACATCCACAACGTGACCCCGCTGGAATGGCTCACGGTGCCGCTGACCTTCATCTTCACCGACATTTTCGAGTGGACGGTGCACAAATACGTCATGCACCGGCCGGTCAACATCAAAGGCTTGCGCGCCATCTATGAGCGGCACACGCTCAACCACCACCAATTCTTCAGCGACGAGGAAATGCGCTTCCGCGACGACAAGGATTGGCGCGTCACCGTGTTCCCGCCCTATGCGCTGGTCGTGTTCACCCTGATGTCGATCCCGCCGGCCGCCGTTCTCGGCCTCGTCTTTTCGCCGAATGTCGGCTGGCTGTTCATGTGCGTCACCACCGGCATGTATCTGATCTACGAGTTCATGCATTTCTGCTGTCACCTGGACGAAGGCTGGTTCGTCAAGCACTGCCCGTTCGTCAACACCTTGCGGCGCCATCACACCGCCCACCACAATGCCCGGCTGATGATGGAAGTGAACATGAATCTCACCTTCCCGATCGCCGACTGGGCGTTCGGCACCTCCGACCTCGACCGCGGCCTCATGGGCCATCTGTTCAACGGCTATTCGACGCGCCACCTCAAGGGCCGCCTGCGCGCCCGGCCGAACGGGCCGGAAGAGGCCGCGGCGGCGCCGGTCGGGGCCAACTAAGCGCAGCAGAGCGGAGTGTCGCCATGCCGACCGATGTCAAAGCGGCCGTGTCCGCCGTCGTGATCCTGGTGGCGCTCGGGCTCGCGTTCTGGAGCGGCTCGCCGATCCGGCCGGAATTCGACAAATTCGTGCTGTTCACCGCCGTCTTTTTCGTCGTCGCCATGTGGATTTTTCCCGAGGCCGGCGGCAAGAAGGGCGGGGCACGAAAGTGAGTCCGTCGAAGAAAGCCGTTGCGATCGACGGCGCCACGCGCTCATGGCCGGTTGCAGTCGCGGCCGTGACGCAGAGAAACGGGGAAGGGAATCGATGAATAACGCGGTCAACAACAAGCGCGTGTTTTGCGTCCAGCCGCACCGGCCGCTCGGCTTTGGCGAGGCGCTCGGCAAGCGCGGCGACATCCGGCTCGACATGCTGGAGCAGAAGAGCCCGGATGCGGCCACGCTGGAGATTCTCGGAGCCGCTCATGCCTATCAGATGAGCTCCTCCCGCGACGAGTTGGCGCCGCACTACCACGCCCGCGCCGCGCTTTTGGGCCGGACGCCGAACCTTCTCATTGTCTCGACCAACGGCGCCGGCTACGACACCGTCGACATGAAAGCGTGCACCGCGCATGGCGTGCTGGTGGTCAATCAGTCCGGCGGCAACGCGGAATCCGTCGCCGAGCACGTCATCGGCATGATGCTGTGCCTGATCAAGCGCATGAATGATTCCGATCGCGCGCTGCGGGCTGGCACGCTGAAGAACCGCAGCGAGTATACCGGCCGCGAGGCGTTCGGCCGCACCATCGGTGTCGTCGGCCTCGGCAATGTCGGCAAACGCGTCGCCGAGCTCGCCGGCACGTTGTTCCGCATGAAGGTGCTGGCCTACGATCCGTATCTGCCTGCCGATGTGGTCCACGCCCGCGGCGCCGAGAAGGTCGAGCTCGACGAGCTATTGCGGCGCTCCGACTTCGTCTCGATCAATTGCCCGCTGACCGACGAGTCGCGCAAATTGATGGGCGCGCGCGAATTCGCGCTGATGAAGCCGGACGCCTATTTCATCACCACGGCGCGCGGCTCGATCCACGATGAAGAGGCGCTGGAACAGGCGCTGCGCGACAAGAAGATCGCCGGCGCCGGCCTCGACGTCTGGGAGAAGGAGCCGCCGCCGTCGAGCCATCCGCTGATGAAATACGACAACGTCATGGTCACCCCGCACATGGCCGGCGTGACCCATGAGGCGCGCGCCAGGATGGGCCAGATCGCCGCCGAGCAGATGCTCGACGCGCTCGACGGCAGGCCGGTGCCGCGCATCATCAACCCGCAAGTGTGGCCCGACTACGCCAAGCGCTTCGAGCGTACCTTTGGCTTCAAGCCCCAAGAGCCGCCAAATGAGCCGAATTGGCACGCGTCGGAGAAGCACGCCTAACCGTCGCATGGTCAGCGCCCCCGGCGATGGTGTAGTCATTGAGGAAACACACCGATCGGGAGGTGCCGTTGTTCGATCCGCTCAAGACCGCCGCTATCGCCGCATTGCTGCTGGCTGCGGGCCTGGCTCACGCCGCCGCGCAAGAGCATCCCTGGCTCGATCCAAAGCTGCTCGAAGCCGCCAAGGCCGAAGGCGGCGAGATGACGATCTATTCCGACACCAACGAGGGCGAAGGCCTGCCGCTGTTCAAGATTTTCGAGGCCGCGACCGGGATCAAGACCAATTACGTGCGCGGCGCCGATCCGCCGCTGATGGCGCGCATGATGGTGGAATTCCGCGGCAACCAGAAATCCTGGGACGTGGCGCAACTCGGCACCATGGACAAGATTCCGGCGCAGCTCCTGCTGCCGTACGATCCGGCGGAAGCCAAGAATATTTCGCCCGCGGCGCGCGACAAGGACCGGCGCTGGTACGGCCTCTATGCCAATTACAACGCGCCGGCCTACAACACCCAGCACGTCAAGGCCGCCGACCTGCCGAAGACCTACGCCGATTTCGCCCAGCACAAGGACTGGGCCGGCCATGTCGCCATCGATGGCACCGACAGCGAATGGCTCTGGGCGATGTATCAGTATTACGGCGAGGATAAAGCCACCGCCCTGATCAAGGACATCGTCGCCGCGATCCAGCCGGTCACCACCGACGGCCATCTGGCGCAGGCGCGCTCGGTCGGCTCCGGCGAATACTGGCTGTCGCTGAACAATTTCGTCAACCTGACCATGAACGTAAAACTCGCCGGCGGCCCGATCGATTATTTCCCGCTCGATCCGGTGGCGCTGACGTTCGGCGCCGTCGGCATCAGCGCCAAGGCGCCGCATCCGAACACGGCGCTGTTGGCGGCGAACTTCTTGCTCAGCAAGGAGGCCGAAACCTTCCTCGCCAAGTTCGGCCGCATCCCGACCCGCGCCGACGTCGAATCCAATCCGCCCGGCATCGTCGCCGCCATCAACAAGAAGAAAGTCATCACCGTGCTGCTGACGGCCGACGAAGAGCACAAATGGCAGAAGCGGTTCGACGAGTTGTTCAAGGGGCGGTGAAACTCTGCAGTTGTCCCGTCACCCTGAGGTGCGAGCGCAGCGAGCCTCGAAGGGCGACGGCCGAGGCGCCGTGGCCGTTCATCCTTCGAGGGCCGCTACGCGGCCACCTCAGGATGACGGGATACAGGAGTGTCGCGGTTGAGTGCCGTTGAACTAACCCACGTAACTGAATTTCGATCGCGCTGGCGCCGGCCCAACATCCTGCTCATCCTCAGCGTCGCCATCGGCGCCTGGCTGGTGCTGGTGCCGGTCGCGGCGCTGCTCGCCACCGCGTTCACCGAAGACACCGGCTTCGGCTTCGGCGCCTTCACGCTGGATAATTTCGTCGAAGCCTATTCCTCGACGCGCATTCTACGGTTGTTCGGCAATTCGCTGATCTACGCGCTCGGCACCGCGGTGGTAACTTTTCTCATCGGCGGCTTCGTCGCCTGGGCGGTCGAGCGCACCGACGCGCCGGGCGGCGCGCTGTTTCACAATCTGGCGCTGCTGTCGTTCGCCGTCCCCGGCCTGCTCATGGCGATGGCATGGATCTTCGTGCTCAGCCCGAATATCGGCTGGGTCAATGCGATTGCGAAATCCGCATTCCATCTGCGCAACGCGCCGGTCAACATCTACACCATGGCCGGCATGATCTGGGCGCTGTCGAGCCATTATTTCCCGCTCGCCTATCTCGCCATCGGCCCGGCGCTGCGCGCGCTCGACGTGCGCATGGAGGAGGCAGGCCTGATGGCCGGCGGCCGTTACTGGCACGTGCTGCCGAAAATCACGCTGCCGCTGTTGCGCCCGGCGATACTTTCCGGCCTGCTCCTGCTCTTCATCATGGGCCTGTCGTCCTACGAGGTGCCGCGCCTGATCGGCCGGCCGGCGCGCATCGACGTCTTCACCACGGAAATCCAGAGCGCCACCGCGAGCGCGCCGCCGGAATTCGGCATCGCCAGCGCGCTGAGCCTGACCCTGCTCGTGACCTGCATCGTCGCGGTCTATTTCTATCGCCGCGCCACCCGCAACGCCGAAGCGTTCGCCACCATCACCGGCAAGGGCTACAAGCCGACCCGCATCGAGCTCGGCCGCTGGCGCTGGCCGGTGGCGGGCGCCATGGCATTGATCTTCCTGATCGCGCTCGGCCTGCCGCTGTTCACGCTGGCCTGGCAGTCGTTCTTCCGCAACCTGTCGCAGCCGTTCTTAGGCTCGCCGGCGCCGGCGACCTTGGAGAATTACCGCTTCATCCTCAGCTATCCGGTGTTCCTCGACGCGGTGCGCACCAGCGTCGTGGTCTCAGCCATGGCCGCGAGTTTCGTGGTCGCGCTCACCTTGGTGATGGCCTGGATGGCGCGGCGCTCGGCGTCGCGCTTCGCCTGGCTGCTCGACGCGCTGGCCTCGGCGCCGATCGCCATCCCGAGCGTGATCGTCGGCGCCAGCATCCTGTTTACCTACCTGGTGGTGCCGATCCCGATCTACAACACGATCTGGATTCTGTTCGTCGCCTACGTGACGCTATGCCTGCCCTACGGCATGCGCTTTGCCTCGAGCGGCATCACGCAAATTCACCGCGAGCTGGAAGAGGCGGCCGCGGTCTCCGGCGCGACGCTCGGCCAGGTTTTCCTGCGCGTGCTGTTGCCGCTGATCCTGCCGTTTTTGCTGGCGGCCTGGATCTACGTCTTCGTGCTCTCGGTGCGCGAGCTCGGCGCCTCGGTATTCCTGGTCGGGCCGGGCACCAGCGTGCTCGGCACCGTCAGCCTCGTGATGTGGGAAGAGGGCGGCAGCTACGGCGCCGTCGCCGCGCTCGGCGTGCTGCAAATTTTGCCGCTGCTCCTGATCGTCGCTGCTCTGCGCTGGCTTGAGATGCGCGTGCAGCGGCGCACACAGATCACCTCTCCCCGCGTGCGGGGAGAGGTCGAGGGAGCGTAGCGACCGAGGGTGAGGGGGCCTCTCCGCGATTCTGAGCTTTGCGGTTTCCGGCGCAGCGCTTCAGATAATTCCTCAACTCTCAGCCCAGCGGAGAGGCCCCCTCACCCCAACCCTCTCCCCGCAAGCGGGGAGAGGGAGGAGTGTCACCCCGTATATTCCAAAATGTGCATGCCCTGGCCCCAGCGGTCGATCAGATAGAGCCGCCCCTCGTCATCCGATCCGATGTCGTTCGACTGGATGCCCGGCGTGCCGTCGGGCTGCTCCGGCACGTAGCAGCCGACTTCCTTCGGGTGCAGCGGGTCGCTGACGTTCACCGCGCGCAGCCCGGCGTTGAAATAGGTCAGGAACACGATGTCCTGCCACGGTCCTTCGGCCGGCAGATTCTCCAAAATGTTGTGGGCGCCGAAGCGGCCGGGGCGGTCGTAATATTTTTCGCGGTCGGGCATGAAGGTCGCGACCGGCAGCGGGTTGGTCTCGTCGCGCGCGTCGATCACCCACATGAATTGCGCGTCCCAGTATTTTTGCTTGGCGCGCGCCTCGTCGGTGACGATGAGATAGGGCCGGTCGCCGAGCGGCCAGCAGGTGTGGGTCGAGCCCGGAAACGGCGGCGACCATTTGATGTGGCCGACGAGCTTCATGGCGCGCAGGTCGGTGCAGTCGATGATCGACATGCCGCCGCCCCACCAGGCGCAATACATGCGGTTGCCGCGGATCGTCGGCGGGCCGTGCAAGGTGACCGCTTCCTCGGCCGGCATCGGATCGTTGCCGACGTCGTCGGAATCGGTCTTCATCCACGGCAGGCCCCAGATGCTTATCACCTCGGGCTTGAGCGGGTCGCGGATGTCGAGCGTCCAGATCACGCGCTTGTTCCAGCCCGGCGCGTCGTTGGGCATGAAGGCGAGCCCGCGCTTAAGGTCGACGCCGAAGCGGTGCGGGCCGGAGCCCGGCATGTCGTAGAAGCCGATCGGCTTCGGTGTCGCCGGCGTCGAAACGTCGAAGATGAAAAAGCCGGCGCGCGCGTTCTTGCCCTTGTCGCCGGCGAGCCGCTCCGAATTCACGTACAGCAGGTCGTCGCCGACGATGCGCAGCTTGTGGCAATGGATGCCGGGCGGCGCGCGGAATTCGCCGACTTTTTTGGGTGCCGTCGGATCGCGCACGTCGTGCACGGTGAATCCTTCCGGGCCGTTGTAGCTCGAGCCGCCGACCGCGCCGACATAAGCGTGGCCTTTGTGGATTTGGACGAGACTGCCGCCGCCCCACGCCGCCGACGCATCGTGGCCGAGCAGCCTAAAATTTTTTGCTTCTTCGGGAGTAGTGGGCATGCGTGCTCCTGACGTGGTCTCCCTCTCTCCGCCTGCGGGGAGAGGGTGGGGTGAGGGGGCCTCTCAGCTGGGCTCAGAGTATATCCGTAAAGCTCAGACTCGCGGCAACGCCCCCTCACCCTCGTTCGCTTCGCTCACTCGACCTCTCCCCGCACGCGGGGAGAGGTGATTTTATTTCACGAGTTTCATGGCGCGATCGTAATAGGAAAGATCGATGTAGCGTTGCGGATCGGACGGCGTGCCGCCTTCGACTTCGGCGCGCAGCGCCAGCACGTTCTTGAAACCGGCCATGTCGAGAGCGGCATCGCGGGCGAAGCCGAAGCCGGGCTCGGCCATCAGCGCCAGACTCTTTTCGGCGATGTCCGGCGGCAGCTTGAGCTTGTCCACCAGGATGGCGGCGGCCTCGGCGCGGTTTTTCGGAGCGAGCGACCAGCGCAGCGCCTCGACGAAGGCGGCGAGATAATTCTCCAGCACCGCCGCGTTGTCGCGCGCCCAGGCGCGGCGCACGAAGGCGCCGCCGGCCTGATAGGGGCCGAGCATGTCGGTGGTGCGGCCGAGGCTACGCAGGCCTTTGGCCGCGGCTTGCAGCGAGTAGGGCAGGTTGAGGATGGCCCCGGCATTGCTCTTGTCGTCGAGCAAGGCCTCCAGCCGCCGCTGGCCGTTGCCGACCGGATTGAGCGAATAGTCTACGCCGTCCTTGAGCCCGTGCTGGCCTAAAATTTTCCTGGCCTGCAGCGCGTAGGCGGTGTTGGTGGCATCGACGACAATGGCTTTGCCGCGGATGTCAGAAAATTGCTTGATGTTGTCCTGGACGTAGAATTCGTTGGTGCCGCTGTCGCCGCCGGAGACGATGACCACATCCGCCTTGGCGACGTCGATCATGGCGACCGCGTTGTCGACCGCCGAATGCACGATGTCGACGGTGCCGCCGGCGAGCCCTTGGCGCTGGCGCACCGAGCTTTCGGTGAATTCGAGCTCGACCTTCAAATCATGCCTGGCGAAGAAGCCGCGGTCGACTGCCACGTAGAATGGCAGCGAGCGCGCGGTGGGGAAGGTGTTGACATGCAGCAAGACTGGCTCCGCGGCGTGCGCCGTCGCGGCGAACATGCCGAGGCAGGCAGTCGCCGCGGCAACGCGGAAAGATTTTAGCGACGCGGCGGTGATTTCCATTAAGCTCGACCATCCAACCCGTTCGTCATGCCCGGCCTCGTGGCCTCGTGCCGGGCATCCACGTCTTGCCCGGGGCGGAGATTAAAGACGTGGATGGCCGGGACAAGCCCGCCATGACGAAAATGAAAGGGCTGTGAAATTGGTCGACCGCGTTGAATCGGCGCCCGTCAGCGTCGCGCCTGGAGAGATTTTCGGCCACCCCAAGGGCCTCACCTTCCTGTTCACCACCGAGATGTGGGAGCGCTTCTCCTATTACGGCATGCGCTCGCTGCTCGTGCTCTACATGACGAAATACCTGCTGCTGCCGGAGCATTCAGGCGACGTGCGCGGCCTCTTGACGGTGAAGAGCGCACTCGAAGGCATTTTCGGTCCGCTCGAGGTGCAGCCGCTGTCGTCCCAGATCTGGGGTTTTTATACCGGGCTGGTCTATTTCACGCCGATTCTCGGCGGGCTCTTGGCCGACCGTGTGCTCGGCCAGCGCCGTACCGTCATCATCGGCGCCGTGCTGATGGCGATCGGCCATTTCATGATGGCGGTCGAGCAGCTGTTCCTGTTCGCGCTGTTGGCGCTCATTCTCGGCAACGGCGCGTTCAAGCCGAATATTTCGACCCAGGTCGGCGGCCTTTATCCGCCCGGCGATCCGCGCCGCGACCGCGCCTATTCGATCTTCTATGTCGGCATCAATGTCGGCGCGTTTTTGGCACCGCTGATCTGCGGCACGCTCGGCGAGAAGGCCGGCTGGCATTACGGCTTTGCCGCCGCCGGCGTCGGCATGTGCATCGGGCTGTCGATCTATCTTTACGCGCAACCTTTGTTGCCGCCCGACGAACTGCACAAGGCGAGGGCGGCACATGCCGAGCGCAAGCCGCTCGACCGCGACCAATGGCGCGCCATCATCGCGCTGCTGGTGCTGTTTTTGCCCAACACATTGTTCTGGGCGACCTACGAGCAAATGGGCAACACCACGATCCTGTGGGTCGATACCAACGTCGACCGCAACATCGATCTGTTCGGCTGGACGGCGCAGATTCCCACCACGTGGTTCCTGGCGTTCAATCCGTTCATGATTTTCGCCTTCACGCCATTCGTCATCACGCTTTGGAAGCGGCAGGCGGCGCGCCGCACCGAGCCGTCGACCATCACCAAGATGGCGCTCGGCTGCTTTGGCGTGACGGCGGCCAATCTCGTAAAAGCCTTTGCCGCGTTTCACGCCGGCAGCGGCCAGGCCAGCTGGCTGTGGGTGCTCGGCTCCATCGCCATCATCACGGTGGGCGAGCTTTATCTGTCGCCGGTCGGGCTGTCGCTGGTGACCAAGGTGGCGCCGCCGCGCATTCTTTCCATGATGATGGGGGTGTGGCTGGCGACCAGTTTCACCGGCGGCTTCCTCGCCGGCTGGCTCGGCAGTTTTTGGAGCCGGATGGAGAAGCCGCATTTCTTCCTGATGATCGCCGCGATTTCTGCGCTGGCCGGCGTTATTATTTTTCTCTGCCGCTGGCCGCTGCGCGGGGCGCTGCGGGAATAATCCGTCATTCCGGGGCCGAGCGCAGCGAGGAGCCCGGAATCCATACTCCCGGCGCAGGGGCTATGGATTCCGGGTTCGCCGCTTCGCGGCGCCCCGGAATGACGGATTACGATAGCAGCGCCTTCATCCTCTCCTGATTGATACCCTTGACCAGCTGATCGACCAAGCCGCCGAGCGGTACCGGGACCTTCGCGGCCTGCGCCAGCTCCAGCGCGGTATCCATGTCCTTCTCGGCCCATTTGCCGGTGCTCTTGCCCCAGCGCGACAACGACCAGTTGGCGCCCGAGCCGTGGCCGAGCGCGGCGACGAGCTTGGGAACATCCATGCCGAGCTGCTTGGCCAAGGTCAGCGATTCGAAATTCGCCACCATGGTCGCCCACAGCAACATGTTGTTGATCATTTTGGCGATCTGTCCCGAACCGACATCGCCGAGATGCATAATGTCGCGGCCAAAGGTTTGCAGCACCGGATGCGCGCGTAAAAACCAGCGCTCTTCGCCGCCGACATAGATGGTGCAGGTGCCGTTGTCGGCGGCTTCCTGGCCGAGCACCACGGGCGTATCCAGCACGCCGATATTTTTTGCCGCCGCGAGCGCGGCGAGGCGGCGGCAGGTTTCCGGCGCCACCGAGCTGGCGATGCAGATCACCGCGCCGGGCGCGAGCGCGTCGATCAGGCCGGAATGTTCGACCACGGCCTCGACCTGTTCGTCGGTCGCCACCATGACGACCACGATTTCGGCGTGCCTGCCGATCTCGGCGGGCGAAGTGCGGTGCCTGATGCCGTCATTCTCGGCGCGCCGCACCGCGTCGGCATCGATGTCGTAGCCGGCGACGTCGAAGCCTTTATGCAGCATGTGCCGGGCGAATTGCAGCCCCATGGCGCCGAGCCCGATCATTCCCGTGCGCTTCACTGCGTTTGCTTGGTCCATGTTATTTGCTCCGCTTTCGTGCCGTCGCCGCCGCATCCACGGCGCCGCGATCCGCCGTCAATACGACGCCATAGTCGCGCGCGGCTTCCGCCGACACATAACCTTCGCGCACATCGGCGAGCACGCGCTCGGCCGGCCGTGCGAACCGGTCGCCGTAGCCGCCGCCGCCGGGCGTATCGAGGCGGACAATGTCGCCTTCTTGCAGCGGATAATCGGCGTAGCGCGTGGGCAGGCGTTTGGCCCGGTCGCTGTCCGGGTTGATCCAGATGTCGCCGGGCCGGCCGGTGCCGCCGCCGGCGGCGCCGTTCGGCGGAATGATGTGCTTCATCGAGCGGATCGAGAATCGCGCGTCGGCGAGATTGAGATATTCGCGGCGGATGCCGAGCCCGCCGCGATAAAGCCCGGCGCCGCCGGAATCGCGGATGAGCTCGAAGCGCAGCACCCGCGTCGGAAATTCGCTCTCGATGATCTCGATCGGCGCAATGCGGGCGTTGCTCTGGTTGACGGTGATGGCGCTGGCGCCGTCCTTGCTGGCGCGGGCGCCGCCGCCGCCGGCGATGATCTCGTATTGCACATAGCTCTTGCCGGCAGAGGTCGAGCGCCCGCCGATGATGATCGAGCGGCTGCCGCTGCCGTCGGCGCGCACCTTGCCGGGGACGATCGGGCCGAGTGCCGCAAACAGCGCGTCGACCAGCGCATGCACGGTCGGATTATAGGTGTTGACGGGCGCCGGGAAGCGCGGATTGAGCACGCTGCCGTCGCGCGCGGTGATGCTGAAGGCGCGCAGCAAGCCGCTCGACACATACAGGTGCGGATCGATCAGCGAGATCAGCGCATAGGCGCAGGCCGCCTGCACCAGCGGCGGGCGGATGTTGGCCGGGCCCTGGGTCTGGTCGGCCGAGCCGGAGAAATCGAAATGCAGCCGGTCGCCCGCTTTCTCGGCGATCACATGGATGCGCACCGGCTGCTCCAGCGTAATGCCGTCGTCGTCGACGAAGCGCTCGGCCTCGTAGCGGCCGTCGGCCCATTCGGCGATGGCGGTGCGCACCCGCGCCTCGCCGATCTCGAACAGCCGCGCATAACTCGCCAGCACTTTGTCCTTGCCGTATTTGCCGACGAGCTCCTGCAGCCGCCGTTCGCCGAGCCGATCGGCGCCGAGCTGGCCGCGGATGTCGCCGATCACCAGTTCCGGCGTGCGGCTATTGGCGGCGATGATGCGCTCGATGTCGGTGTTCTGTGCGAAGGCGCGCTGATAGCGCACCGCCGGCAGATGCAGGCCCTCGTTGAAAATCTCGCGCGCCTGGCCGGAGCAGCTGCCGGGCACCGGGCCGCCGATGTCGCCCTTGTGCGCGATCGAGCCGCAGAAGCCGAACAGCGCGCCGCCGACGAAGACCGGCGCGATCACCGCCATGTCGGGCGCGTGCGGGCTGCCGCCCTGATAGGGATGGTTGATCAGAAAAGCGTCGCCTTCGGCGATCGCGTCGCCGTACGTCGCGAGCACGGCGGCGCAGCAGGCCGGAAAGGCGCCGATATGCAGCGGCAGCACCACGTGCTGGGCGACCACGTCGCCTTGCGCATTCATCAGCGCGCAGGAGGCGTCCTGCGACTCGCGCACGATGGTGGAGAAGCCGGTGCGGAACAGCGAGTTCTGCATCTCCTGGACGATGCCGGAGAGGCTCGCCTTGATGACTTCAAGATCGACGGCGTCGATGGGCATCGTCACTTCTCTTCCGTCACGATCAAGTTCTTCCATGCGTCGACATGCGCGACTTGGCCGGCGCAGATCACCGTGGTGCAGTCGAATTGATCGAGAATCGCCGGCCCGCGCAAAGTCAAGCCGACATCGAGTTTTTCACGTTGATAGACCGGACACGATACCACCGCGCCGTCGAAACGCACCGGCCGCGTTTCGATCAGCGCATCGGCCAGCGAACGGCCTTGCGGCTTGAATTTCGGCATGGCGACCGGCGGCACGACGCCGACGCCGCGCACGCGATAGGACACGACTTCCACCGGCTCCTCGGGCGCCATGTGGCCGAACAGAGCTTTGTGCTCGGCATCGAAGGTTTTGCGCAGCGCATCGAGCGCCTTCGCCTGTTCCGCCGTGCACGCCGTGGTGACTTCGTAGCCCTGGCCGGCGTAGCGCAGGTCGAGCGCGCGCTCGATGCGGATGTCGTGATCGGCAAAGCCGTCGCGGCGCAGGTCGTCGCGCGCTTGCGTCTCCAGCTGCGCGAACACGGTGGCGACGTCGTCGGGCGTCAGCGCGCTGATCGGGGTCATACGAGAGCGGATATAGTCGTGTTTGACGTCGGACATCAGCAGCCCGATGGCGGAGAATACGCCCGGATAAAGCGGCACGATGACGCCGGCCATGCCGAGATCGCGCGCCATGCGCGCGGCGTGCACGGGGCCGGCGCCGCCGAAGGCGAGCAGCATGAAATCGCGCAGATCGTGGCCGCGCATGGTGGAGATGGCCTTGATCGCCTCCTCCATCTTCACCTCGATGATGCGCACGATGCCTTCCGCCGCGGCGGCAACGTCGAGTGACAGCGGTGCCGCCACACGCGCGACCGCGGCTTCGGCCTTGGCACGGTCGAGCTGCATGCGGCCGCCGAGGAAATTGTCGGCGCTGAGATAGCCGAGCACGAGATTGCAGTCGGTGATGGTCGCCGCTTCGCCGCCGCGGCCGTAGCAGGCCGGCCCCGGCATGGCGCCGGCGCTTTGCGGGCCGACTTCGAGCGCGCCGAAGCGATCCGCCTTGGCGATGGTGCCGCCGCCGGCGCTCACCGTGTTGATGTCCATCATCGGCACGGCGATGTCGCGGCCTTCGATCTTGCCGCGGCTGGAAAAGATCGGCCGGCCGTCCTTGATCAATGCGACGTCGCACGACGTGCCGCCCATGTCGAAGGTGATGATGTTGGGCAGCCCGGTCATGGCGCAGGCGGCAACGCCCGCGGTGACGCCGCCGGCCGGCCCCGACAGCACCGTGGTCACGGCGGTGCGCGCGGCGGCCGGAAACGTCGACATGCCGCCGTTCGACTGCATGATGTATTTTTGCCGCGTGGTGACGCCGGCGCCGGTCAAGCGCCGGTCGAGGTTTGCGACATAGCGCGCCAAGATCGGCTGCAGATAGGCGTTGATGACCGTCGTGCTCAGCCGATAGTACTCGCGGATCTGCGGTAGGATTTCGCTGGACAGCGAGATATCGCAGCCCGGCATTTCCTCGCGGGCAATTTCGCGCACCCGCGCTTCGTGCCCGGGATGGAGAAATGAAAACAACAGGCATACGGCGAGCGCTTCGATGTTTTGCGCTTTGAGCCCGCGCAAAGTCTCGCGCAGCGCGGCTTCGTCAAGCGGCACCAGCACAGCGCCGCGGAAATCGACGCGCTCCCTCACTTCGCCGGTCAGGCTTTGCGGTACCAGCATCGTCGGCTTGTCGTACATGACGTCGAAGATCGCGGTGCCGTAGGGCCGTGCTTGCTCGGCGACTTCGTAGATGCCGCGAAAGCCCGCGGTGACCAGCAGGCCGGTCTTGACGCCCTTGCCCTCGAGCAGCGCGTTGGTGCCGACCGTGGTGCCGTGACAGAAGTAACCGACATCGGCTGCGGCCACGCCTTGCGAGATCAGCGTTTCGACGCCCTGCAGAATCGCCCGCGACGGATCGTCCGGGGTCGAGGGGATTTTACCGATCGCAACCGCGCCGGTGTCCTCGTTGAGATAGACGAAATCCGAGAACGTCCCACCCGTATCGACCGCAACCCGGTAGCGAGGCATTCGTCGGCATCTCTCAAGCGGGAATTTAATCGCAACGTCCATGCGAAATGCCCCGCTTTCGCGGGGCATGATCGACTTTATATAGGTTTTGCGCGTGTTAAGCTATCCGCAGCGGCAGCGCGGTCCAGGAATTTCACGGCATGAGCGGCCTTCGCGAGTGGTTGCGCAGTAACAAGTTCGAACAATATGCCGACGCGTTCGAGGCCAACGATATCGACCTCGACATCCTGCCGGAGCTCAGCGAGCGGGACCTCGAACAGCTCGGGCTGTCACTGGGCAATCGCCGGCGGCTCTTGAAGGCGATCGCCGAGCGAGGCGTTGCCAAGTCGAAGTTGTCGGACGCCGAGGTCGTCGATGCTTCGGGCGACGCCGAGCGGCGCCAGGTCACGGTGCTGTTCTGCGATATGGTCGGTTCCACGGCGCTGTCGGGCACGGTCGATCCCGAATTACTCGGGAATTTGATCCGCCGTTATCAGGATGCCGCTGTCGGCGCGATAGGGCGCTTCGGCGGCTTCGTCGCCAAGTTCATGGGCGACGGTGTTCTCGCTTATTTCGGCTTTCCCCGCGCCTTCGAGGATGCGGCCGAACGTGCCGTTCATGCCGCGATCGGCATTTTGGCGGAAGTCGGCGGCATCGAGCTTCCGGACGGCACGCGGGTTCAGGCGCGAGTCGGCGTTGCGACCGGTCTGGTCGTGGTCGGCGAAATCGTCGGCAGCGGCACCGCGCAGGAGCGCACCATCGTCGGCGAGACCCCCAATCTCGCCGCGCGACTTCAGGCGCTGGCGGCGCCCGATACCATTCTCATCAGCGAAGCGACGCAGAATTTGGTGGGTGGCTTATTCGAACTCGAATCGACCGGCGAACACGCGTTGAAAGGGTTTTCGCGCCCGGTTCTGGCCTGGCGGGTGCGGGGCGAAGCCTCGGCCGAGAGCCGCTTCGCGGCGATCCGCACCGGTAAATTGCCATTCATCGGGCGCACGCACGAAATGGGGCTGATGCTCGATCGCTGGCGCCTGGCGCGCTCGGGCGAAGGTCAAATCGTCACCGTGATTGGCGAGCCCGGTATCGGCAAATCGCGCTCGATCGAGGCGTTGCAGGAATCGATTGCCGGCGAGCCGCATGCCCGCGTCCATCTGCAGTGCTCGCCTTATCACAGTGATAGCGCGCTATACCCGGTGATCCAGCATCTCGGTCGCGCCGCCCGTTTCGCTGCCGCGGATTCGCCGGACGCGCGGCTGGAAAAACTCGGCGCTTTGTTCGCGCACCGCGCGACGCCGGATGCGACCGCGATTCCGTTATTGGCGGAACTGCTGTCGATCCCGGTGGCGTCGGCGCCATTGTCGCTCGCGCCGGCGCAACGCAAGGCGGCGACCATTACCCTTCTGGTCGATGAGATCGTCCGCTTGGCTGACACAGATCCCGTGCTGCTGATCTTGGAAGACGCGCACTGGATCGATCCCACCACGCTCGAATTGATCACGCATCTGACCGACAGCATCGGTCAGGTGCGATTGCTTGCTCTGGTGACGGCGCGGCCGGATTTCGCCCCGTGTTGGCAGGCGCGCCCGCATTCGACGCTGCTCACGCTCGGACGCCTCGGTCGCGCGGAATGCGCCCAGTTGGTCGCCGGTGTGGCCGTCTCGCACGGCCTGTCGGCGGAAACGGTCGCCGCGATCGTCGCCAAGACCGATGGCGTCCCGCTGTTCGTCGAGGAACTGACCAAGAGCGTGATGGAATCGGCGGGCGAGGGCAGCGCCACAGTACCGGCAACGCTCAAGGATTCGCTGATGGCGCGGCTCGACCGCCTCGGCGCGGCGCGCGAGGTTGCGCAGATCGCCTCCGTCATCGGTCGGCAGTTCAGCTTCGCGCTGCTCGATGCCGTGGTTCCGGGTGATGGGAGGGATCTCGAGGCCGCGCTGGCGAAGCTGGCCACGGCGGGCATCGTTTTTCCCGAGGGGCGCGGTTTGGAACGGAGTTTTAGCTTCAAACATGCTCTGACACGGGACGCTGCCTACGAAAGTTTACTTTTGAGTCGTCGGCGCGAATGGCACGAGCGATGCGCTCGTGCGCTCGAAGCACGCTTTCCCGACTTGGCGGCAAACGAACCGGATCTGTTGGCCTATCATTTCGGCGAGGCCGGATTGGCCGGTCCCGCCTGCCATTACCGCATTCTTGCCGGCGATCAGGCGGTGAGCCGGTCTGCTTACACTGAGGCGATCGCGCATTTCTCGGCGGGTCTCAAGATGGCCGACGCCCTGCCCGAAGGCGAAGAAAGGATGCGCCGGCAATTGGATTTTCTGCTCAAGCTCGGTCCGGCGTTGATCGTTATGCGCGGCATGCAAAGCGCCGAGGTCGAGGATGCCTATCGCCGCGCGGCCGATATCGGCGCGGCTCTGCGAGACGAAGCAGGGACGTTTAGGGCCAAATGGGGCCTGTGGATGAACGCCACCATCAGACGCAAGACGGCCCTGGCGCGTGGTCGGGCGAGCGAGCTGGTGACGCTGGCGCAACGTTCCGGCGATGGCGATCTATTGCTCGAAGCCTACCACTGCCGTTGGTCGACGGCTTTCTTCTGCGGCGATGTCGTAGCATCGTTGGACAATAGCCGGATCGGCATCGAGCTCTATTCTATCGCCCGCCACCGCCACCTCGCCCACGCCTTTGGCGGCCACGATCCGGGCGTTTGCGCGCATGTGCAGCGCGCCAATAATTTGCAGTTGTCCGGCGATCGCGAAGGGGCGAAGGACGGCCTCGCGCAAGTGCTCGCGCTCGCGGAAACGCTCGACCATCCCAATAGCCTCGGCCACGCGCTCCACAATGGCGCCATGGGCCTCCAGCTTGTCGGCGATCGCGAAGCCACGCTGGCGCTCGCCGGCCGCGCGGCGGGTCTGGCGGAAAAATTCGCACTGCCGCTGTGGCGCGCGGGCAGCCTATTGCTCACGGGCTGGGCGAACGCGATCGGCGCCGGCGTCGCCGATGCCGCGCGATTGATCGACGCCGAAATCGATAAGGCAACAGCGGTCGGTCCGGTGCCGCAATACTATCTTGGCCTGGCCGCCGAAGTTCTGCTGGCCGCTGGCCGGCCAGCCGACGGCATCGCTCATCTCCATCGCGCCATCGCCGCCATCGACGAACCTGGGGTCGGCTTTTATCTGCCCGAAATCTATCGCTTGCGTGGCGTATGCCTGCTCGCGCTCGACAGAAACAACAAAGACGAGGCGCGGCAGGCGTTCATCACCGCCCGCGACATCGCCGACCGGCAAGGCGCGGTGATCTTCGCTCGCCGCGCTCAAGCGAGTCTCGCCGAGTTGGCAAATATTGGGACTGGCTAGGGCGTGATGATTTTAAGTCGGTGCTTCCGCTCGGCCAGTTGAAAGCTGGCAGAGGCAGAGCAAGGCATTGATCGCAACGGAGAGCAAGCGCTTCCGGTCTATTGATCCTGTCAAGGGCGCGAAGCGCCGCCTTCGGCGGTCAGAGACCCTTGACAGGATCAATAGACCAGAAGAGGGGCAGCCGTTGCGATCAATGCCGTCCCGCGACCACGCGGACGCTTCTCTTATTCGTCGTATGCAGACGTGGTCGCTTTACTCGCAATGACGATTCCCGATTCGGCGAGAAATCATCACGCTCCAGGCGGCCCTGCGCTTAGTGCATCGCCGCGGCGGAGGCCTCGGGATTTTCCATGTGCGCGATCGTGTTCTTGACCGCCTTCTGCACCTTCTCGAAGGCGCGCACCTCGATCTGCCGCACCCGCTCGCGCGATACGCCGAACTCGTCGGCGAGCTCTTCGAGCGTGATCGGCTCGTCGGCCAGCCGGCGCGCCTCGAAGATGCGGCGCTCGCGATCGTTGAGCACGGTGAGCGCTTCGCCCAAGGCCTTGTGGCGGTTCTGCGACTGCTCGGATTCGGCGAGCCGGCTTTCCTGGCTGGCGCTGTCGTCGACCAGCCAATCCATCCATTCGCCGGAATCGCCGTCCTCGCGGATCGGCGCGTTCAGCGAGGCATCGCCGCCGAGCCGGCGGTTCATGTCGATGACGTCCTGCTCGGTGACGCCGAGCCGCTTGGCGATCAGCTTGACCTGATCGGGCCGCATGTCGCCCTCGTCGAGCGCGGAGATGCGGCTCTTGGCCTTGCGCAGGTTGAAGAACAGCTTCTTCTGGTTGGCGGTGGTGCCCATCTTCACCAGCGACCACGAGCGCAGGATGTATTCCTGGATCGCCGCCTTGATCCACCACATGGCGTAGGTCGCCAGCCGAAAACCCTTGTCGGGCTCGAAGCGCTTCACCGCCTGCATCAGCCCGACATTGCCTTCGGAGATCACTTCGGCGATCGGCAGGCCGTAGCCGCGATAGCCCATGGCGATCTTGGCCACGAGACGAAGGTGGCTGGTGACGAGCCGATGCGCCGCGTCGCGGTCGCCGTGCTCGCGCCAACGCTTCGCCAGCATGAATTCTTCCTGCGGTTCCAGCATCGGGAACCGCCTGATCTCTTCCAGATACCGGGTGAGACCGGTTTCGCCCGATAAAATGGGCAATGCAGCAGTTTGGGCCATGACAGCGCCCTCCATTTTCAAGCCCCCGCGGTGCGGCGGGCCATCGACACCGTCGCTCCCCGAGCCGACGGCGCCAGTTCCATTATTTCATTTCGCAGTTGCAGCATACACGGTCGAATCGGCCGGATGGAAGTAAAGCCGGCGCGACGCAGCCGTGATCCTTTCCGATCGGCGGGAAATTACGCATCACGAGCAATCCGTTACGTCTTTCCCCGACAGTTTATCCCCGGTCTCCGCGATGGGCGGCCAGGGCATTACGCAAACGGGCAAGGTCAGGTGATAGTTCCGACCGGAAAGTGAGGATTTCCCCGGTCGAAGGGTGTTTCACCGTCAATATATGGGCATGGAGCGCCTGCCTGCCAAGGGCATCGAGCGCGGCCTGGGTTTCGGGGGGCAAAAGGGCCGTTTTGGTGCGGAATCCCCCGCCGTAGACCTGATCGCCCATGACCGGATGGCCGATCGAGGCCAAATGGACCCGGATCTGGTGGGTCCGGCCGGTTTCCAGCCGGCAGGCCAAGAGACTCGCCACCGGCGGCTGCGGCGGCTTCCCGGCCTTGCCGGCGCGCCGGGGGGCAGGCTTGCCCGCATAACGCTCCAGCACCTGCCAGTGGGTGATCGCGTCTCTGCCGCCTTGGCGCACTGCCATGCGGTCGCGGGCCTTGGGGTGGCGGTCGATCGGCTTGTCGATGGTGCCGTGGGGGCGATCGGGCGCGCCCCAGACCAAGGCCAGATAGCTCCGCTCGAACGGCGCGCCGCTTTGGCCGTGATCGGCGAATTGCGCCGCCAGCGCCTGGTGTGCCCGGTCGTTCTTCGCCACCACCATGACGCCGGTGGTGTCCTTGTCGAGGCGATGGACGATGCCGGGGCGGCGCTCGCCGCCGATGCCGGAGAGGCTATCGCCGCAATGGGCGATCAGCGCATTGACCAGCGTGCCGGTCCAATTGCCGGCGGCGGGATGAACGACGAGGTTGCGGGGTTTGTCGATGACGATGATGTCGTCGTCCTCGTGGATCACCGCGAGCGGGATGGCCTCGGCGGCGGGCTTGGCCGGCTCGGGCGGCGGCACGTCGACCGCGATCGCGGCGCCGGAATTGACCCGGTGATTGGGATCGCGGATCGTGTGGCCGTCGAGCGTGACGGCGCCCGCTTCGATCAGCGCTTTGAGCCGCGACCGGGACAGTTCGGCGACATGGCGGGCAAGCACATGATCGAGCCGTTTGCCGGCCTCCGCCGCGGCGACCACGAGCGATTTCCGGGTTACTGTGATGGCCATGGCTCAAGTATCTCATAACAGCGTATCCGGTAGCCCAGCCGATGCGGAAGCCTTGGTGGCGCGGGCGCGGCTGATGATGATCATATCCGCCGTCACCACTTTGGTCGCCATCGCCGCCGTCGTCAGTGTGATCGGCTACCGTCTTCTCAATGGCGCCGGCGCCGTGGGCGCCGACGGCACCATCACCCTGCCGAAGGGAGCGCGGGTGATCTCGACCGTGGCGTCGGGCGGCCACGTCGCGGTGCTGATCGACATCGGCGGCGCGAGCGAATTGCGCACCTTCGATATCAAGACCTTGAAGCAAACCGGCCGGCTGCGCTTCGCCACCGAGCCGTAAGCGCCGCGGCGGCGGCGCCGGCCCGCCGACGCGCTTGCATGGCCTGGCCATCGCGGTTATTTCGAGGTCAAGCTCCCTTCGTCTAGCGGTCTAGGACGCGGCCCTCTCAAGGCTGAAACAGGGGTTCGATTCCCCTAGGGAGCGCCAGCTTCGCGCCACGCCGTCGAACTGCAATTATTGTTTTCTTATTTGTCGCGCTGCCAACCGCATGCAAAACCGGTCAACATCCCACTGGATTGGCGGTGAAAGCGGTTGTTGCAATCGTCATGCGCGCGGTGCGCCGCGGCGCGCTCTACGTCAGCCCGCCACGGGCGAGGCGATCGCTGGACCGAGCCAATAGCGGCCGCGCACCAGCGAGGCGCGTGCGGCGCGGGCATCGAGCGCGGTCCGAACCAGCGCCGGCACGTCGCGCGGTCTTTTCAGCACCGCGCGGAACATGGCGCCGAGATCCGTCGTGCCGTTCGGACGCATCGCCGCGATCGCCGACGCCGGCAGCGCGCGCTTGGCCGGATCGGTGATGACCCTGATCGCGGCGAATGGGATTTCGTGAGCATGCCCCACGGCGGCGACGATGTGCGATTCCATATCGACGGCAATGGCGCCGGTCTTGACGTAAAGTTCTCGCTTGTCGCGTGGGTGAGCGACCGGGGCGGAAACGCCCAACAGGCCGCCGGAGACCGCCCCCGGGATCGTCTGCAGCAGCTTTTCCGACCATGCGCGATCGGTCGGCATGCTGCGCGAACCGGACAGCACGTGACTGCCGACCACGCAGGCGCCGGTCGGCAATTGCGGCGCCAGGCCGCCGGCGACCCCGAAACTGACAAGGCCTTGATAGGCGCGCCCGTGGGCGCGCGCATCCTTGATCGCCGCGGTCAGCTTGCTCGCCAAATCGCGGCCGTCACCGCTGCAAATGACTTGCACCCCCGGACCGGCGGCGATCCGCGCTTCAAAAGCCAGCCCAACAACAATGATCACGCGCCCCCCTCGTAGCCCGGGCCCTGGAGCGAGAACGTGCCAAGGTCCTCACGCTCCACAATCCAACCGATGCTGTCGCGACACCGCCCAGGCTCCATATAGCCTAAACGCCAAAATTCGCAATCTCCAGTCGGTCGCAGCCTTGGCATTCGGTCCGGCCCTGCCGCACTATGGCCGGCAACCGAAGGAGGCCGGCGCCGTTTTGCCGCCATCTGTCCGGTGAACCGTGGCAAGGAGGCTGAGCTTGATTCAGGCATATCTGGTGGCTGGCTGCGGGATTGGAGCGTGAGGAATTTCGTCGTCGAAAGCGTCTACTGGCTATCCGTGCTTTTCGGTATCGGCGCCGTCCTTGGCTGTGCCTATGCTTTGGCCGCGGCCTGGATCGCCGGTCGCTTTGGCCGCACCGCGATCATGCCAGCGGCACGTTATCCAGCCGTTACCATCCTCAAGCCGCTGCATGGCGCGCAGCCGCAGCTTTATGGCAGCCTGGCCGGGTTCTGCGCGCAAGACTATCCGAGCCCGGTCCAAATCGTATGCGGCGTCGCCGATCCCGCCGATCCGGCGATCGCGACCGTTCGCGATCTGATCACGGCCTTTCCGCAGGCCGACCTCAAATTGGTGATCTGTTCGCGCCAGCACGGCGCCAACCGCAAGGTCTCGAACCTGATCAATATGTGCGCGGAGGCTCGCCACGATGTCCTCGTCATATCCGACAGCGATATCGTCGTTGACTGCAACTATTTGAAAACAATTGCGGCAAGCCTCGGGCAGCCGGGCGTTGGCATCGTGACCCTGCCATACGGCGGCATCGCCGCAGCCGGCCTGTGGGCCGAATTCGCCGCCGCGGCAATCGATTATCACTTCCTGCCGAACGTCCTGGTTGGTCTCAGGCTTGGCCTGGCGACACCGTGCTTCGGCTCGACCATTGCCATCGAGCGGCCCACGCTGGCCGCCGTCGGCGGCCTTGCAGCGGTGGCCGATTATTTGGCGGACGATTACGCGCTCGGCGCGCTGGTTCGCGGCGCCGGCCTGACTGTCGCAATCCCGGGCGCGACCGTCATGCATGTCTGCACGGAACGATCGTTGCGCGAACTGTTCGTTCACGAATTGCGCTGGGCGCGGACGGTGCGGGCCATCGATCCGCCCGGTTATGTGGGCCTCGCGATCACCCACGCGCTGCCGCTGGCCGTATTGGCCGCCGTGCTGGGCGGCATGGGCGGCATGACGGCGGCCTCCCTCGTTCTCATCGCCGCCGCCATGGCTTGCCGCTACATCCATCAGTTTGCGATCGACCGCATATTGCATCGCCGGCATCGGTTCTTCTGGTACGGGCCGCTGCGCGATGTGCTGTCGTTTGCGATCTTTGTCGCCAGTTTTTTCGGCAACGCGGTGCAATGGCATGGCCATCGTTACCGCATGCGATCCGAGACCAGGATCGTGAAGCCGGAGGCAGTCGAGCTGAACAGGGGATCGGCAAACTGAAAGATTTGATCGTAACGGCTGACGATTTCGGCTTGGCGCCGGAAGTCAATGAGGCGATCGAAATCGCCCACCGCGACGGCATCTTGACCGCCGCCAGCCTGATGGTGGGCGCGCCGGCGGCCGCCGACGCGGTGGCGCGGGCGTCGCGGCTGCCGGCCCTGCGGGTCGGTCTGCACGTCGTCTTGATCGATGGCCGGCCGGTATCGCCCGCGGAACAGGTGCCGGATCTGGTCGATCGCACCGGCAACTTTCGCAACGACATGGTGGCCGCGAGCGTGCGGATTTTCTCAAGTGCGAAAGTACGCCGGCAGGTGGCCGCCGAAATTGCCGCGCAGTTCGATGCCTTTGCCGCCACCGGTCTGCGCCTCGACCATGTCGATTGCCACAAGCATTGGCACCTGCATCCGACCATTGCCGGTCTCGTTTTGGCGGCCGGACGACGTTACGGGGGCCCGGCCGTGCGGGTGCCGAGCGAGCCGGCGGCAGTGCTCAAACGCGCCGGGGATCGCTCCGTGTCGTCGCTGCGCTCCATGGTGATGGCGATGGGCGCGGCCCTTTTGCGCCGGCGGATCCGCGACGGCGGCTTGCAGGCGCCGGATCGCGTGTTCGGCTTGGCATGGTCGGGAGCGATGACGCAACGGCGCGTGGCGGCGCTCTTGGCGCATCTGCCAACCGGGCTGACGGAAATCTATACCCATCCGGCGACGTCGAATTCGTTTGCCGGCGCGGTGCCCGGCTATCGCTACGCCGATGAGCTGAGCGCGCTGATTTCCCCTGAGGTTAGAACAGCGATCACCGAGAACGGCATAGGGCTGACGAGTTATTCCGACTTCGCTGCGCGAGGCGCCGCCGTCGATCAGCGCAGATAACCGCGGGCGCGAAACCAGTCGATCGCGTCGGCGATGGCCTCGCCATAGGGCCGCGCGCGGTAGCCGAGTTCGCGCTCCGCTTTTGCCGAGGTGAAAAACATGCGGTCCTTGGCGAGCCGCAGTCCGGTCGTGGTCACGAACGGCTCCCGCCCGGTGATATGGGCGAGCGCCTCGGCGCCGTAGGCAATCGGGAACATCATGGTGCGCGGCAGGCGCAATTTTGGCGGCCGTCGGCCGACGCGGCGGGCGATCTCGCCGAGCATGTCGCGCAGCAGGACATTCTGGCCGCCGAGAATGTAACGCTCGCCGATGCGGCCGCGCAGCAACGCGGCGAGATGGCCTTCAGCGACATCGTCGACGTGGACGAGGTTCAGGCCGGTATCGATATAGCCGGGCATGCGTCCGGCCGCCGCCTCGACGATGATGCGTCCCGTGGGCGTCGGGCGAATATCGCCCGGGCCGATCGGCGTCGACGGATTGACGATGATTGCGGGCAGGTTTTCGCTCGCCACCATGGCTTCGACGGCGCGCTCGGCAACCACCTTGCTGTATTTGTAGGCGCCGATGGCCCGCGCCGGCGGCAGCGCAAAGCTCTCGTCGCTGGCTTCGCCATCGGGCCTGGCCGCCAGCGTGGCGACGCTGCTGGTATAGACGATGCGCTCGACGCCGGCGTGCAGCGCCGCGGTCATCACCGCGCGGGTGCCCCCGACATTGGTGCGGACGATTTGTGCGGGGTCGCGCGCCCACAGCCGATAATCCGCCGCGACATGGAAGACGTAACGGATGTCCGTCATGGCGCGCGCGATCGCGTTTGGATCGAGCAGATCGCCTTCGACGATTTCGACCTTCAACCCGGCGAGATTGTCGCGCCGGCTCGTCGGGCGCAACATGGCGCGCACGTCGTAGCCGGCGCGCAGCAGGCATCGCGCGACCGCAGCACCGACAAATCCGCTGGCGCCGGTGATGAGCACCATGACGCGAAACTCACCACAACGGGTGCATGGTGAAGGAATAGGTGGCGCCGACGCCGAAGGTGAACTGATTGGGCGAGCCGCGCTGCGTCACCAGCGGCGAATTGGCGGCGTCGCCGGTCAGCCGCTCGTATTCGACAAAGGTGTGCGCCGACCATTGCGGGTTGAAGAAATATTCCGCCTCCGTGCCGGCGCCGTAGGAATAGACGCCGCCGCCGGCGTGATAGACCGGCAGCGCCGGCAAGCCGGACACGGTAGAGTTCGCCGACTGCACCGGCGTGATGCTGAAATACGGGCTGGTCGCGGCGGCGGTTTGCAATGTCAGTCGGGGGCCTGCGGAAAACCGCCATTGATCGACCGGCACCACGGCGTCGAGGAAGACGTCGCCGGTGACGCCGGTTTCGCCGCCAATGCCCTGGCGAAGCTCGCTGTGCAGCCGCAGCCACGGCACCGGCCAGAAATCGGCGAAGCCGCCGGCTTGCAGCGCATAGCCGACGTCGCCCAGCCCATTGAGCTCGCGATAGGAGGAGGCGGTGCGTTGCCAGACCAGCTTGAACGCCGGTCCGAGCTTGATTTGACCGAGATCGAGGACGCTGAAGCCGAAGCTGTCGCGTGGGCCGAAATAGTCCGGCGGCGTGCCGGCTTTGCGGATGCTGAACAGCGGCAGTCCGGTCACGGCCAGTCTGCTGTCGGCGGCGCCCGGCCAGGCGGGAGCGACCCGGCCCTCCAGCCCCACGGTGACAATCCAATCCGGCGGCGCGACCGCCGCCGGGGCCGTGGCAGGTGGCGGCGCCGCCGCAGGGGGCAAATCCGCCGCCAATGCGACGCCGGAGGCGACAATCAGCAATCCGACCGAAATGGGCCACGAAGCCGATGCCATGACTACCCAACCCGCCCAGATCCGGCCCGACGCCCGGAATGTTCGACAACCCCGGCCCCAAGGCCGGGCTCGCTTACGGCAATATACCATACCGGCCGGCCGACTAACGTTCGGTGACCGATTATGCCGCCGTTTTTCGGGCAATTGTGTCTTCTTTTTTGGGCGATGCGGCCCAATCGGCCGCTGGCACCCCTCAGACATCCAGCATCGCCACGCAGCGCGTCCAGCCCGCCGACGCCGCCTCGATCTTGACCGGGAAGCAGGCGACCTTGAAGCCGAATGGCGGCAATTGCTCGAGATTGGCAAGCTTCTCCATGTGGCAATAGCCGATCTCGCGGCCGGCTTTGTGGCCTTCCCAGATGATGCTGGCGTCGCCGGTTTCCAGAAAGCGCTTGTGGGTGAACGAGAACGGCGCGTCCCAGCTCCAGCCGTCGATGCCGGTGACGCGCACGCCCTGGCGGAGCAGATAAAGCGTCGCCTCGCGGCCCATGCCGCAGCCTTTGTCGAGATAATTCGGCGCGCCGTAGAACGCCGCCGCGCCGGTATTCACCAGCACGATGTCGAGGGGTTTGAGCGCATAGCCGATGCGGTCGAGCTCGCGTTTGACGTCGTCGGCCTGGCAGACATAACCGTCGGGTTTTTGCCGGAAGTCGAGTTTTACGCCCGACGAGAAAAACCACTCCAGCGGCACCTCGTCGATCTTCAGCGCTGGCTTGCCGCCGTCCTGGGTGCTGGCGAAATGCCATGGCGCGTCGAGATGGGTGCCGTTGTGGGTGGTGAACGTGATCTGCTCGATCGCCCCGCCTTCGCCATCCGGCAACTGCTCGGCCTTGAGCCCCGGGAACCAGGCCATGAACTCCTTGGCGCCGTCGTGATGGTCGAGATATTTGATGCGCGGCAGCATGCTCGGCGGATCGGAGGCGATGCCGGCCTTGAGCGCAACGGAAAGATCGACGATCCGCATTTTGTGTCCCCGACGTTACAAAGTCGATTATAATGGTGCCCATGGCGGTGAATTTTAGCAACGACGGTCGCCACCATGCGCGCTCGGCCGAACCACAATGATCCGCGCCGCCATCGTCGGACTGGGCCGTTGGGGCCGCGCGCTGGTCGCAGCCGTTGCCGGCAACAGCGACGACATTAAATTCGTGCGCGCCTATACGCGTACGCGCGCGAGCGCCGAAGATTTTTGTCGCGACAGGCACATTCCCATTGCCGACAGCTACGAGCAGATCTTGCGCGATCCGGACATCGACGCGGTGGCGCTGGCGACGCCGCACAGCCAGCACCAGGCGCAAGCGCTCGCTGCGGCCGCGGCGCGCAAGCATATCTTTGTCGAAAAGCCGATCACGCTGGACCTTGCCAGCGCGCGGGTCGTTGTCGACGCCGCGCAAAAGGCCAAAGTCGTGCTCGCCGTCGGCCTTGCCCGGCGCTTTCATCCGAGCCTCGCCGCGGTCCGCGCCAGGCTGCACGAGGGGCGGCTCGGAAAAGTCGTCGCCATGGTCGCCCAGCACACCACCTCGACCGCGCAATTCGTTGCGCTCGACAACTGGCGCGCCGCGCCCGAGGAGGCGCCGGGCGGCGCGCTGACCGCGGTCGGCGTGCATGCGCTCGACCACATGATCGAATTCGCCGGCCCGGTGCGCGACGTGCGCTGCGTGACCGCGCGCAACTATCCGGGCCGCTGCGACGACACCACGACGATCATGCTGCGGTTTGCGGGCGGCTCAACCGGCCTGATCTTCTGCTCGGTGGCGACCGCGACCAATTTCGAATTCACGTTGTACGGCAGCAACGGGCTCGCCGAGATCTCGCGGCCGGGCCTGTCGCGCTTGCGCTTTGCGCCCATGGCCACCACCGCGCCGACCGGCCGGGTGCCGGCGCCGCCGGACGAGATCTTTGAGCATTTGGGCTTCGATACGCTGCGCGCCGAGCTCGTGGCATTCGCCCAGGCGATTCGCGACGGCAATCCGTACCCGGTGCCGCTTGCGGACGTGTTGCACGGTATGGCGGTATTCGACGCTCTGGTCGAATCGGCGAAAAACGGTGCGATTGTTGCCGTTTCAAGCACCTGATCGATGTTTTCATTCTATTAAGGCTGCATGACCGACTGTCACAATCGGCCGGACATGGCCTTGCGAATGCCGCAACTTGCCGTTAAATTTGCGGCCATCGAGTTTTCGGCCGAATGACTTGGCCCTGCAGCGACTGATAAGCGCGCCTGACTGACCATCTTTCACCAAAATCTCGAGCGAACCGAGCCGGGCACAATCGCGCGGCTCATAGAGGCATGTCTACAAGGAGAGACCCGTGAACAACGGCACCGTGAAGTGGTTCAACGCCCAGAAGGGTTATGGCTTCATCCAGCCTGAGGGCGGTGGCAAGGATGTCTTCGTCCATATCAGCGCCGTCGAACGCGCCGGCCTGCGCGAGCTGCGGGAAGGGCAACGCGTTTCCTTCGAGGTCGTGACGGACCGCAAGACCGGCAAGTCGGCCGCGGAAAACCTGAAGACGCTGTAAGCCGAAACGGCGGCCGCTGAGGCGGCTGCCGGACGCCAAACCCGGATTGCATGACCGCAATCCGGGATTTGTATTTTACCTTGGTCTTGCCGCGCTGGTCCCGGCGACGCTTTGATCGGTCCGGCTACAGCAGCGTCTGCGCGATCAGCACGACATTGAGCGCCAGCACCACCGCGGTACCGATAAGCGCCAGGATTTTGGTGAGGCGGCTGTTGGTGAACGCGCCCATGACGTCACGCCGGCCGGTGAAAATGACCAGCGCGATCATCGGCAGCGGCAGCGCGATGCTCAAGACCACCTGACTGATGACCAGCGCGCTGGTCGCGTTGACGCCGAGCGCGACCACGACGAAAGCCGGCACCATGGTGACGAGGCGCCGCAGCCAGATCGGGATGCGGAAGCCGAAGAAGCCCTGCATGATCATCTGGCCGGCCATGGTTCCGACCGTCGAGGCCGATATGCCCGAGGCGATCAGCGAGATCAGGAAAATGGCGGAGGCCGCGGCGCCGAGCAGCGGCGTCAGCGTGTGATAGGCGGTTTCGATCTCGGCGACTTCGGGGTGGCCGGCGTGGAACGCGCCCGACGCCATGATCACCATGGCGATATTGACCAGGCCGGCGACGGCGAGCGCGATCACCACTTCCTGGTTGGAGAAGCGCAGAACTTTCCGCCGCTCGATGTCGGTGCGCACCGGCACCCGTGCCTGGGTCAGGCCGGAATGCAGATAGATCGCGTGCGGCATGACGGTGGCGCCGATGATGCCGACCGCCAGCAAGAGCGCCTGGGCATCGGCGATTTCCGGCGTCGCCAGATGGTACGCCGCCGACGCCCAATCGACCGGGGCGATGAACATTTCGAGGAGATAGCAAAGGCAGATCACGCCGACGATCGAGCCGATGATCAGTTCCAGCGGCCGGAAGCCGTAGCTCTCGAACATCAACAGGCCGTAGGTCACCAGTGCGGTCATGCCCATGCCGACGATGAGCGGCAGGTGCAGCAACAGCGACAGCCCGATGGCGCCGCCGAGAAACTCGGCAAGGTCGGTCGCCATGGCGGCAATCTCGCTGACCGCCCACATCGCCAGCACCACCGGACGCGGAAAATTATCGCGGCACATTTCCGCAAGGTTCTTGCCGGTGACGATGCCGAGCTTGGCCGACAGGCCCTGGAACAGCATGGCGATGACGTTGGCCAGCAGCACCACCCAGAGCAGGCCGTAACCGTATTTGGCGCCGGCCTGGATGTTGGTGGCGAAATTGCCCGGGTCCATATAGGCGATCGAGGCCACCACCGCGGGACCGGCAAAGGCCAGCGAGGCGCGCACCCCGCGGCGCTCGCCGGCCAGGACCTGGCGCGCGGTGGCGAGCGTCTGTTCGGAGAGCGATGCCGGCGCAACGGTCGAGTCGGTCATGTCAGTCCCGTCATTCCAACCGTTCATGGCCCGACAGCGCGGCCCAGTCCCGGCCTACCGCAGCATTTACCTGAAAATGTAGCATTGGATACAGTATAGGCAGCGCCGCCGTTGGCGTCAACGGCTAAACTATGTAGCTAAGGCTACAATTTGACACTGTCACTAAAGTGTGGTGTGCGGTTTGGCGCGGTAACGCGTGGCGCCGGTTGGCGGCCGGACCGGTATCAGAACGCCGGGTAGCAAATCACAATGGCAAAGCTTCCGGCGGAAGGCACGCAGGCGCGCCGCTTCGGCAAGACGCGGTCGGCGCTGTCGACCGCCTTGCTGGAGGACTATGCCGAGCTGATCGCGGACCTGCTGGCCGGGGAGGGCGAGGCGCGGCCGACCGACATCGCCCGGCGCTTCGGCGTCTCCCACGCCACCGCGATCAAGACCATTTCGCGCCTCAAGCGCGCCGGGCTGGCCACGGCGCGGCCGTATCGCGGCGTGTTCCTGACCGAGAAGGGCCATGCGCTCGCCGATCGCGTCCGCGTGCGTCACCGTCTCGTGGTCGATCTCTTGCGCGCGCTCGGCGTGCCGACCGAAGCCGCGGAAGCCGACGCCGAAGGCATCGAGCACCACGTCTCGGAAACCACGCTGAAGGCGTTCGCGCAATTTCTGAAATCGCGCGGGTGATTACGGCAAACTTTTGCCGATAGGTATCTAAAAATCTACGCCGCGTGATCGGTCAGCGCGTCGACGATGCCGTCGACGATCTCTTCCACCATCGCCTTGTCGTCGCCTTCGCCCATGACGCGGATTACCGGCTCGGTGCCGGACGGCCGGATCACCAGCCGGCCATGGCCGTCGAGGCGGTGCTCGGCATCGGCGATGACGGAACGCACCTTGGAATTCTCAAGCGGCTTGCCGCTGCGGTAGCGCACGCTCTTGAGCACCTGGGGCAGCGCTTCGAAGCGGTGGCAGGCTTGCGACACCGGCTTGTCGAGTTTTTTGATCACCGCGAGCACCTGCAGCGCGGCGACAAAGCCGTCGCCGGTGGTGGTGTAGTCCGACAGGATGATATGGCCGGACGGCTCGCCGCCGACATTGAAGCCGTGCTGGCGCATGTATTCGAGCACATAGCGGTCGCCGACCGGGGTGCGCACCAGGGAAAGCTGCAGCGTCTGCAGGTGCCGCTCCAGGCCGAGATTCGACATCACGGTGGAGACGACCCCGGGCTGCGCCAGCCGGCCGTCGTCGCGCCAGCTTTCGGCGATCACCGCCAGCAACTGGTCGCCGTCGATCAGATGGCCGCGCTCGTCGACGATGACGACGCGGTCGGCGTCGCCGTCGAGCGCGATGCCGATGTCGGCGCGCATTTCGCGGACTTTGCGGCTCAGCGCATCGGGCGCGGTCGAGCCGCAGTCGCGGTTGATGTTGAAGCCGTCCGGCTCGACGCCGATCGGCACCACGTCGGCGCCGAGCTCCCACAGCGCGTCGGGCGCCACCCGGTAGGCGGCGCCGTTGGCGCAATCGATGATCACGCGCAAGCCTTCGAGCGACAGATTGCGCGGCAGCGTGCGCTTGGCGAATTCGATGTAGCGGTCGTGCACGCCGTCGATGCGCTTGGCGCGGCCGAGGTCCGTGCTTGTGGCGAGCCGCTTGGTGATGTCGGCGTCGATCAGCCGCTCGATGCCGTGCTCGACGTCGTCGGACAGCTTGTAGCCGTCCGGCCCGAACAGCTTGATGCCGTTGTCGGCGAACGGATTGTGCGACGCCGAGATCATGACGCCGAGATCGGCGCGCATCGAGCGCGTCAGCATGGCGACGGCCGGCGTCGGCATCGGGCCGAGCAGCAGCACGTCCATGCCGACCGAGGTGAAGCCGGCCACCAGCGCGGTCTCGATCATATAGCCGGACAGCCGGGTGTCCTTGCCGACCACGACGCGATGGCGATGCTCGCCGCGGCGGAAGGTCAGGCCCGCCGCCTGGCCCACTTTGAGCGCCAGTTCCGGCGTGATCACGCCATTGGCGCGGCCGCGAATGCCATCGGTGCCGAAATACTTACGGACCATAGGAGAAGCCCCGCCGCGTAAATCACCCCAAGCGCGATATTAACCCGTTCCGCCTGTCGTCCGCTTCAAAAAATATTCGACATTCTTACCGGCGGAACTAACGCCCCGTTCACCATGAATCGGCGGAAATGTCACTATATCGGCCGCCGCGGCCTAGCGTTGGCACTTATCGTAGGGGCTCGGAGGCGGTTGGGTGACCGAGACCGGGTCGGAGCCGGGAAAGGTATCCTCCAGCCCGCGGTCGAGCGCATCGTCGAGCTTCTTCTTGCAGCTGGCGTCGTGCTCGCGGCGGCGCTTGCCGTCCGCCTCGTCGTCGACGTCGTCATAGCCGGTGGTGGCGGATCGCCTGAATTGGTCCATCTTCGTCGTCCTGTACCGGCCAGAAATCGGGCCGTGGTCGCCGGCCTTGGTCCCTTGGGATAACCCCCGGCAAGCCGCGCCGGTTCCCTTGCCATAAAGCCCGCCGGATTGAGCCGCACTTTGTGCTATCAAGGGTGCGAGAGCTGGGACCCGCAAGCCATGAGAACCATGACCTGCATCGAGGACCTGCGGCAGTTATATCACCGCAAGGTCCCACGCGCCTTCGTCGATTACTGCGAATCCGGCTCGTATGCCGAGCAGACGCTGCACGCCAACCGCGCCGATCTCGAACGCATCACGCTGCGCCAGCGCATCCTGCATAACGTCGCCGATCGCAGCACCAAAACCACGATCCTCGGCGAGCCGGCGGCGCTGCCGCTGGCGCTGGCGCCGGTCGGGCTGACCGGCATGCAGCACGGCGACGGCGAGATTCTGGCGTGCCGCGCCGCGCAGGCGGCCGGCATCCCCTACACGCTGTCGACCATGTCGATCTGTTCCATCGAGGACGTCGCCGGGGCGGTCGGCAAACCGTTCTGGTTCCAGCTCTACGTCATGAAGGACCGCGGCTATATCCGCGCCTTGATCGAGCGCGCCGCGGCGGCCAAATGCAGCGCGCTGGTTCTTACCGTCGACCTTCAGGTCATCGGCCAGCGCCATCGCGACATCAGGAACGGCATGTCGGTGCCGCCGGAAATCCGCCTGGCGAACCTGATCGACATCGCCACCAAGCCTCACTGGGCGCTCGGCGTGCTGCGCGGCAAGCGCAAGACTTTCGGCAATATCGCCGGGCACTATCCCGGCATGAGCAACGTCACCGTGCTGTCGAAGTGGATATCCGAGCAGTTCGACCCGACGCTGAGCTGGAAGGACGTCGAGTGGATCAAGAGTCTGTGGCCCGGCAAGCTCATCCTCAAGGGCATCCTCGACGTCGAGGATGCGCGGATTGCAGCCAAGACCGGCGCGGCGGCGATCGTGGTGTCCAATCACGGCGGCCGCCAGCTCGACGGCGCGGCGTCGTCGATCTCGATGTTGCCGCCGATCGCCGAGGCGGTCGGCGCGGACGTGGAGGTCATGTTCGACGGCGGCATCCGCTCCGGGCAGGACCTGATGCGCGCCATCGCGCTCGGCGCCCGCGCCTGCATGTGCGGCCGCGCCTATATCTACGGCCTCGGCGCCGGCGGGGAGGCCGGCGTCGCCCGCGCCATCGAGATCATCCGCAGCGAGCTTGACACCTCCATGGCGCTGACCGGCGTCAACGCAATCGCCGAGATCGGCCGCCACGTGGTTACGGCGGTTTAGCCGCCGCGGAACCGCCGGAATCTGCCGGTACCGGAATGTGGTTACCGGGCGTCAACCTTATGAAAAGCTATCGCGTGATAGGAAGCGCGCTCGTATCGAGTGATAGGAGTAGCCCCATGCGGAACGTCATTCTGGCAACGACCGTTTTCGCCGCGATTGCTACGGCCGCCCCGAGCGCGCAAGCCGACATGGTCGGCGCGGCGGCCGGCGCGGGCGTTGGTCTCGTGGTCGCAGGCCCGGTCGGTGCGGTCGCCGGCGGCGTCGTCGGCGCGGTCTACGGCAAGCCGTTCTGGGGCCCCTCGATCAGCCGAGGCCACTGCTGGACCGACAACAGCTTCCACCGCCATTGCAGCAGGCATTGGTCGGCGCGCTGACAACTCCATCTGCCGCGCCAGCACGGCTGACATTAGCGCGAATGGCGAGTGGCGAATGGCCTTGTAGCCATTCGCTATTCGCCACTCGCCATTCGCGTTTCTTAAGCGGGAAGGATGTTCATTCCTCCTTATAGCCGTACGCCTGGGCGTTGCCGGTTGAGCCGTAATATTTGTACGGCAGGAATTTACCCGACATCGCGATGCGCACCCGGTCCCCCTTGGGATCGGGCTGCCGTTCCATCTGCAAGTCGAAGTCGATGGCCGACATGATGCCGTCGCCGAATTCTTCTTCGATCAGCACCTTCAGCGCCGGGCCGTTGACCATCACCAGCTCATAGAAACGGTAGATCAGCGGATCGGTCGGCGGCATCGGCGAGCCGCGGTTCGGCACCTCGTTGAGCAGCGCCTGCTCGCTCTTGCCGAGCCCGAACATTTCCGCGGCCTTGGCGGCCTGTGGCTTGGTCATTTTCATCTGGCCGAGCACGGCGCCTGTGATCAGCACCGGCGACATGCCGCCGATCTGGTCGCAGATATATTTCCAGGTCCAGCCCTTCTCGCGTTTGATGCCGAGCAGTTTTTCGGTGAGTTCGGCCCGTGTCATGGACAGCCTCCTAGATTGGTGTGGCTTGCGCTCGATTTACGAGCAATTGCCGTGCCAAAGAGCGCGTCATTCCGGGGCGCGCCCAACGGGTCGGGCCCGAAGTTGCCGGCCCGATGGCAGGCTCCGGCGCTTTGCGTGCCCCGGAATGACGGCTACCGCGGCACCACGCCGTCGCGGCCGACATTGATGCGCTTGACGTCGTAGCTGCCGTCCGGCGTCTTTACCGCCGCCAAGACCGAGAAGGCGGCGCCGGGCTTGAGCGCGCTCAGGTCGACGACTTCATAGCGCACGATCGGCACGTCCGGCGTCACCACGATCTTCTTCTCGCCGTCCTTGTATTTGACCGTGACCACCGGGCCATCGACGCCGGTGACGGTATTGCCGACCGTGCCGTTGGTCATGGTGCTGTTGGGCGCGCCGTCCCAGGGCCTAAAACCTTCGCCGGTGCCGCGCATCGACTCGGCAAAAATGTGAACTTCGATGGCCTTCTGCGAGCCGTCGGGCTGCGGCATCGCTCCGCTGCCGATGAAATCGCCGCTCTTGATGTCGGCCATCGAGGCTTTCACCACGGCGACGACCAGCATCTTGTCGGCGAGGTTGAGCGTGAGCGCGTCGCCTTTGTCGGACTTCGCGGTCACCTTGTTGCCGTCGACCTTCTCGATGACGCCGCGCAGGCGCACGGTTTGCGGCGCCTGCGCCAGCACCGCCGTCGCCGCGAGCGCGGCGACGAGGGCGAGCGCGGCGCGGATTGCCGCCGTTCTCATGTCAGGCTCCGGATTTGCCGGTCACATCGGCGGCGCGGCGCCGTCGCGGCCGACATTGATGGCCGGCGCGGTCAGCGATCCGTCCGCCGCTTTCTGCGCGGCGATGATGATGAACTGCGCGCCGGGCTTGACGTCGGCCATGCTGCCCGGAACAAACCTTACCACCGGCGTGTTCGGCGGCACGATGACCTTTTTCTCGCCGTCTGGATATTTCACCATGATGGTCTGGCCGTCGACGCCGGCGACGGTGGATTCGACGTCGGCATTGGTCATGGTGCTGCCGGGCTCGCGATCCCAGGGGCTGAAACGCGCCGGCACGACGCCTTTCTGCGAATCCATGAAGATGTGCAGGCCGATCGCCTTCTGGCTGCCGTCGGGCTGCGGCATCGCCGTGACGCCGATGAAGTCGCCTTGCTTGATGTCGGCGAGCGTTGCCTTGACCATGGCGGTGACGCGCGCGTTGTCGGCGAGCTTGACCTGCATGGTGTTGCCGTCGCGCGCCTTGACGGTGAGCATCGAGCCGTCGACCTTCTCGATGGTGCCGCGAATGCGCACCGGCGGCGTCTGCGACATCTGCTGCGCTTGCGCCAAAGCGACTGAAGTCGCGAACAGGACGCCCACTGCGGCAACGCCCAGCATCCGTCGTGTCATCGTCGTCATAATCATCCTCCCAATATTGTTCCCAATTCACGCCGGCGGCGGACGCCGCGGCGGCTGGGTTTTGAAACACCGAAGCCGGCTACGTTATTCCTCCAGGCGAGGCGGCGGAAGGCCCGAGGTCGGCTTCGGCCAGAGCCCGCAGTTCCGCGGTCACTTCGGGCTTTTTGCCGAACCACAGCTCAAAGCCGCGCACCGCCTGATGCAGCAGCATGCCGAGGCCGTCGGCGGTGCGCAGTCCGCGCGCTGTTGCCGTTTTGATCAGCGGCGTCATCAGCGGCACATAGACCAGATCGGCGACAATGGCGTGACTGGGCAACCGCCCGATGTCGGCCTCGAGTTCCGGCTGCCCGGCCATGCCGAGCGTGGTGGTGTTGACGAACAGGGTCGCGTCGCCGAGCAGGTCATTCAACTCTTGCCACGGGGCGACCTGCAAACGTTCGAGGAAGCGCTGGCGCAAAACTTCGGCGCGGTGCGGAGTGCGATTGACCACCGTGATGCGCGCGACGCCGCGCGTCAGCAGCGCGTAGACCACCGCGTGCGCCGCGCCGCCGGCGCCGAGCACGACCGCGTTGCCAAGCCCGCGATCCCATTGCGGCGCGCAGGCGTCGAGATTGTTCAGAAAACCTTCGACGTCGGTGTTGGTCGCATGCAGAAAGCCGCCGGCGATCCACAGCGTATTGGCGGCGCCGACCGCGCGGGCGCAGTCGTCCGGCAGCGAATAGGCCAAAGCCTTCTCCTTGTGCGGCACCGTGACATTGGCGCCGACATAATCGCGCGCCGCCAGCGACTGCACGAAGGCTTCGAATTGGTCCGGCGGCACCGCCTCGCGGCGGTATTCGCCGGCGATGCCGTAGGTCTTCAGCCAATAATTATGAATGAGCGGCGAGCGCGAATGTTCGACCGGCCAGCCGATGATGCAGGCGGCGCGGACGGGCGCGGTCACGCCTCATCCACCACGGTGTTGCGCAGGCTGCCGATCTGCGGGCACTCGACCTCGATGGTGTCGCCCGGCTTCAGCCACACCGGCGGATCGACCTTCGGGCCCTTCTTCACCGGCGTGCCGGTGCAGATCACGTCGCCGGCTTTGAGCGTCATGAACGAGGTGGTGTAGGAAATGATATCGGCGAACGAGAAGATCATGCTGTCGGTGGTGTCGTCCTGGGTCACCTCGCCGTTCTTGCGCACGGTGAGATGCAGCGGCTTGCTCGGATCGAACTCGGTCTCGATCCACGGGCCGATGCCTCCGGTGGCGTCGAAATTCTTGCCCTGGGTGACGTTGAACTGGCCGTGCCGCGTCCAATCGCGGATGGTGCCTTCGTTGGCGAGCGTGATGCCCGCGATCAGTCCGAGCGCCTGCTCTTTCGGCACGTGCTTGCATTCGCGGCCGATCACGATGGCGATCTCGCCCTCGTAGTCGAGCTGCTCGGAAATCTTCGGCCGCACCAGTTTCTGGCCGGAGCCGACCATCGAGTTCGGCGCGCGATAGAACATGCTCGGATATTTCGGATTGTTGGTGACGTTATAGTCGGCGCCGCGGTTGGCGTAGTTGATGCCGATGCAGAGGATCTTTTCCGGCGCCAACAGCGGCGGCAGCAATTCGACCTCGCCGAACGGCACGTCGGGACGCACGCCGGCGGCGGCGGATTTCGCCTCGTCCAGCGCTTGGGCGCGGAACACGTCGACCAGCGTGGCGAAGCGGCTCAGCCGCGACCGCAGATCGACGATGCCCTCGCCGACGACCGCGCCAAAGCTCGGCCGGCCGCGCATATTGTAGCTTGCAAGGCGCATGTCGCTGTTCTCCTTCACTGGCCGCGGCAGCGGCCTTTCGCCCTCGAAGTCTTGTGTTAAGAGTCATCGCCGAAACCGTCAACGGCCAAAACCATGCCCGTTCGCCCGCCGGTGTTCGACCCGCCGTTCAACGTGGTGCGCGCGAGCCACGTCGAGCTCGGCGTGCGCGACCTTGCGCGCTCGCGCGCTTTCTATGTCGATTGCCTCGGCCTTCTGGTCGGCGACGAAACCGACGATGCGCTCTATCTGCGCGGCGTCGAGGAGCGCAATCACCATTCCATCGTGCTGCGGCGAGCGCGCGAAGCCGACGTGCGCGGGCTCGGCTTCAAGCTGGCGAGCGAGGAGGATTTAGACCGCGCCGCGGCCTGGTTCGCCCGCCGCAACCTGCCGACCGCGTTTCCCGACCTGCCGCATCAGGGCCGCACCTTGCGCACCGCCGACCTATTCGGCACGCCGCTCGACCTCTACGCGCGGATGGATCAGTGCCCCTCCATGCTGCAAAAATACGCCGCCCATCAGGGCGCGCGCATCCAGCGCATCGATCATCTCAACTGCTTCACGCCGGACGTGCAGGCGAGCTACGACTTTTATTCCGAGCTCGGCTTCCGCCTCACCGAATATTCCGAGACCGACGGCGCCGATCCAAAGCTGTGGGCGGTGTGGCTGCAGCGCAAGGGCAACGTCCACGACCTCGCCTTCACCAACGGCCTTGGCCCGCGGCTGCACCATGTCGGGGTGTGGACCGCGAGCGTGCTCGACATCATCCACATCTGCGACGTGATGGCGACCTCCGGCTATCTCGCCAATATGGAACGCGGCCCCGGCCGCCACGGCATTTCCAATGCGTTCTTCCTCTATGTCCGCGATCCGGATGGCCACAGGGTGGAGCTGTTCACCTCGGACTATCTCACCGTCGATCCCGACCACGCGCCGATCCGCTGGTCGCTGACCGACCCGCAGCGCCAGACCCTGTGGGGCCATCCGGCGCCGGCCTCGTGGTTCGAGCAAGGCTCGCCGTTCACCGGCGTCGCGCCGCGCCAGCCCACGCTGGCGGCGCAACCGATCGTGGCGCGCTGAATGAAATCCCTTTTCATCGATTGCAACGATCAACTGGCGCCGGTGTGGCAGGAGGTGCTGCGTGCCGACGATCCGCCGATCGAGGTCAATCGCGCCGCGTTCGAGCGGACCGAGCTGCCGCGGCTGCTCGACGGCTACGACATCTGCATCGACGATCACTCCTACATGCCGACCGATCTGGTCGCGCAATGCGCTCGCCTCAAGCACATCGTCTTTCTCGGCACCGGCGCGTCGAGCTACATGAACGTCGCCGAGCTCGAGGCGCGCGGCGTTCGCGTCCACACCATCAAGGGTTACGGCGACACCGCGGTCGCCGAGCACACCATGGCGCTGATGTTGGCGGCGAGCCGCGACATCGCCCGCATGGACCGCCAGGTGCGTGCCGGCACCTGGCTGACGCGCGAAGGCGTGCAGCTCAACGGCAAGACGCTCGGCATCATCGGGCTCGGCGGCATCGGCCGCGAGGTGATGCGCATCGGCCGCGGTTTTGGCATGGACGTTATCGCCTGGAACCGCACGGCGCAGCCCGGCGCGCCGCTGGTCGCGCTCGAAGAGCTGTTGACGCGGTCCGACGTGATCACGTTGCATCTCGCGCTCAACGACGAGACCCGCGGATTTTTGGGCGCCGCGCAGGTGGCGCGCATGAAGCCCGGCGTGGTGCTGATCAACACCGCGCGCGGCGCTTTGGTGGACGAGGCCGCGCTGCTCGAGGGCCTGCGCAGCGGCCGCATCCGTCATGCCGGCCTCGACGTGTTCCACGCCGAGCCGCTCAAGGCCGATCATCCGCTGGCCGCCATGGACAATGTCACGCTGTCGGCCCATGCCGGCTTCCGCACGCTGGAGGCCTCGCAGACCCTGCTGCGGCGGGCGATCGACATCGTGCGCGGCATCGTGGGCGCATAGTGCCCGTCATTGCGAGGAGCGAAGCGACGAAGCAATCCAGATCGGCGCCGCCGGCTGGATTGCTTCGCGAGCTTGTCATCGGGCCGGCCACTTCGGGCCGGACCCGTTGGCTCGCAATGACGGTAGGGCGTGGCGTCATCCGCGTCGAAGTGCTAAAAAATCGGTCATGAACGAGCGCTATCTCGACATCAGTCTGCGCGTGAATGGCGAGGACGTGCGCGAGCGCGTCGAAGCGCGCAAGACGCTGGTCGATTTCCTGCGCGACGATCTCGGCCTCACCGGCAGCCATATCGGTTGCGAGCAGGGCGTGTGCGGCGCCTGCACGGTGCTGCTCGATGGCGTGGTGGTGCGCGGCTGCCTCGTGCTCGCGGTGCAGTGCGACGGCAGCGAAGTGGAGACCATCGAGGGCATGTCCGATTCCGGCGCCATCGCCGACCTGCAGGACGCGTTCCAGCGACGCAATGCGCTGCAATGCGGCTTCTGCACCCCTGGCATGCTGATCGGCGCCAGCGATTTGCTCGGCCGCGGCGGGGTGCCGAGCCGCGACGCCATCCGTGAACATCTTTCCGGCAACTACTGTCGCTGCACCGGCTATCAGGCTATCGTCGACGCTATCGAATCCGTCGCCCAGGTGCGGGCGGGAAAGGCAGGCTGACCATGAACGAACACGCAAACCCGGCGACGCTGTCGGCGCAGGCCGACGAGCTCGAAGAGCGGATGATGAACGAGCTCGGCGAGCGCATCGCCACCAAATCGGTGCTGTTCGGCCTGGCCGACGGCAAGATCGAGATGCAGAGCAGCCCGGCGCTGCGCGCCGCCAACCCCGACAAATACTTTTTGATGGGCGCCGACCCGCGGCTTCCGGCCATGCCGAAGAAGCCGACCTTGATCGACTTCTTCAACAACCGCTTCGCTTCGCTCAATCACCTTTTGCAGAGCGCGACGCATGCGCTCAAGGGCGGCCACAGCGAGAAGGTCATACTCGCCTGTCTCCTCCACGACATCGGCGTCGCCGGCTTCATCCGCTGCGACCACGGCTACTGGGGCGCGCAGATGATCGAGCCCTATGTCGACGAGGAAGTGAGCTGGGCGGTGCGCAGCCATCAGGCGCTGCGCTTCTTCCCTGATCCTTCAGTCGGCTACGAATATCCGCAGATGTACATCGACAATTTCGGCGCCGACTATAAGCCGGAGCCTTACATCGTCGCCGAATACGAGCGCGCCAAGAACCACAAATATTACATGACCTCGCGCATGATCTGCGTGAACGACATCTATTCGTTCGATCCCAACGCCAAGGTCGATCTCAACGACTTCGTCGACATCATCGGCCGCAATTTCAAGCAGCCCGAGGAAGGCTTGGGCTTCGACAATTCGCCGTCGGCCCATATGTGGCGCACCCTGATGTGGCCGACGCGGTTTCTGTAAAATTTCCCCTCCCCCTTGTGGGGAGGGGCAGGGGTGGGGGTCGCGAGGTGACGTGTAAACGTCGACGCTCGTCACCGCCTCCCGACCCCCACCCCTCCCTCCTCACAAGGGGGAGGGAGAAGAAATGAAAATCGCCGACGATCAGCCGTCCGGCCTCACCGCGCTCGACCGGCCGAATTCCTATATCGGCCGCTCGGTGCCGCGGCCCAATCTGGCGCGGCTGACCCAAGGCCGCGGCCAATATGTCAGCGATGTGGTGTTGCCGCGCATGGCGCACGCCGCCTTCGTGCGCTCGCCGCATGCGCACGCGCGGATCAAAAGCATCGCCACGGCGGATGCGAAAAAGGCGCCGGGCGTGATCGCGATCGTCACCGGCGCCGAGTTGGCCAAGGTGATCACGCCGTGGGTCGGCGTGCTGACGCATCTGAAGGGCATCAAATCGGCGCCGCAGCACGCCATCGCGGTGGAGCGCGCCTGCTGGCAGGGCGAGGCGGTGTGCGCGGTCGTCGCCAAGAGCCGCGCCGAAGCCGAGGACGCTTGCGCGCTGGTCGGCGTCGACTACGAGGTGCTCGCCGGCGTGACCGATGCTGAAACCGCGCTCGATGCCAACACGCCGGTGATCCATCCCGAGCTCGGCGACAATCTCACCTTCGAGCGGGTTTTGAACGCCGGCGATCCCGACAAAGGGTTTGCCGAAGCCGATGCGATCGTGGAAACGACTTTCCTGTTTGGCCGCCACACCGGCGTCACCAACGAAGCGCGCGCCATCGTCGCCGACTGGAATCCGGGCGAGCAGCGCCTCACCGTGTACCAGGGCACGCAAGCGCCGCACATGATGCAGAATCTGTTCGCCAAGCATCTCGGTCTCGCAGAGCATCAGGTGCGCGTGCTGACCAAAGACGTCGGCGGCTCGTTCGGCATCAAGGTGCACACTTATGCCGACGAGATGGCGGTGGTGGCGCTGGCAAAACTGTTGCAGCGGCCGGTCAAATTCATCGCCGACCGCTTCGAGAGCTTTGTCACCGACATCCACGCCCGCGACCATCGCGTCAAGGCGCGCATCGGCGTCAAGAAAGATGGTACGATCACCGCCTTCGAGATTGACGATCTGACCGGCATCGGGCCGTATTCGGTCTATCCGCGCACCAGCGGCATCGAGGCCAACCAGGTGGTCAATCTGGTCGGCGGCCCATACACCTGCCCGAACTACGGCGCCCGCGCCCGCGTCGTGTTCCAGAACAAGAACGTGATGTGCCAGTACCGCGCCGTCGGCCATCCGATTGCGACCGCGGTCACCGAAGGTCTGGTCGAGCTAGCCGCGGCAAAAATCGGCATGGATCCGGCCGAGCTGCGGCGGCGCAATCTGTTTGCCGACAATCAATATCCGGCGGTGAGCGCCGCCGGACTGAAATTCGAGGGCCTGTCGCACCACGCCTCGCTCGACAAGATTCTCAAGATGATGGACTACTCAAGCCTGCGCACCGAGCAGGCGCGCTTACGCCAGCGCGGCATCCAGCGCGGCATTGGCTTCGCCTCCTTCATCGAAGTGACGAACCCGTCCGCCGCCTTCTACGGCGTCGGCGGCGCGCGCATCTCCTCGCAAGACGGCGCCACCGTGAAGCTCGACGCCACCGGCTCAGTCTTCATCCATTCCGGCGTCACCGAGCAGGGGCAGGGCGCCGAGTCGGTGCTGGCGCAATGCGTCGCCAGTTCCTTCGGCGTGCCGATCGAGCGTGTCCGCGTCGTCACCGGCGATACCGACAATACGCCCTATGGCGGCGGCACCTGGGCGTCGCGCGCCGCCGGCATCGGCGGCGAGGCCGCCTGGCAAGCCGGCAAAGCCTTACGCGGCAACGTGCTCGCCGCCGCGGCCTCGATCCTCCAAGCCGATCCGCAGACGCTCGATATCCGGGCCGGCATCGTGGTCGATGCCGACAGCGGCCGCGAGCGCATGGGTCTCGATGAGGTGGCGCGCGTGGTTTATTTCCGCCCCGACACCTTGCCACCGGGTTTTCAGGCCGAGTTCCTGGTGACGCGCCATTACGTGCCGCGCGCCTGGCCGTTCGCCTTCACCAACGGCGTGCAGGCGTCCTATCTCGAAGTCGATACCCGGACCGGCGCGGTGAAGCTCATCAAGCACTGGTGCGTCGAGGATTGCGGCACCGTGATCAATCCGCAGCTGGTCGACGAGCAGATCCGCGGCGGCATCGTGCAGGGCATCGGCGCCGTGCTGTTCGAGCACTGCCTCTATGACGACAGCGGGCAATTGCTCAACGGCACCATGATGGACTACCTCGTGCCGATGGCGGCCGAAATGCCCGACATCGACATCGGCCACGTGGTGACGCCGACCGCCGATTCCGAGCTCGGCGCCAAGGGCGCCGGCGAGGCCGGCACCGCCGGCGCGCCGGCCTGCGTCATGAATGCGGTGAATGACGCATTACGTCCGCTTGGGGCGACAGCCATCACGCAGATGCCGATCACGCCGGAACTGGTGTTGCGCGCGTTGCGGGGGTAAATCCTCCCCGCATGCCCGCCGTCGCCAAGCCCAAAATCGTCGCCATGATCGTCGGCTCGGCGATCATCATGCAGCAGATCGATTCCACCGTGATCACCACGGCGCTGCCGCAGATGGCGATCTCGCTGCATTCCGATCCGGTGCGCCTGAGCGTCGCCGTCACCGCCTATCTGCTCAGCCTCGCGGTGTTCGTGCCGGTGAGCGGCTGGGCGGCGGACCGCTTCGGCGGCCGCACCATCTTTCGCGCCGCCATCGCGCTGTTCACGCTCGGCTCGATCCTGTGCGGATTTTCCGGCAACGTGGTCGAGTTGACCGCGGCGCGCGTGCTGCAAGGCCTCGGCGGCGCCATGATGGTGCCGGTCGGGCGCCTGGTGCTGTTCCGCAGCGTCGAGAAGACCGAGTTGATCGGCACCATGGCCTATCTGCAGGTGCCGGCGCAGCTCGGCCCGGTGCTCGGCCCGCCGATCGGCGGCTTCATCACCACCTATTTTTCCTGGCGCTGGATTTTTCTCGTCAACGTGCCGCTCGGCATTCTCGGCATTATCCTGGTGACGATGTTCTTCGACAATCCGAAGGAGGATACCCACCGGCCGTTCGACTGGCTCGGCTTCGTGCTCACCGGCGCGGCGCTGTTCTGCCTGATGTACTCGATCGAGGCGTTCGGCCGCGGCCGCGGCGACGTCACCGAGCTTGTCGTCCTCCTGGTGCTTGGCGCCGTGCTCGGCACGCTGTCGCTGCGCCATCTGTGGCGCTCGCCGCATCCCTTGCTCGACCTGTCGGTGTTCCGCATCGCCACGTTTCAAAGCAGCATCACCGGCGGCTCGCTGTTTCGCGCCGGCGCCGGCTCGCTGGTTTTCCTGTTGCCGCTGCTGCTGCAGGTGGTGTTCGGCCTGTCGGCCTTCGCCTCCGGCACGATCACGTTTGCCACCGCGCTCGGCTCGATGTCGATGAAGCTGACGGCGCGGCCGATCCTGCGGCGCTTCGGTTTCCGCACGGTGATCATCGTCAACAGCGTGATCAGCGCCGCGACCATCATCATGTGCACGCTGTTCACGGGGGCGACGCCGATACCGGTGATTTTCGCGCTGCTGTTGATCGCCGGTTTCTTCCAGTCGCTGCAGTTCACCGCGACCCAGGCCATGACCTATGCCGACGTCGAACAGCCGCAGATGAGCTCGGCGACTAGCATCGCCAGCATGGCGCAGCAATTAAGCCGCGGTTTCGGCATTTCCTTTGTCGCCGCGCTGTTGAACCTGTCGCTCGCCTGGCGCGGCGCCGGCCATCTCGGCCTGCCCGACTTCACCGTGGCCTTCGCCGGCGCGGCGATGCTGGCGCTGCTCAACTTTCCGTTCGGCTGGGCGCTGCACCCTGCCGCCGCCGCCGAGGTCAGCGGGCATAAGCCGAAGGTGGCGACGCTGAATTGAAGCTAAAAAAGCAGTTGCCGTACGCTCAGAGAAAGCCGTCGATCGCAACGGCCACAAAACGTTCCGAACAAAACAAGCTGTCAAGGGTGAAACCGCTGCGCGGCGCCGAAGGCGCCCTTGACAGCTTGTTTTGTTCGGAACAAAGGGTGGCCGTTGCGATCGACGGCGGACCACGATCACGGATCGCTGCCGAACTGCGCCGCGCGGTTCGGGAAAAGCGTCAGCGCATTATCGCGCGCGATCATCGCGACCGTCTGCGGCGGCAGAAAATCGGGCGCGGTGAAATCGGCGATCTCTTGCGTCACCACGCGATCGTTGCAGAACGGCCAGTCGCTGCCGAACACGATGCGCTCCGGCGCCGCGATGCGCGACAGCGCGGCAAAAGGCTGCGGGCCGCACGCCAGCGCATTGTCGTACCAGAAGGTTTTGAAGCCGGCGAAAATCTCCTGGGGCGATCTTTGTTGCAGCCGCGCGTCGATCATCGGTGCCACCGACAGCCGCCAGGCGAGATAGGGCAGGGTGCCCCCGGCGTGCGACAGGATGAAGCGAATATTCGGAAAGCGCTCCAGCGCGCCGGAGAACAACAGATTGACCGCGGCCCGCGTCGTGTCGAACGGGTATTCGATCATGAAACCCGGCCATGGCAGGTCGAGCGACTTGCTCGACGGATGCAGGCTGGGATGGACGTGGACCACCGCGTGGCGGCTGTCGAGATAGTGGAGCAGCGGATCGAACGCGGCGTCGCCGAGGAATTTCTCGCCGTAGCTTGCGAACAGCGAAATGCCCTCGAAGCGCAGCGTCTCGAGACAATAGCGCGCTTCGGCGATGGCGGCGCCGATGTCGTGCATCGGCAAGAGACCGAAGCAGCCGAAGCGTTTCGGGTGCTGCGCGATCAGTTCGGCTGCGTAATCGTTGCAGCGGCGGCCGAAGGCCGCGGCTTGGTCCGGCGGCAAAAACCCGACGCCCGGCTGCCCGAGCGACAGCAGCGCCAGCGCGATGCCGTGCTTGTCCATGAGCGCGAGCGCCAGCGCCGGCGTCCAATCCGGATAGCGCCCGATCGCCGGCCCGGTGCCGGCCTCATACACCGCCTCGCGATAGAATTGCGGAATGAGGTGGAAGTGCACGTCGATCATGCCCGCTGCCATGGCGCGCTCCGGCTTCAATTCCCCTCCCCCTTGTGGGGAGGGGGAGGGGTGGGGGTCGGGAGGGTGAGTCACATTCGTCGACGCATGTGTGTCACCTCCCGACCCCCACCCCATCCCTCCCCACAAGGGGGAGGGAGCAGTTGGCCGCATCTCATCGCCAGACTTCGCCATCTGTGCAAGTGTTGTCCTGAACACCTCGCCTTTTACAATGTGCATTGAGGAGTCTCGTGCATGAGCAACTGGAAATCCCAGCAAGTCCTCATCGTCGGCGGCGGCATCGGCGGGCTGGCGGCGGCGCTGGCGCTGGCGCGGAAGGGCATTGCCGTGCAGGTCATCGAGCAGGCGCCGGAGTTCAAGGAAATCGGCGCCGGCATCCAGCTCGGCCCCAACGTGTTCTGGATGTTCGAGGCGCTCGGCCTGATCGAGCCGGTCAGCGCGCTCGCGGTGTTCCCCAACAACCTCATCATGCTGGATTCGGTGACCGGGCAGGAGGTCACGCGCATTCCGCTCGGCGAAGCGTTCCGCAAGAAATTCCATCATCCTTACGCGCTGATCCATCGCGCCGACCTGCACAAGGTGCTGCTGGAAGCCTGCCGGACATCCGATCTGATCCGGCTCGATGCGTCGCAAAAAGTCGTCGAGGTCGACGAGACCGCCGACGGCATCACCGTGCGCACCGAGAGCGGCAAGGAGTATCGCGGCGCGGCGCTGATCGGCGCCGACGGCCTGTGGTCGACCATCCGCCAAATCGTGGTCGGCGACGGCCCGCCCAAACCCGCCGGCCACATCACCTACCGCGCCGTGCTGCCGACCTCGGAAATGCCGGAGCAATATCGCTGGCGCGACATGGTGCTGTGGGCCGGTGAGAAGGTGCACCTGGTGCACTATCCGCTGCGCACCGGCGAATTGTTCAATCTGGTCGCCGTGTTCCATTCCAACCGCTACGAGGAAGGCTGGGACAGTTTTGGCGATCCGGCCGAGCTGCACGAGCGTTTTGCCAAAACCTGCGAGCCGGTTCGCACCTTGCTCAACAAGATCGAAAGCTGGCGCATGTGGGTGTTGTGCGACCGGCCGCCGATCAAGGACTGGAGCCGCGGCCGCATCACGCTCCTCGGCGACGCCGCCCATCCGATGCTGCAATATCTGGCGCAGGGCGCCGGCATGTCGATCGAGGATGCGGTGTGCCTCGCCGAGAAGGTCGTCGCGCTGCGCGGCGATTATGCGGCGGCGTTTTTGGCCTACCAGCAGGCGCGTTATCTGCGCACCGGCCGCGTCCAGATCATGGCGCGCGTCTACGGCGAGTTCTATCACGCCGCAGGCGTCGCCAAGGAGCTGCGCAACATGATGCTTGGCGCGCGCACGGTCGAAGACGCTATGGCCGGAATGGAATGGCTTTACGGCAAACAGCCCGAGCTCATGGGCGCGGCAACGGCACCGGCGTCGTGAGCATGCGGGATTTTTGTTTCGTCATTGCTATCTGCGCTTCGCTGGCGATCGCCGGCCCGCACCCGGCCCACGCCGACGACGATTTCTATTCCGGCAAGACCATTCAGATGCTGATCGGCTTTTCGGCCGGCGGCGGTTACGATCTCTATGGCCGCACGCTGGCGCGCTATCTCGGCCGCTATATTCCGGGCAATCCGCAAATCGTGCCGCAGAACATGCCGGGCGCCGGCTCGCTCAAGCTGGTCAACTATCTCTACAACGTCGCGCCCAAGGACGGCACCGCGATCGGCATTTTCGCGCCGGGCATCGTCGCCGAGCCGCTGCTCGGCCATGGCGAAGGCACCCAATTCGACGCCACCAAATTCGGCTGGCTCGGCAGCGTCTCGCAGGAGGTCAGCGTCTGCGCCTTCATGGCGTCGACCGGCATCGCCTCGCTCAAGGACATGCAGACGAAGCCGACCGTCATCGGCGCGTCCGGCGGCGGCGCCGAGAGCGACGTGTTCGCGACCGTCTTGCGCAACATGTTCCACATGCCGATCCGCATCGTCACCGGCTATCCGGGCGGCACCGAGATCACGCTGGCGATGCAGCGCCACGAGGTCGACGGCCGCTGCGGCTGGTCGTGGACCAGTCTCGTCAGCCGCAACAAGGCGATGCTGATGGGGAACGAGATCAACGTCACGCTGCAGGTCGCGCTCGCCAAGAACGACGATCCTCATCTCGCCCATGTGCCCCTGATCATGGACCTGACCGCCGATCCGGCGCAGCGCGCGGCGCTCAAGCTCATCGTGTCGCGGCAAAGCATCGCGCGGCCGTTCGCAACGCCGCCGGGCGTGCCGGCGGAGCGGCTCGCGACGCTGCGCGAAGCGTTCGACGCGACGATGAAGGATGCGGATTTTCTCGCCGAAGCCCGCACTATCGATCTCGATGTCCGGCCGGTGAAGGGCACCGCGGTGGAGGCGCTGATCAAAGAGATTTACGCCTCGCCGCCCGACGCGGTGCGGCTCGCGACGCAGGTGATGAAGGAGAAGCCTTGAACCCTTCGCCCTCGCGATAGCGGCGGAGGGGATCAAGGTCAACGAGCCTTGGCAGGAAGAGCGGCGGACGATGGCAACGTTGCGCATTCGCGTCGACGCGACACGGTCGGTTTCGGCGCTGCTGCTGGAGCCGCGCGACGCAAGAGCCTGTTTGGTCCTAGCCCATGGTGCTGGCGCCGGCATGACCCACCCCTTCATGGCCGCTGCCGCTCAGGGTCTCGCAGCGCGGCGGATCGCGACCCTGCGTTATCAATTCCCCTACATGGAGCAAGGCTTAAAGCGGCCCGACAGTGCGCCGCTCGCGCAAGCAACCGTGCGCGCCGCGGTCGCCGAAGCCAACAAACGCCTCGCCGAATTGCCGCTATTGGCCGGCGGCAAATCGTTCGGCGGCCGCATGACCTCGCAAGCCCAGGCGCAAGCGCCCTTGGACGCGGTCCGCGGGCTGGTGTTTTTCGGCTTTCCGCTCCATGCCGCCGGCAAACCATCCGACCAGCGTGCCGCCCACCTGTTTCAGGTCGCGGTGCCGATGCTGTTCCTGCAAGGCGCCAAGGATAAGTTGGCCGAGCTTGCCTTGCTCGAGCCGATGCTCCGCAAGCTCGGACCAAAAGCCTCGCTGCACATCGTTGCCGATGCCGATCATTCCTTTCACGTGCCCGCCCGCTCGGGCCGCCGCGACGCCGACGTCATGGCGGAAATCCTCGATGCGGTCGCCGCATGGGCCGGCAAGCTGATCGGCGCGTGAGGCCGTAACATTCACCTCTCCCCGCGTGCCGCTCGCGCTTCCTTCTCCCCGCACGCGGGGAGAGGGGGCCGCGAGCGTCGCGCTCGGAAATTTTCGTCGCGGTGATCGCGAGCGTGCAGCGCTTGCGGTGGCGCGCTTTCGCCGCGCCACCGAATCTTTCGGAGTGACGCACACACTTGCGCTCCCGGCTGCCAGCTGGCCGCGCAAAATCGACGACGCCTCGTGCAAAAGCGGCTTGTTTTCAGTCGCTTACAAAAGCGCCCAAGGCAAATTCATTCGTCCTTGACACGCCGCGTTGGTTCGTTAGCGATGCTATCAACCCGCCCAGCGAAGGGACGCATTCCGGATGCGATCTGAGATGCGGGGCGGGTGCGGTGCCTGCGGGCGGTCTCGCAAACCGCTCCCGGGCGGTCCGGGCATCGACCCCGCCGGCATTACGACCGGCGCGCGAGGTGCTTCGCTTAAGCGCGACGCCAAAGGCGTAAGCTAACGCCTACGCACTGCATCGCGCGAAGCGCGGCCTGGATCGAGCCTCGGCACATGGCAGGGGCGAGAACCGCGGTGGAGCGCCGGAAGGCGAGCGCGCCGATCGCAAGGCGCGCGCCGCATCCGCAGATGCGGCTCCAGTGTTGCGCTTTTCGGCGCTCCGCCTCCCTTCGCTTTTATTTGGAGGCAGCAACATTCTTGGCATTGGTGCGGAAAACTCGGATGCGGGTGCGTCGCGAGAACGAGGAACCATGGGCGAGTGGCGAATAGCGAATGGCTGACTGCCCTCATTCGCTACTCGCCATTCGCTATTCGCGTCTCTTCGCACCAGCCGGAGACGCGGCTAATCCCTCCCGCGGTGGAAATCCGGCAGCGGCGGCGGGCCCCAGACATTGGTCTTGCCGCCTTGCCAGGTTTTCGGCCGTTGCGGCGTGTCCTGGTGCCAGGGCCGCGGCTCGAAATAGCCGAGGCTCTCGTCCACCATCTTGTCGAGCTCGCAGAAGAACTCGATCACCTGATCGTCCGGATTGCGGTGATAGGTGGCGATGTTGTGGCCCGGGCCGTGGCGCAGCGGGCCCCAGATGATCGGGATTTTGCGCTGGCCGAACAGGTCGCAGGAATTCTGCAGGTGGATGAAATCCTTCAGCTCGAAGGCCATGTGGTGCATTTTGATGTTATGGCCGCGGATGAAATTCACCGTGTGGTGGTCGGTATTGCAGCGCATGAAGACGAAGAAGTCGTCGATCCAATCGGAGACGCGGAAGCCGAGCACCTTCTGATAGAACTCGCAGGTCTTTTGCGGATCGTCGACCACCCAGGCGATGTGGCCGAGCTTGAGCGGGCCGACGCCGTAGTGCTGCAGGTGCTTGCCGAGATAGCTCCATTCCTTGAACAGCGCGATGGTGGTGCCCTTGTTGTCCGCAAACGTGAGCACCGGCCCGATGCCGGGGGTGGAATCGTTGCGCAGCTCGCTCTTGATGCCCTCTTGCTCCAACTCCTTCGCCATGGCGCCGAAATCGGAGTCCGGCGCGACTTCGAACGACAGCGTGGTGCAGCGCTCGACGTCGCCCTTGCAGAGCTCGATGGCGAGTAGGCCGACTTGCGTGGTGAGGAAGGCGCGGTCCTTTTCACGCTCGGCGAGAACCAAGCCCATGACGTTGATGTAGTAGTCGATCATCTTCTCAAGGTCGGGCGTCTCGAATGTGGCGTGGCCGATGCGGCGGGGTTTTATCATGGGGCGTTTCCTTGGGGGCCTGGTCGGGGAATCAACCACCGCGGCGGCGCGAACTCAAGGGCGGGTTGGTTCGCGAGATATGCGACTCCTGCCGGAGCGGATTTCAGGGATGGTGGCTGCAGGGCAGCAATTTCAGGTCCACTTCCCCACGCTCTTGCCAATCGCTCTGGTTCCCTGTTTTGTCGCCGCCGACATTTTGCATAGGGAGTAGACGCACATGGCAGGCGCCAAATCGGCTGGCTACAAGCTCGCCACCTATAAATCGAGCGACGGGCCGCGGGCCGGCATCATCGTCGGCAACGACGTCTTCGACGCCGCCAAGCTTAGCGGCAAGGCCGGTTACGCCACGGTGATGGGCATTCTCGCCGACTGGAAAGCCGCCGAGCCGGCGCTGAAGAAGGTCGCCGCCGGCGCCGGCAAGAGCCGGGCCAAGCGCCAGCCGCTGTCGAAAACCAAGCTGCTGGCACCGCTGCGCTTCCCGTCGGCGATCTACTGCGCCGGCGCCAATTACGCCGACCATGCCGCCGAAATGGCGGCCAAGGAGGGCAATCCGCCGCCGCCCGATCCGCATACGCTCGGCCACAAGGCCTGGCACTTCCTCAAGGCGGCCGGCGCCATCACCGACCCCGGCGCGACGGTGAAGATTTCCAACTATGCCAAGAACATGGACTGGGAGATCGAGCTGGCTGCCGTCATCGGCAAGACCGGAAAGGACATCCCGCAGGCCAAGGCGCTGTCCTACGTCGCCGGCTATACCATCGCCAACGACCTCTCGGCCCGCGACCGCGGCCGCCGCGCCGGCGTGCCAGACGCCTCGCCGTTCAAATGGGACTGGACCAAGCACAAGACCTTCGAAGGGTCTTGCCCGCTCGGGCCGTGGATCGTGCCGGCGAGCGACATCGGCGACCCGCAGAAGCTCGGCCTGAAGCTATGGGTCAACGGCGTGCTCAAGCAGAATTCCAACACCAGCGACATGATTTTCAACCTGGCAGAGCAGATCGAGCAGCTGTCGGCCGGCATGACGCTTTATGCCGGCGACCTGATCCTCACCGGCACCCCGGCGGGCGTCGGCGCCGGGCGGGGCGAGTTCCTTAAAGGCGGCGACGTGGTGAAACTCTGGATCGAGAAGATCGGGGAGATCGAGAACCGGATGGCGTAGGGCTGTCCGCCCGACGCCCCTTGACGGCATGGCAGGGCACCATCTTATGCCCGTCGCATGCGGCTCAGGTCTGTGTTAAAAGCATGGGCCGCAGACTGGGCACTGAGTCCGGTCCATAGAGGGGTGAGCCGCCCGCGCCAGGGCGGAGTTCCCGGGTGAAACGCGAGGTGTAAGGCAGATGGCGGAAAAATTCGTCGCAAAGCTTGCGGAATTCAAGGACGGCGATCGGCGGATCGTCTTTGTCGGTGACAACGAGATCGGCGTGTTCCGCCACGAGGGCGAATTCTACGCCTACAGCAATTTCTGCCTGCACCAGGGCGGCCCGGCCTGCGAGGGCCTGACCATCGCCAAGGTCGAGGAGCGGCTGCGCCCCGACAAGACCTCGATGGGCCTGTTCTTCTCGGAAAACGAGATGCACTTCGTCTGTCCGTGGCACGGCATGGAATACGACATGAAGACCGGCGAGTGCGTCAGCGACCGCAAGATGAAGCTGAAGAAATACAAGACCGTGCAAAAGGGCGAGGACCTTTATGTCGTCGCCTAAGCGCGCGGCAAAGATCGTAGCCAAAGCCATTGTCGCCAAAAACGCGGCAAGGTCGAAGCCGCGCCCGGTCGTGGCGCCGCCGCCGGTGAAGCAGAGCGAGGCCGCCGGCAACGGCGCCTCCGCCGATGCCAAGAAGCTCGCTGCAACGCTGGAGCGCGGCATCGTCGACGGCAAGCTCGACGTGGTGACCGCCGAAGCATTGCAGAAGCTGATCGCGGCGGCCTGCCGGGTCTATACCGCGCGCACCGAAGCCGGCGAGCAGTTCACGCCGATCGCTAAAAATTCGATTTCCGCCACCGATGTCATGGTCACGGCGAGCGGATTGTTGAAAGCTGCCGATCTCGCCGTGTTCGAGCTCGGCATGTGGCAGAGTTGGACGGGCCGCTGAGTTACCGTCATCGCGAGGAGCGAAGCAACGAAGCAATCCAGTTCCGCGCCAGACAAGCTGGATTGCTTCGCTTCGCTCGCAATGACGCCAGGGAATAAATTAGGTAGAGAACGCCAGGAGAAACGCAATGGATCTCATCGCTGACCGCGGTCGCCGCGTAACGATCGAGGAATTGAACACTACGAGGCTGTTGTCGCACGCCCGCAAGCAGGCGCACCAGCGCAACTTCGACGACATGGTCATCGTCGATGTCGACGCCCACCATTACGAGAATGAGAATTACCGCGAATTCCTGCCCTACATGGAAAACGACGTGTTCCGGCAGCTCACCATGTCGGGGCTGAACAAGAACCGCGGCGCCTTCACGCCGACCCAGGTCGGCTATCAGGACATGGGCGGCCGCGTCACGCGTTATCCGATGCGCAGCTCGGAGAAGACCGAACAGAGCGGGGCGCTGCGCGACGTGCAGCTCGGCCACCGCTGGATGGATGCCATGAGCGTCGACTATTCCTGCCTGTTTCCGACCGGCATGCTCAATATCGGCCTGCATCCGCAGAAGGAAATGGAGGCCGAGCTGTGCTGGGCCTATAACCGCTGGCTCACCGAAAAAGTGCTGCCGGAATCCGGCGGCCGCTTCTATTCATGCCTGTGCCTGCCGTTCAACGATCCCGAGCAGGCGCTGCGCCAGGTCGAGACCTTCGGCGATAGGAAGCATGTCGGCGGCTTCATGGTCACCACGGTGCGCTCGCACATGGCGGTCTATGACAATGCCTACATGAAGCTCTACCGGGCGATGGAGGAGCGCGGCCTGGTGCTGTCGTTCCATTCCGGTCCGAACTGGGGCGAGCCGATCTACAAGAGCTGCAACCGCTTCATGGCGGCGCACGCGCTCGGCTTCTCCTGGTACAACGTGCTGCATTGCACGAACTGGGTGGTCAACGGCATGGGCGAGCGCTTCCCGAAACTGCCGGTGATCTGGATCGAATCCGGCCTCGCCTGGGTGCCGTTCCTGATGCAGCGGCTCGACCACGAATACATGCTGCGGCCGTCGGAAGCGCCGCTCTTGAAGAAGAAGCCATCGGATTATATGCGCGACATGTACTACTCGTCGCAGCCGATGGAGATCCAGGATTACGGCGCGATGGAGTGCACGTTCCGCATGATGAACGCGGAGACGCAATTGCTCTACGCCTCCGACTATCCGCACTGGGATTTCGACCTGCCGTCGACGATCTGGGACCTGCCGTTCCTGTCGGAGAAGGCCAAGCACAACATCCTCGGCGGCACCGCGGCGCGCCTGTTCAAGCTGCCGCCGCGCAACGACAAGCAGAAAGAGAACCTGAAGAAGTTCGGCAACCTGACCGCGGTCGCGGCCTGAGCGGGTCGCCCCCTGCGGCACTCATGCCGCAGGCGGCGCGCTTGTCGCTCAAGCGATATTTTGAAATCCTGATGCCCGGCCTCGTGCCGGGCATTGTTTTTCTGGGAGGTCTCATGCCGTCGCAGGCCTGCTGGTGGATCTTACTCGCGGCGCTGACGGCGGCGGCAACGCCTGCATCCGGCCAGGACTCCGTTGCGCAATTCTATAACGGCAAGGAGATCAGCCTCATCATCGGGTCTTCGGCCGGCGGCGGCTACGACACTTACGCGCGCACCATTGCGCGCCATATCGGCCGCTACATCCCGGGTCATCCGACCGTCGTGCCGCAGAACATGCCGGGCGCCGGCAGCAACAAAGCCGGCGGCTATGTCTATTCGCTGGCGCCCAAGGACGGTTCGGCGATTGGCGCGCTCTTTCCGGGCATCATCCTGCAGCCGCTTATCGGTAATGTGCCGACGCCCCATGACCCGAGCAAATTCATCTATCTCGGCAGCGCCAACAGCGACGCCTATATGTGCATCGGGCGCAAAGACGCGGCGGTTCAGACCTTCAAGGACTTGCTGACGCACGTGCTGATCATCGCCGGCTCGACCGAAGGTGCCACGACGCACGACCTGCCCGTCGTCGAGAGCAATCTTCTCGGCGCGCATTTCCGCATCGTCTCCGGCTACCCCGGCATGCGCGAGAACACGATGGCCATCGAGCAAAACGAAGTGCAGGGCGTGTGCGGCTATGGCTGGGCCAGTCTCGAATCGCAGCATCCGGAATGGCTGACGCGCGGATTCATCAACATTCTGGCGCAGGAGAGCGTCAAGGGCTACGCCAAGCTCAATGACATGGGCGTGCCGCGCACCTACGATTTCGCCAAAACCGATGAAGAGCGCCAAATTCTCGAGCTGATCTACAGCCAGGGCGTGTTCGGCCGCCCCTATGTGCTGCCGCCCGGGGTGCCTGCGGATCGCGTGGCGGCGCTGCGCAAGGCCTTCATGGCGGCGTTGCACGACAAGGAGCTGCTCGCCGAAGCCGCCGGCATGAAGCTCGACATCGACGCGCTTTCGGGCGGCGATCTGCAGGCGCTGGTGACGCAACTCTATGCGCTGCCGCCGTCGGTCGCGGCCCGCACCAGGCAGGCGTTGGTCTACAAGCCGCCGGATTGATTGGGCTCCCGGGAAATTCCTCATGACGTTCGATCGCGCAATCCGACTGCTGACCGGTGTGACCGTGCTGGCGCTCTCGCTCTTGCTGCAAGGACGCGCGAGCGCCCAGGATGCCGTCGCCGACTTCTTCCGCGGCAAGCAGATCACCATCTATGTCGGCTCCTCGGCCGGCGGCGGCTACGACACCTATGCGCGGCTGATTGCGCGCTATTTCGGCAATCACATTCCCGGCAATCCAGCGGTCGTCGTCGAGAACATGCCCGGCGCCGGCAGCAACAAGGCGACCGGCTATGTCTATTCGGTGGCGCCGAAGGACGGCACCGCGATGGCTGCGGTGTTTCCCGGCGCGCTGCTCGATCCGCTGATCGGCGACGTCAAGGTCCAGCACGATCCGAACAAGCTCGTTTACGTCGGCAGCGCCAACAGCGACGTCTACATCTGCTTCCTGCGCAGCGACGCGCCGGCCAAGACGTTTAAGGACACGCTGCGCCGCGAAGTCATCCTCGGCGCCAGCAATGCCGGCGGCACCACGCGCGACCTGCCGGCGATGATGAACAATCTGCTCGGCACCAAATTCCGCGTCGTCACCGGCTATGCCGGCTCCAAGGAGATCACGCTCGCCATCGAGCGCAACGAGGTCAACGGCGCCTGCGGCATCGGCTGGACCGGGTTGCCGACCATGCACCCCGACTGGTTCGCAAAGAAGCTGATGAACGTCATCGTCCAGGTCGACGTCAAGGGCCACCCCGAGCTGAACAAATTGGGCGTGCCGCTGGCCACGCAATTCGCCAAGACCGACGAGGACCGGCAGGTGATGGAGGTGATCGAAAGCCAGGGCGTGTTCGGCCGGCCTTATGCCATGCCGCCGGGCGTGCCGGCCGAGCGGGTGGCGGCGCTGCGCCAGGCGTTCGTCGACACGCTCAACGACAAAGCGCTGCGGGCGGAGGGCGGCAGGATGCAGCTCGACCTGGACTACATGTCCGGCGACGACCTGCAAGCCTTGGTGGCAAAGCTCTATGGGCTTCCGTCAGCTATCGTGGCGCGTGCCAAGCAGGCCCTGATTTACGCGCCGCCGCAATAAATAGAAAACCGGCCGCAGGAGCCGCTGCCGCCGGTTTTGTCTGCGCCGCCCAGCCACGGGCGCGCAACGCTCAGATCGTTAACGCTCAGACGGCGTGTTGCAGGACGGTGAAGATGTTGACCAGCTTCGAGCCGACGTCCTTGACCGAAGGAATGATGGCGACCGCGATGCCGGAGCTCAAAAGACCGTATTCGACCGCCGCCGCGCCGGATTCATTTTTCAGGAAACGCTGCAATTGGGTAAGCATGTCTGGTTGCCTCCTAAGACTGCTTGAGGCGTGATGCAGTAGCACAAGGGACATGGTAAATGAATCGCCATCGGAATTAAGTGTGAATTTACACGCCCGTTAACGCCGCCGGTCCGGAGAAACTTCATGAAGCTCGGCTTCTTCATCATGCCCGTCCACCCGCTGACGCGTCCCTACGCCGAGACGCTGCGCGAGGATCGCGAGGCTTTCATCCTCGCCGACAAGCTCGGCTACAGCGAAGGCTATTGCGGCGAGCACCTGACCGATCTGGCCGAGAATATTCCGTCGAGCCTCACGTTCTGCGCGTCGCTCGCCGGATTCACCTCGCGGATCAAGCTCGGCACCGCGGTGGTGAACTTGCCGTTTTGCCATCCGCTGCTGGTCGCCGCCCACGCCGCGCTGGTCGACAACCTGCTCGATGGGCGTTTTCTGCTGGGCATCGGCGCCGGCATCCTGCGCACCGATTGCGAGGCGCTGGAAATGCTCGACGCCGACCGTGGCGCTATGTTCGCCGAGGCGATCGACCATATCCTTAAGCTGTGGAGCGGCGACGCGCCCTACGATCTCAAGGGCAAGTACTGGAACATCTCCACCGGCAAGACCATGTGGCCGGAGATCGGGCTCGGCAACGTCGTCAAGCCGTTGCAAAAACCGCATCCGCCGATTCTCGGCACCGCGACCGATCCGGATTCCAAGGGCCTGATCGCGCTCGGCCGCCGCGGCTGGTGGCCGATCTCCTCGCATTTCCTGCACAGGAACCACCTGCTCAGCCAGTGGAGCAATTACGCCAAAGGCTGCGCCGAGGGCGGCCATCGCGCCGACCGCGCCAATTGGCGGGTGGCGCGCTCGATCTTCGTTGCCGATGACGACTTAACCGCGCGCGCCTATGGCGGCGACGATGCGAAAAGCCCGTACCGGTTCTACATGAACCAGCTCACGGCGAAGCTGCGCAAAGGCAAGAAACTCGGCGGCTTCAAGGAGCGCCTCGACATGCCCGACGAGGATCTGACGCTCGACTACATCTTCGACAACGTCGTCATCCGCGGCAGCGTCAACAAGGTGGTCGACGGCATTCTGGCGCTGCACGAAAAGATCGGCGACTTCGGCACCTTGCTCTATTGCGGCAAGGACTGGGCCGATGCGGCGCTGTCGCGCCGCTCCATGGAGCTGATGGCCGAAAAAGTCATGCCTGCCGTCAATGCGGCGATTGGCAACCGGATCGCGGCCGAATAACCACGGCCGGAAACGCCCGGCAGGAGCCAATTCACGAATCTGCAGTCTAACCATTGGCCGTGCCGCCAAATGTGGCAGTGCGGTGACGCGGTGCAAGACTATTCCGGCGGACTTTTCATTTATAATAATAATATCATATACTTATGTGATGTTGTGCGACGCACAAAAATGCTGGATTTCCCGGCCGTAACCGGGTAAGCACACCGCTTCCCAGAAACAATGAGGGATGGACCCCAGCATGAAGACGATGGTAGCCGCATGCTTTCTGATTGGCCTCACTGCTACAGCCGCCAACGCGATCGATCTCGCCGAACTCGCGCCGTGCAAGCCTGCCGCCGCTAGGATGTGCGATCGCTCCGCTGGCATGTCGTGGAGCAACCTGCTGCGTTGTGGCGCGACGCTCGCCGCCCATAGCTGGCGCATCAGCAGCGATTGCCGCGCCGTGCTGCACAAATACGGGCAGCTGTAAGCGCCGGTCGGCAGACCGCGAATTTCAGCTAGGCAATGCACGACCCCGGCGCCGTAACGCCGGGGTTTGTTTTTGTCGGCCCATGACCCGCGAGTGTGCGCGGCAGAGCGGCGCTGCTATGATCGCACGTGGGAGGATGTCATCCGATGGGAGTGCAACGGCGCGGCGCCGCGATCGAAATCGCGCGGCTGCATAAGCAATATGGCAACGGTGCCGGCGCCGTGATCGCGCTCGACGACATCAATCTGCGCGTTGCGCCGGGTGAATTCCTGTGCATTGTCGGGCCGAGCGGCTGCGGCAAGTCGACCCTGTTGCGCATCCTCGCCGGCCTCGATCAACAGACCAGCGGCCGCATCGATATCCAGGCTGCCGGCTGGGCGGTGCAAAACGCCATGGTGTTTCAGGATTCAGGGCTTTTTCCCTGGATGCGCGTCGCCAGCAATGTCGGCTTCGGCCTCTACACCCGCGGCGTGCCGGCCGCCGAGCAGGCAGCCCGGGTCGAGGCCGCGCTCAAGCTGGTCGGCCTGACCAAATTCCGCAACCACTTTCCGCATCAGCTCTCCGGCGGCATGCGCCAGCGCGGCGCCATCGCGCGGGCTTTCGTCACCGATCCGGCCATGCTGCTGATGGACGAGCCGTTCGCCGCGCTCGATGCGCAGAACCGCGCCATCCTGCAGGCCGAACTGGTGCGCATCTGGGAGGAGACCGGCAAGACCGTGGTCTACATCACCCATTCCATCGAGGAGGCGCTGCTGCTCGGCGACCGCACCGTGGTGATGACGGCGCAGCCGGGCCGCATCATGCAGATCATCGACGTGCCGTTCCCGCATCCGCGCAACCTGATGGCGCTGTCGGCGAGCGCCGAGTTCGGCCGGCTCAAGCTCGACATCTGGCGGCTCTTGGAGGACGAGGTCAATCGCGCGCGGGCGGAGCTCGAACGATGACCGAACCCAGCAAATGATTGAACAATCCACGAAATGGCGCGAGCGGCTGCTCTATCTGATCTCGCCGATCGGATTGCTGCTGCTCTGGCAGATCCTGGTCGAGCTCGGCTTCGGCGACCGCCGCTTCATCCCGACACCGAGCGACATTGCCACGCGCTTCTGGCAGCTCACGGTCAGCGGCGAGCTTGCGGTCAACGTGCTGGCGACGCTGTGGCGCGTCGCCGCCGGCTTCGTCATCGGCGTGGTGCCGGCGGTCGCCATCGGCCTCTTCATGGCGATGTTTCGGCCGGTGCGCATCTTCTTCGACCCGCTGATTGCCGCGCTGTTCCCGATCCCGAAAGTGGCGCTGATGCCGCTCTTGCTGCTCGCCTTCGGCTTCGGCGACGCCTCGAAGATCGCGCTGGTCGCCATCGGCGTGTTTTTCCCGGTCATCGTCAACACCTATGCGGGCGCGGCCAACATCGAGACAATCTACTGGGACGTCTCGCGCAATTATGGCGCCAGCCTTTGGGTCATGTTCACGCGCATCGTGTTCTTCGGCGCGCTGCCGATGATCTTCGCCGGCCTGCGCATCGCGGTGGCGGTTGCCTTTATCGTGCTGGTCGCCGCCGAATTTGTCTCCACCAAGGTCGGCATCGGCTACATGATCTGGAATTCCTGGGAATTGCTGCAGGTCGATTCCATGTTCGTCGGCATCGTGGTGATCGGCCTGCTCGGCCTCGTCGCTTCGGCCTTGCTGGCCGAGCTCGAGCGCAAGGTCATTCCCTGGAAGACCGGCGAGCACTGACGGCGACCTACTTGTGGCCGGGCCGCCAAAGCGCAAAGATCGCGCAACGGGCCCGCAAAAGACCCTGCAAATAAGCCAGCCGGGAGGACATCATGCGCATTCAGCTTGCGATGCTGAGGCTTCTCACTATCGTTATTGCCGTGCTTGGTCTGAGCGCCGCTCGGGCGGCGCCGTTCATGATCGTCGGCGACGACGAGAAGCTTTTGTGGGATGACAATTTCAAGCCGATACTGTCGCTGCCGGGCAAGGACGCGGTGCTGATCCTCGACCTCGCCGATCCGATGAATCCGAAGATCGTCGGCAATCTGCCGCTGAAGAACTCGGTGGTCGGGCCGCCGGTCAACCTCGCCATCGATCCGACCAATTCCATCGCGCTGGTCGCCGACTCGATCAACGTGACCAAGGACGGCGACGCCTTGAAGCAAGGGCCCGACGACAAGGTCTATGTCATCGATCTCAAGGCGAGCCCGCCCAAGCTGATCGATACCATCACCGCCGGCAAACAACCGTCGGGGCTGAGCATCAATCGGGCGGGCACGCTGGCGCTGGTCGCCAACCGCGCCGGCAAGTCGATCACCGTGCTGTCGATCAAGGGCAAGGAGGTGAAAGTCATCGATACCGTCGACATGGGCGACGAAGTCTCTCAGGCCGTGTTCACGCCAGACGGCAAGCGCGCGCTGGCCACCAAATTCTCCGCCCACAAGGTGGCCTTGCTCGATGTCGACGGCGACAAAGTGACCTACAACAAGTTCGACCTGCCGGCGGGGCTGTGGCCGTATAATGTCGAGGTGACGCCCAACGGCCAGATCGCGCTGACCTCCGACAACGGCGCCGCCGGCTCGTCCGACGGCAGCGTCGATACCACGAGCGTCATCGATCTCGAAGCCAAGCCGCCGCGCGTCATCGATCGCGTCGTGGTCGGCGACGGCCCCGAAGGCCTGGCGATTAGCCCGAAGGGCAATGTGGCGGTCTCGGTGATTCTTGCCGGCTCCAACAACAAGCCGGCCTATTTCTACCACCGCAACGGCCATCTCACCGTGCTGCGCATCGACGGCAAGAAGGTCACCAAGGTCAAGGAGATCGAGGTCGGCGGATTGCCGGAAGCGGTCGCGTTCACGCCGGACGGCCGCTATCTCTATGTCGGCAACTATCTCGACAAGGATATCTCGATCCTGCGCGTCAATGGCACCGACATCACCGATACCGGCAAGCGCTTCAAGCTGCCGGGCCATCCGGCGTCGGGGCGGATGAGCATGCACTGAAGGCGCCATGCAGGTTTCACGTCGACAATCTCTGCTGCTGGCGGCAGGTACTGCCGCCAGCAGCGCTTTCCCGCGTTTGGCTGCCGCGCTCGATTATCCGGTCCGTCCGGTGAAAATATTTGAAGGCTTCGGCGGCGGCGGTACGCCGGACCTGGTTTCGCGTCTCATCGGCCAGTGGCTTGCCGAGCGGCTCGGCCAGCCCTTCGTCGTCGAGAACCGCACCGGCGCCGCCGGCAATCTTGCGACCGAGGCCGTCGTCACGGCAGCACCGGACGGCTACACGCTGCTGACTTGCCTTTCCGCGAATGCGATCAACGCGTCGCTGTACGACAAGCTCGGTTTCAATTTCCTTCGCGACATGGCGCCGGTCGCGGGCCTGGTGCGCCTCCCCATGGTGCTTCTGGTCAATCCGGCGTTCCCGGCGACCACGCTCGCCGAGTTTGTCGCCTATGCCAAGGCCAATCCCGGCAAGATCAATATGGCATCGCCCGGCATCGGCACGCCGATGCATGTCTCCGGCGAGTTGTTCAAGATGATGACCGGAGTCAACATCGTCCATGTGCCTTACCGCGGCCCGGCGGGGGCGTTCACCGATCTGCTCGCCGGGCAAACTCAGGCGTTCATCATCACGGTGCCGGCCGCGATCGGTTTTGTCAGGACCGGCAAGCTGCGCGCATTGGCGGTGACCAGTGCGACGCGGTCCGAGGTTTTGCCGGACGTCCCGGCCATCGCCGAGCTGCTGCCCGGCTTCGAGGCGACCGCCTGGGACGGAACCTGCGCGCCGGCGGGTACGCCGTCTGCGATCATCGACAAGCTCAACGCGACCATCACCGCGGGCCTCGCCGATCCCGCGATCAAGGCGAAGCTCAAGGATTTGGGCGGCGACCCGATGCCAATGACGCCCGCCGAGTTTGGCAAATTCCTCGCCGCCGAGACCGAGAAGTGGGGCAAGGTTGTCGAGTTCTCGGGCATCAAGCCGAACTGATCGAGATCATGAACCTTCCGCGCCGACAATTTCTGCATCTGGCCACCGGCGCTGCGGCGTTGCCGGCGCTGCCGCGCATCGCGCAGGCCGACGCCTATCCGAGCCGGCCGGTGCGCCTATTCGTCGGCTCGACGCCGGGCGCCGCGCCCGACGTCGTCGCGCGGCTGTTCGGCCAGTGGCTTTCCGAGCGGCTCGGGCAGCCCTTCGTGGTCGAGAACCGCCCGGCCGGCGGCGGCAATCTCGCCGCCGAGCCGGTGGTGCGCGCGGCGCCGGACGGCTACATGCTGCTGGTGTTCTCGGCGTCGAACGCGATCGACGCGACGCTGCTCGATACGCTGAATTTCGACCTGGGGCGCGACATCGCGCCGATTGCCGGCCTGATCGGTCTGCCGATGGTGCTCCTGGTCAATCCGGCCTTCCCGGCCAAAACGCTGCCGGAGTTCATCGCCTACGCCAAAGCCAATCCGGGCAAGGTCAATATCGGGACGCCGCCGGTCGGCAGTCCGCAATATGTCAGCAGCGCGCTGCTCGAGATGATGACGGACACGAAGCTTGCCGTGATTCCCTATCGCGGCGGTCCGGCGGCGGTGACCGATGCGATCAGCGGGCAGATCCAGGGCGTGATCGGCACCGTGCTCCTGGTCATTGCGCAAGCCCGGGCCGGGTCGCTGCGCCCATTGGCCGTCACCTCCACGGCGCGCTCCGAATTGCTTCCTGACGTTCCGACCATGACCGAATTCCTGCCGGGCTACGAAGCCAGCCAATGGATCGGCATCGGCGCGCCGAAAGACACGCCGGCGGCAGTCATCAACAAGCTCAACGCCGAGATCAATGCCGCGCTCGCCGATCCGGCGATGAAGGCCAAGGTGACGGCTCTGGGCGGCATGGTGCTGCCCGGATCGGCGGGTCAGTTCGGCAAGTTCGTCGCCGACGAGACCGTGAAGTGGGCCAAGGTGGTCAAATTCTCCGGCGCCAGAGCGAACTGACGGGAGTGCACATGAAACGTCGCCGATTTCTGCGTCTCGCTGCGGGCGCCGCCGCGCTTGCGGTCCTGCCTCGTCTCGCCGTCGCGGCGGACTATCCGACGCGGCCGGTGCATCTGATCGTCCCCGTTCCGGCCGGCGGCACCTTCGACATCGTGGCGCGCCTGGTCGCGCAATCGGTGTCGGAGCGGCTCGGCCAGCAGATCGTCATCGAGAACCGCGGCGGCGCCGGCACCAATATCGGCACCGCGGTGGTGGCGCATGCGACGCCTGACGGCTACACGCTGCTGCTCGCCGGTTCGCCGGGCGCGATCAACGCCACGCTCTACACCAATCTCGACTTCAGCTTCGCCCGCGATATTGCGCCGGTCGCCAGCATCGAGCGCGCGCCGCTCATCACGGTGGTCAATCCGGCGTTTGCCGCCAAGACGGTTGGCGAATTCATCGCCTACGCCAAGAGCAATCCCGGCAAGATCAATATGGGTTCGGGCGGCGTCGGCTCGACCGGCCATGTCGCCGGCGAACTGTTCAACCTGATGGCGGGCCTCAAGATGGCCCACGTGCCGTATCGCGGCGAGGCGCCGTCGGTCACCGACCTGCTCGGCGGCCAGATCCAGGTGATGTTCAGTACGCCCGGCTCGGTCATCAATTTCGTCAAGTCGGGCACGTTGCGGCCGCTCGCGGTGACCAGCGCCAAACGTATGGACGTGCTGCCGGATGTGCCGGCGCTCGCCGAGACTTTGCCCGACTACGAAGCGGTGTCCTGGGCCGGCATCGGCGCGCCCTCAGGCACGCCGGCCGAGATCATCGACAAGCTCAACCGCGAGATCAATGCGGCGCTTGCCGATCCCACGCTCAAGGGCAAGCTCGCCGAATTCGGCGCCATCGTGATGACCGGCTCGCCCGCTGATTTCCAGAAATTCATCGCCGCCGAAATCGAAAAGTGGGCCAAGGTCGTCAAGTTCGCCGACCTCAAGCCGGAATAAACTGGAAACCGGACCCGCGGCCGGTCGGCGGCGCCGCTCAGGCCGCGCGCGGCACGGCGCGAAACTCCTTGGCGCTCGCCATGGCCCAGGCGGTTTCGAACCGCCGGTCGCTGGTGCCGGCGATCAATTCGCCCGGCGACAAGGTCGGATAAAGCTCGGTGAAGCTTTTCACCTCGTGGGGCGAGACGCGGCGCGAAAAATGCGCCGGCGAGAATTGCGTCGGATGGTCGAGGCCGGCGGCGGCGACCAGCTCGGCCAGCGCCTCGATGGTGGCGCGATGGAAATTGAACACGCGCTCGGCTTTGTCCGGCACCACCAGCGCGCGCTGGCGCACACGGTCCTGGGTCGAGACGCCGGTCGGGCATTTGTCGGTGTGGCAGGACTGCGACTGGATGCAGCCGAGCGCGAACATGAAGCCGCGCGCCGAGTTGCACCAGTCGGCGCCCAGCGCCATGACGCGGGCGATGTCGAAGGCGCTGATGATCTTGCCGGCGGCGCCGAGCTTGATGCGGTCGCGGGCATTGATGCCGATCAGCGCGTTGTGCACGAAGTTCAAACCTTCGCGCAGCGGCATGCCGAGATGGTCGGTGAATTCCAGCGGCGCGGCGCCGGTGCCGCCCTCCTTGCCGTCGACGACGATGAAGTCGGGATAGATGTCCGTCTCCAACATCGCCTTGCACACGGCAAGGAACTCCCACGGATGGCCGATGCAGAGCTTGAAACCCGCCGGCTTGCCGCCGGAAAGCTCGCGCATCTTGGCGATGAAGTGCATCATCTCGATCGGCGTCGCGAACGCCGAATGGCGCGACGGCGAGATGCAGTCGACGCCCTGCGGCACGCCGCGGGTGGCGGCGATCTCAGCGCTGACCTTGGCGCCGGGCAGTACGCCGCCGTGGCCGGGCTTGGCGCCTTGGCTGAGCTTGAGCTCGACCATCTTGATCTGGTCGCTCTTGGCATTCTCCGCGAATTTCTCGGCGCAGAACGTGCCGTCGGCATTGCGGCAGCTGAAATAGCCGGAGCCGACTTCCCAGATGATGTCGCCGCCGTTCTCGCGATGATAAGGGCTATAGCCGCCTTCGCCGGTGTCGTGGGCGAAATTGCCTTTCTTGGCGCCGATGTTGAGCGCGCGGATGGCATTCGAGCTGAGCGCGCCGAAACTCATCGCCGAAATATTGAAGATCGAGGCCGAATAGGGTTTTTTGCAATCCGGTCCGCCGATGACGACGCGGAACGGCTCCTTGACCACGGGCTTCGGCGCCATGGAATGGTCGAGCCACTCGTAGCCTGAAGCATAGACGTCGTTCTGGGTGCCGAACGGACGCTTGTCCAAGGCCTGCTTGGCGCGCTGATAGACCAGCGCGCGCTTGTCGCGGGAGAACGGCGTGCCGTCCTTTTCGCTTTCGAGAAAATACTGGCGGATCTCGGGGCGGATCTCTTCCAGGATGAAGCGGATATGCGCCATCAGCGGATAGTTGCGCAGCACCGCGTGCCGGGTCTGCACGATGTCGTGAATGCCGATCAGCGCCAGCACCGTGAACAGCATCAGCGGGATCACGACATAGATCGACGTATAGCCGTCGAGATCGGCAAGCAGCAGGATCGCGGCAATCACGACCACGGACGTGAAAACGAAGAACCGTGCCGTCAGCGGCAAGAGCAAAGCGTGCATGAAACCAGCCCCCGGATAGGAAGGAATCAATTTGGCGAGTCTAACCCCTCGCTCGAACTTCTACGAGCTATAGGGAGCGAACTTGTCAGTTTGATGAGTTTTTGTCCGGCCTGCGTCAGCCGTACCCCTCCACGGGCTTGCGGAACTCGTGTAGCGTCGCGGCAAAATGACCAGACAAGGGGGGAAATCGGATGAAACCTGACCGGCGTGGATTTTTGACCCTGGCGGCCGGCGCCGCCGGGCTCGCCGCGGCGCCCGGCCTGGTGCGGGCGGATACTTATCCGTCGCGGCCGGTCCGCCTGGTGCTGCCGTTTCCGCCGGGCGGCGTGTTCGACATCGTCGGCAGGCCGTGGGCCGACAAGGTCTCAAAGAGCGGGATGCTCGGCACCGTCTTTGTCGAGAATCTACCCGGCGCCGGCGGTTCGCTGGCCGCCGCCGCGGTGGCACATGCCTCGCCCGACGGCTACTCGGTTTTCCTCGGCAGCACGGCGCTTCACCTCATCGATATGATTCTGCGCGAGCACCCGCTGCTCGATCCGATGAAGGACCTGCAGATGGCTTCGATGGTGGCAACCACCGGGTTCGCCATTGTGGTCAATCCCGCCGTGCCGGCGAAAAATCTCAAGGAGCTGATCGATTACATCAAAGCCAACCCGGGCAAGCTGTCCTACGGGACTCCCGGCGCGGGGACGATGAATCATCTCAGCGGCGAAATGCTCAAATCGCAGACCGGCATCACCGACCTGCCGCATGTGCCCTATCGCGGCGCCGGGCCGGCCATTGCCGACGCCATCGGCGGCCAGATTCCGATGATCGTGCCGGCCATGACCAATCAGGTTCTGGAATTCCATCGCACCGGCAAGCTGCGGCTTCTTGCGGTCACCAATCCGACGCGCATCACCATCGCGCCGGAAATCCCGACCGCCATCGAGGCCGGCGTTCCTGGGCTCTATGCGGAGCAGGTGATGGGCCTGTTTGCTCCGGCCGGAACGCCGAAAGACGTTGTCGCCAAGATCGGCGCGGCGAACCGCACCGCCATGGCGGATAAGACCTACGAGAAATCGCTGGTCGAGGCGGCGGTGATACCGGTCAACCCCGACTGGACGCCGGAGAAATTCAACCAGTTCATGACAGAAGAAGTCGCGCGCTGGACGCCGCTGGTGAAAGCGATCGGCGTCAAGCTCGACTGAGCTGCCCAACGCTCATGAAAATTCCTCGTCGCCGGTTTTTGCATCTAGCCGCGGGCGTGGCCGCATTCCCGGCGGCCGCGCGCATCGCGCGCGCCGAGGCCTTTCCGACGCGGCCGGTGCGTCTGATCATCGGTTTTAACGCCGGCGGTGCGCCCGACGTGGTGGCGCGGCTGTTGTGCCAATGGCTGTCGGAGCGGGTCGGGCAGAACTTTTTGGTCGAGAACCGGCCCGGTGCCGGCGGCAATATCGCGGCGGAAGCCGTCGTGCGCGCGCCGCCCGACGGCTATACGCTGCTGCAAGTCGGCTCGCCGAATTTCATCAACGCCGCGCTCTACAAAGATCTCAAATTTAATTTCCTGCGCGATATCGCGCCGGTTGCCAGCATCGGCCGCAATCCGTTCGTCATGGTGGTGAACCCGGCGTTCCCGGCCAAGACCGTCGCCGCGTTCATCGCCTATGCCAAAGCCAATCCGGGCCAGATCAACATGACCTCGACCGGCACCGGCAACCTCACCCATGTAATCGGCGAACTGTTCAAGATAATGGCCGGCGTCGACATGCTCCACGTGCCCGGCCGCGGCGAGATGCAAGCGCAGAGCGATTTGCTGGCCGGACGGGCGCAGGTGATGTTCGATCCGATCGTCTCTTCGCTCGGCTATATCAGGGGCGGTCAGCTGCGGGCGCTCGGCGTCACCGGCGCCACGCGTGTGCCGGCACTGCCGGATGTGCCCAGCGTCAGCGAAACCGTGCCCGGCTTCGACGTGACCGGCGCCATCGGCATCGGCGCGCCGCGGGGCACGCCGGCCGAGGTGACCGGTTATCTGAACGGCAAGGTCAACGCCGCTCTCGCCGATCCGGCCATCAAGGCGCGGCTCAACGATCTCGGCTTTGTGCCGACGCCGATGTCGGCTGCGGACTTCGGCGCCTTCATGGCCGCGCAGACCGAGCAATGGGCCAAGGTGATCCAGGCGGCGAATATCAAGCCGGAGTAATGCCGCGCTCGCGCAACAACGCCTTGAGCCGCTGCGGCGTGACCGGCAGCGCGCGCACTGCGCCGGGAATGCCGATGGCGTCGTCGATCGCCGAGGCGATGGCGGCGCCGACGCCGGTGATGCCGCTTTCGCCGGCGCCCTTGATGCCGAGCGGATTGAGCGGCGTGGTGTAGTCCTCGCGCAGCAGCACGTCGGGCGTCGGCGTCTCATGCATTGCCGGGAGCAGATAATCGGCGAAGGTCACCGCGAGCGGATCGCCGCGTTCGCTGAAGGTGAATTCCTCGAACAGCGCGCCGCCCAGCCCTTGGGCGAAGCCGCCGACGATCTGGCCCTTGACCAGGGCCGGATTGATCGCTCGGCCGATGTCGTAGGCAATGGCGTATTGCTCGACGGTAACGCCGCCAGTGTCGCGGTCGACCCGCACCACGGCGACGTGGCTGCCGTAAGGGTAGACCTGATGCTCGGTCCTGAACCAGCCTTCGGCGGACAGCCCCGGGTCGCGGCCGCCCAGCGTCTTGGTGCCGGGCGCGAGATTTTGCGCGATCTTGCCGAGGCTGATCGAAGGGCCGGCGCTGCGGTCGCGGCGTACCACTTCGCCGTCGATAATGTCGAGCGCGTCGGGCGTGGTTTGCAGCAATTCGGCGGCGACTTCGAGCGCCTTCTTGCGCACGTTCAGCGCCGCGATATGCGTCGCCGACGCCGTCATCACCGTGGCGCGCGAGGCGTGGGCGCCGATGCCGAACGGAATGCGGTCGGTCTGGCCGTGGATCACCCGGCAGCGCCGGTAATCGACGCCGAGCACGTCGGCGGCGACCTGGGCCATGACGGTTTCGAAGCCTTGGCCGAGCGAGGCGCCGCCGGTCAAAACCTCGACCGCACCCGAGGTGTCGATGGAGATTTTCACGCCGTCGGTCGGGCCGAGCCCGCTCTTTTCCACGAACATGGCGATGCCGATGCCGACCAGTTCGCCGGCGGCTTTGCGCTTTTTCACGTCGGCGTTGAGCTTCTTCCAATCGATCCTGGCGAACAGCTTGTCCAACAGCCCGACATAGTCGCCGGTGTCGTAATGGATTTCCTCGCCGAGCGCCTCGAGCGGGCGCGGGTAGGGCAATTCCGCCGCGCTGATGGTATTGCGCCGGCGCACGTCGATGCGGTCCATGCCGAGTTGGGCTGAGATGGCGTCGACCAGCCGTTCGCGCACGAAGGTGGTCTCATAGCGGCCGGGCGCGCGATAGGTCGCCGCCGGCGTTTTGTTGGTGAGGCGGAAGTGGCCGATCGAGCGATAGGCCGGCACCCGATAGGGGCCGGGCAAGATGCCCGCGGTCATGTGCACCACTCTTGCAGCATGAGTGCGCACATAGGCGCCCTGGTCGTGGAAATAGAGGTCGTCGATGGCGAGGATGACGCCGTCGGCATCGACGGCGGCGCGGATCTTGTGCAGCTGCTGGCGCGAATGATTGGCGGCGATCAAATGCTCGCGGCGGTCTTCGATCCATTTCACCGGGCGGTTGAATTTTTTCGCGGCAACGCAGACCAGAACGTCCTCGGGATAAAGCTCGCCGCGGATGCCAAAACCGCCGCCGACATGGGACTCATGGACATGGATCGCGCTCGGCGGAATTTTGAGCATGCGCGACAGCAGTTCCTGGTTGCGATGCGGCACCTTGGCGGCGCCGTGCAATTCGAGAATACCGCGCGCGGCGTCGTAGCGGCCGATGGCGCCGCGCGTTTCCAGCGGGACGCCGGAATGCCGGCCGATGGCTAGCTCGACCTCGACGACGTGCCTGGCGGTTCGGAACACCGCGTCGACGTCGCCATAGCCCTGGCGGATGATCGCCGCCTCGCTGCTGTGGCCCGACGCAAATTCCACCGGTGCCGCCTGCGCGTCGAGTTGCGGTGGCAGTTCGTCGATTTGCATCGCGACCAGGTCGGCGGCGTCCTCGGCGACGTAAGGGTCTTCGGCGAACACCGCGGCGACCGGCTCGCCGACGTAACGCACCGAACCGTTCGCCAGGACCGGCTGGCGATACGGATCGAGCGCCGGGATGGAACCCTCGCGAAAATCGACCGGCGGCACGTCGGCGATGTCGGCCGTGCTCCACACCGCGAAGACGCCGGGCAGCGCCCGCGCCGCGGAGACATCGAGCGAGACGATGCGGCCGTGGGCATGCGCCGAGCGCACCATGCGCATGTGCAGCTGATGCGGAAAATTGATGTCGCCGGCGAACTCGCCGCGGCCCACGACCAGCGGCGGATCCTCCAGCCGCGTGACCGATTGACCGATCCACGGCATTTTCGCCGGCGCGCTATTCATGCCGCCGCGCGTTCGAGCGCCCGGCGGGTCACCGCGAGCACGAGATCGCGGCGGAATTCCGCACTCGTGGTCGCATCCTCCATGGCATCGACGGCGGCGGTCGCGGCCTCTGCCGCGGCGCGAAACGCCTTGTCGCCGGGCGTTGCGCCCGAGAGCGCGCGCTCGGCCTCGGCGATGCGCCGCGGATTGGGCTCGGCGCCGCCCACGGCAACGCGCGGCTCGATCATCTTGCCACCCTCGACGCGATAGACGCCGAGCGCCGCGGCCATGGCGAAATCGCCGGCGCGGCGACTGAATTCATAAAAGCCGCAGCGCGTGTCGGCGGCGAGCATCGGCAGGCGCGCCTCGACCAGAAGCTCGTCGTCGCGCAGCGCCGTGGTCATGATGCCTTTAAAGAAATCGCGCGCCGCGATGACCCTTTCGCCGCCGGCGCTCTTTGCCACTACGTCGCCGTCGAGCGCGGCCAGCACCAGGCACCATTCGGAGGACGGATCGGCGTGGGCCAGGCTGCCGCAGAAGGTGCCGCGGTTGCGGATCGGATAATGGGCGATGTGGCGCACCACGTCGGTGAGGAGCTTTCCCAATGGGCCGTCGCAGACCGGGCGATGAAACGCCGCGTGGCGCACGCAGGCGCCGATCGTAAGCTTGCCGCCCGCGACCGCGATGCGATTGAGCGCTTCGACGCCATTGATATCGACGAGATGGCCCGGCTTGGCGAGCCGGAACGCCATGGTCGGCACCAGGCTCTGGCCGCCGGCGAGCACGCGGCCGTCTTCCGGCGCGACCGCAGCGAGCAGCGTCACCGCCTCGTCGATCGTTTTCGGTGCGTGATACCGGAACGCCGCAGGCTTCATCGGCTGGTTTCAACTTTGGGATTGGCGTATCTTTTTTGAACAGTTGCACGGTTTTTGGCACGGAGTCAAAGTGCGAAAACCGCAGAGAGAAAAGTACCCGCCCGGATGAAGCCGCCGCTCTTCTCCTACCACGATCCGCGCAGCACCGCCGATGTCGTCGGCCTGCTCAGTAGCCTCGACAACGCCAAGTTGCTCGCCGGCGGCCAGTCGCTCATGCCCATGCTCAACATGCGCTACGTGCTGCCGGACCACGTCATCGACCTCAACCGGGTCGACGGCTTGAGCTATATCCGCGAACGCGACGGCGCCCTCGACATCGGCGCCATGACGCGGCAGCGCGATATCGAATTTTCCGACCTGGTGCGGGAGCGCTGCCCGCTGATGCACGAAGCGGTGCGGCAGGTCGGCCACCGCCAGACGCGCAATCGCGGCACGCTCGGCGGCTCGCTGTGCCATCTCGATCCATCGGCCGAATTGGTCTCGGTCGCGGCGGCGCTCGACGCGACAATCGCGGTGACCGGCAAGGGCGGCGCCCGCAGCATCGATTTTGCCGCGTTTCCGGTCGCCTATATGACGCCGTCCATCGAACTCGACGAGCTGGTCACCGGCGTGACGTTTCCATGCTGGCCGGCCGGCCACGGCTACGCCTTCGTCGAGTTCGCCCGCCGCCACGGCGATTTCGCCATCGTCTCGGCGGCGGCGCTGCTCGAAGAGGACGGCAACGGCAAAGTGACCCGGGCGTCGGTGACTTTGGGCGGCATGGGGCCCGCCCCGGTGCGGGCAGGCGAGGTCGAACGCACGCTCATCGGCGAAACGATCGAGGAAAACCGGCTGCGCGAGATGTGCGAAACACTGCGCAAGCTCGATGCGATCGAAGACATCCATGCGCCGGCCTCGTATCGCCAGCAATTGGCGACGGTGCTGTCGCGCCGTGCGCTTGTCAAAGCACATGAGCGCATCGCCGCGAGGGCGCGCCCGTGAGCGAAACGCGAAACATCGCCGTCACCGTCAACGGCAAGCGCTACGAAGCGACCGTGCCGGTGCGCGTGACGCTCGCGGATTTCCTGCGCCATCAGCTCGGCCTGACTGGCACTCATCTCGGTTGCGAGCACGGTGTGTGCGGCGCCTGCACCATTCTGTTCGACGGCTATTCGGCGCGGTCCTGCCTGATGCTCGCGGTGCAGGCCGATGGCCACGAGATTATGACCGTCGAGGGCATCGCACCCGACGCCGACACCTTGCATCCGTTGCAGCAGGCGTTCCACGAGCATCACGGCCTGCAATGCGGCTTCTGCACGCCGGGCATCCTGACCACGCTGATCGAACTGTTGCGCGACAATCCCGATCCGACCGAGGAAGACATCCGCATCGGCATTTCCGGCAATCTGTGCCGTTGCACCGGCTATCAGAACATCGTCACCGCAGCGCTCGATGCGGCGAAGCGGATGCGGTCGGAGGATGGACGACGGACGAGGGATAACGGACGACATACGACAGACGACAGATGACGGAAAATCGCAAGGGGGAAGTTCATCGGTCGTCCGTCGTCCGACCTCTGTCGTCTGCCTCCCTCCGCTTCGACGATATCGGTCACCGGCTGAAAGCTTTCCGCCTCGGCTCCGGATTGTCGGCGGAGGAGATCGCGCAAAAGCTCGGCATTTCGCGCACCGCGCTCTACCGGTTCGAGAAAGGCGAGGTGGCGAAGATCGAGACCTTGGAGAAGCTGGCCGAGCTGCTGCAGGTCTCGGTGCCGACCTTGCTTGGCGTCGGCGTCGAATACATCGCTTCCGCCGTGAGCTATTTCGAGCGCATGCGGCAGATCGAGGAAACCGCCGAGCACGTCATCGTGCTGGCCGGGCCGATCTCCTATGTGCTCGCCTCCGACGCCTTCGATCGCGCGCTCAGCGACATCTTGCGCGAGTCGGTGCCTGACGCGATCGAGACCCGCGAACGGGCGCTTGCCCAGATCGACGAGTTGATGGCGGTGCTGCACCAGCGCAAGGAAACCTATCGCCGGCGACGGCCCGCGGTGGTCAATCTCATCGCCGCGACCGAGATGGAGCGTTTCTTGCGCAACGGCCTGGTCGGCCGCCACGACCTGCCGGAACAGCTGCGCCGCGAGCGCCGCGCGCTGGCCCGCGCCGAAGCCGAGCATTTTACCGCGCTGATGGAGAACGAGCCGATCGGCGTGCAGATCGGCATCGTGCTCGATACGCTGCCGCATACGAGTTTTCAGATTTTCCGTCAGCCCGACCGGCAGATCCTGGCGCTGAGCCCATTTCGCTTGGGTGAGGAGCCGAATATCCGCGTCGGCATGGCCATGATCACGTCGGCGCCCGAGGCGCTGGCGCTGCACGAAAAGATGGCGCGGGAGCTTTGGGCGAGCGCGCTCAAAGGTCCCGCCGCGGTGCGCTTCATGCGTGCTATGATCGAGAAGGGATGACTAGGCGCGCGCGTATTTGCCGCGGTTGAAGAAGCGGTCCTTCTGATCGTCATTGGCGGTTTCGCGGTTCGACTTGATGGCGCCGACCTTGGCCAGCGCGGCTTTCACCGCCGGCCGTTCGTCGATCGACTTGAACCAGCGGGCCAGGTTCGGATTGTCCTCCCACTTCACGCCCTGGATGTCGTGATTGCGCGTCCACGGGAAGGTGGCGATGTCGGCGATGGTGTATTCGTCGCCGGCGAGATAAGGCGTCTGCGCCAGCCGCTTTTCCAGAACCTCGTACAGCCGCTTCACCTCGGTCTGATAGCGCACCAGCGAATAGGCATGATCGCCGCCTTTCGGCGCAAACATCTTGAAATGAGTGAACTGGCCGAACATCGGGCCGACGCTCGAGGTCTGCACGAACAGCCACTGCAGCACGTGGTATTTCTTCGCGGTATCGGTCGGCAGGAATTTGCCGGATTTCTCGGCCAGATACATCAGGATCGCGCCCGACTCGAACAGCGTGTAGGGTTTTCCACCGGGACCGTCGTGGTCGATGATCGCCGGGATCTTCGAGTTCGGATTGATCTTGATGAATTCCGGATGGTACTGCTCGCCTTTCCAGACGTCGACGAAATGCTCCTTGTAGGGCAGCTTCGTCTCCTCAAGCATGATGTAGACTTTCTGCACGTTCGGGCTGGTCAACGCGTACAAGTCGATCATGGCAATGTCCTTTGGGCTTTGCGGGGAAGGCCGTGAAACTACCGGCCCCGGCGGCGTCCGGCAAGGTGCCGCAAGGCTGCGCAAAGCGGCTATTTTGCGCCCTTGTGCGATATCGCTGATGCCGCGTAGGCTCGGGCATTCCCCCCAACAATAAGATTCACAGGCAAAACGCTGCGCATTAAGCGAGGCAAGACATGATCATCGAATGGCACACCCATATCTATCCGCCGGAAGAGGCCGCCGACGAGCCGAGCTTGGACGGCAAGATCGGGCCGAGCTGGGAAGGCCGTTGCCCGATGACCTTGGAAAACGTGCTCGCCGCCCACCAGCGATGCAATATCGACGTGACGGTTTTCAGCAATGCGGCGCATTACCTGCGCGGCAAGGCGCCGTCCGAAGAGCTCAAGGCGGTACAGCGCTGGTCCGATTACGCGGCGGAGATTCAGGAACAGCACAAAGGCAAATTCTACGGCTTCGCCACCATGCTGCCGTGCGGCGGCGCGGCCTTCATCAAGGAAACCGAACGCGCCATTCGCCAGCTCGGCCTCAAGGGCGTGCTCATTCATTCGAGCCACAAGGGCCATTATCCCGACGACGACGAAGCGCGGCCGTTCTGGGAGCTGATCCAGGAGCTCGGCGTGCCGGTCTTCATCCATCCGCCCCATGTCGGCTTCGGCGAAGAGCGGATGAAGGAATATCGGCTCGCGTCCAGCATCGGCCGCCCGGCCGATCTATGTCTGGCGCTGTCACGGCTGATCGTGCGCGGCATTCTGGAGGATTTCCCGCGCGCCACCATCGTCGCCTCGCACGGCGGCGGCGGCATCTGTGAAGTCATCGGCCGGATGAACTACGCCTACGAATTGCAGGACGAATGCTACTTCCTCGGCTCCTACGCGCCGATGAAAATCAAGCACGAGCCCGGCCATTATCTCAAACGCATGTATTTCGACACCGTGAGCTACCACCCGCCGGCGGCGCAGCTCGTCGTCGACACCGTCGGGCCCGACCACGTGCTCTACGGCAGCGACGCGCCGCCGCTGACCTCGCTCAAGCCACGCGCCATCAAACTGGTCGAAGGTTTGCGCGTGAGCGACCAAGACCGCGAAAAGATTTTTTGGCGCAACGCCGCGAAGCTGTTGAAGCTCGATCTGCCGCGTGTAGGGTAAGGGCACGTTTCGCAAGCGAGTTCGCCCATGTCCGAAAGCAGAAAAAAATCGCCGGACCAGCTGCGCAGCTATCGTTGGCTCGGCAAGAACGATCTGCGCTCGTTCGGCCATCGCTCGCGGCTGCAGCAGCTCGGCTATGACCGCGCCGACTGGGTCGGCAAGCCGGTGATCGGCATCGTCAACACCTGGAGCGACATCAACGCCTGCCACGGCCATCTGCGCAGCCGCGCCGAGGACGTCAAACGCGGCGTCTACCAGGCCGGCGGCTTTCCGATCGAGCTGCCGGCGATGTCGCTTGCCGAACCGATCGTCAAGCCGTCGACCATGATGTACCGCAATTTCCTCGCCATGGAGTGCGAGGAATTTTTGCGCAGCCACCCGATCGACGGCGCCGTGCTGATGGGCGGCTGCGACAAGACCACGCCGGGCCTGATCATGGGCGCGATCAGCATGGGGCTGCCGGCGATCTATGTGCCGGCGGGGCCGATGCTGCGCGGCAACTGGCGCGGCCACGCGCTCGGCTCCGGCTCCGACGCCTGGAAATACTGGGACGAGAAACGCGCCGGCCGCATCGGCGACGAGGAATGGAACGAGATCGAGGGCGGCATCGCCCGCTCGTTCGGCACCTGCATGGTGATGGGCACGGCGGCGACCATGATGGCGATCACCGAAGCGCTCGGCCTGTCGCTGCCGGGCGCCTCGTCGATCCCGGCGCCCGACGCCGGCCATCCGCGCATGTGCGCGGCGTCAGGCCGCCGCGCCGTCGAAATGGTGTGGGAGGATTTGACGCCGGACAAGATTCTCACACCCGCTGCCTTCGACAATGCCATCCGCGTCCATATGGCGCTCGGCGGCTCGACCAATGCCATCATCCACGTCATCGCCATGGCGCGCCGCGCCGGCATCGCGCTCGACATGCAACGCTTCGACGACATTTCGCGGCAAGTGCCGGTGATTGCCAACATCACGCCGTCGGGGAAATTCTTGATGGAAGATTTTTTCTTCGCCGGCGGCTTGCGGGCGCTGATGGCACAATTGAAGGACCTGCTCGATTTGAGCTGCATCACCGTCAGCGGCCGCACGCTCGGCGAAAGCATCGCCGACTGTAAAGTGCATTTGCCCGACGTCATCCATGGGCTCGACAACCCGCTTTATCCCGAGGGCGCCACCGCCGTGCTCACCGGCAACCTCGCGCCGCGCGGCTGCGTGATGAAGCCGGCGGCCGCCGAGAAGCGCTTGCTGGCGCATCGCGGCAAGGCGATTGCGTTCGAGAACTACGATCACATGGCGCGCGAGGTCGAGCGCGACGACCTCGACGTCACGCCTGACCATATTTTGGTGCTCAAGAACGGCGGCCCGAAGGGCGGCCCCGGCATGCCGGAATGGGGACAATTGCCGATCCCGAAAAAGCTTTTGCAGGCCGGGGTGCGCGACATGCTGCGCATCTCCGACGCGCGCATGAGCGGCACCAGCTACGGCGCCTGCATCCTGCACGTCGCGCCGGAGAGTTACGTCGGCGGGCCATTGGCTTTGGTGCAGACCGGCGACGAGATCGAGATCGACGTGGCGGTGCGGAAAATCCACCTCCACGTCAGCGACGAAGACCTATCGCGCCGCCGCGCCGCCTGGAAACCGCCGCCGCCGCATTTTCTGCGCGGCTACGGCGCGATGTATTCCGAGCATATCGGCCAGGCCGACGAGGGCTGCGATTTCGATTTTCTGTCCGGTACGCAGCAAACGGCGGAGCCGGAGATTCATTGAGGTCATGCAACGTCCACATGTCGCAGATGTAACGCTGGCCGCGCTGGAGATAGACTGGGCGTGCGTCACTCCGCCGCCTGCCGCGCGGCCACGCGATAGCTGCCCGGCACGGTGCGAAACGCGATGTTGAGGCGGTTCGCGCCGTTGATGGCGATGATGGCAAGCGTCAAATTGGCAAGCTCTTCCTCGCCGAACTGCGCGCGCGCCTGGTCATAGACGAAGTCCGAAACGTGACCCTCGGTCAAGAGCGTCAGCGCCTCGGTCCAGGCCAAGGCGGCGCGCTCGCGGGCGCTGTAGAACGGCGACTCTGCCCAGGCGTTCAGCAGATAAAGCCGCTGCTCGCTCTCGCCCGCGGCGCGCAACTCCTTGGTGTGCATGTCGATGCAATGGGCGCAGCCATTGATCTGCGACGCGCGCAGCTTCACCAGCTCCAGCAGCGTGTGTTCGAGTCCGCATTCGCGAACGAAAGCGTGCAGCGCACCCATCGCCTTGGCGCCTTGCGGCGACGCTTTGCGGAAATCCATACGCGCTTGCATCGTCATCGGTCGTGCCTTTCTGAGGTTCCAGATCCGCTTTGACCCATTATAATCCGGCGCACGCGCTGCGAAAGCACGGCGCGAACAGGGGATGGAAAGCGCATGATCAAGTTTCGCTCGATAGGCTTGGCGCATGCCGCCATGGCGGCGCTGTTGTGGCTTACCGCCGCGGTACCGGCCGACGCCCAAAGCCCGGCGTTTCGGGTCGATCCGTTCTGGCCGAAACCGCTGCCGAACAACTGGATCCTCGGCCAGGTCGGCGGCATGGCGATCGACGCCCAGGACAATATCTGGGTGTTCCAGCGGCCGCGCTCGCTCACCGACGACGAGAAGGGCGCAACGCTGACGCCGCCGCGCTCGAAATGCTGCGTGCCGGCGCCGTCGGTGCTGGTGTTCAATCAGGCGGGCGACGTCGTCAGGTCGTGGGGCGGGCCGGGCGATAATCTCGGCTACGACTGGCCGCTGATGGAACACGCCATCCTGGTCGACAACAAGGGTTTTGTCTGGCTGAGCGGCAACGGCAAGGGTGACAGCATGGTGCTGAAATTCACCACCGACGGCAAATTCGTCAAACAGCTCGGCAAGCGCGGCCCGCTGACTTCGAGCACGGATTTGAGCCAGTTCGGCCTGGTGGCGGCGCTCGAGTTCGATGCTAAGGCGAATGAGATTTACGCCGCCGACGGCTACGGCAATCACCGGGTCGCGGTGCTCGATGCGGACTCGGGCGAGATCAAGCGCATATGGGGCGCCTACGGCAAGCCGCCGACCGACGACAATCTGCCGGCCTACAATCCGGATTCACCGCAATTCGCCAATCCGGTGCACTGCATCGCGCTGGCGAAGGATGGGCTTGTCTTCGTCTGCGACCGCAGCAACAACCGCGTGCAGGTTTTTCACAAGGACGGCAGCTTCGTGCGGCAATACGTGTTCGATCCGGCCACCAAGGGCTCCGGCTCGAGCTGGGGGCTGGCGTTCTCGCCGCTCGACAAGAAGCAGAACTTTTTCGTGCTGATCGACGGCACCAATAATGTGCTCGAAACGGTGCGCCGCAGCGACGGCGCCGTGGTCAGGACATTCGGCCGGCCAGGCCGCGAGACCGGCGAATTCCACTGGGTGCATGTCGGCAAGTTCGACTCGCGCGGTAATTTTTATACCGGCGAGGTCGATACCGGTAAGCGCCTGCAGAAATGGGTGCCGGTGGAGTAGCTCGCTTCTATCCTCGCGAGCTACGCTCGCTCGACCTCTCCTCGCAAGCGGGGAGAGGTGAATTTCACGTCGCCGGCAAAATCACCGCGCGGCATTCGCCAAAGCCGATCCGGACAAAGCCATCCTTCGCGCAAAAGCCGCGGAAGATGATCTCGTCGCCGTCTTCGATGAAGCCGCGCTTCTCGCCGCCAGGCAGTTCGAGCGGCTCACGGCCGCGCGCGGTGAGCTCAAGCAGGCTGCCCCAGCTCGATTTCTCCGGCCCCGAGACCGTGCCCGATGCGATGAGGTCGCCGATCTCGAGATTGCAGCCGTTGCTGGTCTGGTGCGCGACCATCTGCGCGATGGTCCAATACATCAGCGCGAACGAGGTCTGCGTGACGCGCGCCGGCGCGGCACCGCTCTTCCGCATGTTCTCGGTCGACAGATAAGCTTCCAGCGTGATGCCGAGCCCGCCGCTGGCCTGGTCTTCCGGGTCGGCCAGATACGGCAGCGGGGCCGGATCGCCTTCCGGCCGCTTGTAAGCGGCGGTACGGAACGGCGCCAGCGCGTCAGCGGTCACCACCCAGGGCGACACCGAGGTGCCGAAATTCTTGCCGAGGAACGGCCCGAGCGGCTGGGATTCCCAGGCCTGGATGTCGCGCGCCGACCAGTCGTTGAGCAGGCAATAACCGAACACATGATCGGCCGCTTTGCCGACCGCAACGGTGGTGCCGAGCTCCGTGCCCATGCCGATGAAGGCGCCGAGCTCGAGCTCGAAATCGAGATTGCGCGACGGCCCGTAGCTCGGCGCGTCGTCGTTTTGCCCCTTGCGCTGGCCTTGCGGCCGCTTCACCGGCGTACCGCTGACGCGCACCGACGAGGCGCGGCTGTGATAGGCGACCGGTACATATTTGTAGTTCGGCATCAGCGGATTGTCGGGGCGGAACATGCGGCCAGCATTGCTGGCGTGGAAAATCGAGGCAAAAAAATCGGTAAAATTGCGGAACGCCACCGGCAGCCTGATCTCCGCCTTCGCCATCGGGGTCAGATGCTGGCTGATGTTTTTATTGCCGTGCTCGGTGCTCAAGGCGCGCGACAGGCCAAGCCGCAGCGCCGCCCAGGCCTGCGGCCCGAGCGACATGATGATATTGAGGAACGGCGCCGCGCCGGCGCCCGCTGCCTCGGCGGCAAGGCCTTCGAGCGAAGGACCGGCCGCCGCGACATCGAGAATCTGGTCGCCGATCGCGACGCCGACCCGCGGCGGCATTCCTGCGGCCGGGCAGAAAACGCCGAACGGCAAATTCTGGATCGGGAATTCGCCCTCGGGCGCGTTGGCGCTTTCGACCCAGCTACGCCGGGCCGGATCGTGCGTCTCGTTGAGGGGCAATGCCATTTGCGGAGGGACTCTATGCAGGAGTGTGCTGTGGGATGCTAGCGGGTTTCTGCTATGAAGCCGATATGGATATACAATCCGCGGCCCCTTGGGAAATCGCGCCGTGAGCGTCATCGCGGAGCTTGCGGCCTTCGTCGCCGGAGCCAAGGCGTCCGACTTGCCGGCGGCAGACCGGGAGCGGTTGCGGCTGCATGTCATCGATACCGTGGTTGCCGCCAAGGCCGGCGCCCATATCCCCGAGGGCAAAGCGCTGCAAAGCCTGGGCGACGACGGCGCGCTGCCCATTCGCATCGGCCGGCAGGCGGCGGCGATCCGGCTCACCGAGATCGACGATATTCATCTGCCGTCATGCACCACGCCGAGCGCCGGTGTCGTTCCGGTGGCGCTGATGCTCGCGGCGCGGGAGCAGAAATTCGACGCGGGCGAAGTCGCAAGCGCGATTTGGGCCGGTACCGAGATCATGACCCGGCTCGGCATGGCGGTGCGCGGTCCGCAAATCCTTTACCGCGGCATCTGGCCGACTTATCTCGCCGCACCGGTCGCGGCGGCGGCAACCGCCGCGCGCCTGATGGGATTGCCGGAGGCGCGCATCGGCCATGCTTTGTCGCTCGCCGTGATGCTGATGGCCGGCGGCGTCGGCCGCATCCACGGCGCGCCATCCGGTCGTTGGTTTCTCTATGCCAATGCGGTGGCCGCAGGCGTCGCCGCGGCCGAAGCGGCGCGCGCCGACTATCGCGGCGATCCGGAGATCTTGGACAAGAATTGGCTGACCGACAGCCATGGCATCGCGCTCGATCATGGTCGGCTGACCGAAAAGCTCGGCGTCAACACTGTCTATACCGCGCTGAGCCTAAAACCGTTCTGCTCCGCCAAGCAGGGCATCGCCGCCATCGAAGCGTTTCGCGCCATCCTCGATCGCGGCGTGCGCGTTGAAACGATCGCCAAAGTGCGCGTCCGCGTGCCGCCGGCCTATGCCGGCATGATCGCGACCCGCGCCGAGCCAGGCGCGCGACAGTCAACCATGGTGAGCGTCGCCCATCAGATCGCGCTTGCCGCGCTCGACGCCGAGCGCCTCTACGACGTCGATCGCAGCGCGGCGAAGGCCGACGCCGACGTGGCCCAATTCGCCGCCAAGGTGGAGATTGCCGCCGACGTGAGGCTCGACGCCTATTACCCGCAACACTGGCCCGCCGAAGTGGACGTCGAAGCCGGCGGCGAAATCCATCAGCAGCGCATCGTCGAAGCGATCGGCGATCCCGAGCATCCGCTCGACCAAGCCGGCGTCTTCGCCAAGGCCCATCGCGTGCTCGATCCGCTCATCGGCAGCAACGGTACCGCCGCATGGTTGGCGATGGCTGGCGCCGCGCTCGATGACGCGCCTGCGTGTCGTAAGCTTGCCGCGGCATTTGCTGAAGATTTTTGGGGAGAGACGCGTGCCTGAAATCGTCGCCAAAACCATCCACTGCGCCGGCGGCCTGCCGGCGTTTCTCGCCATGCCGGCCGGCGGCGGCGAAAAAATCCCGGCTGTCGTGCTGATGCACGAGCGCTACGGCCTGGTGAAACACACTTGCGATCTCGCTGAACGCTTCGCCCGCGACGGCTTTGTCTGCATCGCGCCGGATTTCTTTTACAAGCATCCGGACCAGGACGCGCTACATCGCGGCGACGTCGGCTATCCGATCAAGGACGGCGAATCGAACGCGCATATCGCCACCGCGATAGCCGAGTTGGAGAAGCTGCTGCAGGTCGATCGCAGCAAGATCGCGGTGAAAGGCGTGTGCCAGACCGGCCGCCATCCGCTGGTCTACGCCGCCGAGCATCCGATTGCCGCGGCGCTGATCTGGTACGGTGCTGCCGGCGACAAGGAGTGGAAGGTCAACGAACAATTTCCGGAACCGCTCGATGACGTGATCGCGCGCGTCGATTGTCCGGTGCTCGGCATTTTCGGCGAGGCCGATCATGTAATTTCGCTCGCCGACGTGCGGCGGCTGCGCGATAGTTTCGACCGCCACGACAAGACCTACACGATCAAGGTCTATCCCGGCGCCCCCCACGGCTGGCTCAACGACACCATGCCGGGCCGCTATCGCCGCGACGCGGCCGAAGCGGCATGGGCGTTTCAGCTGGCGTTTCTCAAGAAGGTGTTCGATCCCGACTACGACAAATCGCGCCGCGTGCAGATTTACCAATCCGAGCACACCGCCGATTACGATTTCACGAAAAACAAGCGTCTGGCGTGACGGCGCTTCACCCAGGATGAACTACCGCCTGCTCTTTGCCATCGTCTCCACCGCCTTCGTCGAGCAGGTGGTCATCACCATCGCCCGCGTCGCTACCACCTATCGCGCCGTCGAGCTTGATCTCTCCGTGGTCTGGATCGGCGTCATTACCGCGGTCTATGCGGTCCTGCCGATCGTGATCGGCGTGCCGTTGGGGCGCTTTATCGACCGCGGCTATGATGCCGTCACCACCTGGATCGGCGCCGCCCTCTTGATCGTCGGCTGCTCGGGCTTCGTGCTGTTCCCGAGCCTGGTGGGAATTCTGGTCGCGACCGCGATCATCGGCACGGCGCATCTTCTGTTCGTGGTCAGCCAGCAGATCCAATGCACGCGGTGCGGCACCGGACCGGGCGCCATGGAACGCGCCATCGGCAATTACATGGTCGCCAATGCGGCGGGGCAGGGCGTCGGCCCCTATATCATCGCGCTGGCCGGCGGCACCGCCAGCGTGCCGCCGACGCAGTTTCTCTTCATGCTGAGCGTCGGCTTCGCCGTATTGACGGCGGTCTTCGCTTTGCTGACGCGATCGTCAGGCGCGCACAAATTGCCGGTCGACCGCGCCAAGGTGCCGCTGCGCGAGCTGATGTTCGCGCCCGGCCTGACCACGATCATCGTGGTCAGCGTCGTCACGGTGGTGGCGCAGGACCTAATCGTGGTCTACCTGCCGCTGCTCGGCGCCGACCGCGGCATGAGCGTCGATGCGGTCGGCACGCTGCTCGCCGTCCGCGCGGCCGCCTCGACGCTGTCGCGGCTGTTATATGCGCGGCTGCATATCGCCTTCGGCCGCATCCGGCTCACCCTGATCAGCACTTTCGTCAGCGCGATCGCCTATGCACTGCTGGCCTTTTCGTTGCCGCTGCCGTTGTTGTACGCCGCCATTGCGGTGGCCGGATTTGTGCTGAGCATCTCGATCACCGCCAGCATCGCCGGCGTGCTCGCCATCGCCTCGGGCGGCGCGATCGGCACGGCGAATTCGCTGCGCACCATGGCGAGCCGCATCGGCCAATCGATCATTCCGATCGTGGCGAGCCTGGTTGCGGCGGCCGTCGGCACCGGCAGCATTTTCGTGCTGATCGGCATCAGCCTTGCCGCGTCCGGCGCCGCCGTCCGCTTCGACAGCAAGCGCACCGATTCGTCGGCGCGCTAACGGCTTTGGTTTTTCTTTCCGGGCTGGCGCTGCGCGGCGGGGGCGCGCGGTAGACTCGGCAGGGCTCCGGGCTGCCGCTGCAGGGTCGGCCGCGCGCCGGGCCGCTGTTGCAGCGTCGGCACATTGGGTCGGCCGCCGGGCGGCGCGGCGCCTGGCTGCTGCGGCGGAGTGGGCTGTGCACCGGGCAGTTGCGGCGTCGGCCGCGCGCCGGGTTGCTGCTGCAGCGGCGGCCGCGCAGTTGGCGAAGGCAATGGCTGTCCGCCGGGCACCGTCCGCAGCTCAGGCCGCTGCTGCGGCAATCCGGGCCGCTGCTCGCGTCCGGGCAACTGGCCGGGCCGTTGCTGATTGGGTTGAGGCCGCAGCTGATTACGTTGCTGTTGCTGCAACGTGCGGCGCTGCTGAATGATCTGACGGCCGACGGTGCGCGCCGCAAACGTCTGGCGCACGAACGCGCGGTCGCGCTCGGCTTGCTCCCGGGAAATCTGCAACGGCGCCGCGGAGAAGCGGCCATCGGCGCCGGGCCGGATCGCGAAGCCGGTGGCACCGCGCGACAGGATGCCGAGCTGCGCGCCGTCGCGGCCAAACACTTCGATGCGGCCGACCCTGCCGTCGGCGTCGGGATAGAGCTTGATGGAGACCTCGCCGCCGGCGGCGCCGCCCTCGGGCACCTCGACCAGACCGGTGGTGCCGCGAATGCCCAGCGACGAGGTCGGCGTATCGATGCGCATGTTGCCGGTATGGGCGATTTCGGCTGCAACAAAAGCCGCGGTGCCGCGCACGACGTTGAACACGGCGGCATTGCTGGCGCCGCCTTCCTGATAGACGAACTCATCCACCGCAAGCCGCGTGTTCGGCTTAAGCGTGAACGTGGTCTCGTCGTCGAAGGTGATGCCGAGCGTGCCGTCGGCATTGGTTTGCAGCACGTCGTTTTTGTAGACCGGGTCGCGCAGTTGCAGCGCGCTGGTGGCATTGTTGCGGGTGGCCGAGGCGCCGCCTTGCAGCGTCGCGACGCTGCCGACCGGATCGGCGGTTTGCGGCGCGCTTGGCGCAGCGGGTTGGCTCGCGGCCGGCTGCGCCGGTGAGGTGGCCGGCGGCGACGGTGCCGGCGCTTGCGCCAGCCGCGCCGGCCCCGGTGCATCGACTTGCGCGCGCGCGTCCGTGCCCAAAACCATGACGCTGGCCGAAATGAGCATCGTCAGCGCGATCTTGCGGCAGGCCATTCAGGACGCTCTATGGATTTGGCGCAATTCTTGAATATCGATGCAGTGCGCGAAAACGACTTGTCCAGCAGCATGGGTCCGGATTCCGGCGACAGTTGGACCCCTCGTGCGGGCGCGCGGACCGCTGGTATAATCATGCCGGGCTGTGAGGGACCTAAGCACCATGCTCGCGGAAGAACGGCGACGGCGCCTCGTAGCCGCCATGCACGAGGCCGGCATCGGCCACATGGTGCTCTACGGCAATGCCTGGCAGGGCGATTACTTGCGCTATAGCGCCGATTTCGGCATTCTCGAAGGCCACGGCATCGCTCTGGTCGCCGCCGACGGCGAGGTCGAATTGTTCCTCGACAGCGCCACCGACGCCGAGCGCGCCGAGTTGGAAGCGCCGCAGGTGAAGGTGCACGTCGCACCGGACATCGCACGCGCCGTTGGCGCCCGGCTCGATCGCGTCGCCAATGCGCGCATCGCGGCGGCGCCACGGCGCTTCCTGCCGCGCTGGCTCGCCGACGCGACGCGAACATTCAAGCTCGACGACGCCACCGCCGTCCTCGACAAGCTGCTCATGCACAAGAGCGCCGGCGAAATCGCGGCGGTGCGCCGCGCCGCGCAGATTGCCGACGAGGCCTATGTCGAATTTATTCGCGCGGTGCGGCCGGGGCGGCGGCAATTCGAGATCGTCGCCGACATCGAAGCGCATCTGCGCCGCAACGGTTGCCCGGACAATTTCATGATTATCGGCTCCGGCGGCAAGGATGTGCTCGGCATGACGCCGCCGTCCGAGCGCCGCATCGCCGCGGGCGACTTGGTCACGACCGAGTTGACGCCGGCCGTCGAAGGCTATTTCGCGCAGATCTGCCGCACCTTGGTGGTCGGCAAAGCGACGGAAGCGCAGCGTCGCGCCTTCGCCGTCTTCGTCGAGGCACTGGAGGCCGGCATCGCGGCGGTGCGTCCGGGTGCGCGCGCCGCCGACGTGGCGAAAGCCGAGAATGACGTGTTTCGCAAATACGGTCTCGGCGAATACACCACCAGCCAATGGACGCGGGTGCGCGGCCACGGCATGGGGCTATTCGCCGATTCCAAGCCGCACATCCTGGAAGACATCGACACCGTGCTCGAGGCGGGCATGACGCTGATCGTGCATCCCAACACCTATCATCCCGACGCCGGCTACATCGTGCTCGGCGACGCCATCGTCGTCACCGACAACGGCGCCGAGGTGTTGTGCAAGACGCCGCGTCAATTGTTCGAAGTCGCAGCGTGATTAAGAAGCAGCAAAAACAATGCGCCGCGGCTTGATCGCCCGTTCTCTCGTCGAATTGCCCGACGCCGTGTTCGACGCGCGGCTCAATCGCGTGCGTGCGGCGATGCAGGCGGCAGAGCTCGACGCCCTCGTCATCTATACCAACAATACGCGGCCGGCCGGCGTGTCATGGCTCGTTGGCTTCGTGCCGTACTGGTCGGAAGCGGTGCTGGTGGTGCCGCGCGAAGGCGGGCCTTATCTGGTGGCGGCATTGAGCTTTCGCGTCAAATCCTGGATCGAGCGGGTCAGCCGCGTCGCCGACGTTCTGCATACGCCGCGCATCGGGCTGAAGGCGGCGCAGCAGATTGCCGCCGCCCGGCCCAATGCGGCCGTGGGCGTCGTCGACTTCGACGGTCTGCCGATCGGCATCGCCGACGACTTGCGCGAGGGCGGTCCCGGACTCGCGCTGCGCGACGCGAGTGCGCTGTTCGCGCCGTTGCGCGCGGTGGCCGACCCGGCGGAAATCGCCCTGGCGACAAAAGCCGCTGCGATCGGTCGTCGCGCGCTTACCACTGCCGCAGGCAAAAATCTCAACGCCATGATCGCCGCCGTCGAGAGCGAGGCGCGCCAGCTCGGCGCGGAAGAAATCTACGTTGCCGCGGCTCCCGATCTCGACCGCGATACCCGGTTCAAACGCATCGAGGGCGAGGCGGTGCTGGGCAAGAGCTTCGCGCTGCGTGCGACGGTCGCCTACAAGGGAACGTGGGTCCGTCTTGTCCGCTCGATCGGCGAAGCTGCGATCATGCCGGAGGCCGCGGCACGCTTTGCCCAAGCCGTCGCTTCATTGCCGAGCGATCGCGGATTTGCCGGCTTTCGCTCCTGGCTGGTCGAAGGCTGCCGCATGGCGCAGCCGCTCGATCCGCTGATCGGATCGCGCCTCGGCGACGGACATTCGCCGCTGCCGGGCGCGCTGGTTTCGGTGCAGGCGGCGCTCGCGGTTGACGGCCAAACGGTCCTGCTCGGCGCCCCGGCGTTGATCGGTCAATCCGGCGCAGCCGCAAGCCTGATCGCCGATCCGCTCGACGATTAAAGCTGTTCAGCTCGACGGCGCCGCGCCGCTCTGCATCTGCAACTCGCGCAGCCGCTGGTTCTCGTTCATGCGCCGCCGGCCCTCGGCATCGATGGCGCGCACCAATTCGGGATGATGCGCCGTCAAGGTGCGGAAATCGGCGAGATCGAGGATCAGAAGCGTCGACGACTGCGTCGTCACCACATTGGCACTGCGGACCGAATCGCCGAGCAGGGCGAGCTCGCCGAAGAACGATCCCTTTGCCAGCCGAACCGGTGTCGGTTTGACGTCGACTTCGACTTCGCCGTCGGCGATGAAATACATGCAATCGCCGACCCGGCCGCGGCGGATCACCGCGGTCCTGGCCGGCACTTCGAGCCGCCGCAGCATATGGGTGATCTCGGCGATCGCCGACGGGTCGAGCGTCTGGAAGAACGGCACCTTGCTGACGAGGTCCCAGGTCTGGATGAAATTGCGCCGCCGACTTTCGGCGGCGAAACCGGTGGCCAGAATACCGGTCCACAAGCCGAAAGTGGCGATGCCGCAGATCATGACGAAGGCGCCGAGCAGGTGACCCAAATGGGTGCGCGGCACCTCGTCGCCGTATCCGGTCGTGGTCAGCGTCACCACCGCCCACCACAACGACTGCGGCAACGAACCGAACGCGGCGGGCTGCTCGTCGCGCTCCAGCACATGCATGGCGGCGGACGATAGGAACAGCGCGATCAGGAACAGCGCCAGGACGCTGGCGAGCGGTCGCGCTTCAAGCACGAACACGCGCGCGAGCTGGGCGAAGCCGGGCGAATTCTGCGCCAGCTTGAGCACCCATAGCGATGCCAAGAGCCATGCCGTCGGTTGCGCGACGCCGCAGGCAAGCGCGACCGGGACCGGAAAAATCGTGATCAGGTCCACGAATCCCGAAGCCGACAGCAGGTGACTCCTGGTTTTGTTGGCTTGAAACGCGGCCTGGGCGCGGACATAGCCCTCGACCGCAAAATATGCCAGACAGCACCACAGACACGCGCTCAGCCAGAAACTGGCCGACTTCTGCAAGTCCGATACCGTGAACGCCGTCATGGCGGCGAGCCCGATGGCCAGCACGAACATGCGGCCAAGCGACGATGCCCCGAAACGGCGAAGCGGCGCGGTATAATGCGCGAGATTCGTAAGCACGATCGGCAGCGTCACGCGGGTCTCTTCGGTGGCCTTAAGTGAGTGTGGTCCTGGCCCCACCCTGCCAATAAATTACGCCGTGGCCATTCCAACGGCCAGTCGAATTTGTCGCATGGCCGGGGCATAGGCCCCCTGCCAGTGAGGCAATTGGATTAACGGCGGGTTGCTTGCGATCGAGAATTTCCGCTGCGGCGTCTTAAACGCGGCGCCGGCGGGTGGTGGAGGGTGACCATGCATTGGACGGACCTTTTCAACAGCGTCGGCTCGCTGTTCATCGTGGCGACGGCCTCGACCAAGACCATGGTTCCGCTGCGCGTCCTCGCCATCGTCGCCAATTGCTTTCTGGTCGTTTTTTACACCGTGACCCACGCCTGGGTACCGATGGTGCTGCAAACGGCAGCGCTGCCGCTCAACGGTTGGCGGCTCTATCAGATGATCGCCTTGATCCGCAACGTGCGCGGCGCGATTCGCGGCAATTCCTCGATGGATTGGCTCAAACCCTTCATGACCGGCCGTCACTTCCGAAAGGGCGACATCCTGTTCGCCAGAGGCGAGCCGGCGAGCGAGATGTTCTGCACGGTGACGGGACGCTATCGTCTGCTCGAACTCGGCATCGAGCTGAAACCCGGCCAGCTCGTCGGCGAGCTGGCGATGCTGGCGCCCGACAACCGGCGCACCGCGACTCTCGAATGCATCGAGGAGGGCGAAGCGCTGTCGATCACCTACGAGCAGGTCGAGCAACTCTACTACCAGAACCCGACCTTCGGCTTCTATTTCCTGCGGCTGGCGACGGCGCGGCTGTTCGAAAATATCAGCCGGATGGAATCCGAGTTGGCGCGGCTGCATGCGGCGCAAACCTGAGGCGGCGGTGCGCACTTGCGCAAACGAACGGGTATCGGGCTGCCGGCAAATCCCGGCCTAGGCCGTAAAATTCGTGATGAGGCGGGTGAATTTGCCTTAACGCGCGTTGCGCCCGCGCTTAATTTCCCATCCCGATGTCGTTAGACTGACCAACCGACTCGAAGACCGCCGCACCCTCGTTTCCGGGAACGCCATGGCAGGAAAACAGATTTCACGCCTCGAACTGGCGAGCTTTTTGCTCAGCCCATCGCTGTTCGTGATGATCGTCCTGATGGTGGTCGAGGCCATGCTGGCGGCGGCGACGACTTGGTTCGTCATCAATGCCGGACAGAAGGTTGCCGTCGGCCATTTCCTGGTCAGCGATCTGATCTGGATTCTGACCGCACAATCGGCATCCTACGTGGTCGGGGTCATCAGCTGGGTGTTCGCCGAACGGGCCGGCTACCGCGGTTTCGGCAAATTCATGCTGCGCTTCGCCCGCGAAAACCGCCGCAAGGTCAAGTTGTTCGGCGACAAGCCGTCGCGCGAGCAGGTCGAGCCGTTTCTCACCGGCGAGACGTTCCAGTGCTTCTTCAACGTCATGTACGAGCTCGAATTCGCGCTGAAGCTGTTTCTCGGCCTGGTGTTCAATTCCATCGTGCTGGGCGCGGAAATCGACGTCAGCCTGCCGTTCGCCTATGTCGGCGCCTTCGGCGTGCTGTTGCTGATGCAATGGGTGCTGCAGAAGCCGATCGCGCGCACCTATCTGGAAAACCAGCGCATGAACAACCGCATCACCGCGCAGGGTTATACCGCGTGGGACAACGTGTTCAGCGGCAACAGCTACAATCTCCGCCTGTGGCTTTCCGGCTTCAAGACCCGGCTGCGCGAAGGGCTGACGGCGCAGATCCGCGCCATCGTGGCGCGCGAGGGCATGAGCGCGATGAGCGGTATCGTCAGCCTCGCCATCGTGTTCGCAACCGTCACCGTGGTCGCACTGCAAAATGTCGGTCACACCGCGCTGTTGGTCGGGCTCGCCACCACGCTGCCGCGGCAGATCGAGATGACCTACGAGCTGCATCTGCTCGCCTCGGGCTGGAACGATTTCATCGCCATCTGGACGCGGTTCGGCGGCGTCGCCGCCAACATGCTGCCCGAGCCGGACCCGGATTTCGACAAGCGCATCAAGTTCGACCGGCTGGTATTGCGCGAAGGCGAGGGCGCCAATGTGGTGTCGTCGGTCGGCGATGCGTTGCAGATCGCGCTCGCGCACCCGACCGGCCGGGTCAACGTGCGCGGCGGCAACGGGTCCGGCAAATCCTCGCTGCTCGCCAGCCTGAAGACCGAGATGAAGAAGCGCGCCTATTACTGGCCGACGACCGACCGGCTGGCGTTTCAGTTCACCGGCGGCGTGGTGCCGGTCGAGGTCGAGGGCGACGACGAGGACGACGAGGTCGTGGTTGCCGATTCAATGCACAAGAAGCTCGGCTACTCCTCGGGCGAGCTGCAGCTCAAATCGCTCGAAGAGATCGTCAATGCGACCGATGCGCAGGTCTATCTGCTCGACGAATGGGACGCCAATCTCGACGCCGCCAACAAGGCGAAGGCAGACGCGCTGGTGGACACGCTCGCGTCACGCGCGCGTGTCGTCGAGATTTCGCACCGCGACCGGCCGGCGTGACGGCAGCCCGGCGACACCCGTCGAGGCTTATTTCGCTCGCTGCGCCACCGCCGCGAAGACATCGTAGGCTTGCTGAAGATTCGGCTTGCGTTTGGCGACCTCGGCGCCGACGGCCGTGAGCATCTGCATCATTTCGGCTTGCTCGTCGGCCGGCAGGCTGATGAGCTCGCCGTGTTCGGCCCAAACCTGCCGCGCCTTGGCATAGCCGCCGATCTGCCACTCGTCGATTTCGGCAGACGCGCGGCCGGCGTCGGTATCGATGATCGTCTGTAAATCCTTGGGCAGCGCGTCGTACCATTGCTTCGACAGGAACGTCATCGAGAAGATGAACGGCTGGTTGATCTCGGTGACGTATTTCGAGGCGTCCCAAAAATGCATCGATGCCTCGACCGTTATCGCCAGGATCGAGCCGTCGATCGCCCCCTGCTGCATCGCGGTGAGCACGTCGCCTAGCGTCATCGCCACCGGGGTGCCGCCGAGCCGCTTGATCATTTCCTGCTGCATGTCGGCGGCAAGCACGCGGAGCTTCTTGCCCTTGAAGTCGGCGAGATGGCGGATGGCGCTGCGGGCGATGACGTTCGACGGTTGCGCGATGAACAGGGCGGCGCCATGGATGCCTTTGTCGGCACCGAAGCCGAGCATCATCTTCTGCAGCTCGGGATCTTTGACGGCACGGACTTCGTGCTGCAGGTCGGCGATGAGGCCCGGCGCGGAGAGCACCTCGTACCGCTCGTCGACGCCGACCAGGAACTCGGGTGGCCCGACGTAGCCCTGGATGGCGCCGAATTGCACGCCTTCGATCTCGCGCGGTATCGCTCCCAATTGGCTAGCGGGATAGATTTCCGGCTTGATCCTGCCGCCGGAGTCCTGTTCGACCATGGCCGCGAACCGCTTGCACCATTCGTGCTGCGACTCGTTGATCGTTGCGGTGCCGAGCTTCATCACATAGGTCTTGTCGTCCGCCCGTGCCGCGCTGAGCATCGCGGCCAGCGACAGGGCGAGTGCTGCTGGGACACTCCAATTCATGATCGCCTCCCTGGCCTACACTCCCAACGCTCCCCGTACGCGCTCGGGCGAGAACGGCAGTTCGCGCAAGCGCACCCCGGTGAGCGCGGCGATGGCGTTGCCGACCGCGCAGGCAACCAGCGGCACGCCTTCCTCGCCGCCGCCGGTCGGGTGGTTGTCGGTCGAGACGACCTTAACCTCGATATTAGGCACGTCGGACATGCGCGCCACCTCGTAGTCGCTGTAGTTCGACTGCAGCACGTGGCCATCCTTGATGGTGATCCTCTCGCGCAGCACCGAGCCCAGCGCATAGACGATGCTACCCTCGGTCTGCGCGGCGAGATTGCGCGGCTGCACCGCGATGCCGGCATCGAGCGCGGCCCAGAAGTTGAGCACCTTGATCTTGCCGGACTTGCGATCGAGCGAGACCTCGGCGACGCCGGCGGCAAGCGTGTCGTCCTTCACCATGGTGCCGACGCCGAGCGCGGTGCCGTCGCGCTGGCGCGACCAGTCCGCCATCTCGGAAACCACGCGAAGGAGATGCTGCATGCGCGGCACGCCTTCGGTGAGCTCAAGGCGGAACGCCAGCGGATCCTTGCCGAGATCCTTGGCAATGTCGTCGACGAAGCTCTCGATGGCAAAGGCGTTGTGGCCGTTGCCGACACCGCGCCACGGCGACAACCGCGCGCCGCGGTTCTCGATGACGTGCTCGGCGAGCTTGTTGGGGATCGGGTATTGCGGGATCGGCGAGCCCTTCATCACGATGCGGTCCTGCCGCGGCTTTGGATCGCCGGAGACATAGGCCACCACCGATTCGGCAACGACCCGGTGATGCCAGGCGACGAGCTTTCCGGCCTCGTCGAAGCCGGCCTCGATGTGATGCGCCGTCGCCGGACGGAATTTGCCGAACGTAATGTCGTCTTCCCGCGTCCAGATCAGCTTCACCGGCAGGCCGGCCGCCTTGGACAGGCGGACGGCGTCATAGACGGTCTCGTGGTTGCCGCGCCGGCCAAAACCGCCGCCGAGGAACTGCTGATGCAGCACGATCTCGGAGCGCTCGGTCTGCAGCATGCGGGCGACGCCGTTGAGCAGGCTGGTCGCCGCCTGGGTGCCGACCCAAAGCTCGGCCGATTTGCCGTCGGCGGCCACCGCGGCGGTGGCGTTCATCGGCTCCATCTGGGCGTGGTAGACGTAGCGCGTACGATATTCGCCTCGGAATACGCGCTTGGCGCCCGCCAGCGCCGCCTTGGCGTCGCCCTTGTTCTCGAAAGCCACGCCGTCGCGAGTCTTGTCGCGGCCGATCGCCGCAAACTCTGCAAGCGCTTGCTCGCTGTCGAGATGGGCGCCCGGCGCGTCGCCCCAGGTCACCTTGAGCAAATTCTTGGCGGCTTGGGTTCCTTCCACCGTGGTGCCGATAACGCCGACGCCTTCGGGCAGTTTTACGACGTCGGTGACGCCCGGCACTTTGCGCGCGCGGCTGTCGTCGACGTTAAGCGGCGCGCCGCCGGGATAGGGCGATTGCAGCACCGCGGCATAGACCATGCCCGGCACCTGCACATCCATGCCGTATTGGGCCGCGCCTTTGACTTTGAGCGGCACGTCGACGCGCGCGATGTCCTTGCCGATGAGCCGAAAACTTGCCGTCGGCTTGAGTTCGCTTTCGGCGATCTTCGGCAATTCGGCGGGGGCCGTGGCAAAGGCGGCGATTTCGCCATAGCCGATGCGCCGGCCGGACGGCTTGTGCACGACGACGCTTGGTTCGGTCGTAAGCTCGCCGACCGGCACCGCCCATTTCGCCGCGACCGCATCGAGGAGCACGCGGCGCGCCTGCGCGCCGGCTAGGCGCAGCGCCGTGAAATAGCCGGTCACCGACGCGCTGGCAGACGTCTGGAAAGTGTAATTGTATCCCGGGTTGCCGAACTTCTTGTCGTCCCATTCCGTCGGGAACACGGGCCTGACCTTGCTCCAGTCGGCGTCGAGCTCTTCGGCGATGATGACCGGCAGGCTGGTGAACGAGCCTTGGCCCATCTCGGCTGCCGGCGCGACCATGGTGATGATGCCGTCGGGCGCGATCGTCAGCCAGACATTCGGCGTATACGCCGCCGGCGCGTCGGCGAATGCGTCGTCGACGAAGGAGGGTGCGTCGGGCGCGATCGTCAGCGCCAGGCTCAGCCCGGCCGCGGTTTTGAGAAAGTTGCGGCGGTTCACCGCTGACATCCTGCTGTGCTGATTCATGGCTCAGCCCTCCCGCGCCGCGCGCTTGATGGCGCTGATGATTTTCAGATAGGTGCCGCAGCGGCAGATATTGCCGTCCATATGTTCGACGATGTCGTCGCGCGACGGACTTTTGTTGGCCTTAAGCAGCGTCGCCGCCTGCATGATCTGGCCGGATTGGCAGTAGCCGCATTGCGGCACCTGCTCGGCGATCCAGGCCTTCTGCAGCGGATGGCTGCCGTCGGCCGATAATCCTTCGATGGTGGTCACGGACTTTCCCGCGACCAGCGACAGCGGCATCGCGCAGGAGCGCACCGCCTCGCCGTCGATATGCACCGTGCAGGCGCCGCAGGCGGCGATGCCGCAGCCGAATTTGGTGCCGGTGAGTTTAAGATGCTCGCGCAACACCCAGAGCAGCGGGGTATCGGGCGCGGCATCGACCTCGTGCTGTTGTCCGTTGACGGTCAAGGCAACCATAGGGCTCTCCCTGGGCTCGACGTTCGCGCCGGCGCGGCGCGCGACGGCCTTTATTGCTTTTGGCATCGCCGGCGGGCGAGGCGGCATTATCGCGCAAATCGGTTGCCTCCGACAGCCGGTCGGCATTCTGCCGAGCGATGCCGGCCGGCCGCGGTCCCGACCGGCCGTTGTGACGGCGGTCACTGCGAAGCCGGCAAAACCCCGCGATAAACCGCTCTAAAATCGATCCCGCGGCGTCCGTATCGCCGTGGCGGCACGGCGCCCAGTTGCGTATGATCGGCGCCGGTTCAAGCCGTGGTGAACCCGATGAAACGGCGCGGCAAGGCTGGTGGCAAGGCAGCGCATTCGCGGCGCCGGCAGGTGGCCGGCCGCAAGCGCTCCGCCGTCGCAAAATCCGAATTGCAGCCTCGCGCTGCCGCTGCCGGCCTGCAAGAGCAGCTCGACCGCAACAAACGGGAATTGAACGAGGCCTTGCAGCAGCAGGCCGCGGCAGCCGAAGTGCTGCGCCTGATCAGCGCGTCGCCGGACGATTTGCAGCGGGTCTTCGCGGTCATCCTGGAAAGCGCCACCCGCCTCTGCCGGGCCAATTTCGGCACGCTGTATCTTGCCGAAGGCGACTTTTGCCGCGCGGTGGCGATGCACAACGCGCCGCCCGCGTTCGTCGAGTTCAGAAGTCGCCAACCGCTGGCGCCCATCACCGGCACCACGGTGCTGGCGCGCGTGGCAAAGACGAAGCGGCTCATCCAGGTTGCCGACATGGCGTCGGTGGCGGCGTCTCGCAACAATCCGCAGGAACGCCGCTTCGTCAAGCTGACCCGGGTGCGCAGCCTGGTCACGGTGCCGATGCTCAAGCACAAAGCGTTGATCGGCGTGATCACCGTCTATCGCCAGGACGTTCGTCCATTCAGCAAAGCGCAGGTCGACCTGCTGACGAGTTTCGCCGCGCAAGCCGTGATCGCCATCGAGAACGCGCGGCTGCTGAGCGAACTGCGCCAACGGACGACCGACCTCACCGAGTCGCTGGAACAGCAGACGGCGACCTCCGAAGTTCTGCGCGTCATCAGTTCGTCGCCCGGCGAACTGGAGCCTGTATTCCAGGCCATGCTGCAGAATGCGGTGCGCATTTGCGACGCTAAGTTTGGATACCTGCAGCTTCATGAAAACGGCGCGTTCCGCATGGCGGCAATGCACAACGCGCCACCGGCCTGGGCTCAGGCGATCGCGCAGCGCGGTCTATTCCGTCCCGGCCCGCTCACAAATCTTGCGCGGGTCGCCGTCACGAAACAGGTGGTTCACACTGCCGACTACTCCGACGACCCGGCTTATAAGCAGCGTGATCCTACTGCGGTCAGGATGGTCGAACTCGCCGGAGCCCGCACAGTCGTGGGGGTCCCGTTGCTCAAGGAGCACGAACTGATCGGTACAATCCACATTTTTCGCCAGGAGGTGCGACCGTTCACCGACAAGCAGATCGCGCTGGTGCAGAACTTCGCCGCGCAAGCCGTCATCGCCATTGAGAACACGCGGCTGCTCAATGAATTACGCCAGCGCACCGACGATCTCTCTGAATCGCTGGAACAGCAGACTGCGACGGCCGATGTGCTCAAGGTCATCAGTCGCTCGACGTTCGATTTGCAGGTCGTGCTCGAAACGCTGATCGAGTCGGCGGCCAGGCTCTGCCGCGCCGACAAGGCGTCATTCCGGCTGGCGCGGGGCGAATTTTTCCATCATGCCGCGAGCTATGGCTACACGCCGGAACAGGACCGATACATGGTCGAGCATCCGGTTCCGGCCAAGCTGCCGGATCGGGGGTCGACCGTCGGCCGCGTCCTGGCTGAGGGCAAAGCCGTTCAAATCGAAGACACCAAAGGCGATCCCGAGTTCCGTCTGACCAACGTGGCCGGATTCGAAAACGTCCACACCACGCTCGGTGTGCCGTTGCTGCGCGAAGGCAGGCCGGTCGGAGTCCTGGTGCTGATGCGCAGCCGGATCGAGCGTTTCACCGAAAAGCAGATCGAACTCCTCACCACCTTCGCCGACCAGGCGGTCATCGCCATCGAGAACGTGCGACTGTTCGAGGCGGAGCAACAGCGCAGCCGCGAGCTCACCGAAGCGCTCGAACAGCAGACGGCGACGGCGGAAGTGCTGAGCATCATCTCAAGCTCGCCCGGCGAACTTGAGCCGGTGTTCCAGAGCATGCTGGAGAACGCGGTACAGATTTGCGATGCCAAATTCGGATTTATGAATCGATACGATGGCGGCACCTGGAAGATCGCGGCAGTTCACGGTGCGGCGCTGGCATACACCGAATACCTGCAGCAGCGAGGATATCAGCGGCCAGGACCCGAGACCGTCGTTGCGCGTATCGCTAGTACCAATCAGATTGTTCATATCGCCGACCTGGCGGCATCACGAGGCTATGTCGAGCACGATCCGGTCGTCGTCACGGCTGTCGAACTCGGTGGTGTTCGTACATTGCTCGGCGTGCCAATGCTCAAGGAAGACGAACTGATTGGCGCTATTCTCCTCTACCGCCAGGAGGTACGTCCTTTCACCGAGAAGCAGATTGAACTGGTCCAGAACTTCGCTGCTCAAGCCGTGATCGCCATCGAGAATACGCGGCTGCTCAACGAATTGCGCCAATCGCTGGACCAGCAGACGGCGACGGCGGATGTGCTGCGCGTCATAAGTTCGTCGCCTGGCGAGCTGGAGCCGGTGTTCGAAGCCATGCTGGAAAGCGCCACGCGTATTTGCGAGGCGAATTTCGGCGGTATGTTCCGGCTCGAGAACGGCGCCGCGCGAATGGTCACGCGACTCCGCGTGCCGGAGCGACTTTCCGAATTTTTGCAAAAGCATCGCGATAGTGTCGGTCCGCTTCATCCGTGGAGCCGGCTCATACAAAGCCGACGGACCGTGCACATCGCCGATTACAGCAAAGACCGCGCCTATCTGGAACGCGACCCTGTAGCGATTGCCGGCGTCGAACTCGGCGGCATCCGCACGCTGCTTGCCGTGCCCATGCTTAAAGATGACGAATTGGTCGGCTTCGTCACCATCTTTCGGCAGGAAGTCCGCCCGTTCTCCGACAAGCAGATCGCGCTGGTGCAGAACTTTGCTGCCCAGGCTGTCATCGCCATCGAGAACACGCGGCTGCTCAACGAGCTGCGCCAGCGCACGGACGATCTAAGTGAGTCGCTGGAGCAGCAGACAGCGACCTCGGAGGTGCTCAAGGTCATTAGTTCGTCGCCCGGCGATTTGGAGCCGGTGTTTAACGCGATGCTGGCAAACGCCACGCGGATTTGCGAGGCCTCGTTCGGAGCCCTATTGCTGCGCGAAGGTGACGTTTTCCGCCGCGTTGCACTGCATAACGCGCCAGCGGAATGGGCGGAGTTCGTCGCGAAGAATCCGCTTATTCACCGTCGCCAGTCGACTAGCCTCAATCGTCTTTTTGAGACAAGGCAAGCGAACCATGTCACTGACATGAGCTTGGCAGAGCCCGAGACCCCAGTTGCGAAGTTTGGTCATGCGCGCACGCTTCTGACTGTACCTATGCTCAAAGAAACTGAGTTCATCGGCGCTATAGGCATCTACCGCCAGGAAGTTCGGCCCTTCACCGACAAGCAAATTGAGCTGGTGCAGAACTTCGCCGCCCAGGCCGTCATCGCCATCGAGAATACGCGGCTGCTCAACGAATTGCGGCAGTCGCTGGAGCAGCAGACGGCGACGGCGGACGTGCTGCGCGTCATCAGTTCGTCGCCCGGCGAGCTGGAGCCGGTGTTCCAGGCCATGCTGGAGAATGCCACGCGCATCTGCGAGGCCAAATTCGGCACGATGTACTTCCGCGAGGGCGACGGCTTTCGCGCCGTTGCTATGCACGGCGCGCCGCCGGCCTACGTCGAAGCGCGGCTGCACAAGCTCGTTCGTCCAGGCCCGAATACCGGCATCGGCCGCGTCATGGCGACAAAACGGGTTGTCCAGGTCGAAGACGCTTCCGCGGACCCCGGCTATTCCACTGGCGATCCCATGCGAGTTGCGGCGGTCGACCTTGGCGGAATTCGCACGCTGCTTGTGGTGCCGATGCTCAAGGACAACGAGGTGATCGGAGCCATCGCGATCTATCGCGAAGTGGTCCGGCTGTTCACCGACAAGCAGATTACGCTGGTGCAGAACTTCGCCGCCCAGGCCATCATCGCCATCGAGAACACCCGGCTGCTCAACGAATTGCGGCAATCGCTGCAGCAGCAGACCGCGACCGCCGACGTGCTCAAGGTCATCAGCCGCTCTACCTTCGATCTGCCGGCGGTTCTCAATGCGCTGGTGGATTCGGCGGCCAAGCTGTGCGACGCCGATTGCGCATTCATTTTCCGACTCGAGGACGGCGCCTATCGTCTCGCCGCCAGCCGCGGCTTTTCCGAGGAGTTCCAGCAATTCATTGTCCGCAACCCCATTAAGACGGGCCGCGGGACGTTGGTCGGGCGGACCGCGCTTGAAGCCCGCACGGTTCACATCCCGGACTGCTTGGCCGATCCGGAATACGTCTGGGTCGAATCACAGAAGATCGGCGGCTTCCGTTCCATGCTGGGTGTGCCGCTGCTGCGTGAAGGAAATCCGATCGGCGTGATCGCGTTGACCCGCTCTGTGGTCAGGCCGTTCACCGAAAATCAGATCGCGCTGGTCACGACGTTCGCCGACCAGGCGGTCATCGCCATCGAGAATGTCCGGCTGTTCGAAGCCGAGCAGAAGCGCACCGAGGAGTTGAGCGACGCGCTGGAGCAGCAGACCGCCACCGCCGATGTGCTCAAAATCATCAGCCGCTCGACCTTCGATCTGCAGGCTGTGCTCGATACGCTCGCGGAATCAGCCGTGCGCCTTTGCGAAGCCGACATTGCGTCGATCCATCGCCAGCAGGGCGCCAATTACCAGGCCGTCGCAACCTTCGGCGGACGGTCCGACTATCGCGACCTCGTTTTAGACAGCATTCCCTTCGCGGCGGGACGAGGTACCGTACTCGGCCGCACGGTGCTCGAGCGCAGGCCCGTTCAAGTTGCCGATGTTCTGGCCGATCCGGACTATACGCTGCAGGAAATTCAGAAAAAGATCGGCTTCCGCACCATCCTTGGTGTGCCGCTGCTGCGCGAAGGCAAACCCGTCGGCGTCATCGTGCTGATGCGGCTCACCGTGCGGCCGTTCACCGAAAAGCAGATCGAGCTCGCCACCACCTTCGCCGACCAGGCCGGTATCGCCATCGAAAACGTGCGGCTGTTCGAGGAGATCCAGGACAAGAGTCGGCAGGTCGAGGAAGCGAGCAAGCACAAATCGCAATTCCTCGCCAATATGAGCCACGAGCTGCGCACGCCGCTCAACGCCATCCTCGGCTACACCGAGCTCATTCTCGACGGCATCTACGGCGACGCACCGGAAAAGATGAAGGGCGTGCTGGAGCGCGTGCAGTCGAACGGCAAGCATCTGCTCGGCCTGATCAACGACGTGCTCGATCTGTCGAAGATCGAGGCCGGGCAATTGGTGCTGTCGATCCAGGATTATTCGATCAAGGACGTCGTGCACGGCGTCTATAGCGCGGTCGAGCCGCTGGCGAGCGGCAAGAAGCTCGGTTTCAAGATCGAGCTGCCGGCGAACCTGCCGCCGGCCCGCGGCGACGATCGTCGCTTGACCCAGGTGCTGCTTAATCTCGTCGGCAACGCGATCAAGTTCACCGATGTGGGCGAGGTGGCGGTCAAGGCTTCGGCGAGCAATGGCAGCGTCACCATCTCGGTACGCGACACCGGCCCGGGTATAGCGGAAGCCGACCAGGCAAAAATATTCGAGGAATTCCAGCAGTCCGACAGCGCGCAAGCCAAGGCCAAGGGCGGCACCGGGCTCGGCTTGGCGATCGCCAAACGCATCATCGAGATGCACGGCGGCAAGTTGTGGGTCGAATCCAGCCCCGGCGCCGGTTCGACATTTTCCTTCACCGTGCCGTTGCGCGTCGAACACCAAGTGGAGCCACCATGAGCAAGCGGATTCTCGTCGTCGAGGATCAGGAAGACAATCGCCAGATCCTGCGCGATCTCCTCGCCAGCGCCGGCTATGCCATGAGCGAAGCCGGCGACGGCGAAGCCGGCGTTGCCGCGGCGAAGGCGCAGCGGCCAGATCTCATCCTCATGGACATCCAGTTGCCGCTGCTCGATGGCTACGAGGCGACGCGGCGCATCAAGGCCGATCCCGAGCTGAAAAGCATTCCCATCATCGTCGTGACCTCCTATGCGTTGAGCGGCGACGAGGGCAAAGCGCGCGCTGCCGGCTGCGATGCCTATGTCACAAAGCCGTATAGTCCGCGTCAATTATTGGCCAAGATCAGGGAATTCCTGCCCGCTTAGGAGTCCCGGCTCCGCTTCGCTTCACAACCGAATCATCGATCGCAAGACGCGCATGAACAATCCCGCCCGCATCCTGGTGGTCGACGACAACGAAACCAACCGCGATATTCTGATCACGCGGCTGGAGAAGCACGGTTACCAATTGCTGCAGGCGGCCGACGGCGAGGAGGCGCTGGCGAGCGCCGCGCAGCATAGCCCGGACCTGATCTTGCTCGACGTGGAAATGCCAAAACTCGACGGTTTTGAAGTCTGCCGCCGGCTGAAGAACGATCCGGCGATGCCGTTCATCCCCATCATCTTGGTGACGGCACGCGCGGCCAGCCAGGATGTGGTCACCGGCTTGGATGCCGGCGCCGACGAATATTTGACCAAGCCGATCGACCAGGGGGCATTGGTCGCCCGCGTGCGTTCGATGCTGCGCGTCAAGGCACTGCACGACCAGGTGCAGGCGCAGGCTGCCGACCTGGCGACCTGGAACCGTACCTTGGAGCAGCGGGTGAACGAGCAGGTCACCGAGCTCGACCGCATGAACCGGCTGAAGCGCTTTCTGTCGCCGCAGATCGCCAAGCTCGTGGTGTCGTCGGGCGACGACAAGCTGTTGGAAAGCCATCGCCGCGACATCACCGTGGTGTTCTGCGACCTGCGCGGCTTCACTGCGTTCGCCGAGAGCGCGGAGCCGGAAGACATCATCGCGGTGTTGCAGGAATATTATCAGTGCCTCGGCGAATCGATCGACCGCTTCGAGGGCACGCTGCAGCATTTCGCCGGCGACGGCTTGCTGATCATCTTCAACGATCCGCTGCCCTGCGCCGATCCGGCGTTGCGCGCGGTGCGCATGGCGGTCGAGATGCGGACGCGGGTCGCGGCGCTGGTGGAGAAATGGCGCCGCTTCGGCCACGAGCTGGGCTTCGGCATCGGCATCGCTTCGGGGCACGCCACTTTGGGCAGCGTCGGCTACGAAGGGCGATTCCACTATTCGGCGAACGGCACGGTGGTCAATCTCGGCTCCCGCCTCTGCGCGCAGGCCGCCGACGGCCAAATCCTGATCGACGGCCGGGTCCAGCTCGCGGTCGAGGCGATCGCCTCGACGGAGCCGATCGGCGATCTCGACCTGAAGGGTTTTCATCGCACCGTGCGCGCCTTTAATGTACGCGACTTGACGGCGTAAGGATTTGCCGGCGCGTCTGCCGAACAACACCGCAACAGAGGGGGAATCGTGCCCGAGAATCTGATCGACCTCGTCGCCGAGCTGGCGCTCGCCAATCGCATTCTCGCCCATGAAGGCGTGCTCGACGCCTTCGGCCATGTCAGCGTGCGCCATCCGTCCGATCCGGGACGCTATCTGCTGTCGCGCTCACGCTCGCCGCTGTTGATCGAGCCTGGCGACATTCTGGAATACACGCTGGATTCCGCGCCGGTGCGGCCGGCCAAGGTGCATCTTTATGCCGAGCGCGTCATTCACGGCTGCATTTACCAGGCGAGGAGCGACGTCATGGCGGTGTGCCATCACCACGCGCCTGCCGTCATGCCGTTCTGCATCGCCGGCAGGCCGATCGTGCCGGTGTTTCATCTCGGCGCCGCGATGGGCGAGGAGGCGCCGTTCTGGGACCAGCACGACGAGTTCGGCGACACCAACCTCCTGGTGGTCAAGCCGGAGGAGGGGCGTTCGCTGGCGCGCACGCTCGGTCGGCACTCGGCGGTGCTGATGAATCGCCACGGCGCCACCGTGGTCGGCGGCGGCTTGAAGGAATTGGTCGCGCGCGCGATTTTCATGTGCCAGAACGCCGAGTATCAGATGCGCGCGCTCGCGCTTGGCACGGCGACGCCGCTGCATCCCGGCGAAACCAGGCTCGCCGGCGTCATCAGCGCGATGCCGAACGTGGTGACGCGGACCTGGGAATATTGGAGCGTGCGGCTCGCTGCGGCGGGCGCCATGCCGCCGCGCCACGGCGCGAGGACATCTGCACGGGATCGCGGCAAAGCACGGCGCCGGCGATAAAACTTTCGGCGCGGTGCGCGCCGATTTCTCGACACGAACCGCGCCGGAAGCGTCAGCTTACCGTAACGGTCTGAAGCGGCGGCCTACTTCTTGCACGGACCGGCGTGGACCCAGATCGCGTGAGCGTTCTCGGCCGCGCAATTGTTCGGGTAAGTCATCCTGGCGTGGTTGAGCGGGTCCATCCCGCACATGGGCTGAGAGGGAAGGGTCGGGACGAAGCCCTGACAGAATATCGTACAGGTCCCGAGATGGGAGACTTTTGCGCCGTCGGCCTTGGCCGCGCAGGCGTTGTCATAAGTCTTCGGGCCGTCCGCCTTTATGCCGCAGACCGGCCCGCCGGCGCAGCCGCGGGCCGCGAAGGCACTGCCGCCCGCCGCAATCGATACCGCGGCAATACCGGCCAGTACCGCAAGACATGAGAGATTGGTTCGCAAACTACGCATATGAGCCCCTCCAGGATGGCGTGCACAGGCACCCCTCGCGAAATGTTAGCACAATTATCCGGGGGCGATAGGGCGTCGCAGCCACAATGTCGGCCGCGTCGCCTGGGCGGCGCCATCGCGACCGTGCACATCAATGCCGGTCGCGCGCCGCCGCGCTGATCGCGCCGAGCATCGTGGCGCGGTCCTTGTTGAGCACGCCGCGCACCGATTGCTGGCTGCCGATCTGGCCCATCTCGCGCTGCCGCTTGACCGTGGCCGATGTCATCAAGGGCTCGACGCCGAGCTCGCGCAGCGTGTCGGCGACCTCTTCCATTTCGGCGGCGCGGCGCTCGCCGTGGTTGGCCATGCGCTCGAGATTGTACGGCACGATCTTTGCCCAATCGAGGCCGGGGTAATTGTTCTTCATCGAGGCCGCGACCTGGTCGATGACGCCGGCGCGGAACGCCGCCAAGAAGCACTCCAGCGTCAGCGCCTCGATACCTTTGATCATGACGCTGCGCACCATCTTGATGGCCGCGGCGGCGCCGGTTTCGGCACCGGCAACGCTGACGCGCATGCCGAGCGCTGAGAGCACGGCAGCGATCGCGTCCGCGTGCGGGCCGGCCAGCAGCATCGGCGTTTGATGCCGCGCCGGATGAATCGGCGCCAGCACCGCGACGTCGACATAGCGGCCGGTATCGCCAATGAGCTTTGCGGTGTCCTGCTTGCGGCCGGGCGAGACCGAGTTGATGTCGAGAAAGTAGGGCTTGCCGGCAAGATGCGCCTTGACCGATTGCGCCGCTTCGACGCTCGACGCCGCGGTGACCGCGGAGATGATCAGGTCGACGCCGCGGACCGCGTCCGCGGCCGACTTGGCGCAACGCACGCCGGCTGCCTGGGCGGCCTCTCTGAGCGTCTCGCCCGCCGCTTGCGGAAACAGAATGTCCCACGCCGACATCATCGTCGCCGTGCCGGCCTCACGCAATCCGGCGGCTATGGCTTGGCCGGCTTCGCCGAAGCCGATGAATGCGATTGCTGGCTTGCCGTCGGCCATGGTGACGATACCCTTGGTCTTGCGCGAATGATGGCAGTTTCGGCGCCGGCATGGCAATGGCGCCGGTTTCCATCGCCGCGCCTGCCCGGTAGGATGCGCCGCAAAATAAAGGACCGGGGAGGAGGATCCGTCATGACGCCGATCGTCGATCGGGCGACCAGCCGCCGCCGCTTCATTCAATTTCTTGCCGCAAGCCCGCTGTTCGCCGGTAGCGGCCTTTCGGCGCTGGCGGCGGAACCGTTTTCGGAGCGGCCGGCCGATCCGTTCGTCTGGGCGCCGCGCGACTACGATCACCTGATCGCCAGCCCCAAGGAAGCCCTCGACGTGTTCGATTTCGAGCCGGTGATGCACAAGAACGTGCCGCCGGCGCATTTCGGCTACATGGCCTCCGGCGTCGACGACGACGTCACGTTGCGCGCCAACCGCGAGGGCTTCTTGAAATTCCAGCTCCGGCCGCGCCGGCTGGTCGACGTCAGCAAGGTCGACATGGGAACCGAAATCCTCGGTCAGCGTTACGAGACGCCGATCATCATCGACCCGACCGGCGGTCATCGCGGCTATCATCCCGATGGCGAGGGAGCCGTCGCGCGTGCCGCCAAAATCGGCGACCATCTGATGATCCTGTCGACGCAAGCGACGACGTCGGTCGCCGATGTGATCGCCGCGCGCGGCCGACCGATCTGGTCGCAGCTTTACGCCACCAACAAGTTCGAAGTCGCCAGGCATCATGTCGAGAGCATGGAGCGGCAGGGCTCGATCGCCATCGCCGTCACCGTCGACCGCAACGGCGGCCGCAATCAGGAGACCGCGCTGCGCATGCGCCGGCTCGACACCCGCGAGTGCTCGGCCTGCCACGACAATTCGAGCATCGCGGCGTCGAACCGGGACAAGCCGATGTATGAGGGCGCCGATCTCTCGGGGCTTAAGAACATCCAGTCCTCCGCCATGACCTGGGACTACATCAAGCGGCTGCGCGATCTGACCAAGCTGAAAATGGTGATCAAGGGCATCCTCGCCTGGGAGGATGCAAAAATCGCCGCCGAGACCGGCATCGACGCCATCATCGTGTCGAACCATGGCGGCCGTGCCGACGAATCCGGCCGCTCCACCATCGAGAGCCTTTCAGAGATCATTGCCGTCTCCGGCAATATGCCGGTGCTGATCGATTCCGGCTTCCGCCGCGGCACCGACATCGTCAAGGCGTTGTGCATGGGCGCCAAGGGCGTCGCCGTCGGTCGGCCCTATCTGTGGGGCCTCGGCGCCTTCGGCCAGCCAGGCGTCGAGCGCGTGCTGCAAATCTTGCGCACCGAGCTGATGGTCGCCATGCAGCAGGTCGGCGCGCCGTCGCTTAAGGACCTCAAGCCGTCCATGGTGGTGAAGGCGTAAAAATATGAAGCAAACGTCCTGCCGCGACCGCCTCGAACAGGCGCTGGCGCTTATTGCCGATCCGAAAGGCGAGGGGGCGCGCGCCTGCCTCACGGTCTATGCCGACGCGGCGCGCGCCGCGGCCGATGCCGCCGATGCGCGGGCGGCGCGCGGCGCCCCGCTCGGGCCGTTCGATGGCACCATCGTCAGCATCAAGGATCTGTTCGACGTCGCTGGCGAGCCGACGCGGGCCGGCTCGAAAATCCTTGCCGAGGAAGCGACGCCGGCGAAGGCCGATGCAGCAGTGGTGCGCCGACTGCGCGGAGCTGGTGCCGTGATCGTCGCCAAGACCAACATGACCGAGTTCGCCTTTTCCGGCATTGGCGCCAATCCGCATTTCGGCACGCCGGGTAATCCGCGCGACCGTAGTCGTGTGCCCGGCGGTTCCTCGGCCGGCGCGCCGGTCGCCGTCGCCGACGGCATGTGCGACATCGCCATCGGCACCGACACCGGCGGCTCGGTGCGCATTCCGGCCTCGCTTTGCGGCCTCGTCGGCTTCAAGCCGAGCCGCCAGCGCGTGCCGACCGACGGCGCGTTTCCGCTGAGCACCACGCTCGATTCGGTGGGCCCGATCGGCAAGAGCGTCGCCGATTGCGCCGCGGCCGACGCTGTGATGGCCTGCGAAGACATTTTGCCGCTCGAGCCGATTGCCCTTGCCGGGTTGCGCTTCGGTGTCGCCGAGGGACTGCCGCTCGACCGCTTGGATGACACCGTCGCCGCCGCCTTCGCGCTCGCGGTCAAACGGCTCGACGATGCCGGCGCGCGCGTCAGCCACGAAACCTTCGTCTTGTTCGACGATATGGGCGAGGTCAACGCCAAAGGCGGCATTTCGCCCTATGAGGCCTGCACGATCCATCGCGACCGGATGAACCGGCGTGCCGGCGATATCGATCCGAATGTGCGTGCCCGCATCGAGCGCGGCTGCGCCACTTCGCCTGAAGATTACGCCGACATGGTGCGCCAGCGCGGCCGGCTGGTGCAGGCCATGGATGCGCGGCTCGCCACCCTCGATGCGCTGTTGATGCCGTCGACCTCGATCGTGGCGCCCACCATCGCCGAGGTGGCCGACAGCAAGACCTTCGCCGCGCGCAACGCCGCAGTGTTGCGCAACACCGCAATCGTCAACTTCTTCGACCTCTGCGCCATCTCGCTGCCGCTGCAGGCGAAGCTGCCGGTCGGGCTGATGCTGATCGCGCGCAACGGCCATGACCACCGGCTGCTCCGCATCGCTGCGGCAACGGCGCAGCTTTTCGGCGCGTGATCGTGCTTGCCGCCGCCGCAACAGTTTCCTAGCATTTCGCCAAACCTGGGAGGATAAAGCCGTGAATAGCACCCACATGCTGCCCAACCGCCGTCACCTCTTGGCCGGCGCCGCCGCCACTGCCGCCAGCGTCGCCGCGCCGGGGATCCTGCGCGCCCAAGGCGGTCCGCTGAAGGTCGGCGTGCTGCTGCCGCGCTCCGGCGTGCAGGCCGGCATCGGCCAGGATTGCCAGCGCGGCGTCGACATCGCCCCCGGCGTGCTCAAGGCGCTCGGCATGCCGGAGCTGACGATCATCAACGGCGATACCGAGTCGAACGTCGACACCGCCCGCGCGCACGCCGAAAAGCTGATCAACGACGGCGCCCAGCTTCTGATCGGCGCCTTCGATTCCGGCCAGACCACCGCGCTTGCCCAGGTCACCGAACAAAAGGGCATCCCGCTGGTCATCAATATCGCCAGCGCCACCCAAATCACCGAGCAGGGCTACAAGCTCGTGGTCAGAAACTTTCCCACGGCGCCGATGCTGCTCAACGACGAGCTCAACAGCCAGAAGGAAATCTTCGCGCTTGCCGGCGTGGCGCCGAAGACGGCCGTATTCATGCACGTCAACGACCTGTTTGGCACTCAGATGTCGCAAGGCTTCCACGCCATGTTGCCGAAGTACGGTTTGCCGTACACGATCGCTGATGAGATCTCCTACGATCCGGCGGCGCGCGACCTTTCCGTCGAAGTGACCAAGGCCAAGGCGACCAACGCCGAGATCATAATCGTCGTCGGCCGTCTCAATGATTCCATGCTGATCACGCGCGAACTCATCAAGCAGCGCTGGACCCCGCAGGCGATCCTGGCCATGGGGCCGGGATGGTACGACAACCCGTACACCAAGACGCTGGGCAAGATGTCCGACGGCCCGATCAGCCTCGTTCCGTGGTACGATCCGAACAAGAAGCTGAGCAAGATGCTCGAGGCGGCAATGGCCAAAACCTATCCGGACTTCAACCTCAACACCAATCATGTCTTCACGTTCGAGGCGCTGCTGGTCGCCGCCGACGCCTTCAAGCGCGCCGGCTCGACCGATCCCAAGGCCTTGGCCGAGGCGCTGCACGCGACCAACATCACCGACAACGCCACCGTCGGGCCCGGCATCAAATTCGACGCCAAGGGCCAGAACACCGGGGTGAAATGCAGCGCCGTCCAGAACCGCGGCGGCAAGCAGGTGACGGTCGCGCCGAAAGAGGCCGCCAACGCCAAGCTGGAATGGCCGATGAAGCCGTATCAGGACCGCGCGTGAGCCGGGACTGATCGGTGGCGTTTGACGTCTATCTGAATGTCGCCGTCGCCGGTGTGTTGACCGGCTTGGTCTATGGCCTGATGGCGCTCGGGCTGTCGGTCATTTTCGGCGTGGTGCGGGTCGTCAATTTCGCCCACGGCGAGATGATGTCGATCGCGATGTACATCGCGGTCGTACTGTTCTCGACATTGCATCTCGATCCGCTGGTCATGCTGGTGCCGATCGCGGCGGTCATGTTCGCGTTCGGCTACGCGCTGCAGTCGGGCCTGATCAATCCGTTCATCACCCGGCCGGAGCACAGCCAGTTCCTGCTGGTGGTGGCGCTGGCGATCATCATCGTCAATGCGCTGTTGATCATCTTCGGCCCGGATGCGCAGACCGTACAGACGTCCTACGCCTACGACAGCTTCCAGCTCGGCCCGCTGATCGTCGATGCCGCCAAGCTCTATGCCGGCGCCGCCGCGATCGTGTTCACCGCCGCGCTGTTCGCCTTTTTCCGCTTCAGCCTGATCGGCACCGCGATCCGCGCCTGCGCCGACAACTATACCGGCGCGCTGGTGGTCGGATTGAACGTCAATCGGCTTTACGCGCTCACCTTCGGGATCGGCGCGGCATGCGTCGGCGCGGCCGGCACCATGATGACGCTCATCATCGACGTCACGCCGATCGTCGGGCCGACCTACACGCTGCTCGCCTTCGTCATCGTCATCACCGGCGGGCTCGGCTCGATGCCCGGCGCGCTGTTGGGCGGCATATTGATCGGACTGACCGAGGCGATGGCGGGATTGCTGTTCACGCCGTCGGCCAAGAGCATGTTCTCCTTCGCCATCCTGGTGCTGGTGCTGCTGCTGCGGCCGCAGGGCATTCTCGGCCGGAGGCTGGCATGAACGGCCGCCGGGACCTGTCGCGGCGCAGCGTGGCTTTGCTTGGCGGCTTGCTGGCGGCGTTGCTGCTCGCCCCGTGGCTCGTCAACGACTATCTGCTGACCGTTCTCATCGTCATCCTCTATTCCGCCTATACCGGGCAGGCTTGGAACATCATGATGGGCTTTGCCGGGCAGCTCTCGCTCGGTCACGCGATCTATGCCGGGCTCGGCGGCTATGTCGCAGCCGTGTTGTTCACCCGCTACGGCGTCGGTCCGTGGCTCGGATTTCTCGCCGCCATACCGGTTTGCGCGGCGTGCGGCGCCGTCATCGGATTTCTGGCTTTTCGCTTCGGCGTCTCCGGCGTGTATTTCGCCATCCTCACCATCGCGTTCGCCGAGTTCGCGCGGATCGGCTTCGATCATCTCGACTTCGTCAATGCCTCCGCCGGCCTGTTCCTGCCGGTCAAGCAATACGCCCACAACGATCTGTGGCGGCTGCGCGGCAATCCGGCAATGTTCTATTACGTGATCCTCGCCGCGGCGCTCGTGGCATCCGTTCTGTCGCGCCTCCTGCTGCACAGCCGCATGGGCTATTTCTGGCTCGCCATCCGCGAGGACGAACCGGCGGCGCGCGCCGCCGGCATCGACACCTTCCGTTACAAAATGTACGCGGTAATGATCTCGGCGGCGGTGACTTCCTTCGCCGGCGTGTTCTATGCGTTTTTCTACAACAACCTGTTTCCCGAGCAAGTGTTCAGCATTTCCCGCTCGATCGAGATGATCCTCGGCCCCATCATCGGCGGCATCGGCACGCTGTTCGGACCGATCCTCGGCGCCTTCGTGCTCACCGGACTGGCGGAGTCCGTCACTTCGGCGATGGCCGCTTTCGGTCTCGATTTGCCGGGGGCGAAGCAGATATTTTATGGGTTTTGTTTGTTGCTCGTCGTCGTGGCGCTGCCGGAAGGCATCTGGCCGTGGCTGGCGCGCCGGCTCGGCGTGGCGGAGCGCGAACGATGACCGCGCTGCTCTCGCTCGACCGTGTCAGCAAGCGCTTCCGCGGCCTCGTCGCCGTCGATGCCGTCAGCTTCGACGTGCCCGAGGGTGTGGTCTTTGCCGTGATCGGCCCGAACGGCGCCGGCAAGACGACGCTGTTCAACATGATCGCGGGCGCCATGGTGCCGGACGACGGCGCCATTGCGTTCGCCGGCGAACAGATCAACGGCCTGACGCCGGACGCCGTGTGCCGGCGCGGCATTGCCCGCACCTTCCAGCTGGTGCGGCCGTTCCCGGCGTTGAACGTGGAGGACAATGTCATCATCGGCGCGCTTCTGCACCACCGCGACGTCGGCGCCGCGCGCGCGCGCGCTTTGGCCGTGCTCCGCCGTCTCGATCTGTTCGACAAGCGCAATCAGATCGCCGCGACGCTGACTTTACCGGACCGCAAGCGGCTCGAAGTCGCGCGCGCCTTGGCGACCGAGCCCAAGCTATTGCTGCTCGACGAAGTGATGGCAGGTCTGCGGCCGACCGAGACCGACCGCATGGTCGCGACCTTGCGCGAGATCAATCGCGAGAGTGGTCTGACCATCCTGCTCATCGAACACGTCATGCGCGCGGTGATGGCGCTGGCTTCCCACGTGCTGGTGCTCGACCACGGTGTCGCGATCGCCGCGGGCACGCCGGAGGAAGTGGTGCGCGATCCGGCCGTCGTGCGGTCCTATCTCGGCGCCGAGGCGGTGTGATGCTGCGCGTCGAAAACCTCGATGTGTTCTACGGCGACGTGCAGGCGCTCAACGGCGTGTCGCTCGACATCGCCGAGGGCGCCATCGTCGCCATCGTCGGCGCCAATGGCGCCGGCAAGACGACACTGATCCGCGCGATCGCCGGGATGCTGCAGCGCATGCGCGGCCAAATCATCTATCGCGGCGCCGATATTGCCGGCTGGCCGAGCTATCGCGTTTGCGATCTCGGCATCGGCCAGGTCGCCGAGGGGCGGCAAGTTTTCCCGACGCTCACGGTCGCGGAAAATCTCGACATCGGCGCCATGCTGCCGCGCGCCCGCGCCGGGCGTGTCAAAAACAGGGACCGCGTGCTGGCGCTGTTTCCGGTGCTGGCCGAGCGGGCGCGCCAGGCCGCCGGCACGCTGTCCGGCGGCGAGCAGCAGATGCTGGCCATCGGTCGCTGCCTGATGGGCGCGCCGGATCTCATCATGTTCGACGAGCCGTCGCTCGGCCTGGCGCCGACCATCATCCGCGATGTGCTCGACACCATCCGCGAGCTCAATCGCGACGGTCTCACCTGCCTCTTGGTCGAGCAGAACGTGGCGCAGTCGCTCAGGCTGGCGAGCCGCGCCTATGTGCTGGAAAACGGCCGGGTGACGCTGGCGGGCAGCGGCGCCGAGCTATTGGCCGACGACCGCGTCCGCAGCGCCTATCTCGGGCTGTAAGATCTTTCAGACGATGCGCCGCAAGCGGTCCATCAGGACGCCGAGCGCGGCCAGGCGCGCGCTCAAGGGTGCCATCGGAAAAGCCTGGCGCAGGCGCTTGTAGACGTCTGCCGCGGTCGGCGCCTCGATATCCGAAAGCGCAGCCGCCATGGCGCGCGCCATCTCGGCCTCGGGCCGGCCGCTGAGCGGCGCCGGCACCATAGTGACATCGCCGAACGGCACAGGGGGTTGAACGCGCAAGGTAATGCGGCGGGCGCCCATGAAATCAGCTCCAGTCCAAAGCCCGGTCGAATGACCGTGGCTTCATAACGCGCCAGCTTTATTCAGGTTCCCGTTGCCTGGCGGCCGCCGCAAGGCGCGTTGTGGCACGCGCCGCTGTGATCTATATCCCTGTGGCATTGACGCAACGGAGACGGCGCCAAGCCGTGGTCCCAAGGAGGTTCATGTCATGAAACTGTATTACGCGCCCGGCGCGTGCTCGCTGTCGCCGCATATCGTCTCGCGCGAAGCCGGCATCCCGCTCGACTATGAGCAGGTCGACAACCGTGAAAAGAAGACCAAAAGCGGCATGGATTTCTGGAGCATCAACCCCAAGGGCTATGTGCCGGTCTTGGAAATCGACAACGGCCAGCGCCTGACCGAGGGCCCGGCGATCGTGCAATATCTCGCCGACCAGAAGCCGGCCTCCGGCCTCATGCCGGCACCGGGCACGCTCGATCGCTATCGCGTGCAGGAATGGCTCAACTTCGTCACCTCGGAACTGCACAAGACGTATGGACCGATTTTCCGGCCGACGACGCCCGACGAATACAAAAAGATCTCGAAGGAAAATCTCGGCAAGCGCTTCGACTGGCTCGACAAGCAACTCGCCGGCAAGCAGTACCTGATGGGCGACAAGTTCACCGTCGCCGACGCCTATATGTTCACGGTGCTGCGCTGGTCGCCACGCGTCGAGATCGACCTGGCGAAATGGCCGAACGTCAAGGCCTATGTCGACCGCGTCGCCGCGCGTCCCAAGGTACACGAGGCGATGAAGGCGGAAGGCTTGGTGCAGTAAGCGGACGACAGACAACGGACGACGGAGGACAGATCGTCCGTCCTCTGTCGTCCGTCGTCCGTCGTCCAATCAGAGCGGTTGTCCGATCGTCACGCTGAGTTTTCCGACACCCTCGACCTCGCATTCGATCTTGTCGCCGGCGATGGTGGCGGCGACGCCCGACGGGGTGCCGGTCATGATGATGTCGCCGGCCGCGAGCTCGACCATCTCCGAGAGCTTGGCGATGATCTCCGGCACGTTCCAGATCATCTGACTGAGGTCGCCGTCCTGGCGCATTTTGCCGTTGACCTTGAGCGCGATGCGGCCCTTCGAGGGGTGGCCGATCTCGGCGGCCGGCTTGAGCGGCCCGCACGGCGCGGAGTGATCGAACGCTTTGCCGATCTCCCAGGGCCGCTTGATGTCGCGCGAGGCGATCTGCAAATCACGACGGGTCAAGTCGATGCCGACGCCATAGCCGTAGATGCAGGCGAGCGCGTTCTCGGTCCTGATGTTGCGGCCGCCGCTTTTGAGCGCTACGACCAATTCGACCTCGTGATGCATGTCCTTGGTCAGCGACGGGTAGGGCACCGTGCCGCTGTCGGGCACGATGGCGTCGGCGGGCTTGGCAAAGAAAAACGGCGGCTCGCGCACGTCTTGGCCCATCTCCTTGATGTGCTCGACGTAATTGCGGCCGACGCACCACAGGCGGCGGACCGGAAAATATTTGTCGGTGCCGGCGACCGGTATCGCAGGCTGCGGCGGCTGCGGAATGACATAAGTCTTTGCATCGGTGCTCATGAGGCCGTTTTTTTCGTGTTGGAGGGAAAGCTGGAATGGGGCGGCTTATAGCCTAAGCGGCGTCGCGATCAAGGCGATGCTCAACCGTGCGAGGCGATGGCTGCGACCGGTTCGAGCGCGGGCGACTGCTCGCGCAATTGCAGCCGGTAGAACAAGGCATAGCGACCGCCCTTGCGCAGCAATTCGTCGTGGCGGCCGGATTCGACGACGGCACCGTCTTCGACGACGAGAATATTGTCGGCATGCATGATCGTCGACAGCCGATGCGCGATGACGATCGTGGTGCGTCCCTTGCAGAGCTCGGCGAGCGCTTCCTGCACATGGCGCTCGGATTCGGAATCGAGCGATGCAGTCGCCTCGTCGAGCAGGATGATCGGCGCATTCTTGATCAGCGCCCGCGCAATGGCGATGCGCTGGCGCTGGCCGCCGGACAGCTGCAAGCCGTGCTCGCCGACCGGCGTGTCGTAACCGGCCGGGAAGCTCATGATGAAATCGTGCGCATGCGCCGCCTTGGCGGCGGCAATGATCTCCGCCTCGCTGGCGCCGAGCTTGCCCATCGCGATGTTGTCGCGGATGGAGCCGCGGAACAGGTGGGTGATCTGGCCGACATAGCCGATCGCCTCGCGCAAGGAGCCGCGCGATACGCCGGCAATGTCCTGGCCGCCGATCACGATGCGGCCGGCGTCGACGTCGTAGAACCGCAACAGCAAATTGAGCACCGTCGATTTGCCGCCGCCCGAAGGTCCGACCAGCGCCGTGACCTTGCCGCTCTGGGCCACAAAGCTCATGCCGCGCAGCACCGGCGTGCCGGCGCGGTAGGCGAACTGCACATTGGCGAACTGGACCCGCGCCTCGGTCAGGGTCAGCGCCGGCAGGTGGTTGTCATCGGGCTCGCCGGCCGGGCTGTCGATCACCTCATAGAGCACGCGCACGCCGACCAGGTTATTGGTGAGGTCGATATTGAGGCGAGCCAGGCGCTTCGCCGGCTCATAGGCGAGCAGGAACGCCGCCAGGAAGGAACCGAATTCGCCCGGCATCGCGCCGGTATAGATGACGCGGTAACCGGCGTAGATCGACGCCAGCGCGATGGCGAAGCCGCCGAGCATTTCCATCAGCGGACTGGCGCGGTTGGCGACGCGCGCCATCTTGTTGGATTCGTGCTCCACCGAACCGACGCTGACCGCGAGCCGGCGCCGCATCTCGTCTTCGAGCGCGAAGGCCTTGACCATGCGCATGCCTTGCAGTGCCTCTTGCATGGTCTCGATGATCTGCGTGCCGCTGGTGAATTGCATGCGGGCGATGCCGCGCACGCGGCGAATAAGCTTGCGCAGGAACAGGAACGCCGGCGGCGCGATGATGAGCCCGCCGATCGACATCGCCGGATCCTGGACCGCCATGACGGCGCACAGCCCGATCAGCGACATCAGATCGCGACCTATGGCCGTGATCAGAAGGTTGATCACTTGGCTGACGGCGGCGGTGCCGGTGGTGAGCCGGGCAATGAATTCGGACGAATGGCGGTCGGCGAAGAAACCGATGTTTTCGTGCAGCAGCTTGTCGAACATGCGGCGCTGATTTTCGGCGACGATGCGATTGCCGATCCGCGACAACGTCACGGCGCCGCCATAGCTGGCAAATCCTTTCGCCACGAAGATGCCCATCGCGGCCAGGCTGACGAACACGATGCCGCGGAAATTGTGCGTCACCACGGTTTCGTTGATCATAGTGCCGAGCAGATAGGCGGTGGCCGCGGTCGCCGCCGCGGCGACCAGCATCAGCGCGAAGCCGATGGCGTAGAGCCGCCAGTGCGTCAGCGCCTCATCCATCAGCAGGCGGCGCACCAGGGTGCCGGTCGAATACCTGTCGGAATCGGCCGTAAGAGCTGTCATGCGCGTTCCATTTCACTCCGCGGCGGCCGGTTTTGTCGCACTCGCCTTCAGCCCGTTTCATGCCCGCCCGGGCTGGAATGTTCAAGTCAATTCAAAGCTTTTATGGCCCATCAGGCCCGAGCGCGGAACCGCGGCGACGTCAAACGGCGGCCTTGCGGCCCTTTCCGGTTTGCCCGCTCCGGCGCGCCATCAGTGTGCGTTCCCAGTCAAGCGCATCGCGCACGATGGTCGAAAGGTCGTCGTAGCGCGGCCGCCAGCCGAGCCTGCTGCGGACCTGCTCGGAACTCGCCACGATCCGGACCGGATCGCCCGGCCGGCGCGGCGCGATATCGACCTTGAAATCGACGCCCGAGACGCGCTTGACCGCGTCGATCACGTCAAGGACCGAAAAGCCGTGGCCGTAGCCGCAATTGAGCGTCAGCGACGGCGCGCCAGAGCGCAGGTAGCGCAGCGCGTCGGCGTGCGCCCGGACCAGATCGCTGACATGGATGTAATCGCGGATGCAGGTGCCGTCGGGCGTCGGATAATCGTTGCCGAACACATCGAGCTTGGGCCGCAGGCCGAGCGCGGTCTCGACTGCGACTTTGATCAAGTGCGTCGCCGCCTTGGTCGACTGGCCGGTGCGGCGTTGCGGATCGCCGCCGGCGACGTTGAAATAGCGCAGGATCACGTGCCGCAGGCCGTGCGCGTTGCCGGCATCGCGCAGCATGACCTCGGTCATCAGCTTCGACCAGCCGTAGGGCGAGATCGGCAGCGTGGCTGCGTCTTCTTGCACCGGAATCTCGGCAGGATTGCCGTAGACGGCGGCGGTCGAGGAAAAGATGAAATGGCGCACGCCGCCCTTCACCGCGCACTCGATCAGCGCGCGCGAGTTCATCGTATTGTTGCGGTAATAGCCGAGCGGATCGCGCACCGAGTCCGGCACCACGATGGACGCGGCGAAGTGGATGATGGCGTCGACGGCGTGCTCGCGGATCAGCCGCGCCACCAGAGCCTGGTCGCCGGTCTCGCCGACGACGAGCGGCACGCCCTTGGCGACGGCCCAGTCGAAGCCGGTGGACAGATTGTCGAGCACGACCACGCGCTCGCCGGCGTCGGCGAGCTCATAGACCATGTGGCTGCCGATATAGCCGGCGCCGCCTGTGACCAGGACTGTCATGTCGGTCAGCCCTACTCCTAATCGGTGAATACCACGTTAGGCGCCAGCCGGCCTCAACCGACAGTCGCGACAGCGGCCAGTGCGCGGCGGGTTGCGGCAAAAACCTCGTCCGGATCGATATCGTGCATGCAGCGGTGGTGCCCGAGCCGGCAAACAGGCTTATGGCACGGCCGGCATTCGAGCACGCTCTTGGTTTCCATGGTGGCCGCCAGCGGATTGAGCGGCGCCCAATGCCAGGGGCTGGTCGGGCCGAATATGCCGATCGAGGGCGTGCCCAGCGCCGCGCCGACATGCAACAGGCCGGAATCGTTGGAGACCGCGGCGGCAGCCGATGCCAGCGCCAGGACGGCATCGCGCAGGTCGGGTCCGGTGAGATCGCAAGCGTCCGTGTCGGCGACAATTTCCGCCGCCAGCGATTTTTCGTCGGGGCCGCCGACCACCCAGACCGCGAAGCCATCGGCGAGGAGGCGCCGGGTCAGCGCTGCAAAGGACGCGCTCGGCCAACGCTTCGATGGTCCGACCGCACCCGGCGCCAGCGCCACGACCGGCCGCCGCTCGGCGGCAAGCCCGCGGCGGCTTCGCCACGCAGCGACTTCAGTCGGCGGCACTTTGAGCTCGGGCACCGGCAATGATGCCGGCAAGGCGGCGCCAGACGGCAACGCCAGCGCGGCGCAACGATCGACCATGCGCTGCAAGCCGCGCTCGCCGAAACGCAAATCGTTGAGCAGGAAAAACCGCGCCTCGCCGACGAAGCCGGTGCGCTCGGGGATGCCGGCAAAAAACGGCGCCAGCGCCGCTTTCCAGGTCCGCGGCATGATCAGCGCGCTGCCATAGTCTTCCCGCTTGAGGCGTGTGGCGAGCGTTTTCTGCTGCGCCAAGGCGAGGCTCTTGCGCGGAAGATCGGCGACGATGGCTTGCCGCAGGCCGGGCATGTAATCGGTCAGCGGCGCGCATAGCGTCGTCGCCAGCATATCGACCGGCCGGTCGGGAAAACGCGCCCGCAGCAACTGAATGACGGTGTGGCAGCGCACGAAGTCGCCAATCCACATATAGGGCACAATCAATATCGGGCCGCGATCCGGACCCATTGCCGTCGGCACCAATGAATTCGACATCAAGCGGCTCAGCCCTTGGTCTCGCGCCGCAGCGGCTCGCTCGGCGGCACCGTCCAGTTCTGATACTGCTCATAGCGCTTGGCATAGCGGTAATACGTGCCCTCGAAATTGCCAAAGGCAATGACGAAGCCTGCCCAGCCGTCGATGAAGCCGCATTTGAAAATATAGTGTTTCAGGAACGCCCATAGCCCGTGCCCGATGGCGCCCGCCATGGAGACGCGCTTGCCGGCGAGTTTTTGGGCGCCGAGCGACGAGTACCGGTTCGCCTTGTCGATGATTTCTTCCAGGTTGCGAAACGGGAATTGCCAGATCGCATTCTCAAGCGTCCCGATCGGCTTATCGCCGAGTAATTCATAGCCTTCATGCACCGGCTCGAGCGTGTAGCGCATGCTGCCTTTGCGGAATAGCTGCGGCTGGCGGAAGTTCGGGTACCAGCCGGAGCCGCGGATCCAGCGCCCCATCATGTAGTTGCGGCGCGGCACGCGGTAGACATCGTGCGGCGGCGAGCCGGCGAGCAGGCCAAGGATCTCGTCGCGCACCGCCTTGGTGCAGCGTTCGTCGGCATCGAGGCTGAAAATCCATTCGTGGCTGCAAGCCGCGATGGCGCGATTGCGCAAATCGCCAAATCCTTTGAACGGCATCTGAATAACGTGCGCGCCGAGACCGGCGGCGATCTCGGCGGTGCCGTCGGTGCTGCAGGAATCCACGACAATGATCTCATCGGCCCAGAGCACGCTTTCGACCGCGGCCGCAATCTTTTCGGCCTCGTTAAACGCCAGAGTGTAGGCGGAGATTTTCTGCATGGCGGATGGCGCGCCGAGGGGGCCAAAATCCCACTATAGGCGCGGTTTACCTCCTATGGGAATGTAGGGTCGTTAGTTCGGCCGGTCTGATCATGATAAGATGAATTCGGATTCAAGATTATGATGAATATAGATTCATTTCATAATGCGGCTCGGGCTATTATCCTAGACCGCCAGCTCAGGCTGCCCAGTGTTGCTCATCGCGCCGGACTGGGGCAACAAAGGAGCGGCTGTCGGCTGTGGTCCGACGCAAACCGGTCAAAGCGTCGATGTTGCTGGTCACCGGCGGGGCCGGGTTCATCGGATCGAATGTGGTGGCGAGCCTCAACGAGGCCGGCCGCAGCGATATTGCCGTCAACGACAGCCTCGGCAGCGACGGCAAGTGGCGCAATCTCGCAAAACGCCAGATCGCCGACTTCGTGCCGCCGGCCGAGCTTTTGCGCTGGCTCGACGGCCGGAAGCTCGAGGCGGTCGTGCATATGGGCGCCATCTCGTCGACCACCGCGACCGACGGCGACGCGGTCATGGAGAACAATTTCCGGCTGTCGCTTCGCCTCCTCGATTGGTGCGCGGCGACGCGCACGCCGTTCATCTACGCCTCTTCGGCGGCGACCTTTGGCGACGGCCGGAACGGCTTTTCCGACGATTGGTCGATTGGCGCGCTCAAAGCGCTCAAGCCGATGAACCTCTACGGCTGGAGCAAGCATATGTTCGACATGGCCGCGGTCGAGCGCGCCGCGCGCAAGGAGAAAATGCCGCCGCAATGGGCCGGCCTGAAATTCTTCAACGTGTTCGGCGCCAACGAGTACCACAAGGGCGAGATGATGAGCCTCATCGCCAAGCGGTTCGACGATGCCAAGGCCGGAAAGGCCATCCGGCTGTTCAAGTCGTATCGCCCCGGTATCGCCGACGGCGAGCAGAAGCGCGATTTCGTCTATGTGGACGACGCGGTGGCCGTGGTGCGCTGGCTGCTCGCCACGCCCAAAGTATCGGGCATTTTCAATGTCGGCACCGGCGCGGCGCGCAGCTTCCGCGACCTGATCGGCGCCATGTTCGCAGGCATGGGCCGCGAGCCGGCCATCGAATATATCGACATGCCGGCTGCGATCCGCGACAGCTACCAATATTTCACCCAAGCCGAGACCGGCAATCTGCGGCGGGCCGGCTATAATGCCGCGTTCACGCCGCTCGAAGGCGCGGTGCGGCACTATGTGACGACGTATCTCGATCGGGCCGATCGCTACCGGTGAGCGGGGGCTTTCGCGGGCAAGGCATGTTTGATTTCGAAGACGCCTTCAGGCTTGTCGCCAAGCAGACCGTGCTCTGCGTCGGCGATCTCATGCTCGACGATTTCGTCTATGGCGAAGTCACGCGCATTTCGCCCGAGGCGCCGACGCCGGTGCTTGCGGTCAGGCACAGCGCGATCGAGATCGGCGGCGCCGGCAATGTGGCGCGCAATATCGCCGCTCTTGGCGCGAAGTGCATTTTGGTCAGCCTGATCGGCAACGACGACGCCGGCCTGACCTTGAGCAATGCGCTGGGAAAATTCGACGGCTTGATCGTGCCCGACCTGGTGATCGACAAGGCGCGGCAGACGACGCGCAAGGTGCGCTTCGTCTCCGAGCACCATTCGAGCCATCTCATGCGCGCGGATTGGGAGACTACCGCGCCGACCAGCGCGCAAAGCGAGGCTTCGATCATCGCCTATGCCGAAACCGCCATGCCGCAAGTCGGCGCCGTGGTGCTGTCCGACTATGCCAAGGGTACGCTGACGCCGCGCGTCATCCGCGCCATCATCGACGCGGCGCGGCGACACGGCAAACCGGTCGTGGTCGATCCGAAGGGCCACGACTACGGCGTCTATCGCGGCGCGACCATGATCACGCCGAATCGCCAGGAGCTCGGCGCCGCGGTGCACCGCCCGGTGGCGACGGAAGCGGAAATCGGCAAAGCCGCGGCCGATCTGGCGCGCCTGGTCGAAAGCGAAGCCGTGCTGGTCACTCGCAGCGAGGAAGGCATGACGCTGCACGTCGAGGGTCATGCGCCGATTCACGTTCCCGCTTATCCGGTAAAAATACGCGACGTGTCCGGCGCCGGCGACACGGTCGCCGCGGTGATGGCGGTGCTGTTGGCAATGCAGGCGCCGTTCGAATCCGCCATGCGCGCCGCCAATGCCGCGGCCGCCGTGGTCGTCGGCAAGCGCGGCACGGCGACGGTGTCACTGGCCGAGCTGCGCCACCGCATCCTGCCCGCGGCCTCGCTGGCGCCCGAGGACAAGATCGTGTTCGACTGGTCGGTGCTCGACGAACGGCTCGCCGAGTGGCGCAAGCACGGCCTGCGCATCGGCTTCACCAATGGCTGCTTCGATCTCTTGCACCGCGGTCATATCAAATTGCTGGCGGAAGCCCGCGCCGCCTGCGACCGCCTCGTGGTCGGGCTCAACAGCGACGCGTCGACCCAGCGGCTCAAGGGCAACGGCCGGCCGATCAATGCCGCCGAGGGCCGCGCCGAAGTGCTGGCCGCGCTCGAAGCCGTCGACCTCGTCGTTGTGTTCGAGGAAGACACGCCGCTCGAGCTGATCAAGCGCGTACAGCCTTCGGTGCTAGTCAAGGGCGCCGACTATACGCGCGAGGAGGTGGTCGGCGGCGACGTGGTCGAGGCCGCGGGCGGCACCGTGGTGCTGGTCGATCTGGTGCCCGGTCATTCGACCTCCGGGATGGTGCGCCGCTCGGCCGAATCCGAATCATGATCGGAGCGGCGCTTTGATGCGACAGCGCGCGATCTTTCCCGACATCGCCGAGAACGCGCTCAAGGAGGAATTCTTCGGCACGCGTGCCGGCTATTTCGTCGACGTCGGCGCCAACGATCCCAAGGACATGTCGCAGACCTGGCATCTCGAGCGCCTGGGCTGGGACGGCGTCCTGGTCGAGCCGCAGCCGGCGCTGGCACAGAAGCTCCGCGAGCAACGGCGCGCAAAAGTGTTCGCCTGTGCCTGCTCCTCGCCGGCCAATGCCGGCAAGATGCTGCGCTTGCACGCAGCCGGAATTCATTCGTCGCTCAATCCGGATTTTTTCGTCGCCGGCATGCGCAAGGAAGACGTGATCGAAGTGCCGGCGCGGACGCTGGACGATATTCTCGAGGAGGCTAAGGCGCCGACACCGATCGACTTCCTGTCCATCGACGTGGAAAATCACGAGATCGAAGTGTTGAGCGGCCTGACGCTGCCGCGATGGCAGCCGCGGCTGATCCTGATCGAGGATCTGGCGCTGAACCTCAAACTGCACCGCCTGCTGACGTTGCGCGGCTATAAATGGGTGCGCCGCACCGGGCTCAATGGCTGGTACGTGCCGGCCACTTCCCCGATGACGGTCAGTCCGTTCGGCCGGTGGCAGTTCCTGCGCAAGCACTATCTCGGCGTTCCGTTCCGGCATCTGCGCGAGGCCAAACGGAAACAGCGGGAAAAACTCCGGGCCGCGCTCGGACGCGGCCGCTGAGAACTATTGTGGAGCAGTGCCGTCGTGGCCGAACGTATCTCCGTCATCGTCGCGACCTATAATCGTCCCGACGCGCTCGACGCGGTGCTGCGCTCGCTGGTGCGCCAGACCGATCCCGATTTCGAGGTGCTGGTCGCCGATGACGGCTCTACGCAGCAAACGAAAGAACTGATCGACTTATGGAAGCCGCGCTTCAACGGTCGCCTGCACCATGTCTGGCATCCCGATGACGGGTTCCGCCTCGCCGAAATCCGCAACCGCGCCATCCTGGCCGCGTCCGGCGACTATTGCATCTTCCTCGACGGCGATTGCATCGCGCGGACCAATTTCGTCACTGCGCACCGCGCGCTGGCCCGGCGCGGCTGGTTCGTGACGGGCAATCGGCTGCTGTTGTCGCGGGCGCTTTCGGAGCGAATTTTGCAGGAAAAACTTGAGCCGGAAACCTGGACCTTGGCCGATTGGTGGCGTGCCCGGCGTGCCAAGGAGATCAAACGCCTGGCGCCGCTCCTCGCACTGCCGCTCGGGCCGCTGCGCAAGCTGCGCCGGCATGACTGGCGCGGCGCGCAAGGCTGCAATCTCGGCATCTGGCGCTCCGACCTCATCGCCATCGATGGCTTTGAGGGCGGCTTCGCCAGTTGGGGCCGGGAAGACTCCGATCTGCTGGTGCGCCTGATGCGCGCCGGCGTGCGGCGCCGGGACGGCCGCATGGCGACCGGCGTGTTGCATTTGTGGCATGCCGAAGCCGACCGGTCGCGGTTGCCCGAAAACGAGCGCCGCCTCGACGCCATCCTCGCCAGCAGTCGCATCCGCGCCGAGCGCGGGCTGTCGGCGTTACGACCATGAACAGTCCGGCATTCGGCGCACTGGCGCCAGGCTGGCTGGATCGGCTGGTCATGGCCATGACCAAGCCGCTGCCCGACACTTGGGCGGGGCTGCGGCTTGCCATCCTGCTGCGTCGCGCCGTCACCATGCGTCTCGCCTATCCCGACGGCGCGTTGGACGTCGAGCGCTGGGGCTTGCGCATGCGGCTGCATCCACGCGACAACGGCTGCGAAAAAAATCTGCTGTTCACGCCGCGGATGTATGAGCCGGAGGAGCTCGCGGAGCTCGAAAGCGATATTGTTCGGGCGAAAGCTCAAGCGCGGCGCTTCACTTTCGTCGATGTCGGCGCCAATGTCGGGCTGTTCTCGCTGTTCGTGGCGTCATGCGCCGGGCGGCAGGCGCAAATTCTCGCCATCGAGCCGGAGCCGGGAAATCTCCGCCGGCTGGAGTTCAATGTCCGCGCCAATCCGGGCGTGCCGATCACCATCATCCCGAAGGCGCTGAGCGACGAGGCCGGTGTCGTTGCGGTCGAATTGGACCGGCGCGATCGCGGCGGCACGCGGACGAAGAAAATCGATCGGGCAGGGGCCTCGACTGAAACGGTGCCCGTTCCCTCGCAAACGCTGTTGGACGTGCTTGCCGGCGAAGGTGTCGACGCCGTCGATGCCCTAAAGATCGATGTTGAAGGCTCAGAAGATGTGATCCTTGCGCCGTTTTTTCGCGATGCGCCGCCGCAGCTGTGGCCGCGGCTCGTGATCATCGAAGATTCGCGCCCAAGCTGGAAAGTCGATTTAATGTCTGTCATGCAGGGATGCGGCTATGAGCTTGTCGCGCTGAGCCGGCATAAAAACATGATGCTGCGGCTAAAGTCATGACTCTCGATATGCGGAAGCTACAACGAGCCGCCGTCGGTATGCTGTGGGCCGACGCGCGCTGGGCCGAGCGCATCGGTGGCCTCGGCGTCGGTGTCGTTGGCGGCATCGTGCTGCGCAAAGCCATTCCGCCCGGTGCGAAGCCATGACGCCGCTTGCCTTGCCGAGCAATCCCCGCGTCCTGGTGGTGGCGCTGCGCCGGCTCGGCGATGTTTTGCTCGCCACGCCGCTCATTCGCAGCATCAAGTGCGCGTTTCCCGCCGCTTCGATCGACGCGTTGGTGTTCGCCGGCACGGAAGGAATTTTGGCGGGCAATCCCGACCTCGCCAAAGTCATCGCCATGCCGCAGCGTCCGAGCGCCGGCGAAATGCTTACCCTGCTGCGCCGGCTGGCGCGGCGTTACGATGTCGCGCTCTCCACCCAGAGCGGCGACCGGCCGACGATCTTGGCGAGGATCGCCGGGCGGCAAAGCGTCGGGCCCATCGAACCGAACGGATTGTCGGCGACGGTGAAGCGGCTGGCGCTGAGCCGTTCCTATGTCGTCGACCGGCAACAGCATCGCGTCCGCGACGTGCTTCGCCTCGCCGAATTGCTCGGTATTGCCGCTGTGCCGGAAATCGTATGCCCGACGGGCGCGGTGCGATCGAACCTGATCCCGGCGCAGCCTTTTGCCGTGGTTCATGCCGCGCCGATGTTCACCTACAAGCGCTGGACCATGGACGGCTGGCGGGCGCTCGCCGCCGCGCTGCGCCAGCGCGGCCTCGCCGTCGTCACCAGCGGAGCCAAAAGCGACCGCGCCTACCTCGACGAAGTCTGGCGCGACGGCGAGGTCACGCGGCTCGACGGCAAGCTGGAATGGCCGGGGCTTGCCGCCACCGTCGCCGCGGCGCGCGCCTATATCGGGCCGGACACGGCGGTCACCCACCTCGCCGCCGCCACCGGCACGCCGACTGTGGCGCTCTACGGACCGACCGATCCGCGCCTCTGGGGGCCCTGGCCGGTGGGCGGCCTCGACCGGCCATGGGCCGCGGCCGGCACCATCCAGCAGCGCGGCAATGTCTGGCTGGTGCAGAACCCCTTGCCGTGCCTGCCGTGCCAGCGCGAAGGCTGCCAGCGCCGCCTCGACAGCTTCAGCCAGTGTCTCGACGAGCTGACCGCAGCCCAGGTGATTTCGGCGGTAGATCAGGCACTTGCGGTGCGGCGTGCGGCGTAGGCGAAAGCCGCCGGGGTAGCGCCGCGAGATAAAGCCCGGTAATGACATGCCGGGAAAAAACCCGCGGTTCGGTTGAGATGGCCTTCCACTTTAGCCCGCGCAGAACGCTCATCATCGCCCATGACCTGGTCATGACGGCGGCGGCGATCGTCGCGAGCTTCTACATCCGCTTCGAGGCGGTTGGCCTGATGCAGCGCGAGAAGCCGCTGCTCCTGTTCCTGCCCGGCTTCGTCGCCTATGCCGGCATCGTCTATTACCTGTTCCATTTGTACGAGGCGAAGTGGCGGTTCGCGTCGCTGCCGGATTTGATGAACATCCTGCGCGCGGCGACGGTGCTCGCCGTGTCGCTCTTGGTGCTCGATTACGTGCTGGTCGCGCCCAACGTGCTCGGGCAATTCTTCTTCGGCAAGATCACCATCGTCCTCTATTGGGTCCTGCAATTCGTGTTCCTCGGCGGACCGCGGCTCGCTTATCGTTATTTCCGCTACACGCGCACGCGGCATCACGCCCGCGCCGAGGCCGCCAATCCCACCTTGATTCTCGGCCGCGCCGCCGACGCCGAGGTTTTGTTGCGCGCCATCGAAAGCGGCGCGGTCAAGAAGATCTGGCCGGTCGGCGTGCTGTCGCAATCCGCCGGTGATCAGGGCCAATCGATACGGGGCATTCCGGTGCTCGGTTACTTTTCCGCGCTCGATGCCGTGGTCAACGACTTCGCGCAACGCGACACCGCGATCTCGCGGGTGATCTTCACGCCGTCGGCATTCGAGCCCGACGCCAAGCCGGAAGCGACTTTGATGCATGCGCGCCGTCTCGGGCTTACCGTCAGCCGGCTGCCTTCGCTCGATGACGCCGGCGAAATGCCGCGGCTGGCGCCGGTCAATGTCGAGGACCTGTTGCTGCGGCCGAGCGTCAAGATCGATTACGCGCGGCTGGAAACCTTCCTCAATGGCAAATCGGTCGTGGTGACCGGCGGCGGCGGCTCGATCGGCGCCGAGATTTGCGACCGCGTCATCGCCTTCGGCGCGTCGCGCCTCCTTATCATCGAGAATTCCGAGCCGGCGCTGCATGCGGTCCTGGAAACGCTCGCCACCAGGCAGGCGCAGCCGGTGATCGACGGCCGCATCGCCGACGTCCGCGACCGCAATCGCGTGTTCCGGCTGCTGACGGAATTCAAGCCCGACATCGTCTTCCACGCCGCGGCGCTCAAGCACGTGCCGCTCTTGGAGGCGAATTGGGAGGAGGGCATCAAGACCAACGTGTTCGGCTCGGTCAATGTCGCCGACGCCGCCGCCGCGGCCGGCGCCGCGGCGATGGTGATGATCTCGACCGACAAGGCGATCGAGCCGGTCTCGGTGCTCGGCGCCACCAAGCGCTTTGCCGAAATGTATTGTCAGGCGCTCGACGCCGATTTCTCGCGCCGCGCCGAAGCCCGCGCCATGCGGCTGATCGCGGTGCGGTTCGGCAACGTGCTCGCCTCCACCGGCTCCGTGGTGCCGAAGTTCAAGGCGCAGATCGACGCCGGCGGTCCGGTCACCGTCACCCATCCCGACATGGTGCGCTACTTCATGACCATTCGCGAGGCGTGCGATCTGGTCGTCACTGCGGCGAGCCACGCGCTCGGCCCCAACCGCTCCGATGTCTCGGTCTATGTGCTCAACATGGGCCAGCCGGTGAAGATCGTCGATTTGGCAGAGCGCATGATCCGGCTCGCCGGCCTCGAGCCGGGCCGCGACGTCGACATCGTGTTCACCGGCGCGCGTCCGGGCGAACGGATGCAGGAAATCCTGTTCGCACGCGAAGAGCCGATGGTGGACATCGGCTTCGTCGGCGTCGTCGCCGCGCGGCCGGTGCAGCCGCCGCTCGATGCCATGCGCGGCTGGCTCGCCATGCTGGAGCAGGGCTTGGCGCGGGAGGAACGCGAGGCGATTTACCGCGTGCTGCGCGAGGCGGTACCGGACTTTCGCGGCGCCGCCGCCTGAACCATGGCCGTGAGGCCGTCGCTTGTATCGTGCGCCGGCCGCCAGCCCGCCGCGACCAGCTTGCCGGCGTCGACCCGCAAATTGCCGCCGATGCGGTACCAGAGGTCGGCGCGCCGGAAAAAGCGCAGCGGCAGCTCGATGTAATCCGGCGACATCGGCAGGATGAATGCGCGGCGCCCCTTCGCCTGCCGCAGCGTTGCAAAGACATCGGACAGCCGCGGCGGAATTCCGGGATCGGCCACCACATAGGTCTCGCCGATCGCGGCTGGCGTCGCCAGCACGAAGGTCAAGGCCGAGATGAAATTGTCGATGCCGAGCAGCGAGCGGCGGTTGCCGAAATCCCTGACCGGGAGCGGCAACGGCGTCGCGGCGGCACGCGCGAGCAGCGCCAGATTGCCCTTCACGCCCGGGCCGTAGAGCAGCACCGGGCGCAGGATCGTGAACGGCACGCCGGAAGCGCGCACCGCCTCCTCGGCGGCGAGTTTTGAAGCGCCGTAAGCGTCGGTCGGCGCCGGGTCATCGCGTTCGGTCAAGGCGTGATCGGCGGCCGGCCCGCTTTGCGCGCGGATCGAGGAAACAAATACCAAATGCTTTACGCCGGCCTGCGCCGCCGCCGTGGCGAGCTGCGCGGTCGCCAGCCGGTTGATGCGATCGTAGGCGGCGGCATCGGCGCCGCGGGTATGGGCGATGCCGGCGAGATGAACGACTTGATCGACGCCTTGCAAGAACGGCTGCCAGTCGAATGTTTCGGCCAAATCCGGATGCTGCACCACTTCGACGCCGTCGGGGAACGCCAGATGCGGCCGCCGCACCGCCGCGCGCACCGTGTAGCCGTCGCGCACCAACGCCGCGACCACGGCGCTGCCGATGAAGCCCGACGCGCCGGTGACCAGGACGCGGCTCATGCGCGGTCCCGCTCGAAGACGGCAAGCAACCAGGCAACGAGGATCGCGCCAATCGTCAGCGCGGCGATCTCGCTCGGCCTGCCCGGCACGATCACGGAAATGACCGCCAGGATGCCGAGGCCGATGTTGACGGCGAGCACGCGCCCGACCACCGCCATCGTAGTAAAGCCTTTGTCGGTGGCGCGCTGATAGAAATGGGTGCGGTGCGCCTGCCAGAACGGCTCGCCCCGGAAGAGGCGCCGGAACAAGGTGATCGTGGCATCGGCCAGATAATAGAGCGGCATCACCACAGCGGCGACCAGATGACCGCCGGCCGCGACCAGCAGCAGCAGCCAACCGAGAACGAGACCAATCGGCAGACTGCCGACGTCGCCAAGGAAAACTTTTGCCGTCGGCCGATTGAAATAGGCAAATCCGATCATGGCGCCGCCGAGCGCCAGCGCCAGCACCGTGCCGTAGGATGGCAGCGCGCCCGCTGTTCCAAGCACCGCAAGCGTCGCCGTGATCGGTATCACTTCCGCGACGGTCATCCAGTCGATGCCGTCCATGAAATTGACCAGGTTGACAAACCACAAGCCGCCGATCAGCAGCAGGAGGCGCTCAAGCCACCACGGCAATGGCGGCACGACACGGAGTTGGTCGGGCAGCATATAGATGACGCCCGCAACCACGACCGCCTGCAGGATCAAGCGGAAGCCGGCGGGAAGCGGCCGAATGTCGTCGATCGCGCCGAGGCAGGTCATGATCAATGTCGCAGCGACGATTTTCGGCAGGTTCAGGTCGGGCGAAACCCCCAGCGAGAAAATCGCCAGCGCGATACCGACGGCACCGAGCGTCGCGGCAATGACGGCAATGCCGCCGCCTTGCGGCGTCGGCGTGCGATGCGACGAGCGGGCATTCGGCTTGGCCAGCGCGTAGCGCGCGAGCCACGGGTAGAGCGCGACGATCAGCAGCGCGCTCATCAGCGCCGCGGAGATCACGGTGACGGCGCCGCCCGCGAGCCACATATTGCCGCCGTCGCTCATCGCGCGGACCCGATCATCGGATGCATCTAATACAGCGGCCCCGGATCGCCGACAGCCCCCGGCCGCATCAACCCCGAACCCAGATCGAACTCGGAATAGGTTTGCGCGGCGCAGGCATCGGTCAAAACCGCATATCGCTCATCGAGGAATTCCGAGCCTTTGAAGAACAGCGCATATGTACGCTGGTGACCGCGATCTTGGAAGCGAACGCAGACCTGCCAGCTCCAGCCCCTGTTGGCCAAAACCCAGCGCGGGTTCGATATTTCGGCCGGGCCGGTCAGCGGTGACTTCGCGAATATGCTTTTGAGGTGCGTGGCGATCATGCTGCGGTAATCCGCATTCAAGGCCGCGGTCGGCGCGCCCGGTTGCGGCTCGGCCAGGCTGCTGCATCCGGCCAACAGGACGAGCGCCAGCGCCACGCGCTGGGTGGCGTGCTGCAGAGGCATCGCGGAGTGTCGTCGATACGTTATCGGCGCCATGGACTGCAGGTTAGGAAATCGTTCACACCGGGACCATAGAAGTTTTATGCTTGGCAAAGCTGCGCCAGGCGGCGGGTCCGGCGCTCAATCCTCATCAGGCATGGGGATCCACGGTATTTTTAGGACATCACAGTCCCGCCACGAAAGCAGCGCACGTCCCCCTAGATCGAGGCCCAACCCCGCGGCTCGAATGATGGTCAAAAGGCTCTTCGTGGCATTGATGGGGCTCGGTCTCGGCTTGGCGCTGGGATCGTGCGGCCCGGTTGCCGGCTTTACCGCCGATCATTGGCCGCACTGGGCTGGCGGCTTGCCCGCGGCCGCGCCGCCGCGGCCGGGCACTCCCGGCTACAACGACTACATCGCGCATCGGCAAGCCGAGACCGAACCGGCGAAGCCCGCCGCCACCGGCGCCGTGGCGAATGCGCCGGCTGCCGCAGCACCTGCCGCCGCCGAACCGCAGAGCAATGATGACACCGCGGTCACGCGCGGCGGCCTGTACTGAACCGCCGCGCCCGGGCGGCGCGCAATCTCATGCCACGCCGGCGCGCAGCAGATCGTGGAAATGCACGATGCCGACCGGCCGGTCCTGCTCGACGACGACAAGCGCCGTGATCTTCGACGAATTGAGCAGTTGCAGCGCCTCGCTGACCAACTGATCGGGGCGAACGACCTTCGGCGACGTCGTCATGATGTCATCGACACGCACGTTGAGGAGATCGGCGCGCATATGGCGACGCAGATCGCCATCGGTGATGACGCCGGCAAGCTTGCCGTCGCCGTCGGTCACGGCCACGCAACCAAATCCCTTGGCGGACATTTCGACAATCGCGTCCGACATCAGCGCGCCGCGCTTGATCAGCGGCACGGCGGCGCCGGGATGCATGACGTTGCGGACGAATTTGAGCGCGGCGCCAAGCTGGCCGCCCGGATGAAATACGCCGAAGTCCATCGCGCTGAAGCCTTTGCTTTCGAGGAGCGCAATTGCGAGGGCGTCGCCGAGCGCGAGCTGCATCAGCGATGACGTGGTTGGCGCGAGGTTGTGCGGACAGGCTTCGCGCGTCGCCGGCAGCGCCAAGACCACGTCGGCGGACTTGCCCAGCGTACTGTTGGGGCTGACCGTGACGGCGATGAGCAGGATGCGGAAACGACGGGAATAGTTGATCAGGTCCTTGAGCTCTTCGGTCTCGCCCGACCAGGACAGCGCCAGCATCACGTCGTCCGGCGTGATCATGCCGAGGTCGCCGTGGCTGGCATCGGCGGCGTGCACGAAAAACGCCGGCGTTCCGGTAGAGGCCAGCGTCGCGGCGATCTTTCTGCCGACATGGCCGGACTTGCCCATCCCGGTGACGATGACGCGGCCGCGCGCGTTGTGGATTGTTTCAACGGCGGCGACAAAGGGAGCGCCAAGCCCGTCGCACATGGCGGCGGCCAGCGCGGCGACGCCCTCGCGTTCGGTGTCCAGCGTGCGCAGCGCCGAGGCGATATGCGGGCTCGCGGCCGGCCGCACGACGCCGGCATCGGGTGGACTCGTCTTCGCACGCGTCGCCAATGACCTACTCCCGCTGCCCGGCCTTATGACCGGTCCACTATAGCAATAATTGCGGTTGCGCTCACTTGGCCCACGCCGCGAAGGCGTCGGCAAAGGCGCGGTCGCCGGGCGGGCCCTTTTCCACCGCCATGATGGCGCGGCCGCCATTGGTATAGACAATGGGAACGTCGAACCATTCCTGATCCTTGAGCAGCTGGATATTGCGCTGCCGGTCGGCGTCGACCGCGGACAGGCCGATCAGGAAGAAGCCGTTGGTGACCTTGACCGCCAAGCCCGCAAGCGGCGTGCCGCGCGTCTCCTCGGCCTGCTTCATCAACACGCCGGGCACGTTGGCGATGCCGCCGCCGGGGAAATCGGCTGGCAGGTTGAACATGATCTCGATGGTGTGGCTCGCCGGCAGCGCCTTGTCGGTGTTGCGGCGCAGCGACCAGGTCACGGTCATCCGCCGATCCGGAATTGCAATATCCGCGTGCACGGCGAGTTCCGGCGCCAGCCCGGCCCCGGGCGAAACGGTCTCGGTGCGCCAGATCGCCGAGCCGACAAAGCGTTTGCCCTTCGGGTCGTTCGGATCTTCTTCGTAGAGCACGACCCGTTGCGCCACCGCCGGCGCCGCCTGATTGCCGGGAGTGCCGCTATTGGCCACCTGTCCGGGCGCCTGCTCCTGCGGGACGCGGCCGGGAAATTTCGGCTCGGACGGCGCCGGCGCCGGCGTCACCTGGGCCGGCTGTCGCGCGCCCAATTGCGCCACCATGTGTTTCATGTTCGGCCATTGCCAGAGGAAAAGCGCCGCGACGATGCCGAGGACGCAGGCCACCACCGCGAGCTTGATAAGCCCGCCGATCACCGACGACGAATAAGCGCGTGACGGACCGGCGTCCTCGTCGTCGTCCGCACTCGGCGGCCGCGGCGAATGCGCTCGTCCCGGCTGCGACGGAAACGGCCGCTCCTCGTCGAGTTCGAAGGATTGTTCGAGGCTTTGCGGGTGCCGCGGGTCGTCGTGCGCGCCCAAATCATCCAGATCGAGCTCGGACTGGTATGAAGCCGGCGGCGCATCGTCGTCGTGCCGCAAGCGGCGCGGCTGCGGCTCATAAGTGTCGCGCGTGTCGCGCGCGGACTGGGCTGCGCGGGCGCTGGCGGAGCCGAGATCGTCGACGTCGTGTACCACGTCGCGGAAGCCCTTAAGCCCTTCCCGGCTGGGCGGAGACGTACGCGCGCTCAGCAGCCGGCCGCGTGCCGTGGCTGGCGTAGGCCGTGGCGGCGGCGGAGGCGGCACTGGTTCCGCTTGCTCCGGCTCGTCGAAATTGTCCGGCGGCTGCGGCGCCTCGTCTTGGCGGGCGTCCAGGTGTTCTGCCGGCGGTGGCACGACGGGCAGCGGAGGCGGCGAGGGCGGCGGGGGCGCCGCCGGCGCCGGACGGCTGGGCGGCTTGAGAGGGCGCGGTTCGAAGCGCGGCTCCATGCGGGATTTGCGCGCCGCGTCCGCTTCCACCTTGCGGATCGCCTCTTCGAGCGACAGCCGCTCGCGGGTGATCTCGGATTCCGAAAGCGCCGGCTCGACGGCGCGCAGCTGCGCGACCAGCGCCGAGCGCGCCCGCTCATAGAGCGCGCGGCGGGCTTCGCCGGTGCTTTTGCCGAGCCCTTCGACGGCTCGCGCTATGAGCGGTTGATAGTCGGTCATGGATGAAGCTTACGCCGGCCTTCCTTAAATTTCATCGTTCAGGTTTCGAACGGGTTCTGCATCAGGATGGTGTCCTCGCGCTCGGGACTGGTCGACAACAGCACCGCCGAGCATCCTATCAGTTCCTCGATGCGGCGGACGTATTTGATGGCCTGGGCCGGCAGTTCCGCCCACGAGCGGGCGCGGGCGGTTTTTTCCTGCCAGCCGGCGATGGTCTCGTAGATCGGCTCGACCCGTGCCTGGGCGTGTTCGCTTGCCGGCAGATAATCGATCTCCTTGCCGTCGAGCCGATAGCCGACGCAGACCTTGATCTCTTCGAAGCCGTCGAGGATGTCGAGCTTGGTCAGCGCCAGGCCGCGAATGCCGCTGGTGCGCACGGTCTGGCGCACCAGCACGGCGTCGAACCAGCCGCAGCGCCGCGGCCGGCCGGTGACGACGCCGAATTCCTTGCCGCGCTCGCCGAGCGTCTTGCCGACTTCGTTGAGCTGTTCGGTCGGAAACGGTCCGGCGCCGACGCGCGTGGTATAGGCCTTGCAGATGCCGAGCACATAGCCGATGGCGTTGGGACCAAGCCCGGAGCCGGTCGCCGCCTGCGCCGCGACCGTATTCGACGACGTGACATACGGATAAGTGCCGTGGTCGATGTCGAGCAACGCGCCTTGGGCGCCCTCGAACAGAATGCGCTTGCCCTCGCGGCGCCGTTCGTCGAGCAACGACCAGACCGAATCCATGTAAGGCAGCACCTTCGGCGCCACCGTGGCCAATTCATCGTACAGCGCGCGCGGCGCGACCTCGGCCATGCCGAGCCCGCGGCGCAGCGCGTTGTGATGTGCCAATAGGCGGTCGATCTTGCCATTGAGCATCTGCAGGTCGGCGAGGTCCATCAGGCGGATGGCGCGGCGGCCGACCTTGTCTTCATAGGCCGGGCCGATGCCGCGGCCGGTGGTGCCGATCGCACCCTTGCCCGAGGCCTTCTCGCGCGCGACGTCGAGCTCCTGATGCAGCGGCAGGATCAGCGGCGTGTTCTCGGCAATGCGCAGATTCTCCGGCGTGACGGTGACGCCCTGTTTCTTCAGCGTGGCGATCTCGTTGAGCAGCGCATGCGGGTCGAGCACGACGCCGTTGCCGATGACCGAGAGCTTGCCCGGCCGCACCACGCCCGACGGCAACAGCGACAGCTTGTAGGTCGTGCCGTTGATCACCAGCGTGTGGCCGGCGTTGTGGCCGCCCTGGAAGCGGACGACGATGTCGGCCTGCTCGGACAGCCAATCGACGATCTTGCCCTTGCCTTCGTCGCCCCACTGGGAGCCGACCACGACAACATTTGCCATGAGGAACTGACCTCAGGAGACCGCTGAAACCGTCACATGAATCGGATATCGGCCGCAGCCGACTGTCCCGGATAAAGGATGAAACCGCGCGAAGCAAGGAAAAGCGGTCGAAGCCGGCCGCCGTAGTTTCCGCCAAATGATTGTTTCCACAGGGAATTTGCCGTTAGCCTTGTCGTCGGATGACGGATTTGCTCTTTCCCTTGAGGCGACAATGCGGCTTGGGCCATGGGCGGATTGACGCAAGGCCGCCAAGGTAGCCATGCCGCCGTTGTGCTGGGTGCGGCGGAATTGAAGTTTCTACAAAGCGGCCGCCGTTCGATCGCTCCTGTGCGGTCGTTCCCAGATCGACAGGAGGGTTGCCGCGATGCCGGGGGCGCCTGCACCCCATTCCGCCCGCGTCGGCGGCTGGTTGTCCGACCAGCCTTATCTGCTGCTGTCGCTCACCTCGCTGTTCTGGGCCGGCAATACCGTGCTCGGCCGCTTCGTTGTCGGGCATATCCCGCCGATGACGCTTGCGTTCGGCCGCTGGGCCGGCGCGTTCCTGATCCTGTTGCCGTTCGCGGCAGGCCATCTGCGGCGCGATTGGCCGGTCATCCGCAAAAAAGCAGCACTGCTGACGCTGCTGGCGCTGATTGGCTTCTCCGCCTACAACGCCATGGCCTATTACGGCCTGCAGTACACGACCGCGATCAACGGCTTGCTGCTGCAATCGATCGGGCCGTTGTTTGTCGCGTTGTGGACCTTCGCGCTGTTCGGCGACCGCCTGACCTTGCGGCAAGCCGTCGGCATCTGCGTCTCGATCTCCGGCGTCATCGTCATCGTCTGCCACGGCAGCCTCGCCATCCTCTTCGGCATCGCGTTCAATCGCGGCGACATCTGGTTCGTGATCGCGCTGGTGTTCTACGGCTTGTACATGGCGATGCTGCGCAAGCGGCCGCCGATCCATCCGTTGTCGTTCCTCGCCGTTGGGATGGGCGGCGGCGCGGTATTGCTCATTCCGCTGGTGGCGCTTGAAATCGCAAGCGGCCGGAGCATGGTGTTCGACGCCGAAAGCGTTCTCAGCTTCGCCTTCATCTGCATCTTCCCGTCGCTGCTCGGCTATCTGTTCCTCAACCGCGGCATCGAGCTCGTCGGCGCCAACCGCGCCGCGCCGTTCATCCATCTGGTTCCGGTGTTCGGCTCGGTGCTGGCGATCGTGCTGCTGGGCGAGCGCTTCGAGCTCTACCACGCCATCGGCTACGGGCTCGTGTTTACCGGGATCACGACGGCGACGAAGAAGTGACGTTGTCAAAACCGCAGCGTCTTGACCTGCCGCACGTTGGGGATTTTCTGCACCTCGGCGAGCACTTCCGCCGGCACCGTGCCGTCGACTTCGACCAGCGCGATGGCGTCGCCGCCGGCGCAATCGCGGCCGAGATGGAAGGTGGCGATGTTGATGCCGGCGCCGGCCAGCAGCGTCGCGAAACGGCCGACGAAGCCCGGCTTGTCCTGGTTGGTCACGTAGAGCATCGACGGGCCGAAGGCTGCGTCCATGCGAATGCCTTTGATGTTGATGATGCGCGGCAGGCCGTCGGCATAGACCGTGCCCGACACCGAGCGCGTCTGCCGGTCGGTCGTCACCGTCACCGTGATCAGGCTCTCATAATCACCCTCGGCCTCGCGCCGCGTCTCTTCGACGACGATGCCGCGATCCTTGGCGACGATCGGCGCCGAGACGACGTTGACGTCTTGCAGCATCGGGCGCAATAGCCCGGCCACGGCGGCTGAGGTCAGCGCCTTGGTGTTGAGCTGCGCCACGCCGCCTTCGTAGGAAATCTGCACCCGGCTGATGCCGCTCTCGGTGAGCTGGCCGGCGAACGAGCCGAGCTTTTCCGCCAGCGCCACGAAGGGTTTGAGTTTCGGCGCTTCCTCGGCGCTGATCGAGGGAAAGTTTACCGCGTTGGAGATCGCGCCGCGCAGCAAATAGTCCGCCATCTGTTCGGCGACCTGCAGCGCGACATTCTCCTGCGCCTCGGTGGTTGAGGCGCCGAGATGCGGCGTGCACACCACGTTGGGCAGGCCGAACAGGCAACTCTGCGTCGCCGGCTCTTCGCGGAAGACGTCGACCGCGGCGCCGGCGACCTGGCCGGACCTGAGCGCTTCGCACAACGCCATTTCGTCGACCAGCTCGCCGCGCGCGCAGTTGACCAGGCGGACGCCTTTTTTGGTCAGTTTGAGGGTTTCGGCATTGACGATGTTGCGGGTCTTGTCGGTCAGCGGCGTGTGCAAGGTGATGAAATCGGCGCGGCGCCACAGCTCGTCGAGCTCGACCTTCTCGACGCCGAGATTGATCGCGCGCTCGGCCGACAGATACGGATCGTAGGCGATCACCTTCATCTTCAGTCCGATCGCCCGGTCGGCGACGATCGAGCCGACATTGCCGCAGCCGATGATGCCGAGCGTCTTTGAGAAAATCTCGACGCCCAGGAATTTGTTTTTCTCCCATTTGCCGGCCCGCGTCGAGGCGTCGGCTTCGGGGATTTGCCGGGCCAGCGCCAGCATCAGCGTGATGGCGTGCTCGGCCGTGGTGATCGAATTGCCGAACGGCGTGTTCATGACGATGATGCCGCGCGCGGTCGCGGCCGGGATGTCGACGTTGTCGACGCCGATGCCGGCGCGGCCGATCACTTTCAGGCTTTTGGCCTTTTCCAGCATCTTGGCGGTGACCTTGGTCGCCGAGCGGATCGCCAGACCATCGAAGCCGTTGATGGTCTCGGCGAGCTTGTCCTTGTCCTTGCCGAGATTGGGCTGGAATTCGACCTCAAGGCCGCGATCCTTGAAAATCTGGACGGCGGCGGGCGACAGCGCATCGGAGATCAGAACGCGGGGCGTCATGGCCAAATTCCTTTGCTATCAGCGCAACCAGCGCAGCATGTGGGGATAGGGTTCGACGCCGATGGCGGCGGCGCGTTTGGGCTCGACGGCCATGCCGTAGAATTGCAACAGCGGCAGGCCGATATAGTTGCCGGCGGTGAAATTCTCGATCAGCGCCGCCGCGCCGCCCTTATAGCCGCGGGCATGGAAGACGATCGCCGGATCGAGCCTGAGATGGCGCAGCGCCGCGTAAGACCAGGCGATGCTGGTCAGCTCGTCGCCGCCGTCCGGCGACAGCGTCGGCGCATGGCGTGCGGCGGGATCGGCGACCGCGAGATGCCCGGCCTCGTGGAGGATGTCGCCGGGATAGGTCAGGCGCTCTTCGTCGACCAGGATCGCGCCGTGACGGATATCCAGCCCGGGCAGAAAGGTTTTGTCCGGTAGCGTGGCGGTGCGCACGTGGATGCCGATGCCGCGTACGAATGCCACGAGCCGCTCGGTTAGAGGATCGGCGAAGGAAACCGCTGACATGGCGATCAAGCCGCTTTCGCCAGTGCTTCCTTGGCCGCCGCATAGGCCCAGTCGAGCCACGGCGTCAGCGCCTCGACATCGGCACGCTCGACCGTCGAGCCGCACCAGACGCGCAATCCCGGCGGGGCATCGCGATAGGCGTCGATGTCGTAGGCGACGCCTTCCTTGTCGAGCGCGGCGGCGATGCCTTTGACGAAGGCCGCCTGCGCGTCGGCGCTAAGCCGTGTCACCGCCGGATCGACCACCTTCAGGCAGACCGAGGTGTTGGAGCGTAGCGCCGCATCGCGCGCCAGGAAATCGATCCACGGCGTGCGCCCAACCCAATCGGCGATGACCTTGGCATTGGCGTCGGCGCGGGCGTGCAGCGCCGGCAAGCCGCCGACCGACTTCGCCCATTGCAGCGCGTCGAGATAATCCTCGACGCACAGCATCGACGGCGTGTTGATGGTCTCGCCCTGGAAAATGCCTTCGTTGAGCTTGCCGCCCTTGGTGGTGCGGAAAATCTTCGGCACCGGCCACGGCGGCGTGTAGCTTTCGAGCCGGGCGACCGCGCGCGGCGACAGGATCAGCATGCCATGGCCCGCCTCGCCGCCCAGCGCCTTCTGCCAGGAGAACGTGACCACGTCGAGCTTGGCCCAATCGAGCGGCTGAGCGAAGGCGGCCGAGGTGGCGTCGCAAATGGTCAGCCCGGCGCGGTCGGCCGCGATCCAATCGGCATTGGGCACGCGCACGCCTGATGTCGTGCCGTTCCAGGTGAAGACGACGTCGGTCGCCGGATCGACCTTGGCGAGATCGGGCAATTCGCCGTATGGCGCCCGCAGCACGGTGAGGTTCTTGAGCTTGAGCTCCTTGGCGACGTCGCCGACCCAGCCTTCGCCGAAGGATTCCCAGGTCAGCATCGTCACCGCGCGCTGGCCGAGCAGCGTCCACAGCGCCATCTCGACGGCGCCGGTATCGGACGCCGGCACGATGCCGATGCGATAATCCGCAGGCACCCGCAGCACCTCACGGGTCAGATCGATGGCGTGCTTGAGCTTGGCTTTGCCCGGCTTGGAGCGGTGCGAGCGTCCCACAAACGCGTCGGTGAGGGCTTGCGGGGTCCAGCCGGGGCGCTTGGCGCAGGGGCCGGACGAAAAGTGCGGCACGCGAGGCCGCACGGAGGGCTTGGCAGCGGTCATGGTCTATCCTTCCAGATAGGCGCCCCTCGTTGGGGAGGGGTGTCCCGCCCGTGGAATTAAGGATTTGAGCTGGCGCCGTCAAGCGCAAGTTGCGGTGCCGCCCGGCATGGCGGCGGGTCGGCGCGGCGCGCCACCGGTGGCAAAGACATTTGTCACAATCGCGAGCGGCGCGGTGGCCGCCGGCAGCGCGCAAACGATTCCGTAACCTGAAATGTGGCGCCCGCATTCAGCGCGGATTTACCTACCGCGTCGGCGACAATTTTAAGATCATTTGCGGTTAGCGCTTATTGAATCGCCTTCGTCGCTATCATTGCAAATAATTTTCGCGCATCCGACCGCACCGTGTTGGTGCCGGAAAACGCGGCAGAATTCGCGGTATGGATTTTGGAAACTATCACGCGCAGATCTGCCGCTGCATCGCAATTCTAAATATTTAGAACGGTTAAACCGCGACAACGGCGGCCGACGAGCTAACCCCCCTTTAATGTCCGCGCTCGAAGATCGCCGGCAACAAGGGGAAAGGGCGTCCTATGCGTCGCGTCATATATGTACTGTTGGCGTTTGCGTTGGCGCCAAGCGCCTTCGCGGACGACTTAAGTTGGCTGACGGGTCCGCAAGCCAGCAATGTGCCGGTCGTCAACGGCTGGGCCGGCATCTATATCGGCGGTCAGGTCAGCTACAGCAACGCCGGTGGTGACTTCAGCAAGACCACGCAGGCGCCGCTCGCTTATGTGCTGCGCGATCTGACCCTGGAGAGCGAGCAGCAGCCGTCCAGTTGGCCGGTGCTCGGTCAGGCCAATCACAGTGCCACCGGCTTCGGCGGCTTCGCCGGCTACAACACCCAATTCGAAAGGCTGGTGCTGGGCGTCGAGGCCAACTACGACCAGGCCAATCTCTCGCTCATTGCGCCCAATTCGCCGATCTCGCGGCGGACATCGGCCGGCGGCAACACTTACGACGTGAGTATCACCGGCAGCGGCAGCGTAACGGATCTGAATTTCGGCACGCTGCGCGCGCGGGCCGGCTGGGCGCTGGGCAATTTCCTGCCCTATGGCTTTGCCGGTCTCGCCGTAGGGCACGCCAATGTCAACATTTCCGCTACCGTGTTCGGGCAGGAGAACCCGCAAAATCAGCCTTGTACCCCTTCGGGTCCAGCGACGCCGACGTGCGTGCCGTTCTCGTTCACCGGCACTGCCGGCAAGAGCGGCGAATGGATGTACGGCGTCACCGTCGGCGGCGGCCTCGACGTCGCACTGACGAGAAACGTCTTCCTGCGCGCCGAATACGAATATGTACAGTTCGCGGCGATCGCCAATCTGGTAGTGCAGGTCAACACCGTCCGCGGCGGTCTCGGCGTAAAATTCTAGGCGGCCTGCTGCAGCGCTTGTGGCGCGCAGGTCAGAATTTCAAACCGGCGCCGACCCGCACGCTCGAAGCGCTGAGCCGGATATTGTCCGGAGCGCCGAACTGGATGAGTTGATACTCGGCGCGCACGAACAGATTCTGCGTCAGCGCATAATCGAGACCCAGGCCGGCGACGTAGCCGAAATACCACTTGCCATTGACTCGATCGGACAGTGTCCAATTGCCGCCGATATTCGCGGGCGGCGGTGGGTTGGCAGGAGGCGGGTTGGTGCAGGAATAGGGCTCCTCCGCACCGCAATAATTGACGTTGACTGATTTCAACACGTTGATCTGCGAGATCGCAACGCCGCCAAATCCGTAGGGCAATAAGTTGCCGAATGCCCAGCCGATACGGCCGCGCACGGTGCCGTAATCGTTCACTTTGGCGGAGGCCGAGGTATTCACGTTGTAGGTCGTGTCGTACACGACGCTGTTGGCGGTCTGAAAATAATCGTGGCTTTCCCTGTCGTTGATGCTGGCGTTGAACGACGTCTTGGTAAAGGTCAGTTCGAAGCCGACCACGGCCGCTTCGAATTGGTAGTTGTAGCCCAGGAAGGCGCTGTAGCTTGGCGCCTCGGTATTGAGCGATGTAAGCCGCGGAAAGCTGGCAATCGGAATGCCGTCGAAGCCCGCGCTCAATCCGGAAATGGTGGTGATCTCGGAGGCGCCGACATTGCGGAAATCGGCGCCGTCGAACTCTTCGCCGATCAGCGCGCCGCCGTAAAAGCCGCTCCAGCGCGTGTAGGAGGCGTAGCCCACGGGTTGGGCGCCGCGCAGCACGTCGAAGTCTCCGGCGCGTGCGCCGGCCGGCGCAACAAGCACGACCAAAGCATAGATGACCCAACGCATCGGCCGCATTCTCCGTCCCGGTGGCGCGCCATGCGCGGCCAGACGCGGGCGATCATCAGGCATTAACCTTAATGGAGCGTTAGCTGGGGGCCGCGCGGCGGGATCGGCGAGCAACACCCATCGGGCACCGGCTCGGGATTCCGGGGCTGCTCCCAAAACGAAGACGGCGCGGTCGCCCGCGCCGTCTGTTGCTTTTGCCTCGCCGTTTCGGCGCCGGGCATCAGCCCCGGCTCATCAGCGGCGGGGGTGCCATCACCGGGACCACGTCGGGCTGCAGCATCCAGCGCAGGCCGATGCGGAAATCCCACGAATTGGTGTTGTCCAGGTTGTAGAAGGCGCTCGGGCACGACGCGGTATTCTGGCAGGCCACCACGGCCGTCTGCGGCGAGCCCAGATGCAGATAGCGGGCGCTGAAATCGACCTTGAAGTTGTTGTTGACGTTGTAGGTGACGCCGGCCTGGGCATTCCAGGCAAAATTCCAGTTCGCCGCGTCCGCCGAGGTCAGGCCGAAGCCGACGGTGCCGCTGGAGTTGATGCCGAGATCCTGCACGCCAGTGATGCGATTATAGGCGCCGCCGGCACCCGCGCCGATATAGGGCGTCAAGCACCACCAGGTGCCGAGATCGACATAGGCGTTGGCCATGAACACGGCCGACGAGAAGTTGCCTTCGGTGACATCGAAGCAGTTGCCGCCGCCGGCGCAGAATTCGACGTAGCGGCCGGTGGCCTTGAACATCGCCTTGGTGCGGTATTCGGCAGTCACGTCGGTGCGGAACCAGTTGTTCCACTCGTAGCCGATACCGCCGCCGAAGATCGCGGTGTCCTGAATGTCTTTCTGCACGATCGCCCAGCTCGCCGGCCACACGAATGCGGAGTTCGTCTGCGAATGCGGGAAATCGCCGAACGTCTGGATGCCGACGCCGACGTCGCCGCGCAGATACCAGCCGCTGGCGACGACGGGCGCGGGTTGATAGGCCACCGGCGGCGGTTGATACATCGGTGCGGGGGGAGGCAGATCGGCTGCGAGTGCGGCTGTGCTGAGCAAGCTGATCGCAGCAGCGCTTGCGAAGAATTTGACGCTGACCATGGCTTCGTCCTTTCCTCGGCCGAGCCACGGATGCGGCGGCCCGCCGTCGTTGAACCGGGCCGAAGATGGCAGCAATTATTTAAGCGGGTCTTAACCTTAAGATTTAACCGTAGTTGTTAATCCGCCGCGGCGGGTACGAAGCAACGCCAAAATGGTCGCGCCGCTCGAGCAAGGCACGCGTCAGCAAATTCGCCCGCTGTCCCCCGGGCGACGGCAAAGCCGACGTTTAAGGATTTGTTAACGATTGTGGCGCGCGAGCGGTCAGCCGCGACTTTAGTCCGCGCCTTCCTCGAGCTCGCCGATATGGTGCTGGGCATAGAGCTCAAGGCCGAGCTTGGCGACCAGGTCGAGCTGGGTCTCGAGGAAATCGATGTGCTCTTCCTCGTCATGCATCAGCGTCTCGAACAGGTCGCGCGTCACGTAGTCCTTCACGCCGTGGCAATGGGTGGCGGCCTCCTGATAGAGCGCGCGCGCCGACATTTCGGCGGCGAGGTCGCAATCGAGGACCTCCTTGACGTTCTGGCCGATATGCAGCGGATCGAGCACCTGCATGTTGGGGAAGCCGTCGAGGAAAATGATGCGCTCGACCAGCTTGTCGGCGTGCTGCATCTCCTCGATCGATTCCTTGCGCCACTGTTTGGCCAGCGCCTTGTAGCCCCAATTGTCGAGCAGCCGATAATGCAGCCAGTATTGATTGATCGCCGTCAATTCGTGCCGCAGTCCCTTATTGAGGAAGTCGAGGACTCCCGGGTCGCCTTTCATGAGCGTGCTCCTGCAATTGCGGTCTGCGCCGCACGATGGGTGGCTGGGCTGTAATTATAACGATCAAAAGCTGGACCGCGATAGGCGCGTCCGCGCTGTGGAAGGCTGTCGCGATCGGCGCAGTGTTCAGGACTGGTTCTGCGCATTGGCGCGGCACGCCGCCGGCGCGGCGGCGGCGGCCAGCGCCTCGTTCATGATGCGCCGGATGGTGCGGGCGCAGCGGCCGCATTGCGGACTGCAACCGAGGCAATGATAGACTTGGCCGGCGGTGCGCGGACAACTTTCGCCTGCCGCGAGCGTGCCGCGCACGTCGTGGTCCGTGAACACGTTACAGGAACAGACGATCATGGCAGGACGGCCCGGCGGCAATTGGTTCGATCTGCAACTATCTTTTAGCGCAGCCAGTCCAGCGATGCAAAGAAAAATCTTTGTTTATAGGCATTCTAAGCTTCGGCTGTGGACACGCCGCGTGGGTTATCGTTGGTAAAGCGGTGGGCCGGTCACGCCGCGGCCGACTCCTCCTCGGCGTCGTCGTCCCGGCGGCGCCGGCGCGGCCGCAACCGGCAAAGCCGCGACGGGATATGGCACAAATCGTCGAGGAAGCCCGAGAAGCGCTGACCGCGGGCCAGCGCGCGATCGAGTGCCGCCATGGTGCGGGCAAGCCCGGGATCGTCGTCGCGCACCCACGTGCGCAGCACCGAAGCGAACAATAGCGCCAAGCCCTGCGCGCGCATCATGCCGCGCGGGCCCGAGGCGTTGATCCCGGCGGCGCTCAGCATCCATTGCTGCGAGCGCACGGCCAATCCGTTGCACGCCAAGGCGAGCGGCGGATTGCGCCGCGCGGAACGCAACAACGAGCGCACCGCCTCGCGATGCGGCGCCAGCGCTTCGAGCCGGCGCATCAGCACGTCGAACAGTCGCTCGCGCGGCGGCTCCTCGGCCATGTCGCTCAAATCCTCGGCCAACACCGCGCGGTCGATCGCCTTGATGTGGGCGGCCAGCATCGCGAGCGTCGAGGCGAACTCGCCGCGCAATTGACCGAGCGACACGCCGGCTTCCTTGGCGATCTCGGCGAAGCCGATCTGCTCGATCGGCTTCTCGGCAAGCAGTGCCAGGAATGCGGCGATGATTTTTTCGCGTTCGCTGCCGGGGGTGGCAGGCGCGACAGGTTTCGCGGCGGAGGATCGCGCTGATTTGCGGGCGGGCTTGCGGACCATGACCGAACTCCTGGGCAATGCCCCACTAAGACCTCAATGTAGGCCAGCGATGGGACGGTTCCAAGGCGGCGCCAGGGGGACGCCGAGGCCATTTGTCAGCCGGCAAGCTCCCGCGACCGCTTGGTCGCCGCCGCGACCGCGTTGCGCATCAGTTGCGCCAGGCCGTCCTTGCCCATCAGCACTTCAAGCGCGGCGGCGGTCGTGCCGCCGGGCGACGTCACGTTCTGCCGCAGCACCGCGGCATCGAGCTCCGAGCGGTGCAACAGCTCGCCGGAGCCGGCGACGGTTTCGCGCGCGAGCTTGGCGGCAAGCGGCGGCGGCAGGCCGGCGGCGACGCCGGCCTCGGCCAGCGCTTCGGCCAACAGAAAGACATAAGCGGGTCCCGATCCCGACACCGCGGTGACGGCGTCCATCAGCGCCTCGTCGTCGGTCCACTCGACGATACCCGTGGCGCGGAGCAGGCGGTGCGCCAAATCGCGCTGCGCGGCATTGACGTCGCGCGGCACCGCAACCGTGATGCCGCGGCCGATCGCCGCCGGCGTGTTGGGCATGGCGCGCACCAGCGCGCAGGGAGCGTTGAGCGCGCCGGCGATGAATTGCAGCGTGCGCCCGGCCATGATCGAGACGACGACGGTCGCAGCGCCGATCATCGCCGCGAGCGGCGGTATCGCTTCCGCCGCGGTTTGCGGCTTCACCGCAATGACGACGGCGGCGACGTCGGTCAGCGCGCGCGCTTCCGGATTGAGCAGCAATCCGTGGGTCGTGAGCGTGGCAATCTGCGGCGACGGTTGCGGCTCGAGAACGGCGACGTGCTTCGGATCGAGGCCGAACCGCAGCCAGCCTTCGAGCAGCGCACCGCCCATCTTGCCGGCGCCGACCAGGACGAGGCGGCCGGCGAAATCGCGCAAATCCGGCGTCGCGCTCGTCACGCCTCGCCCGAAGTCTCGAACATGGCGGACTCCATCGCCTCGCGCGCCGACTTGCCGGCCCAGACCACGAACTGGAACGCCGGAAAATAGCGCTCGCAGGCATCGAGCGCGCAGCCAAGCGCGGCTTCGCATTGGCGGCCTGACGCCGGCACGCCGCCGGCCAGCAGCAGCGCATGGCGGAACATCACCATGCCGTTTTGCATCCAAACGTCGAAATGGCCGATCCACAATTGCTCGTTGATCATGGCAACGAGCTGCTGCACTTCGGGAAGCCGCAGCTCCGGCACTCTGATTTCGAACGCGCAGGCCAGATGCAGCGCCTCGATCTCGCTCATCCAGGTGAAGGAGACCTGATAGTTCGTCCACTTGCCGGTCACCACCAACGCGATCTCGTCGTCGCCCGAGCGCTCGAACGGCCAGTTGTTGCCGGCCGCCATCCGCTCGACGACCTCGAGGGGATTGTGCTGATCGCGTGCGATCTCGATGATGGACATGCCCTCTCCCCAGTGCCGCATTTGAGTGGAAATGCGCACGCCACTAGGACTTCCGCGAATACCGGCTGCAATTTGACGCAGGGATGACATTTACGCGTCGGTTGACGAAAGCCGCGAATCAGCCCGCACGCCGACTATAATCGGCCTGATTCCGCTCACCAAATTCGACGCAAGGGCCTCCGGCGCCGCCGCTCCTGGCACTCATGAAGTGATTTGGCCCCGGCGCACAATGCTGCGCTCGTGACCGTCCACAGCGCGGCCTGCGACAAGTTGACTCGGGGGATCAAGAGGGGGCGGAAGGCCCGTTCAATCGAACAGGCTCGAGACCGATTCTTCGGCGGCGGTGCGGTTGATGGCTTCGCCGATCAGCGTCGCAATCGACAGCACGCGGATATTGTCGGACTTGGCGACGGCTTGCGTCGGCTGGATCGAATCCGTGATCACCAATTCCTTGAGATTGGATTTGCCGACGCGGGCGACGGCGCCGCCGGAGAGCACGCCGTGGGTGATATAGCCGTAGACCGCGGTGGCGCCTTTTTCCAGCAACGCGTCGGCGGCGTTGAGCAGCGTGCCGCCGGAATCGACGATGTCGTCGACCAGGATGCAGATGCCGCCGTCGACCTCGCCGATGACGTTGGCGACTTCGGATTCGCCCGCCCGCTCGCGCCGTTTGTCGACGATGGCGAGCGGCGTGTTGATGCGCTTGGCGAGCCCGCGCGCGCGCACCACGCCGCCGACGTCGGGCGACACCACGATCACCTTGCTCAGATCGAAACGCTGGCGGATGTCGCGCATCATCACCGGCGCGGCAAACAGATTGTCGGTCGGGATGTCGAAAAAGCCCTGGATCTGGCCGGCATGGAGGTCGAGCGTCATCACCCGATCGGCGCCGGCGCGGGTGATGAGATTGGCGACGAGCTTGGCCGAGATCGGCGTGCGCGGCCCGACTTTGCGATCCTGCCGCGCATAACCGAAATAGGGCACCACAGCGGTGATGCGTCGCGCCGACGCGCGCCGCAGCGCGTCGATGATGATCAGCAGTTCCATCAAATGGTCGTTCGCCGGATACGACGTCGACTGCAGGATGAAAACGTCGGCGCCGCGCACGTTTTCCTGGATCTCGACGAAGATTTCCATGTCGGCGAAGCGCCGCACGATCGCCTTGGTCAGCGGGGTGCCGAGATAGCCGCCGATGGCTTCGGCAAGCACGGGATTGGAGTTGCCGGCGACGAGCTTGATCGCCCCGTTGTTGCCCGCCATTCCCTTCTCCTGCGCGCCCCGGCAGAGACTTTTCGCCGCCCTGATACAAGTCGCCTGCCGGGCTGGCAACATGAATCAGGGCCTTGTCCCCGCAGGTTTTTTTGCCGCAAGGCCAGTGGCTTTTGCACGCCGCGCCGGTGCATTTCAGCTGGTCAAAGCGATCGCATTGATGTGGCGGCCGTAGTCGGCTTCGGCGCGGTGGGTGCTGCGGCGGAAGCTGAAAAACCGCCCGGCGTCGGCATAAGTGCAAAGCCCGACATCCTCGATCTGCAGGATCCCGGCCCGCGCCAGCCGCGCGCCGATATAGCCGGCAAGATCGAACATGGCGTGGTTTTGCCGCGCGGCGGTTGCAAAAAAGCGGGCACTGGCGGGGTCTTCGGCGGCAAAGCGGGCGATGAGATCGGGGCCGACTTCGTAATTGGCTTGCCGGATCATCGGTCCAATCACGGCGCGGATTTGACCGCGCGCGGCGCCGAGCCGCTCCATGGCCTCGACCGCGGCCTCAACGACGCCCGCGAGCGCGCCGCGCCAGCCGGCATGGGCGGCGCCGATAACATGGGCTTTGGGGTCGGCGAGCAGCACCGGCCCGCAATCGGCGGTGCTCACCCCGATGGCGAGCGCCCGCATGCGCGTGACGATGGCGTCGGCGCGGGGCCGGGCCTCGGGCCGCCACGGCGTTTCCGCGACCACCACTGCCGGCGAGTGAATCTGATAGCAGGTCAGAAAGCGGCTCGGCTCGACCCCGACCGCGGCCGCCATGCGCGCGCGGTTTTCCGCAACGAGAGCGCGATCGTCGTTCGAGCCGACGCCGCCATTGAGGCTCGCATAGAGGCCGCCGGAGACGCCGCCGTGGCGCGTGAAGAAGCCGTGGCGGATGCCGTCGAGCGCCAGCGTTCGAGCTTCGATCATCATGGCGTCTCAAATCCGGGAAGCGGGCCGAGCTTTGGGTCGGCGATGGCAAGCGCCTTGAATAACTCGCCCATGCCCTGGGCGCCACTTGCGGTCAGGCGCGCCAGCGCCAGCTCGATCTCCAGCGCCTTGTCGCGCGCGGCGTTGGCCTTCAGCGCCGCGGCGCGTTTGTCGATGCCGAGCCGGAGTAGAAGATCGCGCTGCAGAATGGGACCGTGAATGCGGCCGCCGATGCTTTCGGCGCTCTGCGCCAGCGCCTCGAAATCGACATGGGCGGTGAGGTCGGCTTCGCCCGGCGCGCGCAGCGGGTCGGTGTAAGCGTGCCCGGCGACCGCCTGCAATGTGTCGCCTAGGCCGTATTTGACGTGGCCATAATCAAGGATCAGCGCCGCGCCGTCGCTGCGCACGCGCCGGCCGAGCTCGAGCGCGATGCGGTCGGGGCGCCATTCGAAGATCGAGCCTTCGGGCGCTTGCCGCAAAGCCCGCGGCAGGCCGGTCGCGAAGTGCGGCAGCGTCTCGCGCGCCAGGCCGAAGCGCAGATTGCCGTCGGCGCCGATGGCGACGACGCGCTCATGCCAGCCGTCGGCCTGCTTGACCGCTTGATGCACCGGCAGCGCGTCGATGAACTCGTTGGCGATGATCAGGCTTGGTCCGCCGGGGACGTCGTCTAGTGTCGGGTGCCAAAGCGTCGGCACGTCGAGACTTTCGAGCCGTTGCTGCTGCAGCTTTTGCAGCGCCGGGCTGATCTCGACCAGATGCAGCACGATCGCCTCGCGGAAACCTTGCATCACGCGCGCCGCCCGCAGCGCGTCGAGGATCAATGTGCCGCGGCCGGGTCCGAGCTCGATGAGGCGGACGTTTTCCGGCGCGCCCATCTGCCGCCAGACCGCCGCCAGCCAAATTCCGATCAACTCGCCGAACATCTGGCTGATCTCGGGCGCGGTGATGAAATCGCCGTCGCTGCCCAAGGGATCGCGGTTGATGTAGTAGCCGTGCCGGGGGTGGGTCAGGCACAGCTGCATGTAGTCGGCAACGGGCATCGGTCCGGCAACCGCGATGCGCCGGCGGATCTCGCTCTCCAGCGCCGTCGCTTCAGCCATCTTTCGGTTTTGGTTCGTAGCTCAGGGCGTAAGTGAGGATGGCGATGCCGCCGAGCATCAGTGGAATGCACAGCAGCATGCCCATGGTCAGCCCGCCCCAGAGGAAGCCGAGTTGGACGTCGGGCTCGCGGAACAATTCGCAAGTGACGCGCGCCACGCCGTAGCCGAGCGCAAAACTTCCAGTGACGACGCCGGGCCGCTTGAGCGCGCCGAAGCGCACCATGAGGCCGAGCACGGCGAAGAGCACGACGCCTTCCAGCGCCGCTTCATAAAGCTGGCTCGGATGCCGCGGGATCGGGCCGCCATTGGGAAAGATCATCGCCCACGGCACGTCGGTCGGCCGACCCCACAATTCGCCGTTGATGAAATTGGCGACGCGGCCGAGGAAGAGCCCGATTGGACAAACGGCCGCGGTGACATCGCCGAGCGACAGCATCGGGATGCGCCGCTTGAGCGCGAAGACGACGATGGCGACGATGCAGCCGGCGACGCCGCCGTGAAACGACATGCCGCCGTTCCACAATTCGAAGATCTGCAGCGGATGCTCGATGAAATGCGGCAGATTGTAGAACAGCACGTACCCGGTGCGGCCGCCGAGAATGATGCCCAGCGTGATCCAGATGACGAAGTCGTCGAAGTCGATCACCGTCAGCGGCGCCGGCCCGCCCCACAGCCGCTCCGAGGCGATGATGGCGCGCGCGTAAAACCAGCCGGCGATGATGCCGACGATGTAGGCCAGGGCATACCAGCGCACCGCCAGCGGCCCGATCGAGATCAAGACCGGATTGATCGTGGGAAACGGCAGAACGGGCAGGACCATCAGACGGCTTTCATGAACGGCAAGGCGCGCGCCTCACTGCGCCGCGCCTCTTGCGAGCGCGCCGCACCATCGCCATTGTCTGCGGGCATAGCAAGCGGGGCTCCGCGAGCGCAGTTCAGAGGCAGTCATGGTCCAGACGACGAACCGGTTCTTCGACGAGGTCGCGCGCTTGATGAACGACGCGGCCGGAGCGGCGCAGGGCGTGCGGCGCGAGGTCGAAACGTTGTTCCGCAACCAGGCGGAGCGCATCCTGCGCGATCTCGACGTGGTCAAGCGCGAGGATTTCGAGGCGGTCAAGGAGATGGCCCGCCTGGCGCGCGAGGAAAACGAGGCGCTCAAGGCCAGGGTGGCCGCCTTGGAGGCGGCGCTCGGCAAGACCGGCGGGCCCGCTGGTACGTCCTCGGGCCAAGCGGCAGGCGTTAGTTCGAGCGGCGGCTAATCCGGCCCTTTGTTACCGGCAACTTGCCGCGCTGGCTTTCCTTGTTTTTCAAATCCTGCGCCGCTATAAGCGCGGCGGCCGCGGCCGCTACCGCACCCCTGGAGGCTCGCCGCGGAATTTCACTTATAAGACAGAGCCTTAGACAAGGATACCACCATGGCGACCGTCAATCTGATCAAGGCGGCAGCGCGTTCGCGGGCCGGCAAGGGGGCCGCCCGGACCGAACGTCGTGCCGGCCGCGTCCCCGGAATCATCTATGGCGACGGCAAGCCGCCGCTGCCGATCTCGCTCGACTATGACGACCTCAAGCAGCGCATCTATGCCGGGCATTTTCTGACCACCATTCACGACGTCGAAATCGACGGCGTGAAGCACCGCGTCATTCCCCGCGACTTCCAGCTCGATGCGGTGCGCGACCTGCCGCTGCATGTGGATTTCATGCGGCTCGGCGAAGGCGCCACGATCCGCGTCAAGATTCCGGTCCACGTCAAGAATGCCGACCAGTCGCCTGGCGTCAAACGCGGCGGCACCGTCAGCATCGTCACTCACACCATCGAGGTGCGCTGCCGCGCCGACGCCATTCCGGCCGGCATCGACGTCGATGTCAGCGAGCTCGAGATCAATTACTCGAAGCACCTGAGCGACATCACCTTGCCGGAAGGCGTGCGCGTCGTCGCCGGCCGCGACATCACCCTGGTCACGGTGGTGCCGCCGTCAGGCTATGCGGAAGAAATGAAGGCCCAGGCCGAAGCCGCCGCCGCCGCAGCGGCTGCCGCGGCTGCTGCCGCCGCAGCAGGCGTGCCGGCCGAAGGCGCTGCTCCGGGAGCAGCGCCTGGCGCCGCACCTGGCGCCGCACCCAGTGCCGCCCCTGGCGCCGCGCCGGCCGCCGCCGCCGCACCCGAGAAGAAGTGAGGTTCGCTGCCGCGGGACGACGCTCATGCAGCTCCTGGTCGGACTCGGAAATCCGGGAGCGCGCTACGCCGGCAACCGCCACAACATCGGCTTCATGGCGGTCCAGGAAATCGCCAAACGCCACGGCATCGGGCCGTGGCGCCGGCGTTTCCAGGGTGTCGCCTGCGAGGGACCGATCGGTGGCAAGCGCGCGCTGTTGCTATTGCCCGGAACGTTCATGAATGAGTCGGGGCGCGCCGTGGCCGAGGCGGCACATTTCTACAAGCTTCCGGTCGACGCCGTCACGGTGTTCCACGACGAGATCGATCTGCAGCCGGCCAAGGTCCGGGTCAAAATCGGCGGCGGCATTGCCGGCCACAATGGCTTGCGGTCGATCTCCGAGCACATCGGCAACGATTATCGGCGGGTGCGCATTGGCGTCGGCCATCCCGGCGACAAGGACATGGTCCAGCATTACGTGCTGAGCGATTTCGCCAAAAGCGAACGCGGCTGGGTCGAGGCGCTAACCGCCATCCTCGCCGATAACGCCGAGCTGCTCGCCCGCGGCGAGGACGCGAGTTTTCAGAACAAGGTCCATCTCGCCATGGTGGCGAAAGGTTTTGGCGACAAAGCAAATAATGATGCGGGCGATCGCGACTAAGCGTAAATCGCAGTCCAACAGGTGAAATAAAAATCCATGGGCTTCAAATGCGGCATCGTCGGCCTGCCGAATGTCGGCAAGTCGACGCTCTTCAATGCGCTGACCGAAACTGCGGCGGCGCAGGCGGCGAATTATCCGTTCTGCACCATCGAGCCGAATGTCGGCGAGGTCGCGGTGCCGGACCCCCGGCTCGACACGCTGGCGGCGCTGGCGAAATCGGCGACCATCGTGCCGACGCGGCTGACTTTCGTCGACATCGCCGGCCTGGTGCGCGGCGCCTCGAAAGGCGAGGGGCTCGGCAACCAGTTCCTGGCCAATATCCGCGAGGTCGACGCCATCGCGCACGTGGTGCGCTGCTTCGAGGATAGCGACGTTACCCATGTCGCGGGCCGCATCGATCCGATCGCCGACATCGAAACGGTGGAGACCGAGTTGATGCTGGCCGACCTTGAGAGTCTGGAACGGCGGGTCGACGGGCTGTCCAAGAAGGCCAAAGGCGGCGACAAGGAAGCAAAGGAAGCGCTCGATCTCATCAATCGCGCGCTCGTGCCATTGCGCGACGGCAAGCCGGCGCGGCTCACCGAGCGCAAGCCCGAGGAAGAGAAAGCGTTCCACATGCTCGGGTTGTTGACCTCGCTGCCGGTGCTCTATGTCTGCAATGTCGAGGAAGCGTCGGCCGCAAACGGCAACGCCTTTTCGCGCCAGGTCGAGGAGCGGGCCAAACAGGAAGGCGCCGCCGCGATCGTCATCTCCGCCAAAATCGAATCCGAGATTGCGGTGCTGTCGCGTGACGAGCGCACCGACTATCTCGCCGCGGTCGGCCTCAGCGAACCCGGCCTCGACCGTTTGATCCGCTCAGGCTACACGCTGCTCGATCTGGTAACGTTCTTCACCGCCGGGCCGAAAGAAGCGCGCGCCTGGACGGTGACGCGCGGCACCAAGGCGCCGCAGGCCGCAGGCGCCATTCACTCCGATTTCGAGCAAGGTTTTATCCGCGCCGAGACGATCGCCTATGACGACTACGTCGCCTGCGGCGGCGAAGCCGGCGCGCGCGATGCCGGCAAGATGCGGCTCGAAGGCAAGGACTACGTCGTGCTCGACGGCGACGTCATGCACTTCCGCTTCGCGACGTGATTACTGATTCCTGAGCCCCGTTCCCTGATTCCTGATCGCGCCGAGATGCTCGTTGATGCGAAACACGATGAGCACGAATTCCGCGGCGATGCGGGCGAGGATCACGCCGACGAAGGCGCCGAGCAGGCTGGTGATCAAAAGAATAAGCCCGATGAACGGATTGAACGCCATGGTTTGCAGCGATGAGACCGCGCCGGCGATCCCCAGCAGCACGAAAATAACGACCGCGAGCCAGTAAAACACCTTGATCACGGTGGGCGTCACGAACCGCTCCCACTGGAACAGGTCGCCGAGGCCGAACATGCTGTCTCCTTTCACCGAGACGAAGCCGCGATTCTTAAGATTCGGCCGGAACACTGCACTTAGCGATTGCGGCGGTCAATCGCGGGCGGAGGCCTGCAATTGACGATCCGACCTGGGCTCACTAGGGACGTGGAACGGCAATCTTGCAGGTTCCGATGCGCGGGCTTCCCTGGGAGAATTTTACGGCGCTGACAAGGCGCATTTCGCCCGACCAGCAGCGGGCCGCTGCGATCGCCGCGGTGACCCACGCCCTGCACGACGGCTACACCGACCTGATCTACATCATGCTGCCGTTGTGGCAGGCGGAATTCGGCCTCGATTACGCGGCGCTCGGCGTGCTGCGCGGCGTATTCGTCGGCGCCATGGCGTGTCTGCAAATCCCCGCGGGCTTTGCCTCGGAAAAGCTCGGCGCCGCGCTGGTGCTGGCGCTCGGCACGGCGCTCGCCGGCCTTGGCTATTGCCTGGCCGGTCTCAGCGCCGGCTTCGCCATGCTGCTCGGCGCCTTGTTCATCGGCGGGCTCGGCGCCAGTACCCAGCATCCAATCGCCTCGGCATTGGTGGCGCGCGCTTTTGCCGGCCCGCGCTCGCTCAAGGCGCTCGGCACCTACAATTTCGCCGGCGACATCGGCAAGATGACCTTGCCGGCCGCGCTGTCGCTGATGCTGCTGGCGCTTGCCTGGCGCCCGGCGCTGGCCATCCTCGGCTGCCTCGGCTTCGTGCTGGCCGCGGTGATCTTGGTCGTCACGCCGCGCTACGATCGTGACGGCATCGCCGAATCGAAGGTCGAGATGAAAATCGCGGCCGAGCCGCCGCGGCGGCGGTTCGCGTTTCCGCTGTTGCTCACGATCGGCATTATCGACAGCGCCACGCGTATGGGCTTCCTGTTGTTCCTGCCGTTCGTGCTGACGCAAAAGGGCGCCAGCCTGCAAACCGTGGGCTTGGCGCTGACGCTGGTCTTTACTGGCGGTGCCGCAGGCAAGCTCGCCTGTGCCTTCCTCGGCGCACGCATCGGCGCCATTGGCACCGTTTGGCTGACCGAAGGCATGACCGCGATTGGAATTCTGGCGCTGATGCCGCTGCCGCTGCGCGCCGCGCTGGTGCTGCTACCGGTCATCGGAGTTGCGCTCAACGGCACCTCGTCGGTGCTCTACGGTTCGGTACCGAGCCTGGTCGTGCCGCAATGGCGGACGCGGGCGCTGAGCATTTTTTATACCGGCACCATCGGCGCGGGCGCGCTCGCGCCGACGCTCTATGGCGTCGTCGGCGATGCCTTCGGCGTCTGGAAGGCGTTGACCCTGGTCGCCGTCATGGTGCTGCTGACGCTGCCGCTTGCGGCGCTGCTGCGGCCGGCATTGCCATATGGTTCCGGAATGGCCTGAGCGCGGCAATTTTGCGCTCCTGGAACAATCGCGACGAGCCCGCCTCTGTGGTTCCAAAATAGGAACGCAAGGGGCAAACGCGCGTTGAGTTTGTGTGCTCGGCACCTAAGTCCGAGCCCCCCTATGCATATGGAGTAGGCAATGAGACACCCCATCTCCGCCTTGACGGCGCTCGGCCTTGCCGTCGCCGCCGGGCCGACTGTGGCCAGTGCGCAGACTGTCATTTCCGACCAACCGGTCGAGACCGTCATCACTGAGCCGGTGCAAACGGTCCAAACCACGGAGACCGTGCGGACGGTACGGCCGGCCACCCGGATCGAACGCAAGCGGGTCGTCACCACCACGCGGCGGACGGTGGTGAGCCAGCGCACCCTCGCTCCGCAACCACTCTACGACGTGGTACCACCCGCGCCGGCTCCGGTAGTGACAAGAACCTATACGCCGCCGCTTTATGACGTGGTGGCGCCGGCGCCGGTGGTGACGAGAACCTATACGCCGCCGCTCTATGACGTGGTGGCGCCGGCTCCGGTCGTCGAGGATACCGTCGTTGCTCCGGTGCCGCCTGCGGTCGCGCCGATTCCGGTCTATCGCTACGTCTACGAGCCCGACCGTATCCTGGTGGTCGATCCGGTGACCAACATCGCGATTCAGTCGATCCCGCGCTAGGCTTAAAGAGTAGGCCGACATTTGCTGAGACTGCGCGCCGTACGCGCCGCGGCGCGCATCGATATTTTGGGAGGACCGGCCGATGAGAGCATCCAACACTGCCCGTGCCGCCGTCGCGACGTTGGCCTTCGTGCTCGCCGCGGGCGCGCAAAGTATTTTTGCGCAGAACGACAATGCCGGCGCTGCGCCAAAACTCGAGCTGACGGCGGCGCAGCGCGGCGCGATCTATGCGGCGGTCAGCAAAGATCGGAGCAAAATGTCGCCGCAGCGATTTCCCGCGGTGATCGGCGCCGAGGTGCCGCCGATGATCAACCTCTACGCGCTGCCGGACGACATCATCGCCGGCAATCCGGCGGCCAAGCTCTACGAATGCACGGTGGTGGACGACAAGGTCGTGCTCGTCGATCCGACCCGGATGCGCGTGGTCGACACCATCGGGCCGTTGCCGCAACAGTGACGCGGACGCTATTCGGGCTCGTTCTTGGCGCCTTCAGTGACCGCCTTGGGCAGCACGTCGAGATAAGGCCCCATGAAGAACGCTTCGCCGGTGCCTTGGCCAAAATAGCGATCATAGGCGTCGATCATGGCGCGCACCGGGGTGACGCAGGACGGCATCGACGCGACGATCAGGTCGCCGAGCTTGGCCGGGTCGGCGCCATAGCGCGGATCGGCGGCGACGGCGCGCACGATGCATTCAGTTGCCGAACGGACCAGCGGCGCCGTGGCCGCCACCTTCTGCTGCGCGGTGAGCATCGGCGGTCGGCCGGGACCATCGAACGGGCCGGTGGCAACCGCGACGGTCAGCACCGTGCCGAAAAGCGGCGTCAGAATCATGTGATTCCCTCAAGCCCCGGCGCTCAGCCATAGCGGTTCGAATCGGCGCCGGTCAATGGTTTTTCCGTACACAGCCGCGGCGGCCCGGCTACTGCGGAACAATGGGCGTGCTATAATCAATGCGGCGGTCATACGGAGCACGGTCATGATCCTTCCCAAAATCCTGGCGCTCGGCGCGCAACTCGTGATTCCGGTCGTCGACAGCGTGCCGACTCTCAATGTGGAGCAGGTCTGTACCGGCATCGCCCAGCAGGGCGGCGTCACGTTCCACGATTCGGCCGTTGCCCAGGAGAAGAAGGATTGCCTCGACAGCGAGCGGGCCATCCGCGACGAATTGGTCAAGCAGTGGGGCAGCTTCAATGCCTCCGACAAGGTCCACTGCACCAATGAATCCAGGATGGGCGGCGAGTCGAGCTACACCGAGCTCTTGACCTGCCTGGAAATGGCCCGCGATGTACGGACCATGCGCGCCAACGAGCCGGAAGATGCGCTGGGCACGCCGCTGGGGCCGCCACGGAAGCAGTAATCAGTTATCGGTTATCAGAAGGCTGACTCCTGTTTCTGATCACTAATCACTAATTGCTGATTACTGATACCTGATCCCCGATCCTAATAGCCGATCAGAATTTCGCTCACTTTCGGTTTCAGCTCGCGCATCGCCGGGTCGGAGGAGCTGTATTCCTTGTCGGCGGTCAACTCCTTCACCGCGTCGGCGGAGGCTTTGGCGTCGGGTTGCAAGCTGACGCCGGATTTGCAGTCGCCCGGGAGCTTCGACAAGGCGCCGCCGTCCCAATCGCTGACGGTTGCGGTATTGTCCTTGTCGAAACCTTTCAACTTGAACGGCTTGTGATTGATCTTTTCCAACTCGGCGAGCGTCATGCCGAGCTTCAGGCCGCCGGGAGCGCTCCAGGTCGATTGCTTGTTGATGAGGATGAGATAAGTGCCGCTGCGGCTCGCCTGGTTGGCCCACCAGATTTCGAGGCGGTGTTTTGGGTCCTTCGGAAACAGAACCGAGGCGCCGACCTTGGTGCCGCCGACGTCGACGTCTTCAAACGTGACGTTGCGCGAATCGAACACCATGGCGAGCTTGAGATTGCTGGAATCTTTCGCGAACGGGCCGCTGCACGCCACGACGCGGGAGGCTGCGATCGCCGCGTTTGATCGTACCCCCGCCGCCGCAGGCGATGCGGTCGCAGTGTGCTTGGCCGGAGCGTGACCGGGGGCGCCGCCCGGGGTCGCGACCGCGCCGGGTATCGGCTGCGCCATCTGCGACGGCGACAGCTGGTCCTCGGCGTTAAGGTTGGAATCCGGCGCCTGGCGCTGTTGGGCCGACAGTGGACTGACAAGCATGACGGCGAAGCCGGCGATGAGCGCCGCGCCGATCCAATTTCCCCGCATATGCGACTCCCTCGATAACCCCTTTCCAGCATAGCACGACCGGCGCCGCGCGCTGCCGCACATATTGTCACTCGCTGGCAAAAAATTCCGGCGGCTTGGAGCCGGATATCGGCAATGCTCCGGCTGGCCGAGGCCAGAGCCCGACGTGGGCGACGCGCCATGGATCAGAACGCCTTCGATATCCGCGGTGCGGATGAACATAAATTGGCGCTTGATCCACATCAAAGCCTGCAAGAAACAGTCTGATAGCGTTATTTGGCTCGGCGGGGGCAACGCCCGAGAGCGAGCGGCCAGACACCGAACCGAAAGCTCCTAGGCACCTATTCGGCTCCGGTCCTGGCCGCTTCAGTTGGCGGAAAGAGGGGCCGCTATGATCAAAGACATTGTCGTCAATCTCAGCGTCCGCGAAGGCGCAAAATTCATCGGAGACTACGCAGTCTCCGCGGCCAGCGCACTCGGAGCGCACATCGCGGGAATCGCATTCGTCTACGATCCAAACATTCCGATCTCGGAGTTGGGCTACAATCCCAGCGGAGTCATGGATGTAACCGATGCACTCCGGCGCCACACCGAAGCCGCGGCGAAAGCAGTGCTCGACCGGTTTGCCGCGGCGGCAGCGCGCGCCGGTGTCTCGGCTGAGCCGCGGATGCTCAGCGCGAGTTCTGACAACGCCGGGGATCAGTTCAGCCGCATCGCGCGGCGCTTCGATCTTGCAATTGTCGGCCAGACCGAACCGCACGGGAGCGCGGCCGAAGCGATAATTTCTGAAAGCACGCTGTTCGGGTCGGGGCGGCCCATGATCGTTGTGCCCTACATTCAGAAAGCGCCGTTCAAGCTTGACCGCGTCATGGTTTGCTGGGACGCAAGCCGACCGGCCGCGCGCGCCATCGCCGACGCCATGCCGCTGCTTGAGCGAGCCGGCAGCATCGAGGTGGTCATGATCAGCAACGAGCGCAGCAAGCAAGGGGAGATTGAAGGTGCGGATATTGGGCAGCACCTCGCCCGTCATGGACTCAAGGTGAAGGTCAACCGTATTACGCGCGACAGCCTCGATGTCGCCAACGTACTGCTTTCGCATTCCGCCGATACCGACGCAAATTTCATCGTCATGGGTGGTTATGGCCATTCCCGCCTGCGTGAGTTCGTGCTTGGCGGCGTGACGCGCACGGTCCTGCATTCCATGACGGCGCCGACCCTGATGTCGCACTGAGTTTCAAGCATGCCCGGTACAGTGGTAACGATCGGCTCGACGAGCAGTCGACCTGCGCGTGGCTGGTCCAGAGACGCTTTTTGCAAAATTAAAGATATATAAATCAATGAGTTAAGTGGTGGAGCCAGGGGGAGTCGAACCCCCGACCTCTTGAATGCCATTCAAGCGCTCTCCCAACTGAGCTATGGCCCCTTCAGGGATCAGGTATCAGTGGTCAGTGATCAGAAAGTGGCGTGCGGAGCCGCACGGAAACTCTGATTACTGACCACTGATTACTGATACCTGGATCATCCTTCCTCCTCGTTCTCGATGTCGCCGCCGATGATGTCGGTGACGTCGGCGTCCTCTTCTTCCTGCTCTTCGATGAACGCGGCATCGTCCAGGGTCTCGTCCATCTCGACTTCTTCCTCGACCTCCGGCTCGGCGCCTTCGGCGGGCTTCTTGGCGCCGGAAGCCTCGGCGTCGGCCTCCTCGAGCGAGACGAACTCGGCGTCCTGCACTTCCGGCGCGGCCACTTCCTCGGCCGCCGCCACCGGTCGCGCGGCTGCGGCCGCGGCGGCTGCCGCCGCTGCCGCGTCCGGCCGGCCGCGCGTGACGACCGGCGCAACCTCATACACCGCACCGCATTTCGGGCAGTGAATCGGGTCCTTGTTGAGGTCGTAGAACTTGGCGCTGCAACTGGCGCAGAGCCGTTTGGTGCCGAGCTCGGGTTTGGCCACGATGAAGATCCTTGGCGATTTGGGAGCTTCACTTGGCTAGTCGCGGGGCCCCTGTCAATAGAGTATCGGCAGCGATTTCGCCCGATTTTGTCGCGAAAAACCGCGGAATGACGGGCAATGGCGCGCCGTGCTAGAGGACGGTCGCTGGATTTATCGCCGATGACCGCCGAACCCGCGCCGCTGACCGCCCGCCGCAACGGCCCCCTGGCCGGCCGGGCCCATGTGCCCGGCGACAAGTCGATCTCGATTCGCGCCCTGATTCTCGGCGCGCTGGCGGTCGGCGAGACCCGGATCGGTGGGTTGCTCGAAGGCGAGGACGTCATCAATACGGCGCAGACGCTGCGGGCCCTGGGCGCGCATGTCGAGCAAACCGGCGACAAGCGGTGGCTGGTCCGCGGCGTCGGCGTCAGCGGCTTCGCCGAGCCGGCCGCGACGCTCGATTTCGGCAATTCGGGAACCGGCTGCCGGCTCATGCTCGGTGCCGTCGCCGGCTGCCCGGTGACGGCGACGTTCGACGGCGACGCGTCGCTGCGCAAGCGGCCGATGCGCCGGGTGCTGGATCCGTTGGAGCGCATCGGCGCGCGCACGGTGGCCTCGAACGACGGCCGGCTGCCGCTGACGCTCGCCGGCGCGCGCGATCCGATCCCGATTGTGTTCCGGCCGCCGGTGCCGTCGGCGCAGTTGAAGTCGGCGGCGCTGCTCGCCGGCCTTGCCGCGCCCGGCGAAACCGTTGTGATCGAAGCCGAGGCGACGCGCGATCACACCGAGAAGATGCTGACTCATTTCGGTGCTCAGGTGCGCGTCGAATCGGAAGGCGGCAACGGCCGTCGCATCACGCTCACCGGCCAGCCTGAGCTGGTGCCGCAGCCGATCGTGGTGCCCGCCGATCCGTCCTCCGCGGCATTCCCGATGATCGCCGCGCTGATCGCGCGGGGCTCCGACGTGATCCTCGACGGCGTGATGATGAATCCGCTGCGCACCGGTCTGATCACGACGCTCGCCGAAATGGGCGCGTCGATCGAAGAGCTCGAGAGGCGCAAGGAGGGCGGCGAGGACGTTGCCGATCTGCGCGTCCGCGCCGGCGCGCTGCGCGCCGTCGAAGTGCCGGCCGAGCGCGCGCCGTCCATGATCGATGAATATCCGGTGCTCGCGGTGGCCGCCGCTTTCGCCGAAGGCATCACGGTGATGCGCGGCCTGAAAGAACTGCGGGTCAAGGAATCCGACCGCCTTGCCGCCACGGCCGCGCTGCTGCGCGCCAACGGCGTCGCCGTCGATATCGAAGGCGACGATCTCATCGTGCACGGCAAAGGTCATGCCGTGGGCGGCGGTGTCGTTACCACCCACATGGATCACCGCATCGCCATGGCGGCGATGGTACTGGGGCTCGCCAGCGACGAGCCGGTGCAGATCGACGACGGCACGTTCATCGCCACGAGCTTTCCGGGCTTCGTCGAACTGATGCGCGACCTTGGCGCCGACTTGTCATGATCATCGCCATCGACGGACCGGCGGCTTCCGGCAAGGGCACGATCGCGCGATACCTGGCGCAGGTCTATGGCCTGCATCATCTCGATACCGGGCTGCTCTACCGGGCGGTGGGCAAGGCGATGCTCGATTCCGGCTATCCGCTCGATGATACCGCGCGCGCCATCGAAGCCGCGGTCGCGCTCGATCCGAAAAAATTCGACGACAATGCGCTGAAATTGCAGGCCATCACCGAGGCGGCGTCGGTGGTGGCGGCGATCCCTGAGGTGCGCCAGGCGCTGATGAGCTATCAGCGCCAGTTTGCCATGAAGCCGCCCGGCGCAGTGCTCGACGGCCGCGATATCGGCACCGTCATCGCGCCCGGCGCCGACGTAAAACTCTTCGTCATCGCCAGCCCGCAGGTGCGCGCCAAACGGCGCGTGCTGGAGCTGCGGGCGCGGGGCGAAGAGGCCGACGAGAAAGAAGTCCTGGCCGACCTCCTGCGCCGCGACGAGCGCGATTCCCGGCGCACCGCCGCCCCCTTGAAGGCGGCGCCCGACGCGCACTTGCTCGACACCACTCATTTGGGTATAGACGCCGCATTCCGGGCCGCCGTTGCCATCATCGAGGCTGCTCGAACGGGCCGAAAGCGCGGTTGACGCGCTTTCGTCATTGGAGGTTCAGCCCGTTCGCCGCTTCGTCCATGCGGACCGGATAAAGCTTTGTCCCGACCGCTTGGCCTAAACCCCAACCGCCGGCTGTGCTGGTGGCTGCCGCGCGTTCGGGACCGATTCAATCCATGGGGTGTGGAGTATTCATGGCTCAAGCTGCTGCCGCCGCGCCGACGCGCGAAGATTTTGCCTCGCTGCTCGAAGAATCGTTCAGCGACGGCCACCTGCAGGAAGGCTCCGTCGTCAAAGGGACGGTGGTGGGGATCGAAAAGGAGCTGGCCGTCATTGACGTCGGCTTGAAGACCGAAGGCCGCGTGGCGCTGCGCGAATTCGCCGGACCGGGCCGCAACGCCGAGATCAAGGTCGGCGACACCGTCGAGGTCTATCTCGAACGCATCGAAAATGCGCTGGGCGAAGCGGTGCTGTCGCGCGACAAGGCGCGCCGCGAGGAAAGCTGGGGCAAGCTCGAGAAGGCGTTCCAGAACAACGAAAAGGTCCAGGGCGTCATCTTCAATCAGGTCAAGGGCGGCTTCACCGTCGATCTCGACGGCGCGGTCGCCTTCCTGCCGCGCTCCCAGGTCGATATCCGCCCGATCCGCGACGTGTCGCCGCTGATGAACAACCCGCAGCCGTTCCAGATCCTGAAAATGGATCGCCGCCGCGGCAACATCGTCGTCTCGCGCCGCACCGTGCTGGAAGAGACCCGCGCCGAGCAGCGCCAGGAGCTGGTGCAGAATCTCGAAGAGGGTCAGGTCATCGACGGCGTGGTCAAGAACATCACCGACTACGGTGCCTTCGTCGATCTCGGCGGCATCGATGGCCTCTTGCACGTCACCGACATCGCCTGGCGGCGCGTCAATCATCCCTCCGAGGTGCTCAATATCGGCCAGCAGGTGAAGGTCAAGATCATCAAGATCAACCACGAGACCCACCGCATCTCGCTCGGCATGAAGCAGTTGCTCGACGATCCATGGCAGGGCATCGAGGCCAAATATCCGGTCGGCGCGCGGTTCAAGGGCCGCGTCACCAACATCACCGACTACGGCGCCTTCGTCGAGCTCGAGCCCGGCATCGAGGGTCTGATCCACGTCTCGGAAATGTCGTGGACCAAGAAGAACGTGCATCCCGGCAAGATCGTCTCGACTTCCCAGGAAGTTGAGGTGCAAGTCCTCGAGGTCGATCCGGTCAAGCGCCGCATCTCGCTTGGTCTCAAGCAGACCATGCGTAACCCTTGGGAAGTGTTCCTGGAGAAATATCCGCCCGGCTCCGAGGTCGAAGGCGAGGTCAAGAACAAGACCGAGTTCGGCCTGTTCCTCGGTCTCGACGGCGACGTTGACGGCATGGTGCATCTGTCCGACCTCGACTGGAAACGGCCGGGCGAGCAGGTCATCGAGGAGTACAAGAAGGGCGACAAGGTCAAGGCGCAGGTTCTCGACGTCGATGTCGAGAAGGAGCGCATCTCGCTCGGCATCAAGCAGCTCTCCGGCGGCGGCGCGGCTGCCGCAGCCGAAACCGGCGCTGCCGGCGAGCTCAAGAAGGGCGCCGTCGTCACCTGCGAGGTCACCGACGTGAAGGAGGGCGGCATCGACGTGAAGATCGTCGGCACCGAATACTCAGCCTTCATCAAGCGCTCGGAACTGGCGCGCGACCGCTCCGAGCAGCGCCCGGACCGCTTCGCCGCCGGCCAGAAGGTCGACGCCCGCGTCATCCAGTTCGACCGCCGCACCCACAAGGTGCAGGTCTCGATCAAGGCGCTGGAAGTCGCCGAGGAGAAGGAGGCGATCGCGCAATACGGCTCCTCGGATTCCGGCGCGACGCTGGGCGACATCCTCGGCACCGCGCTCAAGCGCAAGGGCGAGGAAAACGAGAAGGGCGACGCGGACGAATAACCGTCACCTCTCCCTCATAAACGGGGAGAGGGAAAATAAGGAGCCCAGCCATGTCGCTTGATGCCGACCTGATCGTCGATCGCCGCCGGATGCGCAGGAAGCTCACGTTCTGGCGCGTCATCGCCATCGGCGTGATCGTGCTCGCCATCGCCGGCGTAGCAGCCGTCGGCAGCAATCGCGCCGGCTTCACCGGCGTGCGGCCCTATATCGCCCGCGTCACCATCCAGGGCCTGATCCGCGGCGACAGCGACCGGGTGCAGGCGCTCGACCGGCTCGCCCGCTCGTCGCTGGCGCGCGCCGTCATCGTCCATGTCGACAGCCCCGGCGGCACCACCGCCGGCTCCGAGCAGCTTTACGACTCGCTGTCGCGGCTGCGCGACAAGAAACCGCTTGTCATCGTCGTCGACAGTCTCGCCGCCTCCGGCGCCTATATCACGGCGCTCGCCGGCGACCACATCGTGGCGCAGCAGACCTCGCTGGTCGGCTCGATCGGCGTGCTGTTCCAATATCCGAACTTTGCCGATCTGCTCGACAAGATCGGCGTCAAGGTCGAGGCGGTGAAATCGAGCCCGCTCAAGGCGGCGCCGAACGGTTTCGAGCCGACCAGCCCGGAAGCCAAGGCGGCGCTGGATTCGATCGTCAAGGATTCCTACGCTTGGTTCAAAGGCCTGGTGCAGGATCGCCGGCATCTGAGCGACAGCGAACTGCAAACCGTGTCCGACGGCCGCGTCTTCACCGGCCATCAGGCGATCGGGCTGAAGCTGATCGACGAGCTCGGCAACGAGCAGGCGGCGCTGGCCTGGCTCGCCAAGGAAAAGAGCGTCGATGCCAAGCTGCCGGTGCGCGATTACGAGCTGAAGAGCCGTTTCGGCGACCTGCCGTTCCTGCACGCCTCCGTCGTGGCGCTGCTCGATGCCACCGGGCTGACCACGCTGGCGCACCGGCTTGACGACTGGGCCATGGTTGGCGAGGTGGAGCGGTTCAATCTTGACGGTCTGTTGGCGCTTTGGCACCCTGCAGCGGCGAATTGACCGAGGCAACATTCGCGGGCGGCACAGGGGCGGCGGATATGATCAAGTCGGAACTGGTTCAGCATATCGCCACGCAAAATCCGCACCTTTACCAGCGCGACGTGGAGAACATCGTCAACGCCATTCTCAACGAGATCATCGCCGCAATGGCGCGCGGCGACCGGGTCGAGCTGCGCGGCTTCGGCGCGTTCTCGGTGAAGCAGCGCCCGGCGCGTACCGGCCGCAATCCGCGCACCGGCGCCCATGTCGCCGTCGACCAGAAATGCGTGCCGTTCTTCAAGACCGGCAAGGAAATGCGCGAGCGGCTCAATCGCTCGAGCCCAGGTTGACCCGCGAACCGCGATCGGCCGGCAGTCTGCTCCGCAAGATCGTCGCGGCCGTCATTCTCGTCCCGCTCGCCATCGTCATCGTCGCGTTCGCCGTGGCCAATCGCCAGATCGTGACGGTGTCGCTCGACCCGTTCAGCTCCGAACATCCGGCGACCTCGCTCAACTTGCCGCTGTTCGTTCTGGTCATCGGACTGCTCATCGTCGGCGTGCTGATCGGCGGCGCGGCATCGTGGCTGCGGCACGGCAATTTGCGGCGTGCCACGCGGCGCTTCGAACGCGACATCCGCGAGCTGCGCAGCGAGATCGCTTCGCTCCGCCACACGCCGAGCGGCAGCGCCAGCGTGCCGGAGGCCGGCAGCCCGCCGGAGCGGCTTCAGCTGCGGCCGCCGGTCCAGTAGGGACGCTGTCGTCGCGAGCAAGACAAAGCCCGCGCGGGGATGTAGAAGGGCGCCAGTCAAGGACACGCGACTTCACGATCGGGCAGCATGACGGCCATCGTCAAAATCTGCGGCCTTTCGACGGCGGAGGCCCTCGATGTCGCGCTCGAAGCGGGCGCCGACATGGTCGGCTTCGTGTTCTTTGCGCCGTCGCCGCGGCACCTGACATTCGACCGCGCGCACGCGCTTGCCTCGCGGGTGCTCGAGCGCGCGCAAAAGGTCGCGTTGACCGTCGACGCCGACGATGCGCTGCTCGACGCGGTGGTCGAGGCTTTGCAGCCGGACATGCTGCAATTGCACGGCACCGAATCCCCGGCTCGGGTCGAAGCCGTGCGGCGAACGTTCGGGCTGCCGGTCATGAAGGCCTTGCCGATTGCACGAAAGGCCGATCTCGACGCCATCGCCCGTTACTCCGGTGCCGCCGACCGCCTGCTGTTCGACGCCCGCGCGCCGCGCGCTGCGACGCGGCCGGGCGGCCTCGGCAAGGCTTTCGATTGGCATTTGCTCGAAAATCTCGATCCCGGCGTGCCGTTCATGCTCTCGGGCGGCCTCGATGCCGGCAATGTCGGCGAGGCTTTGCGCATCACCCACGCGCCCGGCGTCGACGTCTCCTCGGGCGTCGAGCGCGCGCCGGGCGAGAAAGATCCCGATAAAATCCGCGCCTTCATCCGCGCCGCGCGCGCTGCAACACCGTTTGTCACGAGCTCGGTATGACCGTTCAGCGGCCCAACTCCTTCCGCACCGGGCCCGACGAGCATGGGCATTTCGGCATCTATGGCGGCCGCTTTGTCGCCGAGACGCTGATGCCGCTCATTTTGGAACTGGAGCAGGCCTACGCCGCGGCCAAGGCCGATCCAGCGTTCCAGAAGGAGATGGACGGTTATCTCACCCACTATGTCGGCCGGCCGTCGCCGCTCTATTTCGCCGAGCGGCTCACCGAGTATTGCGGCGGCGCCAAAATCTATCTCAAGCGCGAGGAGCTCAATCACACCGGCGCCCACAAGGTGAACAACGTGCTCGGCCAGATTCTTCTGGCGCGGCGCATGGGCAAGAAACGCATCATCGCCGAGACCGGCGCCGGCATGCACGGCGTGGCGACGGCGACGCTGTGCGCGCGCTTCGGCCTCGAATGCATCGTTTACATGGGTTCGGTCGACGTCGAGCGGCAAAAGGCGAACGTGTTCCGCATGCACATGCTCGGCGCCAAGGTGGTGCCGGTGGAATCCGGCGCCAGGACGCTCAAGGACGCCATGAACGAGGCGCTGCGCGACTGGGTCTCCAATGTCGGCGCGACGTTCTACTGCATCGGCACCATCGCCGGGCCGCATCCCTATCCGATGATGGTGCGCGACTTCCAATCGATCATCGGCCGCGAGACCCGCGAGCAGATGCAGCAGGCCGAAGGCCGGCTGCCGGATTCGCTGATCGCCTGCATCGGCGGCGGTTCGAACGCCATGGGCCTGTTCCATCCATTCCTCGACGACAAGGAGATCGAAATTTTCGGCGTCGAGGCGGCCGGCCACGGCCTCGGCACCGGCATGCACGCCGCCTCCATCGCCGGCGGCCGGCCCGGCGTGCTGCACGGCAATCGCACTTATCTGCTCATGAACGAGGATGGCCAGATCAACGAAGCGCATTCGATCTCGGCCGGTCTCGATTATCCGGGCATCGGCCCGGAGCACGCCTGGCTCGCCGATGCCGGGCGCATCACGTTCCTCTCGGCGACCGATGACGAGGCGCTCAACGCGTTTCAGCTGCTCTCAAAACTCGAAGGCATCATCCCGGCGCTCGAGCCGGCCCACGCTATCGCCAAAGTGCTCGATCTGGCGCCGCAAAAGCCGAAGGATCACCTCATGGTGGTCAATCTCTCCGGCCGCGGCGACAAGGACCTCGATTCGGTGGCGCGGCACCTGGGAAATAAAGCGCGATGACCGAACGGATGGATCGGCGCTTTGCCGCGCTGCGCCAGGAAGGTCGCGCCGCTCTTGTCACCTTCACCATGGCGGGCGATCCCGACGCGGCAACCTCGCTCGCCATTCTCAAGGCGCTGCCCAAGGCTGGGGCCGACGTGATCGAGCTCGGCATGCCGTTCACCGATCCGATGGCGGACGGGCCGGCGATCCAGGCGGCCGGCCTGCGCGCGCTTCATGCCGGACAAAATATGAAAAAGACGCTCGCCATCGTGCGCGAATTCCGCGCCGGCGATGACGCGACGCCGATCGTGCTGATGGGCTACTACAATCCGATCTACGTCTACGGCGTGGAAAAATTTCTCGCCGATGCCAAGGCCGCCGGCGTCGATGGGCTGATCGTCGTCGACCTGCCGCCGGAGGAGGACGCCGAGCTTTGTCTGCCGGCGCTTCATGCCGGTCTCAACTTCATCCGCCTCGCCACGCCGACCACCGACGACAAGCGGCTGCCGACCGTGCTCACCAACACGTCGGGCTTCGTCTACTACGTCTCGATCGCCGGCATTACCGGCTCCGCCGCGCCGAATCCGACTGCGGTTTCGGGCGCCGTGGCGCGCATCAAGCGGCATACAAAACTTCCGGTCTGCGTCGGCTTCGGCGTGCGCACGGCGGAGCAGGCCCGCGCCATCGCAGCGGGCGCCGACGGCGTCGTGGTCGGCTCGGCGCTGGTCGATGCGGTGAGCAAGAGCCTTGGACCCGGCGACAAGCCGACCGCCGCGACAGTGCCGGCAGTCGCAGACCTTGTTCGCGAGCTTGCCGGAGGCGTGCGCGCCAGCCGCGCTTAACGGCGAGCCGGCCGGCAACAACCGTCGGCGTTGAATTCCAGGTTTCCGATCCACACATATCCCCTTCGTAGCTGGAGGGAAAGAATCATGGCCCGCGATGTGGCCCGCGACTGGATGTGGTCGGAAGCCTGCGAGATGCTGGCGCGGGCCGAGCGCATGCACCGGGAGCTGTTTCGGCCCGCCGGCACGCAAGCGCGCCAGCCGGCCTGGGAGCCGCCGGTCGACATTTTGGAAACCGAATTCGAGATTTTGGCGCTGGTGGCGTTGCCCGGCGTCGATGCCGACAGCGCCCAAGCCGTGATCGAAGACGGCGATCTCGTGGTCACGGGAACCCGCGTCCTGCCGGTCGAACTGCGCACGGCGATCATCCATCGGCTCGAATTGCCGCAAGGGCGGTTCTACCGGCGACTCCGCCTGCCGCCCGGCCGCTACGGCACGGTGCGCCGCGCCGCCGCCGCCGGCTGCCTGGTGATTTCGTTGCAGAAAGTGGGGACTGCTCGTGGCTGACGTTGAAGTGTTTGCAAAAGACGGAACCGGCGGCGGCGCCTTGCCGCCACTGCCGGCCGACGCGCTGATCATCGTGCCGGTGCGCAACACCGTGCTGTTTCCCGGCTTGGTGCTGCCGATCACTTTGGGCCGCCCGAAGTCGATCGCGGCGGCGCAGCAGGCGGTGCGCGAGCAACGCCAGGTCGGCATTCTGTTGCAGCGCTCAGCCGACGTCGACGATCCGACCGCGATCGACATGCATCGCATGGGCACGATCGCCAATATCGTGCGTTACATCACCGCGCCCGACGGCACCAATCACCTCGTCTGCCAGGGCGAGCAGCGCTTCCAGATCGACGAATATCTTTCCGGCTGGCCGTTCCTGGTGGCCCGCGTGACGCGGATTCCAGAGCCTGGTGTGCGCACGCCGGAGATCGAAGCGCGCTTTGTCGATCTCAAGGCGAAGACCATCGAGGCCATCCAATTGCTGCCCCAGGTGCCGGCGGACCTGCTGGCCGCCGTGCAGTCGATCGAGGCGCCGCCGGCGCTGGCCGACCTGGCGATCGCCTATATGGACGTGAAGCCGGAAGAAAAGCAGGAGATCCTTGAGACCGTCGACATCGCCGTGCGCATGGAGAAGGTCTCGCGGCTGCTCGCCCACCGCATCGAGGTGCTGCGGCTGTCGCAGGAAATCGGCCGCCAGACCAAGGTCGCGCTCGACGAGCGCCAGCGCGAGGCGCTGCTGCGCGAGCAGATGGCGGCGATCCAGCGCCAGCTCGGCGAAGGCGAGGAGGGCAAGGCCGCGGAAATGGCCGAGCTCGACGCGGCCATCGCCAAGGCCGGCATGCCGAAGGACATCGAGGACCAGGCGCGCAAGGAATTGCGCCGGCTGCAGCGCATGCCCGAAGCCGCCGGCGAATACGGCATGGTACGCACCTATCTCGATTGGTTGATCGAATTGCCCTGGGCGCTGCCCGAGGAAAAGCCGATCGACATTGGAGCGGCGCGAAAAATCCTCGACGAGGACCACTACGACCTCGATAAGATCAAGCGCCGCATCGTCGAATATCTCGCCGTGCGCAAGCTTGCCCCGCAGGGCAAGGCGCCGATCCTGTGCTTCGTCGGCCCGCCCGGCGTCGGCAAGACCTCGCTCGGCCAATCGATCGCGCGTGCCATGGATCGAAAATTCGTTCGCGTCAGCCTCGGCGGCGTGCACGACGAGGCGGAGATCCGCGGCCATCGCCGCACCTATATCGGCGCGCTGCCCGGCAACATCATCCAGGCCATCCGCAAGGCCGGCTCGCGCAATTGCGTCATGATGCTCGACGAGATCGACAAGCTCGGCGCCGGCTTTCACGGCGATCCCGGCGCGGCGCTGCTCGAAGTGCTCGATCCGGAACAGAACAACACGTTCCGCGACAATTATCTCGCCGTGCCGTTCGACTTGAGCCGCGTGGTCTTCATCACTACTGCCAACATGCTCGATACGGTGCCCGGCCCGCTGCGCGACCGCATGGAGATCATCAGCCTTGCCGGATACACCGCCGACGAGAAGCTCGAGATCGCCCACCGCTATCTGGTGCGCCGCCAGTTCGAGGCGAACGGGCTGAAACCGGGCCAGGTCGAGATCGGCGACGACGTGCTGCGCGACATCATCCAGCGCTACACCCGCGAAGCCGGCGTGCGGGGTCTCGAGCGCCAGATCGGCCAGGTGTTGCGTCACGCCGCCGTGCGCATTGCGGAAGGGCAGAGCGGTCCGATTCGGATCGCGCGCGACGAGCTTGTGGCGATTCTCGGCGCGCCGAAATTCGAGAACGAAGTGGCGATGCGCGTCAGCGTGCCCGGCGTGGCCACCGGCCTGGCCTGGACGCCGGTCGGCGGCGATATCCTGTTTATCGAAGCCACCCGCATCCCGGGCTCCGGCCGGCTGATCCTCACCGGCCAGCTCGGCGACGTGATGAAGGAAAGCGCTCAGGCCGCGCTCTCCATCGTCAAGAACCGCGCCGCCTCGCTCGGCATCGATCCAAGCCGCTTCGAGAAGAGCGACATCCACGTTCACGTGCCGGCGGGCGCGATCCCCAAGGACGGCCCGAGCGCCGGCGTCGCCATGTTCATGGCGCTGGTGTCGCTGATGACCGAGCGCACCATCCGCAGCGATACTGCCATGACCGGCGAAATCAGCCTGCGCGGCCTGGTGCTGCCGGTCGGTGGCATCAAGGAAAAAGTCGTCGCCGCACATTCGGCCGGCATCAAGCGCGTCATGCTGCCGGCCCGCAACCGCCGCGACTTCGACGACATTCCCGAAATCGCGCGCAGGGAGATGGAGTTCGTCTGGCTCGAACGAGTCGAGGAAGCGGTCGCCGCAGCGCTGGAGCCGAAGGAAACATCGGCGCCGCAGCTTGTGGCTGCCGAGGCGTAAAGGACTTGCCCTCTCCCCTTGCGGGAGAGGGCGGCGCAAGAGTCTCAGCACACTCTGATGGGTGAGGGGTCGCCGACGCGCCCAACCCCTCACCCGTTCTTGTTGCTCAAATGCCGAGGAGTCCTCTCCCGCAAGGGGAGAGCGCACACAATCGGCGCTTCACTTCTCCAGCGGCGGCAGATTGAGCGCGCGGTCGACCATCGGCGTTGCGCGCTTGAAATCGAAATTGCGATAGACGTTCTGCTTCACGATCGCCGGCGAGCCGCCGTAGAACTTTTCGTATTGCTGATGGCGGCTGCCGAACTCGGTGCCGAGGAAGTCCCACAACAGCCGCACCAGCGCGGTCCGCGATCGCGCGTCCATGGTGCCGGAGCGCATATAGCGCTCGATCAATGGGGCGACGTCCGGATTGTCGAAATCGGCCAGCGCAGACGGCTGCGAGATCACCGACGAGCTCACCAGCTCGCGGATGGTCTCGAGCATGCGGCCGTTGAACTCCGACTGCATCGCCATCGCGGCATAGAGCGTGATCACCGACGGCCACAGCACGCCGTCGCGGATCGGCGCCGCGACCTCGTGCGCCAGCAGCATGCCCTCGTAGATCGACACCAGGGCGGCGAGCTCGCCCATGGCGATCTGCACCGGCGGCAGGCCGACCGTGCCGATCATCTCGATGGTGCGTTGCGTAAGCCCCATCATGAAGCGCAGTTTGGTGACGTAGCGCACCTGCGCCTGATGATTGCCCAGCGAATGCGACGGCGTCTTGAACCACTGGTCGCGGGTCAGTTCCAGATTGCGGTAGATGAACACGTGCTCCCAGGGTACGAACACGTTGTCGAACACGACGTAGCTGTCGGACTCGTCGAACCGGCTCGATAACGGATAATCGAAGGCATTGTCGGCGTGCAGCGCAAACGGCCGCCGCGGGATCAGCGTCACCCCTGGCGCATTGACCGGGACCGCGAGGCAGTTGGCGTAGTTCTCGTCGCCGGCCTGCAGCGGGTGGATGCAGCTCAAATGTATCCAGTCGGACAGCACGCCGCCGGTCGCGACCTGCTGCGCGCCGGAAATCACGATGCCGTCGTCGCGCTCCTTGACCACGCCGGCATAGAGCGTCGGATCGCTCTGCTTGTGCGCCGGCTTGGAGCGGTCGATCTGCGGCGGCACGATGGCGTAGCTGGCGTAGATGTGGTTGTCGCGCATGAACTCGTAGAACGCGACCAGGTTGTCGGCGAACTTTTGCCCCGCGGTGGCGAACACCTGCGGTGTCGCCGCGTAGCCGGCGAAGAAACCGGCGACGTGATCCGGCGACCGCCCCATCAGGCCGAAGGTCGCTTCCGCCCAGGTTTCCGAGAACAGTCGCCGCGCGCGCAGATCGGCGTGGGTGCGCGGGATCTGCCAGGCCCGCCACACCGGCGCGCCGGTCTTGGGCGACGGGAACGTCATGCGCTCGCGCAGCGCCGGGTCGGCGGCGATGTCATACAGGTTGGCGACCGATCGCGCGGCCTCCCGGAATGCCGGATGCGCGGTGACGTCCTTGACCCGTTCGCCGTCGACGAACACGCGCCGGCCGTCGTTGAGCGAACGCAGATATTCGGTGCCGCTACGCATCGGGCCTATCCCCCTTGGGTTCAGGCCCGACTATAGACCAGCTCGGCCGGCGCTCAGTAGACGTCGGTGTGGTAGCGGTGATTTTTCTTCAATTCGGCAAGGAACGCGACCGCCTGATCGATACTGCGCGCGCCATGGGCCGCGATCACGTCCACCAAGGCGCGCTCGACGTCCTTGCCCATGGCGATGGCGCCGCAGACATAGACATGGGCGCCTTCGGCGAGCCAGGCCCAGAGATCGCGGCCGACCTCGCGCATGCGGTCCTGTACATAGAATTTCTCATTGTCGTCGCGCGACCAAGCGAGCGACAGTCGCGTCAGCACGCCGGTTGAGCGCATGCCGCTCAGCTCGTCCTCGTAGAAGAAGTCGTAGTCGCGGTGCCGGTGGCCGAAGAACAGCCAGTTGCGCCCGGGGGCGCCGGTCGCCATGCGCTCGTGGAGGAAGGCACGGAACGGCGCGATGCCGGTGCCCGGGCCGATCATGATGATCGGGACCGACGGGTCGGCGGGCAGGCCGAAATGCTGCGCCTTCTGGATATAGGCCCTGATCTTGGTGCCTGGCGCAATGCGGTCGGCGAAGTACGTCGAGGCGACGCCGGAGCGATTACGTTTGCCGATCTTGTAGCGCACCGCGTCGATGGTGAGCGCCACCTTGCCGGGCTCGGCCTTCGGCGACGACGCGATCGAATAAAGCCGCGGCTGCAGCGGATCGAGCGCTTCGATGAACGCTTCCGGATCGGGCCGGATGCCGGGAAATTTTTCCAGCGCGGCGAGCACGTCAAGCGTCTTGGCGTCGCCATCCGGATCGCCGCCTGAGCCGAGCGTCTTGGCCTTCTGCCGCCGCTCGCCGCCGGTGATGTAGGAGATAAGCTGGAACAGCATGTCGGGCGCGACACCGAGCGACACGCCATCAGTCAGCACCTCGCGCAGTGTGCGGCCGCCGATCGGAAAATCCGGCGGCGCGCCGAGCGCGGCCAGGACGGCATAGACCAGCGCCGGCTCGTTATGGGGAAAAACGCCGAACGAATCGCCGACGGTGTAGTCGATACCGCTCTGCGCCAGATCGATGTCGATGTGCCAGGTCTCTTTCTGCGAGCCCGGTTTGTTGAGCCGGGTGCGCGAGACGAAGGTCGCCTCGGCCGGATTGTCCCGCGTCGGTGTCGGCGCGGCGGCCGCGTCGGTGGCGGCAGTGGGTACAATCGCCGGCGCCTTGGCGGTCGCCGGGATGGCGCCGAGCTCGGCGTAGAGCGTCTTGAGCATGCGCGTGGTGTCTTTGCCGCCGGGCACGCACAGGTTCAGCCGCTCCTCGTTTTTCGCGACGATGGCGTTGGCGTAATCCTCGCAATTGTAGCCGCACTGGCCGCAATCCTGCTGGCCCATCGCCGCCATCATGCGCCGCCGCAGCGGCCGGCTCTCGGCAAGCTCCATGCGCTCGCCAATAGGCAATCCAGGATCATGCCAGGGCGTCTGCCCGTCGTCGCCGTCGTCGAACGGGCCGCGCGCCGTCGCCGCGCCCGTCCCCATGACGTCCTTCATGAGCGCTGCGGTTTCTTCGGGGGACAGCGCGTTGACGCCGCCGTCGAGCGACAATAGCCCGGCGAAGAAGCCGTTGAGCCAGGTGCGCTGCTCGACCGAGAACGGCGCAGAGTCCGGAATCAAGGTTGGGATCGGCGGCGGCGTGGTTTGCGTCATTCAACCGCCTGCGTTTCGAACAGGACTTTCAGCGCATCGACCTCGTGACGATGGGTGAAGGCCAAAAAACTTTCGTCCGCCGCGGCGCGGTGACCGAGATAGGCTTTCAGCATGCGCTCGACCGTGCGCGGCGCGTCCTCGGCTTTGACGTCGTGAAAAACCTCGCGGCCGCAGGCGGCGTCGGGGCCAAAGCCGCCGCCGACATGGATGTGATAGCCCTCGACCTGATCGCCGTCCTCGGACACCTGCACCTTGGTGCCAACGAGGCCGATGTCGCCGATGTAATGCTGGGCGCAGGAATTCGGGCAGCCGGTGAGGTGGATGTTGAGCGGGCCGTCGAGCTGCACGCGCGCTTCGCACCAGCGCGCGATGTCTTCGGCATGGCGCTTGGTGTCCGACAAAGCGAGTCGGCAGCCGACATTGCCGGTGCAGGCGACGAGCCCGGCGCGGATCGAGGTGGCTTTGGTCGAGAGCCCGATCGCTTCGATGGCCGCTTGCGCGGCGGCGACGCGGTCCTCGGCAACGCCCGAGATCAAAAGGTTCTGCCAGACCGTGAGCCGGATATCGCCGTCGCCGAATTTTTCGGCGATCTTGCCGAGGCCGCGCATCTGCTCGGCAGTGATCTTGCCCACCGGAAGGACGACGCCGAGCCAATGCAGGCCCGTTTGCTTCTGCGGGTGTGGACCGATGTGAGCGAGGCGGTCGAAGGGCGGTCGTGTTTTAAGCGCGTTCTCCGGTGCGTGCGTAAGCTTGTGGCCGAGTTTTTCCTCCATGGCGCCGAGGAATTTTTCAAAGCCCCAGGCGTCGAGGACGTATTTGAGCCGCGCCTTGGCGCGGTTGGTGCGGTCGCCGTTGTCGATGAAGACGCGCACCACGGCATCCGCCACCTTGGTGGCGTCTGCGGGCTTGACGATGACGCCGGTATTGCGGGCGAAATCCTGATGCCCGGTGATGCCGCCGAGCATGAGCTTGAACCAGATGCCCGGCTCGACGCCGAAGCCGTCCTTGACCGCGACGGCCTGAAAACCGATGTCGTTGGTGTCTTCCAGCACCGGGATGACGCCGCCGCCGTCAAAGCCGACGTTGAACTTGCGCGGGATGCCGTAGAGCGAGCGGTCGTTGAGAATGTGGAAATGCCAGTCGCGGGCGTAAGGCCGGGTATCGATCAGTTCCTGCGGATCGATGCCCGCGGTCGGCGTGCCGGTGACGTTGCGGATATTGTCGGCGCCGGAGCCGCGCGAGCTTAAGCCCAGATCCTGGATCGCTTCGACCATGGCGACGGCGTTCTTCGGCTCGACCTCGCGCATCTGCAGGTTGGCGCGCGTGGTCACGTGGGCATAACCGCCGGCATAGCGCTCGGCGAGATCGGCGACGCCGGTGAACTGCCAATGCTTGAGGATACCGTTGGGAATGCGCAGCCGGCACATATAGGTCTGCTGCGTCGGCGCGCAGTAGAACAGGCCGAAGAAGCGCCAGCGGAAATTGTCGTCGGCCTTGGGCGGCTCGTTCTTGGCGGCCTGGTCCTTCAGCTTCTCGTAGCCGTCGAACGGATGCAGTTCGCGCTTGAATTTTTCCGGATCCGACAACTTGCCGCCGGCCTTGATGACGCGATCCTGGGCGCGCAGCGCCGCAGCGTCGGGTCCGACTGGTTCAGTGGTTGCAGCGTTCGCCGGGGTTGCCGCGGCGCCGTTGCCGGCCGCAGTTCGCGATGTCTTCGCGATCTGCAGACCGGCCATGAAGCCTTCGAGATAACGTTTTTGCTCCGGCTCGAAATCTCCCGACATTCAGCTCTTCCGTATTCGTCGAATATGTCGAGCGGTTCGCGCTATTCGGCGGGAACGCCGGTCGGCGTCGGCGCCAGCACCTTGGCGGGCGCCGGCCGCGGCCTGTAGGTCATGTAGATGGCAAGCCCGGTGAAGGTGAAGCCGCCGACCAGATTGCCGAGCGTCACCGGAATCTGATTCCACAGCCACCAATCGGCGACCGTGACCTTGGCGCCCATCATCATGCCGGTCGGGATGATGAACATGTTGACGACGGAATGCTCAAAACCTTGGGCGAAGAAGATGAAGATCGGCATCCAGGCGCAGGCGATCTTGCCGATGGTCGAGGTCGTGGTCATGGCAAGAACGATGGCGAGGCAGACCAGCCAGTTGCACAGCATCGCCTTGACGAAGCAGGTGACCAGCCCGGCAAAGCCCAGCGCGGCGTAGCCGGTGGTCTTGAGCTCGGCGATCTGCACGATGCGCGCCGCGACGCCAGCCGGCGGTGTCGCGCCCAAATTAGTCAGCGCGATGGCGATCAGCGCGCCATAGGCGACGCTGCCGATCAGATTGCCGATGAAGACCCAGCCCCAGTTGACCACTACCGAGCCGGCGCTGGCCTCGCGCTCGAGCCACGGCAGCGGCACCAGCGCAAAACTTCCGGTGACGAGTTCGAGCCCGAGCAGCACAATGCTGATCAGGCCGACCGGGAAGATCAGCGCGCCAACCAGCGGCACGTTGGTTTGCACCGCGCCGGTGAAGGCGAGGCTGGTGGCGACGCCGAGGATGGCGCCCGACAGCATGCCGCGGATGAGCAGATCGCGCGGCGCCAGCGCCAGCTTGCGCCGGCCGGCCTCGACCATGGCCACCGCGACATCGGCTGTTTTCACATAGTCCATCGCTTCTCTCCTTCGATGGTTCGCTCTTGACGGCGCGCCGATCCGGGCAGCGTTGCTCGTTGCCCAGGCTCGGCGCCAAACGCCTCGCCTGGGCAAACAGCAAGATGAATGCCATCTCGCCGCCGTCGATAAAAACCGATATATTTCAGCTATTTAGAGAAAGGCAGAGACGTTAAGGTCGGTTTTGTCCACAGCGCCGACTGCCTGCTTTGACCGCACATCGCACGCTCATTGTGCAGTGCAACAATTTTGTGCAGGGGGCGGCAACTAGGTCGCGTCGGCGGCGGCAATCGTCCGTTCCGCCTTCCAGTCCTTACCCACGCCGGCCGTGGTCGGGAAGATCAGCGACTTGATGACGACCGGCACGGCGCCCGACGTGTCGAGGATGGCGCCGATGTCGATGTAGTCGAACTCCTTGAGCTCGAGGCCGTCGATCGAGACGATCGGGCTTTTCACTTTCATCTCTTCGCAATAGTGGATGCCGATCAGGCCGCCGACGTCGCCGTCGCCGGCGAGCACGATGGGATGGCCGTGCGCCAGCACCGTTGCCAATCCCTCGGCGATGCCTTTGCAGAAATCGTCGAGCCGGCGGAAGGTCGCCGAGCCGCGCCACGGCACGAACACGGCGACGGGATTTTGACCCTCGCCGAGATCGAGCCGTTTCAGCGCCGCTTTGATCGCCGCCGCGATGGCGCCGGAGTCGATGGTCTCGGCATCGAGCGGCAGCGCCGGCGCGATCACCGGCACGTTGCGCAGCGGCAGCGTTTCCAGCGGCGACACGAAGATCGTGCTGCCGGAGACCTGCATCGTATATTGCGAGGCGCCGATCACGGTGGCGCGGATGCGCGCGTCGGGCCGCGCCAGTTGCGGCCCCCAATCGCGCAGCCGCGCGCGCACCTCGGCGGCAAGCTGCGGGCCGACATCGCCGAACGCTTTGGCCTCGCCGCCATAAATATACTCGGAGACGCCGCCGGAAAAACTCACGTCGGATACTTCGCCGCGCCAGGTCAACGGATCGAGCCGCAAGAGGTCGGCGCCGCCGGCGCGCGGCGAGCCCCCTTTCATCGCCTCGAACAGACTGTCGGCCATGCGTGCCGCAAGCGCTTGCGCCTGTTGTTCGGAGAGCGTCACGCCGGGCTCGAGCTTCAGGCCGAGCTCCGCGCCGAAGCGGCGGCCGGCCTCTTCGAGCCGCACGATGCGGCGCGCATCGTCAAGCACGACCAGGCGCGCGCCAACGTCGATCGCGGTGACGTCGATCACCTTGCCGTCGGCGCAGACCGCGATCTTCGACGTGCCGCCGCCGACATCGACGTTCATCAACGGCGCGCCGCTGCGGATCGAGCGCGCCACGGCGCCCGAGCCATAGGCCGCCATCACGGTTTCCATGCTGTCGCCGGCAGAGACCGCGACCATCTTGCCGGCTTGGGCAGCGAACAATTCGCCGATGCGCCGGGCGTTGCGGCGGCGCACCGCGACGCCGGTCAGGATCAGCGCGCCGGTGTCGATCTCATCGGGATCGATTTTGGCGTCCTTGTATTGCTGCGCGATGAAAGCGCCGAGCGCCTCGGCGTCGATCTCTTCCTCGGCGGAGTAGGGGGTAAGCAGAATATCGGACTGATAAAAGCTTTCGCGCTCGGTGACGACGTAGCGGCTGTCGAGCCGCTCCAGCACGATGCGCGAGAACACCAGATGCGAGGTCGACGAGCCGATATCGACGCCGACCGAGAGCACGCACAGCTCGTCCTCTTCGCCGAAGGTGCGCCCGGTCGAGGAAAAGAAAATGCGCCCGCCTTGGGCTTCGTCAGTCATGAGGTTCCTCATGCCGTCATTCCGGGGCGCCGCGCAGCGGCGAGCCCGGAATCCATATCCCCTGCGCTGGGGTTATGGATTCCGGGCTCCTCGCTGCGCTCGGCCCCGGAATGACCGACACTCATTCCTTCGGCAATAGCCCGCGATAATCGCGCTCGTAATATTCCGGCCGCATGCGGTTCTCGGCGCCTTCGCGCTTCATGGTCTCGGCATATTCCTGCCGCAGGAACGGATCCTCCATGTAATAGGGGATCGCGGTGCCGCCTTCGGGAATATCCATCGCGGTGTAATCGGTGTGTTTTTCGCCCGGCGGGCCGGGCTCGCGGCCGGGATTGTGCGGGCCGAACCAGGCGGTGAGCCGGAACGCTTCCTTCGAGGCGCCGAAATGCTGGTGATACCAGCGCGCGCCGCCCGGCGCCGCCGACACCATGCCGACCGGCTCGTAGTCGACGCGCTTGACCTCGGCCATCTTGCCGTCTTTCCACGGCGTCAAGCCGAGCCGCTCCGGCCAGGTATAGGTGTAGCCCTTGCCCTTGATGCAGATCAGCACCGCCGCCGAGGTGTGCGCGTGCGCCTTGGAATAGTGGCCGTTCTCGTGCTGGCCGATCCACAGATAGAACGTGTTGCCGGTCATGAACGGCTCGACCCGGCGCCAGCCCGGCGAGCGGCGATTGTCGAGCGGCAGGTCGCAATTGACGATGTCGGGGATGAAATTGGTGCGCCGCATGGCCAGGCCGCGCACCGGATCGGGCTCGATATCGTCCTTGTATTTGTAGAAATCGTCGGCGCCGGAGAAGCGGTCGCGGAACTGGTACGGGCAGTTGAAGATCACCTCGGTATTGTTGATGAGGTTCATCAGATTGGGCGCGGTGGTGCCGCCGAGCAGCAGCGCCGGCGCCGAACTGGCATTGACGATGCGGTGCATGGCATTGACCGGGATCGAGAACAGCGAGCCCTTCTGCCACTCGAACACGTGGCGCTTGTTGTCGCCTTCGAGCCAGACTTCGGTCGAGCCGCGGCCTTCGACGACGAGGTAGACTTCCTCGTACATGTGCTTTTCGGGGTTCAGCGCGCCGGCGCCGGGGACCTCGACCACATAGGCGCCCCATTTGCCTTCGGTGCCGTGCAGCTGGATGTAGCTGCCGCGGCCGCCCATGCGCTTCCACGGTTGCAGCGGCAGGTTTTGCACTTTGCTGACGCCGATGTCGCGGTAGACCGGAATGTCGTCTGCTTCCATGAACAGGTCGTAAGGCGTCTTCGGCCGGTTGAACTTGCCGAAGCCGGCGCGTTTGAAGCCACTCGGCTCATGCCAATGAACCTGACCGGCGATCTCGTGCATGGTGCGCATCCTCTGCGAAAGCGATGAGGAGGCTGGCGCCCGCCGCAGCGATGATGGCTGCAGCGCCTTGCGCGCTTCTCTGTCGCTTGATTGCGTAGGCTTTCCCCTCCTGTACAATGCGGTCAAATTCAATGCAACGGGCGGGGAGGTCCGGTGTCGGCGCGCGTGCTTCCGCTTCTCCTTCACGACGATTCCGGGCTGACGCGGCGCAACGTCACCGTCGATCACCTGGTGGTCGCCGGCTGGACCGGCCGCGACCGCGCCGCCGTCGAGCTGCACATCAAGGAACTCGGTGCAATCGGCGTGAAACCGCCGGCGACGACGCCGATCTTCTACCGCGCCTCGGCGGCGCGGCTGACCATCGCCGACAGCATCGAGGTGCTCGGCGAGGCGTCGAGCGGGGAAGGGGAGTTCGTGTTGCTGCAGCACGACGGCCGGCTGTGGGTCGGCGCCGGTTCCGACCATACCGACCGCGAGGTGGAGAAATACGGCGTCTCGGTATCGAAGCAGATGTGCGACAAGCCGATCGCGCCGGAATTCTGGCCGATGGTCGAGGTGGCGCCGCATTGGGACAGACTGATGCTGCGCGCCTACATTGCCGAAAACGGCAAGCGCGTGCTGTATCAGGAAGGGGCAGTGACCGCGATGCTCGATCCGCTGGACCTGATCGAAAAGTTCGCCGGCAAGGCCGGCCTCGCCGAAGCCACGCTGATGTTCTGCGGCACGCTGTCGGCCAAGGGCGGCGTGCGGCCGTCGGACGTTTTCGAGGTCGAGCTCGACGATCCGGTGCGGGAGCGCAAAATTCGCCATCGCTACGGCATCCGCACCCTGCCGGTGCTCGGATAAGGAACAAGGAGGCAAGATCATGCCGATGAACAAGCCGCATCTCGAATTTCACAAGGTCGACATGGACAAGGGCTGGGTGACGCCGCCCGGCTATCCGTCCGGCATCCAGCAAAAGATCCTGGCCAGCGATCTCGACGAGTCGAAGAAGATGGGCAGCCGCACGCGGCTGTTGCGCTTCGCGCCCGGCGTCTACACCACGGCGCCGTTCGTGCACGACCACTGGGAAGAGGTCTATCTGATCTCCGGCGATCTGATCGTCGGCAACGACGACAAGGGTAACGGCGGTGAGCCGTTCGATGCGCCGACCTATGCGTGCCGGCCGCCGGGCGTCTATCACGGGCCGTTCAAATCGGATCGCGGCTGCATGCTTTACGAGATTCACTATTACGACGAGAGCAAAAATTAACTTGTAGGGTGGGCATTGCGCTTGCGACACCTGCCCGCGTGGGCAAAATCGTGGACGCGCGATGCTCACGCCGCAACGACCATCAGACAATTTTGCCCACCCTACGAAAGAGGAACGACGATGTTGGCACCGGAGCACACCAAGCCGGTCATGCGGCCCTATCTCGCCGCGACGAAAAACTTTGCCTCCGGGGCGCAAACGCCGCGAGAATTTCTCGAAGCGTCGCTGAAGCTGCTCGAGCAATGGGAGCCGCGGATCGGCGCCTTCGTCTGCACCAATGTGCCGGCGGCGCGCGCCGCGGCGGACGCCTCCACCAAACGCTGGCGCAACCGTAAGCCGCTGTCGGCCATCGACGGCATGCCGGTCGGCATCAAGGACATCATCGAGACCGTCGACATGCCGACCGAGATGGGCTCGCCGCTTTATGCCGGCTGGCGCTCGGCAAAGGACGCCGCCGGCGTGCGGGCGCTACGCGACGCCGGCGCGGTCATTCTCGGCAAGACCGTGACCACGGAATTCGCCGCGTCCGAGCCGCGCGGCACGCGCAATCCGTGGAACACCGCGCATACGCCCGGCGGCTCGTCGAGCGGTTCGGCGGCATCGGTCGCCGTCGGCATCGTCAGCGCCGCGCTCGGCACCCAGGTGATCTCTTCGACCGTGCGTCCGGCGAGCTATTGCGGCTGCGTCGGCTTCAAGCCGACGGTCAACGCGCTCAACCGCCAAGGCAGCCACGATTACCAGAGCCAAAGCTGCACCGGCATCCTCGGCGCCTCGCTCGAGGACGTCTGGCAGGTTGCCCATGAAATCGTCGACCGCGTCGGCGGCGATGCCGGCACGCCCGGCCTGCAAGGACCGGACCGCGCGCCGGCTGCGCGCAAGCCGCGCGCGCTCGCCATGCTCGAAACTGTCGGCTGGGAGAGCGCGGCGTCGGCGGGCGCCAAGGCGTGCCTGCAGGAATGCGTCGCACGGCTGAAATCGGCCGGCGTCGAAATCCGCACCCGGCACGACGACAAGAAGGTCGCCGCGCTCGAAACCGAATTGCACCAGGCTACCGAACTGTCGCACCGCTGCAACGGCTGGGAAAACCGCTGGTTCCTGCACGCCATGCGCGACCGCGACGCCGGCAGTTTGAGCCGCAACATCATGGAGCGGGCGGAGAAATACGAAGCTTTGACCTTGGATCAGCATCGCGCCGACCTCAAGGAGCGCGCGCGCATCCGCGCGGTTCATGCCGAACTGGCCGCGGCCTGCGACGCCTGCATCACGCTTGCCGCACCCGGCGCCGCGCCGGAGGGCCTAAGCTCGACTGGCAATCCGGAATTCGGCGTGCCGTCGTCGCTGCTCGGCGTGCCGTCGCTGTCGCTGCCGCTGTTCGAGGTCGATGGCCTACCGCTCGGGCTGCAGGTGATCGGCTATTTCGATGGCGATGCGGACGCTTTCGCCATCGCCTCGTGGCTGATGCAGGCGCGCTGACTCCCTTCCCACAAGGGGGAGGGGAATAAGAAAAGGAATAAGCATGCGCTACATCGACGCCTTCAATCACTTTTTTCCGAAGCGCTATTACGACGCGCTGTTGGAGACGCCGGCGGGAGCGAAGGACCTCGGCAAGCGCGTGCGCGGCATTCCGGCGTTGTCCGATCTCGAATTGCGGCTGCGCGTCGTCGAATCGTTCGACGACTATACGCAAGTGCTGTCCCACGGCTTGCCGCCGATGGAGCGGCTATGGGGCCCGGACAAATCGCCGGACATGGCGAAGATCGCCAATGACGGTCTCGGCGACATCGTGGCGAAAAACCCTAAGCATTTTGTCGGCTGGTCGGCGCTGTTGCCGATGAATGCGCCGGAGGCCGCCGCCAGGGAAGCCGAGCGCGCGCTGCAAAACGGCGCCAACGCGGTGCAGCTCGCCACCAATGCCAACGGCGTGCCGCTCGACGAGCCGCAGTTCCGGCCGATTTTTGAGATCGTCGCCAAATCCGGCAAGCCGATCCTGCTGCATCCGTCGCGCACCCGCGACATGCCCGATTATCCGACCGAAAAATATTCCAAATACGAGATCTGCAGCGTGCTCGGCTGGCCGTACGAGACCGGCGTCACGCTGGCGCGCTTGGTCTTTTCCGGCATCATGGATCAGTTTCCGCAGCTCAAGGTGATCGCGCATCATCTCGGCGGCGTCGTGCCTTATCTCGAAGGCCGCGTCGCCCACTCGTTCGATCAGCTCGGCGTGCGCACCTCGGACGAGGATTACGGCGCGCTGCTGAAATCGCTGAAGAAGCGGCCGTACGACTATTTCAAGGATTTTTACGGCGACACCGCCGTCGAAGGCGCCCGCGCCGCGACGGTCTGCGGCCTCGATTTCTTCGGCGCCGACCACGTGGTGTTCGCCTCCGATTGCCCGTTCGACAAGGAGAAGGGGCCCGGCTACATCCGCGACACCATCAAGGTGCTCGACTCGCTGCCGCTGTCGAATGCCGAGCGCGAGAAGATCTGTTACCGCAACGCGCAGATGCTGTTCGGGCTGGCGCCATAGCGTCATTCCGGGGCGCGCCGAAGGCGCGAACCCGGAATCCATATCCACAGTTGTGAGGACATTGCGCCGGCGGTAGTTCTGCTAAACCAGTGAATATGGATTCCAGCTCTCGCTTCGCTCGGCTGGAATGACGGCTCACTTCTTCTCATCCACGATGCGCGCGCGCAGGACGCCGATGCCGGTGATTTCGACTTCGAGCGTGTCGCCCGGCTTCATCCATAGCGGCGGCTTGCGGCTGTGGCCGACGCCTTCGGGGGTGCCGGTGGCGATGACGTCGCCCGGCGACAAAGCGGTGAAGTCGGAGCAGAAGGCGATGATCTGCGGGATCGAATAGATCAGCTTGTCGGTGCCGGAATGCTGGACCTGCTGGCCGTTCAGCCGCGTCGTCAAGGTGAGCTTGCTCGGATCGGGAATCTCATCGCTGGTGACGAGCCATGGCCCGAGCGGGCCGGTACCGGGAAAATTCTTGCCGGAGGTGACGGAGAATTTCTGATAATCGCGCACCGAGCCATCAACCAGGATCGTATAGCCGGCGATGTGACCGAGGGCATTTTCGGCCGCGATGTGACGCCCGCCTTTGCCGATGACCAGCGCCAGCTCGCCTTCATAGTCGAAATTATCCGATACGCTTGGGCGGACCATGGCGCCGTCGTGACCGACCAGGGTGTCGGTGAAGCGGATGAACATGCTCGGCTGCTTCGGCAGTTCGCGGCCGACCTCCGACGCATGGGCGCGGTAATTGACGCCGGCGCAGAGGATTTTTCCCGGCTGCGGGATCACCGGCAGGAATTTCACGCCGGCGAGCTTGCGGTCGGGCTTAGCGTCCCGCCCGGCGTTGCGCATCAAGTCCACGGCGCCGGCGGCGAGCGCGGCGCGCAAGCTCGGTTGCCCGACGCGGTCGTTGAGCGTGACGACGCCGTCGCCGCTCACCGCGCCGAAAAACTCCTTGCCGTCGGCGGCGAAACTCAACAGCTTCATGGCGTAACTCCCCGTCTTGCGCCCGCGGCAGTGTAATGGGCGCCGGGGAGGCGGCAAGGCGGTCGACGGGACAGCCGAGCATCGGTGCGGCTTTCGCTTGCTGCGCCGCGTCGCCACGCCGCAAATTTTCCGCCCACGCTGCGAAGCATTTATGCCAGACTGGCGGCGCACCCTTCGGCGGCCCTCTGACCGCCACGGGAAAAAACACCAGGGGAAACGGGAGTAGTCCGATGGACATCAAGGTCGGCAAGAAAGCGATCGCCGAGGCGACGGAAAAGCTGAAGAACTGGGGCCGCTGGGGCAAGGACGATCACGTCGGAACGCTCAACCACGTCACGCCGCAGGATGTCGTCAAGGCGGCAAGCCTCATTCGCACCGGCAAGATTTTCGCGCTCGGCATTCCGCTCGACACCAACGGCCCGCAGAACGGCCTGTTCGGCGGCCGCTTCAATCCGATCCACCAGATGCTGGCGACCGGCACCGACGCCATCGCCGGCCGCCAGGACTGGAACCGCATCCGCTATGCCGACGACACGCTGATGCTGTGCGTGCAGGGCGCCACCCACTGGGATGCGCTCGGCCACATCTTCTACGAGGACAAGGGCTATAACGGCCACGACGCCAGGCTGATCGATGCCAAGGGTCTCAACGTGCTCGGCATCGAGCATTCCAAGAACAAGATGGTCGGCCGCGGCGTGCTGCTCGACATCGCGCGCTTCCGCGGCGTCAAGTGGATGGCCGACGGCGAAAGCATTGCCAACGACGAGCTCGACAAATGCGCCAAGGACCAGAACGTCGCCATCGGCCGCGGCGATTTCGTGCTCATCCGCACCGGGCAGATGGAACGCTGCATGGCCGAGAAGCAATGGGGCGGCTATGCCGGCGGCGACGCGCCGGGCGTGAAATTCGAGAATTGCTACTGGTGCCAGGACAAGGAGATCGCGGCGATCTGCACCGACACCTGGGGTGTCGAGGTGCGGCCGAACGAGACCTCAGAAGCCAACCAGCCGTGGCACTGGGTAGTGATTCCGGCCATGGGCCTGTGCATGGGCGAGATTTTCTATCTCAAGGAGCTGGCCGAGGATTGCGCCGAGGACGGCATCTACGAATTCTTCTTCTGCGGCCCGCCGCTGATCATTACCGGCGGCACCGGCTCGCCGATCAACCCGCAGGCGATCAAGTGACGCCGTAGGCGTCACCCCGGGCTTGACCCGGGGGTCCATACAGCGCTTGAACAAGCACAAATGCAGCATGGATGGCCGGGTCAAGCCCGGCCATGACGAGGAGGAGCGTCGTGGCCAAGCACCTCAAGCGCGGAATGGACGCGAGCGCGATCAAGGCGGCCGATGCCAAGGTGCGCGAGACGGTCGAGACTATTCTCGCCGACATCGACGCGCGCAAGGACGTCGCCGTGCGCGAGCTGTCGCAAAAGCTCGACAACTGGGCGCCGGCGTCGTTCAAGCTGACGCCGCAAGAGATCGAGCGCGCCGTCGGGACGATGAAGAAGCGCGATCTCGACGACATCAAATTCGCCCAGGCGCAGGTGCGCAACTTCGCGCAGAAGCAGAAGGAGACGCTGCGCGATCTGGAAGTCGAGACGCTGCCCGGCGTCGTGCTCGGGCATAGGCACATCCCGGTCAACTCGATCGGCTGCTACGTGCCGGGCGGGCGCTATCCGATGGTGGCGTCGGCGCATATGTCGATCGTCACCGCGCGCGTCGCCGGCGTGAAGCACATCATCGCCTGCGCGCCGCCGTTCAAGGGCGGGCCGCATCCGGCGATCGTCGCGGCCATGCATTTCGGCGGCGCCGACGAGATTTTCGTGCTCGGCGGCGTGCAGGCGGTCGCCGCCATGGCGCTCGGCACCGAGACGATCGCCGCGGTCGACATGATCGTCGGCCCGGGCAACGCCTATGTGGCCGAGGCCAAGCGGCAATTGTTCGGCCGGGTCGGCATCGATCTTTTGGCCGGGCCGACCGAGACGCTGATCATCGCCGACGACAGCGTCGACGGCGAAATGTGCGCCACCGATCTGCTCGGCCAGGCCGAGCACGGCCCGACCTCGCCCGCGATCCTGATCACCAATTCGGAAAAGCTCGCCCGCGACACCATGAGGGAGATCGACCGGCTCTTAAAAATCCTGCCGACCGCCGAGACCGCCGGCAAGGCCTGGGCCGATCTGGGCGAGGTCATCGTCTGCGACGACGAAGCCGAGATGGTGCGCGAGGCCGACCGCGTCGCCTCGGAGCACGTTCAGGTGATGACGCGCGATCCGGATTATTTTCTGAACAATATGAAAAACTACGGCTCGCTGTTCCTCGGCCCGCGCACCAATGTGGCGTACGGCGACAAAGTGATCGGCACCAACCACACGCTGCCGACCAAGAAGGCGGCGCGCTATACCGGCGGGCTCTGGGTCGGCAAGTTTCTGAAGACCTGCACCTATCAGAAAGTGCTCACCGACCAGGCCAGCGCCATGATCGGCGAATATTGCTCGCGGCTGTGCATGCTCGAAGGTTTTGTCGCTCACGCCGAGCAGGCCAATGTCCGCGTCCGCCGCTACGGCGGCCGCAACGTGCCCTATGCGCAGGCGGCGGAATAACGTGGCTGCAATCGAGCTGACCAGACCTGCGTCGTTCCGCCTCGACGGCAAGCGCGCGCTGGTCACCGGCGGCGGGCGCGGCATCGGGCTTGCAGCGGCGTCGGCGCTGGCCGCGGCCGGTGCCCATGTGACGCTTGCCGCGCGCACCAAGCATGAAATCGAAGATGCGGCGAGCGCCATTCGCGCCCGCGGCGAGCAGGCCGATGCGCTGGTGCTCGACGTCACCGACGTCGAGGCCGCGCGCAAGGCGGTCGCGGCCGCCGAACCGTTTCAAATTCTCATCAACAATGCCGGCATGAACCGGCCGGCTTTGCTGCCCGACGTCAAGGTCGAGGATTTCGACGCGATTTTTTCACTCAACGTGCGCGCCGCGTTCTTCATGGCGCAAGCCGTGGCAATGCGGCTGATCGCGGCGAAGCTGCCCGGCTCGATCGTCAATATTTCCTCGCAGATGGGCCATGTCGGCGCCGCGCGACGCGCCGTCTATTGCGCCTCCAAGCACGCCATGGAGGGTTTCACCAAGGCCATGGCGATCGAGCTCGCGCCGCACAATATCCGCGTCAACAGCCTCGGCCCGACGTTCCTCGAGACGCCGATGACCAAACCATTCTTCGAGAACAAGGCGTTTCGCGACGAGGTGCTGTCGAAGATAAAACTCGGCCGCCTCGGTCAGCTCGACGAGCTTGCCGGCGCCATCGTTTTCCTCGCCTCCGACGCGTCGTCGCTGATGACCGGCTCGGCGCTCGTGCTCGACGGCGGCTGGACCGCGGAGTGACGGCGATGGACGACGCCGGCCGCTACCGGGTGGACAATGGCCAGGTCATCACCAAGGTGCATCCGAACGTCAGCGACGGCACGGTGCGGGTGATCGTGGTAGGGCAAAGGGAGCAGTCATGATCCCGAACAGCAATCGGCAAGTCCGCTTGAAATCGCGGCCCAATGGCATCCCGCAGGCCGAGCACTTCGAGATCGTCAGCGCCCCGTTGCCGGAGATCGCGGACAGACAATTCCTGGTGCGCAACGAATTTCTTTCGGTCGAGCCTGCGATGCGCGGCTGGGTCGCCGCCGTGGCGAATTATTCCAGGCCGGTCGGTATCGGCGAGGTGATGCGGGCGTTCGCGGCCGGCACCGTCATCGCCTCGCGTCATCCTGGCTATCGCGAAGGCGACGCGGTCATGGGCATGCTCGGCTGGCAGGAACTCGCCGTTTCCGACGGCAGCACGATTACCCGTAAGGTGAAGGAAACCGACTTGCCGCTGTCGCTTTCGCTCGGCGTGCTCGGCCTCAACGGCGTCACGGCCTATTTCGGCCTGCTCGATCTCGGGCAGCCGCGGCCGGACGATACCGTCGTCGTATCGACGGCTGCCGGTGCGGTCGGCTCGGCAGTGGGCCAGATCGCCAAGCTTGCCGGCTGCCGCACCGTGGGCATCGCCGGCGGTTCGGTCAAATGCAAGCTGTGCCTCGACGAATTCTTTTACGACGAAGCCATCGACTATAAGGCCGGCACCATTGCCGAAGCGCTCAGGCAGGCCTGTCCGCGCGGCGTCGACGTCTATTTCGACAATACCGCGGGAGCGATCAGCGACGCCGTGCTGCCGCAGCTTGCGATGGGCGCGCGGGTCGTGATCTGCGGCACGGCTTCGGTTGCGAGCTGGGATCCGCCACCGACCGGACCACGCGTCGAGCGGCATTTGCTGGTCAAGCGCGCGCGGATGTCCGGATTCCTGGTATTCGATTATCAGCACCGCTACGAGGAAGCCGTGGCGCGGCTCGCCGGCTGGGTGCGCGAAGGCAGCCTGCGTTATCGCGAGGATATCGTCGACGGCATTGAACATTGCCCCGGCGCCATCGCCGAGCTCTACCGCGGCGAAAACCTCGGCAAGCGGCTTATTCGCTTGCGCCGGGAAACTTGAAAGCAAAAGCGGGCAGGGCGGACTCAAGCCTTTGCTCAAGACGGCCGCTGCAATTTATCGAGCGTGATCGGCAGATCGCGCACGCGCTTGCCGGTGGCGTGGTAGATCGCATTGGCGATGGCCGCGGCAACGCCGACGATGCCGATCTCGCCGATGCCTTTGATGCCCAGCGGATTGATGATCGCATCCGGCTCGTCGACGAAGATGACATCGATGTCGTGCACGTCGGCATTCACCGGCACATGATACTCGGCGATATTGGCGTTCATGATGCGGCCGAAATCGTGATCGTGCAGCGTTTCCTCGTGCAGCGCCATGCCGATGCCCCACACCACGCCGCCCATGATCTGGCTGCGCGCGGTCTTGGTGTTGAGGATGCGCCCAGCCGCAACCGCATTGACGACGCGGGTCACGCGGATGACGCCGAGCTCCTCGTCGACCTTGACCTCGGCGAAGATCGCCGAGTGGGTGTTGCGTGCGTGAGAGTTCGAATCCTTGAAACTCACCGTGCTTTCCCGCTCGATGCGATCGACCGCGCCGTGACGCATGACATCCGCGATCGACACGGCGCTCCCGGTCGCCTTGTTCAGGATGCTGCCGTCGACGAGAACGACGTCTTTCGGCTTCGCGCCCGCCAGCGGCGAGTTCAACATTGTCTTGGCCAACCGCAACAGCTCCTTGCGCACCTCGTCGGCCGTTTTCGCGATCGCATGGGAGACCGAGGCCGCCGTCCATGAGCCGCCTTCGACGGGCGCCTGCGGCAGTGTGGAATCGCCGAGCCGGACGGTGACATTGTCGAGCGGCAGGCCGAGCATGTCGGCGGCCACCTGTGCCATGATCGTATAGGTGCCGGTGCCGATGTCGGAGAATGCGCAGGCCACCTCGGCGTGGCCGTTTGCCGTCAGCGCGATGCGGGCGGCGCATTCCATCTGCAGCGCCTCCCAGACACCGGTTGCCATGCCCCAGCCGACCAGTTCGCTGCCGTCGCGCATCGAGCGCGGTGCGGCGCTGCGCTTCTCCCAGCCAAAGGCCTCCGCGCCCTGGCGGTAGCAGTCGCGCAGTTTCTTGCTGGTATAGGGAATGTCCTCGTTCTGGTCGCGGTCCGAATAGCAGCGCAGGCGCAGTTCCAGCGGATCGAGCTTGAGCGCCACCGCAAGCTCGTCCATCGCGCATTCGAGCGCATAAACGCCGGTGGCGGCGCCCGGCGCGCGCATGTCCGACGGCGTGGCAAGGTCGAGCCGCACCAGCTGGTGCAGGTATTTGGCGTTCGCGCTCTTATAGAGCTGGGCGGACCAGCAGGTGTCGTTGCGCGAAAAATCCTCGTATTGCGAGGTGACCGCGATCGCCTCGTGGATGATCGCGTCGAGCGTTCCGTCGGCCGCCGCGCCGAGCGCGAGCCGCTCGATCGTGGCCGGCCGATAGCTAAGCCCGTACATCTGCCGGCGGGTCAGGACGAGCCGCACCGAGCGTTCAAGCGCGCGCGCTCCCAGCACGGCGAGCGCCACCTGATATTGCGGACGCAGCCCCGAGCCGAACGCGCCGCCGACAAAAGGCGAGACGACGCGGACATCGTCCGGCTTCATCTTGAACACGCCGCACAGATACTGCTGCACGTTCTGCACGCCCTGGGTCTTGTCATAGACCGTGAGCTTGCCGTCGCCCTGCCACAGCACCGTCGAGGCGAACAGTTCCATCGGATTGTGATGCTCGATCGGGATGTAATATTCGGCCTTGTGGCGCACGGCGGCGGCCGCGTAGGCGCGATCGGCCTTGCCGCGCTGTTTCTCAGGCTCATCAGCCACAAAGGCCCGGTCGCGCCGGGCGAAGAGATCGGTGTCATGCGCCTGCTTTTTGTATTCGACGCGCACCAGCGAAGCGGCGAAGCGGGCGATCTCCCATTCCTCGGCCAGCACCAAGGCGATCGGCTGACCGCTGAACAGAATCTTGTCGTCGTAGAGCGGACGAAACGGGGAGCCTTGCTCCGGCGCCACATCGTCCTTGTACGCGGCGCTTTTTGCCGCCATGCGCGGACGGTTTTCATGAGTGAGCACGTCGAGCACGCCTTTGACCCGCAGCGCCTCGCTGGCGTCGATACGCGCGATGCGGCCTCTGGCGATCGTCGAGGTGACGACGGCGCCGTAGGCGAGACCCGGCACGTTGAATTCGCCGGCGTATTTCGCAGCACCGGTGACTTTGACATGACCGTCGACGCGTGAGGTGGGCGTGCCGATGTAAGGCGCCATGGCGGTCACCGGATCTTCTTATTGGATTGCGATTGCGGCGTGCCGCGCGCAGCTTGCGTCAGCGCCCGGACGATGACCTTGCGCGCCAAGTCGATCTTGAAGGCGTTGTGGGTAAATCCCTTGGCGTCGCGCAGGATGAGGTCCGCCGCTTGGGCGAAGGTCGCGGGACTTGCGGTCTGGCCGCGCAGCGCCGCCTCGGCGCCCTTGTCCCGCCACGGCTTGTGGGCGACGCCGCCGAGCGCCAGCCGCGCCTCTTTGATGGTGTCGGCGTCGAGCTCCAGCGCCGCCGCGACCGAGACCAGCGCGAACGCATAGGACAGGCGATCGCGAATTTTCAGGTAGGTGTAATTCCTGGCAAAACCCTGCGCCGGCAGCTCCACCGCGGTGACGATCTCGTTCGGCTGCAGATTGGTGTCGCGCTGCGGCGTCGTCCCGGGCAGCCGATGGAAGTCGGCAATTGCCATCGCGCGCTCGCCGCTCGGACCCGCGACATGAACCGTCGCGTCCAGCGCCGCAAGCGCCACGCACATGTCGGACGGATGGGTCGCGATGCAGGACTCGCTTAAGCCCAGGATTGCATGCATGCGGCTGCGCCTGTTGATGGCGGAGCAGCCGGAGCCGGGCTCGCGCTTATTGCAGGGCGCCGCCGTGTCGTAGAAGTAGGCGCAGCGGGTGCGCTGCAAAAGATTGCCGCCGGTCGAAGCCATGTTGCGCAGCTGCTGCGAGGCGCCGGCGAGGATTGCGCTGGCGAGCAGCGGATAGCGCTGCGCCACCAGCGGGTGATCGGCGAGGTCGGAGTTCGGCACCAGCGCGCCAATGCGCAAGCCGCCGTCCGCGGTTTCGGCGACGGTCTTGAGCGGCAGCCGCGAAATGTCGATCAGCCGCGACGGCCGTTCGACATGCTCCTTCATCAGGTCGATCAGGTTGGTGCCGCCGGCGATGAATTTCGCGCTCGGATCGGCGGCGATCATGCGCACCGCGTCGGCAACGTCGCTGGCGCGGGCGTACTGGAAATTGATCATGACTGCCCCATCGCCTGGAGGATCGCCGCGACAATGTTGGGATAGGCGCCGCAGCGGCAGATGTTGCCGCTCATGAGCTCACGAATCTCATCGGCGGTCTTGGCCTTGCCCTCGGCGAGGAGCCCGACGGCGGAGCAGATTTGTCCGGGAGTGCAATAGCCGCACTGGAACGCGTCATGGTCGATGAAGGCCTGTTGCAGCGGGTGCAGCGCTCCGTCCTTGGCCAGGCCCTCGATGGTGGTGACATCGCTGCCGTCTTTCATCACCGCGAGCGTCAGGCAGGAATTGATCCGCCGGCCGTCCACCAGCACCGTGCAGGCGCCGCATTGGCCGTGGTCGCAGCCCTTCTTGGTGCCGGTCAGATCGAGATGGTCGCGTAACGCGTCGAGCAATGTCGTCCACGGCGCCACATCCAGCCGCCGCGCGACGCCATTGACGGTCAACGATACTGCAATTTTTTCAGGGATTTGGATGGGCTGTTCGGCGGCGCGCTTGCGTGCCAGTGCCATATGCACCTCCGCATGACTTCACTAAGCCCCAACGCGATATGGGTCGTGGCCATGCCGATTGCCAGACGGCCGCTCCAGATGGAATATGACCAAAGCGGCGGCCTGGGCTGAGATCGGATCCATCGCCTAGGCGGAGCCCAGCGCGACAATGCCGCCGTGCCGCACCTGACGGAGGAAACGGATGACGATGTCGGTTGAACCGCTGTCGCCGGCGCTGGGCGCCGAGATCAAGGGCGTCGATCTGCGCCGGCCGTTGGACGACGCCACGGTCAAGGCCGTCAACGCCGCGTTCGATCGATATGTCGTCGTGGTGTTTCGCGATCAGGAATTGTCGGAGGCCGACCAGCTGCGTGCCGCCGGCTATTTCGGCAAGGTCCATATCCGCCGCCGGCCGGCCAACGGCCGCACCCCCGGCGGCGACTACGACACGCCGTTCATGATGGTCACCAACATCGTCGAGAACGGCAAGTCGGTCGGCGCCTTCGGCGACGGCGAGATGTGGTTTCATCACGACACCAGCTATTACCCGCAGCCGCATCGCGCGACGTTTCTCTATTCGATGAAGTTGACGTCGCGCGGCGGCGAGACCTGCTTTTCCAATATGTACAAGGCCTACGACAACATCCTGCGCCCGCTGCGCGACCGGCTCGAGGGCCGCAACGTGCTGCAGGTGCACGATTACAAACGCCGCGAGCGCATCGATCTGTCGCAAGTGGCGCTGGAAAAAATTCTGCACCATGAGCAGCCGATCATCATCACCCATCCGGCGACCGGCAAGAAGGCGCTCTATGTCAGCCGGCTGATGTCGGCGCGCATCGAGGGCTTTTCGCCGCAGGAAAGCGAGGCGGCACTGGCGCAGCTGTTCGATATTTCCGAAGATCCGGCGATCGTCTACGAGCACGAATGGCGGCTCGGCGACCTCGTGGTCTGGGACAACTGGTGCTCGATCCATGCGCGCAGGGATTTTCCGCGCGAGGAGCCGCGGCTGATGCGCCGCTGCACCATCGAGGGCCAGGCGCTGCGCTACTGACGCGGGGCTTAAGCCGAGATCGGGTAAATCGCTTTTTCGCCGCTGAGCACGCGCGCGACGTCGCTTGCACATTTGGTCTGCAATTCCTCCAGGGCTTCGACCGAATAGAACGCGGTGTGTGGGGTCAGGATCACGTTGTCGCGGCCGATCAGGGCTGAATCTTTCGCCAGCGGCTCGGTGGTCACCACGTCGAGGGCGGCGCCGCCGAGATGGCCGGAATCGAGCGCCGCGATCAGCGCCGGCTCGTCGACCAGCGGCCCGCGCGCGGTGTTGATCAGGAACGCGCCCTTTTTCATCTTGGCGAAGGCTGCCGCGTTCATCAGCCCGCGCGTCGCCGGCTGCAAAGGCGCATGCACCGAGACGAAGTCGGAGCGCGCCAATAAGTCATCGAAGCTCACGCTTTCGACGCCGGTCGCGGCGAGCGCCTCGGTCACGACATAAGGATCGTAAGTTATGACTTTCAAGCCGAAGGCCTTGGCTTTCGGCGCCAGCGTCCGCGGAATATTGCCGAAGCCGATCAGCCCCAGCACCTGGCCTTCGAGGCGGCGCAGCGGCACGATCGGCGGCACTTCCCAGCGGCCGGATTGCACCAGCTTGTTGGCGAACGTCACCTTGCGCGCCAGCGCCAGCAACAGCGCCATGGCATGGTCCGACACTTCGCGCAGGCAATAATCCGGCACGTAGTTGACGGCGATGCCGCACTCTTTCGCCGCCGGCAGATCGATATTGTCGACGCCGAGGCCGAAGCGGCCGATCGCCTTGCAGCGGGTGAGCTGGCGCAGCAGCTCACCGGGCAGCTTGGCATAGGTGACGAGGATGGCGTCGGCGTCGCGCGCCACGGCGAGGATGTCATCGGCCGATGGGCTGTTTGCCATGCGGTATTCGGGATCGAGCCGCGCCAGCGCCTTTTTCGCCGGCTCGAGGGAGGGGAAGACGCTGTCGGTAATGGCGATCGTTACGCGAGACATGGATACACCCTAGGTATTGGACGCGAATGGCGAGTGGCGAATGGCGAATGGGGGGAGCTGCAACTGGCTGCCACTCGCTATTCGCCATTCGCTATTCGCCATCGTCACAGCGCAAACACCTGCGGATTGACGCAGTTCGGCAGCTTATGGCCGCCGAGCAACGCCAGAATATTGTCGACCACGATGTTCGCCATCTGCTCGCGCACTTCCGGTACGGCGCTGCCGAGATGCGGCGTCAGCACGACGTTCGGCATTTTCTTCAGCGCCGCGTCGATCTTCGGCTCGTGCTCGAACACGTCGAGGCCGGCGCCGGCGATCTGCTTTTTCGTCAGCGCGCGAACGAGGGCGGCTTCATCGATAATCGGACCGCGCGCGGTGTTGATGATGAACGCGGTCTTTTTCATCAGCCGCAGCTCCTTGGCGCCGATCTGATGCCGGGTGTCGTTGTTGAGCGGCGAGTGGATCGAGACGAAATCGGATTCGCGCAGCAATTGATCGAGCGGCACGTAATTGAGCCCCGCCTCGCGTTCCTCGCGTTCGGATTTGCGCCGCGGCGTCCAATACAGCACGCGCATGGAAAAGCCGTGGGCGCGCCGCGCCACCGCCTTGCCGATCAGGCCGCCGCCGCCGATGAGGCCGATCGTTTTGCCCCAGACATAGCCGCCGATGAGATGCGCCGACTGGCCGCCGGGGAATTTGCCGGCGCGCGCCATGCGATCGCCCTCGATCATGCGCCGCGCCACGGTCAGCATCAGGCCGAAGGTGAGGTCGGCGGTCGCTTCGGTGGTGAGCGGCGCGGTCACGGTGACCGGAATACGCCGCGCCGTCGCGGTGGCGACGTCGATATTGGACGGCGTGATCGACTGCGCCGCGATCAGGCGCAGGTTTGGATTGGCCATGATCACGTCGCGATCGATCTTGTCGTGCAGCAGGCAGAACAAAATATCGGCCTTGCGCACGGCCTCGATCAAGGTGCGCTTGGGGATGATCCGGCTCGAGTCGGCAAACATCGTCACCCGCGCCGCCGCGCGCAAGCGCTTAAGCGCGTGCTCGGAGACCGGCTGCGTGACAAAAATCCGCGGCTTTTTTGTACTCATCAGGCGAGCCACCGCACCACCCCGGCGACGCCGTCGACCGCGACCTGGGCGCCGTCGGGAATTTTTCGCGTCGCATCGAGCACGCCGAGCACCATGGGAATGCCGCGCTCGCGCGCCAGCGAGGCCAGATGCGAGGTCGAGCCGCCGAGCTCGGCGACGACGCCGGCGACGCGTGGCAGGATATGGCTCAGCGCCGGCCCGGCGACGCGGGTGACCAGAATGTCGCCCGGCGCGACGCGGCTCAGCTCGCATTCGCAATTGACGACCACGGCGCGGCCGGAGCCCCAGCCGATGCCAGCGGGATGGCCGTTGAGCCCGGGATGCTTGAGCCAAATCTCGTCGGGCACCTGCGGCTCGACGACGCGCAGCGGCCGCGCCTGCAATAATTTGAATCCCGCATCATCGAGCGCCCATTCGATCTCGACCGGCATGCCGAGCACGTCTTCGGCCTTGCGCATCAGGCGTCCGAGCGCCGTCGCCTGGCCGGCTTCAAGGCACGGCGCGCGGACAAGATCGTCGGGCACGGCCTGCGGCAGCGTGCCTGCGCCATGCACGCAAGCCTGGCGATGATGCTTGCGGCCGGCTTCGTTGCTGCGGACAAAACCGTGGCGGCTGAGCACGACGCGGTCCGGCACCACTTCGCCCTGGGCGATCGCCGAGCCGAGGCCCCAGGTGGCGCTGAGCAGCATTTGTCCGTCGGCAGTCTCGCTCAAACCGCCGCCCGAGGCGCGCGCGGCAATGAGCGGCTGCACCAGCACCGCCATCGCGGTGTCGGCCGGATCGAGATCGTGCTGCGCCATGTAGCGGCGCGCATTGGTGGTCCACAGCGCCGCCCAGCAGGCTCGCAACCCGGTGAGGAACTCGGTGTCGTCGTTGACGCCCAAAAAACTCTCGAACTGGCCGGCGAAATTGGTGTCGGCGCGATCCTCGATCAGCGCCGAGGAGCGCACCGCCGCGGGCTTCGGCTCGTTCCACCACGCGGTGAGGATGTCCGCCAAAAGGTCGGGCGCGAGATCGCTTTGATAAAGCTGCAGCCTGATCTCGACCGAAAGGCGCCGCTGCGTCGGCTGATCGGCGTCGGGATAGGCGCGAATGGCTGCGCCGAGTTCGAGATGCTGGATTTGCCGCCAATAGGCGTCGGCCGAAATGGCGAAGCCGCCCGGCGTCGGCAATCCCGCTTGCGTCAGCTTTGCCAAATTCGCCGCCTTCGGCCCGACGCGGTCGGGATCGATGGCGGCGCGGTCGCTGAGCGGGACGATGAAACGCATCATTTTAGACTCTGCATCGCCAGTGTCGCGGCGCGCTCCCTCTCCCCAGAGGGGAGAGGGTTGGGGTGAGGGGGTTCGGACGTTTGAGAAAAACTGCAGCGTCCGAACCCCCTCACCCTCGTTCGCTTCGCTCACTCGACCTCTCCCCTCTGGGGAGAGGTGAAGTTTGCGACGTAGCCTCTCAAATCACTTCACATGATCGCCATAGCCCGGCAGTGGATCGACCACGGTGATCTGCTTGACCGGGAAATTCGATACGATCTCGATGTCGTTCTTGTGCACGATCAGCATCTCCTCGATGCGCACGCCGTAGTGGAATTGCTTGCCGTGCTGGGTCTCGAGCGCAAAAGTCATGCCCTCCTTGATCTCGACCGGATGATCGAGCGACCAGATGCGCGAAATCACCGGCGGATCGTATTGCGCCAGGCCCAGGCCATGGCCCCAGAGATTGGCGGCGGCCTGGTCCTCGTCCTCGTAGCCCCAGGTCTCCATCGCCGACGGCCATTTGAGCGCGATGTCGCGCGTGGTGGCGCCGACTTTTACCGCGCCGATCGAATCGTAGAGCCACTTCAGCGCCGTCTCGTAGGTGTCCTTCTGCTCCCTGGTCGGCTCCTTGCCGACGCAATAGGTGCGGTAATAGCAGGACTTGTAGCCGTTCCAGGTCAGCGCCGCCAAATCCATGAACACGATGTCGCCGGGCTGGATGATGCGGTCGGAAAAGTTGCGCCAGTTCGGCCAGGTGTTCGGCCCTGACGAGACGATGACGTCCTCGACGTCCTCCATGCCGGGGATGTTGTAGAGGTATTGCATCAGGTGCGCGGTCACCTGGTTCTCGGTGATGCCGGGGCGCAAGAATTTCATGCACTCCCAGTGCGTGGCGTCGCCGATGGCGCCGACGATGCGGAAGCATTCCTGCTCGTCCTCGTTCTTGACCGCGCGCGCGTCCATCATCGCGCTCATGCCGTCGGTCCAGTCGATGTTGTTGTCCTTGAAGATGTTGATCATGTTGATGTCGATGAAGTCGACGCCGAGCTTTTGCCCGGCGACGCCGTTCTCCTTCATCGCCTGCAGCACCGCCTTGGTGAACTTGGTCACCTGCTGGGTCGAGGCCGGCCCGGCCGCGCCCTTGATCCAGGCGAAGGAGTGGCGGACGTTGCCTTTCGGGATCCACGGCGAATGGCGCTCGATCTGGAAGCCGAGATCGCCCTGCTCGAACAGGATCGGCGCGCCGTCGCCGCACAGCATGGCGTAGCGCAGGCCGGGCTTGAGCCGGTTCCAGCCCGGGGTCAGCGTGCCGGTGAGGTAGCGCACGTTCTCGTCGTACATGCAAAGCAGCGCGCCCAGGCCGTGCTTCTTCATCATCTCGCGGGCCCGCTCGGTGCGGTATTTGCGCAAGCGGTCCCAGTTGACCCGCTGTTGCCAATCCATCCCGGCGATGCCGAAATTCGCTCCCATGGCGTTCTCCCACCCTGCTGCTGCGCGTTGCCCACCTGTGTCCGAAAATACCTGACGGTGCAAGGTGGCTGCGCGTGGTCGCGGCGCGATGTCCGCAGCGATTTGAAGTCGCAGGCCAACACATTAGAATTGGGCCGCGAGGGAGATCATGATGGGCAAGATCACACGGCGCGGCCTGGCACGCGGCGGGGTTGCGGGTCTCGTCGGCGCGCTGGCCACGCCGGCTTTGGCGCAAAGCGATAAGCGCAAATGGCGCATGATCACGTCGTGGCCGAAACGCCTGCCTGGGCCGGGCATGTCGGCGGAGCGCATCGCCGAGCGCATCGGCGCGCTCTCGGGCGGGCGCCTCGAAGTCACGGTGTCGGCGGCCGGCGAGGTGGTGCCGGCCTTCGAGGTGCTCGACGCGGTCGGCTCCGGCGTCGCCGAGATGGGCCACACTGCGGCGTTCTACTGGCAGGGCAAGGCGCCGGCGGCGGCGTTCTTCACTACGGTGCCGTTCGGGCTCATTCCCAACGAGCACGTCTCCTGGATCGAGGCCGGCGGCGGCCAGGCTTTGTGGGACGAGCTTTACGCGCCGTTCGGCGTCAAGCCGTTCATGGGCGGCAATACCGGGGTGTGCATGGGCGGCTGGTTCCGCCGCGAAATCAAAAGCCGCGACGACGTGAAGGGCTTGAAGATCCGTTCGCTCGGGCTGGGCGGCGAAGTTTTGCGCCGGCTCGGCGCCATCCCGCAGACCACGTCGCCCGGCGAAATTCTGGTGGCGCTGCAATCGGGCGTCATCGACGGCGCCGAATTCGTCGGCCCTGGCTCCGACATCGTGCTTGGCCTCTACCGCTTCGCGCCGTTCTATTACGGCCCCGGCTTCAATAAGCCGAACGGCACCGGCGAATGCATCGTGTCGCTGAAAGCGTGGGAGGCACTCGACGACGAAATGAAGGCGATCGTAAAAACCGCCTGCGCGGCGGAAGCCGCCTTCGCGCTCGCCGAGATGGAGCGGCTCAACATCGAAGCGCTGGCGACACTGACGACGCGCGACAACGCGCAGCTGCGCACGTTTCCGGCCGATCTCGTCACGGCGGCGCGCGCGACGGCAAACGATGTGCTCGGCGAGCTCGCGGGGAAAAGCGACAAGGCGCGCAAGGTGCACGATTCCTACATGGCGTTCCGCGACAAGATTTCGGCGTGGTCGCATATCTCGATCCAGGCGGTGCTCGAGGCGCGGGCGGGGTAATTCGCGTCTCTTGAGACCGAGAGGAATAACGCGGCCGGCACGCTGCGTCCCTTCTCCCCCATAGCGCGTCGAAGACGCGCGTAAACGCGCTGATGGGGGAGAAGGACAGGATGAGGGGGTTCGGACATCAGAGATAAATCTGAAGCGTCCGAACCCCCTCACCCCAACCCTCTCCCCTCCGGGGAGAGGGAGTTGCTTGCGCCAGCTTCTGCGGACTTTCATGGCAAGCGTTCCCGTTCTCGCAGCGCATCTCGGCGCGCGAGATTTTCGGCGCGCGACCGCGAATGGACCGCGCTTGCAAAAATGTGGTCACGTGAAGCGCGAAACCGGTTCGGGTTAAAGGAAAGGGCAGGGGTGGGGCCTGCCTTTCTTTCTTCCGTACCTGGTTTCGTAGCCCGGATGGAGCGCAGCGAAATCCGGGAACGCCATCGCCGCTTGCACCGCCCTCCCGGATTACGCTTCGCTCTATCCGGGCTACGAAGAAAACGAAGGAAGCGGAACGCCGGCAAACGCAGGGTAACGACCGCCGCATCGTGCGATGCGGCGCGCGCTCTTTTGGAGCGCGCACGCTTGACGGCGTTCCACCGCGGCTCTCGCCTGAGGGAATTATTCCATCCCAAAGGCTCAGCTTCAGGCCAGGCTTCCTGGGACGCGGTCTGCACGGGCGTTACCCGCCTTCGCCTGTCCCAGTCCAGGGATGCACCTCCCGCCCCGGTCGTAATGCCGGGAGACATGATGCCCAAGCCGCCCGGGAGCAGGCTGCAAACCCACCCGCGGGCACCGCCCTCGCTCCCATGACGCGGTGTGCCTCCGCGCCACGTCCTTCACTGGAGCGAGGATTGTGCAGTAACCGTAATAGAGACGATTGTCAAGGGGGCGTCTCCAGAAAAGTTACGCCAGGATGGTCCTGAAGGCGAGGGGGTAATCACCTCTTTTCGATAGAAAGAAAGGGAGCGGTGTCGCGGCCGGCACCCTGCGTTCCTTCTCCCCGGAGGGGAGAAGGACAGGATGAGGGGGTTCGGGACTTGCAGAACAGTCTGCAGTGCCCGAAAGCCCTCCCCCCTTCGGGAAGAGGGAGTTCGCGTGCGCCGGCGTGGTGCGGATGACCGCGCGGCCGACGCGCTCGGCGAGCTAGCCGGCGAGAGAGCGACAAGACGCGCAAGGTGCCCGATTCCTACATGGCGTTCCGCGAAAAGATTTCGGCGTGATCGCGGATTTTCGATCCAGGCGGTGTTGGAGGCGAGGGAGGGGTTAAGCGCATGGGATGGAGCGTTTCGCACCTTCGCCCCACTGGCTTTAGACAACACAGAGATGTCTATTGATTGATATTCAACTACTGATATAATAAAATTTAGTATGATTGGGCGTCGCGACATCGCCTGCTTTGTCGCAAGTTATCGAAGGAAGTCGGGCCATGAATATCACCGTTGGATTGACGGAGATCGCATCAAAGATAGGTTCATTTGACGCAGCGTATGACAAGGTTGTCCATATGGCTGCACCAAAATCCTTCACTAAAAAAGACCTTATGAAGCTCCGCCGTGATTGTGAGTTGTTTCTTGAGCGCATCGAAAAGAATCCGGAACAGATCCAAGCCGTTATCAACCTAGGTCTCTCAGGCAAGTTGCAAGCAGCAAACGATATCGTAAATAAATTAAAGCTTCGAGAGGAAGACTTCGAGAAGGAAGGTGGAGGTTTTATTTGGATTATCATCATCATTATCATCATAATCCTTGTTTCCACTCAGGATGCCAAATAATGGGATCAAGTCTTTTGAAGGCGCTTAATTCATAAAGTGATGGCAGGGGACAATATCGGGCCAGGCGAGCCCAGCTTGGTGTTGCGGGATTACTCGTAGGCTGCGTCCCTTGCGCCTTCAGCGCTCGCCCCCTCTCCTACAAGCGAAGAGGAGTTGGGCGGTCGACGCCCGGCGGCGTGCCGGTGATGATGACGTCGCCCGGCTCGGTGCTCGCTTGGCGACCACGCCAGCGCGCCTCCATCGAGAGCAGCGCACGGTGTTTTCCACCACGCCATCCCGCTATTTGAAGGTGATCAAATCCGTCCGGCTCAGCGTCGAGGCTCTATTCTTCAAAGCCTCGTTGGCGGCATTCGCGCTGTGCTGATGCAGAATTTGGTATAGCCCGATGGCGACTTCGTAATCGGTGGCGTCCAGGCTCGCATCGACGGGAACGACGACCGTGTAACCGCGCAGCGTCGCTCCGACCGAGGTGTAGGTCACCGATCCGCTCACCTTCCAGCCGGTCAGAATGAGCGTCGTGATGCCTTTGGCCTTCAGCGTCTTGTCGAGATCGGTGTTGTAGAACCTGTCCTGCGCCTGACTTTCAATTTTGATGTCGCCGGGCGCAGGAGAAACTTCGGGCAACCAGTTCGACATGGTCGGCGCGCGAGTCCCATAGGCGACGGTAACGCCGGTTTTGCGTGCCCGCGCCAGCAATGCCGCGATGGCCGGCACCATTTGCCCGGTGCAGTTTGGTTGGCGCGTGCAAATAGGATCGACGATGTCGAATATGAGCAATGCGGTCGTTGCCGGGTTGAGCACCACCGGCACCGGATCCGGTGGCGACGGCATTTGCAGTGTCAGCGCAGCCTTGGTCATTACTTCCCCTTCACCACCTTCTGCTTCTGCTCGCCCAGCCCGTCGATGCCGAGCGTGACCACGTCGCCGGCTTTGAGGAACGTCGGCGGCTTCATGCCGAGGCCGACGCCCGGCGGCGTGCCGGTGATGATGACGTCGCCCGGCTCCATGACGAAATATTGCGAGCAGCACCAGACGATGTGGCGGCAGTCGAAGATCATGGTCGAAGTGTTGCCGCGCTGGCGCTTCTCGCCGTTGACGTTGAGCCACATGTTAAGCTTTTGCGGGTCCTTGATCTCGTCCCTGGTGACGAGCCACGGGCCGAGCGGGCCGAACGTCTCGCAGCCCTTGCCCTTGGTCCATTGCCCGGCGCGCTCGATCTGAAACACGCGCTCGGAGACGTCGTTGGCGAGGCAATAGCCGGCCACCACGTCAAGCGCTTTTTCCTTGGTCAGGTAGCGCGCGCGGCTGCCGATGACGATGCCGAGCTCGACTTCCCAGTCGAGCTTGGTGGAATCCCGCGGGATGATGGTGTCGTCGTTCGGCCCGCAAATGCACGACGGCGCCTTGTTGAAGATGATCGGCTCTTTCGGGATCGGCATGCCGGCCTCGGCGGCGTGGTCGGAATAATTCAGCCCGATGGCGATGAAATTGCCGACCTTGCCGACGCACGGCCCGATGCGTGGCTTGCCTTTCACCAGCGGCAGCTTTTCCGGGTTGAGCTTTTTCAGCTTGGCGAGGCCGCCCGGCGAGAGCGCGGCGCCGGAAATGTCGGGAACGATTTTGGACAGATCGCGGATATTGCCCTTGGCATCGATCAGGCCGGGTTTCTCGCGGCCTGCTGCGCCGTAACGAACGAGCTTCATGGGGGTCTCCTTGGGACTTTGATTTTGCGGGGACGATATTGTTTTAGAACGCGCCGGGGAATGTGCCGCCGTCGATGAGGATGTTCTGTCCGGTGATGTAGCCGGCCTGCGCCGAACAGAGGAACGCGCAGGTCGCGCCGAATTCGTCGGGCGTGCCGATGCGCTTGGCCGGCACCGCTTCGATGCGCTCGGCGAGACATGCGTCGAAGCTGATGTTGCGCTTCTTCACCGTCGCCTCGACGTTGGAGCGGAAGCGGTCGGTGTCGAAAATTCCGGGCAGGATGAAATTGATGGTGACATTGGAGGCGGCGACCGAGCGGGCGACGCCGGCCAGGAACGCGGTCAGGCCGGCGCGCGCGCCGGAAGACAGATCGAGGCCGGCGATCGGCATTTTCACCGAGCCCGAGGTGATGTTGACGATGCGGCCGAATTTCTTCGCCACCATCGGGTCGATGGCTTTTTGAATGAGCTCGATGGCGACGATCATGTTGCCGATGACGCCGTCGAGCATTTTTTGCCGGTCGAGCTCGCGGAAATCGCGGAACGGCGGGCCGGCATTGTTGTTGACCAGGATATCGGGCTCGGGGCAGGCGGCGAACAGCGCCTTCTGGCCTTCGGCCGAGGCGACGTCGGCGGCAACCGGGATGATCTTGGCGCCGGTCGCCTTGCGCAGCTCGTCGGCGGTGGCGTTAAGGCGTTCCTTGTCGCGGCCGTTGATCACCACCTCGCAGCCGGCCTCGGCCAGCCGGTGGGCGCAGGCGCGGCCGAGCCCGCGGCTCGATGCGCACACGATCGCCTTGCGGCCCGCAATCCCAAGGTCCATGCCTAGCTCCCTGCCTAGCTCCCTGCTCACTCCACCGCGGCATGGAGGCGTGCCGCCTGCCGCTGTTCTCGTAACTGCGCCTCTTTAAGTCAACCCGGCTGCCAATCCATTCCGCGCAATGCCGTTCCTGTCGACCCTGTCGCTCACCGAACTCGCGCTGATCGTGGTCCTGGCGGCCGTCTCCGCGGTTGCCGGGGGCGTCGCCGGCTACGGCACCGGCGCGCTGATGCCGCTGGTCCTGGTGCCCATTATCGGCGCCGCGCCGGTGGTGCCGATCATCGCCATTTCGGCGCTGTTCACCAATTCGGCGCGCATCGTGGCGTTCCGCCGCTGGCTCAATCTGCGCCGCGCTTTGATCGCGCTCGTCGCGGCGCTGCCGACCTGCGTGCTCGGCGCCTGGCTCTATACGCTCTTGACCGGCCGCGGCGCCGCGCTGGTGATCGGCTCGAGCCTGATCGCGACGGTGCCGCTGCGCCGCCTGCTCAAGCGCCGCGGCCGTCACCTCGGCGACAAGGGCTTTGCCGCGGCCGCGGCCGGCTGGGGCGTGTTGATGGGCGGCACCACCGGGGCCGGCGTCATTCTGCTGTCGCTGCTGATGGCGACCGGCCTGGAAGGCGCCGCGGTGATCGCCACCGACGCCGCGGTGTCCATCACCGTCGGCGTCGTCAAGATCGCGGTGTTCGGCCTTGCCGGCGTGGTCACCCCGACCGTGCTGGCGGTCGGATTATTGATCGGCTGCATCGGCTTTCCGTCCACCTTCATCGCCAAGCTGATCGTCGAGCGCCTGCCGGTCCACGTCCACACCGCGATCCTCGATGCGGTGGTGATCGTCGGCGGCGGCATGATGATCTACGGTGCGCTGAAGTAGTCCCGTTGGCTCGCAATGACGATCAAGGCCACTTCACCAGCGGCGGCAGCGACGACAGGATCGAATCGACATTGCCGCCGGTGCGCAGGCCGAAGATGGTGCCGCGGTCGTAGAGCAGATTGAACTCGACATAGCGGCCGCGGCGCACCAGCTGTTCGTCGCGCTCGGCTTCGGTCCAGGGCGTTGTGAAATTTTTCCGCACCAGATCGGGATAGATGCCGAGAAAGGCGCGGCCGACGTCCTGCGTGAAGGCGAACGTCGCGTCGAAATCGGTTTCGAGGTAATCGTAGAATATGCCGCCGATGCCGCGCATTTCGCCGCGGTGCTTGAGGAAGAAATATTCGTCGCACCACTTTTTGAATTTGTCGTAGGGCGCGACCGCGGCGTGCGCGTCGCAGGCGGCCCGCATCGCCCCATGAAAGGCGACCGTGTCGGGATCGTCCTGGCGGCGCCGGCGTTCGAGCAGCGGGGTCAGATCGGCGCCGCCGCCGAACCACGATTTCGTCGTCACCACATAGCGGGTGTTCATATGCACCGCCGGCACATGCGGATTGCGCGGATGCGCGATCAGCGAAATGCCGGTGGCGAAGAAGCGCGGGTCGTCGGCCGCGCCGGGAATATCCTTGCGGAATTCCGGCGCGAATTCGCCGAACACGGTGGAGACGTGGACGCCGACCTTTTCGAAGACGCGGCCCCGCATCATCGCCATGACGCCGCCGCCGCCAGGCGAACCGCCGTGGTCGGTGCGGCTCCACGGCGTGCGCGTGAAGCGGCCGGCCGGGCGGTCGCCGAGCGGCGCTGTCGCGGGGAGGGCATCTTCCACGGCTTCGAATGCCACTACGATTTGGTCGCGCAGCGCTTCGAACCATGCTCTTGCCTGCTTTTTGTGCGCCTCGATTTTGTCGGTATCCATGATGCTAGAATGTCATAAAATCACGCGACAATGTCGATCCTTCGCAAGCTACTCCGAGATCGATCATGGCGAACAAAACCTTGCCGAACCGCCTCACCCGCCGCCGCCTGATCGCGGGAGCCGCCGGCGCCGGCGTGGCGCTCGTCGCGGCGCCGGCTTTGCTGCGTTCGGCGCGGGCGCAGAGCTGGGCTCCCGGCAATCCGTTCAGCCTCGGCGTGGCGTCGGGCGCGCCGCGGCCCGACGGCTTCGTGTTGTGGACGCGGCTGGCGCCGGAACCGCTGTCGACCGATCCGGAAACCCCCGGCGGCATGCGCGGCGGCGACGTCGCCGTCGGCTACGAGATCGCGGCCGATCCCGGCATGCACGACGTCGTCCGGCGCGGCGAGGCCACAGCCGAACGGGCCTTCGCCTACTCGGTGCACCTCGACGTCAGCGGGCTCGAGCCCGGCCGGCCCTATTGGTATCGCTTCATGAGCGGCGACGCGGCGAGCGGCGTCGGCCGTGCCGCGACCTTGCCGGCGGCGGGAGCGTCGCTGGACAAGCTGCACTTCGGCTTCGTGTCATGCTCAAACTACGAGCACGGCTATTTCTCGGCGTACCGGCACCTGACCGACGAAAATCCCGACGTCGTGCTGTTCCTCGGCGATTACATCTACGACACCATCGAAGAGAACAAACCGACCGTGCGCCGGCACAGCGACGGCGTGCCGACCACGACGCTGCCGCTCTATCGCAACCGTTATGCGCAATACCGGCTCGACCCGGATTTGCAGCGTCTGCACGCCGAGGTGCCGGCGCTGGTCACCTGGGACGACCACGAAGTCGAAAACGATTACGCCGACCAATGGTCACAATGGTTCGTCGAGCCGGCGCGCTTTTTGTTGCAGCGCGCCGCCGCCTACCGGGCGTTCTACGAGCACATGCCGGTGCGGCCGATCCTGTCGCATCCGCAGGGGCCGGTGATGCGGGTCTATGACCGCTTCAGCTTCGGCGACCTGATCGAGATTTCCATGATCGACGGCCGGCAGTATCGCTCGCGGGAAGCCTGCTACGGCCCGCCGAACAAGGGCGGTGGGCACCTTGAGAGCAATGCCAGCTGCCCGGAGCGGCTCGCCGCCGGCCGCACCATGATCGGCTTTGCCCAGGAAGCCTGGCTCTATTCCGGGCTCGCGCACTCAAAGGCGCAATGGAACCTGATCGCCCAGGACGTGCTGATGGCGCAGTTGCGGCAAAAGCTCAACGGCGCCGACGCTTACTGGACCGACGATTGGGACGGCTACCCGGCCAATCGCACGCGGCTCCTCAAGCGCATCAGCGACAGCCGCGTGGCCAATCCCGTGGTCGTCGGCGGCGACATCCACGCGTACTTTGCCAACGACCTGCATCTCGACTTCGACGATCCGGCTTCGCCGGTGGTGGCGACCGAGTTCGTCGGCACGTCGATCTCTTCGTATCCCGCGCCTTACGAGCTGTTCGCGCGCGCGCTGCCCGATAACCCGCACGTCCGGTTCTGCGAAAGCCGGCGGCGCGGCTATGTCAGCGTCGATCTCGAACGCGCCCGTATGCAAGTGCGGCTGCGCGTGGTGTCCGACGCCCACGATCCCAAGGCCGATATTGCGACGCTGAAGACTTTTGCGGTCGAGAGCGGCCGGCCCGGTGTGGTCGAGGCGTGAGGTTGGCGCTGCGTACTAACTATCATGCTGAGGCGCTGCCGGTCTGCCGCAGCGCTTCGCCGGCGGCCATGGCGGCGGCGACCGCGACGTTGAGCGAGCGCAGGCCCGGGCGCATCGGGATGACCAGGCGGGCGTCGGCGGCTTGGTGCACGTCTTGCGGCACGCCCGCAGATTCGCGGCCGAACAGCAGCACATCGGCCGGCGCAAATCGGTAATCGAGATAGGACACGGTCGCGCCGGTCGTGAACAGCACCAGGCGATGGCGTGCGGCCTGCCGCCAGGCTTCGAAATCGCGCCACGAGCCGTGCCGCACGATGGTCACGGCATCGAGATAGTCCATGCCGGCGCGGCGGAACGCGCGGTCGGAGGTCGGGAATCCCGCCGGCTCGATGATGTGAGCCTCGATGCCTAAGCACGCGCACAGCCGCAGCACGGTTCCGGTGTTTTGCGGGATATCGGGCTGATAAAGGGCGATGCGCATGACTAATTTTTGGGCGGTTTTGTGCCGGACAGACCGGGCTTGTGCGTGCCGGCAAGCCTACACTTGCACTCTCCCGGCAAGGGTGCCAATAAAACGCCGCCGGTAGGCGTCGCCTCTGACCTTCCCCAGGCCGGATGCGACCGGTCTGTCCGCCGCCCGAACCCCACGGGAAGGGGCGCGGTTCGCAGCGCGGACAGGATGACCGGCAAGACGGATAAGGCATAAGGTTCGATTATGAGCGGACATTCGACCTATCAGCCGCAGAGCTCATTCATGCAATGGATGGAGCGGCGGCTGCCGATCGCAAGTCTGATGTATTCGTCCTTCGTCGCCTATCCGACCCCGCGCAACCTGAACTACTGGTGGACGTTCGGCGGCATTTTGACCTTCATGCTGGGCGTGCAGATCGTCACCGGCATCGTGCTGGCGATGCATTACACGCCCCACGTCGATTACGCCTTCAACTCCGTCGAATCGATCATGCGCGACGTCAATTACGGCTGGCTGTTGCGTTACCTGCACGGCAACGGCGCATCGTTCTTCTTCGTCGCGGGTTACGCCCACATCGTGCGCGGCATGTATTACGGCTCCTACAAGGAGCCGCGCGAGGTTTTGTGGATCCTCGGCGTCATCCTGTTCCTGTTGATGGTGGTCACCGGCTTCATGGGCTACGTGCTGCCGTGGGGCCAGATGAGCTTTTGGGCCGCCACCGTCATCACCAACCTGTTCTCGGCGCTGCCCGGCGTCGGCGAGCCGATCGTGACCTGGCTGTGGGGCGGCTACGCGGTCGGCAATCCGACGCTCAATCGCTTCTATTCGCTGCACTACCTGCTGCCGTTCGTGATCGCCGGCGTGGTCGTGCTGCACGTCTGGGCGCTGCACATGGTCGGGCAGAACAATCCGACCGGGGTCGAGCCGAAGACCGAGAAGGACACCGTCGCGTTCACGCCCTATGCGACCGTCAAGGACGGCTTCTTCATCGGCGTGTTCTGCCTGTTCTACGCCTGGTTCGTGTTCTACCTGCCGAACTATCTCGGCCACTCCGACAATTACATCATGGCCAATCCGGGCCAGACGCCCACCCACATCGTGCCGGAATGGTACTACCTGCCGTTCTACGCCATCCTGCGCGCCATCCCGAGCAAGCTCATCGGCGTCATCGCGCTGGCAGGCTCGATCATCATTCTCGCCTTCCTGCCGTGGCTCGATACGTCGCGCGTGCGGTCGGCGAGTTACCGGCCGCTCTTCCGGCAATTCCTGCTGATCTTCTTTGCCGCCGTGATCGGGCTCGGCTATCTCGGCTCGCAAGAGCCGACGGGCGGCTATGTGATCGCGGCGCGCATCCTCACCGTCTACTATTTCGGTTTCCTCCTCGTCATCCTGCCGCTGCTCGGATTGTTCGAGAAGACCAAGCCGCTGCCGCATTCGATTTCGGAAGCGGTGCTCAGCGGAGGCCGGACATGATTTCCCATCGCATCATCGCCGCGTTTGCGCTCGCGGCGTCGCTTGCGGCGACCGCTCCGCAAACGGCAGCGGCCGAAGACGCGCCGCCGCGGCAAAAATGGTCGTTCGCCGGGCCGTTCGGCATCTACGACCCGGCGCAGCTGCAACGCGGCTTCAAGATCTACAAGGAAGTCTGCGCGACCTGCCACAGCATCAAGCTCTTGGCGTTCCGCAATCTCGCCGATCCGGGCGGCCCCGGCTTCACCGAGGCGCAGGCCGCCTCGATCGCGTCGGAGTACCAGGTGACCGACGGCCCCAACGACGAGGGCCAGATGTTCCAGCGGCCCGGCACCCTTGCCGACCATTTCCCGCCGCCGTTCCCCAACGACCAGGCGGCGCGCGCCGCGCTCGGCGGCAAGCTGCCGCCCGACATGTCGGTGCTCGCCAAGGCGCGCGCCTACGAAGGGGGTTTCCCGCAATTCATCATCGACGCCTTCATCGATTATCAGGAGGACGGCCCCGACTACATCCACGCCCTGCTCGACGGCTACGCCGACCCGCCGGCGGGCTTCACGCTGGCGCCGGGCACGCAGTACAACAAATATTTCCCCGGCGGCAGCATCGGCATGCCGAAGCCGCTCGCCGACGGCCAGGTGGAATATACCGACGGCACGCCGACCACGGTCGATCAATACGGCCGCGACGTCGCAGCCTTCCTGATGTGGGCGGCGGAGCCGTCGCTCGACGCGCGCAAGCGGCTCGGTTTTCAGGTGATGCTGTATCTCATCGCGTTGACCGGGCTCCTGTACTTCACCAAGAAAAAAGTCTGGCACGACTTGCTGCACGATCCCGATCTGATGCAATCGCGGGCGCCGACCGAATATCAGCGCTGAGTTCGGCGGCAAGACTAAGGTTTAGGGCCTGCTCTTTGGTGGCGGGGCGAAATTATTTTCTCGGGTGCGAGATGTGCCAAGTCCGGACTTGGCCGCGATGAAAGCATCCTGAGCATTTCGTTCGATCGATCGTAATCGACATCCCGTTGTGCGTCTGGGCGACTGCTTGGGTGCCCCGGCTGTACTTGCTCGCGATGATGTGCATAATGGCAGAATTGCAAGGATAACGTGCCGAGATTTGCTCGACGATAGGAATTGACATCGCGTCGTGCATCGCCACTCGGGGGGGTGTAGTATTCCTATGTTACGACGTTTTTCCATTATAATCAGGGCGATGCTGCTTGGCATATTTCTGTCGCCGCAAGCAGGCATCATGGCGCAGGCTGCCGCCCAAGCTTTTCCAAATAAGATCGACGAGAGGGCGGTCTTGAGCCAAAACATCGACCTGTCACCTTGCCAAGGTAAAGGCGCGCCTTGTGTCGAAGCCCTGATGCGACAGGCGGGCGCGCCTGCCGAAGCGATCGCTTTTGCCAGAGCACTGAATTTTGACGGCTATTTGAGTGAACTGAAGCGTGCGGGCAAAATCGATATCGGCACAATCACATACCCGTTTCGGGCTAACACCAACGATGAGCCGGTGCTGCTCAATGGTGATCCACCGTTGGTTGATGTATGGAAAGAAGTCGGCACGGTCAACATGACTCGTAACACGGCCTATGTTGCAATTGAGAGGCAGTATCCAAACAATTATCCAGGTGTGCCGGTCTTCGATAGTATGCGGTTTACCAAGGGTGGCGGCCAAGTGTTTGTCTATTTCTGGGAGTTGAGGTCGCCGTGCAGGGCTTGCGATGTTGTCGCCGTTGTGCGGGACGCGTTCGAGTTTGATGCTGGGGGGCGCTATCAGGGAGCGAAACTGCTCGGCGTAGATCGGAAGGTCGCGGCAGCAAAGCCGGCGCCCAAACCAGCGCCGCCGTCCACACCACCGGCCGAGTCATATGCACCACCGCCGCCACCGACGGTGTGCGTGGGTCCATTCTGTCTGAGGTGATCACAGCGCGCGTCGCGCGATGAGAAGGGAAAGGAATAGCCGTGCCACTAAAAGGGATCGCATTTGTTTGCATCTTGCTGATTAGCCTTTCAGGGTGTGGCAAAGAAGACCCCAATGAGAGGGCCAACGCCCTCTTTATCGAGTCTACAAACTCTTACAAGCAAGCCGTGAACGCGAAGGCAGACGACGCGATCGCTCTGTATCGCGAGAGCATCGCAAAGTTGGATGAGATCGTTGCCAAATACCCGACGACCAATCTTGCGGTTCAACTGGCCTCAGGTCAACCAATTGGCAACATAAGTCGCACTGAAATCGAAGCAAGGTTGGCCGCAGCTCAAAAAGAACAGGAACGACAACAGCTCGCAGCACGAACAAAGCAGATCCCAGTAGGCTCCATCCCACACAGCGTTGCTATCAACCCCTCCGGCACCCTCGCCTACGTCACCAACGGCGGCGGCACCACAGTCAGCGTCATCAACACTGCAGCCGACACAGTCATCAACACAATCTCAGTAGGCAGCAATCCACAAAACATCGCCTTCACTCCCTCAGGCGCTCTCGCCTATGTGACCGACTATGGCAGCGGCACGGTCAGCGTCGTCGACACCGACAAAGCCAAAGTTATCGACACGATCACGGGATTCGATCGCCCCGTCGGTGTCGCCATCAACCCCTCCGGCACCCTGGCCTACGTCACCAACTGCTGCAACACAGTCAGGATCATCGATATCGCCAAAACCGCATTCATCAACACAATCTCAGTAGGCAGCAATCCACAAAACATCGCCTTCACTCCCTCAGGCGCTCTCGCCTACGTGACCAATTTCAACAGCAGCACGGTCAGCGTCATCAACACGGCAACAAACACAGTCGTCAACACCATCTCAGGATTCAATGGTCCGGAAGGCGTCACTATCAACCCATCCGGCACTCTCGCCTACGTCGCCAACTCCGGAGGCAACACAGTGAGTGTCATTGATCTCGCTACAAATTCAATCACGGGCACAATCACAGTTGGCCCCGGGCCCTACTACGTCGCCTTCGTGTCCTCAGGCGCTCTCGCCTACGTCACCAACGAACGCTCGGGCACGGTAAGCGTCATCAACACCGCAACAAACGCAGTCATCAACACAATCTCGGGATTCAATAGCCCAGTAGGCGTCGCCATCAACCGCTCCGGCACCCTCTACGTCGTCAATAACCACGGCACCACAGTCAGCGCCATAGTTCAATGAGGTAAGCCCCGCTCAAGCAACTCCGCTCTGAATACTTTGGTCCTCGCAAACCGCCTGAGGTCAAGCATGGCCGGCCTGCAAATCTACATTTTGGCGGACATCGCTTTCGTCCCGATCGGTCCCGCAACCGGAGACGGGATGAGTGGTGGTGTCCAGAATTTTTCGCCGTGACGACGGATTTCTATCCAATCCTTTTCCGGGCAATTCGGTCCCTCGACCCCGATACGCCGGCGGGTCGCATTGCCGTCTACGACCGCGCGAGGCAAATGCTGGAAAGCCACTTGCGCTCCAGGAACGCGACCTCGTCCGAAGCGAGGGTCGAACAATCGGCACTCGAAAGCGCAATCAAACGTATCGAAGCGGAAACTGCGGAAGCCAACAAACCCTCACGCACGATGGATACCGGTGCTTCTACTAGAACGGGCGCACTCTGGGCGCTTGTTGAGTCAATTCGGATTATAGGACGTCAGCCCGCCATTCTTTTAATTTTTATTCAGGCCGTATTTGTCGAGTCGACAACTACATTCGCGGGCTCGTCATTGAGTTTCTATACGGGCTCCTCATCGCAGTTCTATTTAGCGACGCTGTGGCTTCTTTTTGTCCTTCTTTATACCTTTGCTGGGATTTGGGGGAGCCTCATCGATGCCACGGACAGGGCACTTCAGCCACTCCGTTTCTGGATTTATGGATTCACGTATCTAGCTCGTTCCGTGGGAGCTTTATTATGGTCAATTGTTTTGTTCTTGCCCGCCTTCGTAATCACCACCATGATAGTGTTCATCGGCATACTTTATGCAGAAAACGGTTTTGGGGCGCCATCACCTCGTGGGCCGCAGGTAATCCAAACGCTGTTCGAGTTAATGTTGATCGTCTGGCTTGCGAATTTCCTGTGGGCAAGCCGACGCTTACTTATCCAATTGCCGGGGATTTTTGCTTCAGGTCGTACGTCACTCGCGGCCAGGATCATTCGTGAACGAGGGTGGGAGGTGACGGCGTTGTGGCTGAGTTTGATTGCACTGAGTTTTATCTTTATTGCTGCAGAAATTAGCTTAGGTTTATTGTCTGCGATCAGCGGGATGGCCGGGCTATTTTCGTCCGTGCTCGGCTCCTTCGGAGGCGCGGTCCCAATGGCCCCTTTTGGGATTCCTCAAGGCGGCGTTTTTGGAGCCGCGACCCCAACAATATCGTTCGCGTTTCCTGGAGGTCCGAGCGTCGCTCCGGCGGCACCGGGCAATGGTTTCACCACACTAAGCCTGGCTTTGCAGTTGGCCAGCTGGACTCTATTGAGCCTTTTCGAAACGTTCGGTTGCCTCGCGTCTCTCGTTTATTATCGTTCAGCTGGCGGCAGCGCCGAGTGGTTTTCCCTTGGCGCGACGAGACCAATACGACCAGTCAAACCTACCCCTGCCGCCCCTCCGGGGCGTACGGCGGAGACCCATCCTGATCCCGCGTTGCGCACTAAGGAGACCCTAACCGAGAAGACGGGACAAAAAGCGGCGGAACGCGTGCTCAGACAAGCGGTCCTTACCGTCGATTGGCTACGGCTCAGCGTGCCAGACTTCCGTCCCCTTCTGACCGGTAAATTACTTCCCCATGTGCAGTCTTTACTTGCCGCGCCTGAACGCGGCGTGAGTGCGTGGCCGCCAGATATTTCTCCGCGAGCCGCGGGTGCCATCCCGGTCGCGGCGTTCACGCTGCTAGGGCTGGCGGCGATGATCGGAAGCGGCGGCGGGCTCGGAGCTTGTCTTGTCGGCGGAATTTTCGGTTTTGGGTTCGGCATCGTTGCATTGCGCGTCAGTGCTGCCTTCGAGCGCAGGGTCATTGCGAGGAAAGCCGCAATTGACATTGGCAGAGAGGCTTCGGAGCTTGACCTCTCAGTCGCTTCTCTCGCCCTCTCTATCAGCGCTGTATTTACCTTGTTGGTCACTGTTCTTTGGCGTGTTAGCTTCGTCGGACTGCCACTCATTGGAACAGTCATGATGAGCGGCGTCTCTATAGGGATGATCTTCTCTCCCGCTGTCACTCTGTTTATCGCCCGCAGGCTTGATGTGTGGCCCGCTTTGTGTACAGCTGCCGCGATCACGGCTTCAGCTTTATTTGCATGGATGCTCTTTACTTATCTTGTGTGACACATTGACATGCTAGCAACACATGATCGGGGAAATGAAATGGGGCCACGCCCATGACCACCGTCGCGTTCGAGAATGATCTCAAAGCCGCGATCCGCAACATCCCGGATTATCCCAAGCCGGGCATCATGTTTCGCGACATCACGACATTGCTCGGCGACGCACGCGCCTTCCGCCGCGCCGTCGACGAACTGGTGCAGCCCTGGGCCGGCGGCAAGATCGACAAGGTCGCCGGCATCGAGGCGCGCGGCTTCATCCTCGGCGGTGCGGTGGCGCACCAGGTCTCGGCCGGCTTCGTGCCGATCCGCAAGAAGGGCAAGCTGCCGTTCAAGCGGGTGAGCATCGGCTATTCGCTCGAATACGGCATCGACGAAATGGAAATGCACGAGGACGCCATCGCCCACGGCGAGCGCGTCATCCTGGTCGACGATCTCGTCGCCACCGGCGGCACCGCGGAAGCCGCCGTCAAGCTATTGAAGCAGATCGGCGCCAACGTGCTGGCCGCCTGCTTCATCATCGATCTGCCGGACCTTGGCGGCGCCGAGAAGATCAGGAAGCTCAACGTGCCGGTGCGCACGCTGGTCAGCTTCGAGGGGCATTAGGGCGTGTACTCGTAAATTCGCCTTGTCTGCCAGGCCTCCGTTAGGGACCGAATACCGTATTGCCGCGAAATGACGCGACGGGCCGATCACGAGCTTTTGCGCCGCAGAAAAACAATGCGCTTTTCTCACGCTCGGACCGCCGTACGTAAGTCACAAACCCGCCGATTGGAATTAACGGTCGCAGAAGCTTCGCGGTATCCGGATTGTGCCACGTAACGATAATGGTCTCGGCCTAATAGTAATCGGGTCGATCGCAAACTCGATAAGGACCGTTGGGACTAGGTTGCCACCAGCATCGAGAACCAGGTGCGTAGGGCACCGGCAGCGGGCCGAACCCCAGCGGCGGCGGGCCGATTCCCAGCGGGGGTGGACCAAACCCCGGAGGCGGCGGGCCAAACCCCGGCGCCGGGCCGAACCCCGGGGGAGGCAACGGCTGAGCCGCGGCATAGGCTGCACTCACGACAAGCACGGCAAGTCCAACAAAGAGACTTCGCATCTCGAGCTCCCTCAATTTCAATTTGCACGGCAGAGATCAAGCAATCGGCGTTTCTTTCAAGTCCGCATCCTTCGCCGGTCAAACATAGTTTCTTACGGAGAATCGCATGGCTTCTTGCGGAGAATATTGTCGAGAGCCGGACGATGTTATCGGTTACCGCGCTCGTAGTGGCTCTGTTTTGGTTTCTTGTCGGCCGTTTTCTGTGCGCCCACCTGATGACCGGGCTCGAAGGATCCGATCTCGTGATAGGTGACCTTGGTGTCATTTTCGAACGCTCTGACCGCAGGTATGTGCCCCGGCAATCCGAGCGTGCGCCAGCGCGCGGCAATGTCGTCGTAGACTTTCTTGCGTAGCGCCGTTCGCTTGGAGAATACCGGCAGATGCCGATGTTCCTTGCAGGCATTGATCAGGGCTTTCGAACCGTAGGGGCGCTTTTCCGGCGGATTCTGCGTTGGGTCGAGCCAGGTACTCCAAGTGTTGCGCAGGATGTCGATGTCTTCAATCGGATTGCACCGGCTCGCCATCGCCCAGATGACCTGGTCCATATCGGTGGGATCGACGTCGTCATCGACGGCGATGATCCATTTGGTGTAGTAGGCGCCGCCTGGGACCTGGGCCGCGAGCGCCAGCACTTGCGCGGCATGACCGGCATGGCGCTGCTCGATGCTGATGACCGTCATGCCGAAACCGCCCGCGGCGGCCGGATGAGAATAGACGCCGTGGATTCCGGGGATGCCCAGCTTGTCGAGATCGTCCCAGATCTTGGCGGAGCGGATCACCGAGAAGAAGCCGCTTTGCTCGCACGAGGGATAATCCGCCATCAGGGCATTGGTGAGTATCGGATTGGTGCGGTGGTGCACTGCGGTGACTTCCACAAGCGGACAGCCCGCCTCGGGCCTGCCGTAGTAGCCGGGGAATTCGCCAAAGGGGCCTTCCGCCTTTACCGAATTCGGGCGAATGATTCCCTCGATCACAAGCTCGGCGTTGGCCGGGATCAGCAAATCGGTGGTGGTGCCGCGGACCACCGGTATCGGCTGCCCTTTGATGCCGCCGGCGAATTCGTATTCGGACACGTTCTTGGGAAACGTCTGCGAGCCGACCAGCATGAATAACGGATCGATGCCCCACGCGGCGGCGACTTCGATCGGTTTGCCGCGCTGCCAGGCCCGCGTGATGTGAAGGCGCGCATCCTTGCCCGGGGACAGATAGAGGCCGACCTCCGCCTTCCCCTGCTGCATCATCCGGTAGGTGCCGATATTCAGGTAACCCGTATCGGGATCGCGCGTCACGACCGCGTCGCCCGTCCCCGCGTAACGGCCTCCATCCAAGGGCCAGTGCCGCGGGATCGGAAGCTGATTGAGATCGATCTTTTTTCCGATGATGGAATTCTCGTAGACGGGGGCATCGCTGCGCGCCACCTCGCACGGCGGAATGCGCCGCTTCAGCTTGTCCTTGGTCCGCCTGATCAACTCGACCGTCGGTGTTTCGACCGGCTCCTCGAGCGTGAGCGCGATGCGTCTTAGGCTCGGGCCCAAGATGTTCCACAGATGGCGGGCGCCGATCGGACTTTTTTCGAAACCCTTCGCGCAATCGAACAGAACCGCCGGAGAGGGGTTTTGCTTGGCTACGAGATAGGAGATCGCGCTCATCTCTTCGTCGCGGTCGACGGGTTTGGAGACGCGCACGAGCTCGCCGATCCGGTCGACGTGTGACAACCACTCGCGAAGGTCCTGGACAGGTACGTTTGTTGGTCTGGCCGATGGCCGGGATAGTTGTTTCGAGTCGACAAGCGGTATTCGCTGAATCTTGTTCATCGGGCCTGCTCGCTTCGTTCAGGTGGCCGGCGGCAACAGCGTGCTGGTCGCCATTTGCACAGCTAACGGCTACTTTGCCTTACCGCGGTTGATTTAGATCAATAACTGGGCGTGACTGATATGAGAAAATGTTAGCTGGCGCGCCGCCGGCGCCATAGGGTTGCGGACGACGCAGCGATTGTCTGGCCGGCAAGAGCGTAACGAACAGGCATCCGACAGGGTGGAGAAGCGTATCAGCATGTGAGGGGAGGGACCTATGATCAAGACACGCCGAACGGTTCTTGCTTGCGGTCTCCTCGGTGCGATCGCGATCGTGGCTGCGTCGCTTCCGGCTACCGCTCAAACCTGGCCGCAACGAACAGTCAGATTCATCGTCCCGTTCGGACCGGGCGCTGGTGCGGATATCGGCGCGCGTGTATTGGCCGAAAGGCTGCAGACCAAATGGGGGCAGCCGGTCGTCGTCGTGAACCGCCCCGGCGGCGACAGCATAGTTGCGATCACGACGTTTCTGAACGCCAACGACGATCATACATTTTTATTTGCGCCCGCCGGAAACTTCACTGTCCATCCGTTCATCTACAGCAAGCTTTCATATGATCCAAAAGAATTGGTTCCGATCGCTCGCCTCTCCAATACAATCCTGGCTGTGGCGGTAAAGGCGGACGCGCCATTCAAGACCATCAAAGAATTCACGGAAGCGGCCAAGATGGCGCCGGGAAATTTCAACGCAGCGATGGTACAGGGAATTACCGAATTCACCTTCTGGGGCTATGAACACAGTGAGGGATTGAAGATCATACAGGTGCCCTATCGCGACATTAACGTCGCAGCAGTTGATCTTGGCGAAGGCCGTATCCAGATTGCGATGCTCTCCTATGCCATGCTGCAGTCGCAGGTCGAAGCCGGCCGCATAAGATTATTGCTGGTAAACAACGCGGCGCGAGCGCCCGTCGCGTCGGATGTCCCGACCGCGCGCGAAGCCGGTTTTCCCTCGCTTGAAGTGGATGGTCTCGTCGGTCTCTTCGGCATCAGGAGCATTGCAAACGAGCTCAAGGAAAAGATCGCCGCCGATGTAAGGGCCGTGGCGGCGGATGGCGTTATAGCCGAGCGACTGAAGGCCACCGGGCAAGTGATCAATATCGGCGGCCCGGGAGAATTCGCCGACGCGATTGAGGCACAGCGCGCAAAGATCGCCGCCACCGTCAAGGCAATCGACTTCAAAGCGGAGTGACAAGGCGGCTCATGCGGTCGCGGCGGAGCGCGACGCTGGGTTCATCAGAAACCCGTCTAGGTATTTATGAGCACCCGACCTGCTGCAGGTTGCCGGTGCTGCGTTGCTTCATCATCGCTCTGCCGGATCTGGGCGGCGCCGGGAAGATCAGGAGCTTAACGTGCCGGTGCGCACGCGTCGGGCATTCACAGTGTGGATCACGCCGTCCTGGGCGAGCCGGCCACACGGCGGTGTGGACGCCGATCGCTCGGAATGAGCTGAAACTTCCTCGACACTGCCGACCCGTCGATGCATTCCAGGAGTCCGGCGCGATTGAGGGTGTGCAGGCGGCGGCCCGGCCAAAGCGGACCTGGGCGGATGATAGTCTCGACGCGCTGCTCGAAGCCATCGTCGTCGAGCCGGATGATCTCGGCGAGCCCCAACGCCCCGCCGTAGCCCTTCCGGCAATCCTGGACGGGACGAATCAACTTGTTGCCGCGCCGGACGACCCGGCCCCCGGGCCGCGCCGTCGCCAAGTCTACAAGGATGGGATTGTGCCGGTGCGGCGCCCACGGGCCAAGCAGATCAGGCGCCGACCACAGATAAAGCACATCGGAGTAACAGCCGCCGTCCTGCACGGTGGCGAACATCCACCAGCGACCTTGATGCTCGAAGAGAGTAGGGTCGCTGGCGACTACGCCGGACACGAGCGTCGCCTGTTTGATCCACCCATCCGGGAAGCGTTCGGCCCGATACAAATCGACGGTACCGGTGGCGCAACTCTCCGGTACCATCCACATTTCGCCGGCGTGGTCGAACACAAACGGGTAAGAGAGGTGAGAGCCGGTATCGAGGACCGGCCGCGGTGTTCCGAGCGGCCCGTGCGCGTCGAATTCCACCACTGAAATGACTGCCCGGTCGAGGCGGTGTTCAAAATCTTCGACAAATACAAATAATCGTCCATCCTTCTCGACTGGGAAGGGATCGGAATAGAAATGCTTCCCATTGTCGGGCAGCACGCGCCAACCTCCGGCCGGATGGGTCCGAAGATCGATCATGTCGCCGCCCTGTACGAAACGGTAGCCGACACGCCAATGCGGCGTGTTGCTAACGAGCCGATAGAAGGTGATGAGAAGCTCGAACGAGATTGATTTGAAAACGAACCAAGCCATCGCAGCCAAATCGGCGCCGGCGGGCGCAGGACGCTCGCCGGTATGCCGCGGGGTCGCGCCTTCGAGCGCCGCCCTCACCAGGGTCGCGGCACGCGCCATGACGTCGTCGAACGCACAAGCGAGCACGCGGCTGTGTTCAAGGCCGGGATGGCCGCTGACGATTTCGCTTCCGCTTGCGGCATCGACGATCGATACCACCGGCGTTCGCGACCTGATCAGAGCGCCGATCGCGGCTGCCTCGTCACGGCGGCCGTCGAAGCGCAGCTGCCACGTCCGTTCGTAGGAACGCGAGCCGCTGCCGGCAAGATCGAGGACAATGTCGTCAGGACGGCCGGCGTCGCGCCTCGCGAATGGCGCGAAGTCCTCGACCCTGACGGCAGCGAATGGATTTGTCCCAGGCAGCCGATAGATCGCCTTCTCGATCGCCGCCATGAGCGTGACGGCGAGCGGAAGCGGTGCGGCTCCACCGCTCCATTCGAGCGCGATCGGGATTTGCATCGCGTCAGCCAGCCGCTGGACAAGGCGCAGGTGCCAGTGCCTTGGTCGGTTCGGGTCGAGGCGGATGATCAGGCGCATGCTGATACCGAGCGGTGCAACGACAGCCCTGTCGCGGCGGCAATGACGATGGGCAGCTGACCGCCGAGATCGACGTGGCAATAGACTTGTGCGTCGGGCTGGGCGAAGAGACCGGGATGCCGCATTCGTGTGCGCTTCGTTAGTCCCGAAGATTCGGATTTTTCCAAACCCCCAGAAGCCGGTCCGTCCCGCCCTTGGCCGGATCGGGGATCACTTCCAGAGGCTGGCCTAGATTGAACGGTGCGATGGTCAGGTTTACGGGACGAAACCGGCCAAATTTGATGTCGACGGCATTGTCGGCGCTCGGGAATGAGGTCGATATGAAATACTTGCAGCGTGACTGACGAAAGTTTTCCACGACGGTTGTCCCGGCCGAGAAGGGAAAATGAAACAAGACATCCCGGCACAGCCAAGCATCCGCACAAGGCAACGGTCCTTCGATGATGTCGAGCTCCATGAATGACCGCCGGTCGTTTTGATACTTCTTGATGCCTTGCTCGACCAGCGAGCCCACGATCTCTCCTCCGATGTAGCGAATCCCGTCGGGGAAGGTCATCGCGCGCATCCAATTGAAATCACCGCAGGGTGCGTCGAGAAACGTGGAAATTTCGTTGCGGTGCCGCTCCAGCCAACTTTGCAGACCACGCCTTACGATACTTGTTCCGGCCAGCTCCGAGCCGTAGCCGCTGCGCGATTCCACGCTGCTCCACAGATTGTTTTCGTAGATGGTCTCAAAGATGCGCCTGACGTTGGTGACGGGGTCGATCGTCTTCTCCAGACAATAATCGTACATCCTTCGACGCAGCGGCTGTGGAACCGTCTTGACGGCGATCCGGTAGGCGTAGGGCACGTTTTGTTTTGCGGTTTGGGTCAACTGCAGGATCTTTCGCAGCATTGAGCTTAGCCCGTGATGATCGGTTATCGTCGTGGCTGGCACGGCTTGGCCGCTCCCAACTTTACGATGCGCTCGCGTGTCGGAAGCGAAGCGTGGCATGCCGGTAAGCAACAATCATTAACGCAGGCCCGCGGCGGGCGCGACACTAATCGGTTGATAGACTTAATGGGTTAATGGGCGCACTGTGCCGCGTGGAGACAGTTCGTCGATCGCGCGGCGGTCAGCGTTGGCAGGTCTGTTGTCGGCACGGAGCTGCCGATCGCCATCGCTGACGATGCGGGCGGCCGCTTCCGGTCATTCAGCGCCTGCACGAACGGTCTGTCGCGCTGCTTCGTCGCCCAGATGCTCGCGCAGCAAAACACCAAGCCCGCGCAGCGGCCTCATGCCCATCATCTTCAGCGCATGCCACAAACTGACTTGGTTCGTCGTCAGCACCGGTTTTCCCAGATCGTGCTCCAACCGATCGATGATGCGAAACGTACTCCAGTTGCCGCACGCCAACATGACCGCGTCGGCTTCCGGCCTGTTCACGCGGCGCCCGACATCGTCGGCGGTTTGCGGATCGAGGAGTCCGATCTCGAGATTGCGGGTCAACCCCAGCGCCTCTTGGGCGAGGACTTCGACGCCATTGGCTTCGATGAAGGCTGCGACGCTCTGGTTCACCGCAGCGCTCCAAGGCGCGCCGAGCACGATTCGTTCGACAGAAAGCACGCGGAACGCTTCAAGCAGCGCGGTCGAGGCCGTAGTGGCCGGCTTGCCGCTTGCCGCGCTTATCCGCTTGATGAGCTCCTGGTCGTAGCCAATGCCGTTACGCGACGAGGGCGCGGTCGCAGGAAAAATGATCACGTCAACGTCGACATCGGCCAGCTTTTGACTCTCGGTCTCGATTTCCTGGACAATCCTCAAGGTCGACTCTGCATCCACGTTGCTCAACCGCATGCGCGCGACGTGCAGCGTGATGTCTTCCGGCAGTGCTCTGGAGATATCCCGCTCCTGTACCGAGCTGGAGGATGGAACCAGCAAGCCTATCCGCCGAAAGTCCAATCGCTGCGCCATTGGAATCTCCCCCGAGATCGACGACCACACCCTACCACACCGCCGACACTGATGGGGTGCAGATCGGCGCCAACGTGCTCGCCGCCTGCTACATCATCGACCTCCCGGACCTGGGCGGCGCCGAGAAGATCAGGAAGCTCGGCGTGCGGGCGCAGGCTGGTCAGCTTCGAAGGGCATTGAGGCGGCCGAACAGCGCGCTACCGCCAAGCGAGGCGCCGAGCTTGCCCATCAAGAGGCGCAGTTCGAGCTCGCGAAACTCGGTGAAGATGGTGCCGATCCAGCTGTGGATCTCGGTCGGGCCGCCCGGCCGCTCGGTCATATAGGCGCCGAACGAAAAACTCGGGCGGTCGACCACGCCGCGCACGATCGCCGACAGCCGCGGGATGCGGATGAGGCCGTATTCGGGGCGGCTCGGCGGAAAATCCGCCTTCTCGTACATCACCGATACCGCTTCGTTGTGCACCGGCACGAAGGCCGTGGTCGGCAGGCGGCGGCGGATTTCGCCATAGGCGCGCACCGTCGCCGGCGCCGGGTCGGTAACGAACAGCACGACCGGCTCGATCGCGCGCCGCCGCGCTTCATTGACGAAGCCGATCTCGGTCATGACGTCGAAGAATTGCTGGAACGGGCCGTAGCCCAGGTCGATGACGGTGGTGCGCGGCAGACCTGAGATCAACCGGTCGAACAGCGCCATCTGCCCGGGCGTGTCGGCGATATCGACGGTGGCGACGAGATCGGGAAAATAGCTGGCGAAGGTCGGCTCGCGCGGGTCGAGGTCATAGCCGACCAAGGCGCGGCCGTTGTCGCGGAAAAACTCGATCAACAGCCGCGCGATCAGCGTCTTGCCGACCCGCGGGCGTGGTGAAGCGACGATGTAGAGCGGCGCCTGCTGCGGCATGCCGGCAATCGGTCCATTCCCGATAAACGAACGCCGCGCAACAACGCGCGAACGCGGCGACTACTGCGCGTTGCGGACCACCTGCACGCGCGGGCCGCCGCCCGCCGGCGCCGCGGCGCTGGCGACGATGTCGTTGAGCTTGATGCGATCGTACTCGCCCCAGACATTGCCGAGCCAGTGCCGGACATAGCCGCGCAGCACGAACGAATAATTGGCGGCGTCGCCCTTCTGGTTCTTGTTGGCGACGAAGGTGAGGAACGGCACCGAGGCGAGCTCGACCTGCTCGTAGGCCATCTCGTTGAGCTTCGGGATGGTGATCTCGACGGCGTCCTTGAACCTCTTGAAGTAAGCCGCGTGCGTCGCCTGGTCCCACTCGAAGAAGCTGGTATTGTTGAAGTAGTTCTTGACCAGGAAATATTTGGCGTCGGTGGTAAACGCCGAGGTGTCCTCGATCTCGTTGAGCGAAGCGATCGAGGAGCCGAGGATGTGGAACACGGCGAAGGTGAGCTGGCCCTTCTTCACCGCTTCGAGAAAGCCGATGTCGCGCAGCGAGCGCAAGGTCGGCGACAGCAGCCCGGCGCGCACGTCGATCACCGTCACGCTGGCGTCGGTGGTCGACAGCGTGTCGAAAATCCGCATCTGATCCGGCACCGAGGTGACGTCGACGATGTCGCTGATGTCGGGATGAAAGCGCTTCAAGGTGCCCTTGGGCGATTCGGTGTCGAAAGCGCGCGTCGGCACGTGATGCGCCGTGAAATAATCGAGCAGCGTCCGGGCGACCGTCGTCTTGCCGACGCCGCCCTTGTCCGCGCCCACCACGACCACTGTTGGCTTGGCCATTGTCCTGATCCCCGCTGACCCCGTTCCGCCGCTCAGGCGGTAAGCGTCCGGCTCAGCAAATCCGCCGGAAAACCGCGGCTGACCCAAACACTTCCCGCAAATCTTTCCGTTAATGGAGTCTTACACAGAGCCGGCTCTGTTTGGAAGCCTCCAGTTGCGGCACGTCGCTCTGAACGCGCCGTGCAAAGGCCATTTTCAAAGGGATATGGTTAATTGTGACCCGATTGCGACGTGGCACCGGAGTGCGGGCCCCACGGTCCGGGCGAGGTCTCCGATGAGGAGTCCGGGGATGCGCCCTCAGGCTCGCTCGATTCGTCCGCCGCCGGGCCCCACGGCCCGCGCGGTGGCGGCTGCGGTTCGGATCGATCTTCGTCCGCGTCAGTCTCCTGCGGCGGCGGCGGCGGCAGCGCCAGCGGGCCGGGATCATGGCCGCCGGCGAACTTGACCAGGGCCGCGACCCGGCTGTCGACGCTCGGATGGGTATCGAACAGCTCGCCAAAACCCTGGCGCGGGTTGTCGACGCACATTTCCATCACCGCCGATGTCGCGCCCGGCAGTTCGCCGCGGCCCTCGATCTTGCGCAGCGCCGCGATCATGGCGTCGGGGTTCTTGGTGAGCTCGACGGAACCGGCATCGGCGAGGAATTCCCGCGAGCGCGACAATGCAAGGCGAATGACGAACGACAGGAAATAGGCCACGGCGATCAGCGCGACGGCGATCAAGATGGCGACAGCCGCGCCGCCGCCGCGGCGGCCGTCGGAACGGCCGCCGCGGAAGCTGAAGCCGTTGTAGAACCACAGCCGAAACACCAGCTCGGCGAAGAACGAGACCACGCCGGCAATGATGACGGCGATCACCATCATGCGCACGTCGCCGTTGCGGATATGGGTCAGCTCGTGGCCGAGCACGGATTCGATCTCGGCGTCGTTGAGCCGGTTGAGCAGCCCCGTCGTCACCGTGATCGAATATTGCTTGGGACTCATGCCGGTGGCGAAGGCGTTGAGCGCGTCGCTCTCCATGATCTTCAGCTTCGGCATGGTGATGCCGCGCGAGATGCACAGATTCTCCAGGATATTGTACAGCCGCGGTTCCTCGGCGCGCTGCACGTCGCGCCCGCCGGTCAGTGCGTCGATCATGTCCTGGTGGAAGTAATAGGCGATGACCACCCACAGCGCGGTGCCGATAGTCGCCCATGGCGCGGCGTGGAGGAGATCGTTCCACGCCAGCTGCATCAGCGTATCGGGGTCGGCGTCGACCGACAGCGCTTCCGCCACCAGTGCGCCGGCATAGACCAGCACGTAGATGAGGAAGAACAAGCCGATCAGCAGCGCGATCGAACGCCGCCGGTTCGATTGGATATGGCTGTAGAGCCCGTAAGCGGCCATCGCCAATTACCGCGCCCGGGCTTTAGAACTTTACCTGCGGCGCGTCGGTGACGGCTTTGCGGTCGTCGCCGAGGTCGAAATAGTCCTTCGGCGCGAAACCGAAGGCGCCGGCGAACAACGCAGCCGGGAAGCGCTGGATGCCGGTATTGTATTCCTGCACCGCTTCGTTGAAGAAGCGCCGCGACGCGGCGATCTTGTTCTCCAGATCCGTCAGCTCCGCCTGCAATTGCTGAAAATTGGTGCTGGCCTTGAGGTCCGGATAGGATTCCGCGAGCGCGAACAATTGCCGCAGCGCGCCTGAGAGCATGTTTTCCGCTGCCGCCTGCTGCGCCGGCCCTTGCGCCGAAACCGCCGCGTTGCGCGCTTTGACGACCTCGTCGAGGGTGCCGCGTTCGTGGGCGGCGTAGCCCTTTACCGTCTCGACCAGGTTGGGAACGAGATCGTGGCGCTGCTTGAGCTGCACGTCGATGTCGGCAAAGGCCTGGTTGACCCGCTGCCGCATGGTAATGAGGCCGTTGTAGACCGCGATCGCCCAGACGACGAGAACGACGATCACGGCAAGCACAATTACGGTCGAGGACATGATGGGGCTCCTTGGGGACGCTGCGGCGGTGAAACCGGTTTTGCAGCCTTGATCAACAGCATAGCGACGCACGCAGCCGCGGATATTGCAGGGTTAACGGGGTCGTTAAGCTTAGCTTCGAATGGTCGTCGCGCGGCCGGTCCGGTCGTTGTAAATCCAAAGCGGACAAATAGGTACGCGCCATGCTGAAGCAATATGTCAGTTCGCCGTCGTCCGCTGCTTCGGACGCTGACATTGCCGCGTTCGCCTTGCCGCGAAGCGAGCTGCGGCCGCGCGACGACTTAAGCGAAATTACCGAAGGCGACGGCGCCATGGCGCAAACCGTGCGCGACCAGCTGGCGCGCGAGGTTGCCGACATCGAAGCCGCCACGGCGGCGCTGCGCCGCGCCGAGCCGGCGCTGGAATCCTGGACCAGGGCGCCGGCCAATAGCGGCGGCAAGCCGCGCCCGGTATGGCTTCTGATCGGCGTGCTCTGGCTGTCGACGGCGCTGGTCACCGCCGGCGCGGTCGTCGCCATCGCCTCGCTGGCGGGCTAAAGATTTTAGATTTTATCTGACCTCGTTATCCTGAGGTGCCCGCACGTAGTACGGGCCTCGAAGGATGCTGCTGGGATTCCCGGGCCGTGCATCCTTCGAGGCTCGCGGAGCCTGTCATCGGGCCGGCCACTTCGGGCCGGACCCGTTGGCTCGCGCCTCAGGATGACGGATCAGACTCATCAATAGGCGTTGCGGTAGCCGGCGGGCGACAGCACCGTGCGGAAGATGATCTGCAAATCGAGCCAGAGCGACCAGTTGTCGATATAGAACAGGTCGTGCTCGAGGCGCCTGCGCATCTTCTCCTCGGTATCGATCTCGCCGCGACAGCCGTGGATTTGCGCCCAGCCGGTGATGCCCGGTTTGACGTTGTGGCGTCGCGCATAGAGCGAGATGCGCTGCTGGTATTCGTGATCGTGCGACAGCGCGTGCGGCCGCGGGCCGACCAGCGACATGTCGCCGGCGAGCACGTTGAAGAGCTGCGGAATCTCGTCGATGTTCCAGCGCCGCAGAAAGCCGCCGATCCGGGTCAGCCGCGGATCGTTCTTGGTGGCCTGCGCGATCACCGGGCCGTCGTCGAGCGTGCGCATGGTGCGAAACTTGATGATGCGGAACGGCTGCTGATTGAAGCCGTAGCGGCGCTGCACGAAGAATACCGGGCCGGGGCTGTCCAGCCAGATCAGCGCGGCGACGGCAAGGAGCACCGGCGTGAGCGCGATCAGCGCGACCGCGGCGGCGACCAGGTCGAACAGCCGCTTGCGCGCGATCTCGGTGCGGGTCAGCGGCCGGCGCGTCAGCTGCAGGCTGGTGAGGGGTCCGAGTTTGGAGAGCTTGACCTCTTCGAACTTGTGCAGGATCTGCTCGGGGCCGATATGAATTTCGACCGGCAGCGTCATGAAGGTCTCGGCGCAGCGTTCGATGGTCTCGGTCTGCGACCACGGCAGCAACAGGAAGATGGCGTCGGGCTCGAGGCTGCGCACGCTGGCGACGGCTTCGGCGAAATCGCGGTCGAGCATGGCGTGCCGCGTCTCGGCGGCGGCGGTGGCGGCGATCGGGGTGAGGAAGCGGCAGCCGACGATGTTGATGCCGTGGGTCCACGGCTCGTAGCGGTTGACGAAGGCGTTGACGCTCGAGCCGCTGCCGATCAGGAAGATGCGCTGTGCCGAGATCAGGCCGGCGGCGCGCGCCACCGCGGTGACGCGCACGATGAAGAAGCGCAAGCCGACGAGGCCGGCCAGCGTCGTGACATAGAACAGCACGATCCAGGCGCGCGAATATTCGACGCTGGTCTGCGCCAAAAAGCCGACCATCAACAGGCAAATCATCGTGACGTTCCACACCTGAATGGTGCGGCCGCCATGGGGCTTGAAGCTGCAGAAATTCGGCAGCCGGTATTCGCCGCGATACATGTTGGACACGGCGAAGATGCTGGCGGCCAGGAGGCCGACCTGGAGGAAGAGCGTGACGTTGCCGGGCTTGCCGTAGGCGGCGAGGTGATAGGCGATGCCGGTCAGGCAGGCCATGGCGACGATGAAGGCGACATCGGTGAGGAAGATCGCGGCGGCAAAGGTGCCGCGCAGCAGCACCGCCCGCGCGCGCAAATACCGGCCGGTCTGCGGCCGGGATGCCAGCGTGTAGCTCGGGTGCGTGTTCATCGCCTCTGTCGCGGTCTTGGTGGCGGTCTTGCCGGTGCGAATGCCGGCGGTGCCCCGAATTGAGACACCGCGGGCCGTCACGTGGCTTTCTCGCCAGAACCATGCCAACAGGGCAAAGCGCGCCGCGGCGGGCCGAAATTGACGCCGCACGCCATGTTAAGATTAATGTCGGCGCCAGTCGGCGTGCCGTGGAGGAAGACCGTGCAAGGCAAGATCGCGCTCGAAGAGCATTTCGCCATTCCGGAAACGCTGATGGATTCCCACGGCTACTTTCCCGAGCGGGTCTGGCAGGAGGTCAAGCACCGGGTCATGGACATCCAGGAGCGGCGCATCGCCGAGATGGACAAGAACGGCATCGAGATGATGCTGCTGTCGCTCAACGCGCCGGCGGTGCAGGCCATTCCCGATCCGGCACAGGCCGCGACGATCGCGCGCCGGGCCAACGATTATCTGGCCGAACAGGTGGCGAAGCGGCCGGACCGCTTCCAGGGCCTGGCGGCGCTCGCCATGCAGGATCCCGACGGTGCGACGCGCGAATTGGAGCGCTGCGTCAAGGAGCTCGGCTTCCGCGGCGCGCTGGTCAACGGCTTCTCGCAAGTCGGCGATGCGCAGATCACGGCTTACTACGACCTGCCGCAATACCGGCCGTTCTGGGCCATGGCGGAAAAGCTCGACGTGCCGTTCTATCTGCATCCGCGCAACCCGCTGCCGCGCGACGCGAAAATCTACGAGGGCCATCCGTGGCTGCTCGGCCCGATCTGGGCGTTCGGCCACGAGACCGCGGTGCATGCGCTGCGCCTGATGGCCTCAGGCCTGTTCGACGTCCATCCGCGGCTGCAAATTATTCTCGGCCATATGGGCGAGAACCTGCCGTTCGCGATGTGGCGGGTCGACAATGCCAATGCCTGGATCGAGAACCGGCACAGCTGGCCGGCCAAGAAGCGGCTGAGCGATTATTTCCGCGAAAATTTCTATGTCACCACGTCGGGCAATTTCCACACGCCTGCGCTCTACAACGCCATGCTGGAAATCGGCGCCGACCGCATCATGTTCTCGACCGACTGGCCGTTCGAGAACATCGACCACGCCGCGATCTGGTTCGATGCTTGCCCGATCAGCGAGAACGACCGGGCGAAGATCGGCCGGGACAATGCGCGGCGGCTGTTCCGGCTGGGGAATTGAACTGGGGCGCCAAAGCGTACATTCAATGCCGAGCTTAGGGAGTGACCATGGCCAACAAATCATGGGCGGTTTTGACGGCAGCCTTGCTTTGCTTAAGCCCACCCGCCTGGAGCCAGGAATTGCCCGACGGACCCGGCAAGGATTTGGCGGCGGTCTACTGCAATGCCTGCCACACCTTGGCGGGTCACGTGGGCTCGGGTTACACGCCGCAGGGCTAGGCCACCGTCGTGCAGATGATGCTCAACCAAGGCGCGCCCGTGCCGGCGGACAAAGTCGCCCCGCTGCGCGACTACCTGACCAAAAGCTTCCCGGAAAAGGCCAAGCCTGCCGGCGTAGCGATCCCGGGGCCCGCCAAGGTCGCCTTCAAAACCTGGCCGGTACCGACGCCCGGGTCGCGGCCGCACGATCCGCTGGCGGCGAGCGACGGCTCGTTCTGGTACACCGGCCAGATGGCCAATGTGCTCGGCCGGCTCGATCCGAAGAGCGGAAAAATCACCGAATATCATCTCAAGACGCCGCACTCCGGACCGCACGGCCTCAAGGAGGATAACGACGGCAACATCTGGTACACCGGAAACACCGGCTCGCTGATCGGCAAGCTCGACCCGAAGACGGGCGCGGTCACCGAGTACAAGACGCCGGAGCCGGGCGATCCGCACACGCTCATCTTCGACCGCAGCGGAATTCTGTGGTTCACGATGCAGACTGCCAACCGGATCGGACGTCTCGACCCGAAGACCGGCGACATCAAGCTCTTGACGCCGCCGACGGCAAAAGCGCGCCCCTACGGCATGGCGTTGAATTCAAAAGGCACCGTGTTTTTCGTCGAGTTCGGCGCCAACAAGGTGGCTAGCGTCGATGCGAAAACTCTGGAAATCCGTGAATATCCGTTGCCGGATGCGGCCGCCCGGCCGCGGCGCATTGCCATCACCAGCGACGACATCATCTGGTACACCGACTTCGCGCGCGGTTATCTGGGCCGGCTCGATCCGGCAACCGGCAAGGTAAGCGAATGGCCGTCGCCGAGCGGGCCGAAGTCTCAGCCCTACGGCATTTCGGCGATCGACGACATCATCTGGTACAGCGAGTCCGGGTCGACGCCGAACACCGTCGTGCGCTTCGACCCCAAGACCGCGAAATTCCAGAGCTGGACGATCCCGGGCGGCGGCAACATCGTGCGCAACACATCGGTCACGCCGGACGGCAACCTCCTGCTGGCCAACAGCCTGATGAACAGCGTTACGCTGGTCACCATACAGAAGTGAAACGGAGCGACCTCAATCCAGCTGCTTGCCGACGACGCGATCAAATGAACCTTTTCGCGATGTGGCAATTGCCGGTGGCAATCGGCCGCTTTGGGGTCGATAAATCAATAAGGTCACTTCAAGCAGCCGCAGGGAATGTCCGCGCTTCCCCCAGTAGCGACCGAATCGCTGCGCCGCACTAACTGACGCGATGGGCCAGGTGCGTAGTTTTGGCCGCTCCGGCCCGATGTCCGTTGTTACCCTGCTAGCTACCAGACCGGCGACCAGCCGCGGCGGTCGAAAAGGGCCATGAGCAACCGATGTGCATCGCAGCAAAAAGCAGACTATTCGATCACGTCGTCGGCATTAGCGAGCACGGTTGTGGGAAAATGGACGCCGAGGATCTTTGCCGTCTTGAGATTGATGGTCAGTGCGAACCGCGTTGATTGCTCGACCGGCAAGTCCGAAGGTTTCGCACCGCGCACGATCCGGTCGGAAATTTCGGCCGCTCGCCGAGCTGCGGCCGGCAGATCGGGCCCGTAGGTCATTAAGGCGCCAGCCTTTGCATATCTCGGTGAAGCGTCGAAGCAGGCAGCTATTCGATGACGCAAGGCAAAGGCTGCAAGGCGTTCGGCGTCGCTGGTGAAGACCGCTGAGCTGGGCAGGAACATGGCCCTGCTGAATTCTGGTGCGACTTTCGCAAATTCACCCTCGTAATCATAGGGCGGAGTCTTGAGCTCAATCCCAAACAATGCGATGCCGAGCGACGGTGCAGCCTCGGTCGCGGCGCGCCAAGTATCGGCCCCGTCAAAATCCCAGAAGCCGAACGCCTTGCTTTGCTGCGGAAAGGCATCTTTGAACAGCTGCAGTCTCTTGCTGACCGCTTCCAGCGACAGCACGTAGATGCCGGTGACGTTGCCGCCCGGCTGCGCCAGGCTCTTCACGTAGCCCTTTGCCACCGGATCGTAGCCGATCGCGAGCATCACGATCGGAATGGTGCTGGTGGCGGCCATTGCCGCGCGAAGGTTATCCTCCTGGCCTAACGCAAAAATGAGATCGACGCGGCGTCTGACCAGCTCTCGCATCGCCTCCCCATAACGGTCCACATGACCCTCGAGGTTGATGTATTCAACAGTTAGCGTATCGCCTTCGACATAGCCTAGCTCGCCCAGTCGCTTGATGAACTCGACATACGAAGGCGGTATGCCCTTTGGACTCACAGGATGCACGAAACCGAATCGTAACGTCGCCGCGGGATTGCTTGGCTGCTGCGCGCGCGCAGCCAACGGCCAAGTCGCTGCCGTACCTCCGAGGATCGAAATGAACTCCCGCCGCCTCATTCGATCACCTCGTCGGCGCGCACCAGGAACGACTCGGGAATTTTCAAGCCGAGCGCCTTAGCGGTCTTGAGATTGAGGACTAACTCAAATTTGGTCGGCTGCTCTATCGGTAGATTGCTGGGCTTTTCGCCGTGGAGAATGCGCCCAAGGTAGTTTCCTGCGCGGCGATAGGCATCGGGCCTGCTGGCTCCATAAGCCATCAGCCCGCCCGCGGTTGCCGTTTCGCGGAACGAGAAGCACGTAGGAAGTCCATATTGCAGCGCTAACTGTGCTATCTCCTTAGCGTGCAGATTTAGAAATGCATCGCTCGCGATTAGGAGTCCGGCGATCGACCGCCCCTCTTTGAAGCGAACAAAGGACTTGTCGATCTCGCTCTCGGTCTGAGCACTTGCAAATACCAGATCAAGGTCCAGCGATTGCGCTGCCTCTTTCGCGTCTTTCATCTCAAGGTCTGCGTTCGGATTTTGTGGATTGACCAGCACGCCGATGAGGTCGGGGTCGCGGACCAGCTCGTGGAGCAACCCCAAACGCTTAGCACTCAGCAAATCTGCAAAGAAAGTTGTTCCCGTGATATTTTCGGTGGGACGCGCGAGACTCGTGACGAGCCCGTCTTTGATAGGATCGCTACCTACGCAAAAGACAATCGGGATCTGGCCGGCTACGCTCTTTGCTGCGAGCGCCGCAACCGGAGTGGCAGCCAAGATGACGGCAACCTGCTGGCTCACCAACTCCTGCGCCAGTTCTGGCAGACGGTCGTAATTATTGTCCGCCCAACGATATTCGACGGAGACGTTTTGCCCGGGGGTGTAGCCGGTTTGCTTGAGCCCATTCTCAAAGGCTGCAACGACGTCACGACTACGGTCAGCGGCGCTGGCGTGCAGGAATCCAGCCACGGGAACACTCGGCGGTTCCGCGAGCACCGCCAGCGGCCAAGCCGCTGCCGTACCTCCGAGGATCGTGACGAACTCCCGCCGCCTCATTCGATCACCTCGTCGGCGCGGAGCAGCACCGATGTCGGCATCTCGATGCCGAGCATTTTCGCGGTCTTCAGATTGACGACGAGTTGGAATTTGACCGGCCGCTCGATCGGTAAATCAGCCGGCGTTGCTCCGTTGAGCACCTTAACGATCATCGCCGCCGTCTGCCGATAGCTTCCCGGTATATCGACGCCGTAGGCCAGCAGTCCGCCGGCGCGCGCAAAATCGGGGAACAGCGTGATGGCCGGAAGGCGGTGCTTGAGCGTGAGCTCGGCGATAATCTTGGGATTGTTGCCCACTCCAATCGCCGGCGCCGACAGCAGCAGGACTGCATCAGGAGCCTGCTCGCTTGCGGTGAGCAATGCGCCATCGACATCGGCCAAGCTGTGAATCTCCAGCCGGTCAATCCTGACGTGGAGCAATTGAGCGGCGGACTCCACGCCCTTCAGCTGCGGCGAAGGGCTCTCCGGATGCACCACAACGGTGACTTTGGATAGATGCGGAAGAGTCTCCTTCAGCAGCTCCATCCATTTCATGCTGAAGTCGGGAAAATCGAAAAAAACTCCAGTGGTGTTGCCGCCTGGATGCGCCAGGTTCAAGGCAATGCCGGCTGCAATCGGATCGGTTTCAAGATCGAAGGCGACAAGCGGAATAGTCTTTGTCGCTTTGCGAACGGCATCGACCGCGAGAAAACTTACCGGCATTATCACGTCACATTTCAAATCAACGAGTTCTTTGGCCAACTCAGGTGCTCGCGAAGAATCTCCGTCCGCAGAGCGTATGGCGATTTCGACGCGATCGTCGGGCCACCTATCCGCGCGCAGGACTTCGCGAAGGGTCTCAGCTCGCGCGTTTGCGGCCGCCAGTGGCCCGGGGTACAGCAAGCCGACCTTTACGGTTCGCTCCTGTTGCGCCCAGGCATCCCAGGGCGACGCCACAGCCAAGCCGCCCATCAGGGCGAGGAAATTCCGCCGTTTCATGTCCGCTACTCGATCACGTCGCTTGCCGTTGTCAAAAGGGATTGCGATCGCCCGTAAGTTGCCCCCTTTGTCGGGGGAACCTAGCATTGACAGATCGATTGTGCATCACAGCAAGTGACCCCGGCTGAAATGATGCGATGGGTCATGAACGACCGATTTGCGGTGGTGGCGCCATGCGCCAAAGCAGACATTCGCCGGCGCGTTTATGAATCCGAGCCTCAGCTCGCCTCGCGCAGCTTCACCGCGCCTTCCAGATCCACCGAGACCAGCTGCGACACGCCGCGTTCCGCCATGGTCACGCCGTAGAGGCGGTTCATGCGCGCCATGGTGATGGGGTTGTGGGTGATGATGACGAAGCGGGTGTCGGTCGAGCGCGTCATTTCGTCGAGCAGGTCGCAGAAGCGCTCGACGTTATAGTCGTCGAGCGGCGCGTCGACCTCGTCGAGCACGCAGATCGGCGCCGGGTTGGTCAGGAACACGGCGAAGATCAGCGCCAGCGCGGTGAGCGCCTGCTCGCCGCCGGAGAGCAGCGACAGCGTGGTCGGCTTCTTGCCCGGCGGCTTGGCCATGATTTCGAGACCGGCTTCGAGCGGGTCTTCGCTTTCGATCAGCTGCAATTCGGCATTGCCGCCGCCGAACAGCTCGCCGAACAGCTTTTTGAAATTGTCGTTGACGGTGACGAACGAGGCGAGCAGGCGCTCGCGCGCCTCGCTGTTGAGGCTGTGAATGCCCTGGCGCAGCCGCCTGATCGCTTCCGCCAGGTCGTCGCGCTCGCCGCAAAGCTTGGTGTGTTGCTCCTCGACCTCGCGCAATTCCTGCTCGGCGAGCAGATTGACCGCGCCGAGGCGCTCGCGGTCGCGATGGATGCGCTCGAGCCGCGCTTCGACCTCGGCGACCGACGGCAGTTCGGCGCCCGGCTTGATCTCGGCCAGTTCGGCGGTGGCGGCCGGCTCGACTTCGAGCCGCTCGCGGGTTTCGTGGGCGAGGTCGGCGAGCCGGCGCTTGGCGGCGTCGCAGCGCTCCTCGCCGCGTGCGGCTTCGGCGCGCGCTTCGCCGACCGCTTCCAGCGCCGCGCGCGCGGCCTTGTCGGCCTCGGCCAGCGCGTTCTCGGCGGCGGCGAGCTTGTCGGCCTCGGCGCGGCGCGCGGCGGTGGCGGTCTCGATCTCGCCGATCAGCGCCTGGCGCTGGCCGGCGAATTTCTCCGGCGCGTTTTGCAATTCGGCGCGCTCGCGCGAGGCTTCCTCGACGCGCTGGCCGATGGTCGCGATCTGGGTGGTGGCGTTGTCCTTGCGTTCGTTCCAGGCCTGCCGCTCCTCGGCGATGGCCTGCAGCCGGCGGTTGGCCAGCTCGGCTTCGCGCATGATCGCCTGGGCCTCGACGCGGACTTCGGCGAGCGCGCCGCGGTCCGTGGCGATGACGTCGTTGATCGCAGTGAGCTTGGCTTCGAGATCGGCGGTCGCCGGCAAGGCGGCCAGCGCCGCCGCCGTTTGGCGCTGCCCGGCGCGCGCTTCGTCGCAGCCGGCGCTGATGCGCACGCGGGCTTCCTTGAGCGCCGAAATGCGCGCCGCGTTGCGGCTGATCTCGCGTTCGGCGGCGCTGTGCTCTTCGCGGGCATTATCGGTCAGGCGCTGTGCGTCGCGCCAGCGGATGCGCGCTTGCACTTCGGTGGCGGCGGCGGCCGTAACCGCGGCCTCGGCGCGTTCGAGAGTTTGGCGTTTCGCCGCAACATCGGCGCGGGCGGTCTTGAGCTCGCCTTCGATGGCCTGGAGCCGGCCGCGCTCGGCCAGGCGCCGCGCCGCGCCGGTCGGCGCGTGCGCGCCGGCGGCAAAACCGTCCCAGCGCCAATAATCGCCTTCGCGCGACACCAGCCGCTGGCCGGGTTTCAACATCGCCGCAAGCCGCGGCCCGGCGGCGCGGTCGACGACGCCGATCTGCGCCAAACGGCGGGCGAGTTGCGGCGGCGCCTTGACGTATTGGGCGAGAGCCGTGACGCCATCGGGAAGTTTCGGATCGGATGGATCGACGGCCGCGCCGGCCCAGTGCATCGGCGCCGATTTGTCGACCGGCGCATCGAGATCGTCGCCGAGCACGGCGCCGAGCGCCTTCTCGAACCCCTTGTCGACGACCAGCGCATCGGCCACCGGCGGCCACAGATTCTTGCTCTCGACCGCGAACAGCTTGCCGATGGTTTTGGCTTCGGTTTCCAGCCGCTGCACGCCGCGCTCGGCGGCGGCGAGCGGCTCGCGCGCGGCGTCGATCTCGGCGCGGGCCCGCGTATGCGCGACTTCGGCGCCGCGCGCGGCGGTTTCGGCTGCGGCGAGCGCGGTCTGCGCGGTGGCGAGCGCCTTGCCCAGCGTCGTCAGGTCCGGCTCGCCGGCGCCAGTCGCGGCAAGGCCGGCTTCGATATTGGCAAGCTCGGCCTGAAGCCGCGTGGCGCGCTGCTCGTGATCGGCCAGCGCGGTTTGCAGTTGATTGCGCCGCGCCGCCAAGTCGGCCAGCGCGCCGGTCAGTTCGGCAAAGGATTTTTCGGAAGCCGCCAGCGCGGCGTCGGCCTTGGCGACGCGGGCGTTGACCCCGGTCAGGCGCTCGGCGCTGGCATGGGCTTCGACGGTGAGCGCGGTCTGTTCGCGATCGAGCCGGTGCAGCGCCGCTTCGGCATCGGCGGCGAGTTTTCGCTCGCGCGCAAGGTCGGCGGCGAATTGCTCGAGCCGGCGGTCGAGCTCGGCGATGCGCTCCTTGGCGCGGGCTTCCTCGCGCTCCAGCGTCTCGCGGGCGATGATGAGCCGCTGCAATGCCGCGGCGGCCTTGGCCTCGGCCTCGCGCAGCGCCGGCAGGCGGGCCGCGACCTCGGTCTGGCGGGTGTTGGCTATAACCTGCGCGCTGGTGCGCGCGGCGACGACGCGGACCGCTTCGTCCCGGGTCCGCTCGGCGTCGGCGACTTCGGTCTGCGCGGCGAGCCAGCGCAGATGGAACAACAGCGCCTCGGTGCGGCGTACCTGGCCGGAAATATTGCGGTAGCGCACCGCCTGGCGGGCCTGGGTTTTCAGCGAAGCGACCTGCGCCGCGAGCTGGCCGATGACGTCTTCGACCCTCGCCAGATTGTGCTCGGCGGCCTTGAGCCGCAATTCCGCCTCGTGGCGGCGCGCGTGCAGGCCGGAAATGCCGGCGGCTTCTTCCAGCACGCGGCGGCGCTGGTCGGGCCGCGCCTGGATGATCTCGCCGATGCGGCCCTGATGGACGAGGGCCGGCGAGCGCGAGCCGGTCGAGGCGTCGGCAAACAGCACGGTGACGTCGCGGGCGCGCACCTCGCGGCCGTTGACGCGGAAGGTCGAGCCCTGCTCGCGCATGATGCGGCGCGACACTTCCAGCGTCTCGGCATCGTTGAACGCGGCCGGCGCCTTGCGGTCGCTGTTGTCGATCGACACCGCCACTTCGGCGTGGTTGCGCGCCGGGCGCTCGGTGTTGCCGGAAAAGATGACGTCGTCCATCTCGGACGCGCGCATGGCCTTGTAGGAGGCTTCCCCCATGACCCAGCGCACCGCCTCGACCAGATTGGATTTGCCGCAGCCGTTCGGACCGACGACCCCGGTCAGCCCGGGTTCGATCTCAAAGTCGGTCGGTTCGACGAAAGACTTGAAGCCGATGAGGCGCAGCCGCGTGAGCTTCATACGGGTGTTATTTCCATCCCCCAAGCTGCGGCCGCGAAGGGAATCATAAAACGCTCACGCCCTTGGTGGCGCGTGATTCGTGCCGCATCGGCGCGGAGAATGAATCGTCGCCGTTCCAAGCGCAACAGGGCGGTCGCGTTATCCAGACTGGCGCCGGCCCGAGAACCCTGCCGACACCGCCGCGGAGCCCGGCGCGCGTGTCCGATCAATGGCAAAAAACCCTTATCCTTCCTTGAGATAGGGGTCGATCTCCTTGGCCATGACGTCGATCGACAGATCGCCGACCAGCCGCTTGCCGTTGATGAAGAAGGTCGGCGTGGAATTGACCCCGAGCTTGTTCACGGCGTGGTCACGCACCGCCTGGATGTTGTCGAGCACCTTCTGATTCGCCAGGCAGGCGTTGAAGGAGTCCTCGGTGAAGCCGAACTGCTTGGCGATCGCCTTGAGCGGCTCGATCGGCTGCTGCACCACCCAGTCGGGCTGCTTGGCGAACAGCGTTTCGACCACCGACTCGTATTTGTCCTTGCCGGCGCAGCGCGCCAGCATGAAGCCGGCTGCCGCCAGCGCGTCGAGCGGGAACTCGCGCATCACGTAGCGCACCTTGCCGGTGTCGATGTAGCGCTTCTTCAATTCCGGCAGCGTGGTCTCCTCGAAATGGGCGCAGTGCGGGCAGGTCATCGAGGCATATTCGATGATGGTCACCGGCGCCTTGTCGGAGCCGATCATGACGTCGCCGTCGGGGCCGGCCTGGGCCAAATCCTCGGGCGAGGGATTGGTGTCCGCCGCCAGCGCCAGCCTGGCGAAGGGCGGCAGGACGCCTGTGGTGACTGCGGCCGCGCCGAGCGCGAGCGCCGCACCGGCGGTCAATAATTGGCGACGATTAAGCGACAAGGAAAGCTCCTGGAATCGGCTGATCGGATTGCTTCGGCAACGTGGATTTTCTACCGCAACAATGTGGCATTAGCGCGCCAATCCGCCAAGGGTGCCACAAGGGTGCTGCAGTCACGGTCGTTTGATGCGCTCAGCGTGTCAGCCGCGTTTGACTGCCGCGCCGAGCCGGGCCAGCGCCTGCCGTAAATCGTCGTCGGCGATATCCGGCAGGCTTGCCGCCAGCCGCGCGATGGCCGCCGGATCGCCGCCTTGCACGGTTTTGCGGGCAGCGCGCCGCAGCGGCGCCTGGCGGAGCGCGATGCGGGCGATGGCGCGCCAGCCGACGAACTGGTTGATCCGCTCGCAGATCACATTGCTGGAATGCTGAATCTCGATCGCCGCCGGGCCTTCGACCCGCAGCACCAGAGTACCGGGTTCGCGTTCCTCGCCGTCGGCCGGGCGCTGCCACTGGATTTTGATCGGCTCGCTGCGCGCGGCAATGTCGGCGCCGACGATCTCGGTCCAGCGCGTCACCAGCTCCGCCGAGGCAAAACCCTGCTTGCGGAACGTCTCGCCCACGGCCTTGCCGACCAGGTCGCGCAACGGCTTGGCGAAGGAGCGGGAGGGCTTGTTCATGCTGCGGTGCTCTGTCATCCCTCGGCCGGACCCTTGGCCAGACCTTTGGCGATGACTTCAGCAGCAACCCTAGCAGCGAAGCCTTTGGCGCGACAGCGCGGCAAGCGCCGCGCTGGGCAGTCATGCCCGCAACCCACCGCCTTGCTTAACTGGTACGACCGCCATCGCCGCAAGCTGCCGTGGCGTGCGCCGCCCGGCCAGCGCGCCGATCCGTACCGGGTCTGGCTCTCCGAAATCATGCTGCAGCAGACCACGGTCAGGGCGGTCGCGCCCTATTACGCGCGTTTTCTGGCGCGCTGGGACGACGTGCGTGCGCTGGCGGCGGCGCCGCTCGACGACGTGCTCAAAACCTGGGCCGGGCTCGGCTATTACGCTCGCGCCCGAAACCTGCACGCTACCGCCCGCGCCGTGGTCGAGCGGCACGGCGGCAAATTCCCGGCGAGCGAGACGGAACTGCGCGCGCTGCCCGGCATCGGCGCTTACACCGCCGCCGCCGTTGCGGCGATCGCCTACGATCTGCCGGCGACGCCGGTTGACGGCAATGTCGAGCGCGTGGTCGCGCGGCTTTACGCGGTCGCCACCCCGCTGCCCGCCGCTAAGCCGGAGCTACGCCGTCTCGCCGCCGGCCTGACGCCGCGACATCGCGCCGGCGATTTCGCGCAAGGCATGATGGATCTTGGCGCCACCCTCTGCACGCCGAGGAATCCGGCCTGCGCCTTGTGCCCGTGGAACGACAGCTGCGCCGCCTACGCGCGAGGCGAAGCTGAGTTATTTCCGTATCGCACACCGAAACGCGAAGGCGCGTTGCGCCGCGGCGCCGCCTTCGTCGCGCGCCGGGCGGACGGCATGGTGTTGGTGCGAACACGGCCGGCGAAAGGGCTGCTCGGCGCCATGACCGAAGTGCCGACGACGCAGTGGCAGCACGATTTCGATGAAAGCCACGCGCGCGCAGGCGCGCCGCGGTTTGCGGCAACGAAAATGCAAAAGCGCATAGCCTGGCGCAAGGTCGCCGGCGTGGTGCGCCACGTGTTCACGCACTTTCCGTTGGAGCTCTCCGTTTACACAGCCGATGTTCCAGCGCGCACGCCGGCACCATCCGGCACGCGCTGGGTCGCGCTGGCGTCGCTATCCGGCGAAGCCTTGCCGAGCGTCATGCGCAAGGTTGTCGCCCACGCGCTGTCGTGAGATTGAACAACGACCAAAATTCAAACCGCGAAAGGAAACGCCATGAAAATCGAACGTCACGACACCGGGCCGCGCATGAGCAAGGCCGTGGTCCACGGCGACACGGTTTATCTCGCCGGCATCGTCGCCGACGCGCCCAAAGGCAAAGGCATGCCCGAGCAGACCAAGAGCATTCTTTCGCAGATCGACGGTTTTTTGGCCCAGGCTGGCACCGACAAGAGCAAGCTGCTCTCGGCCAATATCTGGATCACCGACATGGCGAAGTTTTCCGAGATGAACGCGGTGTGGGACGCCTGGGTGTCGCCCGGCAATACGCCGGCGCGCGCCACCGTGGAGGCCGGGCTCGCCTCGCCGGACTATCTGGTCGAGATCATGGTGGTCGCGGCGCGATGAGCCGCGAACGAGGAATATGCGTGCTCTGCCAAATCGGGAGGGGTGATTTATGAAAGCATTGTTGCCGCTGGCGGAAACGATTGCGCAAAGACTGATCGCGCGCCGCGAAACCATCGCCGTTGCCGAATCCTCGACCGGCGGGCTCGTCGCCGCGGCCTTGCTGGCGGTGCCGGGCGCCTCGGCCTACTTTCTCGGCGGCGCGGTGGTCTACACCAAAGCGTCGCGCGCGGCGCTGCTCGGCATCGGCGACGCCGAGATGCAGGGTTTGCGGCCGGCGACGGAAGCCTACGCGCTGCTCTTGGCGCGGCGCATGCGCGATCGCCACGGCGCAATCTGGGGCTTTGGCGAAACCGGCGCCACCGGACCGACCGGCAACCGCTACGGCGATCCGGCCGGCCACACCTGCATCGCGGTTGCGGGCCCGGCCGAGCGCGCGATCACGCTGCGCACCGGCAGCGCCGAACGGCTTGCGAACATGGACGCCTTCGCCAAACGCGCGCTCGAACTGCTTGTTGAAGTGATACCCGCGGCGTAGGGACCGCTTACTCGGCGGCTTCCGACATCGCCGAGCGCACCTGGGCGCGCAGCGTATCGATCACGGTCAAGCCCTTCGGCGTTTCGACGTGCCAAAAAGTCCAGCCGTTGCAGGCTTCGAGGCCTTGCGCCAGCGCGCCGATGCGGTGGATCGAGCCGACCGCTTCGCCGAGCGCCAGCGCGCCGTCGGCGCGCACCAGCGCGCGATGCCGGCGCTTGGCGTCGGTGAGTTTGATGCCGGGCGAGATCATGCCGCGCTCGATCAGGGCCGCGAACGGCACCCGCGGCGCCTCGCGCGCGGTCATGAAGCTGGCGAGCGCCGGCTCCGGCATCGGCTCGACCGCGGCGATGCGCTTTTCCGCGGCGGCGGCGTATTCCCGCTCGCGCTCAAAACCGATGAAGCGCCGGCGCAGCCGCTGCGCCACCGCGCCGGTGGTGCCGGTGCCGCAGAACGGATCGAGCAGCAGATCGTCGGGCCGCGACGCCGCCAAGATCACGCGCGCCAACAGCGCTTCGGGCTTTTGCGTCGGATGCAGCTTCTTGCCGTCGCGGCCTTTGAGCCGTTCCTCGCCGGTGCACAGCGGAAACAGCCAATCGGAGCGCATCTGAACATCGTCGTTGCCCGCCTTGAGGGCTTCGTAGTTGAACGTATAATCCTTCGCCGGCGCCTGCCGCGCCGCCCAAATCAGTGTCTCGTGGGCGTTGGTGAAGCGGCGGCCGCGAAAATTCGGCATCGGGTTGGATTTGCGCCAGACGATGTCGTTGAGGATCCAGAAGCCGAGATCCTGGAGCACGGTGCCGACGCGAAAGATGTTGTGATAGGAGCCGATCACCCACAGCGTGGCGGTAGGCTTCATCAGGCGGCGGCAGGCGGTGATCCAGGCGCGGGTGAAATCGTCGTAAGCGGAGAAACTGGAGAACTTGTCCCAATCGTCGTCGACGGCGTCGACGCGGGAGTCGTCGGGACGCTTGAGGTCGCCCTGCAGCTGCAGATTATACGGCGGGTCGGCGAACACCAGATCGACGCAAGCCGCCGGCAGCTTGGCCATCTCGGCAACGCAGTCGCCGACGACGATGCGCGGCGAGGCGGCGGCCGGGGGCGGGGCGGACTCAAAACTCACGCGGGGCGCCCTTACGGACGCCCCGCGACGCGACACAACCATGACTCAGAACTCTGACTCAGGCGACGCGGCCGGCGACGCGGGACCTACAACCGACAAAACCGATGATGCCGCGGCAAGGTCAAAAAAGAGTTACTGGCGGCGCCATTCCGCTAGGCAATAAATGCCGGGAAGCACTTGGTTAATCGCGTGCGACCGGCGGCCGCGATTGTGCCAGAATAGGTCACGGCGAAGCTTGAGCGCGATGCGCGCGCGAAGGAGAATGAGCCATGCGCACCGATGATTTCCGCCCCAGCGGCAATGTCGAGGACGACCGCGAACAGAGCGCGGCGCGCGGCGGCGTGCCGGGCGGCGCCGGCGGGCTCGGCATCGGCACCGTCATCATCATCGGCCTAATCAGCTGGTATTTCGGCATCGATCCGAGCGTGCTGCTCAACGGCGCGCAGATTCTCACCGGCGGCTCGCCGTCGCAGCAATCCGACCAGGCGCCGCCGGTCGCGGCGGGGACGCCGGCCGACGCCACCGGCCGGTTCGTCGCGCTCGTGCTCGGCGACACCGAGGACCGCTGGACGGAAATCTTCTCAGCCGGCGGGCGGACCTATCACCCGCCGAAACTGCGGCTGTTCGCCGGCTCCGAGCCGACGCCTTGCGCCTTTGCCAAATCGGCGATGGGACCGTTCTACTGCCCGCGCGATCAGCGCATCTATCTCGACACCGCGTTCTTCGACGACATGCAGCGGAAATTCGGCGCCTGCTCGAACAGCACCGCCTGCCGGTTCTCGGAGGCCTATGTGATCGCCCACGAGGTCGGCCATCACGTGCAGAACGAACTCGGCATTCTGCCGCAGGTGACGCAAGCGCAGCAGGCCGCGGCCAGCAAGGTCCAGGCCAACCAGCTGCAGGTCCGCGTCGAACTGCAGGCCGACTGCCTCGCCGGGGTGTGGGCCAACCGGGCCCAGGCCAAGCACAAATTCCTCGATCCGGGCGACGTCGACCAGGCGCTGCAGACCGCGACCGCGATCGGCGACGACCGGTTGCAGAAGGAGATGCAGGGCTATGTGGTGCCCGATTCCTTCACCCACGGCACCTCGGAACAGCGCAAGCGCTGGTTCCAGACCGGCTTCAACGGCGGCCAGGTGAACGGCTGCAATACGCTGTCGGCGAGTTCGCTGTAGAAAGAATTCACCTCTCCCCGCACGCGGAGAGGGAGGCGCGCGCCGCTTGCCCGAGGCCGCATCATCGGTCTAAATTTCGCGGCGGGGAAACGCAGGCTCCCCGTTAGACGCAGTCACCCGTCCAAGCTCTGTGCAACACTCGGCGTCTCGAGGAGATTGCGCGTGGACGGAACATCCCCACAACGGTCGGATATTAGGCTCTTGCTGGTCGCCCGCGGCGTGCGCGGTTTCGGCGACGGCTTCGCCACCATCGTGCTGCCGGCTTATCTGGTGGCAATAGGTTTTGGCACGGTCGAGATCGGCGTCGTGGCGGCGGCCTCGCTGCTCGGCTCGGCGCTGTTGACGCTCGGCGTCGGCGCCGTCGCGCCGCGCTATGAATTGCGCCACCTCTTGTTCGCCGGCGCCGTGCTGATGGCGGCCACCGGCGTGGCGCTGAGCGGCGAAGACCTGTGGTGGATCGTCGTCGTCTGTTTCATCGGCACGATCAATGCGTCGAGCGGCGATATCGGCCTGATGGTGCCGCTCGAGCACACCATGCTGGCGCACAGCGCCGCCGACCGCGAGCGCACCAAGGTGTTCGCGCGCTATAGCCTGATCGGCGCCATGTCGACGGCGGCGGGCGCGCTCGCTGCCGCCGGGCCCGACCTTATGGTCGGCGCCGGCATCGGCAGGATCGCGGCTTTCAAGCTGATGTTCTGCTTCTATGGCGCGCTCGGGCTCGTGGCCGCGGTGCTCTATCGCCGCTTGCGGCAAAGCCGCGCCGAGGAACGTCACGTCAGCACGCCGCTCGGCCCGTCGCGCGGCATGGTCTACAAGCTGGCGGCGCTGTTCAGCCTCGACGCCTTTGCCGGCGGCTTCGTCGTGCAGTCGCTGTTGGCGCTGTGGCTGTTCGAGCATTTCGGCCTGTCCCTGTCCGCCGCCAGCCTGTTCTTTTTCTGGACCAGCGTGCTGAGCGCTTTGTCGTTTCCGCTGGCCGGCTGGCTCGCCCGGCATTTCGGCCTCGTCAACACCATGGTGTTCACCCACATCCCGTCGAGCCTGTGCCTGATCGCGGCGGCGTTCGCGCCCAACCTCGCCGTCGTGCTCGGCCTGCTTTTGCTGCGCGCGGCGCTGGCGCAGATGGACGTGCCGACGCGCACCTCCTACGTCATGGCGGTGGTGACGCCGGCCGAGCGGGCATCGGCGGCGAGCGTCACCGCGGTGCCGCGCAGCCTTGCCTCTTCGCTGAGCCCAGCCTTCGCCGGCGCGCTGTTCGCTTCGGCGTTCCCGGGCCTGCCGCTTGTGCTGTGCGGCAGCCTGAAGATCGTCTACGACGTGGCGCTGCTCTACACCTGCCGCCACGTCAAACCGCCGGAGGAAAACCTTGGCAATACGGCATAATGCCGGGCCGGCCGCCGGACGCTTTGCATCAGGCAGCCGGGGGCCGTAAGCTAAAGGTCAGTAAAGGTGTACCGATGCCCGGGCTCGACGAGACCAAGCAGTTCGTGCCGCTGAAAATCGCGGTGCTGACGATTTCCGACACCCGATCGCTAAAGGACGATAAATCGGGGGCGGTGCTGGTGCAGCGCATCGTCGCCGCCGGCCATTACGTCGCCGAGCGCAGCATCGTCACCGACGACATCGAGGCGATCCGCACGCGCGTAAAGGCCTGGATCGCCGATCCGGTGATCGACGTCATCATCACCACCGGCGGTACCGGCTTCACCGGCCGCGACGTTACGCCCGAGGCGGTCGAGCCGTTGTTCGACAAGAAGATGGACGCGTTCTCGGCGCTGTTCCTGGTGGTGAGCTTTCCGAAGATCGGTACCTCGGCGATCCAGTCGCGTGCCACCGCCGGTGTCGCCGGCGGGACCTATATCTTCTGCCTGCCGGGCTCGCCAGGCGCCTGCAAGGACGCCTGGGACGAGATTCTGGTGCACCAGCTCGATTACCGCTACGGGCCGTGCAATTTCGTCGAGATCATGCCGCGGCTCGACGAGCACTTGCGCCGGCCGAAGGCGTCAGGCGCGACGGTGTAATCCTTTTCCGTCACCCTGAGGTGCGAGCGCAGCGAGCCTCGAAGGGCGACGGCCCGGGCGCCTCGGCCGTATCCTTCGAGGGCCGCTTCGCGGCCACCTCAGGATGACGGAATTGAGCCAGCGCAATTCTAAAATTCCAAATCCCAATACTCGCTGACCACCGGCGGCCCCCAGCTGTTGTGCCGCTCGGTGCGCATCAGCTTGAAGCCGGCCTTCTCGTAAATATGCCGCGCCGCGGCCAGCACCGAGTGGGTCCATAACGTGACCTTCTTGTAGCCGGCGCGGCGGGCGAAGCGCAGGCATTCGTCGACCAGGCGCGCGCCAAGCCCGAGTCCGCGTGCCTGCGGCTCGACCAAGAGCAGGCGGATGCGGGCGACGGTGGTGGAATCCTTGGCCAAAAAAATGCAGCCGACATTGTTGCCGTTCATTTCGGCGATCCAGCAGCGCTCGCGCTTGCCGTCGAACGTGTTGACGAAATCGGCGACGATTTGCGCGCAGACGCCCTCGAACGGCTCCCGCCAGCGGTATTCCTCCGCATAGAGCTCGGCGTGGCGCTTGACGATCCAGCCGAAATCGCCCGGCCGCGGCGCACGCAGGATGTAGCCGGGCTGCGGCGGCGTGTGCGTCGTCTTCAGCGCCGCGCCGCCGAGCAGCGTCGCGATCGTGCTCATGGCCGCGATCAGCCGCGCCTGCTCCGCCGGCTCAAGCTTGCCGAGCATGGCGCCGGTGTCGTGCTGCGAGCGGCGCTCCAGCGGCCCATAAGCGGCGCGGCCGCGCGCCGTGAGCGTCAGATGGCTTTGCCGGGCGTCGCGCGCGGAAACTTTGCGGCAAATCAGGCCGCGTTTCTCGAAATTGCGCAGTACGCGGCTCAGATAGCCGGCATCGAGATCGAGCGCGCGGCCGATCGCGGTCGCGGTCGAGGAACGGCCGCTGGCGATCTCGTAAAGCACCCGCGCCTCGCCGAGCGAATAGGGGCTGTCGAGAAAGGTCTTGCGCAGCACGCCGATCTGCCGCGTGTAGAAGCGGTTGAAGCCGCGCACCGCGGCGATGCGCCGGTCGCGTTGCCGGATGGCTGGCATGGCGCGCAGGGTCGGACAGATAGTTGACTAAGTCAAGTATCTGGAGTTGACCGGATGGCGATCAAGGCCGCTTTCTGGGCGTTTCAGCCGGTTAAGCCGCGCTATAGGCGATGCTGGGCAGCCGCACGATCCGCCGCCGGCCGATACGCCGGATGAGGTCGGTCTCGGCATCGGCGGCGCCTTCGCGGTGGCCGCCGAGCGCGGCGTAGAACTCCTTGGAGATCAGCAGGCCCTGCTCGGGCCGCGGCCGCGCGCCGAGCGCGGTCGCCAGCAGCGACAGCGCGTCGCGCAATCCGGACTGCATCGGGGCGCCGCGGCGGAATACCGCGGCGCAGTTCGGCTGCGCCGTCAGCTCGAGGAAGCGACGCGCGTCGCCGGTCCACGGCGCATCGAGCATGGTGCCCGGCCGCAGGAACAACAGCCAAGGCGCGCGCGCTTTGCCGGCTGCCGCTTTCAGCCGCTGCGCCGTCGTGCCCTCCAGAACAAAAAAATTGCAGCCGGCGACTTCCGCCACCGTCGCGGTGTCGTCGCGGGAGCCGCCGTCGGCCACCAGCACTTCGCTGATGAGACCGGCGGTCGCGCCCGACACCAGCGCCGCCAAGGTCGGCACCAAGGCGCGCTCCGAATCCTTGGTCGCGATGATGACGCTCAGCATGCGCCGCGCCGCCCGTCATCGATCGGCCGCGCCGCCGGCGGCAATGCGAAAAACCGCAGCATTTGCATTGTTTCCACAGGATCGGCCGTTGTCCCGGCAAGCTCATAGGCATGGCCGCCGCCAGTTCCAAGACTATAGGCTCACGAGAATGTGTTCTTGTTTTGTTCACAAAGCCGCGTTAGCTTAGAGCCATGAGTCCGATGTCCGCCCTAAAACGCCCGCCGGCGCCGCTGCCCTCCGCGCCGGCGGGCGAGAGCATCGTCGACCGCGAGCGCCGCCGCGGCCGCGGCACCTTGTCGAACGCCTCGGGCCGCTATGAGCCGCTGGCGCGGATCGCCTTCGACGACGGCTGGCAGGGTCTTGAAGATTTGCCGCCGTTCAAGACCACGGTGACGGCGGACGCGACGCGCAAAATCATCACCCGCAACGATTCGCCGGACATTTCCTTCGACCGCTCGATCAATCCCTATCGCGGTTGCGAGCACGGCTGCGTCTATTGTTTCGCGCGGCCGACGCACGCCTATCTCGGCCTGTCGCCGGGGCTGGACTTCGAGTCAAAGCTGTTCATGAAGCCGAACGCGCCGGACTTGCTGGAGCGCGAATTGTCGGCGCCGAACTATGTGCCGAAGATCATCGCCATCGGCACCAATACCGATCCGTACCAGCCGATCGAGCGGCGCTACAAGATCATGCGCCGCATCCTCGAAGTCTTGGACGGCGCCGGCCATCCGGTCGGCATCGTCACCAAGTCGGCGCTGGTGCTGCGCGATCTCGATATTCTGGCGCGCATGGCCAAGCGCGACCTAGTCAAGGTCGCGCTCTCGGTCACCACGCTCGATGCGCAATTGGCGCGCACCATGGAGCCGCGCGCCGCAACGCCGGCGCGCCGGCTCGACGCGCTGCGGCAACTGGTCAAGGCCGGCGTGCCGGCTACCGTCATGGTGGCGCCGGTCATTCCGGCGCTCAACGACGACGAGATCGAGCGCATCCTGGAAGCGGTCGCCGCGGCCGGCGTGCGCAACGCCGGCTACGTGCTGCTGCGGCTGCCGCTCGAAGTGCGGGATCTATTCCGCGAATGGCTGATGACCAATTTCCCCGACCGTTACCGCCACGTCTTCAAGCTCATCCGCGACATGCGCGGCGGCAAGGATTACGATTCGACATTTGGCCAACGGCAGACCGGAACCGGCCCGATCGCCTGGATGATCGGCCGCCGCTTCGAAGTCGCCTGCGAAAAGCTCGACTTCAACGTCGCCAAGCACAGGATCACGACCGAGCACTTCCGCCCGCCGCGGCCGGGGGCCAAGCAGCTCGATCTGTTCTAATCGGGCGGCATTTCATCCCCGCAATCCTGCGCGATTGACGACCGCGTTGCGCATCGCGCCCGCCGTGGTCATCATGGCGGCCATGAGTCGCAATGGAACCGCAACGGCGCGCCTGCCGCTCGACGAGGAGGTGGTGCGGCCGACCTTTCGCCGCGAGCGCTCCGCGCTCAAGCGCGGGGTGTGGCCGGTGGCGGGTTGCGACGAGGCCGGCCGCGGCCCGCTGGCCGGGCCGGTGGTCGCCGCCGCGGTCATTCTCAATCCCGACGACGTGCCGCGTGGGCTCGACGACTCGAAAAAGCTGACGCCGGAGCGGCGCGAAGTGCTTTACGCGCGCATCTGCGCGCGGGCCCATGTAGCGGTGGCGCTGGCGCCGCCGTGGCGCATCGACCGCGACAATATCTTGCGCGCGTCATTGTGGGCGCTGGCGCGCGCGGTGCTGGCGCTGCCGGTAAAGCCGCGGCTGGTTTTCGTCGACGGCCGCGACCGTATCGACGTGGCTTGCGATTGCCAGGCGGTGATCGACGGCGACGCTCTCGTCGCCTCGATCGCGGCCGCCTCGATCGTCGCCAAGGTGACGCGCGACCGCCTGATGATTTGCATGGGCGCGGCGCATCCCGGCTACGGTTTTGAGCGCCACATGGGCTACAGCGTGCCGGAACATTTCGCAGCCCTCGACCGGCTCGGGCCGACGGTGCATCACCGGCGCTCGTTCTCGCCGGTGGCGATTGCGCTCGGCGAGTTGCCCGCCGATGCCGACGAAGCGGTGCCCGGCATATTGCCTCTCTGAGAGGCCGGCCGTATAGCCACGCGGTCAGCGTGTCGCGCAGGGCCGAATGTTCTACGTTCCGCTTTACATTGAGGCGTTGCGCTCGCGCCCGAACCTGCTGTTCTGGGCGGCGACCTTGACGCAAGCGATCATTTGGCTCGCCGTGCCCATGGTGTTTTATGCGGCACCGCCCGGCGACCTGCCGCAACTCCTCGCCATCGGCCACGAATTCCAGCTTCGCGGCGACGTCGGCCCGCCGTTGGCCTATTGGCTGGCCGAGATCGCGTTCCGTCTCGCCGGCCTGTTCGGCGTCTATGCGCTGGCGCAGATTTGCGTCATCACGACCTATTGGTGCGTGTTCGCGCTGGGCAGCGCCATCGTCGGGCCCGCGCACGCCGCCATGGCGGTGCTGCTGATGGCCGGCATTTCGCTGTTCACGGTGCCGACGCCGGATTTCGGCCCGGCCATTCTCGCCATGGCGCTGTGGGCTTTGGTGCTGCTGCATTACTGGCGCGCGGTCGGAGAGCGCCGGCGCCGCTCCTGGTATGCGCTCGGCGTCGCGGCGGCGCTGCTTTTGCTCACCAGCAATGCGGCGCTGATCCTGCTCGGCGCGCTCGTGCTGTTCACCGCCGTCACCGCGCGCGGCCGCGCTGCGCTCAACGCCAACGAACCGTGGATCGTGGCGATGGCGCTCGCCGTCTTCCTGTTCGTGCATCTTATGTGGCTGCAAGGCAGCGGCGACAGTCTCGCGCCGGCGCTGGCGCGGCTGCGCGAGGCCGCCGCCGCCGGCCGGAACACGTTCGCCTGGCTGCGGCTTCTCGCCGTGGTGGTGCTGGCCCATGCCGGCCTCGCCATCCTCGTCGTCCTGGCCGGCGGCTGGCCGCGCACGGCGGGCACGCCGGCGCCGGACATCGCGCGCGCCCCGATCGATCCGGCCGCCGTGACCTTCGTCAAAGTGTTCGCGCTGCTGCCGGCTTTGCTGGCGACGATCGCGGCGGTGCTGTTCGGCCGCGCGCTGCCGATCGGCGGCGCCGCGCCGCTGGTCGTGCTGTCCGGCCTTGCCGTGATCATGGCCGCGGGCGACAGCATCGCGCTGTTCCATCAGCGCATCCTCGGCTACGCCTGGGCCGGGCTGCTGGTGGTGCCGGCGCTGTTCGTGCCGGTGGTGATGCTGCTGTTGCCGTGGGCGGCCGGCACCGATCTGAAGATCGAGCAGCCGGCCAACGCCATGGGGCGGTTCTTTGCCGAAAGTTTCGAGCGCCGCACCGGCCGGCCGCTCGCCGTCGTCACCGGCGATGTCGGCACCGCGACCCTGATCGCGCTCGCCGCGCCGAGCCGGCCGAGCGTCTATTTCGATGCCGATCCGGCGCGCTCGCCTTGGGTGACGCCGGACGATATCCGCAGCAAAGGCGCCGTCGTGGTCTGGCTCACCGCCGACACCACGCCGACGCCGCCGCCCGAGATCAAGGCGCGCTTTCCCGATCTCATTCCCGAAGTGCCGCGCACGTTCCCCCGCCTGGTGCAGGGCCGGCTGCCGCCGCTGCGCGTCGGCTGGGGCGTGATCCGCCCCGGCAGCGTCGCGGCGGCGTCGACGCCGCAGTAATTTCCGGGGTGTGGATTGCTTCGTCGCTGCGCTCCTCGCCATGACGGCGATGCCCTATGATGGCGCCGCGCCGCGCTTAAGGGGGAGTCATGAGCCAAGCCGCCACCACTGCCACGCCGTCACCGGTTCTCGACCGTCTGTTCGGCTTGAGCAAATCGGGCAGCAACCTGCGCACCGAATTCGTCGCCGGGCTGACCACCTTCCTGACGATGGTCTACATCGTCTTCGTCAATCCGCAGATCCTCGGCAATGCCGGCATGGACAAGGGCGCGGTGTTCGTCGCCACCTGCATCGCGGCCGCGGTATCGACCTTGGTGATGGCGCTCTATGCCAATTATCCGATCGCGCTGGCGCCGGGCATGGGGCTCAACGCCTTCTTCGCGTTTTCCGTCGTGCTGACCATGAAATATTCCTGGCAGCAGGCGCTCGCCGCCGTGTTCTGCTCGGGCGTCATCTTTTTTCTGATTTCGATCTTCCCGATTCGCCAATACATCATCAATTCGATCCCGAAGAACTTGAAGCTCGCCATATCGGCCGGCGTCGGCTTGTTCCTCGGCATCATCGCGCTCGAGGAATCCAAGATCGTAGTCGGCAGCCAGGCGACGCTGGTGACGCTCGGCGATCTGCACAAGCCCGAGGCGATTCTGTGCCTGCTCGGCCTGGTGCTGATCACGGCGCTGAACTATCGCCGCATCGTCGGCGGCACCTTGATCGGCATCCTCATCGTCACCGCGATCGGCGTTCCGCTTGGCCTGGCGAAATTCAGCGGCATCGTGTCGGCGCCGCCGTCGCTGGCGCCGACCTTGCTGCAGCTCGATTTCTCGCGGCTTGCCGAAACCTCGTTCCTCATCGTCATCTTCAGTTTTCTGTTCGTCGACGTGTTCGACAATGCCGGCACCCTGATCGGCGTCACCCATCGCGCCGGACTGACCGACGCTGACGGCAATCTGCCGCGGATGAAACAGGCGCTGATCGCCGACAGCTTTGCCGCCATGTTCGGCTCCCTGATCGGCACCTCGACGACGACGAGCTATATCGAGAGCGCGGCCGGCGTCTCCGCCGGCGGCCGCACCGGGCTGACGGCGTTCTTCGTCGCGATCTTCTTCCTCGCGGCGTTGTTCTTCGCGCCGCTCGCCGGCATGATCCCGGCCTATGCGTCGGCCGCGGCTTTGCTTTACGTCGCCTGCATTATGGCGCGCGGGCTTGCCGAGATCGACTGGGATGACATCACCGAATCGGCGCCGGCGGTGGTCGCCGCGGTGTCGATGCCGCTGACCTATTCGATCGCGACCGGCATCGGCCTCGGCTTCATCACTTACGCGCTGGCCAAGCTGATCGCCGGCAAGTTCGCCGACGCCAAGCCCGCGGTACTGGTGCTGGCGGCGATCTTTGCCATCAAGTTCTGGATCGGGTAGGGCAGGCATCGCGAGAGAGGAGCAGGCGCCATGAATGCCAGCGCATTCTCGTCATGGCAGTTCTGGGCCGTGCTGTCGGCGGTGTTCGCCGCGCTCACCGCGATCTTCGCCAAGGTCGGTGTCGAGAACGTCAATTCCGATCTGGCGACCTTCATCCGCACCATCGTCGTGGTCTGCATTTTGGCGCTGATCGTCTACGCCACGCGGCAATTCCAGAACCCGGCGGACATCTCCGGCCGCACCTATCTGTTCTTGCTGCTGTCGGGGTTCGGCACCGGCGCGTCGTGGCTGTGCTATTTTCGCGCGCTCAAACTCGGCAACGCCGCGCAAGTGGCGCCGATCGACAAATTGAGCGTCGTGCTGGTCGCGGTCTTCGGCGTGCTGTTTCTCGGCGAAAGACTGTCGGCGCTGAACTGGCTCGGCGTCGCGCTGGTTGCCGCCGGCGCCATCCTGGTGGCGCTGCGCTGATATTCCACGTCATTCCGGGGCCGAGCGCGCCCCGGAATGACTGCTACTGCGCCAGCGCCTTCTTGATCGCCAGAAAATCCCGCCAGGACAATCGCTTCTGCAGCGGGCTGCGCAGCAGGAAGGCGGGATGGAAGGTCGCCATCGCCTTGATCTCGCGTGTTCCGGTGTCGAACGGCAACCAGCGCCCGCGCATCCGGGTGATGCCGTCCCTGGCGCCGAGCAGCGTCTGCATCGACGGTCCGCCGAGGCAGACCAGAATGTCCGGGTCGGCGAGCTCGATCTGGCGGCGGATGAAGGGCAGGCAGATCGCGGTTTCCTGCGGCGTCGGCGTGCGGTTGCCCGGCGGCCGCCACGGCACCACGTTGGCGATGTAGACCTTGGTGCGATCGAGCCCGATCGCCTCCATCATGCGGTCGAGCAACTTGCCGGAACGGCCGACGAACGGCCGGCCGGAAATATCTTCCTCGTGGCCGGGCGCCTCGCCGACGAACATGACGCGGCCTTCCGGATTGCCGTCGGCGAAGACGAGCTGGGTTGCGGTATTGCGCAGCGCGCAGCCTTCGAAGCTTTCGAGCAGCGTGCGTAATTCGTCGAGGCTCGCCGCGGTGCGGGCCGCTTCGCGCGCCGCCATGATGGCGGCGTCGGGCGAGGCTAGCGCTCTACCCTCCCCTGCAGGGGGAGGGCCGGATCGCCCAACGGGTCGGCGCTCCGCGCTGCCCGATGGCAGGCTCCAGCGATCCGGGGTGGGGCTGTTCGGTTCGGGTGCGCGTTGATCACTTACCCCCGCCCGGACAGCTGCGCTGTCCGGCCTCCCCCTTACAGGGGGAGGTATAGCCTCATCGGCCATGCGGTCGACCGCCGCCTCGCCAAGGAGCGCATCGGCGCCGGCGTCGAGGTAGAAGGCGAGCAGGTCGCGGGCATCTTTGCGTCCGGAACTCATGGGCGGCGAGGGCTCTCAAGCAAGCGAGGGCGTCAGTCTATGCCTGCGCGGCAAAGCGTGGAACATTTGTCCGGCCGCGATGAGCAAAGCGTTCAGCACGTCGGGACTTGGTTGGGTGCAAGATCTTGGAGGCCCGCACGATGGCTCCATACAAGGTCATGGTCGACGACAATTTCCATTACATGGCGGCGGACGAACGCTGGGAATATGGGACTTTTGCCAGCGCCGAAGAAGCCCTCGATGCCTGCCGCCGGCTGGTCGACGAGGCGCTGCTGCAAGAGTACCGCGACGGCGCCACCGCGGAGCAGCTTTTCGTGCGCTATACGTCGTTCGGCGACGACCCGTTCATCGTCGCGCTCGATGATGCGGAAAAGATCGATTTCTCCGCCTCGGCCTATGCCGAACAGCGCGCCAAGGAGCTCACCATGCCCGGCCCGGTGGGCGTGGAGCGCCGCCGCGCCGTGCTCGACGGCAAACGCCGGCCGCATCAGCGCTGATGATTGTCAGCGCGGCCATTTCGTGAAAAATCATCGCCTGTCGTCCGGGACAAGGAGCAAGCCATGACCACACCGGAGCTTCCGGCCCGGGAGGCGATGGAATTCGACGTCGTGATCGTCGGCGCCGGGCCGGCCGGCCTTGCCGCCGCGATCCGGCTCAAGCAGCTCCTGCCGGACCGCAGCGTGGTCGTGGTCGAGAAGGGCTCCGAGGTCGGCGCGCATATTCTTTCCGGCGCCGTCATCGATCCGATCGGGCTTGATCGCCTCATTCCGCAATGGCGCGGCGAGGACACGCCGATCAAGACCGCAGTGACCGCGGATCACTTCTATGCGCTCGGGCCGTCCGGCGGCTTGCGGCTGCCGAATTTTCTGCTGCCGCCGCTGATGAGCAATCACGGCAATTTCATCGTCTCGCTCGGCGATGTGTGCCGCTATCTGGCGAAAAAGGCCGAAGCGCTCGGCGTCGAAATCTATCCCGGTTTTGCCGCCGCCGAAGTGCTGTTCGAGAACGGTGCCGTCGCCGGCATCGCCACCGGCGACATGGGCATCGGCAAAGACGGACAGCCCAAGGCAAGCTTCACCCGCGGCATGGAATTGCGCGGCAAATACACGCTGTTTGCCGAAGGCGCGCGCGGCAGCCTGTCCAAGACGTTGATCGAGCGCTTCGCGCTGGCAAAAGACCGGCAGCCGCAAAAGTTCGGCATCGGCTTGAAGGAGCTGTGGCAGGTCGCGCCCGAAAAGCATCGCCGCGGCCTGGTGCAACACACCATGGGCTGGCCGCTTGACAACCGCACTGGCGGCGGCTCGTTCCTCTATCACTTCGACGACAACCTCGTTTCGGTCGGCTTCGTCGTGCATTTGAACTACCAGAATCCGTATCTGTCGCCGTTCGAGGAATTCCAGCGCTTCAAAACCCATCCGCTGATCCGCGACACCTTCGCCGGCGGCAAGCGCATCAGCTACGGCGCCCGCGCCATCACCGAAGGCGGCTGGCAGTCGGTGCCGAAACTTGCCTTTCCCGGCGGCGCGCTCATTGGCTGCGCCGCGGGCTTCCTCAACGTGCCGCGCATCAAGGGCAGCCACAACGCCATGCTGTCGGGCATGCTCGCCGCCGAGCACGTTGCCGCGGCGCTGGCGCAAGGCCGCGCCAACGACGAGATCGCCGGTTACGAGGCGGCGTGGCGCTCCTCGCCGGTCGGCCGCGATCTATGGCGGGTGCGCAACGCCAAGCCGCTGTGGTCGAAACTCGGCACCTTTGCCGGCATCGCGCTCGGCGGGCTCGATATGTGGACCAACACGCTGGGCTTTTCGCTGTTCGGCACGCTCAAGCACGGCAAAGCCGATTTCGCGACCTTAAAACCCGCAGCACAATGCCGGCCGATCGCCTATCAAAAACCCGACGGCAAGCTGACTTTCGACCGGCTGTCTTCGGTCTATCTGTCGAACACCAATCACGAGGAAGACCAGCCGGTGCACCTTCTGGTGCGTGACGGCGTTTTACAAAAATCCTCCGAGCACGACGTCTATGCCGGCCCGTCGGCGCGCTATTGCCCGGCTGGCGTCTACGAATGGGTCGAGGAGGCGGGCCAACCGCGCTTCGTCATCAACGCGCAGAACTGCGTCCACTGCAAAACCTGCGACATCAAGGACCCCAACCAGAACATCACCTGGGTGCCGCCCGAAGGCGGCGGCGGGCCGAATTACCCGAATATGTGAATCAGCATTCCGTCGTGGGGCATCAACGCATCGCGGCGACTTCGCGCTCTAATTCCTCAAGGGTCACACGCGCAGCTTTTCGGCTGAGGCGCTGCGTCGCCAGGAAATAGTCTTCAAGGTCATCGATGTGGCGCAAGATCGCCTGCCGAACATAGAAATTCATCGTGCGCCCGGTTCTCTTGGCGAGCAAATCCAGGCGTTTTTCGATGTCCACAGGGAGCCGTACAGTAAGCATGAAAGTCTTCCTACGATCTTCTCCCCAGTATAGCCATAGACGTCGACTTGGGCGCAGCCCTCCTGCCGCGATTTCGCCGCCCTTGTGGCCTAAAGGGTCAAATTCGTCCTTGCGGATCGGACACAAACTGGTGTTCTTCCGCGTCCTTGCGGGGGCGGGGCAAAAAGGTCATTCTCGCGTCCACACTGGTTTACGGCGCTTGATTCCCGGTTCGCCGATCCAGTTTGCCAATGGAGCTGTCGTGACTCATCCGCTGCTGCCCTGGCGCGCCGCTATCATTGGCGCCGCCGTATTCGCAAGCCTGCCGCCGGCATACGCGGCGCCCACCGAGCAGGAACTGCTGCACGACAATCCGGCCGGCAATTATCTGGCCGCCCGCCATGCCGGCACCGAGCGCGACTCCGCCGCCGCGGCGGCCTATTACCTCAACGTGCTCAAGGCCGATCCGAAAAATCCCGATCTGCTCGGCCGCGCCTTTCTCTCCGTGCTCACCGGCGGCGACGTCGATCAGGCCGGCAAGCTGGCCGACCGGCTGTTGCAGGTCGACCGCACCGACCGCATCGCCCGCCTGGTCGTCGGCGTTCGCGCGCTCAAGCAAAAGGATTATTCCGCCGCCCGGCAGAACTTCGCGCAATCGGTTCGCGGCCCGGTGACCGATCTCACCGCGACGCTATTGTCGGCCTGGGCGCTTGCCGGCGCGGGCGAAAGCCGCGGCGCCATCGACACCATGGACAAGCTGTCGGGCCCGGACTGGTATTCGATCTTTAAGGATCTGCATGCCGGCCTGATCCTCGATCTGGCCAACAACAAGAAGGAAGCCGGCAAGCGCTACGAGCGCGCCTACAAGGTCGATCCCACCGCGGTGCGCATGGTCGAAGCCTACGGCCGCTACCTGGCGCGCACCGGCAACAAGGCCGATGCGCTGAAGGTCTACGGCGACTTCAACAAGGTGCTGCCGGACCATCCGCTGATCGTCCAGGAAATGAAGGCGGTCAACGCCGGCGACAAGCTGCCGCTGTTGGTCGATTCGCCGCAGGCCGGCGCCGCCGAGGCGCTGTACGGGCTCGGCGCTTCGATCGGCCGCCGCGGCGGCGAGGATTTGGCGCTGATCTATCTGCAGCTGGCGCTTTATCTCGAGCCGTCGCACGTCATGGCGCTGTTGTCGCTCGCCGACCTCTACGAATCGCTGAAAAAACCCGACCTCGCGATCAAAATCTACGAGCGCGTGCCGCCGACCTCGCCGCTGTCGCGCAATGCCGAAATCCAGCTCGCCGGCGATCTCGATCAGCTCGACCGCGCCGACGAGGCCAAGAAGCGGCTCGAACACGTCATCGCCGAGCATCCGAAGGATACCGAAGCGATCCTCGCGCTCGGCAATATCCAGCGCGGCCGCAAGGAATTCGCCGAATGCGCCGACACCTACGGCAAGGCCATCGACACCATCCCTAAGCCCGATAAGTCGAACTGGGTCGTGTTCTATTTCCGCGGCATCTGCTACGAGCGCTCGCACCAATGGCCGAGCGCCGAAGCCGACATGAAGAAGGCGCTGGAATTGTTTCCCGAGCAGCCGCTGGTGCTCAATTATCTCGGCTATTCCTGGGTCGACCAGGGCGTCCATCTCGACGACGGCATGGACATGATCCGCCGTGCCGTCGAGCAGCGCCCGGACGACGGCTACATCGTCGATTCGCTCGGCTGGGCCTATTTCCGCACCGGCAATTACGACGATGCGGTCAAGAACCTGGAGCGCGCCGTCGAGCTCAAGCCCGACGATCCGACCATCAACGATCACCTCGGCGACGCCTATTGGCGGGTCGGCCGCACGCTCGAAGCCCATTACCAGTGGACGCAGGCCAAGGATTTAGGTCCGGAAAAAGAAGACCTGCCCAAGATCGAAGCCAAGATCAAAGACGGGCTGCCCGACGACAAATCGTCGGCGGCCGATGCCGACAAGGCCAAGAAGCCTGGCAACGGCGGGTGAGGGGCCTCCTTGCCGGCTTCGCTTGTTGAAGAGGCGCCTGCAAAGGTCAATCTGACGCTGCGGGTGCTCGGCCGCCGCCCTGACGGCTATCACGAGATCGAAAGCCTGGTGGCGTTCGCCAGCGTCGGCGACCGCCTGCGCTTTGCGCCGGGCGGCGAACTTGCCCTCACTGTGCGCGGACCGAGCGCGGAAGAGGCCGGCGCCGCCGCCGACAATCTCGTGCTCAAGGCGGCCCGCGCGCTCGCCGATAGAGTGCCGACCGTCGGCGCCGGCAGCTTCGATCTCGACAAGAGGCTGCCGGTCGCGGCCGGGCTCGGCGGCGGATCGGCCGATGCGGCCGCTGCGCTGCGGCTCTTGGCGCGGGCGAACAAGCTTGCGCCCGACGATCCGCTGCTCTACGCGGCGGCGCGCGCCACCGGCGCCGACGTGCCGGTCTGTCTCGATCCGTGCCCGCGGCTGATGCGCGGCATCGGCGAAATTCTCTCCGGCCCGCTGAAGCTGCCGCCGCTGCAAGGGGTGCTGGTCAATCCCGGCGTCGCGCTTGAGACCAAGGCGGTATTCGCCCGCTGGAAGCCGGCGGCCGTGCCGCCCGTGCCCGCCGACCTTACGGTGCTCACCGCGATGACCAAGCGCGATCAGCTGTTGCGTTTTCTCTTGAGCCAAAAGAACGATCTTGAAGCGCCGGCCATTGCGCTGGCGCCGGCCATTGCCGACGTGCTTTTGGCGCTGCAGAGCCAACCGCAATGCGAGCTTGCCCGCATGTCGGGCTCGGGCGCGACCTGTTTTGCGATTTTCCGCTCAGCAGCCGACGCGATCAAAGCCGCGGAAGCCGTTCACGCCGCCCATCCGGATTGGTGGGTGCGCGCCACCGCGCTCGGCGGCGGATGAGTTTGCAACTCCGTTCCCATCGGGGTCGCGCTGGCGCGCGCCCGAGTGCAGGCTCTTGTGGGGAGGGGAAGGGTTCGGGAAGTGGACCGCCGCCGTGCACGATTGCTGGCGCCATCTTGCATTGGGAACCGGCCTTGACGTGCGTACCGTTCTTCGGTACGTATTGCGGGCGTGATCAAGAGCTTCGGCGATAAGCGAACGGCAGCACTATTTGCCGGCTACGCGGTTAAGGGCCTGCCCGATCAGATTCAGCGCCGAGGTAGAGCTAAGCTTCTCGCTCTAGACGCGGCCAAACGGCTTGACGATCTGCGGATTCCACCGGGCAATCGCCTTGAGGCTTTGCACGGCGATAGGCGCGGACAACATAGCATCCGTATCAACGATCAATGGCGGATATGCTTCGAATGGCGCGAAGGCACGAAGTGGAATGTCGAGATCGTGGACTACCACAAAGGATGACGCCAAAGGATAACGACATGAGCATTAAACGCGAAGATCTGGATGCGGGCCGCGTCGACTTTACCGATGTCACCACCGGCAAGAGGCTTCCTCTCGTCCATCCGGGCGAAATTTTACGCGACGACTTCTTGGCGCCGATGAAAATCAGCGTCTACAGTTTGGCGCAGGCCATCAAGGTACCGCGTTCGCGGGTCAACGACATTGTGCTCTGCCGTCGCGGCGTTACCGCGGATACCGCATTTCGTCTGGCCCGCTATTTTGGCACCTCGCCGGAGTTTTGGATCAACCTCCAGGCCCGCCACGACTTGGACGTGGCGGATCGAAAACTCCGCCGCCGCATCGAGCGCGAAGTCGCGCCGCGGGCCGCCTGAGGCGGAAGGGATGCCCCTCGCAGTGGCATTCAATCGACGAGGGCCCCCACAAGGGGGGAGGGCTTTAGTGCGTCCGCGCGATGCAGAAATCGACGGTCTCGGCGAGCGCGGTCTTCATTTTTGAATCCGGAAACAGCGCCAGCGCGTCGCGGGCGATGGCGCCGTAGTGGTGGGCGCGGCCGATCGTGTCTTCCAGCGCGCGGTGCTTGGCCATCAAGCCGATGGCGTGTTCGAGATCGGTGTCGGCGGCTTCGCCGCGCTCCAGCGTGCGGCGCCAGAACTCGCGCTCGGCGTCGGAGCCGCGGCGGAAGGCGAGCACCACCGGCAGCGTGATCTTGCCCTCGCGGAAATCGTCGCCGACGTTCTTGCCGAGCTTTTGCGCGGCGCCGCCGTAGTCGAGCACGTCGTCGATCAGCTGAAAGGTGATGCCGAGATTCATGCCGAACGAGCGGCAGGCCGCCTCTTCGTCGCGCGGCCGCGCCGACAGCACCGGGCCGACTTCGCAAGCGGCGGCGAACAGCTCCGCGGTCTTGGCGCGGATCACCGCGATATATTCGTCCTCGGTGGTCGCCGTGTTCTTGGCGGCGGCGAGCTGCATGACTTCGCCCTCGGCGATCACGGCCGCAGCGGCGGCGAGAATCTCCAGCGCCTTGAGGTTGCCGACCTCGACCATCATCTTGAACGCCTGGCCGAGCAGAAAATCGCCGACCAGGACGCTGGCCTCGTTGCCCCACAGCATGCGCGCCGCAAGCCGTCCGCGCCGCAACTCGCTCTCGTCGACAACGTCGTCGTGCAACAACGTGGCGGTGTGCATGAACTCGACCGCGGCGGCGAGCTTGATATGGCCGTCGCCGCCGTAATGGGTCAGCCGCGCCAGCGCCAAGGTGAGGATCGGGCGCAGCCGCTTGCCGCCGGAATTGATCAAATGGTTGGCGACTTCCGGGATCATCGTCACTTCGGAGCCGGTCCGCGCCAGGATCGCGCCGTTGACGCGCTGCATGTCGGCTGCGACCAGGTCGACCAAGGGGTCGATCGAGGGCTCGTCCCGGCTTTCGAAGGGGATGACAACGGCCACTTAAGGTCTCTCCGCTAACGACGGGCGAGCATAGAAACGCTATGGTGCTGCGGCAAGTGCGCAGGATCTTTGCTAACCAGCCCGCGCGTGCCGCTTGACGCACTCGACGTGGCGGCGGAGAGGGGCGATGTCAAGTCACGAACGCTTCAGGCAACGTTTCCGGCGAGGTTTCTTGCAACCTTTCGTGGGCAGCGCATGACCGAGAGCCGGTACGAGGTCGCGGTCCTGGTGCCGTGCTACAACGAAGCGCGCGCCATCGCCCAGGTCGTGGCCGACTTCCGCGCCGCGCTGCCCAATGCGACGATCTATGTCTACGACAACAATTCGACCGACGGCACGGTCGAGGCGGCGCAGCGCGCCGGCGCCGTGGTCCGCCGCGAGAGCCATCAGGGCAAGGGCCACGTGGTGCGGCGCATGTTCAACGACATCGAGGCCGATATCTACGTGCTGGTCGACGGCGACGCCACCTATGACGCGCCGAGCGCGCCGGCGATGATCGAAAAACTGATCGACGAGCGCCTCGATATGGTGGTGGCCTCGCGCATCGACCGCGACGACACCGCCTATCGTCCCGGCCATCGCACCGGCAACGCCATGCTGACCGGCTTCATCACCCATATCTTCGGCCGTGCCTTCACCGATATTCTGTCCGGCTATCGGGTGTTCTCGCGGCGCTTCGTCAAATCGTTTCCGATTTTGTCGGGCGGCTTCGAGATCGAGACCGAACTGACAGTGCATGCGCTGGAGCTGGAATTGCCGGTGGGCGAGGTTCCGACGCCGTATTATTCGCGGCCGGCGGGTTCGGCCTCGAAACTGTCGACCTGGCACGACGGCTTTCGCATCCTGTGGACGGTGCTGAAACTCTACCGCGCCGAGCGGCCGCTGGCTTTGTTCGGCTCGCTCGGCATCGCGCTCGCCATCATGTCGGTCGGCCTCGCCATCCCGCTGGTCATCACCTATGTGCAGGAGGGCTTGGTGCCGCGGCTGCCCACCGCGGTGCTCTCGACCGGGCTGATGCTGGTCGCCTTCCTCTCGATCGCCTGCGGCTTGATTCTCGATACCGTGACGCGCGGCCGCCGCGAGGTGAAGCTCATTGCTTATCTGGCGCTACGCGCGCCCGGCGAAGAACGACGGCGGAGCTGAAATTTTGCGCGAACTGGTCCGCACCAATGATGCCGTGCTGATCTCGGCGATCGAGGCGCTGCTCAACGGCGCCGATATTCCGCATCTGGTGGTCGATCGGAACATCAGCGTGCTGGAAGGCTCGATCGGCGCTTTTCAGCGCCGCATCCTGGTCGGCGACGACGAAATCGGCGCCGCGCGGCAATTGCTCGCCGAAGCCGGTTTTGGCCACGAACTTCGCCCCGATGCCGGCTGACAAGGTCGAGACCAGCGAGGATGCGGTCCTCGGCGGCCGGCTCACGCTGCGTCAGCCGCTGCGCGGCCATCGCGTCGGCCATGATGCCATTTTGCTTGCAGCCGCAACCTCGGCGCAGTCCGGCGAGCAAGCGGTCGATCTCGGTGCCGGCGTCGGCGCCGCCGGCTTGGCGCTGGCGCGCCGGGTCGAGGGCGTTGCAGTCACGCTGGTTGACATCGATCCGGCGCTGACGGCGCTCGCCGCCGGCAATGCGCAGCGCAACGGTCTTTCCGACCGCGTGCGCGCGGTGTGTCTCGACGTCGAGGCACCGGCCGCCGCGTTCGCCGCTGCCGGGCTCGCGCCAGAATCCACGGCCTGCGTGTTGATGAACCCGCCGTTCAACGTTGCGCAACAGCCGTCGCCCGATCCTGCGCGTCGCACCGCTCATGCCGCGACCGACGACACGTTGCGGCGGTGGCTGCATACGGCAGCGCGGCTCCTTCGCGCCGATGGCGTCGTCACGCTCATTTGGCGCGCCGGCGGACTTGCCGACGTGCTTGCGGCGCTCGGCAAAGATTTCGGCGCGATCACCGTGCTGCCGGTGCACCCGAAGCCGGGCGCAGCGGCGATCCGCGTCCTGGTGCGGGCGACCAAAGGCAACCGGGCGCCGCTTAAGCTGATGCCCGGTTTTCTTCTCGCCGATGCCGACGGCAAACCGACCGCGGCGGCCGAAGCCGTCCTGCGCGGCGGTGAAGCACTTTGTTTGACGGGGACCTGAAACGCCGGCGCTGCTCAGCCGTTAGGCATCAAGCTGGCAACGAATCGGGCGGTACCGGAGCACTCTGTTTGGCCCGGACGCGGATGGGAAGATACGAAAGCGCAACAATGGCGGCGATCAGCATCAACAGCATGTATATTTTCATTTCCAGTCCATCGTCCCCTGTCGACCCGGCGCTCTCTCGCTTAAGCAAGAAGCGTTCCATCAATTAACAAAGCGTTACTTGCCGGTTTTGTTGGCAAATCTTATGTGGGTTCCATGACCGACACATCGACGCAGCAGCGCGTCCGCGACCTCGGCGCCAAAGCGCTGGCGGCGCTGCGCCCGCTCATTCCGCAGCGCCTCCGCCGCGACCAGCCGGTGGTGCCGGTGGTGCGGCTGACCGGAGTCATCGGTTTCGGCACGCCGCTGCGGCCGGGCCTGTCGCTCGCCACCGTGGCGCGCTCGCTCGACCGGGCGTTCGCCGCGCGCAACGCGCCCGCGGTGGCGCTGATCGTCAATTCGCCGGGCGGCACGCCGGCGCAGTCGCACCTGATCTTCCGCCGCATCCGCGAATTGGCGCAGGAGAAAAGCCGCCGCGTCATCGTCTTCGTCGAGGACGCCGCCGCGTCCGGCGGCTACATGATCGCCTGCGCCGGCGACGAGATCATCGCCGACCCGCATTCGATCGTCGGCTCGATCGGGGTCGTCGGCGGCTCGTTCGGCTTCGACAAGCTGATCGAAAAGCTCGGTATCGAGCGCCGCATCTATACGGCGGGCGAGCACAAGGCGATGCTCGATCCGTTCCTGCCGGAGAACCCGGACGACGTCGAGCGGCTGAAGAAGCTGCAGCGGGACATCCACGACAGCTTCATCGCGCTGGTGAAATCGCGGCGCGGCGGCAAGCTCAACGGCCCCGAAAACGACTTGTTCTCCGGCGAGTATTGGACCGGAACGCGGGGCCTCGAGCTCGGCCTGGTCGACGCCATCGGCGATTTGCGGACCGTGCTGCGGCAACGATTCGGCGATAAAGTCGTAACCCCCCTGATCAGCGCCGAGCGCGGCTGGCTGGGGCGGCGCCTTGCCGGAGTGACCGGCGGCGCGTTGCCGCAAGGGCTGCCGGCGGGCCTCGCCGACGACGTTATCTCGGCGCTCGAAGCGCGCGCCTTATGGGCGCGATACGGATTGTAGCGCATGATCCCGAAAAGTGGCTGCCGGTTTTCGGATAAGATCTTGCGCAAAACGTAATACGGAGACGCAAAATGCACCCGTTGCTTGCCGTGACGCTCGGAATGGTGGGAGCGGTCGCCCTGCTGCGCTGGTGCGTGAAAGAGGTGCAGCGCGTCAACAGCGAACTCGACAGCCTGCGCGGCCAGGCGCCTGTCGATTCGGTCGATCGCAATGCGCTGCCGAAGCTAAAGCGCGATCCGAAGAGCGGTGAGTATCGGCCGGGATAGTCCGTCATTCCGGATCGCCGCGAAGCGGCGAGTCCGGAATCCATATTCGCTGACCGGGGTTATGGATTCCGGGTTCCTCGCTTCGCTCGGCCCCGGAATGACGGGACTTACGGCGTATCCTTGATGCCGCGCTCCTGCACCACCTCGCCCCATTTCGCGTATTCGGACTTCATGAAGGCGCCGAGCGCCTCGGGCGTGCCGCCGACCGGCGTGGCGCCGGATTTCACCAGCTTGTCGTGCACCTCGGGCTCGTTGAGCGCGTCGTTGAGCGCCTTGTTGAGCTTGGCGATCAATGCCGGCGGCGTCTTCGCCGGCGCTAAGAGCGCGTACCAGTTCGAGGCGTCGGTATTGGGATAACCCTGCTCGGCAAGCGTCGGCACGTCGGGCAAGAGCGCATCGCGCTTGTCGGACGCAGCCCCGATCGGCACCAGGGCGCCGGCCTGGATTTGCGCGATCAGCACCGGCAAATCGGCGGCGAGCACCTGCACCTGGCCGCCGAGCAGGTCGGTCAGCGCCGGCGCCGCGCCGCGATAGGGCACGTGCAAAAATTTCACGCCGCCGGCGACGTCGAGCAGTTCCTGGGCGAGATGCGGCGGCGAGCCGATGCCGGTCGAGGCGAACGAGACGGCGCCGGGCTTGTCCTTGGCCAGCGCGATCAGCTCCTTGACCGTCTTGATGCCGAGCTTGGGCGTCACCACCAGCACCTCGGTGACCTTGGTGACCAGCGCCACCGGCGCGAAATCGCGCAGCGGATCGTACGGCACGCTTTGAATGTGCGGCGCTATCGTTACCGCGCCCGACGTGGTGAGGAACAGCGAATAGCCGTCGGGGTCCGCCTTGGCGACGTTGTCGGCGCCGACTGTGCCGGCGGCACCGGGCCTGTTCTCGATATAGACGCGCTGGCCGAGCTCAGCTGTCATCTTGTCGGTGACCAGGCGGCCGACGAAGTCGGTCGGTCCCCCGGGCGGGAAGGCAATGACGACGCGGACCGGCCGGGTCGGATAATCCTGCGCCGGCGCGGCCCGCGGTGCGGCCAACATCAGCGCCGCACATATCAATACGCCCGTTATTTTTCGCACCACGCCCTCCCTGTATAGGCTGCCAGCGATCAGGTATCAGGTATCGGGGATCAAGAATCAAATCTTGATCCCTGACCGTTGATGCCTGATCCCTGATCCCCGGTATGACCGTTCCAATGACCGCCGATCTACCGCCCCATATGCGCCCGGAACGCTCTTTTCAGGGGCTTATCCTGGCATTGCAACGCTATTGGGCGGACCGCGGCTGCGTCATTTTGCAGCCCTATGACATGGAGGTCGGCGCCGGCACGTTCCATCCGGCGACGACGTTGCGCGCGCTCGGGCCGAAATCGTGGAACGCGGCTTACGTGCAGCCGTCGCGCCGGCCGAAGGACGGCCGCTACGGCGAGAACCCGAACCGCCTGCAGCATTACTATCAGCTGCAGGTGATCCTAAAACCGTCGCCCGACGATCTGCAGGATCTGTATCTGCAGTCGCTCTACGCCATCGGCATCGATGCAAAAATTCACGACATCCGTTTCGTCGAGGACGATTGGGAGAGCCCGACGCTCGGCGCCTGGGGGCTCGGCTGGGAATGCTGGTGCGACGGCATGGAAGTGTCGCAGTTCACATACTTTCAGCAGGTCGCCGGCTTCGAATGCGCGCCGGTGGCGGGCGAGCTGACCTACGGTCTCGAACGGCTGGCGATGTATGTGCAGGGCGTCGAGAACGTGTTCGATCTCAACTTCAACGGCCGCGACGGCAAGGAGCGCGTTAGCTACGGCGACGTGTTCCTCCAGGCCGAGCAGGAATATTCCCGGCACAATTTCGAATTCGCCGACACCGACATGCTGTTCGAGCAGTTCCGCATGGCGGAGCAGGCTTGCCGGAAATATCTCGAGGCCGGCTGGGCCTCTTCTTCTCCTCCCCCGCATGCGGGGGAGGGCAGGGTGGGGGCTGGCGACAACCGCGGCCGCCATCTGATGGCGCTGCCGGCCTACGACCAGTGCATCAAGGCGAGTCACATCTTCAATCTGCTCGACGCGCGCGGGGTCATTTCCGTGACCGAGCGGCAAAGCTACATTTTGCGGGTGCGCGAGCTCGCCAAAGCCTGCGGCGAGGCGTGGCTGGCGACCGAAGGCGGAGGGAAGGGTCCATGAGCGGAGCGGGGAAAGCAACATGAGCGGAGTTCCTGAAATCGGCGGCCGGCGTCCGATTGCGATCAACGTCACGGCCGGCGAAAGTTACTGGTGGTGCGCCTGCGGGCGCTCGAGATCGCAGCCGTTCTGCGACGGCTCGCACAAGGGCTCGGCATTCCGCCCGCAGGAATGGAAAGCGACCGCCAACGAGGAAGTCTGGTTCTGCGCCTGCAAGCGCTCCTCGCACCAGCCGCTGTGCGACGGGTCTCATAAAACCCTCCCCTGATAGGGGGAGGGTCGCCGCCGCAGGCGGCGGGTGGGGAAGTGCATGCGACGCGAAAATCTTCGAGACATCACTCACCTGCGAGCTCATCAGCTTCGTCGCAACACGACCGAGGTTGAAAAGAAACTATGGCGTCATCTTCGAAGACTTGATCTCGATGGCTCGCATTTTCGCCGGCAAGTACCGATCGGTCCCTACATTGCCGACTTTGCCTGCATGGCGGCACGGCTTTTGATCGAAATCGATGGCGCGCAGCACGCCGAAGATCGCAAGAAGGTGCACGACGGAGCGCGCACCCGTTGGCTGGAGAAAGAGGGCTATCGCGTGCTGCGGTTCTGGAACAACGACATCACCAAGAATATAGATGACGTCATGGAAGCGGTTTATGCAGCTCTGCACGGTTCGTTGTCCGCCGAGCCAGCGCCGCTGAAGCATCAGCGACGCGGACGCCGTGGGTCTTCGCACCTCCCCACCCCGGCGCGCTCCGCGCGCCGGCCCTCCCCCTGCAGGGGAGGGTAAGAGATGCCCGACCTCCTGCTCGAACTGTTCTCCGAGGAAATCCCCGCGCGCATGCAGGCGCGGGCGGCCGAGGATTTGCGCAAACTCGTCACCGACCGGCTGGTCGCCGCCGGCCTGGTCTACGAGGGCGCCAAGGCGTTCGTGACGCCGCGGCGGCTGACGCTGTCCGTGCACGGCGTGCCGGCGCGGCAGCCGGATTTGCGCGAGGAGAAGAAGGGCCCGCGGGTCGGCGCGCCGGACAACGCCATCGCCGGCTTTCTCAAAGCCGCCGGGCTGAAGTCGATCGACGAAGCCAAGGTGCAGCCCGACAAGAAGGGCGATTTCTATGTCGCGGTGATCGAGAAGCCGGGGCGCGCCGCGATCGCGGTGATCGGCGAGATTTTGCCGGACGTGATCAAGAGTTTTCCATGGCCGAAGTCGATGCGCTGGGGCGAGCAGTCGAAAGCGCCCGGGGCGCTCGCCTGGGTGCGGCCGCTGCATTCGATCGTCGCCACGTTCGGGCCGGAGACCGAGGAGCCGGAGATCGTGCCGTTTAACGTCGACGGCATCGCCGCCGGCAACGAGACGCGCGGCCATCGCTTCCTGGCGCCGGCCCCGTTCACGGTGCGCCGCTTCGCCGATTACGCGCAAAAGCTCGGCAACGCCAAGGTCGTGCTCGACGCCGAGCGCCGCCGCGACATCATCCTCACCGAGGCCAAGCAGCTTGCCTTTGCCCAGGGGCTTGAGCTGATCGAGGACGACGGGCTGTTGGCCGAAGTCGCCGGTCTGGTCGAATGGCCGGTGGTGCTGATGGGCTCGTTCGATGAAAAATTCCTGCGCATTCCCGAAGAAGTGATCCGCGCCACCATCCGCAACAACCAGAAATGCTTCGTGTTGCGCGACGCCGCCCATGCCAGGCTGGTCGACAAATTCATCCTGGTCTCCAACCTCGACGCCGAGGACGGCGGCAAAGCCATCGTCGCCGGCAACGAGCGCGTCATTCGGGCGCGGCTGTCGGATGCGAAGTTTTTTTATGAGACGGATTTGAAGACGCGGCTCGAAGATCGCCTGCCGAAATTCAAGCACATCATCTTCCACGAGAAGTTGGGCACCCAGGCCGAGCGCATTGAAAGAATTGAACGATTGGCTGGCGAACTGGCGCCGCTGGTCGGGGCCGATGTGGAGAAGGCCAAGCGCGCTGCGCGGCTCGCCGAGGCGGATCTCCTTACCGAAGTGGTGGGCGAATTTCCCGAACTGCAAGGCACGATGGGCAAGTACTACGCCGAGGAATGGGACGAAGATGAAGCGGTCGCGCATGCGATCGAGGATCACTACAGTCCTAAAGGTCCCAACGACCTCGTACCGTCCGAACCGGTGTCGATCACAGTCGCGCTCGCCTACAAGCTCGACAGGCTGGTCGGCTTCTGGGCAATCGATGAGAAGCCCACGGGAAGCGGTGACCCCCAAGCCCTGCGGAGGGCGGCACTTGGAGTCTTGCGCCTTATTTTGACAAATGACCTTAGGCTTCAAATCTTCAACTGGCTATTTGCTCACATAGTTGTTCTTAAAACTCAAAGAGAGAGTGGCTCGCTTCCGTCTGAATCATACAACGAGCTTATGCCTCCTCTAGAATACCGAATAGTAGGCCTCGATGTCGGCAAGAAAATTGTTCAGGAAGTTCGCAAGCACGGAACTCCAGAGGGGCTGTCTAAGGATAGCATAGCGCCTGCCTTGACTGACCTAATGATTTTTTTCGCCGACCGTCTAAAAGTCCAACTCCGCGAGCAGGGCGCACGGCACGATCTTGTCGATGCGGTATTCGCACTAGGAGGGCAGGACGATTTTCTTCTCATTGTCCGCCGCGTTCACGCTTTAGCCGGCTTTCTTAATACAGATGATGGCAAAAACCTGCTTGAAGGATACAGGCGTGCAGCGAGGATTTTGAGTATTGAGGAAAAGAGGGATGGGAAGAAATATGATGGTCCGCCAAATTCGGCTTTATACCAATTACCTGAAGAGAAGGAATTGGCCGTGGCCATCCGCAAGATGCGCGAGATAGCAGAAACCGCCATCCGGGACGAAAACTTTAATGGTGCAATGGCCGCAATATCTCTACTGCGGCCCCATGTCGATGCCTTCTTCGACAAGGTGACGGTCAATGTCGACGACAAGGCGTTGCGCGAGAACCGGCTCAAACTGCTCAACGAAATCCGCGCCGCGACGCGCGCGGTCGCGGATTTTTCCAAGATCGAGGGATGACGAAAATCACCTCTCCCCGCCGTGCGGGGAGAGGTCGACGGAGCGAAACGACCGAGGGTGAGGGGGCCTCTCCGCGATTCTGAGTGTTGCGGATCGAGGCGGCAGCGTTGCAGATATCACAGCAATTCTACGCCGAGCCGAGAGGCCCCCTCACCCCGCCCTCTCCCCGCACGGCGGGGAGAGGGAGTCGCGCACTGATATGCACAGTCAGGCTTGATCGGCTGGCATCGGCGGCGTTTGTCGCATAGAACCGAAAGCCGGCCCGCGCGTTAATGCCTCGTGGCGCCCTGCCGCATCGCTTTGGCATGTCTTGCCTAATCCCGCCCAACAGCATCGATAGGAAAACCGATGGTTATCACCGCCGCCCATATCACGCCGCTTGTCGCGCTCATCGCCGGCATTCTGATCCTGATCCTGCCGCGGCTCTTGAACTATATCGTCGCCATCTATCTCATTGTCGTCGGCTTGACCGGGCTCAATGCCATCAATCACTTCTTCCACTAAGGTCCACTTCATGCCGCGCCCACTCGATCGAACGATGATCCATGGCCAAATCGCGCTCTAAAACATCCCGTCAGGCGGTGAAAAAGTCCCCGGCCAAATCCGCGGCCAAGTCCAAATCGGCCGCGCCCAAAAAACCCGCCAGGGGCAAATGGGTCTATGCCTTCGGCGGCGGCAAATCGGCCGGCCGCGCGTCGATGCGCAATCTGCTCGGCGGCAAGGGCGCAGGCCTTGCCGAAATGGCCCATCTCGGCCTGCCGGTGCCGCCCGGCTTCACCATCACCACCGAGGTCTGCACCTATTTCTACGCCCACGACAAAACCTATCCGAAGAATTTAAAGGCGCAGGTCGACGCCGCGCTGGCCGAGGTCGGCCGCATCACCGGCAAAAAATTCGGCGACGCCGAAAATCCGCTGCTGGTCTCGGTGCGCTCGGGCGCCCGCGCCTCGATGCCGGGCATGATGGACACCGTGCTCAATCTCGGGCTGAACGACGTCACCGCGGCCGCGCTTGCCGAAAAATCCCGCGACCGGCGCTTTGCGCTCGACAGCTACCGGCGCTTCATCACCATGTATTCCGACGTGGTGCTCGGCATCGAGCACCATCATTTCGAGGAAATCCTCGACGACCACAAGGACCGCAACGGCTACACGCTGGACACCGATCTCAACGCCGACGATTGGGACAATATCATCGACCGTTACAAGGAGTGCGTCGAGGCGGAAAGCGGCAAGCCGTTTCCGCAGGACCCGCACGCGCAATTGTGGGGCGCCATCGGCGCGGTGTTCGGCTCGTGGATGAACCAGCGCGCCATCACTTATCGCCGCCTGCACAATATTCCGGAGAGCTGGGGCACCGCGGTCAACGTGCAGGCCATGGTGTTCGGCAATATGGGCGAGACCTCGGCCACCGGCGTTGCCTTCACGCGCAATCCCTCGACCGGCGCGAAAAAGCTCTACGGCGAATTTCTGATCAATGCGCAGGGCGAGGACGTCGTCGCCGGCCTGCGCACGCCGCAGGAGATTACCGAGGCAGCGCGCAAGGAGGCCGGCTCACAGAAGCCGTCGATGGAGCGGGCGATGCCGGACGCTTTCGCCGAGCTCAAGCGCATCCACGCCGCGCTGGAGCGGCACTACCGCGACATGCAGGATCTCGAATTCACCGTCGAGCAGGGCAAGCTGTGGATGCTGCAGACGCGCAGCGGCAAGCGCACCGCGCAAGCGGCGCTGCGCATCGCCGTCGATCTCGCCAACGAGAAGCTGATCAGCAGGGACGAAGCGGTGGCGCGCATCGATGCCGCCGCCATCGATCAGCTCTTGCATCCGACCATCGATCCCAACGCCGAGCGGAAGGTGCTGGCCACCGGCCTGCCGGCGTCGCCGGGCGCCGCTTGCGGCGAGATCGTGTTTTCCTCCGAAGACGCCGAGACGCTGCGCGGCCAGGGACATAAGGTCATTTTAGTGCGGGTCGAGACTTCGCCGGAGGACATTCACGGCATGCACGCCGCCGAAGGCATTTTGACCACGCGCGGCGGCATGACGTCCCACGCCGCTGTGGTCGCCCGCGGCATGGGCAAGCCCTGCGTCTCCGGCGCCGGCGCGCTGCGCGTCGATTACCGCGCGCAAACCATGACGGCAGGCGGCGTGACCTTGAAGAAGGGCGATATCCTCACCATCGACGGCTCGACCGGCCAGGTGCTGGCCGGCCGGGTGCCGATGCTCGAGCCGGCTTTGGCCGGCGAATTCGCCACCCTGATGAAATGGGCCGACGGCGTGCGCAAGCTCAAAGTGCGCGCCAACGCCGACACGCCGGCCGACGCCCGCGCTGCGGTCAAATTCGGCGCCGAGGGCATCGGGCTGTGCCGCACCGAGCACATGTTCTTCGACGAGGACCGCATCCGCACCGTGCGCGAAATGATCCTGGCCGAGGACGAGAAATCGCGCCGCGCGGCGCTGGCGAAACTATTGCCGATGCAGCGCGCCGATTTCGCCGAATTGTTCAAGATCATGGGCTCACTGCCGGTGACCATCCGCTTGCTCGATCCGCCGCTGCACGAATTTTTGCCGCACAGCGAGGAAGAGATCGCCGAAGTGGCGGCGGCCATGGGCGCCGATCCGAAACGGCTCGCGGACCGCGCCAGGGAGTTGCACGAGTTCAACCCGATGCTCGGCTTCCGCGGCTGCCGTCTTGCGATTGCTTATCCGGAAATCGCCGAAATGCAGGCCCGCGCCATCTTCGAGGCCGCGGTCGAGGCGGAGCGCTCAACCGGCGTCAAGGTGGCGCCGGAAATCATGGTGCCGCTGATCGCCAGCAAGGCCGAGCTCGATCTGGTGAAGGCGCGCATCGACGCCATGGCGCAGACGGTCGCCGCCGAGAGCAAAGCCAAGCTCAAATATCAGGTCGGCACCATGATCGAATTGCCGCGCGCGGCGCTCAGGGCCGACGAGATCGCCGAGACCGCGGAATTCTTCTCGTTCGGCACCAATGATCTCACGCAGACCGCGTTCGGCATCAGCCGCGACGATGCCGCAAGCTTTTTGAACATCTATACGGCCAAGGGCATCCTGCCAGCCGATCCGTTCGTCTCGATCGACCGCGACGGCGTCGGCGAACTGATCCGCATCGCCGCCGAACGCGGCCGCAAGGTGCGCAAGAATCTAAAGCTCGGCATTTGCGGCGAGCACGGCGGCGATCCCGCCTCGGTTGCGTTCTGCCACGAGGTCGGGCTCGACTACGTGTCGTGCTCGCCGTTCCGGGTGCCGATCGCGCGGCTGGCCGCGGCGCAGGCCGCCCTTGGCAAAGGCGCCTCCGGCACGGCATGATGGCGCGATAGCGAGCATTCGGGGAAATGGAAAATGGGTGGGGTCGATCGTGCTGCGAAATTCGGCATTTCAGCACTGATCTTTGCCGCGGCTTTGAGCCTCGCGCCTGCGGTTGTCGTCCAAGCGCAAGTCATCCTTCATCCGGACAGCCTGCAGTCGGGCGCGACGACGCCGAAGAAGCTCAACGACCAAATCAGGGAGGGCGCCAAGACGCAGCAGGCGCGCGGCGCGCCGGCCGCGCGTTATGGTGTCTATACGATTGCCTGGCCGAAGGACGCCGCGGAGCGCGACGATCTTGCCAGCTATGCCGTGCTGATGGTGACCGTGATTACACAGGTGCAACAGGAATTGCCGTTGCAGCGCGTCTACCTCGTGCCGCCGGACGGCAAGCAAACGCCGCTGCGCCAGCTCAACAGCTGGCTCGGCGCGATAGGCCCAAAAACACTCACCTATACGCAGCTCGGCAAGTTCCGCCAGGACGCGTTCTACACCATCCCGGGCGTCGCGGTGCGCCGCGACGGCGAAGTGCGTCTCGATTTCGCCATCAATCGTGTCGGCTTCGTTCTGATCCATCTGCCGACCACCGCGCAGGATCTCGGTTACGAATTAAAGGATCCGGCGCCCGGCGCGCAGCCGAACAATGCGGTGCTGCGCGCCATGATCCAGCGCGAGTTCCCCGGCTTCCCGCTGCCGAAACTGTAAGTGCGCGCGCGACGCGCGTTTCGCATTTGTACGCGCGCACGCGCAAATTTTTAAATTTGATTTACCATGCGAGCGGGCGATACGCGTTGCAGTCCCACTCCACGCCGGCGCGATTAACGCGTTCGCAACGATAACCCGACAATAAAATAAACCGTCGCATTCGCGCCACACCCGCCGTGTTTCGATAACTACGTGCGCGTTGCGTGCAGGCGTTGGGGTAAGGGGTAAATGGCTGCGTCGCGTGTTCGTGCGTTGGGCGCCTCATCGGCGCCCTTCTGGTTCAGTGCGTTCTTGGTCGCGCTGATGCCGACCTCGGTCGGATATCAGGATCTCGCCGCGCTGTTGGCGCAGCAGCCGGGCATGTCGCAGCGCTGGCACGACCATTTGATCGCGTCGCCGTTCGGCACCATCGAGCCGGCGACGTTCAGCTACGGCCGTCCGATCGGAACGGCGGTGCCGGAACCGCTCGGCTATCAGCCGGTGAATTTCGATCCGGGCGCCGTCGCCGCCAACGGCTGGCAGATCGATGCGCCGCTCAATGCGGCGAGCGCCGAGCCGGTCGAATATCCGACGGTCAATCGCCGCTTGAAGGGCGATCGCCAGCCGGTGCTCAACGCTCCGTCCGCCGCGCCGGAAGCTTTGCCGCAACTGCAGCCGGTCGATGCGCCGGCCGCGGCGCCGGTGCAGCTGCGGCCGGTCGCGCCATCGTTCATATTGCCGCTCAAGAGCACCGAAGCGATCGACAGCGTGCCGCCGCTGGCGCAGCCGGCGCAATTGCCGCCGTCAATGCCGGCGGTGCTGCAACTCGCCGACACCGAGCCGCGCAGCGGCGCGCTGCACGCCATTTCGCTGCAAGTCATGGCGCCGGCTGAGGACGCGCGCGGCGTCGACGACGACGATTTCATCGCCGACCAGCCGCCGGAAATTCCGAGCGCCGGCGAGAGAAATTCCGGACAAGCTTCGCTCGCGGCGCTGTCGTTCACGGACACCGATCCGGCGGAAAACGCCGCACAGACATTTTTCGGCGTCGGCACCATGGGCGCGCCGGGCGGCCTGCAGCGCTGGGCGCCCGGCGCGGAGCCGGTGCTGGTCGCGCGTGACCCCGACGTCAAGATCGCGGCGCTCGAAGGCAGCGCCGACGGCGGCGAGACGGTGGCAAAAAAAGACGACGGCAGCCTGTTGGAGAGCCCGGCGGACCGACTGAAGCTCACCGGCAAGCCGCGCGTAAGGGCCGAAAAATGCCTCGCCGACGCGGTTTATTTCGAAGCGCGCGGCGAGCCGTACAAGGGCCAGCAGGCGGTCGCCCAGGTGGTGATGAACCGGGTGTTCTCCGGCTATTACCCCAACGACGTCTGCGGCGTGGTCTATCAGAACGCCGAGCGGCACCTGGCTTGCCAGTTCACCTTCGCCTGCGAGGGCAAGGACCTCAACAAGGTCGACGAGCCCGACATGTGGGAGCAGGCCAAGCGCATCGCCAAGGACATGCTCGACGGCAAGATCTGGCTCGCCGAAGTCGGCCACGCCACGCATTATCACGCCTACTGGGTGCATCCGAGCTGGGTCCACGAAATGACCAAGCTCTACAAGCTCGGCGTCCACACCTTCTATCGGCCGAAGAATTGGGGCGACGGCGACAGCGATCCGGCCTATGGCCCGGTGCCGAATGCCAGCAAGGCCGATGGGCCTGAGGCGAAGACTTCTGACGCGGCGAAGGGGTCGCAGGCGTCGGCGACTTTCGGCAAGGCTGAAGCGACGGCGAAGCTGTAGTGCTTGCTCAAAGCAGGCTCGCACAGGCCGACTGCGACCACTGTGAAGCTTTTGGCTTCCGGAGTTCCAGTCTCAAAACCGCACGCAATGTGCTAACATGGCGCCGCCTCAGAGAAGCCAAACGGAGGTCGCCGTGATGTCTGCAGCACTGAGAATAATTATCGCGATCGTTCTAACATTCGGCGTCGCCGCTGCCGTTTCGCACAGCGCTTTTGCGGCGACCAAACGCCATCATCACTCGACCACGCCGCCCAAAAAACCCGCGGAGCAATATTTGCGGTCGGCGGCGCCGCCGGCCGACAAGGCGCAAAAATAGCGGCGGCTAGTTCACATCTCGATGTCCAAACCGATATCGAGATTCTGCACCGAATGGGTGAGTGAGCCGGAACTGAGATAATCGACGCCGGTCTCGGCGATGGCCGCGGCGCTGTCCAGCGTGATGCCGCCCGAAGCTTCGATGACGAGGCGGCCGGCCACCATGGCCACGGCCTTGCGCATGGCATCGAGATCGAAATTGTCGATCAGCACCACGTCGGCCAAGCCGACATCCAGCACCTCCTTGAGCTGATCGAGCGAATCGACCTCGATCTCGATCTTCACCAGATGCCCGATCGCCGCCTTGGCGCGGGTCAGCACGGCGCGGATGCCGCCGGCGACCGCGATGTGGTTGTCCTTGATCAGTACCGCGTCGTCGAGGCCGAAGCGGTGATTGAAGCCGCCGCCGCAGCGCACCGCGTATTTTTCCAGCGCGCGCAGCCCGGGTGCGGTCTTGCGCGTGCAGATGATGCGCGCCTTGGTGTGAGCGATGCGCGCCACGAAGGCCGCGGTCGCGGTGGCGATGCCGGACAGGTGGCCGAGGAAATTGAGCGCGGTGCGCTCGGCGGACAGAATCGCGCGCGCATTGCCGGCGATCGTCATCAATTTGGTCCCGGTGCCGATCGCCATGCCGTCGCGGCCATGGGGCGCGATTTCGACCGCCGGATCGAGCCGCCGGAACGCCGCTTCGACCAGCGGCAGGCCGGAGACGACGCCGGGCTTGCGCGCGACGACGACGGCGCGGCCGCGAGTGTCCTCCGGTACCGTCGCGATCGAGGTGATATCGCCGGCGCGGCCGAGGTCTTCCTTCAGCGCACGCGTCACCGCGTCTTCGATTTCGAGCGGCGAGATGAAGGCATCGGAGCAAAAAAGTGACATTGGCGCTCGTTGGCAAAATGGCGTCGGCTGCAAAAACCCATATCCAGTGTCGCCGACCGTGGCAAACCCATGCGCAGAAGCGCGGGCCAGCCATGCGCTGACGGCCCAGCGCCGGGCAGATTTCGTTTGGGCGACCGGGTCTGCCGCTTTATATTGCGCGGCTTTTCGAAATTCGCGAACTGCCCGGGACGGCCATGACCACCAGCGAGAATCGGCTCAATCCTGCCCAATCCGGCGCGGCTACAGCTGCCGGCACTTGGCGCACGCCGGCGCTGGTGATCGGCATGGGCTGCCTGATCACGCTGATCGCCTTCGGTCCGCGTTCGACGCTGGGCTTTTTCTTAACCCCCTTGTCAAGCGCCAATCACTGGGGCCGCGACGTGTTCGCGTTCGCGCTCGCTTTGCAGAACCTGCTCTGGGGTATCGGCCAGCCGCTCGGCGGCATGATCGCCGACCGCTTCGGCACCATGCGGGTGGTCTGCACCGGCGCGCTGCTCTACGCCTCGGGCCTGGTGCTGATGTCGCACGCCACCAGCGCGCCGCTGCTCGACGCTTCGGCCGGCGTGTTGGTCGGGTTCGGTCTCGCCGGCTGCTCGTTCCCGGTCATTCTCGCGGCGTTCGGCAAGATATTGCCGCCGGAGTGGCGCTCGATCGCCTTCGGCTTCGGCACTGCGGCGGGCTCGTTCGGCCAGTTCCTCTATTCGCCGATCGCCGTCGTGCTGATGGACACGTTCGGCTGGCAGCAGACGCTCATCATCTTTGCCGTCAGCATGCTGGGCGTGCTGCCGCTGTCGCTGGCGCTGGCCACGCCGAAGACGGTATCGGCGACAGAGAAGGCTTCGACGCAGTCGCTCAGGCAGGCGCTGAGCGAAGCCTTCGCCCACCGCTCCTACGTTCTGCTCGTGCTCGGCTTCTTCACCTGCGGCTTCCAGCTGCAATTCATCACCGTGCACATGCCGTCCTATCTGGTCGACCGCGGGCTGTCCGCGTCGGTCGGCGGCTGGACCATCGCCACCATCGGGCTGTTCAACATCATCGGCTCGGTCACCGCCGGCTGGCTCGGCGACCGCATGCCCAAGCGCTACCTGCTGTCGGTCATCTATTTCATCCGCGCCGCGGCGATCCTGGTGTTCATTTCGTTCCCGGTCACCACGGTGAGCTGCCTGATCTTCGGCGCCATCATGGGCCTGATGTGGCTCTCCACCGTGCCGCCGACCAACGGCATCATCACGCTGATGTTCGGCACGCGCTGGCTGGCGACGCTCGCGGGCTTCGCCTTCTTCAGCCACCAGGTCGGCGGCTTCCTCGGCGTCTGGCTCGGCGGCATCGTGTTCGACCGCACCGGCTCGTACAATGTGGTGTGGTGGCTGGCGATCCTGTTCGGCGTGCTGTCGGCGCTGATCAACATGCCGATCGTCGAGAAGCCGGTCGAGCGCGCCGCCGCCGTGCCGGCTTGATGGCCTCCGTCATAGTCATCGTTGATTTGAAGCGGCGCCGTTCCTTGAACGGCTATGCCCGGTCATGACAAAATGCGGCCGGGAGAATTGCCGGTATGGGAACCTTCAAAGCCATCGTCATCGACAAGGCGGAAGCCGGCCAGACGGTGCGGCTCACGGATTTCGACGACCGCGAACTGATGGAGGGCGACGTCACCGTCGGTGTCGAATGGTCGACGGTGAATTACAAGGACGGCCTCGCCGTCACCGGCAAGGCGCCAGTGGTGCGCCGCTTCCCGATGATCGCCGGCGTCGATTTTTCCGGCACTGTTGAATCTTCGTCACACCCGGCCTGGAAGCCGGGCGACCAGGTCATCCTCAACGGCTGGGGTCTTGGCGAGACCCATCTCGGTGCCTACGCCCAGAAGGCGCGCGTCAAGGGCGATTGGCTGGTGCGGCTGCCGCAAAACATCAGCGCGCGCGAGGCCATGGCGATCGGCACCGCGGGCTATACCGCCATGCTGTCGGTGCTGGCGCTGGAGCGCTCAGGCGTCACGCCGGCCCGCGGTCCGGTCATCGTCACCGGCGCCGCCGGCGGCGTGGGTTCGGTCGCGGTCGCGATCCTCGCCAAGCTCGGCTATCAAATTACCGCCTCGACCGGCCGGCCGGCGGAAGCGGATTATCTCAAAAACCTCGGCGCCAGCGACATCATCGACCGCAAGGAGCTCGGCGGCCCGGCGCGGCCGCTCGCCAAGGAGCGCTGGGCCGGCGGCATCGATGCGGTGGGCTCGACGACGCTCGCCAATGTGCTGTCGATGACGCGGTATGGCGGCGCCGTGGCGGCCTGTGGGCTGGCCGGCGGCATGGACTTGCCGACCTCGGTGGCGCCGTTCATCCTGCGCGGGGTGTCGCTTTTGGGCATCGATTCGGTGATGTGCCCGCTGCCGCTGCGGCAGCTGGCATGGCACCGGCTGGAACGGGATCTGCCGCGCGACAAGATCGCGGCGATGACCACCGAGATCGGGCTCGGCGACGTCATCGAGGCCGGCCGCCGCATCGTCGAGGGGCAGGTGCGTGGCCGCATCGTGGTAAAAATCGGGTAAAGGACGCCCGCGTTTTGGCCACAAAAGTCGGGGACCATCGGGGCCGCTATGGTAAGGGGACCGTTAAGAAATTTTGTTAACGTCGCTCGCACGTCCATCGTGGAGTCGCCCATGTTGCTGCGCGTGGCCATCGTCTGTGCGTTCGTGGTGGGGGCCGCTTCGGCGGTCGCCGAAGAGCTCGCGCCGGAGCAGGCTAGAGCCTTCGTCGTCGGCAAGCTGTTCGCCTATACCTGCTTCGACGGCACCGCCGGCATGGGCCGCATCTTCCCCGACGGCTCGGTGGTCGGCACCATCCGGCCGGGCGGTCAGGGCCAAGTGCGCTTCGCCGCGCTTCCCGCCGGCACCATCAAGGTCAGCCCCAATTCGATGTGCGCGCATCTTAATGGCCTGCCGATCGAGCCGTGCTTCCGCGTGCAGAAGATCGATTACCGCAGCTTCCGCGGTTCGATCTCCGGCCTGTCGTTCGCCTATTGCGATTTCTATCAGCGCAATCCGCGCAGCGGCCTCGCCGGCGCCAGCGTCAAGCGTGACATTGCGCCGGCGCCGGCCTCGCCGACAGCGGTGGCGACGGCGCGGCCGTCGGACGACTGATCACTCCAGCTCGAGCCGGAACGGCGCGGCTTCCGCGGCCAAATTGCCCCGGCCGATCATCTCGATGGCGGCGACCATGCGGCCATTGCGGCCGAGCAACCGGTCGGCCAGCGACACGATGCGGATATTCGGCGTCGCCGTCGGCGAGGCGCGGCGCAGCGCTTGCGCGATGCCGATCTCGTCGCGCTGCGGATTGAGCGCGCAGACGGATGCATAGGCGCTGGCCGTCGAGCGGCTGATGCCGGCGAAGCAATGCACCACCAGGGGGCTGCGGCGGTCCCAGCCGCGTACGAAACGGATCAGGTCGGCGACGTGCTCCTCGCCCGGCATGATGTAACCGTGGAGCGGCACGGAAATATCGTGCAGCCGCAGCCATAGGTGATTTTCCGGCGCGACGGTTTGCGGCCGCAGCACATTGGCTTCGTCACCGATCAGCGACACGACATGGCGCGCACCGGTGTCTTCGACGGTTTCATGCAGGCGCGCCAGCGAGCAGACGTGAATCATGGCCTCGGGAACCGATTGCTGCGGTGTCTTTCATATAGGAATTGCCGGCGGCGCAAGTGTGACGTTCACGCGCCGAAGAGTTTCTTGATCCGCTCGAAATAGCGCGCTTCCGCCGTTTCCGCGGGCCAAGGTTTGAGGAAATCGCGTTCCATGGTGGCGGAGACGGCCGGCGGCCGGCCAAAGAAGCGGCGCGCTTCGGCGGGATCGAAGCCGGCAAGCCGGGTGGCTTCGAGATAGGCGGCGCCGCTGTCGGCTACCTTGATCAGCGCTTTGATCGCGGTGGAAGCTTCCGCCTTTAGCCCGAAGCGGCGATGGATCGCGGTGAGAAGCCGCAGCTCGACCGCTTTATAGTCGCCGCCGATCACCGCCTTGAACGGCGAGATCATGTCGCCGATGACGTATTCGGGTGCGTCATGCAACAGCACCGCAAGCCGGCCGCCGCGATCGAGCCGCGGCGCGCGCAGCCGCGCCAGCGCCTCGACCAACAAGCAATGTTGGGCGACGGAAAAGATGTGCGCGCCCTTGGTCTGACCGTTCCAGCGCGCCACCCGCGCCAGCCCATGAGCGATGTCTTCGAGTTCAATGTCGAGCGGCGACGGATCGAGCAGATCGAGCCGGCGCCCCGACAGCATGCGCTGCCAAGCGCGCGGCGCCGTGGACGTTCGCGTCACCCGCCTGGCGCGGTGCGCCGTATCAGTCACGGCCGCGACGTCCAAGCGCTTCGCATGCCTCATGGCGGTGGCAGCTGATCAGATGATCGTTGACCATGCCGACCGCCTGCATGAAGGCGTAGACGATGGTCGGCCCGCAGAATTTGAAGCCGCGCTGCGCCAGCTCCTTGGAGATCGCCCGCGAGGTCGCGGTCTCCGCCGGCACCTGCCGCATGGACTTGTAGCGATTGACCTTCGGCTTGCCGTCGACGAAGTCCCACAACAGTTTCGAGAAGCCGGGCCCCTCGTCCATGATGTCGAGCCAGGCCCGCGCCGAGCGCACCGCGCCCTCGATCTTGGCGCGGTTGCGAACGATGCCTGAATCCTGCATCAGCTTTTCGATCTTGGCCGGCCGGTAGCGCGCGATTTTCTCCGGAACGAAACCGTCGAAGGCGCGGCGAAAATTGTCCCGCTTGCGCAGGATGGTGATCCACGACAGGCCGGCCTGGAAACCGTCGAGCATCAGCTTTTCGTAGAGCGCGCGGTCGTCGTATTCCGGCACGCCCCATTCCTGGTCGTGATAGGCGAGGTAGAGCGCATCGTCCTTCGGCCAGGGACAGCGCATGATGCCGTCGGCGTGCACGGGAGCTTTCATGCGGCGGCGGCTTTCATTCGGCGGTTTTGGCTTCGCCGGGGAAGGCAAAGCGGGCCCAGTCCGGCTTGACGAGATGGATCGGCACGCCGTCGGCGGCGAGCGGCTCAAGGCGCGACATCGCCTCGGCCACCCGGTCGAGCCGCAGCAGCGCGACCGCGCGACCGGCCGCGGCGGAACCGATGGTGCCGACCTGGCGGCCGCCGGCGGTGACCGCGGCGCCGGCCGCGGGCGCGGCGCCGTCATAGCGCACGGGCACCGCGCGGCTGCGCGCCGTGCCGCGATGCTCCATGCGCGAGACGACTTCCTGGCCGACATAGCAGCCCTTGGCGAAATCGACGCCGCCGAGCTGGTCCATGTCGGCCTCGTGGGGGAAGGCGTCGCCGTAGCTGAAATCGAGGCCGCCCTGCGGCACGCCGAGCGCGAGGCGGTGCGCCTCGTATTGCCCGGCATCGATTAGCGTCGCGCCGAGCTCGGCCGCGGCGCCCGCGGCGAGATGCGGCGGCAGCATCACGCGCTGGCCGAGCGCCGGCAGCCGCGGATCGCCATAGCTCAAGCCAAGTCCTGTTGCGCCGCCTTTGGTCGTGCCGCTGCCGTCCCAGGCGGCGAGCACGCCGAGCACTGCAGAGAGGTCCTCGACGATTACTTTCGCTCTTAGTTTGTATATATTCAATTTTGCAACTAAAGCAGTACAAAGCGCCCGCGGCACATCGAGGAAAAAGCCGCCGCCGTTCTCGGCCGGCGCTTCGGTAACGATGAAATCGGCGACGATCTTGCCCTGCGGCGTCAGCAGCGCGCAGAAGCGCGCCGTTCCTGGCGTGAGGTTGAGAATGTCAGCGGTAACAAGCCCATGCAAAAAGTTCCGCGCGCCGTCACCGGCGACTTTGACCACGCCACGATCCGGGAGTAGGGCAGCCTTCATGTCAAAAAACTTTCAGACATCGCCGTGGAACCTAGGACACCGGCCGGTTTCCCTCAAGGCTTGGGTAGGCAGCAGAATTTTCCAAGCGGTCAGCAAACAAAACGCGAATTAAACCATCTAACATTGGGAATCATTCGGCGATACGTGTAAAATGACAGAGCGGCTGTGGAGCCGCCGGATTATTTTCCAAATTCAGTTATTTACGGGGCCGATTGCGGAAATTGGCAAGCACGCGTTCAAGGGGGTGAGCGCATGACCGACGAGCTGTTGTCGATACGGGCAATTTTGCTGTCGGGGTCGCCGAACGACCACGACATGTTCCGGCGGGCGGCGTCGGCGAGCCGGGTGCCCATCGAAATCGTCGAGTGCAACAGCGTCGCCGCGGCATGTCAGGCGATCGGCGACGGTGCCGATCTGGTCTTCATCGACGGCGCCATCGCCGGCGTGGCCACCGCGCAAGTGGTCGCCGCGGCGCGCGCGCAGGAGAAACCGCCGTTCCTGGTGCTGCTCGCCGCGCCGGATGCCGCCATCGAGCCGCTCACCACCGACGCCGTGGCGACAAAACCGGCGCGGATCGAGGAGGCGCGGCGGCTGGTCGAGCGGTCGATGCGGGTGCGGCTACCAAGCCGCGTCCTCGTCGTCGATGACTCGTCGACCATGCGCAGCATCGTGCGCAAAATTCTCGGCGCGACGCGCTTTCCCTTTGAAGTGAGCGAGGCGGCCGAGGGCGCCACCGCGCTCAAGCTCGCCGCCGAGCGCGAATTCGACATCGTCTTTCTCGACTACAACATGCCGGGCTTCAGCGGCCTGGAGACACTGGCCGAGTTCAGGCGCGAGAAGCGGCGCATGACGGTCGTGGTGATGTCGTCGGCGCAGGACGCAACGCTTGCCGAGCGCGTGCGCGCGCAACGCGCGGCCTTTCTCAAGAAGCCGTTCTTTCCCGCCGATATCGAAGCGGTGCTGATCCGCCATTACGGATTGACTGCGCTCAATCCGAAGCGCGCGTGAGGTCGGCAATTTTCTTTAAGCGTTGCGGCTATTGCCGCGAGATCTGGACGGAAAATTCGCCGTTGCGGATGCGCGCGCTCAAATTGTCCGCGTAACGCGCCGCCGCCTCTTCGCCGTAGGTCGTGATCAATTCGGCCAGCGCCAGGAACAACGCGGTCTGCGCCAGGCAATCGCCCTCGATGCCGTCATGCAGCGCCTCGATCCAGGCGTCGTGCAGATAACCGAGCGCGATGCGTTTCTGCTCGTGCTCGGGCACCGCTTCGCGCGCGGCCAAATTTGGTGTCGCCGTACTCATTATGATTGTCTCGCGCCCGGCCCTGGCGGCGTCCCTGTCCTTATAAGTCAAACTAGCATGGGATTTGGCGAGCAAAAATCGAACCTCGGGGCAGGGTTAATGCCTGAAAGACCATAATTTTCGCCATTAATTGGCGTAGCGCGCGGTGATCTCGCGGGCGATATGGGCGCCCTCTTCCAGATAGCGGCGGATCACGACGGCGGCCGCCGGCGTGCAGCTGCGGTAGCTTTGCTGGAAGCCGCGATAGCCGCGGTTGAAGCTTGCCACCATCTGATCGTGGCGGTCGCCCGCAGGCGCTTCGGCCTCGATCAGCGCCTGCGCCTCGTTGCGCCATTTCGGGCCTTCGTTGCTGCCGCACAGGCCACGCAGGAAATGCAGCGCGCCGAGGATTTCGGCAAGCCGCGCCAGATCGTGATCGTACGGCGCCGCCAGCACCTGCGGCGGCACCGGTGCCGCCGATTGCGGCTGGGTTTTGGCTTGCGGCGGCAGCAAGGATTTTGGCTGGGCCGGGGCCTGCGGTCTGGGCGGATACGGCTGATACTGTTGATACGGCTGCTGCGGCGGCTGGCCGAACTGGAAGAATTGCGCGCCGGCGGGCGTGGCGGCGAGACCCAGAGCGAGCAAAAATGCGGTCAATGTGCGAAGCATCAGCGGCCAAACCTGAAGGTCGAGCGGACGGTCGAGCAAGCACGACAACGCGGCATGGTTGAGGCAGGCGGCATCACCGCGCCGCCAAAATCCGCTCCCAGGCGGCGCCGACGATCAGCGCCAGCCCTTCGGTGGTCTGCAAGTCGGCGAGCGCCGACGGTTCGAGCCATTGCGCTTCGGCCAATTCCTCGTTGAGCGCCACCTCGCCGGCGATCCAGCGCGCCGCGAACGGCAATATCACGAAATGCCGCTCGACGCCGCCCGCGGCATCGCGGGTAATGGCCTGGCGATAGCCGGCGAGCGCCACCGGCTCGACGTCGAGGCCGGTCTCCTCGCGCACTTCGCGGATGACCGCTTCCTCCAAGGTCTCGCCGAGCTCGACGCCGCCGCCCGGCAGCGTATAGAGGCCGTGGGCCGGCGGCCGCGCCCGGCGCACGATCAGCACCCGGCCGTTGCGGAAGATGGCGGCGCTCACCGCCAGATACGGCCGCGTTGGATAAGTGCGCGATCGTTCGTCGTTCTTCATCGAAGTTTCCGTGATTCCAGTTAGTGTCGGCGGGCGCGGGCGCGAACGGCGTTCTGGATATTCTGCGATCAAGCATTACTTGCCTGGTCCGAGGTACTTAGACCAAGGTTCTTAGACCACGGTACTTAGACTATGTGCGGACGCTATGTCATCATCTCGACGCCGGAAGCGATCCGGGCGCTGTTCGGCTATGGTGAGCAGCCGAATTTCCCGCCGCGCTATAACGTGGCGCCGACCCAGCCGATCCCGATCGTGCGCCTCAACGACGGCAAGCGCTCGTTCGCGCTGATGCGCTGGGGCCTGCTGCCGGCTTGGGTCAAGGACCCGAAGACGTTTCCGCTGCTCATCAATGCGCGCGGCGAATCCGTGCTCGACAAGCCGGCGTTCCGCAACGCCATGCGGCGGCGGCGCTGCCTGATCCCGACCGACGGCTTTTATGAATGGCAGGTTTTGGGCAATGCCGGCATGCCGAAGCGGCCGTATTTCGTGCGCGGCAAACGCGGCGCCGACGGCAGCGCGCCGCCGCTCGCCTTCGCCGGCCTGTACGAGACCTGGACCGGGCCGAACGGCGAGGAGGTCGATACCGCCGCCATCATCACCACGACCGCGAACCGCACGCTCGCGCCTATCCACGAGCGCATGCCGGTATTCGTTCAGCCGGAGGCTTTCGACCTGTGGCTCGACTGCGCCAATGTCGAGGCCGAGGTCGCCGCGGCGCTGATTGCGCCGGCCGGCGAGGCGCTGCTCGAAGTCTACGAGGTCTCGACCGCGGTCAATCGCGTGGCCAACGATGCCGCGGCACTGATTGCGCCGGCGACTTCCGCTCCGCCAGCGAGCGTGCCCACCGCGAGCGAGAAAAAAGCCAAGCCGCAAACGCCAAAACCGTCCGACGGTCAGGCGTCGTTGTTTTAGCCGCGTGCCGGCCGCGACGTGGCGACGGTGATGCCGGCGGCGATCACGTTGGCGGCGATGCTGGCGACGATCGGGATGGTGTAGCTTCCGGTCATGTCGAAGGCGAAGCCGGCGGCGCTCGGGCCGATCAGGGTGCCGAAGCCGACGCTGGTATAAAGCACGCCAATGAGGCCCGAGACATTGCGCCCGCCGAAATAGTCCATCACCACCGCCGGCAACAGTGCGACCCAGCCGCCATAGGCGAGGCCGAACAAAAACGCGAACGCGGCGAGCGGCCAAAATTCCGTCGACAGCAACCAGATGACCAGCGCCAGCGCCATGCCGACGAACATCGCCACCAGCGATAACTCGCGGCCGAGCCAGTCGGCCACGCCGCCGAGGAAAAACCGCCCGGCGGCGCTGCCGACGCCGATCGCGCCGACCAAGAGCACGCCGCGCGATTGCGCCATGCCGTGATCCACCGCGTAGGGCACGAGATGGACGAACGGCACGAATACGCCGAACGAGCAGGCGAGACAGGCGGCATAGAGGCCGATGAAGCGCCGCGACGCGATCGCTTCGCCCATGGCGGCGCCGCCGGACTGATCGCTGTGAATATTCGCCCGCGCCGCGTCGCCGTCCGGCGCCAGCCCGCGGTCGCGCGGATCGTTGGCGATCAGGAGCGCCATGCCGGCGCCGATAACCGCGGCGAGAACGCCGAGGATGAGATAGGCCCCGCGCCAGCCCGCGGCGTCGATGAGGAACGCGGCGAATGGCGGCACCGCCAGCGTGCCGACGCCGATGCCGGCCGAAGCCAGCCCTGCGGCAAAGCCGCGGCGCCGCACGAACCAGCGCTGCACCGCGCCCATGGCCGGCACATAGGAGCAGCCGACGCCGAGGCCGACGCCGAGCCCGTAGGCCGCGTAGACTTGCGGCAGGTTTTGCGCCGCGCTCGCTGCGGCCAAGCCGAGTCCGATCAAAATCATGCCGATCACCGCCATCTGCCGCGAGCCCCAGCGGTCGGCGAGCGGGCCCGAAACCATGCCGAGGCTGAAATAGACAAAGCCCGCCAGCGAGAACACCAGCGACACCGAGCCGCGCGACATGCCGAAATCCCGCTGCAACGAGGCGACAAAGGCGCTGAACGAATAGGCGCAGCCGAAATCGACGAAGGTCACGGCAAAAGCGGCGGCGACGACGAACCAGCCGTAGAAGAGGCGCGGCGCGGGCAGGGCGGCTTTATCGGTCACGAGGTTTTCCTTTGCTCGGCCGCAACATCGGCACGCCGGCCGCGCCAGTCCACCCGTTTTGCACCCGATTTGCTTCGGCCGCGAACGAAGCATTGCCGGTAGCAATGGCGCGGGCGCGCGTCCATATTCGCGGCATGTCGAATGCACCGCAAATGGCCGAAGTCGCGGCTTTGGTCGGCGATCCGGCCCGCGCCAATATTTTGTGCGCGCTGCTCGGCGGTCGCGCGCTGACCGCGACCGAGCTGGCGTTCGCCGCCGGCGTGACGCCGCAGACCACCAGCGGCCATCTCGGCAAGCTGCATGCGGCGCGGCTCCTGGTGCTGATGCAGCAGGGCCGCCACCGCTATTACCGCCTGGCCGGGCCCCATGTCGGGCAGATGCTGGAGAGCATCATGAATGTCGCGCTCACCGGACCGCCGCGGTTTCAGCCGAAATCGCGCCTGGAAGACCAGCTGCGCCACGCCCGCACCTGTTACGACCACATCGCCGGTACGCTCGGAGTCGGCCTGGCCGACCGGCTGATCGAGCGCGACCACGTCATCCTCGGCGACGAAGCCGGCGAGGTGACGCCGGCCGGCGCCGATTTTTTGGCCAAGCTCGGCGTCGATCTCTCCCACGCGCGCGCCAAGCGCCGGGTGTTTTGCCGGCCGTGCCTGGACTGGACCGAGCGGCGGCCGCATATCGGCGGCGCCGTCGGCGCGGCGCTGGCGAGCCGTTGCTTCGACTTGAAATGGATCGAACGGGTGCGCGACGGCCGCGCGTTGACGATCACGCCGGCGGGGCGGCGCGGCTTGTTGGAGCATTTTGCGTTGCAGGTTTAGGCGTTCTCGTCATTGCGAGGAGCGAAGCGACGAAGCAATCCAGCTCGGCGCCGCCGTCCTGGATTGCTTCGCTACGCTCGCAATGACGATCAAAGCACCTTGCCGGGATTAAGAATTCCCTTCGGGTCGAGCAAATGCTTGAGATCGCGCATCAGCGCGAACGCGACCGGGTCCTTCACCGACGGCAGCAAATCGCGCTTGACGACGCCGATGCCGTGCTCGGCCGAGATCGAGCCGCCGTATTTCTTCACCACGGCAAAAACCACGGCGTTGACGTCGTTCCAGCGCTGCAAATATTCCGCCTTGTCGGCGCCGACCGGCTGGGTGACGTTGTAGTGGATGTTGCCGTCGCCGAGATGGCCGAACGGCAGCGGCCGCGCGCCGGGAATGAGCTTGGTGACGACTTCATTGGCTTCGGCGATGAAGGCCGGCACCGCCGCGACCGGCACCGAGACGTCGTGCTTGATCGAGCCGCCGGCGTGGCGCTGCACCTCGCTGAACAATTCGCGGATGCGCCAGTACATCTTGGCCTGCTCGATCGAGTCGGCGATGGTGGCGTCGACGACCAGGCCTTTTTCCATGCCTTCCGCGAGGATCTCTTCCATCACCGCGCGCAAGCCCTCGCGCTGCTGCGAGGACAGCTCGATCAGCGCGTACCAGTCGTGCGGCGCGCCGAGCGGATCGCGGCAGCCGGCGCCGTGTTCGAGCACCAGCTCGATGCCGCGCCGGGTCATGATCTCGAACGAGGTGACGCCGCCCGCGGTGCGCTCGGTGGCGATGCCGAGCAATTCCAGCGCCGCTTCCGGCGACTTGATGCCGGCAAAGGCGGTCTCGACCGAGCGCGGCCGCGGCACCAGGCGGAGCACCGCGGCGGTGATGATGCCGAGCGTGCCTTCGGCGCCGATGAAAAGATTTTTCAAATCGTAGCCGGTATTGTCCTTCTTCAGCTTGTTGAGGTTGTTGAGCACGCGTCCGTCGGCCAGCACCACCTCGATACCGAGCACGTGTGAGCGCGCGATGCCGTGCGCGATCGCCGCCGTGCCGCCGGCATTGGTCGACAAATTGCCGCCGATGGTGCAGGTGCCCTCGGACGGCAACAGTTGCGGATAGAGCCGGTCGACCGCGGCGGCGGCCTCGCGCGTGCGCTGCAAGGTGACGCCGGCCTCGCAGGTGATGGTGTTCGAGGTCGGATCGACTTCGCGGATGCGATCGAGCCGATTGAGCGAAAGTACGATCTCGTTGTGCAGCGGGATCTGGCCGCCGACCAGGCCGGTATTGCCGCCCTGCGGCACGATCGCCGTGGCGGTGTCGTTGGCGAGCTTCAATATCGCCGACACCTCGGCGACCGACGCCGGCCGCAGCACCACCGGGGTGTGGCCCTGGAACATGTTGCGCATCTCGACCAGATACGGCGCCTGCAGGTCCGGATCGGTGATGGCGAATTTGTCGCCGACGATGGCGGCGAAACGCGCCAGCAAAGCGGGGTCGAGCTTGGGTTTGTCGAGCATCAGGGCGCGTCCATCACGTGGGTCTTGTCGTTCCACGGATCGTACACGATAACCCCGGTGTCGGCGAAGTCACGCACATTGCGGGTAACGAGCGTCAACTTGTGGACACGCGCCGTTGCGGCGATCAAAAGATCAGCCGCTTCCCGAGGTCGGCCCGTTATTCGCAAGCGGCGCCCGAGCCGCAGCCAATCGATCAGAATGTCCGGGGTCAGCGACAACGTTCTCTCCCTGAATACCTCGGACACCTCGTCCTCAACCCAAGCCATCAGTTTTTGGCGGCGTACCGCGTCCGGATTGGTTGAGGCCCCGTCAAGCAGTTCCGATAACGTGACAATGCTGATGGCGAGATTCTCTGGCGCTTCGGCCGCAACCCATTCGACGACGTTTCGGCGCGGACGATCTCGCGTCGTCTCAGATACGACGTTGGCATCCAATAGCCATTTCACGGCTTAGTCCTCGTCGGAAAAATCACCGTCGAAAATTTGCTGGCGCTTGTCGCGCATGACCATTCCGGTGCGACGGTCAAATTCTATTCCTTCGGCTGCTCCGCGATACTTTTTCGATCGTTCAATGAACTCAGCCATGGTCCGAATCCGACGCGGCTTTGGTCGCACCTCGAAGCGTTCGGCATCGCTGATAACCACAGCGTCCTTACCGTGGATGGTGACTTTCTGCGGCGAGCCGGCACGAGCTTTACGCACCAACTCGGAGAAACGAGCCTTGGCGTCCTGCAGCTTCCAAATATCCGAGCTTTTCATGCCAGGCTCCAAAACTAGTCAGACTAGTCACAAAATAGCATGCGGCCGGTCATTCCGCAAGTCGCCGCGGCGCCGCTGCCCGCGCCAGCCGGTCGTTGATGGCCTCGCCGAGGCCGTCGTCGGGGATCGGCATCACGGCGATGGATTTTGCGCCCGCGGCATCGAGCGCGCGCAGCTGTGAAAACAGATTGGCCGCCGCTTCGATCAGGTCGCCGCGTTGCGACAGGTTGAGCACGGTCGCCGCGTGTTCGGCGCCCTCGGCGGGTTTCGGTCCAAAGGCGAGCAGAGCTTCGCCGGCGGCGACGCGGCGCGCGTCGAGCCGCAGCGACGTGCGCGGCGCATAGTGGGAGGCCAGCATGCCGGGGGCGAGCGGCGCGTCGTCCGCCGCCGCGATGCCGGCAGGCGGCTCGGCCAACGATCGCTTGAGCACGCGTTCGATGTCCGCCCGCGGCACGCCGCCGGGGCGCAGCAGCGTCGGTTCGCCAAGGCAGGCGACGATGGTCGATTCGACGCCGACCGGCGTGGAGCCGCCGTCGACGATGAGATCGATGCGGTTGCGCAAGTCGGCGAGCACGTGCGCCGCCGTGGTCGGCGAGACGTGGCCGGAGCGGTTGGCCGACGGCGCCACGATCGGCTTGGCAAAGGCGGCGAGGATCTTTTGCGCCACCGGGTGCTGGGGCACGCGCACCGCGATGCTGTCGAGGCCGGCGGTCGCGAGCTCGGCGACCGCACAGCTCGCAGCCTTGGGCAGCACCAGCGTCAGCGGCCCCGGCCAAAAAGCTTCGGCCAGTTGTTCGGCGTCGGCATCGAACCGCGCCAGCGCCCGCGCCGCGGCAAGATCGGCCACGTGCGCGATCAGTGGATTGAACGCCGGCCGGCCCTTGGCCTCGTAGAGCCGCGCGATGGCGCGGCCGTCGGTGGCATCGGCGCCGAGGCCGTAAACGGTCTCGGTCGGAAACGCGACGAGGCCGCCGGCCTTGAGGCAACGCACCGCGTCGCCAATGGCGGCGGCATCGGCCTTCGATACGCGAGTCACCAGCGGGGCTGTCATGGCGGGGATCAGTGCCTAAATAGCGGGGGCGCGCAAGCGCAACGGCGCAAGCCGGCAGCGCTTGCGGCTGTGGAACGCGGCTTGTATAAGCCGCGGCAGTCGGAGTGTGGCTCAGCCTGGTAGAGCACCTCGTTCGGGACGAGGGGGTCGCAGGTTCAAATCCTGCCACTCCGACCAAAGCTTTCAACAAGTAGCTCGGCTTCGTAGCCGCACTGTGATGACACCGAAAACGCAAAAGCTGCTGGAACAGGTGCAGTCCTGGCCGGAAGAGGACCAGGACGAACTGGCGGAGTACGCACACGACATTGAGGTGCGGCGTACGGGCGTGTATTACGCCACGCCGGAGGAACTGCAGGCCATCGACGAGTCAATTGCGGAGCTTGACCGAGGCGAAGTGGCAAGCGAAGCGGATGTCAAAGCGGCATTTGCGAAATTCCGCGGTGCATGAACGTTGTCTACTCTCCGCGGGCTGCTCGCGACCTTGAGGCAATCGCCGCCTACTGCCGTGCCGTCGCGGGCCCGCGTATAGCCGCTGCAATTGGTGCGCGTATCGAGCGCGTCATCAGCCGTGTTGCCGAGCATCCACATCGTGCCCCGCGTGTTTTGCAGCGCCGCGGGATTCGGGTCGCGCTTGTGATACGCTATCCATACAAGATTTTTTTATCGGACGCGGCGAAGCGATCGAGATTCCGCACATTCGTCATACGGCACGGCGACCGTGGGCAGAGCAAAAGCGACGCGCCAGCAGCGCGCCGCTCTTGCGAGTGTCCATTTTCAAACCGAGGTTCACATGCGTCTCAAAGACAAGATCGCCATCGTGGTCGGCGCCGGGCAGTCGCCGGGCGAGGGGATGGGCAATGGCCGCGCCACGGTTTTGCGGTTCGCCCAGGAGGGCGCCAAGGTCTTGGCGGTCGACAACAATCTCGCCTCCGCCGAGGAAACCGCGGCGATGGCGCGGCAAGCGGGCGGCGACGGCGAGTGCGTCGCGTTCGCAGCCGACGTCACACGCGAGGCGACGCTCAAAGCGATGGTCGAAGCGGCACGCCAGCATTGGGGCCGCGTCGATATTCTGCACTACAATGTGGGCTTGAGCATCGGCGGCGGCGACGCGCCGCTCGGCGAATTCACCGAAGCCGCCTTCGACCGCATCGCCACCATCAATCTGCGCGGCGCCATCATGGCCTGCAAGCATGTGCTGCCGGCGATGCGCGCGCAGCGCTCGGGCGTCATCATCATGATCTCGTCGATCGCCGCTTTGGAGAACTACCCCTACGTGGCCTACAAGGCGACCAAGGCCGGCATGATCGCATTCACCCAGCAGGTCGCCATCCAGAACGCCGAATTCGGCGTGCGCGCCAATGTCATCCTGCCCGGCTTGATGGACACGCCGATGGCGGTCGATACGCGTGCCAGGGTCAGCGGCAAGAGCCGGGCCGAGGTCGCCGCCGCCCGCGACGCGCGGGTGCCGCTGCGCCACAAGATGGGCACCGCCTGGGACGTCGCCAACGCCGCGCTGTTTCTCGCCTCCGACGAGGCGAATTTCATCACCGGCGTGGCGCTGCCGGTCGATGGCGGCGCGCTGGTCAATATCAATTGAGCTGACGATCGGCGCAAATGCCGCCGCTTCACCCGTCATCGTCGTTGATGTTATGATTGGCGGCAGGAGGCGGAACGCGCGCAGATGACACAGCCGGCGGAAAATCTGGCGACAGAGGGCGCCACCGTCGTTCGCGGGCTGCTCGCTCCCGACGACGCGGCGAATTTGCGCCGCACCGTCGAAGAGATTTACGCCTTCATGGATTCGTGCGAGCGGTTCCCCAACAGGCTGTTGGGGGTCAATTTCCGCGTTTGGGACGGCATATGGCTCAGGGCGCTGCCCGCTTTCCTGCGCCAAGCGCGTCCGGATCTCGCGGAGCGTTATGAGCAGTCGCTGCGCCTGGTCGAATCCCAGATCGAGCGCCTATTGGGGCCAAAATGGCGATATTTTCCCAAGCGCTCCTACTTCCGCCGCAACCGTGGATCGGGAACCAGGGTGGCGTGGCACGCCGATGCCGATGCCGCCACCATCTTCCGCGTCGCCGCTTCGGTCATCAATGTCTGGATGCCGCTCGATGCGGTCGGCACCGACCTGCCGTCGCTCGAAGTCGTGCCGCGGTCGCATACCGCCATGCGCCGCGTCGCCATGCTCACCGGCAAGGACCGCCACCGCAACGATGCGTTCGTGCGCGCGCTCGGACCGTCGTCGATCCCGCAACTTGAGCTGGGCGACGCGCTGATTTTCGATCAATTCGTCCTGCATCGCACGCAGCGCGTCGGCGCCAAGGAAGCGGTTCGCAAGGCCTGCGAATTTCGTTTTGTCCGGCGCTCGGCCCCGACCTTGCACGGCTTGAGCGGGTGGGTGCGATACAAGTGGAGTAACGCTTTTTCCGCGGACGGAGTTCTTGCCGCCAAGGCAAAGCGCCTGCTGCATTCGAAATAGATTGCCGCGCGCGGTTTTCTTGAGCATCCGATCGAGGATGCGGCGCGGGCGCTAATCGTCGTCGGCGCCAAGCACCTTTCCGGTCGCCGGGTTCACGACGTGCAGCCGGGTGCAGGCGGTACAAGTGATGGTTTCATAAATCTCCTTAATCTCCTTGCCGCGCTCGATCAGGTCTTCGGCGACCCAGCCTTGCACGTTCAAACCTGTATTGGGGCAGCGGAAGATAAATGAAGCCATGAATTGCCACTCATTAGGACGGCCTCGACCGGACTGGAGGAAACGAGACGATCCGGTCAAGGCCGCTCGGCTCTCGCCGGCGTCGTCGCCCCCGCTGAGCCGACCATGGACCGTAAGCGCTTAGGCCCGGGGATGTTTTGATGTGGATCAAGGGAGAGCCTTGGTTCACGGCGCGAATCCTCTCCACTTTCCAACCCCCATCGCGGGGGCGGATAATAGAGCGCGCTTTACTGCGCTCACGTTGCCCGCTTCGCGCTCTCTCCTTATGCTCGGCTCCCGCTGCTTGCGTTATCGGAATCATGTGCCGGGGGAAATCGATGGCAGACCAGTCGAAGCCGCGCGAAGTCAAAATCCGCGTCCATGACGGCGTCGAGATCGCGGTGGCGCTCTACATGCCGCAAGGCGACGGGCCGTTCCCGGTGGTGCTGGCGCCGTCGCCGTACCGCTACGACAACAACACGCTGCCGGCGACGCCGCAATTTCTCTGGCGCGAGACCGGGCCGATCGAATTGTACGTCGCGCACGGCTACGTCTATGCGCATATGGACATCCGCGGCTGCGGCAAGTCGGGCGGCGAATTCCGCCTGCTCGACAAAAACGAGCAGAAGGATCTTTACGACGTCATCGAATGGCTCGGCCATCAACCGTGGTCGAACGGCAAGGTCGGCGGCATCGGCCAATCCTATTTCTGCATGTCGCAATGGTGGATGGCGATCCAAAAGCCGCCGTCGCTCGCCTGCATCGCCGCCTTCGACGGGCTCAACGATCCGTATCGCGCCTCGGTCTATCAGGGCGGCATTTTGGGCGATTTCTTCGGCAGCTATTGGTGGAACCAGAACCGCATCATCAATCGCCATCCGGCCAACGGCGAAGAGCCGCGCGAGCAGACCTGCGACCTGAACCTGCTCATTCAACGGCACCCGACCTACGACGATTTCTGGCGCGAGCGAAGCGCGGCCGAGCGGCTGCACGAGATCGAGGTACCGCTCTATTCGGTCGGCGTCTGGGGCAAGGTCGATCTGCACACCCGCGGCAATATCGACGGCTTCCGCCGCGCCAAGGGGCCGAAGAAGCTGAAGATGATCGGACCCGTAAACGCCTTCGTCGCCAACCGCGAGTTCAACAGCCCCGAACTGCACGAAAAAATGCTGCTGCCGTTCTACGATCACTATCTCAAGGGCAAGGAGACCGACTATTCAACGCGCCCGGCGGTGGAATATTTCGTGCGCGGCGCCGATGCGGTGCGCAGCGCGGAAACCTGGCCGCCGCCCGGCCTGCGCTACGTGACGTGGCACTTGAGCGCGGAAAAATCCGGCAGTGTAACCTCGCTCAACGACGGCACGCTGTCGCGCGCGGCGGCGTCCGGCGCGGACAAAACCTCCTACAGCTATCCCAATCCGGGCTGGATGCTGGGCGTCGTCGGGTTTGGGCCGAACAACCAGCCCGATCCGGCGCGCCGCGTGCTGACCTTCACCACCGTGCCGCTCGAGCAGGATGTGGAGATCGCCGGCCCGATCAAGCTCGTGCTGCACGCCGCGTCGAGCCGCGACGACATGGATTTTTTCGTGAAACTTTCCGAGCAAATGCCGCAATCGGCCGACGACCGCGCCAAGGGGTTCAATCCGGCGTCGTACTGGATCACCAAGGGCTGGCTGCGCGCCTCGCACCGCGCGCTCGATCCGGACAAATCGACCGAGATGGAGCCGTACCACAGCCACGCCGATCCGACGCCGATCGAGCCCGGCAAAATCTACCGCTTCGACATCAGCATCGAGCCGATGGCGCATCGCTTCAAGAAGGGCAACAGGATCAGGCTGGAAATCGTCAACGGCGACTCGGCAGTCGCCGATGTTTTATGGACGCACTATTATGTGCCCAACAAGATCGGCACCGACACGATCTACCACTCGCCGCAGTATCCGTCGGCGCTGACGCTGCCGGTGACGGAGGGCGCCTGAAGGCGCCCGCCCGGCCGGCGATTTAGAACGCGTGCTGGATGGTGCTGAACACGGTCACCAGCTGGGTGCCGACGTTTTTGACCGAAGGAATGATCGCCACCGAAATGCCGGAGGCGAGCAGTCCGTATTCGATCGCCGCCGCGCCCGATTCGTTTTTCAGGAAACGCTGGATCTGTTTCAACATGGGGTGCCTCGATGTGTTTGCCGCTTTGAGGCGTCTGTGAATAACAGAAGCGGTTTGGTAAATGAAGCGAAACCCTAATTAAGAATGAACGGCCAAAAAAGTAACCAAACAAAGTCTCGGCCGGCGGGCGCGGACGGCGGCATTTCAGGCTCGTGAGGCTACGCCGGACCGCCCTTGCGGTCTATTTTTTCGAGCGAAGTCATGAGATGCGCCGTGCAATTGATCAAGCTGACCTCGTGTGGCGTATCTTCATGCAGCACGGTTATGCTCGCATTGTCGAAGCGCTCTGGAGCAACGACGCCTTCGGGCAAGAATGCATGACGCTCGACGAGGGCGCGGCAGACCAGACCATGGGTGACCACCACCAGCGTGCCGTTCACCCTGCGACGCCGGTTCACGATGAAGGCGAATGCCGCGGCGACGCGGGCGTGAAATGCCGGCCAATCTTCGCCGTTGGGCGGCGCGACGTCGGGTCCAAACGGATCTTCAGGCAAAGCGGCGTACGGGATACCGCGCAGGTCGCCAAAGTTGCGCTCCTGTAACAGCGGGCTTTCTTCGATGGCGACTCCGGAGCGGGCGGCGATCGGAGCCGCCGTCATGCGCGCGCGCAACAAGTCGCTGCAAAGGATGCGAACGAAGCTGTGCGCGGACAGGCGCCGCGCCAGCTGCTCCGCCTGACGGATGCCGCGTTCGTTGAGCGGCACGTCGGGGCGCTGCAGGATGCGCGCCGCGTTGCCGTCGGTCTCGCCATGGCGCACGAGCAAAATCGTCATGTCTTAAATACCAAGATAGCGATGCTGCACGTCGATGGCGCCGGCAAGCTCCTTTGAGTTGCCGGTCCACACCACGCGGCCGCGTTCGATGATGATATGGCGGTCGGCGATGCGCGTCAGCGCCTCGACGTTCTTGTCGATGACCAGGATCGATTGGCCGGTGGCGCGCAGGTTTTGCAGGCAGCGCCAGATCTCGTCGCGGATCAGCGGCGCGAGCCCTTCGGTCGCCTCGTCGAGGATGAGCAGCCGCGGATTGGTCATCAGCGCGCGCCCGATCGCCAGCATCTGCTGCTCGCCGCCCGACAGCAGGTTCGCCATAATGTTGGCGCGGGTGGCGAGCCGCGGAAACAGCGCCAGTACTTTGTCGAGCGTCCATCGCTGCGAAGCCGCGGTGCGGTTGGCCGCAGTGGCGACGAGGTTTTCACGCGTGGTGAGATTGGGGAAAACCTGGCGGCCTTCCGGCACCAGGCCGATGCCGAGCTTGGCGACGCGATAGGCCGGCAGATCGCGGATGTCTTCGCCGGCGAAGCGGATCGAGCCCGCGGTCGCGCGGGTGAGCCCCATGATCGAGCGCACGGTCGTGGTCTTGCCCATGCCGTTGCGCCCCATCAGCGACACCATTTCGCCCGGCGCGACGGCGAGCGAAATGCCGAACAGCACGCGGCTCAAGCCGTAGCTGGTCTCGATGCCGGAGACTTCGAGCAGCGGCATCTCAGCCATTGCACGTTCAGCCATGGGTCGCTTCCTGCTCGCCGAGATAGGCTTCGCGCACGGCGGCATCCGCGCGGATCGCCGCCGGCGCGCCGGACGCGATGACGCGGCCGTCGACCAGAACGGTGACGCAGTCGGCCAGCGCGAACACCGTCTCCATGTCGTGCTCGATCAGCAAAATGGTGATGCCGCCTTTGAGTGCGCGCAGCATCGCCACCATGCGCGCGGACTCGTCGGGCCCCATGCCGGCCATCGGCTCATCGAGCAGCAACATGCGCGGCTGGGTGGCGAGTGCCATGGCGATTTCGAGCTGGCGGTGCTCGCCGTGACTGAGCCGGTCGACGCGCATGCCGGCGCGCGCGCCGAGGCCGACGCGGGCCAGCGCGGCCAGCGCTGGTTGGCGCAGGCGGTCATCGCGCCGCGCGTCCTTCCAGAAACGGAAGGAATGGCCGGCGTGCGCCTGCACCGCCAACGCGACATTGTCGAGCGCGGTGAAATCGGCAAACAGCGAAGTAATCTGGAACGAGCGCGCCAGCCCAAGTCCGCTGCGACGGTCGACGGCAAGCGCCGTGATGTCGCTGCCGTCGAATTTGATCGCTCCGTATTCCGGCACGATCTCGCCGGCAAGGAGCCCGATCAGCGTCGTTTTGCCGGCGCCGTTCGGGCCGATGATGGCGTGGAATTCGCCGCGCGGGATATCGAGCGTGATGGCGTCGGAGGCGATGACGCCGCCGAAGCGCTTGGTCAAACCCTCGATCTGCAACAGCGGTTGCGTCACGGCGCGCGCCTTTCGAACAATCCCGCGATGCCGCCATGCAGGTAGATCGCGACCAAAAGCAGCGTCGGTCCGAGAATGAGGCCCGGATATTCGGTGACGCGCGACAGCGCTTCCTGCAGCAGCAGAAAAGTCACGGTGCCGATCAGCGGCCCGAACGGTGTCGCTAGCCCCCCGAGCACGACCATGACCATGAGATCGCCCGAGCGGGTCCAGAACATCATCGCCGGGCTGATGAAATTGGTGTGATTGGCCAACAGTGCGCCGGCCAGCCCGCACAGCGCGCCGGCGATGACGAAGCAGACGAGCTTGTAGCGAAAAACCGGGAATCCGATCGCGCGCATGCGCCGTTCGTTGGAGCGTGTGCCCTGGATCAAGAGGCCGAAGCGCGAATTGACCATGCGCGAGACCAGGTAAATGCTCGCCAGCAACAGCGCGAAGCACAGGTAATAGAACAGTGTCTTGTTGTTGAGATCGATGACGCCGCCGAACTGGCTGCGCTTGTAGATGGTGAGCCCGTCGTCGCCGCCATAGCGGTCGAGCCCGATCGCCACGTAATAGACCATCTGGGCGAAGGCCAGCGTGATCATGATGAAATAGACGCCGCGGGTGCGCAGGCTCAAGGCGCCGACCACCGACGCGAACAGCGCCGAGACCGCGATCGCCGCCGGCCATTGCAGAAGACCCGAGCCGAGGCCTTCCTTCGCCAGGATGCCGACCGCATAGCCGCCGAGCCCGAGATACGCGGCGTGGCCGAAGCTCACCATGCCGCCATAGCCCATGATGAGATTGAGGCTCACCGCCGCCATCGCCAGGATCAGCACGCGGGTGAACAGCGTCATCACGAAGGTGTTGCCGGTCAGCGCGGTATAGAGCGGCAGCAGCGCCAGCACGGCAAGCAGGCCGATGGTCACGGCGTTGCGCGGATTGAGCTCGAAAACAGCGCTCATTTGCTCGCCGCCGGGAACAATCCTTCGGGGCGGAACACCAGGATGCCGGCCATCAGCATGTAGATCGACATCGAGGACAGCGCCGGCGCCAAGGTCAGCGCGGCGTTGGTGCTCAGCACCGCGCGCAGCAGGTCGGGCAGGAAGGCGCGGCCGATGGTGTCGATCAGTCCGACCACGATCGCGGCGACAAAGGCGCCGCGGATCGAGCCGATGCCGCCGATGATGATGACGACGAAGGCGAGGATCAGAATGTTCTCGCCCATGCCAATCTGCACCGTCAGGATCGGCGCCTGCATCAGGCCGGCAAAGCCGGCGAGCGCGGCGCCGAGCCCGAACACCAGCGTGTAAAGCAGCTTGATATTGACGCCGAGCGCGCCGACCATTTCGCGGTTCGAGGCGCCGGCGCGGATCAGCATGCCGAGCCGCGTGCGCATCACCAGGATGTAAAGCAGCGCCGCGACCGCCAAGGTGGCGGCGATGATCACCAGCCGATAAGCCGGATAATACACGCCGGGAATGATTTGTATGGCGGTCAGCATTTCGCCCGGCAGCGACAGCGTCATGCCGGCCGGGCCCCAGATCAGCCGCACCAGTTCGTTGAAGAACAGCAGCAGCCCGAAGGTGCCGAGCACGTGGCCGAGGTGGTTGCGGCCGTAGAGCGGCCGGATCGCGATCACTTCCAGCGCCACGCCGGAGACGAACGTGGCGGCCAGCGCCAGGATGGCGCCGAGCACGAAGCTTCCGGTCAGCGCCGCGAAGGTCGCGGCGAAATAGGCGCCAAGCATGTAGAGCGAGCCGTGCGCCAGGTTGACCAGATCCATGATGCCGAAGATCAGCGTCAGCCCGGCCGCGAGCAGGAACAGCAGCATGCCAAGCTGCACGCCGTTGAGAAATTGCTCGATGAAATAGAGCATGGGGAGTCTTGCTCTGCGGGGCCGCGTGACACTGTCATCATCCGCGAAAGCGGATGATCCAGCAACCATCACTCTCATGGCGTCGCGTGACGACGCCAACCGACCGGCAAACGATTACTGGATGCCCCGCTGGAGCTTGTCATCGGGCCGGCCACTTCGGGCCGGACCCGTTGGCGGGGCATGACAACAGGCGATCACTTCATCGGACACTTGTCGTGGAATTTGTCCTGGTCGTCCTTGACGATGAGCGAGACGGTATGCAGCGCGTAGCCGCCGTCGGCGGTCTTGGCGGCGTCCTGCAGGTAGAAATTCTGGATCGGGATGTGGTTGTTGCCGAACCGGAAATTGCCGCGTACCGACTTGAAGTCGGCCTTCTCCATTTCCTTGCGCATGCCTTCCTTGTTGCTCAGATCGCCTTTGACCGCCTTGACCGCGCTGTCGATCAGCGCCACGGCGTCGTAGGTCTGCGCGCCGTAGAACGACGGCGAGGCTTTGTACTTCGCCTTGTAGTCGGCGACGAATTTCTTGTTGGCGTCGTTCGGCAGGTCGTTGACCCATTCCTGGGCGCCCGGCACGCCGATCGCCAGATCCTTCAGCCGCGGCAGCGACAGGTCGTCGATGGTGAACGCGGTATAGAGAGGGATCTGGCCCTTAAGGCCGGATTGCGCATATTGGGTGACGAATTGCACGCCGGCGCCGCCCGGATAGAAGACGAAGATGGCGTCCGGCTTGGCGGCGCGGGCCTTGGACAGCTCGGCGGAGAAGTCGAGCTGGTCGGGCCAGCGGGTGAGCTCCTGGCCGACGATCTTGCCCTTGAACGTGGTCTGCACGCCGTTGAGCATGTCCTTGCCGGCGGCGTAGTTCGGGCCCATCAGGAACGCGGTCTTGACGCCCTTCTGGTTCATGTAAGTGCCGATCGCGGCCGGCGTCTGGTCGTTGTTCCACGACGTCGAGAACACATAGGGCGAGCACAATTCGCCGGCGAGCTGCGAGGCGCCGGCGTTGGTCACCACCGTCATGGTCTTGGAATCGACCAGCGGTTTCAGCGAGGCCAGCACCACGTTCGACCAGATATAGCCGACGATGAAATCGACCTTATCCGACTCGATCAGCTTCTGGGTTTTCTGTACGCCGACTTCCGGCTTGGTCTCGTCATCCTCGTAGATGACTTCGACCGGCAGGCCGCCGAGCTTGCGGTTCATGTGGTCCAGCCCGAGCTCGAACGAGTTGCGCATATCGTTGCCGATCGCGGCGGGCGGGCCGCTGAACGTCGAGATGAAGCCGATCTTGATGGTCTTTTGCTGCGCCATCGCCGGGCTTGCGAGCAGCGCAAGCGCGGCGGTCCCTGCAATCAAAGGTCTGATCATCGCCTGTATCCCTTCTCTATGTCCCGCTTGACGCGGGCACCTCTCGGCGGAATTGGTCTATAGGGGTAGTTTTAGAAAGCGGCGCCGGTTTGCGCAACAGCGCCGGCGGCTGCCATGGTGTCTCAGGGTGGCTGGCCCGAAATCGGGGCCTGGTCAACACCGTCATTGCCAGCGCAGCGAAGCAATCCAGTGCAGCGAAGCGGCCTGGATTGCTTCCTCGCTCCGCTCCTCGCAATGACGCGAGGGCTAGGACAACTTCGGGAGCAATTCGGCGAAAATGTCGGGGCGATAGCCGACGGCCGTGAACAGGTGGTTGCGCGACTCGTCGATCATCGCCTTTAAGCTCACCATGTCGAGGCCGACCACGCGGCCGCGATATTTGCGCACCCGGCCGCCGATGATGACGGTGTCGACATTGCTGCGCTCGGCCGCCTGCACCACGGTGCCGATGGCATTGTTCGAGGGATAGAGGTTGATGTCGTCGGTGCGGATCACGATCAGATCGGCTTCCTTGCCGGGGGTGAGCGAGCCGATCTTGTCGTCGAGGCCGGCGCAGTGCGCGCCGCCCATGGTCGCGCAAAAGAGCACGTCGCGCACCATCAGCGGCTTGGGCGGATTTTGCTCGCCGGAGAATTTGCGGTTCTGCGCCACCGCGCGCTGCAGATAAAACGCCATCCGCATCTCCATGAACATGTCGGTCGAGTAGGAGGTTTCATTGTCGACGGAAAAACCCGGCTTGATGCCGTGATCCCAGGCGTGCTGCAGCGCGCAGACGCCTTCGCCGAGGCCATATTGCGCGTCCGAGCGCGGGCAGACGTTGATGTTGGCGCCGCTGTCGAGGAAAATCTGCCAGGTCCGCTCCGGCGGCGCGCCGCAATGGTTGAAAGTGTTGTCCGAGCCTACCAGCTTGTCGGCCGCCAGCGGGTCGAGCAGCGCCGCCATCTGCGGACCCTGGAACTCGGTGGTGATGCGAAGCCCGAGCTTGCGCGCCACCGCCCAGTTGTCGCGGATGGGGCCGGAGAACATGCGCAACGTCACCAGCTGATCCGACGACGAGAAATATTTCTTCTGCAGCCGCTCGAGATCCTGTGGCCACTGATGATCCCAATCGCCGGCGCCGGGCGGACCCGACGCGTGCACGGCGCGGATGCCGGCATCGAACAGCGCCTCGACCGCGGCGTCGGAGTGGGCGGCGCTGCGGGAATTGTGGGAATTGTCGATCACGCAGGTGACGCCGGCATCGATGCAGCCCATGGCGGTAAGGTAATTGCCGACATAGTGGTCTTGCGGCCGATAGGATTTGGCGAAGGACAGATGCGTGGCGTTCATATAATCGGCAAGCGTCGGCGAATTCGGGTTGATGCGGCGCAGCTGCCCTTCCCAGGAATGCCGGTGGCAATCGACCAGGCCCGGCACGATGATGGTGTCGAGCGCGTCGATCACCTGCGCGTCGGCGGCATTGATCTCGGGCGCGATCGCGGAAATTTTGCTGCCTTCGATCAACAGATCGCCCTTCACCAGGTCGCCGACCTTGGCGTCCATGCTGACGATGGTGCCGCTTTTGAGCAGAATGCGGCTCTTCGGATCGATCGTCGGCTGCCGGTCGAAGCGGCGAACATCGTCGGCGAGCGCGGTTCCGGAAAGCCCGTCGCCGGCCGCGGTGCCTGCGGCAAGCGCAGCGCCGGCCTTGAGCGCGCTGCGGCGCGACATGCGCATGTCACTCGTCATGGTCGATCCTCCCTTGATTTTACTCGCGCGGTGATCACTCCTCCGCGGTCGCCCGCAAATACTCGTTGAGACCGGGGCTGATATTGGGCACGAAAAGCTCCTCTACTTTCATGGGCCGGCGCGTGAGTTTCTGCTCGTCGAGATGGCGCAGCAGCGCCTCCAGGGTCGGCCGGCTGCCTTCGATCGAATAATCCCAGATTTGCGGCCCGAAAATCTTCCGCGTCGCCTCCACCTCGTCGATCACCCACGGCAGGCCGACGGTCAGCGCGTCGGTGTCGTACATCCAGTGATAAGCGATGTCGCGCGCCCGGCAGAAGGCGCGATAGAAGCTGATCGCCAGCCAGGGATTAGCCTCGTAGAGCTGGGTCTTGAGCACGAAGGTGTGCATGATCGGGAAGACGCGGGTGCGTTCATAATATTCGCGCTCGACTTGGCGCGGTTCGGCGAACAGACGCCGCACTGTGGTTCCGAGCGTTTTTGGAATCATCACCGAAGCCAGCGCATCGATCTCGCCGCGCTCCAGCATCGCTTCGAGCGTCGTCTCGGGCGACATGAATTCGACGCGGATGCCGTCCGGCGGCTTGATGGTGCGGACCGGCCGGCCGATCACCCAGGTGACGTCTTCCGGCCGCACGCCGTAATCGTGCAGCAAAAATCCGCGCACCCAGACCGCGGCCGTCATCTGATAGTCGCCGACGCCGATGCGCTTGCCTTTCAGGTCCTGCGGCTTCTCGATTTTTGAATCGGCGCGCAAATAAACCGCGGAGTGGCGGAACACCCGCGATGGAAACACTGGAATGGCGATGAAGCGGGTGTCGCCTTCCGAGCGCAGGATGGTGTAGGACGACAGCGACATTTCCGAGCAGTCGAACTCTTCGTGATTGAGCATGCGCCAGAACGTCTCGCCCGGCCGCAGCGGAATGAACGTCAGGTCGACGCCCTCGGGCTCGACCCGCCCGTCGATCAGCGGCTGGGTGCGGTCATAGCGGCCGCAGGCCATGGTGAGTTTCAGCTTTCTCATTGTCTCAAAGGATGATGCTGGGATTGCGGATGCTCTGGTCGCAATCGATCAGGTTCACTTGCTTGGCCCCGATCTTCCACACCGTTCCATCGTGCACGACGCGGTGTCCGGCCCAGCCGGTGAGCACTCTGGTCTCATCGCCCCAGAATTCGCTGATCAAGAAATTCGAGCGCACCATGCGGGTGTCGTCGCGCGCGGTGGCGAAGACCTCGACATTGGTGATGAGCCGTACGGTGCGCGATGCCGGCGCCTGCGACCAGGCAAACCCCGTGCGCATCCGGTAGATGCGATCTTCGAGCCTGCGGCGATCGTCGAACATCACCGAAATCTCGCGCCGCGGGTCGCCGGCGCCCGGCGTCGACGGCACCCAGTAGATGCACTCGGCCGTGTACATGGCGAGCCAGTCGTCGTAGCGCAGCTGGTCGAGGAGCCGCGCCTCGCGTTCGATGAGGCGGCGGAATTCATCGCGGACGGCGGCATCGGTGACGGCGCGCGCGTCGTCCTGCCAGCCGGAAAAATTTTCGATCAGCGCCCGATAGAGCGCGTCGTTGACGTAATGCGACGTGCGCGACGGATCGGGTTTTGTCGCGGGCGCGTTCACGTCACGGCTCGCGCTGGATGGCGAGATTGGGACGCGCCTGCATCAGCCGCTTCCATTCCTTGAAGTGCTCGCGCATGAAGGCTTCGTCGGTCGCCGGCGCGGTGATCGAACCGTCGTCGTGGGTCCTGATGCGGTCGGGGATGCCAAAGCCGCGGTTCATGTAGACCCACTCGTCTTCCGGCGCCATCAGGCCGCGCTGGATCTGCTCGAAATTGGCGATGTCGTCGACCTCGCCGAAATTCGGAAATCCTTCCTGGGTCCGCATGCGCAGCGCGTTGATATCGGTGACGGCGTCGGCCGGCACGGAACCGTCGGCGATGATCATGGTGCCGTACCAAATGGCGTTGGTTTCTTCGACGCCGACCGGTTCGAACACCTGGATGTGGTTGCCGAGCAGCGAGAAATTCGGAAACACGTTGATGTTGACCGGCTCGGAGCCGGCGAGGTCGAGCAGCGCGAAGGCGCGGTCGCCGTAGCGGGCGATGAACTCGGCCTCGTAATGCTCCATGCCGGGATGGGCGCTTTCCAGCGCCCACAAGCCGCCGGGCCGCTTTTCCAGATTGGGCCGCTTGTCCTTGAAGTGATTGCCGTGGCCGGTATAGCGCATGTACATCGGCTGGGTGTCGGGCGAGTTGCGGTAATAGGCCATGCCCTTGGCGTTCTCGCCGGCAAAGCGGTTCTCGGTTTCCAACAGCGAGCGGTGCGAATAGGCGACGTGATAGCCGTCGCAGGAATTGTCGTAGGCGAGCTTCCAGTTGCCCTTGTAGCGGAAGCGGTTGGCCTCGCAGACCACGACCTTGCCGCCGGGATTGCGGTCGAGCCACTCGTCGATAATCTTTGCGATCGGGCCGAGATGCTCGGTGAGCGGCAGCGCATCCATGTTCAGCGTGGCGAAGATGAAGCCGCGATAGGATTCGACGCGCGGCACCTGGGCGATGTTGTATTTCGGATCGCGCATGTCCTCGGCATAGCCTTCCGGCCACGGCACGCCGCGCAGTTTGCCGGTGTTGAGGAAGTTCCAGCCGTGATACGGGCACTGGAACGACTTGGTATTGCCCTTGTCCCAGCGGCATAGCGTGGTGCCGCGATGGGTGCAGCGGTTATAGAGCGCGCGGATTTTGCCGCCCGAATCGCGCACGACGATCAGCGGCCGCAAGCCCAGGCGCCGGGTGATGAAATCGTTGTCGTGCGGGATTTCGCTTTCGTGGGCCAGATAGGTCCAGGTGCCGCCGAAAATATTGGTCATCTCGGCTTCGAAAATCGCCGGGTCGGTGTAGATCAGGCGATGGGCGCGGTCGTCCTGGACCAGATAATCCCAGTCGTACAGCGCGGTGCCGCCGAGGCGGGTCGGCGGCGCGTTGATCTTTTCCAGAGCCGTCATGACGCGCTCCTCATCTCAGAAGAAATCAAAGTACTCGTTCTGCTCCCAGGTGCTGGGCTCGTCGTTTTGCGCCACCTCGCCGCTTTCTTCCAGGGAGCGCTGGTAGCGCCCGGCTTCGGTGCGCTTGAGCGTGATGAAGTAGTCGATGAAGGTATCGCCGAGTTCACGGCGGAACAACGGTTCCCTTTCCAGGACGTCGAGCGCTTCGGGCAGGTTTTTGGGCAGCATCGGCCGCTCCGCCGCGTAAGGCTCGTCGGTCGCCGCAGGCGGCTGCAGCTTGGCCTCAATGCCGGCAAGCCCGGCCACGACTTGCGACAGGATAAAGAGATACGGATTGGCCGCCGGCTCGCCGATGCGGTTTTCCAGCCGCGTCGCCGGATCGGCCAGGCCGCCGAGGACGCGAATCATGGCGCCGCGGTGGTCGTAAGCCCAGGCGGCGCGATCGGGCGCCAGCGAATTTGGCTTGAAGCGGCGATAGCCGTTGACGGTCGGCGTGGCGAACACCGTGCTCGGCACCGCGTATTGCAGGAGACCGGCGAGATACGATCGGCCGAGCGGCGACAGAACGTCTTCAGATTTTTGGCCGGCTTTTTGCGGTGTAAACAAGTTGGCGCCGCTCGACGCGTCGGCCAGCGACTGATGCAGATGCCAGCCGCTGGCGTAGTAACCTTTCAATGCCGGACGCGTCATGAAGGTGGCGAAATAGCCGAGGCGGCGGCACACCTGCCGGGTCGCGGTGCGGAACAGCAGCACGTTGTCGGCCGCTTCCAATGCGGCGCGCGGCGCAAACGTGCACTCAACTTGGCCCGGGCCCCACTCGTTTTCCATGGAGCGTAGCCCAAGCCCGAGCGCCTCGAACGCGTCGCCGAGCGCATCGAACACCGGCTGCATCAAATCCATGTTGGATTCAGAGTGGTAGTGATAGCCGGGCTCGGCAGGCCAGGTTTTGATCGGCCGGCCGCGCGTGCCGGGCACGCCGACATTGTCCTCGCTCAAGTGATCGTCGGCGACGCGCAGCAGATACCATTCGATTTCGGTGCCGATGATGCTGGTGAATTTTGCATCGTTAAGTTTTTGCAGCGCCTTTTTCAGCAGCTGGCGCGGCGCGAAATGAAACGGCGTGCCGTCGTTGAAATATTCGTCGCACAGAATCCACCCCGTTCCGGGCGCCCACGGCAGGGTGCGAAAGGTTTTCGGGTCGGCGACGACGGTGAGATTGGGCGAGCCCGTCATCTCGGCAAGCCCCATGCCGCCGCCGCCGGTGAACGAGGCAAAGATCCGGGCGCCGGCGGAATCCAGCGTCGTGGTGGCGACGCCGATATTGTAGCCGGCGTCCAAGGCCGAGAGGAACGCCGGCACGGTGAGCGCCTTGGCCCGCACATAGCCGTGGGTGTCGCTCCAGGCGAGCCGGACATAGCGGAGCTTTTCCGCCTCGACCCGGCGCTTGATGTCGGCGGCGAGCCGGCGCTGCTCATCGCCCCACAGGCCGTGCTTGTCGATGAAGGTCGGCGGCTTATTCATGTCCGGTGCCGAGGCGATGTGACCTTATAGTTTGACGGTTTGATCGGCGAAAGACAGTCCCCATATACGGCCAATGACCAAGCCTCTGGTTGTCACCATCCCGCACCGGCTCGGCCAGGACGAGGCGGTGCGCCGCCTGAAATCAGGCCTGCGCAGCGCCCAGGAAAAATTCGGCCAGTTCTTCAGCCTTCAGGAAGAAACCTGGACCGGCAATTGCCTGCAGTTCCGCGTCACGGCGCTGGCGCAGACGGCGAGCGGCAGCATCGACGTGCGCGACGATCACGTCCGGCTCGAAGTGGTGCTGCCTTGGCTCTTGGCCAAAGTGGCCGAAACCATCCAGCCGCTGATCCGCAAGGAAGGCACGCTGATGCTGGAGAAGAAATAAGCCGCGGGGCTTTAAAGTTTTTCGGCAAGAAACCGCAGCAGCCGCGGCGCCAAAAAACCGGAATAGCTGGTCGGCTCCTCGATCGGGTCGTTCATCCAATAATGCGGCGCGCCGTGCACGATGCAGGGCCGCACGAAGAAGCCGGCCTGCTTGAGCGCCAACTGGAACGGTTCGGTGTGCTGCTTGGGATCGACCAGATCGTCCTGGGTGCCGGTGACCAGGAGCACGCCGATCTTGTTGTTGGCGAAGGTCGCGTAGCTGGTCGAGGTGGCATCAAAATAAAGCTGCCGGTTTTCCATCGGCGAAGCGCCGAGGAATTTCTGGATGTTGTTTTCCGTGCCGCCCTGGATCTGATAGGTCAGCCACATGGCGACCACATCGTAGACGCCGTAGACGCCGACCAGCGCCTTCACCTCCGTGGAGACCGAGGCAAACGGGTCTTGCGCATAGCCGCCGGTGAATTTCTTGCCGCTCAGCGCCGCCAGCGACGCGAGATGGGCGCCGGCGGAGGCGCCAAGGAGCCCGATGCGCTGCGGGTCGATGCCGAACTCGCCCGACTTGCCGCGCACGAATTGCACGCCGGCAAGCACGTCCTGGACCGCATGCGGGAACGTCTTGCCCTTGGTGGCGAGCCGGTAGCTGATGGCGAACACCGCATAGCCGCGCGCCGCCAGATACGGCCCCCAATATTGGAACGCGGCGCGCACGCCCTGGACCCAGCCGCCGCCATGCACGGCGACCAGCGCCGGCGCCGATTTCGCGGTCTTCGGCAGGTAGAGGTCGCCCAAAAGCTCGACGCCGTCATGATTGGCGTAAGCGATGCCGAGATGGGTGGTGACATTGTCTGCGGTCATTGATTGGGCCTCTCCCTGCGTTCTGAGCTTATCGCGTCCGATCCGGCGGCGGATGTCAATCGGCGGTTCATGCCGGCCGCGCAAGGCAAGCCTGCCGGATCGGCCGCCGCCGGTGCCATGGCAAAGTGCACTTCGCGTGCTAGAACAAGGCCCGGCGTGGAAAAGAGCCGGGCTTTGGGAGGCGGAATGTCTGTGGCGTCATCGCGTGAGGCGCAATCGCTTGTCGTCAATGGCACGCGGATCGATTTCATCGAAAAGGGCGCCGGCCCGCCGCTGCTCTTTCTTCACGCCGAGAACGGCATCGAGCCGGCGGCGAAGGCGATCGACGAACTCGCCAAGAGCGCGCACGTGATCGCGCCAACCCATCCCGGCTACGGCCGCTCCGAACTGCCCAAGGGCATGCGCTCGGTCGACGATCTGTCCTATTTCTATCTCGACCTCTTCGATCAGCTCGACCTCAAGGACCTCACCGTGGTCGGCACTGGTTTCGGCGGCTGGATCGCCGCCGAGATCGCGGTGAAGACCACGGCGCGGCTGGCGCGTCTGGTGATGGCCAACGCCGTCGGCGTCAAGGTCGGCGACCGCGAGACCCGCGACATCGCCGACATTTTTGCCCTGACCGAGCCGGAATATATCGCCATCGCCTATTGCGATCCGGATGTCGGCAAGCGCGACTACAAAGCGCTGCCCGACGCCGAGGTGCTGGCCGCGGCGCGGGCGCGCGAAGCGACGGCGCGCTTTGCCTGGAATCCGTATTTTCACAATCCGCGGCTCAAAAGCCGGCTGCACCGCATCCGCATCCCGACGCTGTTCCTGTGGGGCATGCACGACCGCATGCTGAGCGAGGCATACGGCCGCGCCTATTGCGCGATGATTGCGGGCGCGCGCTTCGAACCAATCGACCGGGCCGGGCATTTCCCCGATCACGAGCAGCCGAAAGTTTTTGCCGAAAAAGTGCTGGCGTTCGCCAAAGCCAAATAGGAACCGCGCCATGAAGGTCTACCAGTTCACCGAGCAGCCCTATTATCCGGCCTGGAAGGACCATTCCGGCTCGCTGCGCGTCAATCTGCTCAACCGCAAATGCGATCCGCGCATCGCCGCCGACCTGTTCCACCGCTATTACGACGAGTGGCAGACGGCGGACGAGCTCGGCCTCGACATCATGCTCAACGAGCATCACCAGACCGCGACCTGCATGTCGTCGACGGTGGTGGTCGGGCTTTCGGTGTTGTCGCGCATCACCAGGAACGCGCGGCTGTTGGTGCTCGGCTATCCGATCGGCCACCGGCCCGATCCGCTGCGCGTCGCCGAGGAGCTTTCGACCATCGACGTGATCTCGCGCGGCCGCCTCGACATGGGCTTCATCAAGGGCGTGCCCTACGAGTTTCCCGCCTCCAATCAAAATCCGGTCGGCGTCATGGACCGCTTCTGGGAGGCGCTCGATTTCATCATCAAGGCGATGACTACTCACGACGAGTTGTTCAACTGGGAAGGCGAGTATTTCAACTATCGCCAGGTCAATGTCTGGCCGCGGGTCTGGCAGGAGCCGCATCCGCCGATCTGGAGCACGACCGGCTCGACCACCCAGGCGCGGCTCCTCGGCGAGCGCGGCTATGTCATGGCCACCCTCGGCTCCGGCTACAACACGCGGCCGCTCTATGACGCCTATCGCCGCGGCTACCTGGCGAAATGGGGCAAGGCGCCGGGGCCCGACCGCTTCGCCTATCTCGGTCTGGTCGGCGTCGCCAAAGATCGCGACGAGGCGCGCCGCCGCGGCGAACTGGTCGCCGGCTATCTGCGCTCGAGCGGCATCGTGCATCTGCCGTTCCGCAATCCGCCGGGCTTCCTGTCGCCCGAGGACAATGCGCGGCTGTTGCGCGGCGAGACGCCACCGCGCAGCTACACCAAGGATCGCCGCGTCATCTCGATGCACAGCGCCAGCGCCGAGGATTTGATCGCCGCCGGCATTTTGTTCTGCGGCACGCCCGACGAAGTCTACGAGCAGATCGTCGATTTTTGCGGCTACTGCGGCGGCATGGGCAACCTTCTGATGATGGGCCACGCCGGCTATCTCACCCACGAGCAGACCATCGATAATCTTTCGCTGTTCGCGCGCGAGGTCTATCCGCGGCTCAAGGCGTGGCAGCAGCCCGATGCCGAGCAGATCGCGGCCGAGGCCGTGGCGGCGGAAAAGACCCAAGCCCGCGCGGTGAGCGTCCGCGCCGGAGACTTGGTCGACGCGACGATGGGCACGAATTGATTCTCGTCATTCCGGGGCCGAGCGAAGCGAGGAGCCCGGAATCCATAATCACTGCCGTTTGAAGTTGGCACCGCCTCGCCAACGCTTTACCTTTCGTGGCTATGGATTCCGGGTTCGGCCTTCGGGCCGCCCCGGAATGACGGGAGCGAGCCATGAGAGTCTATCACTTCTCCGAACAGGCCTATCACCCGGCCTGGAACGAGCATTCCGGCACGCTGCGCGTCACCTTCCCGAACCGCAAATGCGATCCGCGCGTCGCCGCCGACCTGTTCCACCGCTATTACGACGAGTGGCAGCTTTGCGACGAGCTCGGTCTCGACATCATGCTCAACGAGCATCATCAAACCGCGACCTGCATGTCGTCGTCGGTGGTGATCGGGCTCGCCATCACGGCGCGCGCCACCAAACAGGCGCGGCTGCTGGTGCTCGGCTATCCGATCGGGCACCGGCCCGATCCGTTGCGCGCCGCCGAGGAACTGTCGACCATCGATGTGATTTCGCGCGGCCGGCTCGACATGGGTTTCATCAAGGGCATCCCCTACGAGATCGCCGCGTCGAACCGCAATCCAACCGAGCTGATGGACCGCTTCTGGGAGGCGCACGATTTCATCCTCAAGGCGATGACCACCCACGACGAAGCGTTCAACTGGGACGGCGAATTTTTCCAATACCGCCACGTCAATGTCTGGCCGCGGGTGTGGCAGGAGCCGCATCCGCCGGTGTGGTCGACCACCGGCTCTTCGACGCAGGCGCGCGTGCTCGGCGAGCGCGGCTACGTCATGGCGACGCTCGGCACCGGCTACGGCACGCGCAAGCTCTACGACGCCTATCGCAAGGGTTTTATGGGGAAGCACGGCAAGGCGCCGGGCGCCGACCGCTTTGCCTATCTCGGCCTCGTCGCGGTGTCCCACGACCGGGAAGAGGCGAAGCGGCGCGGCCATCTGATCGCCGGCTATCTGCGCACCAGCCCGATCGTGGCGCTGCCGTTCCGCAATCCGCCGGGCTACATCACGCCCGAGGACAATGCGCGCATTCTGCGCGGCGAGACGCCGCCGCGCACCTACACCAAGGACGGCCGGATCATCTCCATGCAATTCGCCGGCGTCGACGAATTGATCGATTCCGGCGTGCTGTTCTGCGGCACGCCCGATGAAGTGTTCGCGCAGATCGTCGACTTCTGCGGCCATTGCGGCGGCATGGGCAACCTTTTGATGATGGGGCAGGGCGGCGAGCTCACCCACGTGCAGACGGTCGATAACCTCACGCTATTCGCCCGCGAGGTTTATCCGCGGCTGAAGGCGTGGCAGCAGCCGGATGCCGAGGCGGCGGCTGCGGCAGTCGCAGCCTAAGCGTTTACACCACCGTCGTGGCCGGGCTTGACCCGGCCATCCACGTCTTTGTTTTTACTGGCCTTTTAAGACGTGGCTGCCCGCGACAGGCGCGGGCATGACGACGGAACTGTTCAAAAATTGGCACAAATCTTGATTTTGGGACGAACCTAGCCCATTGATGAGCCATGCCAGCAACCGAACCCTTTACATCCGACCCCTTCGTCGTCGGCAAAAGCGCGCCGGCGCCCGAGCCGCGCCCGATTCCGGCCGAGGAATCGCTGTGCCCGGTGGTGTCCCACGCCTGGGTCAATTCCGAATACAAGCACCTGGTGGTCGAGGCGTCGGAGAAGGCGCTCGCCGTCAATCCGGGGCAGTTCTTCAATCTCTTGTGCCCGTCGCCCGACGTCGGCGAATTGTTCTTCCGCCGCCCGCAAAGCGTCTATCGCATCGACCGTCCGCGCGGCCGCATCGAGTTTTTGTACAAATGCGTCGGGCGCGGCACGCGCGGGCTGGCGACGCTCAGGCCGGGTGACGAGCTCAACATGGTCGGCCCGCTCGGCGTCGGCTTTCATCTCGATCCGGGCTATCGCCACGTCGTCGTGCTCGGCCGCGGCGTCGGCATCGCCACGCTGGGCCCAATCTCGCAGCTGGCGAAGGAGAACGGCGTCGGCGTCACCGCGATCCTGTCCGCGCGCGACAAGGATTTCGTCATGGCCGGCGCGCTGTTCGCCGAAGCCGGCGAGGTGATCAGCGTGCTCGACACCGACGGCTCGAGCGCGGTGGAGAACGTCGAAAAGATTCTCGACCGGCTGATCGCGCAACAGCGCGCCGACGCGTTCTTCACCTGCGGCTCGAACCGATTGTTGCAGCTGATGAAGCGCCTCGGCAAGGCGCACAACATTCCGGGCCAGGTGGCGATGGAGCAGGTGATGGCATGCGGGCTCGGCCCCTGCTACGTCTGCGTCCGCGCCTTCGAGGTCAACGGCAAGAAGGAACTGCGCCGGGTCTGCATCGAAGGCCCGGTGTTCGACATGCAGGAGGCGGTCGGATGGTAGGTTTTCGTCATTGCGAGGAGCGAAGCGACGAAGCAATCCAGGCTTCGCAGCGAGCGGCCCCTGGATTGCTTCGCTTCGCTCGCAATGACGATTCCCAAAAGGGTTCGGCAATGCAGGAGGCGGTCGGATGGTAGACATGAGCGTCAAGATCGGGTCGGTGACGCTGCAGAATCCGATCATGCCGGGCTCCGGCTGCTTCTCCACCGATCTCGCCCAGGTGATGGACATCAACCGCCTCGGCGCCATGGTGGCGAAAACCGTCTCGCGCGAATACCGCGCCGGCAATCCGCCGCCGCGCGCCGCCGAGGTCGAAGGCGGCATGATCAATTCGATCGGGCTGCCGACCAAGGGCATCGATTATTTCTTCGAGCACCAGGTGCCGGACTACCGCCGCTTCACGCCGCCGCTGGTCGGCTCGATCTCGGCGACCACGATCGAGGACTTCGAAGCCATGGCGCGCGACGTGGCGCAGGGCGACATCGACGTGCTGGAGGTGAATATCTCCTGCCCGACGCGCGATCCCAAAGGCGGCAATTTCGCCCTGCATGCCGAGCACACTTATGACGTGGTCAAGCTCATCCGCGCCACCACCGACAAGCCGGTCTGGGTGAAGCTTTCGCCCAATGCCGGCGACATCGTCACCGTGGCGCAAGCCGCCGAGCGTGCCGGCGCCAATGCGCTGGTGGTTTCGAACACGATCTTGGGCCTGAAGATCAACACCGACACGTTCCGCCCGGCGATCGGCAACAAATACGGCGGCCTGTCGGGCCCCGGCATAAAGCCGGTCATCGTGCGCATGGTGCATCAATGTGCGCAGGCGGTGAAAATTCCGATCATCGGCTGCGGCGGCATCGTCAAGGTCGAGGACGTGGTCGAATACATGCTGGCCGGCGCCACCGCGGTGATGATCGGCTACCTCACCTTCCGCAATCCGACCGGCATGATCGCCATCATCGATGGGCTGGAGCAATGGTGTGCCAAGCGCGGTTTTGCCCGGGTCGCCGATCTCACCGGCGCCATGATCGACGAGCCGCCGATGGAGACTTTTGCCGCCGCCGCCATGCCGATGGGGTGAGTTGAGGCGATGTTGAGCGTCCCGAACCCCCTCACCCCATCCCTCTCCCCGCTGGGGAGAGGGAGGAGCGTTCCGCTCGTGTCTTCGCATTCCTCAGCGCCGGAGTATTCTGAGCTCAGTGTCGCTGCGTCCCCTCTCCCCGGAGGGGAGAGGGACAGGGTGAGGGGGCTCCGACCCCCCGGCAAAATCTCATGACCACGCGCATCACCATCCGCAAGCCCGACGACTGGCACCTGCACGTGCGCGACGGCGAGATGCTCAAAGCGGTGCTGCCCTATACGGCGCACCATTTCGGCCGCGCCATTCTGATGCCGAACCTGATCCCGCCGGTACGTACCACGGTCGACTGCGCCGCCTATCGCCAGCGGGTGCTGGCGGCGCTGCCGCCGGGCTCGAAATTCAAGCCGCTATTGACCTGCTATCTCACCGACGACACCGATGCCGACGACGTCGAGCGCGGCTTTCGCGAGGGGCTGTTCACCGGGGTAAAGCTTTATCCGGCCAATGCCACGACCAATTCCGCCGCGGGCGTCACCGACTACAAAAAAGTCATGCCGGTGCTGGAGCGCATGGAAAAGATCGACATGCCGTTTCTGATGCACGGCGAGGACACCGATCCCGACGTCGATATTTTCGACCGCGAGAAGGCGTTCATCGATCGGTATCTGTCGAAATGGGTGAAGCAATTTCCCGGCCTGCGCTTTATCCTCGAACATCTGTCGTCGAAGGAGGGCGCCGATTATGTGAAGAGCGCCGCGCCGCAAGTCGGCGGCACCATCACGCCCTATCACATGATGCTGACCCGCAACGACTGGTTCGGCCATGGCTTGAAGCCGTACATGTACGTGATGCCGGTGATCAAAACCGCGCGCGACCGCGCCGCTTTGCGCAAGGCTGCAACCTCGGGCGAGGCGTGCTATTTCCTCGGCACCGATTCAGCGCCGCATCCTTACGCGCGGAAAGTCTCGACCAACGGCGTGCCCGGCATGTTCAACGCACCGGTCGCCATCGAGACCTATGCGCGGGTGTTCGAGGAGGAAGGCGCGCTCGACAAGCTCGAAGCCTTTGCCTCGCTCAATGGGCCAAAACATTATCGGATGCCGCCGAACGAGGACAAGATCACGCTGGAGAAAACGGCTTGGACCGCGCCGGAAGAGGTCAAAGTCCCCGGACCCGACGAGCGCGCCTTGGTCTATCGCGGCGGCGAGACCATCGAGTGGAAGGTGGTGAGCTAATTCTCCCTCCCCCCTTGTGGGGGAGGGCAGGGTGGGGGGTCGGGAGGTGACGTTAGTGCGTCGACGCTTGCGCGTGACCTCTCGACCCCCACCCCTACCCCTCCCCACAAGGGGGAGGGGAAAGGAGTCGAACGATGACAGGCTTTCCCGACAAAGCGGTGATGGCCGAGCTGACGGCGAAGATGCTGCTCGAAGTGGACGCGGTCCGCTTCATGACCGACAAGCCGTTCATCTACACGTCGGGCTGGGCGAGCCCGGTCTATACCGATTGCCGCCGCTTGATCTCGTTTCCGCGCGTGCGCAACACGCTGATCGATTTCGGCGTGGCGACCGTGCTGCGCGACGCCGGCTTCGAGCAGTTCGACGCGGTGGCCGGCGGCGAGACGGCGGGCATTCCATTTGCCGCCTGGATGGCGGATCGCATGATGCTGCCGATGCAATATGTGCGCAAAAAACCAAAGGGTTTTGGCCGCAACGCCCAGATCGAGGGCCATATCGAGGACGGCGACCGCGTGCTTCTGGTCGAGGACATGACCACTGACGGCCGCAGCAAGGTGAATTTCTGCAAAGCGCTGCGCGCCGCCGGCGCTACCGTCGACCACGTCTTCGTGTTCTTCTTCTACGACATCTTTCCCGAGAGTAAAAAAATCTTCGGCGATCTCGGTGTCACCTTGCACGCGCTCGCCACCTGGTGGGACGTGCTTGATGTGGCCAAGAAGAGCGGCAAATTCGACAAGGGCAAGCTCAAGGAAGTCGAAAAATTCATGAAGAACCCGGCCGGCTGGTCGAAGGCCCACGGCGGCGTCGCGCAAGCGGCGGAGTAATTTTCCCTCCCCCCTTGTGGGGGAGGGCAAAGTGGGGGGTCGAGAGGTCGAACAAGGGCGTCGACGCGTGCATGTGCCGTGCATTTGTCTGCGTCAGTGTGTTACCTCCCGACCCCCACCCCTACCCCTCCCCACAAGGGGGAGGGGGAACGAGCGTGTGAGAGTGAGAGCGAAATGCCAAATCAAGTTGCGGATGTGATCGTGGTCGGCGCCGGCAATGCGGCGTTCTGTGCGGCTCTTGCCGCGCAGGAAGAGGGCGCCAAGGTCGTCATGTGCGAGGCGGCGCCGGAGGACGAGTCCGGCGGCAACAGCCGCTTCACCGCCGGCTCCATCCGCGTCGTCTATAACGGCGTCGACGACATCAAGACGCTGGTGCCCGATCTCACCCCGGCCGAGATCGAGACCACGGATTTCGGCACCTACACCGCCGATCAGTTCTTTGACGACATGGCGCGCGTGACGCAGCATCGCGCCGACCCCGACCTGGTCGAATTGTTGGTCACCAAGAGCTTCGACTCGCTCAACTGGATGCGCGAGAAGGGCGTGCGGCTGATCCCAATTTACGGCCGCCAGGCGTTCAAGATCGACGGCAAGTTCAAGTTCTGGGGCGGGCTGACGGTGGAATCCGTCGGCGGCGGGCCGGGGCTCATTGCCATGCTCACCGAGTCGGCGAAAAAGCGCGGCATCGAAATCCGCTACGCCACGCGCGGTCTCGATTTGTTGTTCGACGGCAACCGCGTCGACGGCGTCAGGGTGCGCCAGAACGGCGAAGTGCGCGAATTGCGGGGGAAATCGGTGGTGCTGGCCTGCGGCGGCTTCGAGGCCAATCCGGAATGGCGCACGCGCTATCTCGGCCCGGGCTGGGATTTGGCCAAGGTACGCGGCTCCCGCTACAACACCGGCGACGGCATCCGCATGGCGATCGACATCGGGGCTGCGCCGCGCGGCAACTGGTCGGGCTGTCACGCCGTGCAATGGGAAATGAACGCGCCGGAGTTTGGCGATCTCGCCGTCGGCGATCAGTTCCAGAAGCACTCTTATCCGTTCTGCATCCTGGTCAACGCCACCGGCAAGCGCTTCGTCGACGAAGGCGCCGATTTCCGCAATTACACTTATGCCAAATACGGCCGCGTCGTGCTGGAGCAGCCGGGCCAGTTCGCCTGGCAGATCTTTGATCAGAAGGTGAAGCACCTGCAGCGCGACGAATATAAGATCCGCCAGATCACCAAGGTGACGGCGAACACCATCGAGGAATTCGCGCGGAAGCTCGAAGGCGTCAACGCGGCCGAGTTCATCAAGACCATCAAGGAGTGGAACGCCGCGGTGAAGACCGACGTGCCGTTCAATCCGAACGTCAAGGACGGCCGCTGCACGAAAGGGCTCGCCATCAACAAGAGCAATTGGGCGAACACGCTCGACGCGCCGCCCTATGAAGGCTATGCCGTGACCTGCGGCGTCACCTTCACCTTCGGCGGCTTGCGCATCAACACCGACGGCGAAGTGCTCAACACCGACTATCAGCCGATCCGCGGCCTCTATGCCGCGGGCGAGCTGGTCGGCGGCCTGTTCTACTTCAACTATCCGGGCGGCTCCGGCCTGATGTCCGGCACCGTGTTCGGCAAGATCGCCGGCACCTCGGCCGGCCGCGCCGGGAAGAACTAAAAATGGACGCCAAAGTTTCAGGTCTGCTCAACCAGCTCGGCGCCGTCGAGATCGTGCAAAAGATCGCGGCCGGTGAGACGACATGCGAAGCGGTGACGCGCGACTGCGTGGCGCGAATTGCGGCGCGCGACGGTGTCGTCAAAGCGTGGGTGAACTTTGATCCGGAATTGGCGCTCGCGCAGGCGCGCGCGCTCGATCGAGCACCGAACCGAGGGCCGCTGCATGGCGTGCCGATCGGCGTGAAGGACATCATCGACACCTTCGACATGCCGACCGAGTTCGGCTCGCCGATCTACAAGGGCCATCGGCCGCCGTCCGACGCGGCTTGCGTCGCGCTGCTGCGTCGCGCCGGCGCGGTGATGCTGGGCAAGACCGCGACCTGCGAATTCGCCGGCATGGCGCCGGCCGAAACCACCAACCCGCATAATCCGGCGCACACGCCGGGCGGCTCGTCGAGCGGCTCGGCGGCGGCGGTCGCCGACGACATGGTGCCGGCGGCGCTCGGCACGCAGACCGGCGGCTCGGTCCTTCGCCCAGCTTCCTATTGCGGCATTTTCGGTTACAAGCCGACCTACAACAGTTTCAACAAGGCCGGTGTGAAGCCGGCCGCGGAAAGTATCGACACCATCGGCTGGCTGGCGCGCTCGCTCGACGATATCGAACTGCTCACCGCGGTGCTGAGTATGAGGGCGCCGGAACGGCCGCGCACGATGAATTCGGCGCCGCGGATCGGCGTGTGCCGCACCGAAATGTGGGACGGCGCGCAGCCGGAGACCAAGGCCGCCGTAGAAGGCGCCGCAGCCGCGCTCGCCAAGGCCGGCGCCGCCGTGCGCGAAGTCAAACTCCCCGATCCGTTTACCGGATTACGCATGGTCGCGCGTGAGACCATCAATTTCCACGAGCGCGCCGCTTGCATGGCGTATGAGTGGGATCATCATCGCGAGAAGCTGTCGCCGCAAATGGTGCGTTACATCGAGAACGGGCAAAAAACCTCGCGCCAGGATTACGTCGCCGGCTGGCGCCGCGTCGAAGAATGCCGCGCGCTGTTGCCGTCGGTGTTCGAAGGACTCGACATTTTGCTGGCGCCATGCGTGCAGGGCGAAGCACCCAAGGGATTGGCTTCGACCGGCGACGGCACCATGCAGGCGATTTGGACGGCGCTGCACACGCCCAGCATGTCGCTGCCGACCCATCGCGGCCCCAACAATCTGCCGGTCGGCATCCAATTGGTCGGCCAGCGCTACGACGACGATCGGTTGTTCGCCTGCGCGCGCTGGGTTTGGCAAAAAATCGGCGCGCCGGAGATGATCGGATGTCGGCGGTGATAATCTCTCAATCGTCATGCGCGGGCTTGACCCGCGCATCCATGCGGCGCTTCAGTTTGTTCCACGTCCCCATTGATTGCCGGGTCAAGCCCGGCAAAGACAAGTAAAATGGAATTCGACAATTCGTTCGACGTTCCGTTGTCGCCCGCGCAAGCCTGGGCGGTGCTGATGGACATCCGGCGCATCGCGCCCTGCATGCCCGGCGCGGCGCTGACCGAAGTCGTCGATGCGCAAAACTTTCGCGGCAAGATCGCGGTACGGCTGGGCCCGGTGGCGCTCGCTTTCGCCGGCCGCGTGCAGTTCGAGACCATCGACGACGCCAATTACAGCGCGCGGGTCAAGGCGCAAGGCGCCGACGACAAGGGCCGTGGCGCGGCCAATGCCACGGCGACGTTCCGCATCGAGCCGGCCGATATCGGCTCGCGGGTTCTCATCCACACCGATCTGATGCTGTCCGGTGCGGTGGCGCAATATGGCCGCGGCGTCGGCATGATCCAGGCAACCGCGGCGCAAATCATCGGCCAGTTCGCCGGCAATTTGCGCGCCCAGCTCGAGCGCCAGCCGGCGGCTGCAACGCCCGATGTGCCGTCGCCGCCGATCGTGCCGGAGCGAATAGCCGCGCCGCTGCGCTCAGCGCCAATAGCGGCGAGCGCTCCGCGTCCGTCAGCGCCGCCACCGCAAATGCCGCCGCCCCCGGCCGCCAAGCCTATCTCCGGGCTTTCGCTGCTCGCCCGCGTCATCTGGCAACAGCTGCGCGCTCTGTTCAGCGGCCGAAAAGATTAGCTATCATTCGGCGTCATCAGCGAGGCGACCATGGCACTCAGCAAAACGATCGACAGCGTCGCCGATGCCATGCTGGCGCAGCTCTATCAAACCCCGAAGGGCGTCATCGCCCGCGCCACCAAGGCGATCTCGAGCGAGGGCCGGTGAGCGAGCTGGTCGGAGCGCGGGTCCCGCGGCTGGAAGATTTTCCGCTGTTGACCGGCGGCGCCCGCTTCGTCGATGACATTCCCGCCCCCGGCGCGCTGCACGCGGCGTTCGTGCGCAGCCCGCACCCGCACGCACTGGTCCGCGGCATCGATGCCGGCGCGGCGCGGGCGATGCCCGGCATCGTCGCCGTGCTTACGCTCGACGATCTCGCCCCGGTGCTGCGGCAGCGGCGCATGGTGCGCGTTTCCAATTCCGGCACAAAGCTCGACCAGAGCTGGCCGTTCGCCTTGGCCGACGGCGAAGTGTCGTTCGTCGGCGAGCCGGTCGCCATCGTCGTCGCCAGCGACCGTTATATGGCCGAGGACGCGGCGGCGCTGGTCGCGGTCGATTACGACGTGCTGCCGGCCGCCATCGATTGCCGGGTCGAGCGCACGCCAGCGGTGCGCCGCGAACTGCCGTCGAACCGGGTCATCGCCTACAAGGTCGGCTACGGCGACAGCGAGGCGGCGTTCGCCAAGGCCGCCCACGTCGTGCACGAGGACCTTTGGATCCATCGCGGTGCCGCGCATTCCATGGAAGGCCGCGGCATCCTGGCGCAAATCGCCGACCGCGAGACGCAAGTGTGGGCCTCGACGCAAAAGGCCCACGACCTGAAGAACGCGCTCGCCGACTATATCGCTGTCGACGAAAGCCGGTTGCGCGTCGCCACGCCCGACGTCGGCGGCGGTTTTGGCCCAAAACTGTGCGTCTATCCCGAGGACGTCGCCACGGTCGCTGCCGCGACCCTGCTGCGCCGTTCGGTGAAATGGATCGAGGACCGCCGCGAGCATTTCACCAATGCGGCGCAGGAGCGCGATCAGTACTGGTCAATCGAGATCGCCGCCGATGCCGACGGCAAGGTCCGCGGCGTGCGCGGCTGGCTGATCCACGACATCGGCGCCTATGCGCTGCAGGACGTCAACATCCCGTACAATTCCGCGACCACGCTCACCGGCCCCTATATGGTGCCGGCCTTGGCCATGGACGTGGTCGCAACCCACACCAACAAGGCGCCGGTGTCCTCGGTGCGCGGCGCCGGCTATCCGCAAGCGGCCTTCGCCATGGAGCGGCTGATGGACAGCCTGGCGCGCGCGATCGGTATCGAGCGTGCCGAGTTGCGCCGCCGCAATCTGATCCCGGCGGAGAAGATGCCGTATCTCAAGCCGCTGAAGGCGCGCTCCGGCGAGCAGGTGCAATACGACAGCGGCGATTATCCCGGCTGCCAGGCGGATATCCTGCGCGCCACGGCGTGGGACGATTTCCCGCGCCGCCAGGCTGCCGCGCGCGCGCAGGGCCGTTACATCGGCATCGGCCTCGCCCACGGCATCAAGGGCACCGGCCGCGGTCCGTTCGAATTCGGCGGCGTGAAAATTTCGCCGACCGGACGCATCACGGTTTCGACCGGCGCCGCGGCGATGGGGCAGGGGCTCGCCACGGCGCTGGCGCAAATCTGCGCCGAAGCGTTCGGCGTGCCCGCCGCCGACGTCACCGTCGTTGCCGGCGATACGTCGGCCGCGCCGCTCGGCCTCGGCGGTTTCGCCAGCCGGCAAACGGTCACCGCGGGCTCGTCGGTGCGGATTGCTTCGCTTGCCGTCGCCGCCAAGGCACGCAAGCTGGCGAGCCACATGCTCGAAGCCGCCGAGGAGGATCTCGAAATCGTCGACGGCGAAGTGCGCGTCGTCGGCGCGCCGCAGCTGGCGATCAAACTCGGCGAACTGGCGCGGGTGCTCAAAGGCGCGCCGGGTTATGCGTTTCCGAAAGACATCGATCCCGGGCTCGCGGCGGAAGCGACCTTCCGCGTCGATCAGCTCGCTTATTCGAACGCCTGCCACGTCGTCGAGGTCGAGGTCGATATCGAGACCGGCGGCGTCACCATCCTGCGCTATGTCGCGATCCAGGATTCCGGCCGCCGCGTCAATCCGCTGATCGTCGAGGGCCAGGTCCACGGCGGCATCGCCCACGGCATCGGCAACGCCGTGTTCGAATGGATGGGCTACGACGAATCCGGCCAGCCCGTCACCACCACCTTCGCCGATTATCTGTTGCCGACCGCGACCGAAGTGCCGGCCTTCGAGACGCTCTATAAGGAATCGCCGTCGCCGCATAACCCGCTCGGCGTCAAAGGCGTCGGCGAGGTCGGCGTCATTCCCGCCGCAGCGGCGATCATCTCGGCCATCGAGGACGCGCTGTCGCCGTTCAACGTGCGCATCGCGCAGATGCCGGTCACGCCGCACAAGCTGGTCGAACTGATTGCGCAGGGTGCGACACGGTAAGCTTTTGACCTGCCGATGCAGGCGGAGCACACTAGCGACCGAAAATGGAGTGCCGAATGACCCGCCCGATAGCACACGTCCTCGCCTGGTCGATGCTCGCGCTTGCCGCCAGCCTGCCGGCGCAGGCGCAGAATTTCCCTGAACGGCCCTTGCACCTGATCATTCCCTACGGCCCGGGCGGTATCGTCGATTTTGCCGGCCGGGTGCTGGCGCAAAAGATCGGCGATGCGCTCAGCCAGACCGTCGTGCCCGAGAACAAGCCGGGCGCCGGCGGCATTGTCGGCGTCGACTACGTCGCCCACGCGGCGCCCGACGGCTACAACATGGCGCTGATGGATCCGGGCATCGTCGCCAATCCGACGCTGCAAAAAACGATGCCCTACGACATATTCAAGGACCTGGTGACGCTTTCGGTCGTCAGCTCCTCGCCCGAGGTGCTCGTGGTCGCGCCGGGACTCGGCGTCAAGACCTACGCCGAGCTCGTCGCCTACGGCAAAGCCAATCCCGGCAAGCTCAACTATGCCAGCGCCGGCGTCGGCACTACGCCGCATCTGGCCGCCGAAATGTGGAAGCTGCGCACCGGCATCGACGCCGTGCACGTGCCCTATAAAGGCATCGGCGGCTCGTTCACCGACATGATGAGCAACAAAATACAGATGTCGTTTTCCAGCATCGCCGGCGCGCTGCCGTTCACCGGCGACAACCGCATCATTCCGCTCGCCACCACCGGCACGACGCGCTCGCCGGTCTATCCCGATCTGCCGACGGTCGCCGAGGCGGGCTTGCCCGGATACTCGGTCGATCTGTGGCTCAGCCTTTACGGCACCGCCGGCACGCCGCCCGCCGTGCTCGCCAAGCTCAATGCCGCCATCAACAAGGCACTGCAGGACGGCGAGCTCAAGGCGTCCTTCGCCAAATTCGGGCTAACCCCGCGCGGCACCAGCCTCGCCGACGGCGCCGCTTTCACCAAGGAAGAATATTTGAAATGGAAAAAGGTCATCGAGGACGGCCACATCACGCTCGATTGACGCCAGTTGCCATGGGCGGTGCGTGGCGATGACAAGCCCCTGGCCGACGGAATTGCGGCTGCACAAGGATCGCCGGGCGCTGACCGTCGCCTTCGACAGCGGCGAGAGTTTTGCTCTCGCCGCCGAATATCTGCGCGTGCGCAGCCCGAGCGCCGAGGTCCAGGGCCATTCGCCGAGCGAGCGGCGCACCGTCGGCGGCAAAGCGGCGGTGCAGATCCTCGAACTGCATCCGGTCGGCAATTACGCGGTGCGGCTGACCTTCGACGACATGCACTCGACCGGAATCTTTAGTTGGGAATATCTTTTCGAACTCGGTCAAAATCGCGAAAAATATTGGCGCGACTATCTCGACGAGCTCGCGGAAAAAGGCCTTTCGCGCACCGCGCCGGGGCATTGACGGCGGCGGCGCTCAGCCGTCGCACCGATTTTTACATTGTTATTGCGAAGAATCTTCGCAAACCGCGTAACTGTTCGCTTCAGCCGCATCTCGTAGATTGACCGGCGCGCGTGGCCCACGCGCGCTCGAGCATGACATTTTGCACGAGGGGCGACTTCAGTACGGGAAAGGACTAAGTCGTGCGCACATTGCTGTGGAATTTCCTTGCCAACGAGCAAGGGGCGGCCGCCATCGAATACGGCCTGTTGGCAGCAGGCATCGCGGTCGCCATCATCGCCGTGGTCGCGGCGCTCGGTACCAATCTGAATACGACGTTCTCGACCGTCTCGACGTCGCTGAAATAGCCGGCGTTCGCTCCGGCGTTCGCCCCAAACCCGTCAACCATCGGTCAACCTCGGTTCGGCATCATCGAGGCAGTGTCGGGGTGGGGTGTACGATGGGGCACCTTCCGGCATCAGAACGGCCCAGGTCCTGCTCCCTCGGGACCGGGCCGTTCGCCTTTTCCTGCCTTGCTTTGGCTGCGCTCTTGGCGCCTCCGTCTTTTACACGCCACATCAACGGCTTGCGGCGGCGTCGCGGGCCGGTGTCGGTCGCTGCCGTGACGATCGGCAGCGCGCCGCGGCGCCAATGCGCGTAAGCGCAACGCCGCAACGGCAACGAACTTCGGAGCCGACGCGCGGCGCAGCGCGTCGTTTCTTTGCCCGCATGGTTGATAGATTGTTTTGCTGCCGCGACCGCGGCGCGGAAAAGAGCCGAAAAAGCGTAGCGCGCGGAGGGCTCGAACTTCGCTGGCACGGGCCGCTTTTTTTCGTCTAAGATTGCGCCAGCGGCCGAAAAGACGCCGCCGATGAGGGAGGAGACCCAAATGAAGTCGCGTGTTTTGACTGTATTGGCGCTGGCGGCCGGCTTGCTCGCCGCAAATCAAGCCATGGCGCAGCAGCCGCCGGCTGCCCCGCCCGACCTGAATGCCATTCCCGACAAAATGCCGTTCAATATTCCCTTTGGCGCGGCGATCACCATGGAGCGGGCGCAAGCGCTGATTAAGGCGGCGGTCGACGAGGCAACCAAGCGCGGCTGGGCGATGAACGTCGCGGTGGTCGATCCCAACGGCGATCTGGTCGCCTTCGGCCGCATGGACGGCGCCCAGCTCGCCTCGGTGCCGATCTCCCAGCACAAGGCGCGGGTCGCGGCGCGCTACCGCCGCCCGACGCGCGCGTTTGAGGACGCGGTGCAAAAATTCGGCTTCAACTACATCTTGACGCTCGACGACGTCATCGCCTCGCGCGGCGGCATTCCGCTGATCGAGGGCGGCAAGCTCATCGGCGCCATCGGCTGCTCCGGCGGCACCGGCTCGCAGGACGAGGCGACCTGCACGGCGGCGGCGAGCACGATCAACAAGTAGTTCACGACGAGAAGCAGACCGGAAAGGCGAGGGCGGCCGTCGTGCCGCCCTCGTTGCGTTTGGAGCGCGGATTGGCGCCTGAGCGCCGGCGAGATAAAAAAGGCGGGAGCGAAAGAACTGGCGGCGGCTTTTCCGCAAAGCGCGCAGCCTTCCCTGCTTCGTTGGAACCCTTTTGCCGGCTTGCCAGCCGTAGCTGCGAAACAGCGAAGTCTGGTGGGCGCTGTAGGGATTGAACCTACGACCTCTCCCGTGTGAAGGGAACGCTCTCCCGCTGAGCTAAGCGCCCGGGCCAAACAAGCCGGACTTAATAGGGAGCGGCTCGGCAGGGTGTCAAGGGAATGTCCGGGGAGTGATGCTTTTTGGACTGAGCGGATGGCGGCCTTGATCGCATGGATGCTGGTTGTTCGCATTGACAATCTTGTCAAGGGTCGTTGACCGCCGAAGGCGGCGGCGCTTCGCACCGCCCTTGACAAGATTGTCAATGCGAACAGAAATGCTGTCCATGCGATCAAGGCCGCTTTCTCGGCCTTCTCACATGGCTCTAATCCTAGACAGTGACGCTTAATTCGACGAAGCCACTCGCGAGGCGGTCGATTGCAGCGCGCGGATGCGGTCGGCGAGCGTGGTCTTGTTTTCCTGCGGCGAATCCATGCCGCCGGCGGGCGCCTCGCCGCGCTTGGCGTTGATGTCGACGACGGGCGCGGCGGCTTGGACGCCGCCTTGGCCCAAAGCCGGCGCGTCGACGGCGAGCATCGAGACGATGGTGGAGCCCGGGCCTTCGAGCGCCGCGGTGAGGCGGGCGACCTCGGCGGCGACGTCGTTGATGCGCTCGCGCAACAGCGCGTTCTCGACGCGCTCGGACGCCCAGGTCGATTCGGCGTCGCGCTTCATGGTCGAAAGCTCGCGCTGCAGCTTGTTGCGCTCCTCGACCGCGAGCGCGAGCTGCGCTTCGAGCTGCTTGATGTCGGAGCGGAACTTGTCCGAGGCGATGGAGCTGCGGCCGCCGACGGCGGCCAATTCGCTGCGCAGATCGGCTTCGGTCTGGCGCGCGGCTTCGGCATCGTTGCGCAGCTTTTCGATCTGATAATCGCGCTCGGCCAACGCCCGACCCTGCTCGCCGAGCTTGGTCTCGAGCTCCTCGACCCGCTTGTGCAGCACCTCGGCTTCGGTGGTCTGCAGCAGGAGCTGGCGTTCGAGGTCGGTGGTGCGCTCGCCGAGGCTGCCGAGTTTTTCGCGTGCCGCGGCCAATTCCGCCGCCGTCGCTTCCGACTCGCTGCGCTCGCGATCGCGGCGCAGCTCGATGTCCTTCACGGTGCGCTCGTAGTCGGCGACGCTGACCTTCATCGCCTCGACCTGGGTGCGCAAGGCGGCAAGCTCGACGCGCTGGCTGTCCGACGTGATCGACTGCTCACCGAGTTCGGCGACGAGCTTGACCAGCTCGCCCTCCTTGTCGGCCAGCGCGCGCTCGACCTCGCGCAGCGCGCCGTTTTTGATCTGGAATTCGTCCTCGGTGGTGCGCAGCTGTTCGCGCTGGCTCTTGTCGCGGGCCTCGAGCGCGAAAATGGTCGCGGTCTTCTCGCCGAGCTCCTTCTTGAGCTGATTGATGGCGTCGGACTTCTTGCCGAGCTCGGCGAGCTGCGACGTCGTCTTGGTCTTCAGCTGCGCCACGCTCATTTCCAGGCGGCGGGTCGACATCGCGAACTCGGCGCGCAACTGATCCTTGTCGGCGCGGATTTCGGCGATCGACAGCGGCGTCGCCGCTTCGAGGCGGCGCATGGTCAGGCGCACGGCGCGGTTATGCACGAGCGGGACGAACAATAGTCCGAGCAACGCCGCGACCAGAAAGCCGATGCCGAAATACATGATCGGTTCGATCATGAGACTACGCCTCCCTCCGCATCGCGGCACACTGCCATGCGGATACCCACTGCACCACATTCACCGGCCATTAACCTAAACCGACTTTCGCCGCCGCGCCAATGTTTGCCGAAAAGAGTTTTGCGCCGTCGCGTTTGTGTCACCCCAACGCGCCGCCCTCGGCGCGGTCGGGGGCGGCTTGCGGAAGCCGGTGTCGGAGCTAAGCGCCGCCGGAGGTCAGAAGGGGTTCCAGGTCGGCCGCTGGGTGAATTTGAGATAGCCGAGATTGGCGCCAAGGCGGAGCCCGACGCCGGAGCGGATCGGCACCAGCACGATATTGTTGGCGGTCAGCGCGGTCATGCCGAAGCCGCCGATGAAATAGGCCGAGCCGTCCAGCCCGCCGAAGCGGTCGAAGATCGCCGCGGTCCGCGGCAGGTTGTAGACCAGCATCATGGTGCGGGCGCCGTCGGCGCCGGCGTCGAAGCCGAGGCTCGGCCCCTGCCAGAATACCCGCAGATCGCCGGCATTCTTGGTGTAGAGCGTGCCGTCGCCGTAGCGCAGGCCGCCGACGAAGGCGCCGCCGGCTTCTTCGCCGAGCACGTAGCCGTTGGGCAGGCCCCACTGGCTCACGGCTTTCTCGACGATCATGGCGAGCCCGCGCGACACACCGCCGAAGAAACGATGGCCGGCGTCGATCAACTCGTTGGACGAGAACTGGTTGTCGGCCGGCGGCGAGGGTTGCTGCGGCAGTCCACGGTCCGGGGGGACCGTGCCGGTCGGCGGCTCGCCCCGCGCTGTCTGGGCGGCGCATGGCGCTACGCCCAATCCGGCCAAGAGACCGACCAAGAGCAGGGCAACGACGGCGCGCCGAGGCTGCGAATTCATGGCGAGTTCCCCCTTAACCCCTTGCTCACACGCTTCCGTTTAACTCTCGGTGAGGCCTATCCGAATCACCCCACCTTTCGCCAAAACTATGACCGCAGCACGGCAGAAACGGAAGCGCTACCGCGCCGGTTTTGCGGCCTTGGCGGGTGTTCTAGTGGCGCTTGTGGCCGGTCCGCCGGCCTCCATCGCCGCTACCACCGAACGGCTGGTGGTGGACTGGCATACGGGGCTGGCGATCGGCGGCTACGACCCGGTCGCCTTCTTCACTGACGGCCGGCCGGTGGCCGGCAGCGCCGATTTCGAACTCCGCTACGCCGGCGCGATCTGGCGCTTCCACAATATCGGCAATCGCGATGCCTTTGCCGCGCATCCGGATATCTACATGCCGAAATTCGGCGGCTACGACCCGATCGGCGTCAGCCGCGGCGTGGCGGTCGCCGGCAATCCGAATGTGTGGCTCATCGCCGGCCAGCGGCTTTACCTGTTCTACGACCGCGGCCGGCTACAAAAATTCGCCGCCGATACCGACCGCTTGAGCGCCGAGGCCGAACGCAAATGGCCCGACGTCAAGCGCGCGCTCAGTCCTTGATCAAGACCGCGCCCGCGGGATCGCCCCAGGCGAGGAAGGCCGGGATCAGCAAGTCGCTGGTGCCATAGACCAGCGGCGCGCCGTCCGGCGCGGTCACGCTGCCGCCGGCGGCTTTGAGGATGGCGTGGCCGGCCGCGATATCCCAGTCGTGGGTCGGCGCCAGCCGCGCATAAAGGTCGGCCGAGCCTTCGGCCAGCCGGCAGAATTTGATCGAGGAGCCGCTTGGGACGAGCTTTGCCCCGGGCAAGCCATCGACAAAGGTTTTGCTGCGCACGTCGAGATGCGAGCGGCTGACCATGACGACGGTTTCACTCTTGGGCCGCGGCCGGGTGTGGATCGAGGTTGGCGCCTCAGTCCGGGACGCAAGCGAAATCCGCTCGGCGCCGCGGCCGACGACACCGCGCCACAGCGCGCCGAGCGCCGGCGCGCAGATGATGCCGAAAAGCGGCGCCCCGTCGGTCATGAGCGCAAGGTTGATCGTATATTCGTCGCGGCCGGCGATGAATTCGCGCGTGCCGTCGAGCGGGTCGACCAGAAAGTAGCTGCCGGCCGCCGGCGGTTTCGGCTTTTGGCGTGCGGCCTCTTCCTCGGCAATGGCCGGCAGCGTCGGAGCAAGGCGCTTGAGGCCCTCGCAGATGATGGCTTCGGCGGCTTCGTCGGCCGCGGTCACCGGCGAGCCGTCGGCCTTGCGGCGCACGCCGGCTTTGCCGGCAAAATCCAGGATCGCCGCCGCCGCATGGATGGCGATGCTGGTCAGTTCGTCCACGAGATCGGCGCAAGCGGCGGCATCAAGGGTCGGCACGGACGGTTCCTTAAGGTTCCCCACCGGAAGAAGGAATGCCGCTCTAGCACGGCAGCATTGGCCGGGCACGATTGCCGAATCGGTTAGGCTGTGACAGGCACTGCCCAAATCCCTTCAAGCGGAGCCATGCATGTCCGCACCGTCCAGTCCCATCGCCATCGGCGCCCTCGATCTGGCCGCGCTGTTGTGCTCGCGCGTCTGCCATGACCTGATCAGCCCGGTCGGCGCCATCGTCAACGGGCTTGAAGTTTTGGACGAGGACAAGGACGAGGAAACCAAGGTTTTCGCCCTCGATCTGATCAAGAAGAGCGCGAAGCAGGCCTCGGCCAAGCTGCAATTCTGCCGGCTCGCCTTCGGTGCGGCGGGTTCAGCCGGCGCCCAGATCGATCTGGGCGATGCCGAAAAGGTGGCGCGCGGCCTCCTCGGCGACGACAAGACCACGATCGTGTGGAATCTGCCCCGCGAATTGCTGCCGAAGAACCGCGTTAAGCTTTTGTTGAACATGCTGCTGGTCGCGGTCGGCACCATTCCGCGCGGCGGCATCATTACGGTCGACCCGGTCGAGGGCGGCAAGGGCTTTCGCATCACCTCATCGGGGCTCAATGCCCGCCTGGCCGAGGCCACGGCCGGCCTTTTGGTGGGCAGCCCGGCCCACCCGGTCGACGCCCATGCCATCCAGCCGCTCTATACCGGCATCCTGGCGCGGGATTGCGGATTGACGGTGTCGGCCGCGGCGGAGCGCGAGACCGTGGTGGTGATCGCGAGCTAGGAGTTGCAGCGGGTTTATTTTGCGACTTTCGGGGCGTCTTTCGACGCCCGCTGCAACTGAAATTAAACCGTTTGGCAACAGACTGAGGCGGGTTCGATCAGGCGCAGTGTGCCTGACGACGAGGGCGCGCGCCTTGTGCGCTTTAAGAGTATGCGAGCGGGGCGGCTGCCGGCCGGCAAACGCCCAGCGGTGTCGAGGGCGCCTTAATGGACGACCTGTTGCGGGAATTTCTGACCGAGACCAACGAGAGTCTCAATCTGGTCGACGCCGAACTCGTCCGCTTCGAGCAGGAGCCGAACAACGGCGCCATCCTCGGCAACATTTTTCGCCTGGTTCACACCATCAAGGGTACCTGCGGCTTTCTCGGCCTGTCGCGGCTCGAAACGCTGACCCACGCCGCCGAGACGCTGATGGGCAAATTCCGCGACGGCATGCCGGTCACCGCCGAAGCCGTCACGCTCATTCTCTCCACTATCGACCGCATCAAATCGATCCTCGACGCCATCGAGAAGAGCGAGCGAGAGCCTGACGGCGGCGACAGCGATCTCATCGATCCGCTCGGCCGCATGGCGCGGCAGGAAGCGGCGCCGCCGTCCCAGGTCGCGCCGCCGCCGCCGGCACCAGCGCCGGTCGAGCTCAAAAAGCCCGACCAGCCCGAGCCGCGTGAGAAAGCCGACAAACAAGACCAGCCGGTGGCGGCGGCCGAGCGGTCCGACGAGGAGCGCGGCGACCGGCTCGCCAACCATTCGATCCGCGTCAATGTCGATACGCTTGATTATCTGATGACCACGGTCTCGGAACTAGTGCTGACCCGCAACCAGCTGCTCGAGATCGTCCGCCGCCACGAGGATTCCGATTTCAAGGTGCCGCTGCAGCGGCTGTCCAACGTCACCGCCGAGCTGCAGGAAGGCGTGATGAAGACGCGCATGCAGCCGATCGGCAATGCCTGGCAGAAGCTGCCGCGGGTGGTGCGCGACCTCTGCGCCGAGCTCGGCAAGGACATCGAGCTTGCGATGCGCGGCGCCGATACCGAGCTCGACCGTCAGGTGCTCGATCTGGTCAAGGATCCGCTCACCCATCTGGTGCGCAACTGCGCCGATCACGGCATCGAAAGCCCGGCCGAGCGGATCGCCGCCGGCAAGCCGGCGAAGGGCACGATCCGGCTGTCGGCCTGGCACGAGGGCGGCCACATCATCATCGAAATCGCCGACAACGGCCGCGGCCTCGACCTTGCCGGCATCAAGGCCAAGGTCATCGAAAAAGGCCTCGCCAGCGAGGCCCAGCTCGCCGCCAAGTCGGAAGCGGAAGTCTGCAATTACATTTTCGCTCCGGGCTTCACCACCGCGGCGAAAGTGACCAGCATTTCCGGCCGCGGCGTCGGCATGGACGTGGTGCGCAACAATATCGAGCAGATCGGCGGCACCGTGGATTTGAAATCCGTCAGCGGCGCCGGCATTACCTTCACCATCAAAATCCCGCTGACGCTGGCCATCGTGTCGGCGCTGATCGTCGAGGCCGGCGGCGAGCGCTTCGCCATTCCGCAGCTTGCGGTGCTCGAACTGGTTCGCGCCGGCAATAACGGCGAGCATCGCATCGAGCACATCAAGGACGCGCCGGTGCTGCGGCTGCGCAACAAGCTGTTGCCGCTGGTGCGGCTCAAGGAAGTCTTCCGCCTCGGCCAATGCGACAACGAGAACGGCTTCGTCGTAGTGACCCAGGTCGGCAGCCAGGTATTCGGTGTCGTCGTCGACGGCGTCTTCCACACCGAGGAAATCGTCATCAAGCCGATGTCGTCGAAACTGCGCCACATCCCGGTGTTTTCCGGCACCACCATTTTGGGCGACGGTTCCGTGATCATGATCATCGATCCGAACGGCGTGGCGCAGGCGCTCGGCCGCGCTGCCGCCGCGGCAGCTCGCGCGGAAAAATCCGAATTGCAGGGCCGCGAAGAAGAGGTCGACGAGGATACCGTTTCGCTCCTGGTGTTCCGCGCCGGCTCGCAGCAGCCCAAGGCCGTGCCGCTGTCGCTGGTGACGCGGCTCGAGGAGATCGATTGCCGCAAGATCGAAATCTCCGACGGCCGCCATCTGGTGCAATATCGCGACCAGCTCATGCCGCTGTTGCGGATCGATGCGGAATCGAGCCTCAAAAAGGAAGGCGCGCAGCCGATCCTGGTGTTCTCCGATCAAGGCCGCTCCATGGGGCTCCTTGCCGACGAGATCATCGACATCGTCGAGGAGCGGCTCGACATCGAAGTGTCGAGCGACCGCCCCGGCCTGCTCGGCTACGCGGTGATCAAGGGCGCGACCACGGAAATCATCGACGTCGGCCATTTCCTGCCGCAGGCGTTCGAGGACTGGTTCCGCCGCCGCGACCTGTCGGCGGCGCGGCTTACGCGCACCGTGCTGTTGGTCGACGATTCGGCGTTCTTCCGCGAGCTGTTGGCGCCGCTGATCAAGGCCGCCGGCTATCGGGTGGTCGCGGCGGCATCGGCCGCCGACGCGCTCGCGGCGCTGAAATCCGACACCCGTTTCGACCTCATCGTCACCGACATCGACATGCCGGAGATGGACGGCTTTGCCCTCGCCGAGGCGGTGCGCGCCATGCCGGCGGCCGCGGCGGTCCCGATCATCGCGCTCGCCACCATGGTATCCGCCGAGGCGGTGGAACGCGGCCGCGACGTCGGCTTCCACGATTTCGTCGCCAAGTTCGACCGCGCCGGCCTGGTGGCGGCGATCAAGGAGCAGAGCGCCGACCTGAGCCGGGCGGCATGACGATCATGAACGACACTCAGCTCAGCGATTACGTCACCTTCACCACGGCCGAGCAGCTGTTCGGCCTGCCGATCGAATGCGTGCAGGACGTCTTCAAGCCGTCGAGCATCACCCGCGTGCCGCTCGCCGGGCCGGAGATCGCGGGCGTGCTCAATCTGCGCGGCCGCATCGTCACCGCCATCGAGCTGCGCAGCCGGCTCGGTTTGGCCGCCCGCGACCAGGCACAGGTGCCGATGGCGATCGGCATCGAGTCGAGGGGCGAATCGTTCGGCCTTCTGGTCGACGCGGTCGGCGAAGTGCTCAAGCTCTCCGACGACGAGCGCGAGCCGAACCCGATCAATCTCGACCGCAATCTCGGCCGCGTCTCCGGGGGCGTGTACCGGCTCGACGGGCATCTGCTGGTCGTTCTCGACATCGACCGGGTGCTCGATCTCAGCCCGGAAGCTGCGGCGGCATGAGGCCGGCGATGCAACGGACGCGTTTTGGCGCGAGTGAATTCAAAGCGGGCCTGCCCGCGAAGCGTGGAGTGAGGACGTTATGAAGACCTGTTTGGTTGTCGACGACTCGAGCGTCATCCGCAAGGTAGCGCGGCGAATCCTCGAAGGGCTCGATTTCCAGATCATGGAAGCCGAGAACGGCGAGGAGGCCATCGAAACCTGCAAGCGGCAATTGCCCGACGCAATCCTGCTCGACTGGAACATGCCGAAAATGGACGGCTATGACTTCCTGCGCGTGCTGCGACGGCTGCCCGGCGGCGACGCGCCGAAAGTGGTGTTCTGCACCACCGAGAACGACGTCGCCCACATCGCGCGTGCGCTCCATGCCGGCGCCAACGAATACATCATGAAGCCGTTCGACAAGGACATCGTCGAGGCCAAGTTCCAGGAAGTCGGGCTGATCTGAGCGTAGCTGTTCTGCCGTCGCGTTCCTGGAAGTCCCAAAGCCAACGTCAGCGTGCAAAGTCCGAGTAAATGAGTATCGCCTTCGCCGCCGCCGACCGCGCGGCCGCAACCGACAAGCCGATCCGCGTCATGGTCGTGGACGATTCGGTCGTCGCGCGCAGCCTGGTGGCGCGCTGGGTCGACGCCGAACCGGACATGACCGTTGCCGCGTCGCTGCGCACCGGGCGTGAGGCCGTCGACCGCATCGAAGGCAGCGATGCCGACGTCGTCGTGCTCGACATCGAAATGCCCGAGCTCGACGGCATTTCGGCGCTGCCGCTGCTCCTGAAGAAGAAGCGCGACCTCATGGTGATCATGGCGTCGGCGATCACCCGCCGCGGCGCCGAAGTCTCGTTGCGTGCGCTTTCCCTCGGCGCCGCCGATTACATCCCCAAGCCCGCGACCACGCGCGAGGCCACCACATCCGCCGATTTCCGCCGCGAACTGATCGAAAAAATCCGCAACCTGGGCCGCCGCCGTCGCCTGTTGCTGCGCCAGCCGATGCCGGTCGCGACGCCCGCCGAAGCCCGCCGGCCGCGCCATACGCTGGTGCCGCTGCCGTCGCGCGATGGCTTGCCGGGCAAGCATGAGGCGCCGGCGCTGAGCTTGCGGCCGTTCTCGCCGATCATGCCGCGCGCCGTGCTGATCGGCTCTTCGACCGGCGGGCCGCAGGCGCTCACCGCCTTGATCGAAAAGCTTCCCGCCGCGATCGACCGTGCGCCGGTCCTGATCACGCAGCATATGCCGCCGACCTTCACCACGGTGCTGGCCGAGCATCTGTCGCGGGTCGGCGGCCGCGGCGCCCATGAGGCCGAGCAGGGCGAGCCGGTGCTCGCCGGCGGCGTCTATGTGGCGCCGGGCGGCCGGCATATGCGCGTCAGGCGCGACCAGGGCGGCATCAAGATCGCGCTTGGCGACGATCCGCCGATCAATTTCTGCAAACCGTCGGTCGATCCGTTGTTCTCCTCGGCGGCGACGGTGTGGGGCTCAAGCGCACTGGCGTTGGTTCTCACCGGCATGGGTACCGACGGCACCCACGGCGCCGCCGATATCGTGGCCGCCGGCGGCAGCGTCATCGCGCAGGACGAGGCGACCAGCGTGGTCTGGGGCATGCCGCGTTCGGTGGCGCAGGCCGGATTATGCTCGGCGGTGCTGCCGCTCAACGAGATCGCGCCAAGGATACTTCGTTTATTTGCAGGGGGCCGCGCGTGACGCCGCTCGATTACGATTATCTGCGCCGCTGCCTGAGGGAACGCTCCGGCCTGGTGCTGTCGGCCGACAAGCAATATCTGGTCGAGAGCAGGCTATTGCCGGTGGCGCGCAAGGGCGGCCTCGGCGGCCTCGGCGATCTGGTGCGCACGCTGCGCCTCGGCCACGACGACGCGCTGATGACCGCGGTCATCGAAGCGATGATGACCAACGAGTCGTTCTTCTTCCGCGACAAGGTGCCGTTCGAGCTTTTTCGCGCCACCATCATGCCGGCGCTGATCGCGGCGCGCCGCGCCTCGCGCTCGATCCGCATCTGGTGCGCCGCTGCGTCCACCGGCCAGGAGCCGTATTCGCTCGCCATGTGTCTCAAAGCCATGGAACGCGAGATCGCCGGCTGGCGCATCGAAATTCTGGCGACCGATCTCTCGGGCGAAGTGCTGGAGAAGGCGCGGCATGGCATCTACAGCCAGTTCGAGGTGCAACGCGGGTTGCCGATTCAGCTCCTGATCAAGCATTTCGCGCAAGTCGGCGAACTGTGGCAGATCGCGCCGGAATTGCGCGCCATGGTCAAATACCGGCAGTTCAATCTCTTGTCCGAGTTCACCCAGCTCGGCCTGTTCGACGTGATCTTCTGCCGCAACGTTCTGATCTATTTCGACCAGCAGACCAAGATTGACGTGCTCAACCGCATGGCCCGCGCCATGTCGAGCGACGGTTATCTGGTACTCGGCGCGGCGGAGACCGTGGTCGGCCTGGTCGACAGCTTCAAGGTCGTGCCCGACAACCGCGGCCTCTACGCGCCGAACGCGCGCCGGCCTTTGGCATCGGCTCCGACAGCGGCCAAGCTCGTCCCGCGCCTGGTCGCGGTCAACGGCGGACGGTAAGCCGAAGCAGACGCTTTGCCGTCGCAGAAGCAAATACAAAGGTCAGTATTATTCCAGCCCTGGGCTTCGTCGAATTCGGTTGTACGTTCTGTAAATCTCGAGTAGAACAAAAAGGGAACATAAACGGAGGGGTAAATGTTGGACAGTGATGGATTGCCCCTGGATGAGGTTGGCCCGTGGGTCGAAGACAAGCATGATAGACTTCGCAAATATGTCGATATTTCCCGCGCAACGCGGCGGAAGTGGATTAGCGGCAGCAGCGGATGCGCAACGTATGTCGATTTGTTTTGTGGTGCGGGGCGAGCATTAATTCGCGATACGGGCGAAAAAGTCGACGGGAGCCCGCTCGTTGCTTTCAAATCTGCTCGGCATGGTGGCGTTCCCTTCTCGGAAATTCATCTTGCTGATGCGGCCGAGGAAAGGTGCAGCGCAGCTGCGCAAAGAATTGGTAGCGCGGGAGGGTCGGCAATCTCCTACGTAGGAACAGCTGACCAAACCGCCCCCCGAATCGTGGAGCGACTTAATCGATATGGTCTTCATTTCGTTTTCCTGGACCCATACAATCTCCACGACTTGCCATTTTCAGTCATAAGGGCGTTCAGCGGGTTAAAATACATCGACATGTTGATCCATGTGAGCGCTCAGGATTTGCAGCGGAATTTGGATATATACGCGACATTGGATGATGGTCCGTTGGATCGCTTTGCGCCAGGTTGGAGGAAGGCGGTAGACCTCAAGCAAGGGAAACAGGCAACTCGCGCAGCGTTCATCGCGTATTGGGCTTCGCAAATTGAAGCGCTCGGCCTCCCTCCGGCTGCACACGCGGAACTAGTTTCAGGGCCAACGAAAAATCAACGACTTTATTGGTTAGTTTTCGTTAGCCGAAGTGAGTTCGCCAAAAGACTGTGGGATAAAATCCGAAATCTGTCGGGGCAGGGCGAGCTTTTGTGAAGGTGTGTTGAGGAGATTTTGTCTTGGCAACAAGCACTGAAATTGAATGGACTGAGGCGACTTGGAATCCGATTGCGGGGTGCAGAATCGTTTCGCCCGGCTGCACCAATTGCTACGCAATGCGAATGGCAGCGCGGCTACAAGCGATGGGCATGGAGAAATACGCCGGCACGACGCGTAAATCCGGTCGGCGTCACGTCTGGACTGGAAAAATCAATATTGACGTCGATGCACTGTTCGCACCTCTGTTGTGGAAGAAGCCGCAACGTATCTTCGTGAATTCCATGTCTGATCTGTTCCAGGAAAAGGTGAGCGAGATTTTTATCGGTGAGGTTTGGCGCGTCATGGAGCGGGCGCATTGGCATTCGTTTCAGATATTGACAAAACGCCCTGACCGAATGCTTCAACTTCTTTCCAAGCCCGCTTTCCGGGTACTCAGCAACGTGTGGCTTGGGACGTCGGTCGAGAGCGAAGAATATCTTGACCGGATCGATGTGCTCCGTCGCGTTCCAGCGCGTATCCGTTTCATTTCGTTCGAGCCTTTGCTCGGGCCGATACCGGCTCCAAATCTGGAAGGCGTTCATTGGGCGATTGTAGGAGGTGAATCTGGTCCGGGGGCGCGGCCCATGAAGGGTTGGTGGGCGGAGGACTTGCGCGACGCGTGTAAGGAGCAAAACGTTGCGTTCTTCTTTAAGCAATGGGGCGGCAAACGGAAGAAGCGGACCGGGCGGGTGCTCGGCGACCGGACCTGGGATGAATATCCGTCCCCGACAACATTGTCGTAGCTGGGTCCGCAATCGCCGCAAACAAAAACCCCGCCTCGCGGCGGGGTTTTCATTGTCCCGGTCTCACTGAAATCGTCAGGCGGGAATCTTGGCCTCTTCTTCGGTCGGCTCGCGCAGCACGTAGCCGCGGCCCCAGACCGTCTCGATGTAGTTCTTGCCGCTCGAGGCGTTGGCGAGTTTTTTGCGCAGCTTGCAGATGAAGACGTCGATGATCTTCAATTCCGGCTCGTCCATGCCGCCGTAGAGATGATTGAGGAACATCTCCTTGGTCAGCGTCGTGCCCTTACGCAGGCTCAGGAGCTCCAGCATCTGGTACTCCTTGCCGGTCAGATGCACCCGCGCCGCGCTGACCTCGACGGTCTTGGTGTCGAGATTGACCACGAGATCGCCGGTCTGGATGACCGACTGGGCGTGGCCCTTGGAGCGCCGCACGATGGCGTGGATGCGGGCGACCAGTTCGTCCTTGTGGAACGGCTTGGTCATGTAGTCGTCGGCGCCGAAGCCGAGACCCCGCACCTTGTCCTCGATGCCGGCCAGACCCGAGAGGATCAGGATCGGCGTCTTGACCTTCGAAACGCGCAACGAGCGCAAAACTTCGAAGCCGGACATGTCCGGGAGGTTCAAGTCGAGGAGGATGATGTCGTAGTCGTAGATCTTGCCAAGATCGATCCCTTCCTCGCCGAGATCGGTCGTGTAGACGTTGAAGCTCTCGGATTTGAGCATCAATTCGATCGATTGCGCGGTGGCGCTATCGTCTTCAATCAGCAAAACGCGCATGCCAGTCCCCTTCCTCGCCGCGAGGGCTTAAGGTCGGCACGCCGCAGCGGCGGCCCCTGGAAAACACCTTGGGACAAACTGATTCGACACACTAACGACGCCATGGTTAACAAAACCTGATTCCCGTACGCAAGCATTCTGTAGGCGAATCCCGACGAATCGCCGTAAGATGCTGCCTGGAAGGGGTTTTCTCGCCACGCGGTTGCTCATGTTTCAAATGAAGTTCCGGTACTAACCGACTCAAACGACTCACCCTCCATCCTGGCCGGTGAGCCGCCTCGTTCCCAAGGACGATAACTGGATGATTAACGGCCCGGGTAAATACACCGTTAAGACGACGGCCTTCCGGGTAACCATTATTGCGGTCTTAAGACCGCGGGGTCGCCGGCCGTGAAGGCGCTGGCCGAACAGATCAACGAGCTCGACGGCATCGAAATCTACGGCCGGGTGGTCGGCGTGCGCGGCCTGATGGTCGAGGTTTCAGGCCCGTTGCACGCGATGTCGGTGGGCGCCCGGGTGGTGATCGAGACCCAAGCCAAGAACATTCCCTGCGAGGTGGTCGGCTTCTCCGGCTTAAATGCGCTGTTGATGCCGTTCGCGCCGCTCGAAGGCGTGCGGCGCGGCTGCCGGGCGCTGGTCACATCGGTTGCCGGCGCGGTGCGGCCGTCAGCCGGCTGGCTCGGCCGGGTGGTCAACGCGCTCGGCGAGCCGATCGACGGCAAGGGCCCGTTGCTGCTCGGGCCGTCGCCCTATGCATTCAGAAATACGCCGCCGCTCGCGCACGCGCGCCGCCGGGTCGGCTCGCCGCTCGATCTCGGCGTGCGCGCGCTCAACACCTTCGTGACCTGCTGCCGCGGCCAGCGCATGGGCATTTTCTCCGGCTCCGGCGTCGGCAAATCGGTGCTGCTGTCGATGCTGGCACGCAATGTGATGGCCGACGTCACGGTGATCGGGCTGATCGGCGAACGCGGCCGCGAGGTGCAGGAGTTCCTGCAGGACGACCTCGGCGACGCGGGTCTTGCCCGCTCTGTCGTGGTGGTTTCGACCTCCGACGAGCCGGCTTTGATGCGCCGCCAGGCCGCGCATGAGACTCTCGCCATCGCCGAATATTTTCGCGACGAGGGCAAGGACGTGCTGGTGCTCATGGATTCGGTGACGCGCTTTGCCATGGCGCAGCGCGAGATCGGCCTATCCGCGGGCGAGCCGCCGACCGCCAAGGGTTACACGCCAACGGTTTTCACCGAACTGCCGCGGCTCCTGGAGCGCGCCGGCCCCGGCACCGAGCAGGGCACCATCACCGGCATTTTCACCGTGCTGGTCGACGGCGACGATTACAACGAGCCGATCGCCGACGCGGTGCGCGGCATCCTCGACGGCCATATCGTCATGGAGCGCGCCATCGCCGAGCGCGGCCGCTATCCGGCCATCAACGTGCTCAAATCGGTGTCGCGCACCATGCCGCGGGCGGCCGACCAGGCCTACCTGCCGGTCCTGACCCGGGCGCGCCAGATCATGGCGACCTATACCGATATGGAGGAATTGATCCGGCTCGGCGCCTACCGGGCCGGCACCAGCCCGGAGGTCGACGAGGCCATCCGCCTGCACAAGCCGCTGGAGGACTTTTTGGCCCAGGGTAAGGAAGAAGCAACCAGCCTGGCCGAAGGATACCGCCGTTTGGACGAGATTTTGGCGGTCGCGGAAACGGAACGCTAACGATATCGCGCCACACTCCGCAGGATTTAGGGCGCCGCGCGGGGTTTTCGCGGCGCCAAATGGCTTCGGTTGTGGCTTCGGGGGAGTAGTAGTCGATGAAGTCCCGAGAGACGCTTATTCGCCTGAAGAAGTTTCAGGTCGACGAGAAACGGCGCAAGGTCGCCCAGATCGAGACCATGATCGCCGAGTTCGAGCGCATGGCCGCCGATCTCGAGCGCGAGATCAAGGTCGAGCAGGATCGCGCCGGCATCCACGATCCCGGCCACTTCGCCTATCCGACCTATGCCAAGGCCGCGATCGCCCGGCGCGAGAACCTCAAGCGTTCGTCCGACGAATTGCGCACCCAGCTCGAGGACGCCAAGCTGGCGCTGGCCGAAGCTTTCGAGGATCTCAAGAAGGTGGAGCTGCTCGACGAACGCGACCAGATCCGCGAGCGCGAGGCCGAGAACGCCGCCGAACAGGCCGAGCTCGACGACATCGCGCTGATGCGCGTGCGCGGCGCCGCCCCGGCGTAAATCCCTTCCCGTCATTCCGGGGCCGCGCGGAGCCCGGAATCCATAATCACCACCGGTGCAAATCCTGCACGGTCAGTGGTTATGGATTCCGGGTTCGCCGCCTGCGGCGCCCCGGAATGACCGAAACCGGTCAGTTTCGCTCTCGACGAGTACCCGGCTCCGCGGCGATAATCGGCCGGGGCAAGGTGCTTGGGTAAGCTGCCGGGGCCAGGGGCGTTATGTTGATGCAGGCGGAACTGGTCTGGCTCATCGGAGCCGTCGCCAAGGGCGACGAGGCCGCCTTCGAACGGCTTTACGGCGCCACCCGGGCGAAACTCTACGGGGTGCTTCTGCGTATCTTGGGAAAGCCCGAATTGGCTGAAGAGGTCATGCAGGAGACTTATCTCAAGGTCTGGAAAATGGCCGACAAGTTCGACCCGACGCTGGCAAGCCCGATCACCTGGATGGTGGCCATGGCGCGCAACCGCGCCATCGACATCGTGCGCAAGCGCGGCGAAATCTCCATCGAGGAAGAGCCGGAGGCGCAGAACGTCGCCGCCGAAAGCCCGGCGCCGCTCGCCCGCCGTGAGATGACCGAAGAGCTCAAGCGGCTGCTTTCCTGCCTCGGCAAGCTCGACCCGGAAAAGCAGCGCATCGTGCTGCTCGCCTATTACAGCGGCTGGAGCCGCGAACAGCTCTCGACCAAGCTCGATATTCCGGTGAACACGATCAAGACATGGTTGCGTCGCAGCCTGCTCGAAATTCGCGAGTGTATGGGGCGCTGAGCGTTGTGGTGAAAACAGGACGACTACCGTGATGTATGACGACGCCCAGGACGCGCTAGCCGCCGAATATGTGCTTGGCACGCTTTCCGCCGACGAGCGCGAGCACGCCGAAGCGTTGCTCACGCTCGATCCCGGCTTTGCCGCGTCGGTGCGGATGTGGGAGCGCCGGCTTGGCGAGCTCAACGTCATGGTTGAGGCGGTCGAGCCGCCGCCGGAGCTGTGGGACAAGATCAAGGCCGAGCTCGGCACCGTGGCGCCCCCGAGCGAGGCGCCGGCGGCAGCGATCGAGCCGATCAAATCCGAGCCCACGCCCTCCGCAGAGACACCGCCGCCGGAAACACCGGCCGCCGAAGCGCCGCCCCTGATCATGGCGGACGAGCCGGGCGCGGACTCGATCCCGGTACCGCCGCCGGTCGGGGAGCTTCCGGAAGAGGTATCGGACTCGATTGCCGCATCGCTTGCCAAAAGCCTGATCGAGCCGTCGGAGGAGCACATTGAGCGCGTAGCGGCGCCGCCGGTGATCCCGCCGGAGGTGGAGCCCAAGGTCGAGCGCAGTGCCAATGTCGTGCAGCTGGCGCGCCGCGTCAGCCGTTGGCGCCGCATGACGGTGGTCATGGGCGCGATCGCCGCCTTGCTGGCGCTCTATATCGGCCTCGCCCAGTTCGCGCCCGGCCTTGTGCCGCTGGGACCGCGCGCGCCGGTGGTCGCACAATCGCAAGCTCCGGCACAGCTCGCCGCGCGGCTTGTCGCCGTGCTGCAGCAGGAGCCGACCGCGCCGGCCTTCCTGCTCGCGGTCGACCCGCAGAGCCGGACCATGGTGGTGCGCCGGGTCTCGGCCACGCCGGAAGCCGGCCGCAGCTACGAGCTATGGCTGATCTCCAGCCAGTTTCCCACCCCGCGCTCGCTCGGGGTGGTCGGCAATGACGAGTTCACCCAGCGGCCGATCCCCGGCAATTTCGACATCGGCACGCTGCGGACGGCAAGCTATGCGGTGTCGCTCGAACCCGCCGGCGGCTCGCCGAGCGGCGTGCCGACCGGGCCGGTGCTGTTCACCGGCAAGATCGTCGAGGCCGTGCCGACGGCGGCGCCGCGGACTTAAATCGACCGGCACGCCTTCCACGGCACCACAAAACAAAAAGCCCGGCACAAGGCCGGGCTAAGTGGGGACTGAAGTTAGGCAAATCGGGGTTAGCGGATCGTCGGGGCTTGACCGCTGAGCGTTGTCGGCTGACCGGCCTTGACCAGGGCCGCGGTGCCGAGGTCGATATTGCTGCTGACATGGGCGAAAATGCCGACCACTGCGACCATCGTCGCGCAAATAAGGCCAAGGACCACGATCTTCAGGTGGGTCCCGCGGTCGGCGCTGTACATGGAATGGTTCATTACTGCCTCCCAGTGTTCTGCCCATTAGTCGCGGCAGCCGGGCCAAAAGGTTCACTCGACCAAGCAACTGGGTACGAAAATTCGGATACAAAATGCCGCTTCACCGGACGGTGAAGACCCGTGATAACGGTTGAATGGGCCCCCGGTTCCCCGTTCCCCGCGGGAAGGCCGCCGGCGGGCCCTGGTCAATGCCGCCAAGGCGGCCTGCGGGAGGTTGGAAACGTGCGTCAGATCGTGTCGGAACTGGCCCCAACGGGGCTTCTTCGCGCCGGAATCAATATGAGCAACTTCCTCTTGGTCACCGGCAAAAGCGCCTCCGGGGACCCCCAGGGGGTCGCCCCCGACATGGCCGCCGAAATCGCCAAGCGGCTGAACGTCCCGGTCGCCTATGTGCCATATGAGCGGCCCTCAAAACTCGCCGATGCCGCCGGCACCAATGCCTGGGACATCGGGCTCATCGGCGCCGAGCCGCAGCGGGCGGAAAAGATCACCTTCACCGCGGCCTATTGCGAGATCGAGGCGACCTACCTGGTGCCGAAGGGTTCGCCACTGCAAAGCATTGCCGATGTCGACCGCCCCGGCGTGCGCATCACGGTGCGGCGCGGCGCGGCTTACGATCTCTGGCTCGAGCGCAATATCAGGCACGCCACGGTGCTGCGGTCGGACAGTGCCGACGGCCCCCTCAACCAATTCGTCGCCGAGGGCCTTGAAGCCTATGCGGCGCTCAAGCCTGCGCTCCTGACGGACATCGAGAAGGTGCCGGGTAGCAGAATCCTGCCGGGCAATTTCATGACGGTGCAGCAGGCCATCGGCACAGCCAAGCCCAACACCGCCGGCGCCGCGTTCTTGAGCGAATTCGTCGAGGAGGCCAAGCGCTCAGGCCTGGTGGCGCGCCTGATCGAGAAACATCACGTCAAAGGCCTGTCGGTCGCGCCTTAGATACTCGCGACCGTCTTGAGCCTTGCTCGCGGGTGAATTTCCGACTGCGCCATGACGCTGGTCTGGGCGCGGAAGCGCTCGATGATGCCGCGCACGAAGGGGCGGATGCCGGGCGAGGTGACCAGCACCGGCGCCTCGCCGTCGCGGGCCGCCTGCTCGAATTTTTCTCGCACCAGATTGATGAACTCGGTGAGCCGGGACGGCTGCATGGCGAGGCTGCGATCGTCGCCCTGGCCGACGATCGATTCGGCAAAGGCCTGCTCCCACTTGGCGGTGAGCGCGATGATCGGCAGATGGCCGACGGGGCTGGTGTGCTGGGCGCAGAGCTGGCGGGCAAGGCGGGCGCGGACGTGCTCGGCCAGCATCGCCGGATTGCGCGTCGTGCCGAGCCCATCGGCGATGCCTTCGAGGATAGTCGCCAGATCGCGGATCGAGACCCGCTCGGCGAGCAGGATTTGCAGCACGCGCTGGATGCCAGAAATGGTGATCAGCGACGGCACGATGTCCTTGATCAGCTCGCTCTGCTCCTTCGGCAGTTCCTTTATAAGCTTCTGCACCTCGCCGTAGGACAAAAGCTCCGACATGTTGGCTTTGATCAGCTCGGTGAGGTGGGTGGCGAGCACGGTCGCGGCGTCGACCACGGTGTAGCCCTTGACGGAGGCTTCTTCTTTGAGCGCGGCGTCGATCCAGGTCGCCGGCAAACCAAATGTCGGCTCGGTGGTGTGCACGCCCGGCAGCGTCACCTGATTGCCGGCCGGATCCATCACCATGTACTGGCCGTGCCACACCTTGCCGGTGCCGGCCTCGACCTCCTTGATCTTGATGACGTAGCTGTTGGCGTCGAGCTGGACGTTGTCGAGGATGCGCACGGCAGGCATGACGAAGCCCATCTCGATCGCCAGCGACTTGCGCAGCGCCTTGATCTGCTCGGTGAGGCGGTCGGAACCGTCGGGCGCGTTGACCAGCGGCAACAGCGCATAGCCGAGCTCGATCTTGAGGTCGTCCATCTTGAGCGCCGCCGACATCGGCTCTTCCACAGGCGTGGCCTGTGCGGTCTCGGTTTTTTTGGTCTCCGCGGCGATCGCCAGCTTGTTGCGGCGGTTGATCGTGTAGGCAAGAGCGGCCGCGCCGCCGCCGAGCATCAGGAACGGGATCATCGGGATGCCGGGCAGAAGCGACATCACCAGCATGACGGCGGCGGACATGCCGAGCGCTTTGGGGTAACCGGAGAGCTGGCCGAGCAGTGCCTTGTCGGCGGCGCCGCTGACGCCGGCCTTCGACACCAAAAGGCCGGCGGCGGTCGATACGATCAGCGCCGGCACCTGGGTGACCAGGCCGTCGCCGACGGTCAACAGCGTGTAGGCATGGGCGGCGTCGGTGAAGCTCAAATTCTGCTGGATGATGCCGATGACCATGCCGCCGATGACGTTGATCAGCACGACCAAGAGGCCGGCAATGGCGTCGCCGCGGACGAATTTCGAGGCGCCGTCCATGGCGCCGAAAAAGCCGGATTCGTCTTCCAGCGCCTTGCGCCGCCGCCGCGCTTCTTTCTCATCGATCAGGCCGGCGGAGAGATCGGCGTCGATCGCCATCTGCTTGCCGGGCATGGCGTCCAAGTGGAAGCGGGCGGCGACTTCGGCGATGCGTCCCGAGCCCTTGGTGATGACCACGAAATTCACGATGGCGAGAATAGTGAATACGATGATGCCGATGACGAAATTGCCGCCCATGACGAAACCGCCGAACGCCTCGATGACGTGGCCGGCGGCGGCCGGGCCCTCGTGGCCATGGGCAAGAATGAGCCGCGTCGAGGCGAGGTTGAGCGCCAGCCGCAACATGGTGGCGATCAACAGCACGGTCGGGAAGGCGGAGAATTCCAGCGGCGCCTGGATGAACAGCGACGTCATCAGGATCAGCACCGAGAACGTGATCGAGATGGCGAGCGAGAAATCGAGCAACAGCGGCGGCAGCGGCAGGATGAGGACGACCAGGATCGCCATCATGCCGACGGCGAGCCCGATATCGCTCCTCCTGAGCATGGTGCCGAGATCGACGAGGCGCGACAGCGCCGTCTCTCCGCGCTCGGCCGATATTGTGTCGGTCATGCCGGTCGATCGGTTGCGGCGGTCGCGCGGCTCAAAGCTGTGCGCGGCGGCTGGCGGGCCACCGGCACGAATGAATGGAGCCGCGCTCGCGTCCAAGGCTGGCCTCGAAGAGTGCGGTGGAAAGGATTACGCCTCCCAGGCAAAATGTGCCGGGTATATGGTTAGCGGGTGGTTAACGTGGCTCGAGTTTCGGCGACCGTGAGGACCAAAGGGCCGTGAATTATCGCGTCGCGCCCATTGCCGGCCTGATCGTGCTCGCGGCCTCGGTCGCTTGGGCCGACGGCATCGAGCCTGGCCTGTGGAAGGTCATCACCCGCACCGAAACCGGCGGCGTCATCGGACCGCCGCACGAAAGCTCGAAATGCCTGACCGCCGAGCAGACCCGCGATCTGACCACGACCTTCACGCCGGTGCCGAACACGGTGAATTCGGTTTGCGCGCCGATCGAACACGATCTTAGCGGCGACAAGCTTAACTGGCGGCTCAGCTGCAAAGGGCAGCTCGACATGGAGCTCACCGGCGAGTTCACCTTCGACAGCCCGCACCACTATTCGGGGACGGTACGGACCAAGGCACAGATGGCCGGAATGACCATGGTCGATTCGCAGAATACGCTCGAGGGCCAGTGGGTTTCGGAATGCAAGTAGGGCGAATGGCGAAGGGCGAAGGGCGAGTGGCGCGCTTTTACCAATTCGCCATTCGCCATTCGCTATTTGCGGTAGTCCTCGCAGCGTGCGCCACGCACAGCGCCATCGCCCAGGATCGGCCGGCCGCGTTCGTCGATGCTTCGACCGTAGTGCCCGGGTTGATCGCCGAGATGCGCTATGCCGGTTCGCACAACTTCGTCGGCCGGCCGATCGACGGCTACCAAGCGCCACGCTGCCTGCTGACGAAGCCCGCCGCCGACGCCCTTGCCGGGGTCGCGAAGGACGTCGCGCGATATGGTCTCGTCATCAAAGTGTTCGACTGCTACCGCCCGACGCGGGCGGTGGCGAATTTCGTGCGCTGGGCGCGCGACCTCCACGACACCGCCGGCAAGGCCGAATTCTATCCCGACGTCGACAAGCGCACGCTGTTTCGCGACGGCTATATCGCCTCGCAGTCCGGCCATTCGCGCGGCTCGACCATCGATCTGTCATTGGCGAACGATGACGGTCGCGAGCTCGACATGGGTACGCCGTTCGACTTCTTCAGTCCGAAATCATGGCCCGCCGATCCGACCGTCACGCCCGAACAGCACAGGAATCGCATGCTGCTGGCGAGCGCGATGCGGCGACGCGGCTTCCGGCCTTACGACAAGGAATGGTGGCACTTCACGCTGCGCGGCGAGCCGTTCCCGGAAACGTATTTCGATTTTCCGGTCAAGTGACGGCGACTAGGGCTCAATAAGTTTTGCTGCCGCTCACAGCCCGAGATAGAACTTCTTGATCAAATCGTTGTTGTTGAGCTCGTCCATCGAGCGGCCTTCGAAGGCGATCTTGCCGTGGACGATGATATAGCCGCGGTCGGCGATGCGGATGGCTTGAGTGAAGTTCTGCTCGGCCATCAGCACGGTGAGCTGGTAGCGCTGTTTCATCTCGGCGATGGCGTCGATGGTGCGGCTGACCAGGATCGGGGCGAGGCCGACCGAAGGCTCGTCGACCAGGAGGATTTTCGGCGCCAGCATCAGCGCGCGGCCGAGCGCCAGCATCTGCTGCTCGCCGCCGGAGAGGCTGCCGGCCAGCTGGCCGCGGCGCTCGGCAAGGCGCGGAAAGGTCTCGCAGCAGACTTCGAAATTGCGCTTGAGTTCTACGCGCGCGGCGCGGCGGAAGGCGCCGAGCAATAGGTTTTCCTCGACGGTGAGTTTTGGGAACAGGCGGCGGCCTTCGGGCACCAGCGCGATGCCGAGATCGACGATCTCTTCGGTGGTGCGGCCGGTGAGGTCGTGATGGATGCCGTCGATCTCGGCGACGATCGATCCTTGCTTCGGCCGCACGATGCCCATGATGCATTTCATCAGCGTCGACTTGCCGTTGCCGTTGGTGCCGAGCAGCACCACGGTCTCGCCGGCGCCGACCTTGACCGAGACGTCGTCGAGCACGCGCACCGCGCCATAGGCGGCGTGGATGCCCGATATGGTCAGGCTACTGGCCAAGATACGCTCGCTCCACTTCGGGATCGCGCATCACGTCGTCGGGCCGGCCGTCGGCGATCTTGCGGCCGGAGACCAGCACCACCAGGCGCCGCGAAAAGCTCATCACCGCGCGCATGATGTGCTCGATGAGGATGACGGTGACGCCCTGTTCGTTCAAGCGCACCAACAGCGCCAGAATATCCTCGATCTCGGAATGGGTCAGTCCGGCCATCGCCTCGTCGGCGATCAACAGCTTCGGCTCGGACGCCATGGCGCGCACCAATTCGAGCTTGCGCATCTCGACCTGGGTGAGGTCGCGCGGCAATTGCCGCGCCTTGGCGTCGAGGCCGACCTCGCGCAACAGGTCGACGCAGCGCGTCTCGATGTCTTGCTTGGTGTGGCGGGCGCCGCGCGCCGCGACGGTGTACAGAATCGGGATGCGGATATTGTCGATCAGGTTCATGCTGGCGAACGGTCGCGGCAGTTGAAAGCTGCGCGCCAGGCCGAGATGGGTGCGCTGGTGCGCGGCGAGGCCATCGACGGCGCGGCCGTCGAAACGCACGGAACCTTGCTCGTTGTGCAGCGTGCCGCAGATGCAATTGACCAGCGTGCTCTTGCCGGAGCCGTTTGGGCCAATGAGGCCAAGCCGTTCTCCGACCGGCACGTCGAGCGAGATGTTCTCCAGCGCCACGAAGCCGCCGAAGCGTTTGCTTAAGCTCTCGACTTCGAGCAGGTTGGTCATGGTGCTCTCAGTCTTGGTGCTCGCAGTCTTGGCGCTCTCGGTCATGGCACCGATCCTGGCGCATCGGTCTCGACGCGGCGGCGGCCGACGAAATCTTCCGGCTTGCGCTGCCAGTAGTGGTGCACGAGGCCGATGATGCCGTTCGGCGCGACGATGACGAAAGCGACGAGGATGACGCCGACCAAGAGCAGGTTGACGGCGGATGAGATCGTCACCGTCGCGATCTGCTGCAGCGAGCCGAGCAAAATCGTGCCGATCAGCGGCCCGACCCAGCTGGTGGTGCCGCCGATCAGCGGCATGGCGATCGAATTGACGGCGTAATCCAGCCCGAACGTCGACGCCGGTTGCAGATAGCCGATGTAATACGGGAACGGCGCGCCCGCCATGCCCATCAGCGCGCCGGAGATCGTGGTCGCGATCAGTTTCAATTTCAGCGTCGGCACGCCGGAAGCTTCCGCCGCCAATTCGTCGTCGCGGATGGTGGCAAAGCCGTAACCGAGCCGCGAGCGCTCGATCAGCCGGGCAATGACGAGCGCCCCCACCGCCAATAGCAGCATGACCAGGAACAGATATTTGATATAGGAGCCGATCAGCGGCACTTCCTCGGGCCGCAAAATATAGGCGCCGCGCGAGCCGCCGACGAAATCCCAGTTGACGATCAGGGTCTGCAGCACCACCGCGAGCGCCAGCGTGGCGATGGCGAAGAACGCGCCGCGCAGCCGCAAGGTCAGATAGCCCATGCCGAAGCCGACGACGCCCGATACTACGCCGCCGACCAGCATCAGCACCGGCATCGGCACGATATGCGGCAGGTCGTTGGCGCCGATCAGCTTGTAGATCGCCACGGTGGAATAGGCGCCGAGCGCGAAGAAGGCGGCGGAGCCGAAATTCACATAGCCGCAATAGCCGCCGAGGATGTTCCAGGCGGTCGACAGCACGACATATTGCAGGATCACATAGCCGGCGAAGAACACGTAGTCATTGCCGACCGCCACGGCGCCGGCGAATACGGCCGCGGCGACCGCGAGACAGATGAGGAGGAAAAGCGGCGTGCGCACGGTTCACCGCCCCAACAGGCCGGCCGGCCGCACCGCCAGCGTCAGCAACAGGAAGCCGAACGACACCGCGGGCGCCCAGGACGGGCCGTAGAAGGTCGAGGTCAGGCTCTCGACGATGCCGATCAGCATCGCGGCGATGACGGCGCCGGGCAGGCTGCCCATGCCGCCGAGCACGCAGATGGCAAAGACGCGGCCGATATATTCGCGCCCGACCGAAGGCTCGACCGGCTGGATGATGATGAGGAAGGCGCCAGCGAGCGCCGCGGTGGCGATGGAAATGCCAAAGGCGATGCGCTTGATGCGGATCGGATCGACCGCCATCAGCCGCAGCGCCAGCTGGTCCTGCGCCACCGCCATGATGGCGCGGCCGATGAACGTGCGGGTGAGCACGAGCTGCAGGCCTGCGATCAGCAACAGCGACACCACGCACGGCACCAGGATGCGCAGCGGCATGTCGAGCATGCCGAAATGCCAGGTCGGCCCGATATAGCGCGCTTCGACATAGCGGTAGTCGACGCCGAAATAGAGCACGAGAGAGACTTCGGTGATGAACAAGAGACCGAAGAAGAAGGCCAGCCCGCGCAGCGATTCCTGGCCGCGCTTTTCGAACGACACGTAATAGATTTGATAGATGCCGGCGCCGAGCACATAGAACGCCGGCATCATGACGATCGCCGTGAGGATCGGATCGATGCCGAGCGTCGCGTTGACGATATAGGCGACGTAGGAGCCGAGAATGATGAAGGCCGGATGCGCGATATTGACGATGTCGAGAATGCCGAACGACAGCGATACGCCCGCCGTGACGGCGGCGTAGAAGCCGCCGATCAGGATGCCGGAAACCACGGCATTGATGAGCAGATCGAAGGAAAAGATCATTACTGCGCCACACCGCCTCGCAGACGCGTGCGGGACGTCCCCCCACTTGGCTATAACAACCTCTCCCGCCTGCCGCGAGAGGGCATTTGGCGCGAGCGTGCTTAAGCCGCAGCGCGGACCTTATCGGGTATGGCAAGCGGCTTATTGGCGCTGTCGAGGAATTCGATGGTCATGAAGACCATCTCCTTGTCGCCGAGATTTTCCAGGTCGTGGACCTTGTATTGGCCCGGCCCATAGGTCTCGTGGCGGGTTTCGCCGGGCTGATAGGTGTATTCGACGGTGGTGCCGTCGTGGATGTGCTGGCGGCCGCGGCCGCCCGAGACCGCGGTCCAGAAATAGTCGAGCACGTGGCGGTGGAAGCCGATCCGCTCGCCGGGGGCGAGGCGGATGATCCAGACCCGGACCTTTTCGCTCTCCGAAAGCAGCGTGGAGCCGACGCAGCCGTTATTGTGCGCTTTCTCGCGCTCGAATTCGGCGGCAATCGCTGGCGGCCATGCCGAAGTGTCGGCGTGGTCCGTCTTCTTATCCAGCATTGTCAGGGCCATAGCGTTCCTCCGGGGAATGTTGGCACAATATAGAAAACCTTTCCGGCTTGGGAAATAGGCCAAGGGAAAAGCGGGATTCATGGCGAAGCAACGCCGCGCGCTGGTGATCGGCGGCTCGATGAGCGGGCTTTTGGCCGGCATCATGCTTAACCGGCGCGGCTGGGACGTCGATATTTTCGAGCGGGTCGGCAGCGAGCTTGCCGGCCGCGGCGCCGGCATCGTGGCGCAGGCCGAATTGATCGCGCGGCTCAACGCGCTCGGCCTCGATACGCGCGATCTCGGCGTGGCCATGACCACGCGCAAAATCCTCGACCGCGACGGCCGCACGACGGCTACGATCAAATGCCCGCAGGTGCTGACCGCCTGGGAGCGCGTCTACCGCGTCCTGCGCGATGCGTTCCCGCCGCAGCTTTATCATCGCGGCGTCGGATTGACCGGCTTCGAGCAAACCGGGCAAAGCGTGCGCGCGCGGTTGAGCGATGGCCGCACGGTCGAAGCCGACGTGCTGGTCGGCGCCGACGGCCTGCGCTCGACGGTGCGGCAGCAATGCCTGCCCGATGTGGCGCCGCTCTATGCCGGTTATGTGGCGTGGCGCGCGCTGTTGCCGGAGCGCGCCATCCCGCCGGCGATCCATGACGAATTGTTCGAGCTGATGACGTTCTGCCTGCCGCCCGGCGAGCAATGTCTCGGCTACCCGGTCGCCGGACCCGACAACGAGCTGCGGCTGGGCCAGCGCCGCTACAATGTGGTGTGGTACCGCCCGGCCGACGAGGCGACCGAACTGCCGTGGCTGCTCACCGACGACAAAGGCGTCACCCATTCGATCTCGATCCCGCCGCCGCTGATCCGCGGCGATGCGATCGCGGCGATGCGGGCCGCGGCCGAGCGATTGCTGGCGCCGCAATTCCGCGCCATCGTCCGCCTGATCGATGAGCCGATTTTGCAACCGATCTACGATCTGGAAAGCCGGCAGCTTGCCTTCGGCCGGGTCGCCATTTTAGGCGACGCCGCCTTCGTGGCGCGGCCCCATGTCGCCGCCGGCGTGTCCAAGGCCGCCGACGATGCCGCGGCGCTGGCGCAAGCGCTCGACGGCGACGATGTCGAAGCCGCGCTGCGCCGCTTCGAGGCGGCGCGCCTGCCGGAAGGGAGAAAAATCATCGAGCGCGCCCGCCACCTCGGCGCCTACCTGCAGGCGACGCAGACCGCCGAGGAGCGCGCCCGCTCCGAGCGCCACAGCATTCCCGAAGCCGTGCTCGCCGAGACTGCGGTGCTGGATTTTTTGTACGGCTGACGCGAGCGCTCAATGCGCTTCGCCGGAAAAATTTTGCGGCACGCGCGAATGCGCCACCTTGGCGCGCCGCATGGTCTCCGGCGTGTTGCGGCTCCTTCCGACGAAGCGCGGCACGCCAGCCGTGATCACGGCGCCGATGCCCATGATGTCGCCGTTCTTCAAGGCCGACAGCGCGTCGTTCTGCGAGCCGCCGCGGCAGGCATCGACCAGAACCACGTCGGCGTCGCGGCCGGCAGCGAGCAGGCCGCTGTTGAGTCGATAAACCCTGGCATTGTTGCCGGTCGCCATCGCCACCGCGAGCTCCGGCGCAACATTCGCAAGCGCAGCGAGATGGCTCATGGTGTAGAGCATGCCGAGCGGCATCACGCCTGAGCCGGTCGGCGTGTCGGTGGCGATGAGCAACCGTTCCTCCTGGCCGGCTTCTCGCAGCAATTTCGCCACCAGCAGCGCGGTGCGCAGATTGCCCGCGGTGCAGACCTGCATCGCAATGTCGCTCTCCTTGACCAGGCGCGGGAAATCTTCGTCGGGCATGGCGATCGGCCCGCCGTTGACGTGATAGGACACGTCCGGCTGCATCTTGAGCACATGATCGGCCCAAATCCCCGCCGAGCCCGGAATCGACGAGCCGCCGGTGTGCACCATGGTCACCAGGCCGTGGCGCTTCGCCATCCCGACATATGGCGCGTAATCGTAGGGCGTGGCGAAGGCGCCGAAGCCCGCTTTCGCCAGCCACACGCCCTGACCGGCAAGCTCGGCAAAATCGGCTTCGGTCAGGCCAGGCTCGAGGATGACCGAGCCAGCATGAACGCGCATGCCGCCCGGGCGATAATGCTCGAACGATTTTCGCGCCGCAATCGCCAAGGCCTTGACGCCGGCGGGATCGCGCGGCCGGCCCGGCACGTGCACCTCCGACGCGCTGATACAGGTGGTGACGCCGCCGTGGATATAGCTCTCGAGGAAGCCGACGGTCTTTTGCCGCGGGGTGTAATCGCCGAACGTGATATGGACGTGGGAATCGATCAGGCCGGGCATGGCCATCATGCCGCCGGCATCGATGGCGACCTCGCAATCGGCAGCGTCGCCGCCGGTGCCGACCGAAACGATCTTGCCGTCGTCGAGGATGATGGTGTCGCCGGCGGCGATCGGCGCGGCGATGTCGCCGGAGAGAATTTTCGCAATATTGCAGATCGCTACTTTCACGGGCGCCAACTCCTTTGCGGAGAATTTTGATACTCGCTACTGTCGGATTGTCTGTCAAACCGCGCGACGCCATGAGTGATATTCGCAAAGTGCTGGTGGTTGGAGGCGGCGTCGGCGGCTTGACGGCGGCCACCGCCTTTGCCCGGCGCGGCGTCGAGGTTTTGCTCATCGAGCGCCGCCCGGCTTTCGACGTGCCGGGCGTGGGCTTGGGCCAACCGGCCAATGCGCTGCGCGTCTACGATGCGCTCGGCCTGTTGCCGGAAATCCTGGCGTCGGGCTTCGCCTACGACCGGATGTTTATTTTTGATTCTCAGCGCGAGCTGATCGTCGAGCACAAATTCCTGCTCGGCGACGCGAGGGTGCCGGCATTCTGCGCGCTGTCGCGGTTGCGCTTGCATGAAATCCTGCTGGCGGCCGCCGAGCGGGCCGGGGTCGCGGTGCGTACCGGCGTCACAGTCGGCGAAATCCACGACGAAAACGAGCGCGTGACGGCGACGTTTTCCGATGGCCGCGCCGGCTCCTTCGACCTTTTGGCCGGCTTCGATGGCGTACGCTCGACGACGCGGCAGCATTTGTTCGGCACGGCCTTCGTGCCGCGGCCGTCCGGTTACGGCGCCTGGCGCGTGCAGGTGCCGCGACCGGGTTACGTGCGCGGCATGGAATTTTTGCAAGGTATTGGCAGCAAGACCGGCGCCATGCCGCTCAGCGATAACCTCATGTACGTCTTCCACATCCGCCCCGAGGCGCCGGACGCGGTTTTCAAGCGCGAGGACTATGCGGATTTGTTCAAGGCGCGCCTGGCGCAATACGGCAGCTACGTTGCCGAAGTCGCAGCTGCGCTGGATGCCAATTCCGACATCGTGTTCAGCCCGATCGAGCCGATCCTGGTGCCATGGCCGTGGTTTCGCGGCCGCGTCGTCATCGGCGGCGATGCCGCGCACACTTCGCCGCCGCATCTGACCCAGGGCGCGGCCATGGCCGCGGAGGACGGCCTCGTGCTGGCGCGCGAAGTGCTCGACGGCGACGGCTCGATCGAAGCGCGGCTGATGCGCTTTTCGCAAATGCGTTATGCGCGAAGCGCCTTCGTCTATTCGTTCTCGTATCAATGGATGCTGGACGAGCAGTCGGTGCGCACGCCGGCCGATCTCGACGCGGCGCGATCGGAGCTGGCGATGAACGCCTCGGCGCGCATCGGCGCCAGCGACCGCATCCTCGACAGCGGCGTGGTCTAGCCTTTCAGTGCTGCAATATTTTCGACAGGAACAGCTGCGCGCGGTCGCTGCGCGGCTTGCCGAAAAATTCCGCGGTCGGCGCGTCCTCGACGATCTCGCCCCTGTCCATGAACACGACCCGGTGGGCGACCTTGCGGGCAAAGCCCATTTCGTGCGTCACCACGATCATGGTCATGCCGTCCTTGGCGAGCGCCACCATGACGTCGAGCACTTCCTGGATCATCTCAGGATCGAGCGCCGAGGTCGGCTCGTCGAACAGCATGGCGATCGGATCCATGGCCAGCGCGCGGGCGATGGCAACGCGTTGCTGCTGGCCGCCGGACAACTGCCCGGGAAATTTGTCGGCATGGATGTGCAGGCCGACGCGGTCGAGGAGCCGCATGGCGTTGTCGCGGGCCTTGTCGGCGCCGCGGTGCAGGACCTTGACTTGCGGCAGCGTCAGATTGCGCAGGACCGTCAGGTGCGGGAACAATTCGAAATGCTGAAACACCATGCCGATCCGCGCCCGCAGCTTCGGCAGGTTGGTTTTCGCATCGCCGACCGAGATGCCGTCGACGATAATGCGGCCTTTCTGGAACGGCTCGAGCCCATTGACGCATTTGATCAGCGTCGACTTGCCCGAGCCGGACGGTCCACAGACCACGACGACCTCGCCCTTGGCGACGTCGGCGGTGCAGTCCTTGAGCACCTGCGTCGCTCCGTACCACTTGCTGATGGCGTCGATCTTGATCACGGCGTTCAACGGATGATGGCGATGCGGCGTTGCAGGCCGCCCACCGCGCGCGAGGCGGCGAGCGAGATGATGAAATAGACGACCGCCGCGAAAGTGTACATCTCGACCAGCCGGCCGTCACGCTCCGCCACCTTGGAGGCGGCGCCGAGGAAATCGGTGACCGAGATCACGTAGACCAGCGACGTGTCCTGGAACAGGATGATGGTCTGGGTCAGCAGCACCGGCACCATGTTGCGGAACGCCTGCGGCAGCACGATGTAGCCCATCACGGTCGGATAGGTCATGCCGAGCGCCTGCGCCGCGGCCATTTGGCCGCGCGGGATCGACTGGATGCCGGCGCGCATGATCTCGCAGAAGAACGCCGCCTCAAACAGCGTAAACGTCACCAGGCAGGAGGCGAAGGCGCCGACCTGAACGGGCTGCGCCGACCGCGTGACCCATTGGCCGATATAGGGCACCAGGAAATAGAACCAGAAAATCATCAGCACGAAAGGCACCGAGCGCATCAGGTTGACATAGGCCGCGGCCGGCACGGTGAGCACCGCGGTGCCCGACAGCCGCATCAGCGCCAACAGCGTGCCGATCACGATGCCGCCCAGCGTGGCGAGCGCGGTGAGCAGCAGCGTGAACGTCATGCCCTGGTAGAACAGGTAGGGCAGCGAGCGCCAGATCACCTCGAAGTCGTAATTGGCAAACATCGGCTCAATGTCCCGCAGCCGGCGCCTTGAAACCGAGATAGCCCGGCACGGCGATGCGGCGCTCCAGCATGCGCATGGCAAAGGTGACGACGATATTGATGACGATGTAGATGATGGTCGCGGCGGTGAACGCCTCGAACACCTGGAACGAGAATTCCTGCATGGCGCGGGCGCGGGCGGTCAATTCCATCAGCCCGATGGTGAGCGCCACGGCGCTGTTCTTGATGGTGTTGAGCAATTCCGACGTCAGCGGCGGCATGACGATGCGATAGGTCATCGGCAGCAGCACATAGGCGTAGGTCTGCGGCAGCGTCAGCCCGAGCGCCAGCGCCGCCTGGCGCTGGCCGCGCGGCAGGCTCAAAATCCCGGCGCGGATCTGCTCGGCGACGCGCGCCGACATGTAGAGGCCGAGCGCGACCACGGCGGTGTAGAAAGAGCCGTTCGGCAGTTGCTTGAGCCAGGTGCCGAAGGCGCGCGGCACGATTTCCGGCAGCACGAAGTACCACAGGAACATCTGCACCAGGAGCGGCACGTTGCGGAACAGCTCGACATAGACGTCGCCGGCCCGCGCCAAGGCGGCAAACGGCGTCGTGCGTAGCACGCCGACCAGCGAGCCCAAGGTCAGTGCGATGATCCAGGCGCAGGCGGCGGTCGTCAACGTCCACGCCGTGCCGAGCAGCAGTGTCTGGAAATAAGTATGAACGCCGTCGGGAGACAGCTCCCAGAAGATCGGCCAGTTCCAGTGGTAGTTCACGCGCTTAGCCGCGTCGGCCGGCGTCTATTGCGCGTACCACGCCGGATCGCCGGTGTCGGTCGGGTTGGCGACCACCTTCTTGAACGACGCGCTCATCGGCACGTTGAGGTTGATCCCTTTGGGCGGGATCGGCTTGAGGAACCACTTGTCGTAAATCGCGTTGATGGCGCCGCTCTTATAGACATTGGTCATCGCCGCATCGACCACGGCTTTGAACGGCGCATCGTCGCGGCGCAGCATGATGCCGTAGGGCTCGACCGACAGCGCAGCGGCGGAGATCACGTAGTCGCCCGGCGTTTTCGACGTGGCGACGAGGCTGTAGAGCAGAATGTCGTCCATCACGAAGGCCGCGGCGCGGTCGGTCTCCACCATCAGAAACGCCTCGGCATGGTCCTTGGCGGCGATGATGTTGAGGTCGAGATGCTTCTGCGCGCCGATCTCGGTGATCTGCTTGATGTTGGTGGTGCCGGAGGTCGAGACGATGGTCTTGCCCTTGAGGTCGTCGACGGTCTTGAGATTGGCCGATTTCTTCGACACGAAGCGGTTCGCGGTGACGAAATGGGTGATGGTGAAGGCGACCTGTTTCTCGCGCTCGAGATTGTTGGTCGTCGAGCCGCATTCGAGATCGACGGTACCGTTGGCGATCAGCGGGATACGGGTGGCGGAGGTGACCGGGTTGAGCTTGACGTCGAGCTTGTCCAGTTTCAGGTTCGCTTTCACCGCATCGACGATCTTGTAGCAGAGGTCCATCGCATAGCCGATGACCTTCTGATTGTCGTCGTAGTAGGAGAACGGCACGGACGACTCGCGAAAACCGAGCGTTATTGAGCCGTTGTCCTTGATCTTCGCCAGCGTGCCGGTGAGCTGTTGCGCGAATGCCGGCATGGTGAAGAAGCTTGCCGCCACGATCGTGGACGCCATGATCTTGAGACGCATTGGTTGCCCCGCTGTCTGGCCGAGAAAATGAATGTCGTCGGCTCCGGCATCATAGCGGGTTCCGCCGGCGTTCAAAAGTGCGGCGGCGGACGGGTGGCAGGCCGACCCAAGCTAAAGACGGCAAGGTGCCGTCACACGTGCTGGCCGCCGTTGATGTGGATCTCGGCGCCGTTGACGTAGGACGCCGTCTCCGTGCACAGCACGTAGATGATCTTCGCCACCTCGTCGGGCGTGCCGAGGCGGTGCATCGGAATATTCTGCACGATCTTTTCCGTGCCCGGCGACAGCATTGCGGTATCGATCTCGCCCGGCGCGATGGCGTTGACGCGGATGCCGAGCGGACCGAAGTCGGCGGCCATTTCGCGCGTCAGCGCGGCCAGCGCCGCTTTCGACGTCGAATAGGCGGTGCCGGCAAAGGGGTGCACGCGAGAGCCGGCAATGGACGTGACGTTGACGACGGAACCCTTGGCGGCCGAGAGCTCGTCGAGCAGGCCGCGCGCCAGCATGATCGGCGCAAAAAAGTTGACCTGGAAAATGTGATGCCAGTCGTCGCGCGAGGTTTCGATCGAGCCGAGCCGCTTGCCGCCGTCGGCCTTCGGCGAGATCGCGGCGTTGTTGACCAGCGCATGCAGTTCGCCGTTGAGACGGCGCTTAGTTTCGGCGATCGCTTCCTCGGTGTTCGCAGGATCGGCCAGATCGACCTGGATGTGGTCCTCAGGCCCCGCCTCCCACGGACAATTCTCCGGAAACGGATGCCGCGAGCAGGTGATGACCCGCCAGCCCGCCGCCGAAAACCGCTTGACCGTGGCATGGCCAATGCCGCGGCTCGCCCCGGTCAGGAGCAGCGTGCGGCGCGGCTGATTGCTCGTCGGCATGGCCGTTATCTTATCCGTCATTGCGAGCGAAGCGAAGCAATCCAGCCCTGCTATGACGGTTCTGGATTGCATCGTCGCTGAGCTTGTCACCGGGCCGGCCACTTCGGGCCGGACCCGTTGGCTCCTCGCAATGACGCTCGGTGATCATGGGTATAGCCGCGTCTTGGTCCACGGCGTGTTCACATTGGCGCGCCGGAAAGCGACGCGATCGTGCAGCCGGAACGGCCGCTCGTGCCAGAACTCGATCTCGGTCGGCACCACGCGGTACCCCGACCAGAACGGCGGCCGCGGCACGGCGCCGATGGCGAATTTCGCGGTATTGATCGCGATGGCTTTTTCGAACGCCAGGCGGCTTTCCAGTGCCGCGGATTGCTTTGAGGCCCAGGCGCCGATCTGCGCCATGCGCGAGCGGGTGGCGAAATAGGCGTCGGCTTCTTCCTTCGACACCGGCGCGACGGCGCCGCGGGCGCGCACCTGGCGCTGCAGCGTCTTCCAATAGAACGTCAGCGCCGCATTCGGCGCGGCGGCAAGCTCGTGGCCCTTGCTGCTGTCGACATTGGTGTAGAACACGAAGCCGCGCTCATCAAAACCTTTCATCAGCACCATGCGTGCGTTGGGCAACCCGTCGGCGTCGACGGTGGCCAGCGCCATGGCGTCGGGATTGACCGGCTCGGCGCGCTTGGCTTCGGCATACCAAGCCGCAAACAGCCGCACCGGCTCGTCGGCTTCGGTGAAGTCACCGCCTGTTAACCACGTCGGGTGTTCTATCGGCGCCGTATCGGACATTCCGTGGGGTACCCAGGTGCTCGCGTGGGGCGATTGGGAAGCGAGCCGCCGGTCTCAATATAGTGGACCTGGGGCGTGGCGCCTATGTTGGCGGGTGCGTTTTGCCGGTGCCGTCGCCGTCGTGCTTTGTGGGCTCGCCACCGGCGGCTGCGCCTACCAACTGCATTCGCTGCTGGCCAAGGACGATGCCGACGGCGACCAGACCGGTTCCATCACCCGGCCGGGTGACGCTGCCAGCCACACGGCCGACGCCGCGCCGGCCGCCGAGACCGACCTTGCCTATGCGCGCGCCGCCGCCTCGGACGCGCTGGCGCGCAGCGGCAAGGACGCCAGCGTGCCGTGGCAGAATCCGAATACCGGGGCCGGCGGCAATATCACGCCGCTCGCCAGCTCCTATAGCGAGGGCGGCGCGCCATGCCGCGATTTCCTGGCGAGCTACGCCCATGGCGGTGCCGAAGATTGGCTGCAAGGCGCCGCCTGCCGCACCAGGCAGGGCAATTGGGAAGTCAAAAGCCTAAAGCCTCTCAAGCACACCTGATGGGGTTATCATTGCCGGCGAGCCGTGCCGATTCGGCTTCGCATTGCGATATGGCCACTTTCATCCCACATTAAGTCTTCGGTGGGCGGCGGGGCTGGCCCGGAAAACGAGCGGAGTTGCTTGGGGATGCGTGATCCCTATGAAGTCTTGGGCGTCGATCGCAAGGCAAGCGCGGGCGACATCAAGAGCGCCTATCGGCGCCTGGCAAAGAAACTGCATCCCGACGCCAACAAGAACGATCCGAAGGCGGCGACGCGCTTTGCCGAGCTCAACGCCGCCAACGAACTCCTCGAAGACGAGGACAAGCGCAAGGCGTTCGATCGCGGCGAGATCGATGCCGAGGGCAAGCCGCGCTTCCACGGCTTCCAGGGTTTTGGCAGCGGCGGCGGCGCCCACCCGGGCGCCGGCTTCGGCGGCGACGCCAATTTCGAGACTTTCAGCTTCGGTCCGGAAGGGTTCACCCGCACCACCCGGCGCGGGCGCGGCGCTAAAGCCGGCGGCGGGGGCGGGGGCGGCGGCGGGTTCGGCGGCTTCGAGGATATTTTGCGCGAAGCCTTCGGCGGCGCCGCCCGCGGTGGCCGCGCCAATTTCGAGCCGGAGGATTTCGGCGTCGGCGCCGACGTGCAAGCCGAAATGTCGGTGTCGCTGATGGACGCGGCCAACGGCGCGACCCAGCGGCTGCACTTGCCCAACGGCAAGGACGTCGACGTCAAGATTCCGGTCGGCATTATGAACGGCCAGCATATCCGGCTCAAAGGTCAGGGCATGGCCGGGCAGGCCGGCCCCGGTGACCTGCTGATCACCGTCTCGATCGCGCCGCATCCGATCTTCGCGCTCGACGGCGCCGACGTGCGGCTCGACCTGCCGATCACGCTCTACGAGGCGGCGCTCGGCGCCAAGGTGCGGGTGCCGACGCTCGACAAGCCGGTCGAGATCACGGTGCCGGCGTGGACCTCGAGCGGACGCACGTTTCGTCTCAAGGGCAAGGGCTTCCCGGCGAAAACGGGCCGCGGCGATTTGCTCGCCACCATCCGCATCGTGCTGCCGGAAAAGCGCGACCCCGAGCTCGACGAGCTGATGAAGAAGTGGCAGCGCGACAAGCCTTACGATCCGCGCAAAGAGATGTAGGGCGGGGGCTTTATCCGCCCTGCGGCGGCGGCGTCCGCGTGTCGATCTGGTCGTAGGCCGCCTGCGCGATGTCGCGCAGTTTGTCGCGCTCCGCCGGGCCGCTGAGCACATAAGCGACGTTTTGATCGACCCAGTAATAGGCGGCGTTCTGATTGCCGGTGGTGTAGCGCAGCGCCATCTCGCGGTCGCTGGTGCGGCCGCAATAGAGCGTGAAGCGCTCGCCCGAAGGCCCTTCATACATGAAGAACGCCGTCGCTCCGGTCGGGCCCGGCAACAGCCGGCCGCCGACGAGTTTCAGCCCCATGCGGTCGAGCACGGGCGCGCGCACCTGCGAACCGAGGCGCTTCGACAGCCACTCGACGAGGTGCGAGCGCTGATCGCCGGGCACTTCGACCGGATGGCGGACTTCGACCACGTAGAGTCGATAGGCTTCGAGCGCGTCGGCGGTGAAACGATCGAGGTCGGATGGCGAGGCGGCTTGGGCGCCGCGCGCGAACCAGCCGGCGGCGCCGCCGGCGATGAAGGCGACGAACACGGCAGCAATGGCAGCGGCCGCCCAGCCGCGGCGGTTGCGCGTCAATCGCTCGACCTGAAGCCGCTTCGGCGGCACTTCGTTGGCAACGCCGCCGTAGCGCTTGCGAATGACCTCGGCCTGCGCGCGCCAGGCGGCGACGCGGGCCGCGTCATCGGCGTGCGCCGCGAGCCAGGCCTCGACCGCGCCGCGCCGGTCGGCTGGCAGTTCGCCGTCGACATAGGCGTGCAGTTCGTCTTCGCTGATCATCTGGTCTGTCATCGTTCGCTCTCTTATTTCACGCGGCGCAGCGCCGGGCGCTCGCCGTCGAGATAGGCCTTGATCTGCATCCGGGCGCGGGCGAGCCGCGACATCACTGTTCCGATCGGCACGCCCTGCACCTCGGCAACCTCGCGATAGGTCAGCCCCTCAAGCACGACGAGGAGCAGAGCCGCGCGCTGGTCCTCGGCGAGGTCGTCGAGCGCGCGGGCGATATCGCGGCTGCCGGAATCCGGACCGATCATCGCCGCGTCGCTGTCCTTGATCGGCGTCAAGGTCGGACGGCGCGACAACGAACGCAGCCGGTTGCGGTTGAGATTGGTCAGGATCGTGTAAAGCCATGCCCGCACGTCTCCATCGTGAAACAAATGCTCGGAACGCAACGCCCGCACCAGGGTGTCCTGGACGATATCGTCGGCGGTCTCGCTGTCGCGGGTCAGTGCACGCGCATATCGCCGCAGCGCCGGAATCGCCGCCTCGATCCGCTGGCGAAATTCACTCAAAGACTGGCTCCGTGCCCGATGCCGGAAACTTCAATCAAACCAACACCAATGCCTGGATTCTATTCCGCCAGCGCCAATGCGGCTTGAGCCGGACGCGCGCTTGCTGGCGCCCACGGGCCTATGCCATAGGAAGTCGGTAGGGGGAAGCCGCAACTGAGGTCAGGAAATGCCGGACAACTCGGGCCTCATGCGCGGTAAACGCGGCCTGGTCATGGGGGTCGCCAACCACCGCTCGCTGGCCTGGGGCATCGCCAAGGCGTGCCGGGGCCATGGCGCCGAACTGGCCTTCAGCTATCAGGGCGAGGCGCTGCGCAGGCGTGTCGAGCCGCTGGCCCAAGAGGTCGGCGGCATCGTGATCGGCGATTGCGACGTCACCGAGCCCGCAACCATCGATGCGGTGTTCGCCAAGGTGCAATCGGCCTGGGGCTCGCTCGATTTCCTGGTGCACGCCATCGCGTTTTCCGACAAGGATCAGCTCGACGGCCGCTACGTCGACACCACGGCCGACAATTTCACCAAGACCATGCTGATCAGCTGCTATTCGTTCACCGCGGTCGCGCAGCGCGCCGAGAAGATGATGCCGAACGGCGGCGCCATGCTGACGCTGACCTATTACGGCGCCGAGAAGTGGATGCCGCATTACAACGTGATGGGCGTCGCCAAATCCGCGCTGGAGGCGTCCGTGCGCTATCTCGCCGCCGATCTCGGCGTGAAAAACATCCGCGTCAACGCCATCTCGTCGGGGCCGATCAAGACGCTCGCCGCCTCCGGCATCGGCGATTTCCGCTACATCTTGAAATGGAACGAGCATAACGCGCCGCTGCGGCGCAGCGTCACCATCGAGGAAGTGGGTGAGGCCGGCGCCTATCTGCTCTCCGACATGTCGCGCGGCGTCACCGGCGAAGTGCACCACGTCGACGCCGGCTATCACGTGGTCGGCATGAAGCATCCCGACGCGCCGGATATCGTCGTCGGTCCAAAGGAGAACAGAGGGCAGACGACAGACGACTGACGACGGAGGGATCGACATTCCGTCCTCTGTCGTCCGTCGTCCGTCATCCGTTTGCGCTTATGCCGGTCCTTTATTTCATCCGCCACGGCGAAACCGACTTCAACGTCGCACAGCGCCTGCAGGGCCGTTCCGAGACCCGCCTGAACGCCCGCGGCCGGACGCAGGCAAGCGAAATTGCCGGCGTATTGCGGGATTTGCTCGCGCGCGACCGGCGTCAGCCGTCCGACTATGCATATGTCTCAAGCCCGCTGCTACGCGCCCGGGAGACGATGGAACTTTTACGTTCGGAGCTCGGCCTCGATCCGAAGGCCTATGCGATCGACGACAGGCTCGCGGAAATCTCCTACGGCGAATGGGAGGGTTTTACGCTGCCGGAAATCCAGGCGCGCGACGCCGGCGTGCTGCTGCGGCGTGACCGCGACAAGTGGGATTTTCGGCCGCCCGGCGGCGAGTCCTACCGCGAAGTCGCCGAGCGGGTCGCAGCATGGTACGCCACGGTGACGTGCGATAGCGTCATGGCCGCCCATGGCGGCGTGGCGCGCGCGCTGATGGCGAACTTTCATATTCTGCCGGAAGAGGAAGCGACCCATGCCGATATTCTGCAGGGCGTTGTCTACGTGTTCGATGGCGGCACGTTGGCCCGTTACAGCTAGATCAAACGAAAACGGCCGGTTCAGACGGCTTTGCGGCAAAACACCTTTGCCGCCAAAATGGAAACGGCCGGACTTGGGTCCAGCCGTTCCTCGAAGCACCACGTGGGCGCCTCGCGAAATCCGAAGATGACGGCGCTGCCCCAATACGAGGCGCACGCTCGCGTCATTTACTTCGTCTTCTTCTTGGCCTTTTTCTTCTTCGTCGCCATTGTCTGCTTCCTTGGTGTGTGTTGATCCGGCGGCAGGTTGAGTTCTAGCTGTTCAGGCGGTGTTCTCGGTCCCCTGGGCCATCGCCCCCCTTACCGCCAATGAGAATGCCACAGGATGATTTTTCCCGCAATGGGAAAATCGTAAAAAACCTATATTTTTCCGTAGCTTAACGGATGTTCAGATTGTCATTAACCACTGTTCAGCGAGATGAATGCGAAATGAACGGTTCGTGGCAAGTGGCGCATAAAATTTGCTCATGCGATCAGCGCGGTTTGGTGTCGGCAAAAGATTGATGCACATTGCGTCGCGGCCGCGAATACCGCGACGCAAAAAATCGGCAGGCGGCCGCGTCATGCTGCGGGCGCGAACGCATTTGACCCGGTGATAGGCGCGGGCTACCAAACCCTCTGTTCCTGGCCATTCAGCGTCGATCCGCGTCCTGGGCGCACGAAGTCGTACACGATGTCATTCAATACGTTCGGCCACATGTTCCGGGTGACGACCTTCGGCGAGAGCCACGGGCCGGCGATCGGCTGCGTGGTCGACGGCTGCCCGCCGCGCATCGCGCTGAGCGAGGCCGACATCCAGCCCTATCTCGATAAGCGCCGGCCCGGGCAATCGCGCTTCACCACCCAGCGCCAGGAGCCGGACACGGTTAAAATCCTGTCCGGCGTGCTCGTCGACGAAGCCAGCGGCCAACAGGTGACGACCGGAACGCCGATCGCGCTCGTCATCGATAACGTCGATCAGCGCTCGAAGGATTATTCCGACATCAAGGACAAGTACCGGCCTGGTCACGCCGACTATACTTACGACGTCAAATACGGCCTGCGCGATTATCGCGGCGGCGGCCGGCAATCGGCGCGCGAGACGGCGACGCGGGTGGCGGCGGGCGCCATCGCCCGGAAAATCGTGCCCGGGCTGACCGTGCGCGGCGCGCTGGTGCAGATGGGGCCGCACCGCATCGACCGCGCCAAGTGGGACTGGGCCGAAGTCGAGCGCAATGCGTTCTTCTGTCCCGATGCGGGCAAGGCCGCGTACTTTGCCGACTATCTCGACGAGGTGCGCAAGCGCGGCTCGTCCATTGGCGCGGTGATCGAGGTCGTCGCCGATGGCGTGCCGGCGGGGCTGGGCGCGCCGATCTACGGCAAGCTCGACGGCGATCTGGCCGCGGCGCTGATGGGCATCAATGCGGTCAAGGGCGTCGAGATCGGCGCCGGCTTCGGCGCAGCCGAGCTTTGCGGCGAAGACAACGGCGACGAAATGCGCATGGGCAACGACGGCAAGCCGATCTTCCTGTCCAACAATGCCGGCGGCATTTTGGGCGGCATTTCCACAGGCCAACCGGTGGTGGCGCGCTTTGCCGTCAAGCCGACGTCCTCGATCCTCACCCCGCGCCGCACCGTCGACCGTTACGGCCACGAGACCGAGATTTCGACCAAGGGCCGCCACGATCCATGCGTCGGTATCCGCGCCGTTCCCATCGGCGAGGCCATGGTGGCGTGCGTGATCGCCGATCATTATCTACGTCAGCGCGGCCAGGTCGGCGCCAGCCCGGCGTGGCCGTTTCCGGCGCCACGCTGATTGCGCCAGGGCTTTAGGGGCGAGATGGACGACACGCATCAACGGATCCAGGCTGCCGTCGCCGCTTTCGCGCGCGGCGAAATCCTCATCGTTGCCGATGACGACGACCGCGAGAACGAGGGCGACCTGTTCGTCGCCGCGAGCCTGTGCACGCCGGAAAAGATGGCTTTCATCATCCGCCACACCTCCGGCATCGTCTGCGCACCGCTGGCGACCGAGGAGGCGCGCCGCCTGCATCTCGATCCGATGGTGGCGCACAACGACGCGCCGCTCGGCACCGCATTCACCGTCTCGGTCGATGTGCGCCACGGCCTCACCACCGGCATTTCCGCGGAAGAGCGCACCAATACCGTGCGCGCGCTCGCCAACGGCAATAGCGGCGCTGCCGATTTCGTGCGGCCCGGCCATGTCTTTCCGCTGGTGGCCAAGGAAGGCGGCGTGCTGATGCGTTCGGGCCATACGGAGGCCTGCGTCGATCTGTGCCGGCTCGCCGGCCTGCCCCCGGTCGGGGTGCTGGCCGAGCTGATGAACGACGATGGCACGGTGATGCGCGGCCCCGAGCTTGCTGCCTTGGCCGAGCGCTACAAGCTGCAACGCATCTCGATCGCGGAATTGATCGCCTACCGCCAGGCCCGCGACAAGCTGATCGAGCGCGCCGGCGAGTTCCCGGTGGAGTCCGAGATCGGCACGCTCACCGGCTACGCGTTTCTCACGCCATTCGATCCGGTCTATCACATGGCCTTCGTCCACGGCCGCATCGGCGACGGCAAGAACGTGCTGACGCGGCTGCACCGCGCCAACATCATCTCCGACGTGTTCGGCGGCGCCAAGCCGATCCATCGCACGCTGGTCCGCTTCAAGGCCGAGGGCAGGGGCGTGCTGGTGCTATTGCGCGACGGCACCGCCGGCGTGCCTGTCGTGTCGATTCCAAAATCCGGCGATACCGCGTCCGAGGAGGCGCGCACCCGGCAGTGGCGCGAAATCGGCCTCGGCGCGCAGATCCTCAAGGATCTCGGCGTCAATTCCATCAGGCTTCTCACTTCGTCGCGCCGCATGACCTATGTGGGGCTGTCCGGCTTCGGCATCGAGATCGCCGGAACGGAGCCGATCGACGCATCGTGATCGCGGCGGTGCGGCGGCGCGGCGGCGGCAAGGAATGGAGGACGAAGTGACAAGCATCGTTGCTCGAATGCGCATCGTTACGGCCGTCGCCGCCGTCGGGCTAGCGCTGTCGGCCTGCGGCTACAACACCATTCCGACGCTCGAGGAGCAGGCCAAGGCGCGCTGGGCCGACGTGCAAAACCAATATCAGCGCCGCTCCGATCTCATTCCCAACCTGGTGGCGACGGTGCAGGGCTATGCCGCCCAGGAAAAGAACGTGCTGACTGCGGTGGTTGAGGCGCGCGCCAAGGCGACCCAGATCAAGCTCGACGCCTCCGACCTGACCGATCCTGCCAAGCTCAAGGCGTTCCAGGACGCGCAGAACCAGTTGACCGGCGTGCTCGGCCGGCTGTTGGCGGTGACGGAAAACTATCCGGACCTCAAGTCCAACGCCAACTTCCTGGCGCTGCAGTCGCAGCTCGAAGGCACCGAGAACCGCATCGCGGTGGCGCGCCGCGATTACATTGACGCGGTGCGCGCCTATAACACGGCCCTGCGCACGTTCCCGACGGTGATCTGGGCGAAGACGGCATTCTCCGCCAATAAGCCGATGGCGGAATTCACCGCGAACGAAGGGGCGCAGACGCCGCCGCAGGTGAAATTCTGATCGGCGGGCGCTGACATGAATGCGCTGCTGCGAGGTGTGGCGCTGGTGTGCTGCTTGGTCACGGCGGCCTTCGCGCTCGATTTTCCGCAGCTCACCGGCCGCGTCGTCGATCAGGCCGGCGTCATGTCGGCGGACAGCCGCAGCGCCGTCGAGGCGAAGCTGAAGGATCTCGAAGACAAGTCCGGCATCCAGCTCGTCGTCGCCACGGTGAAATCGTTGCAGGGCAGCGACATCGAGACCTATGCCAACCAGCTGTTCCGCGCCTGGAAGCTCGGGCAAACGCAGAAGAACAACGGCGTCCTGCTCCTCGTCGCCCCTGCCGAGCACAAGGTGCGCATCGAGGTCGGCTACGGCCTCGAAGGCACGCTGACCGATGCGCTGTCGTCGGTGATCATTTCGAGCGCGATCGTGCCACGCTTCAAGGCTAACGATTATTCCGGCGGCATCGAGCGCGGCGTCGACGGCATCATCAGCGTGCTCAACGGCGACACCGCCGATTGGCAGCCGAAAGTCGGGATCCGTGACGACAGCCCGTCGCAGGTCTTCAACGCGCTGTTCCCGATCTTGTTTTTCTTGTTCTTCGTCCTTGTTTTCAGGTTCATGGTCGGTCCGATCCACGGCTCACCGTCGGGATACTATGTCCGACGCAACGGGCGGCTCGTCTTCGTGCCTTATGCCGGCGCGGGTTGGGGCTCGAGTTGGGGCTCCGGCTCGGGTTGGAGCGGCGGCGGTAGCGGATTTTCCGGTGGTGGCGGCTTCTCGGGGGGCGGCGGTTCGTCGGGCGGCGGCGGCGCCTCGGGGAGTTGGTGATGCAATTCAGCCAGCAAGATCACGACGCCATCGCGGCCGCCATTCACGCCGCGGAAGCGCGAAGCTGCGGCCAGATCGTCTGCGTCTTGTCGCACGCGTCGTCCGACTATGCCTATGTCCCGATCCTATGGTCCACCGTGCTGGCGCTGCTGGTGCCGTGGCCGCTCATCTATTTCACGCACTTGAGCGCGCAGAAGATTTATCTGTGGCAGCTCGCGGTTTTTGTCGCCGCGGGCCTGGTGCTGTCGTGGATGCCGTTGCGCCTGGCGCTCGTTCCACGTCTGTTGCGGCGCACGCTGGCGCACCGGGCAGCGCTTGAGCAGTTCGTCGTGCGCCGGATCGCCAACACCAAGAATCGCTGCGGCGTGCTCATCTTCGTATCGCTGGCCGAGCGCTATGCCCGCATCATCGCCGATGAAGGCATCGCGCAGAAAGTGCCCAATGCGGAATGGCAGGTCGCGATCGATGCGCTGACCAGCCATATGCGCGACGGCCGCATTGCCGCCGGCTTCATCGCCGCGATCGAGCGCTGCGGCGCGGTGCTCGCGGCACACGCACCGCCCGACGGCTCGCTGAACACCCTGCCGGATCGCCTTTACGTCATGTAACGCGTATTATCATGAGCGCGATGCGCGGACTCGCAGCCCTTGCTGTCACGATATTCACAGCGATCGTCGCTGCGGCCCTTGTTTTGCGGAGCGACGCGGCTCCGCTCGCCGCGCCGAAATTCGCGCAAGGTCCGGCCTTGGCGGTCGATACCGAGCTCGTGCTCGCCGTCGACGTGTCCTATTCCATGGATCCCGACGAGCAGGCGCTGCAACGCGAAGGTTACGTCCAGGCGCTGATGTCGCGCGAGTTTATGCAGGCGCTCAAACTCGGCGCCAACGGCCGCGTCGCCGTTAGCTATTTCGAATGGGCCAACGTCGGCGACCAGAAAATCCTGCTGCCGTGGCGGCTGATCGACGGCCCGGAAACCGCCGACGCGGTCGCCGCCGAGCTCGCCGCCGCGCCGTACCGGCGCGCGTCGCGCACGTCGATCTCGGGCGGGCTGATGTTCGCCCAATCGTTGTTCGCGTCGAGCGGCTATCAAGGTTTTCGCCGCGTCATCGATGTGTCGGGCGACGGCGCCAACAACAACGGCCCGCCGGTGACGCTGGTCCGCGACGACGTGCTGGCGAAAGGCACGACGATCAACGGCCTGCCGATCATGCTCAAGAAGCCTAACCTGATGACCATGGATATCGAGGACCTCGACATCTATTACGAGGATTGCGTGATCGGCGGCCCGGGCGCCTTCGTGATCCCGATCAAGGAGCGCGAGAAATTCACCGAAGCGATCCGCACCAAGCTGGTGCAGGAAGTCGCCGGCTTTGACCCCGCGCCGCGGACCGTGCCGGCGGCCACGAATGCGCCGCGCATCTCCTGCACCATCGGCGAGCAGAAGTGGCGCGAGCGCTGGGGCAATTGAAACGCGCCGGCGATCAAAAGCCGGCAAACTGCCTCGTATTTGGCGACTTCCTTGCGGCTTTCCTCGTCCGATACCGGCATCACAGCGTCTCGGCGAAGAAGTCGCGCATCAGCATGTAGGACTTGCGGCAGAGCTTTTCGTCGTAGCGCGTCGGGCCGGCGTGGACCGTCGGATCGCAGAACGAATGCACCGCGCCGCCGAACATCATCACCTGCCAATCGACTTTGGCGTTGGTCATCTCCTCCTCGAACGCGTCCATCATCGGCTTCGGCGTCACCGGATCGGCGGAACCGTGGATCGCCAGCACGCGGCCCTTGATGTTGCACGGCGTGCCGGCCGCGACCGGATTGGGATTGGTGACATGGAACACCACGACCGCCTTGAAATCGGCGCCGGCGCGGGCCTGTTCGAGGACGTAGCCGCCGCCGGCGCAATAGCCGATCGCGACCTTCTTGCCGGCATCGACGAGGCCGAGCCTGTTGGCTTCGCCGAGCAGCGCGTCGTAGGCCGCGCCGCCGCAGGCGAGAGTGAACGGCAGGTCCTTGTGCACCGCGAGCATGCCGGCGCGCAGATCGTCCACGGTCTTGGGTTTTTGGCCGTAGCCCGAGCCGAACATGTCGGCCATCAGCACGACATAGTCCTTGCCGGCGACGGTGCGCGCTTGCCCGATCGTGTCGGCGCAGACGCCTTTCCAGTCCGGCTGCATGAAGATCGGCGGGCGCTTTCCCGTCACGCTGTCATCATAGACGATCATGCTCTCGAACTGCCTGCCGTTGACCTGATACGGCACCTTCTTCTCGGCCATTATGCGCTCCCCGTGTTCGATCCGGCGATAGTAACAAAAACAGCGGTGCGGAACACCGTGGAGCCGACATGAGCTTCCGGGCCGCAACGGCGCCCGCTCTACGGGCGTGCGGAACTGCCGCAGGCCTGGAACAAAGCGCAATTTAGCGCGTTCCACGTGTAAAAAGCCGGTGACGCGCGTCAGTTCGTTGCGCAACCGGTGATACGACGGAGACCATCATGGAAAAATCGAAGCTCGCAGTAGGCTGCGACGTCATCAACCTCATACTTGGCGCGTTCCTCTTTATCAGCCCGTGGCTGTTTGCGTTCGCGCCCGGCGCCGAAAGCTGGAATGCGTGGATCGCCGGTATCGTCATTGCCGTACTGTCGATTGCCGCCCTGTCGGCGTTCGCGGAATGGGAAGAGTGGCTCAATCTCATCGTCGGGCTTTGGACCATTGTCTCGCCCTGGGCGCTCAAGTTCTCCGCTCAGGTTGACGCCATGCGTGTCGCCGTGATCGTCGGTGTGATCGTCGCGGTGCTGGCGGCAATCGAGATCTGGATGACGCACCAAACGCCGCGCGTGACGTCTACGCGATAGCTTATCGCGGCGCCGGCGCGTTCGAGGTTGAAGCTCGCCGCGGGCTTACGGCCCGCGGGGCGAGCTTGTTTTGTGTATCGCGCGAGCCTTCCTCATTCCGGCGGGCGCTGAAATTGGCAGCGACACCTTGTCTATCCAATCGCCGCCGACCTGGGCTAAGCTCCAAGCAAGGGACGGCGGGGAAAGGGGACAGGGGCCGTGGATGCGCGGTTTTGGCTGATACAGGCCTTCAACGGCATTTCCTACGGCGCGCTGTTGTTCCTGGTCGGGAGCGGTCTGTCGCTGATTTTCGGCGTCATGCGCATCGTCAACCTGTCGCATGGCTCGTATTTCCTGCTCGGCGGCTATGTGGCGTTATCGGTGATCTGGACCACCGGCTCCTGGCTGTTGGCGATCCCGGTCGCCGCCGTCAGTGTTGCGCTGATCGGCCTGGTGATGGAGCGGGTGTTCTTGCGGCCGCTCGGGTTCGATCCGTTGCGGCAGGTGCTGCTGACGGTTGGTTTCGCCTTCCTGTTCCAGCAGGCCGCGCTTGATATCTGGACCGGCAATCCGTTCGACATCAATCCGCCGGCGGCGCTCACGCAAAGCGTCGTGGTCGGCGGCCTTCATCTGCCGCTCTATCGCATCTTCATGATCGCGGTTGCCGCGTTCATCGGGCTTGCGCTGTGGCTGGTCATGGAAAAAACCCGGCTCGGCGCCACCATCCGCGCCACCGTCGACGATGCGCAAATGGCGCGCGGCGTCGGCATCGATACGTCTTACATCTCGATGCTGATTTTCGCGCTCGGCGCTTTCCTGGCGGCGCTCGGCGGCGTCATCGGCGGCGCCTTTCTCGGCGTCTATCCCGGCCTCGATTTCGAGATGCTGCCGATCGCGTTTGCCGTGGTGATCATCGGCGGCATGGGCAGCCTCGGCGGCGCCGCGATCGGCGCGCTGATCGTCGGGCTGGCCGACAATTTCGGCAAGGCGCTGTTCCCGGAAGTCTCGTATTTCACGCTCTATGCGCCGATGGCCTTGATCCTGGCGGTGAAACCGACCGGGCTGTTCGGACGGGAATGAGCATGCCGCGCGACCGCACAAAAATCCTCATCGTGGTCGTCGCGCTCGCCGCCGTCGTGCTGGTCGTTCCGCACACCACGTCGTTCATCATCCTGTTGGCGACGCGGGCGCTCGCTTTCTCGATCCTGGTGATGAGCCTCGACCTCTTGCTCGGCTTCACCGGCCTCGCCTCGCTCGGCCAGGCCGCCTATCTCGGCATCGGCGCCTATCTGACCGCGATCCTGGCGGCGCGCTACCAGGTCGGGCTCGGTTACGATTTCTGGCTGGTGATCCTGTCCGGCATGCTCGGCGCCGCGGCTCTTGCCGCGCTGTTCGGCCTGCTCGCGACCCGCGCCACCGGCGTCTATTTCTTGATGATCACGCTGGCGCTCGGGCAATGCGTATGGGGGCTCGCATATCGCTGGAATTCGCTGACCGGCGGCGACAACGGCATCAATCTCGAGCATCGCCCCAAATTCGGCATCGATCTCGCCAACCCGGTGACGTTCTTCTACATGGTGTTCAGTTTCTTCGCGGTGGCGCTCCTGGTCCTGTACACGATCGTGCGCTCGCCGTTCGGCCGCAGCCTGGTCGGCATTCGCGAGCGCGAGCTGCGCATGAAGATCCTCGGCTACAATACCTGGCTGCACAAATATCTCGCCTTCGTCATCGCCGGCGCCTTCGGCGGCCTCTCCGGCGTGCTGTGGGCGCACACCGCCGGCATCGTCAGTCCGGAGAACGTGGTGCTGACCACCTCGGTCGATGCGCTGTTGATGGCGGTGCTGGGCGGCGCCGGCACATTGGTCGGCGGCGCCATCGGCGCCAGCGTCGTGCTGTTCATCCGCGAATATCTCAGTACGCTGATGCATGGCTGGCAATACGTGCTTGGCGGCGTCTACGTGCTGGTCATTCTTTATCTGCCCGGCGGCCTGATGAGCATTCCCGATCGCGTTCGTCAGTGGCGCACGGCGCAGTCGAACGCGGCGGACGGACAACGATTGGCGCCGGTGCAGCATTGAATAGTGTTCCAGGAGAGGGAGTAAAAGCCATGACAAGCAACTTGGTAAGGCGAAGCGGCCTGCTGCTGATCGCGGCCTGCCTCGCGCTGGCGACCAGGCCGGCCGCGGCTCAAGAGGAGCTGCGCATCGGCATTATCGCGCCGGTGACCGGCATCTTTGCCCAGGTCGGCGCCGACATGACCAACGGCTTCAAAATGTATCTCGATGAGACCAAGAGCAACTTCGCCGGCGCCAAGGTCGTTCCCATCATCGAGGACAGCCAGGCCAAGCCCGACACCGCGGTGACCAAGGCCAAGAAGCTGATTCTCGAAGATCACGTGCAGCTTCTGGTCGGCGGCGTGCTGGCGCCGGAGGGCTATGCGTTGGCGCCGGTGTCGACTGCCGAGAAGACCGTCTACATCGCCTCGGTGCCGGCGGCCGACGATCTCACCCAGCGGCAGCTCGGCAATTATCCCTATTTCATCCGCACCAGCTGGAGCTCGTCGCAACCCAATCACCCGTTCGGCCAATGGGCGTGCGACCAGGGCTACAAGAAGATCGTCATCATCGGCGCCGACTATGCGTTCGGCTACGAGTCGGCCGGCGGCTTCCAAAAGGCCTTCGAGGATTGCGGCGGCAAGATCATTCAGAAAATCTGGCCGCCGATCGGCACCAAGGATTTCGGGCCCTATATCCCGACCATCAAGGCCGATGCCGACGCGGTGTATTCGCTGATGGTCGGGCCGATGGCGCTGCAATTCCCCAAGCAATTGCGCCAGTCCGGCTATACCAAGCCGATCGTCGGCGGCACCGTGAGCTACGACGAGGCAGCGCTGCCGTTCATGGGCGACGAGGCGATCGGCGACGTCTCGGCGTTGCAATACAGCGCCGGCCTGCAGACGCCCAAGAACGAGGCCTTCGTCAAGGCGTATCGCGCCAAATACGGCAAGGTGCCGTCGTATTTCTCGGAGAGCAACTATACCACGGCGCTGATGATCGACGAGGTGATGAAGCAGACCAAGGGCGCGTTCCCCGGTCCCGAAGCTTTCATCGCCAAGATGCTGACGCTCAAGGTCGATGCGCCGCGCGGGCCGGTCAGCTTCGACGACATGCGCAATCCGATCCAGAACATCTACATCAAGAAGGTCGAGAAGACCAAGATGTTCGGCTACGACAAGGACGAGCTGTGGAACGTGGTGATCAAGACCTATCCGAATGTCAGCCAGTTCTGGACCTACGGCAAGGATGCGTTCCTCAAGCAGCCGGTCTATAGCCGCGACTTCCCGCCCTGCAAATATTGCGAATAGGGTGCCATCGTCGCCGGGATTTTCGCAACGGTCCCGGCGCGATCAAGCCAAGCGGGTTCGTCCGTGAGCCATAACGACGGCGCGCCGGTGCTCGAGCTGAAGGACCTGTCGAAGGCCTTCGGCGGCCTGCGCGCCGTGCGCGGCGTCTCGCTGAAAATCATGCCCGGCGACCGCAAGGCCATCATCGGCCCGAACGGCGCCGGTAAGACGACGCTGTTCAATCTGATCACCGGCATTCTGCCGACGTCGTCGGGCCGGGTGCTGCTGTTCGGCCAGGATGTGACGCGTTGGCCGAGCCACCGGCGCACCGCGCTCGGCATGGCGCGCACGTTCCAGGTGACGAGTTTGTTTCCGAAGCTCACGGTGCTCGACAATGTGCTGTTGGCGATCAAGGGCCGGCGCGCCTCGAAATTCGTGATGTGGCGGTTCCTGTCGTCCTATCGCGACGTCTACGACAAGGCGCACGAATTGCTGGCGCGCGCTGCGTTCCTCGACCGCAAGGACACCGAGGTGCGCTACCTGTCCCACGGCGAGCAGCGCCAGCTCGAAATCGTGCTCGGGCTCGCCAGCGATCCGAACATTCTGCTGCTCGACGAGCCGGCCGCCGGCCTGTCGTCAGGCGAGTCGGCGGAGATGGCAAAATTTCTGCAAGGGCTCGATCGCAAAATGGCGATCCTGTTGATCGAGCACGACATGGACGTGGTGTTCGACGTCGCCGACGAAATTTCGGTCCTGCATTTCGGGCAAGTGCTGGAAAGCGGCTCGGCCGAGCGCATCCGCTCCAGCGCCAAGGTGCAGGAAATCTATCTGGGGAACTCTTGAGCCATGGTGACTTAAGAAATGGCGATCCTCGACGTCCAGGACATCCATACCTATTACGGCGACGCTTACGTGTTGCAGGGTCTTTCCTTGCAACTCGAGCAGGGCCAGATCCTCGGCCTGCTCGGCAGGAACGGCGTCGGCAAAACCACCATCGTCAATTCCATCGTCGGCTTCACGCCGCCGCGGCGCGGCAGGATCTATTTCAAGGGTGCCGACATCACCGGCGATTCCTCGTTCGCCATCGTGCGCAGCGGCATGGGGCTGGTGCCGCAGGGCCGCCGGGTGTTTCCGACGCTGAGCGTCGAGGACAATCTGTTGGTCGCCGAGCACAGCCCCGAGCGCCACGGCTGGAGCCTGGGCCGCGTCTATGCGCTGTTCCCGCGGCTGCGCGAGCGCAGAACCCAGCGCGCCAAGACGCTGTCGGGCGGCGAGCAGCAGATGCTCGCCATCGGCCGCGGGCTGATGACCAATCCCGACTGCCTGATCATGGACGAGCCGTCGGAAGGCCTCGCCCCGATCATCATCCAGGGCCTGTGGGAGGCGATCGCCAAGCTCAAGCAGGAGGGGCTGTCCATCCTGCTGGTCGAGCAGAACGCCGCGCTGGCGCTCAAGCTGGTCGACTTCGTGCACGTGATTTCCAAGGGTAGGGTGGTCTATTCCGGGCAGCCGAACGCGCTGTGGGAAAACCACGACGTCAAATCGCGGTTTTTGGGGATTTGAAAAACGAGCCCCTGCAGCAGAGTCAAGACAAAGCGTCAAGCCGTTGCGGCGGGCGCGGCGGACGGCGAAAGCTCTTCCAGCGTCTTGCCGGCGGTCTCGATCGAGAACAGGGCGCAAGTGATGCCGCCGACGATGGCGAAGACCGCGAACATGCCGTAGACGCCGCCGACGCCGTAGCCCGGCAGGATCAGCCCGACCAGATACGGGCTGATCACCGATGACATGCGCTGCGACACGCTGGTGGCGCCATTGCCGATGGCGCGCAGATGATTGGGATAGTTCTCGGCCGTGTACATGCCGAGCGAGCCCGGAATCATTCCCATCGCGCCGAAGGCGAGCGTGGCCAGCGCGGCCAGTCCAAAGGCGCTCAAGTTCGGCGCCAATGTCGCGATGAGGAGCGGTATGGCGGCGAGCAGAAAGCCGCCGGCAAACGCGACCTTGCGCCCAATCCGGTCGATGGTGAAGACCGCCGTGAGCAGGACGCACAGCCCGACGATGTTCAGAATGAAGCCGTAGAGGTTCGATTGCGCCACCGGCAAATGGTAGATCGTGCGCATGATGCTCGGCAGCCAGCCGGTCATCGCGTAGGTGATGCCGTAGGTGCAGAACCACAGCACCCAGAGCGACAATGTGCGCTTAAGGTAGATGCCGGCGAACAAGTCGCGGAAGCGGCCGACGGCGGCGACCGCGGGTGGCACGCCGGTCGGTATCGGCGGCAACGGTACGGCGCCGTTCTTCGAAACAAGCGCTTCGACCCGCGTCAGCACGAGATCGGCCTCGGTGTCGCGGCCGCGACTGGCGAGCCAGCGCGGCGACTCCGGCAGCACCCGGATCATCGGCAAGGCGAGCAGCACCGGCACGCCGCCGAGAATGAACGCCGACTGCCAGCCGAAGCTCGGGATCACAAAGGAGCCGACCAGGCCCGCTGTGGTCAAGCCGACCGGAAACATCATTTGCTGTATCAACACGAAGCGGCCGCGGCCCTTCGATTTGGCGAACTCGCTGACATAGGTGTTGGCGATCGGCACCTCGCCGCCGAGCCCGATGCCTTGCACGAAGCGCATGGCAAACAACGTCCAATAGTCCTGCGCCAGCACGCAAGCAAAGCTCATCACCGAGAACAATACGAGGTTGCCGACCATGACCGGTACCCGGCCGTATTTGTCGGCGAGCCAGCCGGAGAGCAGACCGCCGACCACTTGGCCGAGATATCCGATCGAGATCATCGCGCCGATCAGGGCTGGCGGGATATGCCACAGCGGAACGAGCACGGGCAGCACGTAAGCAATGGTAAGCGCATCGAAGGCGTCGGAAAAATTGGCGCTGCCGACGATCAGCCGCATTTTGTTGTGCCAGAGCGATAGCGGCAGTCGCTCCATGCGTGCCGCGATTTGATAGCGGTCGGCTGTGGCCGCATCCATGGTCATCCCCTCGCGCGCCGAATTCCGATGTATCCCGGATGATGTGGCGTGGCGGAATGGTGGGCCAAATCCAAGGGGCAGACAAGCCGGTCGGACGGCGAAGGCGGCGGCTATTTTTCCAGCCGCGCGACAATTTCCACGTGCGGCGAATAGCGGAACTGATCGACCGGCGTGACGGCGCTGAGCCGATAGCCGCCGTCGAGCAGAAGGCGCAGGTCGCGGGCGAATGTCGCCGGATTGCACGACACTGCGACGATGACCGGGACTTTGCTCGCCGCCAGCGCGCGGGACTGCGCCTGGGCGCCCTGGCGCGGCGGGTCGAACAGCGCGGCATCGAAGTCGTCGAGATCCGCGGCCGCGAACGGATTTTTGAACAGGTCGCGCCGCGCCACGTCGACCGGCTTGAGGCCGGCGGTGGCCGCCGCCGCGCGCTTGAGCGCGCCAAGCGCCGCTTCGTCGGCGTCGACCGCGACGACGCGGACGGCTTCGGCGAGCCGCAGCGCGAACGGGCCGATGCCGGAGAACAGGTCGGCGACCGCTTTGGCGCCGGCGCAATAGGCGAGCGCGCGCTCCGCGAGCGCAATCTCGCCCGCCGCGGTGGCTTGCAGGAATGCGGCTGGCGGCAGCGCTACCGTCGCCTTGCCGATGCGCAGCGTCGGCGTGCGCTGCTGCGCGACGAGGTTACCGTGACGGGTCAGCCGCGCCAGGTTATGCGCGGCGGCAACGCGCGCCAGCGCCGCCGTCAGCGAAGCCGACAGCGCGCCGGAACCGCGCACGTCAACGTCGAGACCCACGTCGGTTGCGGTGACCTGGATGTCCAGCGGCTTGTTGGCGGGCGTCAGCACCTCGGCGATCGCCCAAGCGGCTTTCAGCGCGCCGTCGAGGTTTTGGGCCAAAACCGGGCAGCGATCGATCGGGATCACGTGATGGGCGCGCGCGGCCGAAAAGCCGACCTCGAGAATGTCATGGCCGCCGCGCCTGGCGTGGAACACGGCGCGGCGGCGGCCGTCGCCGTGGGCATCGATGAGGTCGGCAACCGGCGCCTCGATGCCGGCTTGGCCCAGCGCCGTGACGACGAGATCGCGTTTCCAGGCGCGATAGTTTTCGCCGCGCCAATGCTGCACGGCGCAGCCGCCGCAGATGCCGAAATGCGAGCAGATCGGCGCGATGCGCTCAGCGCTCGGCGTGTCGACCCGAAGCAGCTGCCGCCGGTCGGGATGGCCGGGAACGCTCTCGACCTCGACCGTCTCGCCGGGCAGCACGCCGGGCACGAAAATCGGCTCCGCGCCGCCCGTGACGACGCCATCGCCGCGATGGCCGACGTGATCGATCACGAGGCGCTCAACCACGCGCCGCCTCGACAAAGAATTCGCGGTTGCCGTCGCCGCCCGGGATAGCCGATGGCGCGACGCCGCCGACGCGCCAGCCGAGCGCGGCCAGGAAGGCGCCGATGTCATTGCAGACCGCGGCGCGGACGGCGGCATCGCGCACGATACCTTTCTTGACGTCGCGGCGGCCGGCCTCGAATTGCGGCTTGATCAGCGCCACGAGTGTCGCCCGTGGCTTGAGGATCTTGCCGACAGCCGGCAGGACGAGTTTTAGCGAGATAAAACTCACGTCCACCGTGGCAAAATCCGGCCGTTCGGCAAGGCGCGCCGGGTCAAGTCTGCGGATGTCGGTTTCCTCCATCGAGACGATATCGCCGCGGCCGCGCAGGCGCGGATGCAGCTGATCGCGGCCGACATCGATCGCATAGACGCGCCGCGCGCCGCGTTGGACCAAAACTTCGGTGAAGCCGCCGGTCGAGGCGCCGACATCCAGGCAAATCCGGTCCGTTACGTCGAGATGAAAATGATCGAGCGCCGCGGCAAGCTTGACGCCGCCGCGCGATACATACGGATGCTCGGGCTCGGCTGCGATGACCGCAGCCGACGAAATTTCCTCCGAAGCCTTGCGCACCGGCACGCCGTCGGCGGTCACCAAGCCCGCGGCAATCGCCGCTTGGGCGCGGGCGCGGCTCTCGAACAGGCCGCGCGCGACCAGGAGCCGATCTGCGCGTTCTCGGGCGGTCATGAGGGGCGATTATAAACGAGATGCCCGGCATTGCGCCGGGCATCGAACACTTTCAAATCCGAAGCGCTGTGCGGCGATCAGGACCGGACGAGCTTCACCGTCTCGCCGCGCATGTTCTGGCCGAGCGCTTCGAACGCCTTGGCGACGATGCCTTTGGCATCGAGGCCGGCCTTGGCATACATGGCGTTGGGCGAGTCCTGATCGATGAACAAGTCGGGCAGCACCATCGAGCGGATTTTGAGGCCGCGGTCGAGCGCGCCGTGCTCGGCGAGCGTCTGCAGCGCGAAAGAGCCGAAGCCGCCGATGGAGCCTTCCTCGATGGTCAGCAGCACTTCGTGCTCGCGGGCGAGGCGGAGCAGCATGTCGACGTCGAGCGGCTTGGCGAAGCGCGCATCGGCGACCGTGGTCGAAAGGCCGAACGCGGCCAGTTCGTCGGCGGCCTTGAGGCATTCGCCGAGCCGCGCGCCATAGGACAAGAGCGCGACCTTGGTGCCTTCGCGCAGGACGCGGCCTTTGCCGATTTCGAGCGCCTTGCCTTCGTCCGGCAATGGCACGCCGCGGCCTTCGCCGCGCGGATAGCGCAGCGCCGACGGCCGGTCGTCGATGGCAACCGCGGTCGCCACCATATGCACCAGCTCCGCCTCGTCGGCAGCCGCCATCAGCACGAAGCCGGGCAGACAGCCGAGATAGGCGATATCGAAGGCGCCGGCATGGGTCGGGCCGTCGGCGCCGACCAGACCGGCGCGGTCCATGGCGAAGCGCACCGGCAGGCGCTGGATAGCGACGTCGTGCACCACCTGGTCGTAGGCGCGCTGCAGGAACGTCGAATAAATGGTGGCGAACGGCTTGTAGCCTTCGGTGGCAAGGCCTGCGGCAAAGGTCACGCCGTGCTGCTCGGCAATGCCGACGTCGAAGGTCCGGTTCGGAAACTCTTTTTGGAACAGATCGACGCCGGTGCCCGACGGCATCGCCGCGGTGATGGCGACGATCTTGTCGTCCTTGCGGGCTTCCTTGATCAGGCTTTCGCCATACACCTTCTGATAGGCGGGCGCCGCCGGCTTGGATTTGACCTGGGCGCCGGTGGCGACGTCGAATTTGACGACGCCGTGATATTTGTCGGCGGATTTTTCCGCCGGCGCATAGCCCTTGCCCTTTTGCGTCACGACGTGAACCAGGATCGGCCCGTTCTTCATGTCGCGCACGTTCTTCAAGACCGGCAGCAGGTGGTCGATATTGTGGCCGTCGATCGGTCCGACATAGAAGAAGCCGAGCTCGTCGAACAGCGTGCCGCCGGTGACCAAGCCGCGGGCATATTCCTCCATCGCCAACGCGCGCTGTTCGAGCATTTTCGTCGGCATGTGCTTGGCGATCTTGCGGATGATCTTGCGCACCCGATGATAGCCGCGTCCGGAGACGCGGCGGGCGAGATAGGCCGACAGCGCGCCGACCGGCGGCGCGATCGACATGTCGTTGTCGTTGAGCACGACGATCAGCCGGGAGTCCATGGCGCCGGCATTGTTCATGGCCTCGTAGGCCATGCCGGCCGACATGGCGCCGTCGCCGATGACGGCGATGACGTTATTCTGCTTGCCTTGCAGATCGCGGGCCACCGCCATGCCCAGGCTGGCCGAAATCGAAGTCGAGGAGTGCGCGGCGCCAAACGGGTCGTATTCGCTTTCGGCGCGCTTGGTGAAGCCGGACAAGCCGCCGCCCATCCGCAGCGTGCGGATGCGGTCGCGGCGGTTGGTCAGGATCTTGTGCGGATAGGCCTGGTGGCCGACGTCCCAAACCAGGCGATCCCTGGGCGTGTCGAAGACATAGTGCAGCGCCACCGTCAGCTCGATGACGCCGAGGCCGGCGCCGAGATGGCCTCCGGTCGCAGCGACAGCGTCGATCGTCTCCTGGCGCAACTCATCCGCGACTTGGCGCAGCTGGCCCGGCTCGAGTTGCCTTAAGTCGTCGGGGGTCTTGATACGGTCGAGCAAAGGGGTCTTGGAGGCAACAGTCACGCTATGCTCCTTAAATGACCGACAAACGATACCGAGACGCGGTTTATCGCCTAACGGCGTTTATTGGGGTCTAGTGCGCGCCCATCCTCACGCACGCTGATTTGCCTGTCTTTACACCATTGCCGCTGGGAAGGGCAATTTACCGGTTCCAGGCGGCGGAACTCCCAGGCATTATAGGCCCTTATACTTGGGTAGCGTTTGGAGTTTTACCATGGCACCGCGGGCGAATTGGAAGGGGTTCCTCAAGCTTTCCTTGGTCTCCTGTAGCGTCGGCTTGGTTCAGGCCGTCTCGTCCCGGGAGCGAATCCGCTTCAATATCATCAATCGCGAGACCGGTAATCGCGTGCGGTACCGGCAGATTGACGCCGAAACCGGGGAAGATGTTCCCGAGGAGGATCGGGTCAAGGGGTTTAAGGTCGCCGACGGCAACTACGTCCTGCTGGAACCCGAGGAACTCGACGAGGTGGCGCTGGAGAGCACCCATACCATCGATATCGGGTCCTTCGTGCCGCGCAAGGACATCGACGACATCTACCTCGACACGCCCTATTACCTTTTTCCCGACGACGAAGTCGGGGTCGAGGCCTTCGCCGTGATCCGGGACGCCATGCGGTCCACCGCGCTGGTTGGGATCGCCCACGTGGTGCTGCACAACCATGAGCACGTACTGATGCTCGAGCCGCTCGACAAGGGCATCAAGGCGACGGCACTGCGCTATCAGGACGAGATCCGCGACGCCAAGGAGTATTTCTCCGACATCGAGACCGTGAAGGTGCCGAAGGACATGCTCGAGCTCGCCGAACACATCCTCAAGACCAAGCGCGGGCATTTCGACCCGTCGAAATATTCGGACCGCTACGAGGATGCGCTCAAGGCGCTGATCAAGGCGAAGCAGGCCGGCAAACCGGCGCCGACGCCGCCTGAGCGGCCGAGCAATGTCATCAACCTGATGGACGCGTTGCGCCGTTCGGTGCGCTCGGGGCGCGGCGGCGGCGGCGAACATCGCGGTAAGTCGCGCGGAACCCGCTCAAGCGCAGCGGCCCGCAAACATGGCGCCGCCAAGACCAAACGTCTCAAACGCGCAAGCTGATCGTGGCGCTCGGGGTTTACCGCAAAAAGCGAAAATTCGGCGTCACGCCGGAGCCGCGTGGCCGGGCCAAGCGCGGACGTAGCGGCAACGCCTACGTCATTCAAAAGCACGCCGCGCGTCGGCTGCATTACGATCTGCGGCTCGAGCTCGACGGTGTGATGAAAAGCTGGGCTGTCACCCGCGGCCCAAGTCTTAATCCCGACGACAAGCGGCTTGCCGTCCATGTCGAGGATCATCCCATCGAATATAACAAGTTCGAGGGCACGATTCCGAAGGGAGAGTATGGCGGTGGCACCGTGATGATCTGGGACCGCGGCCACTGGCATCCCGAGGGCGACCCGCACAAAGGCCTCGCCAAGGGCCATCTGGAATTCGAGCTTGAGGGCGAGAAATTGCGCGGCCGTTGGCATCTGGTGCGGCTGCGCGCGAAGCCGGGCGACCGCCACGACAACTGGCTCTTGATCAAGGGCAAGGACAACGCGGCGCGCGGGCCGCGCGACAAGGACATTCTCGAGGATGAGCCGCAGTCGGCCGCGACCGGCCGCTCGATCGAGGAGATCGCCGCCGGCAAGGGCAAGAAGCGGGTCTGGCATTCGAACCGCTCGGCCGGAAATCCCAAGGCTGCCGTCCAAACAGTCGAGCGGAAAAGAAGCGCGAGCGTCTCCGACGCGCGCCTTCCGGATTTCGTCCCGCCCAGTCTTGCCACCCTGCACGGCGCTCCGCCGCGCGGAAGGGAATGGCTGCATGAGATCAAATACGACGGCTATCGTATCGAAGCGCGCCTCGATCACGGCAAGGTCAAGCTGCTGACGCGCAAGGGGCTCGATTGGACGCACCGCTTCAAGCCGATCGCCGCGGCGGTTGCGGCGCTGCCAGCCGAAGCCGCGCTGCTCGACGGCGAATTGGTGGTGGAGAACGACAAAGGCGTTTCGAGTTTTTCGCTGCTGCAGACCGATCTGAAGGATGGCCGCGACGATCGTTTTGTCTATTACGTCTTCGATCTCCTTTATCTCGACGGTCGCAACACGACCGGCGAGCCGCTGGTCGAGCGCAAAGCGGCGCTGCAGCGACTTCTTATGGGAATGGGCAATAAGGGCCGCATCCGCTTCACCGAGCATCTCGAAGCCGACGGTGCGACGGTCTTCAAGCACGCCCGCGACATGAAGCTCGAAGGCATCATTTCCAAGCGCAAGGACGCGCCCTATCGCTCCGGCCGCTCCGACAATTTCGTCAAAAGTAAAACCCATAACGCCCAGGAATTCGTCGTTGCCGGCTATAGCCCGGCGACTGCGCAGCCGCGCGCCGTCGGCGCTTTGATCGCTGCTGCGCGTGAGGACGGCGAATTGCGCTATGTCGGCCGGATCGGCACGGGCTATACGCGCGATACCGCGCGCGACCTGTGGCAGCGGCTGTCGCCGCTGAAGGTCTCTAAGCCGCCGGTCGCGCTGCCGCTGGATGAGCGGCGCAAGGATGTCGTCTGGGTCAAGCCGCAGCTTGTGGTCGAGGCCGAATTCCGTGGCGTCACCCACGACAATCTGCTGCGGCAGGCGTCGTTCAAGGGCGTGCGCGAGGACAAGCCGGCAAGCGAAGTCGTGCGTGAAGTCCCGGTGGCCGCCGCGGCGCAACGGCAGACAGTGCGCAAGTCGGCAAAGCCGAAGGCTGGGTCAACCGCCAGAAGCACCGCGGACGTGGCCAATGTCCACCTGACCCATCCCGACCGGGTCTATTGGCCCGACGCCGGCGTCACCAAGGAAGATCTGGCCGAATATTACGTCAGCGTCTGGGACTGGATGGCGCCGCACGTCGTCGGCCGGCCGCTCGCGCTGTTGCGCGCGCCGGAGGGCGTCGGCGGCGAGACGTTCTTCCAGAAGCACATCGCCACCAATGTCAAACATTCGCCGCTGCGCCATGCCGTCAACGCCAAGGAGCACGACGTCATCGCGGTGGAAAAGCTTGACGATGTGATCGCGCTGGTGCAGTCGGGCGCGCTGGAGATTCACACTCGCGGCTCGCGGCTCGGACAGCTCGAGTTCTGCGACCGCATCGTGTTCGATCTCGATCCGGGCGACGGCGTGAGCTGGAAGGAGATCGTCGCCGCCGCGTGCGAGGTGCGCGAACGGCTCGCGGCGGTAAAGCTGAAAAGTTTTGCCAAGCTGTCAGGCGGCAAGGGCATCCACGTGGTGGTGCCGATCGCCGGCGCCGATTGGGACACCACGAAGAACTTCACCCAACGCATCGCGCTCGGCATGGCCGCCGACAACCGGCAGCGCTACGTCGGCAAAATGACCAAGGCGCTGCGCAACGGCAAAATCTTCATCGATTATTTCCGCAACTCGCGCGAGGCGACCTCGGTCGCGCCCTATTCGACGCGCGCCCGCCCCGGCGCCGCGGTCTCGGCGCCGCTGTCGTGGGAAGAACTCGGCCGCACCAAGAGCGCCGCGGAATTCACCGTGCTCAATCTGAAGAAGCGCTTCCGCAGCGATCCCTGGGCCGACATCGGCAAGGTGCGGCAGAAGCTGCCGGTTAGATAGCGTCACCCCGCGAGCTTGAAGCGCTCGGCCTTCGGCTCGAACCGCGAGCGGAAGATTTCCGCGTCCAGCGGGTCGGCGAAGCAGTAGCGCACGAAGGCGGCGTAATCATCCTCGACATACATGTCGAATTTCTCGACATAGGCGATGAGGAAATCCATGATCTCGCTGTCATCGGCGAGCTGCCGCCGCGGCAGCACCACCTGATAGGGGCATTCCTCATCCAGCTGGCGCAGCCATGCGCTTTTCTTGTCCGAATCCATTGTCTTCAGCCCTTGTTCGAACCGCCTAGTGTTCACTTTTTGTTCTAGATTGTCAAGCCATTTTTCAGGCAGCTTTTCACGAAAGGTGGGGATTTCCGAAGGCGAGGGCGGCACCGCCCCGAAAATCATTCGACGTCGAGCGGCTCGGTGCCGGTCGGCTTGCCCTGTGCATCGAGCGTAATCTTTTCGACCCGCGCCTCGGCCTGGCGCAATAAATCCTCGCAGCGGCGTTTGAGCGCTTCGCCGCGCTCGTAGATGGCGACCGATTCTTCGAGCGGCACCTTGCCTTCTTCGAGGCGCTTGACGATCGATTCCAGTTCCTCGATGGCGCGCTCGAACGGCAGTTGGGCAATGTCGCTGTTGGCTTTATCCGCCATTCCCGGCTCTCCCAGTCGCGATGTCCCGATATTAGCGTGTTTGCCGCCGCGCCGTCGCTACCCTTGCATCAGCGTCGTGACGTGGGCGGCGACCGAATTGCCCAGCGCGCGGAGATCATAGCCGCCCTCGAGCAGCGAGACGACGCGGCCATCGGCGCTTTGCTCGGCGACGTCCATGATCTTTTGCGTCGCCCAGACGAAATCGTCCTCGCTGAGATTGATGTTGGCGAGCGGGTCGCGCATGTGGGCGTCGAAGCCGGCGGAGATGATGACGAGCTCGGGGCGGAAATCGCGCAGCCGCGGCAGGATTCTGCTTTCAAAGGCGGCGCGGAACGCCTCGCCGCCGTCGCCGGGGCGCAGCGGCGCGTTGACCACGGTGTTGTGCGCGCCGGACTCGATGACCGCGCCGCTGCCGGGAAACAGCGGCATCTGGTGGGTCGAGCAATACATCACCGATTTGTCGGCCCAGAAAATCTCCTGCGAGCCGTTGCCGTGATGCACGTCGAAATCGACGATCGCGGCGCGGGCGATGCCGTGCTGCTTCTGCGCGTGGCGCGCGGCGATGGCGGCGTTGTCGAATAGGCAAAAGCCCATCGGCCGCGCGGTCTCGGCGTGATGGCCGGGCGGCCGCACGGCGACGAAGGCATTCTTGGCCTTCTTGGCCAGCACCTCGTCGACGGCAAGTACCGCGCCGCCGACCGCGCGCAACGCCGCCTCGAACGTGCCGGGCGACATCGAGGTGTCGGCGTCGAGCCGCACCATGCCCTCTTTGGGCGAGGCCTCGCGCAGCTCGACGATGTAGTCCATCGGGTGGCACAGCGCGATGGTCTCGACGGTTGCCATGGGCGCCTGCTCGCGGGCCAGCGCCTGGAACTTTTCCGCTTCCAGCGCCTGCTCGATGGCGCGCAGCCGGTCCGGCCGCTCGGGATGGCCGGCCGGAGTCAGATGTTGCAGAAAAGCAGGATGGCTGATCAACAGTGTCGACATCGGGCAAATGTAGGACGGGTTGAGCGTCAGCGAAACCCATCCATTGCCGGAGCCGCTAGGTCAGCGCCGCATCGGCGCCGAGCACGCCGGGCGCGCCTTCGACCACGGCGCGTTCGAGCCCGCCGGCCTGAACGCCGAAGTTTTCGGCAAAAAACCGTGCCAGCGCGACGCGCGCCGGCGCCGCTTCGCCGAGCCGAAGCGCGGCGAGGGCCTGCTGCGCCAAATAACAGCCGCCGGTGGCGATGCCGAACAGCCGCAGATAGGGGCTGGCGCCGGCCAGCGCCGCATCGGCGTCTTTGCTGTTTTGCGCGAGCAGCCATTGCGTGGCGCGGCTGAGACTGTCGAGCGCTTCGCCGAGCCGCAGCGGCGCCCAGCCGAAGCCCGGGTCGTTGCTGGCGCTCGCGGCATCGACGATGGAGCGCAGCTCCTGCAGATGTGCCGCCACCACGGCGCCACCGCCGAGCGGCAGCTTGCGCGTCACCAGGTCGATCGCCTGGATGCCGTTGGTGCCTTCATAGATCGCGGCGATCCGCGCATCGCGAAACAGCTGCGCCGCGCCGGTTTCCTCGATAAAACCCATGCCGCCATGCACCTGCACGCCGAGCGAAGTGACCTCGTTGGCGATGTCGGTGGAGAACGCCTTGGCGACCGGCGTGAGCAGCGACAAGCGGTCGTACGCGGTTTTTCGCGCCGCCTCGTCGGCCGAGCGCTCGGCGCGGTCGAGCGCCATCGCGGTCGAATAGCAGATCGCGCGCGCGGCCGCCGTGAGCGCGCGCATGGTCAGCAGCATGCGCTTGACGTCGGGAAAGGCGATCAGGGCTGCGGACTCCGTCGCCTTCATTGCCGGCGTGCGGCCTTGCTTGCGGTCGCGGGCATAAGCCAGTGCCTGCTGGGTGGCCGCTTCGGCGATGCCGACACCCTGCACGCCGATCGCCAGCCGGGCGCGGTTCATCATGGTGAACATGCAGGCCATGCCGGCATTCTCTTCGCCGATCAAAAAGCCGGTCGCGCCGCCTTCGTCGCCGAGAATCATGGTGCAGGTCGGCGAGCCGTGGATGCCGAGCTTGTGCTCGACCGAATGGGCGCGCACGTCATTGCGCTGGCCCGGCGAGCCGTCGGCGTTGGGTAGAAATTTCGGCACCAGGAACAGCGAAATGCCGCGGGTGCCGGGCGGCGCATCGGGTAGCCGCGCCAGCACGAAATGAATGATATTGTCGGTGAGGTCATGCTCACCATAGGTGATGAAGATTTTCTGGCCTTTGATGCGATAGCTGCCGTCGCCGGCGCGCTCGGCGCGGGTGCGCAACGCGCCGACGTCGGAGCCGGCCTGGGGCTCGGTGAGCTGCATGGTGCCGGTCCATTCGCCAGTCACCAGTTTCTCAAGATAAGTGCGCTTGAGTTCGTCGCTGCCATGGGCGTGCAGCGCGTCGATCGCCGCGATGGTCAAGAGCGGGCCGACGGCAAACGCCATGGCGGCGGCGTTCCACATTTCGATGCAGGCGATGTTGAGCGACTGCGGCAGGCCCTGGCCGCCCCATTCGGCGGGCGCAGCAAGGCCGTTCCAGCCGCTATTGCGCCAGGTGGCATAGGCTTCCTTCCAACCGGGCGCGGTGGTCACGGCACCGTCCTTGAACGAGGTGCCGAACTTGTCGCCGGCCCGGTTGAGCGGCGCGATCACCTCGCCGGCGAGGCGGCCGGCTTCGGCCAGCACCGCCTCGACCACGTCCATGGTGAGATCGCCGAACAGCCCTTCGTCGAGCGCGGATGACAGCGCGGCGCCGTGCTTGAGCGCGAAGCCGATGTCGGCGAGCGGAGCCTGATAGGTCACCGGCGGTCTCCATAGGTTTCGACGGTTGTCACGCCCGGCGGCGGCGGGATGTCGTCCGGCAGAAAGAAGTCTTGCGCCAATGGTTGCGCCGGATCGACGCGATAGCGGTCGAAATCGGTGACGCCGCGTTCGGCGAGAAAATTGTCGTCGATGAGAAAGCGGCCGGTCAGCTCGCGCGATGGGCTAGAAAAAATCGCGTAAGCTGCGTCGGCCATGATGTCCGGCTTGCGCGCCTGGCGCATGCGCGCCTCGCCGCCGAGCAGGTTTTGGATCGCCGCGGTGGCGATGATGGTGCGCGGCCATAGCGCGTTCACCGCGATGCCTTTGCCCCGCAGCTCGCCGGCCAGTCCGAGCACGACCAGGCTCATGCCGAATTTCGCCATGCTGTAGGCGGTGTGCGGTGCGAACCATCTCTCCTTCATGTCGAGCGGCGGCGAGATCATGAGGATGTGCGGATTGGCCGCTTTCGCCAGATGGGGGATCGCCCATTTCGACACGACGAAGGTGCCGCGCGCGTTGATCTGATGCATGAGGTCGAACCGCTTCATGTCGGTGTCGACCACCGGGGTAAGCTGGATCGCGCTGGCATTATTGACGACGATATCGATGCCGCCGAATTTTTGCGCCGTTTGGTCGAGCGCATCTCGCACAATGCCCTCGTCGCGCACATCGACGACGAGCGGCAGCGCCTTGCCGCCGGCGCGCTCGATCTCCTCGGCCGCGGTATAGATGGTGCCCTTCAGCTTTGGATGCGGTTCGGCTGTCTTGGCAGCGACGGCGATATTGGCGCCGTCGCGCGCGGCGCGCAGCGCGATCGCCAGCCCGATGCCGCGCGAGGCGCCGGTGATGAACAGGGTTCTTCCGGCAAGCGACATCGCCGCCCTCATTTCTTGCGCGACAGAAACGCGGAAAATGCCGCGCGCGCTTCGTCCGACTGCAGGCGATCCTTGAAATGCATCACTTCGGTATCGATCTGCCGCGCCACGGCGTCAAGATGGCCGCGCATGAGCCGGCGCGACACCGCCACGGCGCCGGCCGGCAGCGCCGCGATCTCCCGCGCCGCCTGCAACGCAACGGCATCGACCAGGGCGGCATCGACCACCTTATTGACGATGCCGGCTTCTCTGGCCTGCTCGGCCGAAAGCGGATGGCCCATCACCAGCATCTCGAAGGCGCGCGCATAGCCCATGCGCATCGGCGCCAACAGGCTCGACGCCGCTTCCGGGATCAGCGCCAGCTTCAGGAACGGCGTGGTGAAGGTGGCATCGGCCGCAGCGACGACGTGATCGCAATGGAACAGCATGGTGGTGCCGATGCCGACGGCAAGGCCGCCGACCGCGGCGACTAGAGGCTTTTGGTTGTGCGCCAGCGCCTTGAGAAAATCCAGCGTATGCGGGCGCAAGCCGCCGCTTTGCGCCGACTCGAGAAACTCGCCGATATCGGCGCCGGCGCAGAACGCGCCCGCGCCGCCGGCGAGTACGAGGCAGCGGATCGCCGCATTCGCGTCCGCCTCGCCGATGGCGCGGGTCATCGCCGCATACATCGGCTGGGTTAGCGCGTTCTTCTTTTCTGGGCGGTTCATCCGGATGACGCGAACGGCGCCGTCGTCGGTGACGACGATGGAATCGGACATGGGTGTCGCCCTCAATGCGTAATGCCGGTCGCCAAATGCGTCGGCGGCCGGGCCGGAACATTATTATATGTCGCTTGGCGGGCGGGGACAGCGGCGCGCCCGGGGCAAAACATTGCTTGGCGCAGGCCCCATCGCTATGGTGCGCCGGCCGGCCCAGGCGGCCGGCGCCAATCCGACGGTATTGGGGCGTAGCCAAGTGGTAAGGCAGCGGATTTTGATTCCGCCATTCCCAGGTTCGAATCCTGGCGCCCCAGCCAGCTAGTCGAGGTCCGTTCCGGACACATGGGTTACGGTTTATACCGGAGACATGGGTAACACTTTCGGTCCGAAGGGGTTGTCGATCGGTTCGAGCCTGCACGTGTCGCGGTCGAAGTAGCCGAGATCATAGTCCAT